>ENA-OQKP01000035-OQKP01000035.1-human-gut-metagenome-genome-assembly--contig:-NODE-35-length-132978-cov-12.725791_pt1 | contig 132978 bp, 120 predicted proteins | sample MGYA00242780_ERZ504802 | MGnify/ENA primary metagenome ERZ504802 (study PRJEB26092, sample SAMD00036406) | human gut metagenome | host: Homo sapiens | study: EMG produced TPA metagenomics assembly... | reverse complement strand
GAAATACCCGGAACTATAACCTGGTGTAGTCCACTACGGTACACAATCTTGTCAAAAGCCTTGAAAATCCGCTAATGACAGCTGATTACTGTAACCTTCCGCTGTCACAACCGTTACGCAATTGCCATTTAATTGGTAAGGCTTCCTACTTTTTATGCAGGTCCGGGTAGTCATGCCTTCTAAATTAAATCCCAACTAAATTTAAATAGCCCGGGTATACTCCTTCAACCACTCGCGTTCCTCATCACTAAGATGCGGAGCAACAATCTCATAAACTTTCTTATGATACTCATTTAACTGCTCGCGCTCCTGATCGGTTAACATTTCAGGAATGATTGCATCCAGATCGATCGGTACGTATGTGATAGGTTCAAAGTACAGGAACTGTCCATATTCATTCTTAGGACCTTTTCTTACCAGAAGTTCGTTCTCTGTACGGACTCCGTGGCTGCCTTCGATATAGATACCAGGTTCGTCTGTGATGACAAGTCCGGCCATCAGAGGAGCCTGCTCTTTTTCACGGATTGCGCAGCGGAATCCGCAGGAAGCTTCGTGGATGTTCATCAGATATCCGACATCATGTCCGGTACCGTGGTTAAAGTTGATGCCACGTCTCCATGCCGGCATTCTGGCCAGAACATCCAGGTTGTATCCGGTAGTTCCTTCAAGGAACACGGCATGTGCAAGATTGAAGTTACACTGTAATACAGTTGTGAAATCTTCTTTCATCTGCTGTGTGAGTTCACCAAATGCAAAAGTACGGCTGATATCGGTAGAACCTTCTAAGTATCCTCCGCCTGTATCGGTCAGGAATAATCCGTTCTGTGTCAGAGGAACATCTGTCTCCGGAGTCGGTTCATAGTGAACGATCGCAGCATGCTCAGCGGAAGCGCAGATTGGTTCAAAGCTCTGCCATAAGTAACCTTCCTGTTCTTTACGCAATGTTTCCAGTTTGGCAGCAGCACTGAGCTCTGTGATCTCGATCTTGCCGACATTTGTCTTCAGCCAATACATCCATTTTGTCATGGCTACGGCATCTTTTTTATGAGCGTTGATGATGTTTCTGATCTCGACATCATTTTTCTTTGCCTTCATTGCAATCGTCGGGTTCACCTGCTGAACAACCTTTGTGCCGCCAGGAATGTTGTTGAACAATGCATAGTTCAGACGGTTCGGGTCTACCAGAACAGTAGATGCGGTGTCTAAGTTCTTGATGTCCTCATAGACTGCATTATACGGATGGATGGTGATGTTGTTCTTTGCAAGATCAGCTTTCATATCGTCATTTAATTTGCGTTCATCGATGTAAAGCTTCATTTCGTCCATTGTGATGACTGCATAAGAAAGTAATAATGGGAAGAAATCTACATCATCTCCACGTAAATTCGTGATCCAGCATACATCGTCAAGTGCAGCGATAACATGTACATCGGCACCTGCCTTTTTCATAGCCTCACGGACACGTGCAAGTTTGCTCTCTGTACTTTCACCTGTGTATTCTTCGCCGAGTGCGAAAGCCGGCTTTTCAGAAAGCGCAGGACGGTCTGCCCATACTTCTCCGACAAGATCTTCGGAATAGTTGATCTTGGCATCTTTAGAAGCAACGGCTTCTTCCAGTGCAGCTCCCTCTTCGATGGCAACGACACGTCCGTCGAATCCGAGTGTACCACCTTCCGGTAATGCAGAAGCAATAAATTCTTCTACTGTAGGAACGCCAGGCTCGCCCATCTTATAGAGCTTTACGCCTGTTCCGGCTAACTGCTGGTCAGCCTGAAGAAAATATCTTCCGTCAGTCCAGAGGCCTGCTTCATCCTTTGTGAAGACAGCAGTTCCGGCAGAACCTGTAAATCCTGTGATATATTCTCTTACTTTAAAATGATCGCCGACATATTCACTCTGATGAAAATCATCGGTAGGAACCATGTAGACATCATATCCTCGTTCTTCCATTAATGTGCGAAGAGCGGAGATTCGTTCTGGTATATTCATAACAAAAACCTCCTTATAATGAATTGAATAACCTACAAGAATGAATTTTAGCACAATTAATTGAAAATGAACAGAAAGAATTATATAATAAATCAATATGTAAAGGAGAAATTAAAATTGATAAAAATAATTCTGATAATTATGGCGGTTTTCATTTTATACTGTATGATAGAAACGGCAAGAGAACTGCGGGATTTCCGCCTGACGAAGTACCGGATTTGTTCGCCGAAGTTAAATGGAATCAGGGGGACAAAGAAGATTGTATTTCTGAGTGATCTGCACAACCGGATGTACGGAAAAGAAAATGAGCGCTTACTGGAAAGCATCAAAAACCAACATCCGGATCTGATCCTGATCGGAGGGGATATGTTGGTCAGAAAGGATGGCAATTCCTATGACAGGACGGTACGCTTTCTGGAAAAACTTCCGGCAATCTGCCCGGTCTACTGTGCGAATGGTAATCATGAACAGAAGCTGAAAGAACTGCCGGATAAGTATGAACAGTCTTATGAAGGATATAAGAAGGCACTGACAGCATGCGGAATCCATATGCTTGAAAATGCTTCGGAGACGGTAAGATTGGATGAAGCACCTGTAAGAATCTCCGGGTTGGAGATTCCGCTTGGGGTATATGCAAGATTTGGAAAGAAAGATCTTCCGATAAAAGAGATCACAGACCGTATCGGAGAACACGGCGAGGAATATCAGATCCTGCTTGCACATCATCCCGGATATATACAGGAATATCTGGAATACGGAGCAGACCTGATCCTGAGCGGACATTATCACGGGGGTGTGATGCAGCTTCCGGGGATCGGCGGGGTGATTTCACCGGATTTTACACTATTTCCAAAATATTCCGGAGGAATATACAGGGAAGGAGCACAGACGGTGGTCGTAAGCCGCGGACTGGGAACACATTCTGTGCCGGTAAGATTGTGGAACTGGCCGGAACTGATCGTTCTTGAATTGTCTGGCACTTCGGAAGAGATGTAAATGAGAGATAGTAAATAAAAGATAAAGACTTGAGTAATTTCCAGATGTCCTGTATAATAATTAAGTTATGACAATGGAGGATGTGTATGGGAATTCCGGTAAAATTACAGGTGTTTGAAGGTCCGTTAGACCTGCTGTTACATTTGATTGAAAAAAATAAAATAGATATCTACGATATTCCGATCGTTGAGATCACGAACCAGTATATGGAATACATCAAAGCCATGCAGAAAGAAGATCTGAATATCATGAGCGAATTTCTTGTGATGGCAGCGACGCTTCTGGATATCAAATGCAGGATGCTTCTTCCCAAAGAAGTGAACGAAGAGGGAGAAGAAGAGGATCCGAGACAGGAACTGGTAGAACAATTGCTGGAATACAAGATGTATAAATTCATGTCCTATGAGTTGAAAGACCGGGAGCTGGACGGTGATCGGATCATGTATAAGACGGCATCGATCCCGGATGAAGTGAAAGGATATGTTCCGCCGGTAGATCTGGATAAACTGCTGGGCGATCTGACGCTGGTGCAGCTCAACCGCATTTTCAAAGAAGTGATGAAACGGCAGGAAAGTAAGGTTGACCCGGTACGAAGTAAATTCGGCAAGATCGAGAAGGAAGAAGTAACACTTCCGGACAAGCTTGATTATGTAACGGAATATGCGAGATCTCACAGGAAATTCGGATTCCGTGCACTGTTAAAAAAGCAAAGTTCTAAGGTGCAGGTAGTCGTCACATTTCTTGCAATCCTGCAGTTGATGAAAGAAGGCGTGATTTTTATCGAACAGGATCAGCCGTTTGATGAGATTATGATCACATCGAAAGTGGAAGAAGTATAGGGAAGAGAACATGGCAAAGTTAAAAATAAAACAGATGGAAGGAATCATTGAAGCGATTCTTTTTACAATGGGGGATTCTGTAGAGGTCGGGAAGATTGCCCGGGCATTGGAACAGGATGAAGCAACAACCCGTAAGGTGATACATAAGCTGATGGATAAATATGCGGCCGAAGACAGAGGAATCCGCATTATAGAACTGGACGGTGCGTATCAGATGTGTACAAAGACAGAGATGTATGAATATCTGATCCGTGTGGCATCCCAGCCGAAAAAACACGTTCTTACCGATGTCCTTTTGGAGACATTGTCGATCATTGCATATAAGCAGCCGGTCACAAAGCTTGAGATCGAAAAGATCCGCGGGGTGAAATCAGACCATGCGGTGAATAAATTAGTGGAATATAATCTGGTGTGCGAAAGAGGACGTCTGGACGCTCCGGGGAAACCGATCCTTTTCGGAACAACGGAAGAATTCCTGCGCCGGTTCAGTATTCATTCGCTGGATGATCTGCCAAGTCCGAATCCGGAACAGGTAGAGTCGTTCAAGGAAGAAGCAGAAGAAGAAGTACAGTTAAAATTAGATATATAGAAGATGTGGCAGGAAATAACATGGAAAATCATTTCACGCGGCAGACAGCCGGTGGAGTGATTTTTTTGTTTTTTCGGGCATATATTTTCTTAACGGAAGATACCCGGAGTGGAGAAATATGAAAAGACGGCCGCATAAAATCGTATCGGTGGTATTGCTGGTGATATTGATTGCCGGCATGGGCATGGCATGCCGTATACAGAGTCTGGAATCAAGGAATAAAAGGTGGGCAGAGAATACGGAGACTGCCGGAAAGATTCTGACCGAATCGGGGAAAAAAGAGGCACAGAAGCAGACGGATGGAACGGAGAACGATGCTGCTGCACAGAATGCGAAGCGGGTGTTCGGGGATGAACCGGCAGAACTTTATGCCAGATCGGCGGTGCTGATGGATGCGGACAGCGGCCGGGTATTGTTTGGGAAGGATGCAGATGTGGTCCGTCCGATGGCAAGTACAACGAAGATCATGACGTGTATCCTTGCGTTGGAATACTTGCGGGAACATCCGGATCAGACGATAGAAGTATCGGATCAGGCTGCATCCCAGCCGAAGGTACATCTTGGGATGCAGAAAGGAGAAGAGTTCTACATCAAAGACCTGTTGTATTCCCTGATGCTGGAATCGCATAATGACAGTGCAGTGGCTGTGGCAGAGGGCATTGCCGGAAGTGTAGAAGAATTTGCAAAAGAAATGAATGCAAAAGCTGCAGAGATCGGTTGTAAGGACACCCATTTTATTACGCCAAACGGACTGGATGCGGAAGATGAAAGCGGCGTACATTCTACAACAGCAGAAGACCTGGCAAAGATCATGCAGTACTGTATTATGACATCCGGGGAAAAGGAAGCATTTCTTGAAGTGACCCGGACGAAGGAATATCAGTTCCAGGATACAGACAGGAAGCGTACATTTTCGTGTCATAATCATAATGCATTCCTGGATATGATGGACGGGGCACTGAGCGGCAAGACGGGATTTACGGCAGAGGCGGGATATTGTTATGTGGGAAGCTTAAGACGGGATGAGCGTACCTTTATCGTGGCACTTCTGGCATGCGGATGGCCGGATAATAAAGGATATAAATGGAAAGATACCAGGAGGTTGATGGAGTATGGACTGGAACATTATCACTACCGGGAAGTGTACAGGAATACGGTACCGGATAAATTACTGGTAGTGGATGCATTTGATCCGGAAATTCCGTATCAGACCTCAGAAAAGATCTCGTTGAGAGTGAAGAACAGCGAGGAATCAAAAAAAATCCTGCTGCGGGAGGAAGAAGAGATCCGCATGGAAATAAAGACGGTAAAATGCAAAAAAGCACCGGTAAAAAAAGGAGAAAAAGCAGGAACCGTTTCGTATTATCTTGCTGATGAAAAAATTGCAGAAAATGTGGTTGTAACGGAGCGTGCGGTTGAAAAAAGAACCTGGGAAAAATGTATGAAAATAGTAACGGCGAAATTCTTGACGCTGGAAAGCCTTGTGTGGTATGTTAAATATGTCTGAATCACAGATGGTTGTATTCTTTTACATTTCTGTAGAGTATTCCAGAATATACAAGAGAAAAATGGCGAGGGGAAAATTAAATATTGACATTCGGGATGAAGTATAATACTATATTAACCAGAAGACGAACACTCGTTCGATGAACGAAAAAGGAGAATTAACATGGCAAATGAAGATAAAAAGCGCGCATTGGATGCGGCGATCGCAAAATTAGAGAAAGATTTCGGTAAAGGAACAGTTATGCGTCTGGGAGATCCGTCAGCACAGGTAGCAGTAGAGACCATTCCTACCGGTTCATTAAGTCTGGATCTTGCACTGGGACTTGGCGGAGTGCCGAAGGGACGTATTGTTGAGATCTATGGACCGGAGTCCAGCGGTAAGACGACGGTTGCATTACATATGATCGCAGAAGTACAGAAGAGAGGCGGTATTGCAGGATTTATCGATGCAGAGCATGCGCTGGATCCTGTTTATGCGAAGAATATCGGAGTAGATATTGATGAACTTTATATTTCACAGCCGGACAGTGGAGATCAGGCGTTGGAGATCACAGAGACAATGGTAAGATCAGGAGCAATGGATATTATCGTAGTCGATTCTGTTGCCGCACTGGTTCCGAAGCAGGAGATCGAAGGAGATATGGGAGACAGCCATGTCGGACTGCAGGCAAGACTGATGTCCCAGGCACTTCGTAAGCTGACACCGGTAATCAGCAAGTCTAACTGCGTAGTTATATTTATCAACCAGCTGCGTGAGAAGGTGGGCGTAATGTTCGGTAATCCGGAGACTACAACCGGTGGACGTGCGCTGAAGTTCTATTCGTCTGTACGTATGGATGTCAGAAGAATTGAGACACTGAAGCAGAGCGGTGAGATGGTTGGTAACAGAACCCGTGTGAAGATCGTGAAGAATAAGATTGCACCTCCGTTTAAAGAGGCAGAATTCGATATTATGTTCGGTAAGGGAATTTCCAAAGAAGGAGATATCCTGGATCTTGCAGTGAAATGTGATCTGGTAAGCAAGAGCGGCGCATGGTTCGCATACAATGGTGACAAGATCGGTCAGGGAAGAGAGAATGCGAAGACATATCTTTCCGAACATCCGGAGATCATGGAAGAGCTGGAGCAGAACATCCGTGCACACTATCATATTGGAGCGGAAGGTGACATGGAAGAGACCGAAGAAGCTGCAGAAGAAGGAATCACAAAAGGGGAAGAATAATATATGATGACGGTTACGAAGATAGAACCGCTGTCAAAGACAAGATATAAAGTGTATTTAGACGGACAGTTTGCCTTTACTCTCTATAAGGGCGAACTGTCCCGTTATCATATAGCGGAAGAATCTGTGATCGAAGATGACATCTATGACAGCCTCCGTCTGATCGTTATCAAGAGGGCGAAGCTGCGGGCAATGCATCTGCTTTCCGATATGGGAAGAACAGAATCACAGCTTAGGACCAAGTTAAAACAGGGCGGCTATGCGGAAGATGCAGTGGAGGCGGCAATCCGGTATGTGAAGTCCTTCGGCTACATTAATGATATGGAATATGCAAGGAGTTTTATTGACAGCAGGAAAGATCGGAAAAGTAAAAAAGAACTTTATGCGGCACTTTTGCAAAAAGGGGTTCCGGCAGAAATTGTAGAACAGGTATTTGAAGAAGCGGACTACGGGGAGAAAGATTCCAGACAGGCGATCGAGGCACTGATGCGGAAGAGAAGTTATAATCCGGAAACAGCCGATGTGAAGGAAAAACAGAAAATGATGGGTTATCTGATGCGTAAAGGATTCAGTTATCAGGATGTCCGCAATGTGTTACAAGTTTGTGAGTGAAAGCTTGACATATTTGTGTAAAAAGTATAAAATTGTTTTGTTGTAATAATCGTACAATGAAAATTTAATAAGGAGGTGCTCCTGTGCCGATAGGAACAATGATTGTTGTAGCAATCGTACTTATCGTTGTGGCTGTTGCGGCCGCTGTGCTCAGTCATTTTTTGACAGTCTCCAACCTGAAGAACAATGCAGAATCCAAAATCGGAAATGCAGAGGCAAAGGCCAGAGAGATCATTGATGATGCAGTAAAGACAGCGGAGACCAAGAAGAAGGAGTCTCTTTTGGAGATCAAGGAAGAGTCTATCAGAAATAAGAACGAACTTGAAAAAGAGACGAAGGAACGCAGATCGGAATTGCAGCGTTACGAGAAGCGTGTACTTTCCAAAGAGGAAGCTCTTGATAAAAAATCAGAGGCCATTGAAAGACGAGAAGCAGGATTTACAGCGAAAGAAGAAGAACTGAAGCAGCGCGAAGCGAAAGTGGAAGAGCTGAGTCAGCAACGTGTACAGGAACTAGAAAGAATCTCAGGACTTACCTCCGAACAGGCAAAAGAATATTTGTTAAAAACTGTTGAAGAAGATGTAAAACATGACACTGCAAAGATGATCAAGGAATTAGAAGCGCAGGCAAAGGAAGAGGCAGACAAGAAGGCAAAAGAATATGTTGTTACTGCTATCCAGAGATGTGCGGCAGATCATGTTGCGGAAACTACAATTTCGGTTGTACAGCTTCCAAGTGATGAAATGAAAGGAAGAATTATCGGACGTGAAGGACGTAATATCCGTACTTTAGAAACGCTGACGGGTGTAGAACTCATTATTGATGATACGCCGGAAGCAGTGGTTCTTTCCGGATTTGATCCGATAAGAAGAGAAGTTGCAAGAATCGCGCTGGAGAAGCTGATTGTTGACGGACGTATTCATCCGGCAAGAATTGAGGAGATGGTTGAAAAAGCGCAGAAAGAAGTTGACACGATGATTCGTGAAGAGGGTGAATCAGCCGCACTGGAAGTTGGAGTGCACGGAATTCATCCGGAACTGCTCAAACTTCTCGGACGTATGAAGTTCAGAACAAGTTACGGACAGAATGCTTTAAAGCATTCCGTTGAAGTGGCTCAGTTGTCAGGACTTCTTGCAGGAGAGATCGGATTAGATGTCAGACTTGCAAAACGTGCAGGACTTCTTCATGACATCGGTAAATCGATCGATCATGACGTAGAAGGCTCTCATATTCAGATTGGTGTGGATCTTTGTAGAAAATACAAAGAATCTGCTACTGTGATCAATGCAGTAGAAGCACATCACGGAGATGTAGAACCGGAAACTCTGATTGCGTGTGTGGTACAGGCTGCAGACACGATTTCGGCAGCAAGGCCGGGCGCAAGAAGAGAAACATTAGAAACATACACAAACAGGTTAAAACAATTAGAAGATATCACCAACCAGTTCAAGGGTGTTGATAAATCTTTTGCAATTCAAGCAGGTAGAGAGATTCGTGTTATGGTAGTTCCAGAACAAGTATCTGATGCAGATATGGTATTGCTGGCTAGAGATATTGCGAAACAGATTGAATTTGAATTAGAATATCCAGGACAGATTAAAGTCAATGTAATCCGTGAGTCACGTGTTACAGACTATGCCAAGTAGAAGATAAATGAATGACAAAAACCGGTTGATCTATGTGTCAGCCGGTTTTTTTGTTATCAAAACAAATAGCAGAATCGGGAGGAAAAGATATGAGTGAAGACGTAAAGCGTATGGGAAGAGAACTGGCATACCAGGGGACTGTTTTGAAAGTATATAAAGACCATATGAAGTTTTCCAATGGAAATACGGAAGACTGGGATTTTATCCATCATGACGGAGCGGCAGCAGTTATTCCGGTTATGGATGATGGTAAGATACTGATGGTAAAACAGTATCGGAATGCGTTGGAAAGAGATACATTGGAGATTCCGGCGGGCAAGCTGGATGATCCGGATGAAGAAGGGATTGTATGTGCATCTCGGGAACTGAAGGAAGAGACCGGGTACAGTTCCGATGATCTGGAATGGCTCCTTACAATCCGTACAACGGTTGCGTTCTGTGATGAAAGAATTGAAGTCTTTGTTGCAAGGAATCTGATTCCGGGGGAACAGCATCTGGATGAAGATGAATTTGTAGATGTGAAAGCTTACAAACTGGAAGAACTCAAGGAGATGATCTTTGAAGGAAAGATTCAGGATTCCAAGACGATGGCAGCAATCCTTGCGTATGAGTCGAAGTATCTGCATGGACAGAATGCATAGAACAGATAAACTGCGATAAAAGCATATCCACGGGAATAGTACATATAATGAAGTATCCGGACGAAAAAAAGGAGAATGCTGTGTGAGGATACAAGGAGAACAAAAATATGTGCTTTTGGCAGGAATGACAGGTTTTCTGCTGGGGATATGCAGTGCAAATCTCTGGATGAAACAGTATGTGCTGGATATCGGAATACTGAACCAGTATTTTCTGGAACAATATAACCGGGCAGACATCGTATATGAAGCGTATTTGTGGTATCTGGTAAAAAGCAGAGGAACTCCGTTTGTGCTGCTTTTGGCTGCAGCAGGAACGCGCTACAGGAAAACGGCAGTTATGCTGACAGTGGTATGGCTTGGATTCTGTTTTGGTATGGTAATCTGTATGGCAATCATAAAATTAGGAAGCAAAGGGATCGTACTCATCGTTACCGCACTCGCACCACAGGGAATCTTTTATGCAATGGCAGGGATCGTGTTATTCCGCTATATGCTGGAATATCCAATGGTGAGATGGGATGCGGGAAGAAGTATCCGGCTTGGCCTGTTCCTGATGCTGGGGATCATTACAGAGTGTTATGTAAATCCGGTACTTACAGGCTTGTTTTTGAAGACACTGTAAATATACAAAAATGTAGAATAAAAGAACCGATACATGGAAAAATATGTTTTATATCATGTATCGGTTTTTTTGTGCGGAAAATCAGTTAATATTTGCCGGCGTATACAGATAACCGGAGAATGCAGCAAAGAAACAGGAATATCTGGCTGATCAGCAGACCGTTCAGATATCCGCTGATTCCGGCGGCGGGGATGAAAAGAAAGACACCGGTGATCCGTATGCAGAGGCTGAAAAGGTTGAACAGAAAAGAACAGGTGGTCTTTCCCAGTCCGTTGATCATGCTGAGAAGTACAGTGTTCGTATACAGAAACGGACAGATCCATGCGAGTGTCAGAATAAAATTTCCGGCAAGCGGACTTTTGAACAGAAAAATTCCAATCCATTTCCCGAGTATCAGAAGAACACCACAACAAAAACATCCAAGCAAAATGCAGGAACAGGTGATTTTTAAAATTAAGGAACGAAGTTGCTGCCGGTCTTTCATTTCCTGAAGCCCGGCTACCGTCGGCAGAAGCATAGAAGAAACGGCATTGGTAACTGCGGATGGAAATAAAATACACGGAAGTGCCATCCCGGTAAGAACACCATAGGTCTGCAGGGATTGTGCAGCCGGCATTCCGTAATATTGGAGGCAGACAGGGATAGAGACAGCTTCCACACTTTGCAGGATATTTAAGAATACGCGGCTTGCAGTAAGTGGAAGAGCGTGTTCCAGAAGTCTCTGTAAATGCCGACGGAATGCAGCAGGGGGAAGAAAAACACTTCTGCTTTTTTCTGAAATCTGCTTCCAGGACTGCCGGATGGAGTGCAGGCTGTAAAAAGAAGCGGCAATCTCTCCGAATGTGAGGCCGGCTACAGCGAATGCGATCGAGATGTTCTGCCCCTGTCCGGAACAGTACATACAGATGACAATGACGGACAAAATGCGGAATGCTTGCTCCAGAAGCTGGGATACAGCCGGAATCTTTGTCTGCTTCAGCCCCAGCGAGTATCCACAGATGCAGCTGTGAATGGATGCAAATGGAAATGTGTAAGATAATAAGAACAAAAGACTGCTGCATCTGGAATCGCGGAGAAAAGTCAGCGCAATGGTATCTGCATTCTGCCGGATGAAAAGAGAGATCATACAGGAAATGAAAAAAGTAAAAATCAAACTCGTTTTTAACAATTCCCGTGCTTTCTGTATTCTGCCGGCCGCGGCTTCCCTGGCAACGCATCGGGACAGGGCGAGCTCCATCCCTGCGCAGGATAGAGAGATACCAAGTGCATAGACAGGAAAGACAAGCTGATACAGCCCTACATTTTCTTCCCCGAAGGTATGACTCAGAAACATGCGGTAGAAAAATCCCATAAACCGGGTAGACAGACTCGTGACCGTGAGAACTGCGGTTCCGCGTATAAGTGCTTGCTTTCTGGACATGAAAGGCTCCTTTTTTGTGACAGGATTGTATCTTTATAAGTTATTCCGGAATAGTGCTTGACAGAACCAAAAAGCAGTGATATTCTACAGAAGTAAAAATCCTAGTAAAATGCTGGGAATTAAAAGAGGTGATAAGATGAAACTTTCCACGAAAGGAAAATATGGACTGCGTGCCATGATAGATCTTGCCAGATACAGTGAGAAAGAACCGGTGTCGATCGGCAGTGTGGCCGTAAGACAGGGAATTTCAGAACGATATCTGGAACAGCTTGTAGCACTTCTGAAAAAGGCGGGGCTGGTGAAAAGCATTCGTGGAGCCTCTGGCGGTTATGTATTGGAGAAGAAACCATCGGAAATCTCTGTCGGAGATATCTTAAGGGCACTGGAGGGAAGTCTGGAGCCGGTTAAATGTGCGGCCTTTGATACCACAACGGGAGAAGGATGCATGGCATCAGACGGATGCGTGACAAAGTACGTGTGGCAGAAGATCAACGACAGTATCAATGACACAGTGAACCAGATCATGCTGGATGAACTGATCAGAGAGAGCAAAAGCATCAATCCGGATGGCGAGTGTGAGAATCCAAAATGCAGTCAGTAATTGGCCGGAAAGAAATCTGATAAAAGAAATATTACAGAATATACAAAAAAATGGAGGAGATAAAATGAGTAAATTATTATATCTTGACAATGCAGCAACAACAAAGACAGCACCAGAAGTTGTAGAAGCTATGCTTCCGTATTTTACAGAAAAATTCGGAAATCCATCCAGTGTTTACAGCTTTGCAGCTGCAAATAAAGAAGTGATCAACCAGCAGAGAGATACGATCGCTGAAATGATCGGTGCAAAGACGAATGAGATCTATTTCACAGGCGGCGGATCCGAATCTGATAACTGGGCATTGAAATGTACAGCGGAAGCTTATGCAAACAAAGGAAATCACATTATCACAACAAAGATAGAGCACCATGCGATTCTTCATACAGCTGAATATCTTGAAAAAAGAGGATTCGAGATCACATATCTGGATGTAGATGAAGATGGTAAAGTAAAACTGGATGATTTAAAAGCAGCAATCCGTCCGACAACCATCCTGATCTCTGTTATGTTTGCAAATAATGAGATCGGTACGATCCAGCCAATCAAAGAGATCGGAGAAATCGCTCATGAGCATGGAATCCTGTTCCATACAGATGCGGTACAGGCTTTCGGACAGCTTCCAATTAATGTAGATGAATGTCATATTGATATGTTAAGTGCCAGCGGACACAAGTTCAACGGACCGAAGGGAATCGGAATCATGTACATCCGTACAGGAGTAAAGATCCGTTCATTTATTCATGGCGGAGCACAGGAGAGAAAACGCCGTGCAGGTACAGAGAATGTTCCGGGAATCGTAGGAATCGGAACTGCAGCAAAACGTGCAGCAGCGAATATGGAAGAAAGAACAGCGAAAGAAAGAGAAGTCAGAGATTATCTGATTGACAGAGTTCTGAATGAAATCCCATACTGCCGTCTGAACGGACACAGAACAGACCGCCTTCCGAACAATGCCAACTTCAGCTTCCAGTTTGTAGAAGGAGAATCGCTTCTGATCAAACTTGATATGAAAGGAATCTGTGCATCCAGCGGATCTGCATGTACATCCGGATCACTGGATCCGTCCCATGTATTGCTTGCGATTGGTCTGCCACATGAAATTGCGCACGGATCTCTGCGTCTGACATTGAACGAAGAGATTGAGAAAGAAGACATTGATTATGTTGTAGACAATCTGAAAGAAATTGTTGCACATTTAAGAGAAATGTCTCCTCTGTATGAAGACTTTATCAAAAAACAGAAATAACAGAGACAGGAATAAAAAATCAGATAAAAGATATAAAAGGAGTAATTGAGATATGTATTCAGAAAAAGTAATGGATCATTTTGAACATCCAAGAAATGTAGGAGAAATTGAAAATGCCAGCGGTGTCGGAACGGTAGGAAATGCAAAATGCGGAGATATCATGAGAATTTACCTTGATATCGATGAAAACCAGATCATCCGTGATGTAAAATTTAAAACATTCGGATGTGGCGCAGCTGTTGCAACCAGCAGTATGGCAACAGAGATGGTAAAAGGAAAGACGATCCAGGAAGCAATGGAAGTTACAAATAAAGCAGTTATGGAAGCGCTTGACGGACTTCCGCCGGTAAAAGTACACTGCTCACTGCTTGCGGAGGAAGCAATCCACGCAGCTTTATGGGACTACGCAGAGAAGCATGATATTAAGATTGAAGGACTCGAGAAACCGAAGTCTGATATTCACGAAGGTGAAGAGGCAGAAGAGGAAGAATACTAAGCCGGAGAACTTTATATGGAAAAGAAAAAAGTTGTAGTCGGGATGTCCGGAGGGGTTGACTCCTCCGTGGCAGCCTGGCTTTTAAAAAATCAGGGATATGATGTAATAGGAGTCACGATGCAGATCTGGCAGGATGAAGAAGAAGCCGCGATGGAAGAACATGGCGGCTGTTGTGGTCTGAGCGCGGTGGATGATGCAAGAAGAGTGGCGGCAGCACTTGAAATCCCGTATTATGTCATGAATTTTAAGAAAGAATTTAAAGAAAATGTGATCGATTATTTTATCGATGACTATCTGCATGGAAGAACACCAAACCCGTGCATTGCCTGCAACCGCTATGTAAAATGGGAGTCTCTTCTGAAGAGGAGCCTTGATATCGGTGCGGAATACATTGCGACCGGGCATTACGCCAGAGTAGAGAAACTTCCGAACGGAAGATATGCGATCCGCAATTCGGCAACTGCGGCAAAAGATCAGACATATGCACTTTACAACCTTACACAGGAACAGCTTTCCAGGACACTGATGCCTGTCGGAGAATATACCAAGGACCAAATCCGTGCGATGGCAGATGAGATCGGTCTTCTGGTCGCTCATAAACCGGACAGTCAGGATATCTGTTTTGTATCGGACGGAGATTATGCTTCTTATATAAAAGAAAATTCGGATGCACAGATCAGACCCGGTAATTTTATACTTTCCGACGGAACGGTTGTCGGAAAACATAAAGGAATTATTTATTATACGGTGGGACAGCGGAAAGGGTTGGGATTATCCCTCGGTCATCCGGTGTTTGTGCTGGAGATCCGTCCGGAGACAAACGAAGTCGTAGTGGGATCGAATGAAGAATCTATGTCACGTTATGTGCGTGCGGACCAGGTGAATTTTATGACGGTAGAAGATTTGACAGAGCCGAAAAGAGTCTGGGCAAAGATCCGCTATAATCACAAAGGCGCATGGTGTACGGTTGAAAAGACGAAAGAAGACGAGATTCTCTGCACATTTGAAGAACCCCAGAGAGCAATTACGCCGGGGCAGGCGGTTGTGTTGTATGATGGTGAATACGTGCTTGGCGGTGGAACGATCATTGCGGATAAATAGATTTTCGATGAAACAGATAACGATAAAGAGGAATAAACTATGATACAGGCAGACATGCATATGCATACATGTTTTTCGACAGATTCACAGGCCTGTCCGCGCGATATGGCGGAGGAAGCAGTCCGTAAAGGCCTGAAAACCATTTGCTTTACAGATCATTTTGACAAAGATGATCTGGAATGGGGTGAGGAAGGTATCTTTGATGTGGATGCTTATTTCACAGAGATGCAGAAACTTCAGGAAGAATATGAAAAAAAACTGAATATCCGGATCGGGATAGAATTGGGACTCAGGACATATCTGAAAGAGTATTATGAGAAACTGACAAAGAAATATCCGTTTGATTTCATAATCGGATCGGTTCATAATGTTCCGTTTAAAAAAGACACCAATGGAAATCAGCTCTATACAGACCCTGCAGCGGAAAAGCTTTTCGCAGACCGGACAGATCAGGAAGCTTATCGTTTGATGATGGAGACAACACTTGAGAATGTGAAGATGATGGACTGCTTTCAGAGTCTTGGTCATCTGGATTATATTGTGAGATACGGGAAAATGAGGGAAAAAACATATTCCTGTGCAGAATATACAGATGTGATTGACGAGATACTGAAACAGCTGATAGAAAAAGGAAAAGGGCTGGAAGTAAATGCAGCGGGATTAAAATACGGACTTCCGTTTGCGCACCCGCATCCGGATGTCCTGAGACGTTACCGGGAACTCGGCGGAGAGATTGTTACAATTGGTGCAGATGCGCACAAACCGGAACATATCGCATATGATTTTGGAAAGGTAGAAGAGCTTTTAAAAGCCTGTGGCTTTAAATATTATACAGAATTTTCGAAACAAAAGCCTGTTTTTAAGCAACTTATATAAAAATAGGAAAACCTCTTGAAATTTTGTATCAGATAAAGTACAATTATTAGCAGTTGAGGGGTCTTTCGTAAGCTTGAAAAGTTTGAAAAAAGATTTCGCAATTGTGACTGCATTAGTAGTTAAAAAACAAACTTTAGGAGGAATTAATCATGGCAGTAAAAGTAGCGATTAATGGATTTGGACGTATTGGACGTCTTGCATTCAGACAGATGTTCGGAGCAGAAGGATATGAAGTTGTAGCAATCAACGACTTAACATCTCCTAAGATGCTTGCACACCTGTTAAAATATGATTCTTCACAGGGAAAATACGCTTTAGCTGATACTGTAAAAGCAACAGATGATTCTATCATCGTTGATGGAAAAGAAATCAAAATCTATGCTAAAGCTAACGCTGAAGAACTTCCTTGGGGAGAGATTGGTGTAGACGTAGTTCTGGAGTGTACAGGATTCTATACATCTAAAGAAAAAGCATCTGCTCATATCAAAGCAGGAGCAAGAAAAGTTGTTATTTCCGCACCAGCTGGAAACGACCTGCCAACTATCGTATATAACGTAAACCACGAAACACTGAAACCAGAAGATACAGTAATTTCTGCAGCTTCTTGTACAACAAACTGCCTGGCTCCAATGGCAAAAGCTCTTAACGATCTTGCACCAATCGAGTCTGGTATCATGTGCACAATTCACGCTTACACAGGAGATCAGATGACTCTTGACGGACCACAGAGAAAAGGTGACCTCAGAAGATCTCGTGCAGCTGCAGTTAACATCGTACCTAACAGCACAGGTGCTGCAAAAGCAATCGGACTTGTTATCCCAGAACTGAACGGAAAGTTAATCGGATCTGCTCAGCGTGTACCAACACCTACAGGATCTACAACAATCCTTACAGCAGTTGTAAAAGGACATGTAACAGTTGATGAAATCAACGCAGCTATGAAAGCAGCTTCTACAGAGTCCTTCGGATACAACACAGATGAAATCGTATCTAGCGATATCGTTGGAATGAGATATGGCTCATTATTCGATGCTACTCAGACAATGGTACTTCCACTGGAAAATGGAACTACAGAGGTTCAGGTTGTTTCTTGGTATGACAATGAGAACTCATACACAAGCCAGATGGTAAGAACAATCAAATACTTCTCTGAATTAGCATAATTTAGAGCATGAATTAAGACTCACAAAGGGTCCGGTCTTATTGGGCCGGACCCTTTTTGCAGTTATAAAATATATAACCAGGAGGCAGTACTATGCTTAATAAAAAATCTGTAGACGACATTAACGTAAAAGGAAAAAAAGTACTTGTAAGATGTGACTTCAACGTTCCACTTATCGATGGAAAGATTACAGACGAGAATCGTCTTGTTGCAGCACTTCCTACAATCAAAAAATTAATCGCTGATGGCGGAAAGGTTATCCTTTGCTCTCATCTTGGAAAGCCGAAGGGACAGCCGGTTCCAGAATTATCTCTTGCTCCTGTAGCAGTTCGCCTTTCAGAACTCCTTGGACAGGAAGTAAAATTTGCAGCTGATCCGGAAGTTGTTGGACCAAATGCGAAAGCAGCAGTAGCTGAGATGAAAGATGGAGATGTTATCCTCCTTGAAAACACACGTTACAGAGCAGAAGAGACAAAGAATGAAGATGCATTCAGTAAAGATCTCGCTTCTCTTTGCGACGTATTTGTTAACGATGCATTCGGAACAGCACACCGTGCACACTGCTCTAACGTAGGAGTTACAAAATACGTAGATACAGCAGTTGTTGGATACCTTATGCAGAAAGAAATTGATTTCCTTGGAAATGCAGTCAACAATCCGGAAAGACCATTCGTAGCAATCCTTGGCGGAGCAAAAGTTTCAAGCAAGATTTCTGTAATTGAGAACCTTCTTGACAAAGTAGATACTCTGATCATCGGTGGAGGAATGGCATATACATTCGCAAAAGCACAGGGCGGAACAGTCGGAAAATCCCTTCTGGAAGAAGATTACTGCCAGTATGCACTTGACATGATCGAAAAAGCAAAAGCCAAAGGTGTAAAACTCCTTCTTCCTGTAGATAACGTTGTCGGAGATGATTTCTCTAATGATGCAAATACTCAGGTAGTAAAAGCTGGAGAGATCCCGGAAGGATGGGAAGGCCTTGATATCGGACCAGAGACAGCTAAGATCTTCAGCGACGCTGTAAAAGATGCTAAGACAGTTGTATGGAACGGACCAATGGGATGCTTCGAGATGCCTAAATTTGCAAAAGGAACAGAAACGGTTGCAAAAGCACTTGCAGACACAGACGCTGTAACAATCATCGGCGGAGGAGATTCTGCAGCAGCAGTTAACCAGCTGGGATATGGAGATAAGATGACACACATTTCAACAGGTGGTGGAGCTTCTCTTGAATTCCTTGAAGGAAAAGAACTCCCGGGTGTAGCAGCAGCTAACGATAAATAGAATAAGGAGATTTGGAAAGATGGCAAGAAAGAAAATCGTAGCCGGAAACTGGAAAATGAACAAAACTCCAAGTGAAGCAGTAGCTTTAGTTGAAGAATTAAAACCATTAGTAGCTAATGAAGATGTAGACGTAGTATTCTGCGTACCTGCAATCGACATTATCCCTGTAGCAGAGGCTGTAAAGGGAACCAATATCCAGGTTGGTGCTGAGAATATGTATTTTGAAGAAAGTGGAGCATATACAGGAGAAATCTCTCCGGCTATGCTTACAGATGCAGGAGTAAAATACGTTGTTCTTGGACACTCTGAAAGAAGAGAATACTTTGCAGAGACAAACGAGACAGTAAATAAGAAAATGTTGAAAGCTTTCGAGCATGGTATTACACCAATCATGTGCTGTGGAGAGACTCTGGAGCAGAGAGAACAGGGTGTAACAATGGACTTCATCCGTCAGCAGGTTAAAGTTGGATTCCAGAATGTAACAGCTGATCAGGCTAAGACAGCAGTGATCGCTTACGAGCCAATCTGGGCTATCGGAACAGGTAAGACAGCTACTACAGAGCAGGCTGAAGAAGTTTGCGCTGGTATTCGTGCTTGCATCGCTGAAGTATATGATGAAGCTACAGCAGAAGCTATCCGTATCCAGTACGGCGGATCTGTAAATGCCGGAAATGCAGCAGAGTTATTCGCTCAGGCTGATATCGACGGCGGACTTGTAGGTGGAGCATCTCTGAAAGCTGATTTCGGAAAGATCGTAAACTACAAATAAGATTTAGAAAATCAGCCGCAGGAGGCTTTCGTTTGACTGCTTCCTGCGGTTTTATGCTGTAAAAGTGATATTTAAGACGAAAGGTGATATTAAAAATGAGTAAGAAACCAACAGTACTTATGATCTTAGACGGTTATGGACTGAATGAAAAGACAGAAGGTAATGCAATTGCTATGGCAAAAACACCTGTTATGGATAAACTGATGTCAGAATATCCATGTGTAAAAGGAAATGCCAGCGGACTTGCAGTAGGACTTCCGGACGGACAGATGGGTAACTCGGAAGTTGGCCATATGAATATGGGTGCCGGACGTATCATTTATCAGGAACTGACAAAGATCACAAAGGCAATCGAAGATGGTGTATTCTTCGAGAATAAAGCACTTCTGGCTGCATGTGAGAATGCCAAGAAGAATGATTCTGCACTGCACCTGATGGGGCTGGTATCTGACGGTGGTGTTCACAGCCACATCGGACATATCTTCGGTCTTCTGGAACTGGCTAAGAGACAGGGACTTGAGAAGGTATACGTTCACTGTTTCCTTGATGGCCGTGATACACCGCCGGCTTCCGGAAAAGAGTATGTAGAGCAGTTAGAAGCTAAGATGAAAGAAATCGGCGTAGGAGAGGTTGCAAGTGTTTCTGGACGTTATTATGCAATGGACCGTGATAACCGCTGGGATCGTGTAGAAAAGGCTTACAGAGCACTTTCAGCAGGTGACGGAGAGACAGCCGCTTCTGCAACAGAAGGAATCCAGGCTTCTTATGATGCAGATGTAACGGATGAGTTCGTTGTACCATTTGTAGTAACAAAGGACGGCGCACCAGTTGCAACGATCAAAGAAAATGATTCCGTAGTATTCTTCAACTTCCGCCCGGACAGAGCAAGAGAGCTCACAAGAACATTCTGTGACGACAGCTTTGACGGATTTGACAGAGGAGACAGAATCAAGACAACATTTGTATGCTTTACAGAATACGATGCTACAATCGAAAATAAACAGGTCGCATTTGTGAAAGAAGAAATCAGTAATACATTTGGTGAGTTCCTTGCCAAGAACGGTAAGAAACAGGCACGTATCGCTGAGACAGAGAAGTATGCTCACGTAACATTCTTCTTCAATGGCGGCGTAGAGGAACCAAATGAAGGAGAAGATAGAATTCTTGTAAAATCTCCAAAGGTTGCTACTTATGATTTGAAGCCAGAGATGAGTGCATATGAAGTATGTGACAAGCTCGTTGCAGCAATCAAGTCTGATAAGTATGATGTTATCGTAATTAACTTTGCCAACCCTGACATGGTAGGTCATACTGGTGTGATCGAGGCTGCTGTAAAAGCCATTGAAGCAGTTGACGAGTGTGTAGGAAAGGCTTACGAAGCATTAAAAGAAGCTGACGGACAGATGTTCATCTGTGCAGATCACGGTAATGCAGAGTACATGATCGATGAAGAGACAAAAGAGCCATTTACAGCACATACAACCAATCCTGTACCATTCATCCTTGTAAACGCAGATCCTGCATACAAGTTGAAAGAAGACGGATGCCTGGCAGATATTGCACCTACACTGATCGAACTGATGGGTATGGAACAGCCGGCTGAGATGACTGGAACATCACTTCTTGTGAAATAATACAAACATATTCAACGTATGTTATATGCTATAATGAACAGATTGTGGAAAATGTAAAAGCGTATTTTCTACAATCTGTTCTGTATTTATCAGTATAATTATAAAAGGAACATCATGAGGAGAACGACATGAAGATTGTTATTGTAGAAGATGATCCGGGTATCCGAAAGGAATTAAAACAGCTCCTGGAAAATGCTTTTTATGAAGCAGAGATAATCGAAGAATTTAAAGATACGGCAGAGCAGATATGCAGCATGATACCGGCACCGGATCTGGTACTCCTGGATTGGAATCTTCCGGGGGAAAGCGGCTTTGACATCTGTACGAAGCTGAAAGAACATTCAGATATTCCAATCATATTTCTGACCAGCCGGACGGATTCCATGGATGAACTGACCGGAATCTTGAAAGGGGCAGATGATTATATCACAAAACCGTTTAATCCACCGATTCTGCTGGCAAGAATAGGCGTAGTACTAAAAAGAACTACCGATAAAAATGCAGAGAAATCAAGGAGTAATGCGTTGAACATGGAATATAAAGGTGTAATCCTAAATGTTGTGGGAGGCTGCATAGAGCATGAAGGAAAAAAGACAGATCTTACGAAAAATGAGTTGAAGATCCTGCATCTTCTATATCAGAAAAAGGGTGAGATTGTTCCGAGAATGGATATGATCGAATACCTGTGGGACAATGAAGTCTTCATAGATGACAATACATTAAGTGTGAATGTTACAAGACTCAGAGGAAAACTGGCTGACATCGGAGTGAAGGATTTTATTGAGACAAAACGGGGAATGGGGTACCGCATATGAGATTTTCGGAATATATAAAAGATAAGATTCTGATATGTCTGCTGCACCTCCTGTGTATGATATTACTGATGGGGTTCTTCTATATTACAGGGTATAACAGAAACGCAGCTGCACTGATTCTCATTTTCTGGTGGATCATCCTTGGGATATGGATTGTGACAGGATATTATCGCAGGAAGAAATATTTTGACAGGGCAGAACATATTCTGGAAAATGTAGATCAGAGATATCTGCTTGGAGAATTGCTGCCAGCTTCACCATATCTGGAAGATCGGATCTACCGGGAGTTGATCAGACGATCGAATAAATCTGTGATCGAACGGATCCGTATGCTTGAAGATGAACAGAATGATTATCGGGATTATATCGAAAGCTGGGTGCATGAGATCAAAGCACCGATTACCAGTATCCAGCTTGTGTGTGAGAATCATAAAGACGAAGTGACCAGACAGATTGGTCTTGAGAATCAACGGATTGAAAATGACGTAGATATGGTTCTGTATTATGCTAGAATGGAAAAGGTATACAAAGACTATATGATTGAAGAGACAGACCTTGGGAAGGCGGCTTCTGAAATTTTGATGAAAAATAAGTATTATCTAATTAGTAACGGAGTGCGCGGGGAAGTGGAGTGCCCTGATCTTGCGTATACCGATAAAAAGTGGATCCTTTTTATACTGAACCAGCTTATGCTGAACAGTGTGAAATATAAAAGTGAGAATCCAAAGGTCCATCCGTATATTCATATTTACACGGAAAGGTACGGTCATGGTGTCCGGCTGATCGTAGAAGATAACGGAACCGGAATACGGGAAGAAGAGATGTCCAGAATTTTTGAAAAAGGTTTTACCGGTTCCAATGGAAGAAATGGTAAGAAATCTACGGGGATGGGGCTTTATCTGTGCAGACGGCTGTGTGAAAAGCTTGGAATTGCCATCGAGGCAGAATCTGTCCGTGGTGAAGGCACGAAGATGATCCTTACATTTCCGGTCAGCAGTTATCTTTCAAAAATGTAAGATAACTGAAAGATACATCGATACATCTTTCTGGCCCGGACGGGTAAAGTAGAGATGAAAAAGAGTATTACAAAAAGACCGGAAAGGATGATATGGATGAGAAGAATAAGAAAGCATGGCAAAACAATAGAGAAAAAAACAGACAGAATCCTGGCAGGAGGCAGAATCCCGGATGGAGAGATCCGGGTGTGTGATGTGGAAAAATATTACGGAAGTGATACGAACATCACCAAAGCGGTAGACAGGGTAAGCTTTTGCGTCCAAAAAGGAGAATTTGTGGGAATCATGGGAGCATCGGGTTCCGGAAAGACAACACTTTTGAATATGCTGTCTACGATTGACCGTGTGACTGCAGGGCATATATACTACGGAGAAACGGATATTACGGAGCTGAGTGATGAGGCACTGGCGGAATTTCGGAAAGACAATCTGGGATTCATATTTCAGGATTACAACTTGTTAGATACACTTACGATAGAAGAGAATATTGTGCTGGCAATGACGCTGCACAGCAAGAGGAAAAGAGAGATCCAAGAGAAATGTGATCACATATTGAAGCTGCTTGATATCGAAGAAATCCGGGATAAATTCCCCTATCAGGTATCCGGGGGCCAGAAGCAGCGTTGTGCCTGTGCCAGAGCGATGATTCATCGTCCGAAACTGATCCTCGCAGATGAGCCGACCGGTGCGCTGGATTCCAGAGCGGCACAGATGCTGCTCGAAACATTCCGCAAGATGAACCATGATATGCACTCTACGATCCTCATGGTTACACATGATGCGTTTTCAGCCAGCTACTGCAGCCGTATTCTTTTCCTGAAAGATGGAAAGATATTCCATGAACTGGTAAGAGGAGTGGAAGAAAGGCGGGAATTTCTGAATAAGATCCTGGATGTATTATCTCTGACAGGAGGTGAACTGTCAGATGTTCGGTAAGCTTGCACTACGCAATGTCAGGCGTTCCGCCAGAGATTATCTGGTGTATGTGCTGACGATGACATTTGTGGTATCATTGATGTTTGCATTTAACAGTATCATTTTTTCGAAGGATCTTCAGAAAATGTATGAAATGGCAGCGATAATGGCAGCGATGATCGGTATTGCCACATTCTTTATTGTACTGATCGTTGCATGGCTGATCAATTATATGGTACGGTTCATGCTGGAAAAAAGAAGCCGTGAATTCGGTATCTATCTGTTGATCGGAATGAATAAAAAGGAAGTGTCCGGGCTTTATATGAAAGAAAATCTGCTGCTCGGTGTGTGTTCCTTTGTGATAGGACTGGGCCTTGGAATGTTGCTTCAGCAGGTGCTGCTCGTTGTCCTTTATAGTGTCATACAGGTGGAACTAAGACCCCATCTGGAGTTCAATGGATATTGTTTCCTTATGACTGTGTGCTGCTTTGCAGGATGTTATCTGCTGGCACTGTTCCGGTGCAGCCGGAAATTCCGCAAGATGAACATTCATGATCTGATGAGAGAAAATCAGAAGAATGAGGAATTAAAAGAAAAGAATGAAAAAATAAAGCGGTTATTACTGCCGTTTTCCATTCTGTTCATCTTTGCGTTCGGTGTCTGGATACTGAGCGGAAATATACAGTCGCCAGGAGGGGCAGCAGTATTTCTGACGGGTCTGTTTATTACAATGTATGTGTTTTATACAGGGCTTTCCGCATGGATCATCTGCTATGTGAAGAAAAAAGGAAATGCGGTCTACCGGGGGCAGAATCTGTTCCTGCTGCGTCAGTTTGCATCTAAATTGAAAACGATGCGGTTTACCATGGGAACACTTACGGTGCTTTTTATGGTCGCATTTCTGGGGTGCTCGGTTGCATTAATGTTTACGAACTGGCAGAATCAGGTTTTAGAGATGAAATTTCCATTTGATGTACAGGTGAACAGTCAGAATCCGGAATATGATTTTGCCAAGGAATTGGATATTGTCGGAGAAGAAGCCGGTGTAAAGGATTCGTGCGTGTACCGTATTTATGAAAATCATACGAACACAATGAATACATGGCTGTATACGCATCTGCGGTATTTTGGAGATGAGTACCGCAGAGAAGACGGAACACCGGATGAGAAAAAGATACGTAAAGGTTCCGGTGATGATGCATATTGCAGATATGATACATATATGGGGCTGAGTGATTACAATCATCTGAGAAAAATGCTGGGATATTCCACGGAAACGCTTGGAAAAAATGAATATATCCTTCAGATGAAGCAAAGAGTGTATAAGGAAACCGGAGATTTTACGGATGACGTGAAGCTTCAGGACTGTGGAGAGACACTGACCTGCAGGAAGATCTGCACCGAATCATTTTCGCAGGACGGACATAACGGCGGTGATTATATCATCGTTGTGCCGGATGAACGGATACAGCAGATGACACCGTACTATTCGGAACTTGCGGTGAGTGTGAAGAAAAAAGTGCCGGATAACCTGCAGAATAAGCTGGATGATCTGTCAGATAAACATGATTATGCCGGTCATACATACATGGAAGAAGACGATGATAATGTATGTTATGGTACGGATACCATTGTCACATATGCTGCGGTGAATCTTGTGCGGGAAAATGCATCGGCTGAGGTCAGATATATGATGAGTTGTATCACATTCCCATGTATGTATATAGGGCTGGTATTTTTGTGTATTGCATTGACGGTGTTATCGGTACAGCAGCTGAGTGATTCGGCAAAGTACAGGTTCCGCTACCAGGTGCTTTCGAAAATCGGCCTTGGAAGACGTGAGATCCAACGGACTGTATTCCGTCAGCTGTCCGGGTATTATCTGTGTCCGGCAATCCTTTCGGCAGTGATCAGTGGGATCATAGCGGTGTATATGGGTGCCGGATTTAATTTCTATACAGGAGTCAGTACACCGGTGCTTCAGTATTTTGCAATTTCATTTGCCCTGTTCTTTGGCGTATACGTAGTTTATTTTGGAGCGACCTATGTCGGATTTATCAGAAATATCGAAGAATGAAAATGGAGAGGGAAGTATGAGTAGAAATGCAATAAAATATCTGGCAATGGCAGCTATGTTCTGTAATCATTTTGCTTATATATTTTTAAAAGAAGGCAGTACAGAACAGGAAGTCATGGTTGATATCGGGTATTTTACAGCCATTACCATGTGCTATTTTCTTGTGGAAGGATATCATTACACAAGATCAGTAAAGAACTATGCATTGCGGCTGCTTGTATTTGGGATTCTTTCGCAGATCCCGTTTATGCTGGCATTGAAACAGACAAACCTGAACATGATGTTCAGCCTTCTGCTGTGTCTGGGAGTGGTGTGGATTACAGATCATGTAAAACATAAAGGTGAGAGAATGGTATGGCTGTGCGTGCTGGTGATCTGTTCACTCTGGACAGACTGGGCACTTCTGGCACCGGTATTTACGATACTGTTTGCAAATGCATATGGGGACAGGAAAAAAGTATCACTGGCATATGGAAAAGCAGCGGGACTCTTCTTTCTGTTGAATGTGTTGTCATACAGGGCGGACTGCGGGCTGGAGAGTGCGCTCATACATTCTGCATGCGCCTGTATCGGGCCGGCAGCATCGGGAGTGGTTATACAGTGTATGTATAACAAAGCAGACAAAACAGCACACGGCTGGGAAAAATGGTTTTTCTACGGATTTTATCCGGTGCATCTTCTGCTTCTCTGGATGATACAGTTTGCAAAAGTATAGATGGAACGGTTATAATAATACCGGGGTGTGACGGATGCGGAAAAAACGCAGAAGGACGGCTCCGGTATTTTTTTGAAGCAGGCAGGTAGAGAATATGGAAAAAGAAAAGCTTGATAAAATGTATGATATCTGTTTCTTTGATCTGGATGGCACGATCATCGATTCTTCACCGGGAATTACGAATTCGGTGATGTATGCGCTGGAGAAATTCGGAATCGAAGAGACCGAACGGGAAAAATTATATAAATTCATCGGTCCGCCGCTTATCGATTCGTTCGCCAGATTCTATGGATTTGACGACGAGAAAAGCTGGAAGGCGGTGGAGTATTACAGGGAATATTATCAGGATACGGGGATTTTTGAGTGTTCGGTGTATCCCGGATTTGAAAAATCATTAAAGGCATTGAAGGCAGCAGGGAAAAGACTTTTTGTTGCGACGTCCAAACCGGAAGTATATGCGAGAAGGATCATTGAACATTTTGACCTGGATCAATATTTTGAATATGTGGCAGGTATGGAACTGGACGGAGGCAGAGGCAGTAAGGCAGAGGTGATCGGATATCTGATTGATACCTGCCGGATGCAGGATAAGAAGAGGATACTAATGATCGGTGACCGTGAACATGATGTGCTTGGGGCAAAGCAGGAAGGAATTGACTGTATGGGGGTATTATACGGATTCGGCAACCGTGAAGAACTGGAAAAAGCAGGCGCAGTATACGTTGCCGGGACGCCGGAAGACATTGCCGGGATCATCCTGAAATAATGCGGTAATCCTGCATTTTGTGAAAAATGTAAAAATATGGGTGCCAATACTTGACAAAAGAAGGAGTAGTTGTTATTATAAAAAAACAGAACGCACTCTGTTTTTTATAAATGATAGAAAAGAGGTGCAATATGCAAAGAGTATTTTCATTATTGGTAGACAATAATCCCGGTGTATTAAGCCGTGTATCTGGACTGTTCAGCAGACGAGGATACAGTATCGACAGTATAACTGCCGGAGTTACGGCAGATCCGAGATTTACCAGAATTACCATTGTGGCCAGCGGAGATGAGCTGATCTTATCGCAAATCGAAAAGCAGGTCAGAAAGCTGGAAGATGTCATTGAGATCAAAGTACTTCATCCGGAAGATTCGGTATATCGCGAACTGATCATGGTGAAGGTTCGGGCGAATAAGACGGAGAGAACGGAGATCATATCTGTGGCGGATATATTCCGCGCGAAGATTGTTGATGTAGAGAAGGATTCCCTGATGGTGGAACTGACAGGAAATGGTTCAAAAGTAGATGCGTTTCTGGAACTTCTGGAAGGTTACGAGATTCTTGAACTTGCAAGAACAGGTATTACCGGATTGCAGAGAGGAATCAAGGATGTAACAGTCATTGATCAGGAAGGAAACATCAACACATTATAATTGATATATTATAATGGACAAACGGTAACACATTTTAATCAGACATTAAACAGAGACGAGCCCGGTGGAAGGGCGACCCCTTGTTTAAGAAAATAAAAAATCATTTATTTTTTAGGAGGTATGCTATAATGGCAGCAAGAATTTTTTATCAGGAAGATTGTAATTTATCAGTATTAGAGGGACAGAAGATCGCTATCATCGGTTATGGTAGCCAGGGACATGCACATGCTCTGAACTTAAAAGAGTCCGGATGCGATGTTATCGTTGGCCTTTATGAAGGAAGTAAATCATGGGCAAAAGCTGAAGCTCAGGGATTCAAAGTATTCACAGCAGCTGAAGCAGCAAAACAGGCTGACATTATCATGATCCTGATCAACGATGAGTTACAGGCAGATATGTACAAGAAAGATATTGAACCAAACCTTGAAGAAGGTAACATGTTAATGTTCGCTCATGGTTTCAACATTCACTTTGGATGCATCAACCCACCAAAGAATGTAGATGTAACAATGATCGCTCCTAAGGCACCGGGACACACAGTAAGAAGTGAGTATCAGGCTGGAAAAGGAACACCTTGCCTTATCGCTGTAGAGCAGGATGCTACAGGAAAAGCTTGGGATCGTGCACTTGCATATGGTCTTGCAATCGGTGGAGCAAGAGCTGGTCTTCTTGAGACAACATTCAGAACAGAGACAGAGACAGACCTCTTCGGTGAGCAGGCAGTACTTTGCGGTGGTGTTTGTGCACTTATGCAGGCTGGTTTCGAGACACTTTGCGAAGCTGGATATGATCCAAGAAACGCTTACTTCGAGTGTATCCATGAGATGAAACTGATCGTAGACCTGATCTATCAGTCAGGATTCGCTGGAATGAGATACTCTATCTCTAACACAGCTGAATATGGTGACTATGTAACAGGACCTAAGATCGTTACAGCTGAGACAAAGAAAGCTATGAAACAGATTCTGACAGACATCCAGGACGGAACATTTGCAAAAGAATTCTTATTAGACATGTCTCCGGCAGGACGTCAGGTACACTTCAAAGCTATGAGAAAACTTGCTTCAGAACATCCATCAGAGAAAGTCGGAGCAGAGATCAGAAAGCTCTACAGCTGGAATGGAGAAGACAAACTGATCAACAACTAATCAGATTTGTAAGAATACGATACATACAAAAAGGATATGGCATCAGCCATATCCTTTTTATTATGGACTTTACGGTTGTATTTATAACAAAAAGCCCGGATCATTGACGGGATGATCCGGGCTCGAAATTTGCAACTCGAGTTTAATCTCTATTATTAAGCAATTCCGTTAACAGCTTTTGTCAGACGGGAAATCTTTCTAGAGCATGTGTTTTTGTGGTAAACACCCTTGCTTCCAGCTTTGTTGATTTCAACGATTGCAACTTTTAATGCTTCTGCAGCAGCAGCGGCATCTTTCTTAGCTACAGCTGTTTCAACTTTCTTTACGCAAGTTTTTACTTTAGACTTGATTGCTTTGTTTCTAGCAGCTTTTGTTTCGTTTACTAAAATTCTTTTCTTTGCAGATTTGATATTAGCCAATTTGTCCACCTCCGATATCAATGTATTTCGATTTTTATAATTCGATTTCCAGTTCGTTAGAGCCGGACACGGACGATCTAACGAAACATACGAATTTATTTTAGGACATGAATTAGATTCTGTCAATACATATTTCTGAAAATATTGGAAAAACTAGTATTAATTTAAGAAAGGATGGAGAAAACGATGGTGGAAAAGTATACGATCCGGACGGATCTTGCGATGGAGCAAAAAGAACGGTTTGAATCAGATCATGTAGAAGTGTCCGGCGTTGTACTGGAAGAAGAATACGATGAAGAGAGGGAGATTAAGATTACAACCGTCAGGATTGAAACGGAGAACGGGGCGAAGATGATGGGAAAACCGGTGGGAACATATCTTACATTGGAAGTCCCTGATATGGCATCGGCAGATGATGGATATCACAGAGAGATATCAGAAACTCTGGCAGGATTTTTGGAAAAATATGTGGAAAATGAGGAAACGAAAAACAGAAACGCAGACAATGAAAAAGAGCATTCGAAAGAAAAGGGATGCTCGATATTGACAGTAGGGCTTGGTAACCGTGAAGTGACGCCGGATGCGTTGGGACCATATGTGGTAGATCAGTTGAATATCACCAGGCATATGGTACAGGAATATGGAAGATATGGCGTAGAAGAAAAAAGCCGGATCGTAAGTGCAATCGTTCCGGGAGTGATGGCGCAGACAGGGATGGAGACGGCAGAGATTGTGCAGGGAGTCGTAAAGGAGACAAAGCCGGATATGATCCTGGTGATCGATGCGCTGGCGGCAAGAAGCAGTAAAAGACTGAACCGGACCATACAGATCTCGGATGCCGGGATCCATCCCGGAGCGGGTGTGGGGAATCACAGAAGCGTGATCACGAAAGAGACGATGGGAATCCCGGTGATCGCGATCGGTGTTCCGACGGTAGTGGATGCCGCAACGATTGTAAATGACACGATGGAGAATTTTATTGCGGCACTGGAGACGTCGGAGAATTTGAAAGGGGTAGGTGTCGTATTGCAAGGATACAATTCTGCGGAAAAATACGAACTGGTAAAAGAACTGATCGCACCACATCTGAACGGAATGTTCGTAACACCGAAAGATATCGATGAGACGATAAGAAGGATCAGCTATACCGTCTCGGAGGCATTGAATCTGTTATTTTCAGGAAAAGCAGGGGAATCAGAAAAAAAAGAAGAAACAGCATAGAAAGCGAGATGACTGCATACCTTACCTTTAGAAAGTAGAGCGTAAGATTAACAAAATATCGGGGTGTGCAGGTGTGAAAGAACAAGACATGCAGAGCAGATGCAAAAAATATATACAGCATGCGGTGAGGATCATTGCCGGATGTTTTCTGATCTGTATCATGAAAGAAACAGGTGTCGGAACCGGAATAATAAATGGAAGGGTTTTTGCAGAAAAAGGGAAACAGGAGATTGCGGACGGTGCTGTCAGAATGATGCTGCCGGCACTTGTCTATGCGGCAGAAAAGGATCAGACGGATACTCCGTCAAAGGATCTGGCATGGGCAGTGATGCGGTGGTTATGGCCTGCCGGTGCATTTATGACAGAACAAGGGAAGGAAGAGACGGCCGGCGAAGATTCCAGGACGTATGCCATGATACTGGAAAAACAGGAAAATGATGAGAACGCCGTAGATAAAAATGGCAAACTGATCACACAGAATCCGGATATAGAGGAGAAGGAGACATGGAAAACACCAGTGGTAAAAGCAGACATTTCCATGGAAAAGCTAAGAGATTATGAATATCTTATGAGTCATTTCTATACCGTGGACAGCAGTACTATGGCAGATGAGGGACTGATCAATGCAGATAAGCTGATGGGAAAAGATATGAAATTAAATCCGGATACAAAAGGGGCTAAAGTCCTGATCTACCACACGCATTCCCAGGAACAATTTGCAGATTCTGTTCCGGGAGATGCCGGTACATCAATTGTGGGAATGGGGACGTATCTGTCTGAACTTTTGAATCAAAAGTATGGAATATCCACATATCATCACGAAGGGGTATATGATCTGGTGAATGGAAAACTGGATCGGAGTAAGGCGTATCAGCTTGCAGAGCCGGATGTGCAGAAAATACTGAAAGAGAATCCGGCTATCGAAGTTGTGATCGATCTTCACCGGGATGGCGTGGCGGAAGGGACGCACCTGGTGACAGAGATAGACGGTAAGCCGACGGCGCAGATCATGTTCTTCAACGGGCTCAGCAGGACGCGGGCAAATGGAAATATCAGTTATCTGTCTAACCCATACCTGGAAGATAACCTGGCATTTTCCCTGCAGATGGAGATTGCAGCGGCAACATATTATCCGGGATTTGCCAGACACATTTTTCTGCGTGCGTACCGTTATAATATGCATTTCAAGCCAAAGACACTTCTGATCGAAGCCGGAGCGCAGACCAATACAGTGGAAGAGATGCGCAATGCGATGGAGATTCTTGCAGAACTTCTGCATCAGGTGTTGTCTTGATTCAAAAATATTTTTATGATAAGATATTCAAAGTATGGAAAAATCTGTATGATCCTTATGAATAATATATGACAGAATAGCTTTCAGCATTTTTCATACGGATGAAACGGAGAAAGGATATAGAAAGAATGGCGAAAAAGAATACATATGATGCGGGCAGTATCGCGATCCTGGAAGGACTGGAAGCGGTAAGAAAAAGACCCGGAATGTATATAGGAAGTGTTTCTACCAAAGGCCTGAACCATCTGATCTATGAGATCGTGGATAATGCGGTGGATGAGCACTTGGCTGGATACTGCAACGAGATCCATGTGACATTGGAAAAAGATGGATCAGCAACGATCGCAGATAACGGACGTGGTGTGCCGGTAGACCTTCATGCGACCGGCGTATCGGCGGCACGTGTGGTATATACGACACTTCATGCGGGCGGAAAGTTCGACGATTCGGCATACAAGACCAGCGGAGGACTCCATGGTGTCGGTTCCTCTGTCGTAAATGCATTGTCAACTTATATGGATGTACAGATAAGCAGGGACGGATATATCCATCATGACAGGTATGAACAGGGAAAACCGGTGATCGAACTGGAAGATGGATTATTGCCGACGATCGGAAAGACAAGAAAGACCGGAACGAAGGTGAATTTCCTTCCGGATGATACCATATTTGAAAAGACAAAGTTCAAAGCAGAAGAGGTAAAAAGCAGGCTTCATGAGACAGCGTATCTGAACCCGGATCTTAAGATCGTGTTCGAAGATAAGAGGGGAGCGGAGCCGGAACAGGTCATTTATCATGAGCCGGATGGAATCCTTGGATTCATCCGCGAACTGAATCACAAAAAAGAAGTCGTGCATGATCCGGTGTATTTCAAAGGGGAAGCAGAAGGCATCGAAGTTGAGGTGGCTTTCCAGTATGTCAATGAGTTCCATGAAAATGTGCTTGGTTTCTGCAATAATATCTATAATGCAGAGGGAGGAACGCATCTGACCGGATTCAAGACGACGTTTACGACAGCAATCAACCAGTATGCAAGAGAACTTGGAGTTTTGAAAGAAAAGGATGCGAATTTTACCGGGGCGGATATCCGTAACGGTATGACTGCAATCGTATCGATCAAACATCCGGATCCGAGATTCGAAGGACAGACCAAGACAAAGCTTGATAACCCGGATGCGGCGAAAGCCTGTAGTAAGGTGACGAATGATGAGATCATCCGCTTTTTTGACCGGAATCTTGAGACCCTTAAGAAGGTGATCGGATGTGCAGAAAAGGCGGCAAAGATCCGTAAGACGGAAGAACGTGCGAAGACCAATCTGCTGACAAAGCAGAAATACTCATTTGACAGTAACGGAAAGCTTGCCAACTGTGAGAGCCGTGATGCGTCAAAATGTGAGATTTTCATTGTGGAGGGTGATTCTGCCGGAGGTTCTGCAAAGACGGCCAGAGACCGTATGTTCCAGGCAATCCTGCCAATCCGTGGTAAGATCCTGAATGTGGAAAAAGCAAGTATCGATAAAGTACTGGCAAACGCAGAGATCAAGACAATGATCAATGCATTTGGCTGTGGATTTTCCGAAGGATACGGAAATGACTTTGACATCAGCAAACTGCGTTATGATAAGATCATCATCATGGCTGATGCGGACGTGGACGGTGCCCATATCTCGACACTGCTCCTGACGTTGTTCTACCGCTTTATGCCGGAACTGATCTTTGAAGGACATGTCTATATTGCGATGCCGCCTCTTTACAAGGCGATGCCGAAGAAGGGCGAAGAAGAGTATCTGTATGATGACAAAGCACTGGAAAAATACAGAAAGACACATGACGGTCCATTTACCTTACAGAGATACAAAGGTCTTGGAGAGATGGATGCGGAGCAGTTGTGGGAGACTACCCTGAATCCGGAGACCAGGATCCTGAAACTGGTAGAGATTGAAGATGCAAGAATGGCATCCAGTGTAACCGAGATGCTGATGGGATCGGAAGTACCGCCGAGACGTTCCTTTATTTATGAGAATGCAACGGAAGCGGAACTTGATATATAGAATAGGAGAGAGAAAATGCAGGATTCACAGATCGTCAGAACCGAATATTCGGATGTGATGAAAAAATCATATATTGATTATGCGATGAGTGTAATCATTGCCAGAGCCCTGCCGGATGTAAGAGACGGATTAAAACCGGTACAGAGACGTACACTTTATGACATGCATGAACTGGGAATACGGTATGATAAACCGTACCGTAAGTGTGCGCGTATCGTCGGAGATACCATGGGTAAATATCACCCGCATGGGGACAGCTCCATCTATGATGCACTGGTGGTCATGGCACAGGAATTTAAAAAAGGGATGGTCCTTGTAGACGGACACGGTAACTTTGGTTCGATCGAAGGAGACGGTGCAGCGGCAATGCGTTATACCGAAGCGAGGCTTGCGAAGATCACGCAGGAAGCATATCTGGCCGATCTGGACAAGGACATTGTAGACTTTGTGCCTAACTTTGACGAGACAGAGAAGGAACCGGCCGTACTTCCGGTACGTATTCCGAACCTTCTGGTCAACGGTGCGGAAGGCATTGCGGTCGGTATGGCAACCAGTATCCCGACACACAATCTGGGGGAGGTTGTGGACGGGGTGAAAGCCTACATGAAAAATGATGAGATCACGACCCGACAGTTGATGAAATATATCAAAGGACCGGACTTCCCGACAGGAGGAATCGTGGTCAATAAGGACGACCTGCCACAGATATACGAGACAGGAACCGGAAAGATCAAGATCCGCGGAAAAGTTGAAGTGGAAGATGTGAAGGGCGGAAAGAAGCGTCTGGTTATCACAGAGATCCCGTATACGATGATCGGTGCGGGAATCGGAAAATTCTTAAATGATGTCTGCAATCTGGTGGAGACCAAGAAGACAACGGATATCGTAGACATTTCCAACCAGTCATCCAAAGAAGGCATCCGTATCGTCATCGACCTGAAAAAGGGGGCAGATGTAGAAAACCTGACCAATATGCTTTATAAGAAGACCAGACTGGAAGATACTTTCGGAGTAAATATGCTGGCAGTTGCAGACGGAAGACCGGAGACTATGGGCCTGAAACGTATTATTGAGGCACATGTAGACTTCCGGTTTGACATGGCAACGAGAAAATATAATACACTGCTGAAGAAAGAACAGGATAAAAAAGAAATCCAGGAAGGTCTGATCAAAGCGTGTGATGTAATCGACCTGATCATTGAGATATTAAGAGGAAGCCAGAGCATAAAAGATGCAAAGGCATGTTTGGTGAACGGTGAGACGGAGAATATCAAATTCAAGTCTTCTATTTCAAAAAAAATGGCAGGAATGTTAAGATTTACAGAGCGTCAGGCAACTGCGATCCTGGAAATGAGGCTCTATAAACTGATCGGTCTGGAGATTGAAGCGCTTCAGAAAGAGCACGAGGAGACACTTGCGAAGATCGCAAGATATGAAGATATCCTGAACAATTATGATTCTATGGCAGCTGTCATCATGGAAGATCTGGACCGTATCAAGAAAGAATTCGCAAGAAAGAGACGTACGGTTGTAGAGAATGCAGAAGAGGCTGTGTTTGAAGAGAAGAAAGTGGAAGAGCAGGAGATCGTATTCCTGATGGATCGTTTCGGATATGCAAAGACGGTTGATGTCAGTACGTATGAGCGTAATAAAGAGGCAGCAGATAATGAAAATAAATACATCCTGCACTGCATGAATACCGGCAGGATCTGTATTTTTACAAAGGATGGGAAGATGCATCAGGTGAAAGTGATGGATCTCCCATATGGAAAATTCCGTGATAAAGGACAGCCGATCGACAATATCAGTAATTACGACAGTACACAGGAAGAAATTGTATATATCTGTGATTCCGAACAGATGCGGTATGCGAATCTGTTGTTTGCCACAAAGCAGGGCATGGTCAAGAAGGTCGGCGGAAGCGAATTCCAGGTAACAAAACGCACCATTGCGGCAACGAAACTTCAGCCGGAAGATGAAGTCGTGAATATCAGGGTGGTGACGGAGAACCAGCATATTGTACTGCAGACGGCAGATGGATTTTTCCTGCGTTTTCCGGCAGCAGAAGTTACGGAGAAGAAGAAAGGCGCGATCGGAGTGCGGGGTATCCGCTTGAAAAAAGACGATGCATTGACGAATGTATATCTGTTTGAAGAGGGAACTGAGTGTAAGATTTCATACCATGAAAAAGAAGTCACCCTGAACCGTCTGAAGCTTGCAAAACGAGATGGTACAGGAACAAAGTACAGAGGGTAAACGATATGATACAGAACATTGAACCACATGTATATAGAAATGAATATGTCCCGGAGCCGCCAAAGGAAGACAGCGTGATCTTGTATTATGAAGGAAGAAAGATTCTGGTGAAGCTGGAAGATCAGGAGATTTCTTTCCTGACATTCAAAGAGGCTGCAGTCTGTTATCCGGATATCTATGAAGATTATACGTATCTCTTCTCGATTGATGGACAGGGCTACTATCTGGCGGATGGGATCGACCCGACAGACTTTCCGGGGTTTGAACTGAAGGATAATCAGTATTTCCGCGAGGCCAGACCAAAGTACAGACAATTTGCCGCAGTGACAGGATGGCAGCTTTACCGCTGGTATCAGTCACGGAAATTCTGCGGCCACTGCGGGCAGCCTATGGTACATGACGACAAAGAACGCATGATGCGTTGTCCGGATTGTGGAATGATGGAATTTCCGAAGATATGTCCGGCGGTGATCATAGCTGTCACACATGGAAATAAGATCCTGATGTCGAAGTATGCGGGAAGAGAATACAAAAAGTATGCACTGCTCGCAGGCTTTAATGAAACGGGTGAATCCATTGAGGAGACGGTAAGGCGTGAGGTCATGGAAGAAGTCGGACTGAAGGTAAAGAATCTGCGGTATTATAAGAGTCAGCCGTGGTCCTTTACCGATACACTGCTGATGGGATTCTTCTGTGAACTGGACGGGGAAGACGGTATCACGCTCGATACCGATGAACTTGCCATGGCAGAGTGGTTTGAAAGGGAGCAGATGCCGGTAGAGGCCGAAGATCTGAGCCTGACAAATGAGATGATGATGGCATTCAAACATGGAAAAATGTAAAAAAATACGCAAAATCCCTTGATTTTGCAGAAAAACGGTGCTATAGTTAATTCAGTTACATAAATCAACCGGCAGAAGAGTGGACATATCGTTCACTCTTCTTTGTTGCATATCAAAGTATGCAGCAGAATCTGCCAGTGGCAGATCCTGCAGATAAGCAGGTAAAAAGCATAAATGAAAGAAGACCGGCTGATCGTATAACGTAGATAAATAAGGTCTGCATAAGGAGGATTTTAGATTGTCAAAAAAAGAAATGTATGAACAGAAAACAGAAGAGATCCTGCTTCCGATCGTGGAAGAGTATGGATTTGAACTGGTGGATGTCGAATATGTAAAAGAAGGAAGTAACTGGTATCTTCGTGCATATATTGATAAACCGGGCGGAATCGGAGTGAATGACTGTGAGGCTGTAAGCCGCAGACTTTCCGACATTTTGGATGAGAAAGATTATATCGAAGATTCCTATATCCTGGAAGTCAGTTCACCCGGACTTGGCAGACCGCTGAAGAAGGAAAAGGACTTCAGGAGAAGCCTTGGAGAAGAAGTCGAGATCAGAACCTACCGCATGATTGACAGACAGAAAGAATTCACCGGAATCTTAAAAGATTACGATGAGACAACGGTTACGATCGAGATGGAAGATGAGACCGAGAAAACATTTGAAAAGAGCGAGATCGCACTGATCCGATTAGCGTTTGATTTTTAAACGGCATGGATAAGCAAGGAGGAAAGACCATGAATACAGAATTATTAGAAGCGTTAAATATACTGGAGAAAGAGAAAGATATCAGCAAAGAAACACTGTTAGACGCCATTGAAAATTCACTGATGAATGCCTGTAAAAACCATTTCGGCAAAACAGATAATATCAAACTGATCATGAACAAAGAAACATGTGAGTATCAGTTATATGCTGAGAAAACAGTTGTGGAAGAAGTAGAAGACAAACTGGAACAGATCAGTCTGGAAGATGCAAAAGAGATTGACAGCAAGTTTGAACTTGGTGATATCGTGCATATTCCGATCGAGTCTAAATCATTCGGACGTATTGCAACACAGAATGCCAAGAACCTGATCTTGCAGAAGATCCGCGAAGAAGAGCGTAAGGTTGTATACGATCAGTATTTTGAAAAAGAAAAAGATATCGTAACAGGTATTGTGCAGCGTTATGTCGGAAAGAATGTCAGCATCAACCTTGGTAAGGCAGATGCTATGCTGACAGAGAACGAACAGGTAAAAGGCGAGGTATTCAAACCGACAGAACGTATCAAATTGTATGTAGTAGAAGTAAAGAATACGACAAAGGGACCAAAGATCCTCGTGTCCCGTACACATCCGGAACTTGTAAAACGTCTGTTTGAATCAGAAGTTACAGAAGTGAAGGATGGTACCGTAGAGATCAAGAGCATTGCAAGAGAAGCGGGAAGCAGAACAAAAATTGCCGTATGGTCTAACGATCCTGACGTAGATCCGGTCGGAGCATGCGTCGGTATGAACGGAGCCAGAGTCAATGCGATCGTCAATGAGCTGCGTGGGGAGAAGATCGATATCATCAACTGGAGTGACAACCCGGCTATTCTGATCGAGAATGCATTAAGCCCGGCAAAGGTTATCTCTGTAATGGCTGATCCGGATGAAAAGACAGCCAGCGTTATCGTTCCGGATTATCAGTTATCTCTGGCAATCGGTAAAGAAGGACAGAATGCAAGACTTGCAGCAAGACTGACAGGATATAAGATCGACATCAAAAATGAAACGCAGGCAATCGAGTCCGGAGAACTTCCGGAAAACTACATGGAATTAAGCGAGGGCGTGTACGAAGAAGAGTATGACGACGATGCAGAAGAATTCGATGTAGAGAACACGGCAGATGCTGAATATGATGAAGACGACGCAGAGATCACATTCGACGAAGTTGAGGACACAGAGGAATAGGTGATAATTCGTGGGAGTAAATAAAAAAGTTCCTATGCGCAAATGCGTAGGATGTCAGGAAATGAAGAGTAAAAAAGAGATGATTCGTGTCATCCGCACATCGGAGGGAGAATTTCTGCTGGATGCGACAGGAAGAAAGAACGGACGCGGTGCTTATCTCTGTCCGAATGGCGGCTGCCTTGCAAAAGCAGTGAAGAACAAAGGCCTGGAGAGATCCTTTAAGCAGGCTATTCCAAAAGAAGTGTATGAAGCACTGGAAAAGGAGATGGAAGTACTTGAGTCAGAATAAAGCATTATCTATGATTGGTCTGGCTACAAAAGCCGGCAAGGTTGCAAGTGGAGAGTTCTGTACGGAGAAAGAAGTAAAATCCGGAAGAGCATGTCTTGTGATCGTTGCAGACGATGCATCCGATAATACCAAGAAGAAATTTCAGAACATGTGTGACTTTTATCAGGTTCCGATCTATTTTTACAAAGACAAAGAGACATTGGGGCATGCAATGGGAAAAGAATTCCGCGCATCTTTGGTGGTCCTTGATGAGGGATTCGCAAAAGGTATCCGGAAGCATATAGACACAGAGAATCAGACAATTGCGTAGAGGAGGCAGATCATATGTCAAATAAAGATATAGAAACAAATATAAACGAAAATACAGAAAAATCAGAAACACCAAAGAAAAAGAATATCGTGCATGTATTCCGTCCGCAGAATACACAGAACGGCGGTAATAAAGGAAGAAGATCCGGCGGAAACCGTCAGAATTCCGGACAGGGAAAACAGATGCAGGCAAATAACGGCCGTCCGGCAAAGCGCCCTGCGGCACAGAACACAGCAACAGGAGAGGCACAGGCTCCAAAGAGAACAGAGAGGCCGGCAGCAGAAAGAGCACAGGGCAGACGTCCGGAAAGAAACGAAAGACCGGACAGAAATGAAAGAACAGAAAGATCAAACAGAGACGACAACAGAAATAACCGCGGCAGCGACAGACGCGGCGGCGGAAGAGACGGACGTAGTGATCGTCAGGAAGGAAGAGGCGGACAGAGATTCCAGAGAGGCGACCGTCCGCAGAATGGCCGTTCCGACAGAAATCAGGGAGACCGCGATAACAGATATGACAACAACCGTGGTGATGACAGACAGGGACGCAAATTCGGAGAAAAATCAGATAACAGAAGAAATGACAGAAGAAATAACACAAGCATTCCGGCTCCTGCAATCGAAGGACAGAAACCACAGAGAAAGAATGCCAAGGGAAAAGACGATCACAAGAAGAAAGATTATCGTCGCGATGATGAAGAAAGAATGTCAAAGGGTAAGAAGAAAAACGAGCCGAAGCAGCAGCTTCAGAAACCACAGCAGAAAGAGCAGAAGGTAGAAGAAGAGATCAAACAGATCACAATCCCGGAAGTCCTGACAATCAAAGAACTGGCAGACAAGATGAAGATCGTACCATCTGTGATCGTGAAAAAGCTGTTTATGCAGGGCAAGATTGCTACTGTAAACCAGGAAATCGATTACGAGACAGCAGAAGAGATCGCGCTGGAATTCGATGTCCTGTGTGAGAAGGAAGAAGTTGTAGATGTAATCGAAGAACTTCTGAAGGAAGACGAAGAGGACGAAAAGAAAATGAAGAAACGTCCGCCGGTAGTCTGTGTTATGGGTCACGTTGACCATGGTAAAACTTCTCTTCTGGATGCGATCCGTCATACCAATGTTATTGACCGTGAGGCCGGTGGTATCACACAGCACATTGGTGCGTATGTTGTAGAAATCAACGGAGAGAAGATCACATTCCTGGATACTCCGGGACATGAGGCGTTCACAGCAATGCGTATGCGTGGAGCAAGTTCTACAGATATCGCTGTTCTTGTAGTAGCAGCAGATGATGGTGTTATGCCGCAGACAGTAGAAGCGATCAACCATGCAAAGGCTGCGGGTGTAGAGATCATCGTTGCTGTTAATAAGATGGATAAACCTAGTGCCAACATCGACCGTGTAAAACAGGAACTGACAGAGTATGAACTGATTCCGGAAGACTGGGGTGGAAGCACGATCTTTGTTCCGGTATCTGCCAAGACAGGTGAAGGACTGGAAGATCTGATGGAAATGATCGCTCTGACAGCAGAAGTAATGGAATTAAAGGCAAATCCAAACCGTCGTGCCAGAGGTCTTGTCCTGGAAGCAAAACTGGATAAGGGAAGAGGTTCTGTTGCCAATATCCTGGTTCAGAAGGGAACACTTCGCGTCGGAGATCCAATCGCTGCCGGTTCTGCGTTTGGTAAAGTAAGAGCCATGATGGATGATAAGGGAAGAAGAGTCAAAGAAGCAGGCCCGTCTACACCGGTAGAGATCCTGGGACTGAATGATGTACCGAATGCCGGAGAGGTTATCGTTGGATGCGGAAATGAAAAAGAAGCAAGAAACTTCGCAGAGACATTTATCTCACAGAGCAAAGTAAAACTTCTGGAAGAGACAAAATCCAAACTTTCTCTGGATGATCTGTTTACACAGATCCAGGAGGGTAACTTAAAAGAACTTGGAATCGTCGTAAAAGCAGATGTACAGGGATCTGTAGAAGCAATCAAACAGAGCCTGCTGAAACTCTCGAACGATGAAGTAGTCGTTAAGATCATCCACGGTGGTGTTGGTGCGATCAATGAATCGGACGTAAGTCTTGCTTCTGCATCAAATGCTATTATCATCGGATTTAATGTACGTCCTGATGCAACTGCAAAAGAAACGGCAGACCGTGAAGGTGTAGACATTCGTCTGTACCGTGTCATCTACAATGCGATCGAAGACGTAGAAGCGGCCATGAAAGGTATGCTGGATCCTGTATTTGAGGAGAAAGTACTCGGACACGCAGAAGTACGTCAGACATTCAAGGCTTCGGGAGTCGGAACAATCGCCGGATCTTATGTCCTTGACGGTCTGTTCAAGAGAGACTGTTCTGTCCGCCTGACACGTGACGGTATTGTAATATTTGAAGGACCTCTGGCATCACTGAAGAGATTCAAAGACGATGTAAAAGAAGTAAAAGCAGGTTACGAATGCGGATTCGTATTTGCAAACTTCAATGACATCAAAGAAGGTGACCTCGTAGAGGCATTTGAGATGGTAGAGATTCCACGTTAGGAGTTGATATAAAAATGAGAAAAAGAAGTATTAAGAATACAAGAGTAAATACAGAGGTGCAGCACGAGTTATCGAACATCATCCGCGGGGGATTAAAAGACCCGCGTGTTGCACCGTGGACTTCGGTTGTAGCCGCAGAAGTTGCGCCGGACCTTAAGACATGTAAGGCATATATCAGTGTGCTCGGAGATGCTTACGAGCAGGAACAGACGATCAAGGGTCTGCAGAGTGCGGAAGGATATATCCGCCGGGAACTGGCAAGAACATTGAATCTCCGTAATACACCGGAGATCAGGTTCGTGCTGGATCAGTCTATTGAATATGGTGTCAATATGTCAAAGAAGATCGATGAAGTAACCAAAGACCTGAAAACGGAAGGTGTTGAGGAAGATGCTGAATAAAGTATTGGAAAATGTGTCGACGATCGCGATCGGCGGACATATACGCCCGGACGGAGACTGTGTGGGTTCCTGCGTGGGACTCGGACAGTATATCCGCGAAAATTACAGTGATAAAAGCGTAGACATTTATCTGAAAGATATCCCGGAATCTTTTCATTTCTTAAACGGAACAGAGACAATTCTGGAGTCTGTGGATAATGAAGAAAAAATATATGATCTCTTTATTTCCCTGGATTGCGGGGATACAGACAGACTGGAATATTCCAAACCATTGTTTGTAAAAGCAAAGCATACATTCTGTGTAGATCATCATATCAGCAACATTGGCTTTGCAGAGGTCAATCATATCGTTCCGGAAGCAAGTTCAACATCAGAGCTGGTATACGGACTGTTGGATGAAGAGAAGGTTTCTAAAAATGTAGCGGAAGCACTATATCTTGGAATTGTGCATGATACGGGAGTATTCCAGTATTCCTGTGCCGGACCGGAGACATTCCGGGTGGCTGCGAAACTTCTGGAAAAAGGAATTGACGCACCAAAGATCATAGAAGAGACATTCTATGCGAAATCCTACGCACAGAATCTTGTAATGGGGCGCGCATTGATGGAAAGTATCCTGTTTCTGAATGGAACCGGTATTGCATCTTTTATCCGAAAAGATGTGATGGAGTTTTACGGGGTAAGACCGAAAGATCTGGAAGGAATTGTAAGCCAGCTCCGTGTAACGGAAGGGGTAGAAGTTGCCGTGTTTATGTATGAACTGAGGCAGAATGAATTCAAAGTAAGCCTCCGTTCAAAAGAGAAGGTCGATGTCAGCAGGATTGCACAGTATTTTGGCGGCGGTGGTCATAAGAAGGCAGCTGGATTTACAATGACAGGAACACCGTTTGATGTGCTGAACAATCTGTCAAAACAGATCGAAGCGCAGATGGAAAAAACTGGAAAAGACACAGGAGCAGTAAACTATGATACACGGAATCATTAATGTGTATAAAGAAAAAGGGTTCACTTCCCACGATGTAGTAGCAAAACTCCGTGGGATCGTGGGACAGAAAAAAATCGGACACACCGGAACACTTGATCCGGATGCGACAGGTGTTCTTCCGGTTTGCTTGGGAAAAGCAACCAAGCTTTGTGATCTTCTGACGGATAAGGATAAGACTTATGAGGCAGTTATGCTTCTCGGTATGACAACTGACACACAGGATATCACGGGCAGGATTCTGGAAGAAAAAAGTACGGAAACACTTACAGCAGATAAAGTAAGAGAAGTAATCGAAAGCTTTATCGGAGACTATGATCAGATTCCACCGATGTATTCGGCACTTAAGGTAAACGGGAAAAAATTATATGAGCTTGCCAGAGAAGGAAAGGTCGTAGAAAGAAAAGCCCGTCCGGTGAAAATCCTGGATATCCGGATCATAGAAATGGATCTTCCGCGGGTCCGTATGGAGGTGTCGTGTTCCAAAGGAACCTATATCAGGACTCTTTGCCACGATATCGGCGAACAGCTTGGATGTGGCGGATGTATGGAATCACTGATCCGTACAAGAGTATCGGCGTTTCAGATAAAGGATGCAAAGACACTGGAAGAAATCGGAGCATTAAAGCAGGAAGGGATGCTTGAGGAGATTTTGGTGCCAATTGATGAAATGTTCCCGTTATATCCAAAGATCACAGTGAAGGATGACTGGAAAGCATTTGCAAAAAACGGGAATCCGCTGGATGAGAAGATGCTGAAAGACGCAGACAGTCAGGAGGAAGACAGACAGGTGCGTCTGTATGAGGAATCAGGTAAATTCATTGCTATTTATCAGTGGAAAGAAAAAGAAAAAAAATATCACATCGTCAAGATGTTTTTTAACGAGTAAACGAGGAAGAAAAGACTATGCAGTATATCAGGGAGCTTGCGGAATATAACGGAAGCGGCAGGGCAGCGGTGACTTTTGGAAAGTTTGATGGATTACACAGAGGCCATCAGGTGCTTGTGACAAAAGTTCGTGAATTAGGAGAACAGGAGAATATTAACAGCATCGTATGTTCGTTTGACATGAGACCGCTATGGAAGGAAAGAGGGATTACTCCGGAACTTCTGATGGTCGGGGAAGAACGGCAGGAAAGGGTGAAAGACGAAGTCGATTACCTGATCGAATGCCCGTTTACTGAATCTTTCCGTCAGAAAAGTGCGGAGGATTTTATACAGGAGATCATTCATGATCTTTTTCATGCCAAATATGTTGTGGTAGGAACAGACTTTACATTCGGATGTGAGAAACGCGGGGATGTGCATATGCTGGCGGAATATGCAGATCAATATGACTATCAGCTGATCGTCATAGAAAAAGAATGTTATCATGACCGGATCATCAGCAGTACTTATGTAAAAGAAGTGGTAAAAGCCGGAGATGTGGGACTGGCAGAAAAACTGCTTGGTTATCCATTTGAAGTAGAGGGGATGGTCGAACATGGCAGGCAGCTTGGCCGTACGCTCGGATTTCCGACACTGAATGTTGCATGGCCTGACGGAAAGATCGTGCCGGCACACGGAGTCTATTTCTGTAAGATCGATGTACAGGGCAAGACCTATCCGGGAATTGCAAATGTCGGTATTAAGCCCACTGTAACGGAAGAGAAGAAGCTGTTGATCGAAGCGTTTCTTTTTGGATATTCGGGAAATGCATACGGAGAAAAAGTCCGGATCAGTCTGATGGAATTCCGGAGACCGGAACAAAAATTCAATGGAATCGGAGCACTGAAAGAACAGATTGATAAGGATATTGCAAAGGGAATGGAATATTTTGGAATTGTATAAATTTCTCTTTACACAGGGAAGTTCATATGATATACTAAGCAACGTTGAAGCCGGTGTTCGGTAACTGGAAACTCCAACCGTTACTTAATATCAGGCGTTTTAATTTAAGAGAATACAGGAGGAAACAAACATGATTTCTAAAGAACAGAAAGAACAGATCGTAGCACAGTATGGCAGAACAGCAGGAGATACAGGATCACCGGAAGTACAGATCGCTATCCTGACAGCAAGAATCAATGATCTTACAGATCATTTCAAAGCTAATCCAAAGGATCACCACTCAAGAAGAGGACTTCTTAAGATGGTAGGACAGAGAAGAGGACTTCTTGCATACCTGAAGAAGACAGACATCGAAAGATATCGTGCACTGATCGAGAAACTTGGATTAAGAAAATAATTCATGCTTTTTATGGGGACATTCGGAAGAATGTCCCTTTTCTATTATCGGAATAAGCAATAAAAGTCATCAGTTAGTCATCAGTGACAGAGCATGTGAACGATTTTAGGTATAGCTTTTTGTGAAAGTGTATGCTATAATAAGTAAGATTGTGGATTGGGAAAACTTCACCGAGACCACTGAAAAGTATATTTGATATAAAAATGTGTTTTTCAGTAGTTTCGGGGTGATCTTGAACCACAAAAGAAAAAATAAAGGAGAACACATTTATGTATAAAACATTTGAGATGGAACTCGCCGGAAGAACCTTAAGAGTTGATGTCGGCAGAGTTGCAAAACAGGCAAATGGTGCTGTGTTAATGCATTATGGTGATACAACTGTACTGTGTACAGCAACTGCTTCAGAAAAGCCAAGAGACGGAATCGATTTTTTTCCACTGAGCGTTGAATACAATGAAAGAATGTATGCGGTAGGAAAGATTCCTGGGGGATTCAATAAGAGAGAAGGAAAAGCATCTGAGAATGCAATCCTTACATGTCGTGTGATCGACCGTCCGATGAGACCACTGTTCCCGAAGGATTACCGTAACGATGTAACACTGGAAAACCTTGTATTATCTGTCGATCAGGATTGTTCACCGGAGCTTACAGCTATGCTTGGTGCAGCAATCGCAACAACAATCTCTGATATCCCGTTTGACGGACCAATCTCTACTACACAGGTAGGTCTGGTTGACGGCGAATTCGTATTCAACCCTACAGCAGCTCAGAAAGCAGTATCTGACATGGCTTTAACGGTTGCTTCGACAAAAGAGAAAGTCATCATGATCGAAGCAGGAGCAAACGAAGTTCCTGAGCAGCAGATGATCGATGCGATCTTTGCAGCGCATGAATTAAACCAGAAAGTAATCGCATTTATTGATACAATCGTGGCAGAATGCGGAAAACCGAAACACGAATATGAAAGCTGTGCAGTTCCGGAAGAACTCTTTGCAGCAATCAAAGAGATCGTTACTCCGGAAGAGATGGAAGTAGCAGTATTCTCCGATGACAAACAGACAAGAGAAGAGAATATCCGCGCCGTAACAGAAAAATTAGAAGAAGCATTTGCTGAAAATGAAGAGTGGCTTGCAGTTCTTCCTGAAGCTGTATATCAGTATCAGAAGAAGACGGTACGTAAGATGATCTTAAAAGACCACAAACGTCCGGACGGAAGAGAGATCGACCAGATCAGACCACTTGCGGCAGAAGTTGACCTGATCCCTAGAGTACATGGTTCTGCAATGTTCACTCGTGGACAGACACAGATCTGCAATATCTGTACATTAGCACCACTTTCTGAAGCTCAGAAACTGGATGGTCTGGATGAAGCAGAGACAGTCAAAAGATATATGCATCATTACAACTTCCCATCATACTCTGTAGGTGAGACAAAGCCATCCAGAGGACCGGGACGCCGCGAGATCGGACATGGAGCACTGGCAGAGCGTGCGCTGCTTCCGGTACTTCCAAGCGAAGCAGAATTCCCGTATGCGATCCGTACTGTATCTGAGACATTCGAATCTAACGGTTCTACATCTCAGGCAAGTGTATGTGCATCTTCTATGTCACTGATGTCAGCAGGTGTACCAATCAAGGCTGCAGTAGCAGGTATCTCATGTGGACTTGTTACCGGTGATACAGACGATGATTATCTGGTGCTTACAGATATCCAGGGACTGGAAGACTTCTTCGGAGACATGGACTTCAAGGTAGCCGGTACACATAAAGGTATCACAGCGATCCAGATGGATATCAAGATCCACGGACTGACAAGACCGATCATTGAAGAAGCTATTGCTAAGACAAGAAAAGCAAGACTTTACATCATTGATGAAGTTATGAATAAAGCAATCGATGCTCCAAGAGCAGAGGTTGGAGAATTCGCTCCGAAGATTATTCAGATGCAGATCGATCCACAGAAGATCGGTGATGTTGTCGGACAGCGTGGAAAGACAATCAATGCGATCATCGAGCAGACAGGTGTGAAGATCGACATTACAGATGATGGTGCCGTATCTATCTGCGGAACAGATGCCAAAGGTATGGAAGAAGCACAGAAGATGATCCACATCATCGTCACAGATTTTGAGGCCGGACAGGTTCTGGAAGGAAAAGTTGTCAGCATCAAAGACTTCGGTGCATTCCTTGAGTTCGCACCTGGAAAAGAAGGAATGGTACACATTTCTAAGCTTTCCAAAGAAAGAGTGAATCGTGTAGAAGACGTTCTCACACTTGGCGATGTTGTTAAGGTTGTATGCCTTGGCAAGGACAAGATGGGAAGAATCTCATTCTCTATGAAGGATGTAGCGGAATAAGATTATAATTTAATATCAGATGTTATGTGAAAGCCTCGGATTTCCGGTAGTGGAAACCCGAGGCTTTTTTGTGTTTCTGGAAAAATACCAGTCATAATCTCCGCCCATCCACATATACATGGGTGTAAAGAGGTGATGAACATGAAAGAAGATACAATCTTAAAAGTCCTGCCATGGGATGTCAGAAGTATTATACAAAAGGAAAAGCTGGAGTTCGAATATTTACAGGAGATCCGTCTCCGGGAGGGAAAGCCGCTGATCTTCCTGTATCATGACACGGAAGTTATCCCCGGAGCGAAAGCCAGACGGCCATACCTGGTGACGAAAGATAATATCCGCGAAATGCTGGAATACATCAGTAATTATTCCCTGTATGCGTGCGAGCAGGAGATGCGGCAGGGATTTATCACGATCGAAGGAGGACACAGAGTGGGATTGTCGGGACAGGCTATTATGGAAAATGGGAAGGTAAAGAACCTGAAATACATTTCTTCGGTGAATATCCGTGTGGCACATGAGATGATCGGATGTGCCGATGCGGTATTTCCCTATATTGTATGTAACCGGTTGTTATGTCATACATTGATCGTGTCGCCGCCGGGATGTGGTAAGACGACACTGTTAAGAGATCTGATCCGTCAGATATCGGAAGGAAATTCCTGGCTTCCGGGACTTGCGGTAGGTGTGGTGGATGAACGTTCGGAGATTGGCGGCTGCTATATGGGTGTGGCGCAGAATCATCTTGGAATCCGTACGGATATTCTGGATGGGTGCCCGAAAGCAGAAGGGATGATCATGCTGATCCGTTCAATGGGACCGCAGGTGATCGCTGTGGATGAGATTGGGACACCGGAAGATGTACATGCCATAGAATATGCCATGCACTGTGGATGTAAGATGCTGGCGACCGTACATGCAGAGTCAATGGAAGAACTTAGGAAAAAACCACTGTTCAACCGGATGATCGGAGAAGGAAGGTTCGAACGGTATATTTTACTTGGAAATGACGCACACGTGGGACAGATTGAAGGAATCTTTGATAACAGGGGAAGCCTTCTATACAAAGAAATGATGGAAATGGCGAAATGATAAAAGGAATCGGGGCAGTCATGGTCATTCTTGCAGGCGGGGGCTGGGGAATGTTGCAGGCTGCAAAAATAGAAGAGTGTTACAGACAGATGCGATATCTGAGAAAACTGATTTTTCGGATCAGAAGTGAGATCCGTTATTCCAGACAGGTGCTTCCGGAAGCGTTTCTGCATGTAGGGAGCGAAGCACAGGAACCGTATAAGATGTGGCTGCTTTCTTTGTGCGAGAGGCTGACAAAAAGACAGGGTACAAGTCTGGCGGGAATATGGGAAGAAGAGACGAGAAAATATCTTGCGGAAACCGGAATCCCACAGGATATGATGGAGAGTCTGATACGCCTGGGCAGTGAATTGGGAACGATCGATATCGAGATGCAGGTGAAGACATTGGATCTGTACCTGGAACAAATGGAACAGAAAATGGAGGACATGAGAACGGAGCAGAAGGAGAGAATCCGTCTGTACCAGTGTGTCGGAGTAACCGGAGGCATATTTCTGGCAATTATCCTCCTGTAAAAAATAGGAGGCAGTATATGAGTGTGAATCTGATATTTAAAATTGCGGCGGTAGGGATTCTTGTATCCATACTTTGTCAGGTGTTAAAGCACAGCGGAAGAGAAGAACAGGCATTCTTGACCAGTCTGGCAGGACTTTTACTGGTTTTATTCTGGATCGTGCCATATATCTATGATCTGTTTGAATCCATCCAGGATCTGTTCTCGTTATAAAATGTGTGATGTCTGAGAAGTATGTGCTATATGGGATGGGAGGCGGAACATATGAGTATGCTGCAGATCGGAATACTGGGAGTGGCAGGAGTTCTTCTGGCTTTGCAGTTCAAAAGTGGTAAATCCGAATATGGCATCTATATCAGTATTGTCCTTGGTCTTTTGATCTTTGCCACTTTGCTTGGGAAGATCAGACTGATCAAAGATGTGTTGAATGAGATCAACAGCGTTGCCGGGCCTGGCAATGATTATTGGAAAACATTGTGGAAGATTCTTGGGATCACATATGCGGCCGAATTTTCTTCGGCAATATGTAAAGATGCGGGGTATCAGACGATTGCATTACAGATCGAAGTGTTCGCCAAGATTACAATCCTGGTGTTAAGTCTTCCGGTGTTAAGTGCGCTTTTGCAGACGATACGGGGATTTCTGGTATGAGATGTAGTGCGGGATATAAAAAAATAACGGGTATTTATATCGGGTGCGTCTTAATATTTTTGCTATTGTTTTCGGCGTTGGAAGATATTGGAGTTACATATTGTTATGCGGCGGATCCAGAACAGGAACAACAGAAAATAAAAGAAAGCATCCTCTCAGAATTTGAATACGGCGAAATTGACGATTCCTTACAGTCTCTGTTCCCTGAAAAACGGATTATATTTAAAGAAGTAATATCGGAAATCTTAACCGGAAATCTGAAGGCATCTGCAAAGCTTCTTTCAGAATTCGTCAGGGAGCAGATGTTTTATCTGCTTCAGACGGGCAAAAAGAATTTGATACATATTTTGCTGATTGCAATGATTGCAGCATTCATGAATCAGTTTGCAGGTACCCTTCAGAACCGACAGGTGGCAAGTGTCGGATTCTATATGATTTACATGTTATTGGCGGCACTGACGGTCGCTGCTTTTGATGTGGTTCTTAAGTGGGTGGAATCCGGGATACGGAATATCACTGCTTTTATGGGAGTATTCTATCCGGTTTATTTTCTGGCGGTTGCGGTGGCGAAGGGAAGTGTGACCGGGGTGGCATTTTACAATCTTGTTCTGTTTTTAATCTATGCGGTTGAGATCATAATCGGAAATGTACTGCTGCCGATGGTGAGAGTGTATATGATCATCCGTATCCTGAATTTTCTGGGACCGGAAGATATGTTGGAGAAATTATCGGAATTTCTGGAAATTGTCATCCGCTGGACGCTTAAGACAGCACTTGCGTGTGTCATCGGTGCGAACCTGATCCAGGGAATGATCAGTCCTGCGATCGATACGGTGAAAAGAAGCACCGTACTGAAAGGTGCAGAGGCAATCCCGGGAATAGGTAATCTTCTGGGTGGAATGACGGAGGTGGCGCTTGGAACGGCAGTACTGGTAAAGAATGGAATCGGGATGGCAGGAGCGGTGATCTGTATTGCCCTGTGTGTCATACCGTTAGTCCAGACTGCGGGAACAGCTCTTCTTTATAAGCTTGCGGCTGCCATGATCCAGCCGGTGTCGGATGAACGTGTCACGGGCTGCGTAGAAGCGGTAGGAGAAGGATGTCAGATACTGATGCAGATTGTATTTACTGTGGGAGTGTTATTTCTGCTGACAATCGCAATCGTGGCGGCGGTGACGAATGCATGACCAAAAAGGAGCGGGACAGATGGAGTTTATCTATAACTGGATCTTAAAGTTATCATTTTTTGCAGTGCTTGGAAGCATGATCTTACAGATGCTGCCGGATCATGGGTTTCAAAAATATGTCCGTTTCGTTCTGGGACTGATTCTGACAGCAATGTTGGTTGTTCCGGTATTGGAATTATTGGATAAGAGAACCGCATTTGAAGAAATTTATCATAACAGTGTATATAAGATTCAGGTCAGTGAACTGGAAGAAAAAAGTCAGAAAGTTCAGGAAGAGATCCTCAGGATAGACGGACAGAATGATGAAAATACAAGCCAGAACAGAAGAATCGAGGTGGAGCAGATTGAAATCGGCAAAGAATCTGAGTGAATTGTTTCCGAACAAACTTACAAACTGGAAAAAGTTTTCGTTTAAAAATTTAAAAAAAGATCAGCTCCTGATTCTGCTTCTTGCAGGAATTCTTCTGATGGTGATCGCAGTTCCGGCAGGAAAGACGAAAGAACATGCTTCGTCCGCATCAGACGGCAATACAGGAAAAACTGTAAGGGGGACATCTGATGGGACAGACGAAGAAATGTATACTACCTATCTGGAAGACCGCCTGAGCCGGATCTTATCGCAGATTGAAGGAGCCGGAGAAGTAAAGGTGATGATCACACTGAAATCTTCAGCAGAAAAGGTGCTGGATAAGGATACAGAATCGGATCAGGAAACGGTGACGGAAGAAGACAGCCAGGGAGGAACCAGACAGTCGTCAAAGGCATCCAAAAAAGAAAATACGGTATATGCAAGTGACAGTGACAGTACTACTCAGGGTAGCGGATCTCCATATGTAAGCAAAGAATTAAGTCCCGAAATCGAAGGTGTGGTCGTGATCGCAGATGGCGGCGGGAATGCAGTGGTGAAAGAAAATATCAGCAGTGCGGTCCAGGCATTATTTGATATCGAACCGCATAAGATTAGAATAATGAAAAAGCAGATGAATTAAAGCAGTGTAAAACGGACAGGAGGGCATAACATTGAAAAAGATTGCAAAGAAGAATCAGATTGTGATCGCAACACTGGCAGTGATGATCGCAGCCGCAGGGTATATGAATTACTCGGGCAAATTATTTCCGAACAAGACGAAGACACAGGAGACCAATTCTGAACTTGCGAACAAGGAATTGCTGGATATTTCCGATGAAGATGCATCGGTGTCATCCGGAGATATGAAAAGTCAGGAGGGGGATTCCGGCAGCGGCGCAGACAGCAATGCCGGAAGTACAGATGACGGAAGTGTAGACGGAACACCCGGAGAAGCAGTCCTTACAAATGGATCGGTAAGTTCGGTTGTGTCGCAGGCAAAGGTGAGCAGGGAACAGGTGCGCTCTAAGAATAAAGAAACATTACAGAATATTATCGATAATAAGAATCTCAGCGCCGAAGAAAAAGAAAAAGCCGTGAACCAGATGGTACAGATGACGGAGACCGCAGAAAAAGAATCGGCTGCAGAGTCACTCCTGGCAGCCAAAGGATTTCATAATTCCGTTGTGAGCATCACGGATGATCAGGCAGATGTGATCGTAGGAGCTTCCGAGTTAAGTGATGCAAATCGTGCGCAGATCGAAGATATTGTGACCAGAAAGACGGGGGTGGCAGCACAGAATATTGTGATCAATCCGGTGAATGCGGATTCGAAGTAAGTTACAGAAAACAAGGGAAAACCTTGAAAATACAGGAAAAATATGTTTGAGCATTTTAAAGACATATGTTATACTGATTAATAGTGCCTATAAACGGATATACTATAAATTAGGAGTGTATAATATATGTCACAGATTACGAATGAAGTAAAGAATCAGATAAAGAAAAGAAGAACATTTGCAATTATCTCACATCCCGATGCAGGTAAGACGACACTGACAGAGAAGTTCCTTCTCTACGGAGGAGCGATCAATCAGGCGGGAAGTGTAAAAGGAAAGGCAACTGCAAAACATGCGGTTTCTGACTGGATGGAGATTGAGAAAGAAAGAGGTATCTCGGTTACTTCTTCCGTATTGCAGTTTAATTATGACGGATACTGTATCAATATCCTGGACACACCGGGACATCAGGACTTTTCGGAGGATACCTACCGTACCCTGATGGCAGCAGATTCTGCGGTGATGGTTATCGATGCATCCAAGGGTGTCGAGGCACAGACGAGAAAGCTGTTTAAAGTATGTACGATGCGCCATATCCCGATCTTTACATTCATCAATAAGATGGATCGTGAAGCAATGGATACATTTGAACTTCTGGATGATATTGAAAATGAACTTGGAATCGCAACATGCCCGATCAACTGGCCGATCGGTTCAGGTAAAGAGTTCAGAGGTGTATATGACAGAGCAAGTAAAAAGGTGGAAATCTTCTCGGATACAAAAAAGGGAACGACGCAGGGAGAAGTAAAGAAGGTAGATATCAATGATCCGGAGATCTCGTGGCTGATCACAGATGATCAGAGAGTGCAGCTGGAAGAAGAAATTGAACTTCAGGATGGTGCCGGAGCAGAATTCGACCAGGAACTGGTAAGCAAGGGAGAACTTTCACCGGTCTTCTTTGGATCCGCGCTTACCAACTTTGGAGTGGAGACATTCCTCCAGCATTTCCTTCAGATGACGACATCACCGCTTCCGAGAACATCTGACAGAGGTCCGATCGATCCGATGGAAGAAGGAGATTTCTCGGCATTTGTATTTAAGATCCAGGCGAATATGAATAAAGCGCACCGGGACAGGATTGCATTTATGCGTATCTGCTCCGGAGAATTCGAAGCCGGTATGGATGTATATCATATGCAGGGCGGAAAGAAAGTACGTCTTTCCCAGCCGCAGCAGATGATGGCAAGCGAGCGTAAGATGATCAGTAAAGCTTACGGCGGAGATATCATCGGTGTATTTGATCCGGGAATCTTTTCAATCGGAGATACACTGACGACCGCACAGGATAAATTCACATATGAAGGGATCCCGACATTTGCGCCGGAGCATTTTGCACGTGTGCGCCAGGTTGATACTATGAAGAGAAAGCAGTTCATTAAGGGAATCAACCAGATTGCCCAGGAGGGTGCAATACAGATATTCCAGGAATACAATACCGGTATGGAAGAGATCATTGTCGGTGTTGTCGGAGTGCTTCAGTTTGATGTGTTAAAATACCGTCTGGAGAACGAATATAACGTGGAGATCCGTCTGGAAAATCTGCCATATGAGTACATCCGCTGGATTGAAAATGAAGAAATTGATCTGGATAAACTGACCGGAACTTCGGATATGAAAAAGGTAAAAGATCTGAAGGGACGTCCGCTTCTGTTATTTGTCAATGAATGGAGCATCCGTATGACGGTAGACAGAAATGAAGGACTGAAACTGACCGAGTTCGGCAGATCATAAAAATATCAGCAGAAATAAAACTCCCGGGATGACTGGGGGTTTTCAAATGTATATAAGTTTGTTATAATAAAAGACAGTGAAAAACCAGACGGGAGGTCGCTTAGAATATGAGTAAAGAAGAAAAAAATACGTATACAATAAAAACAGATGAAAATCTTGGAGAGATCAAGATTGCAGATGAAGTTGTAGCGATCATCGCAGGTCTTGCTGCAATGGAAGTAGAAGGTGTTGCTTCTATGGCGGGAAATGCGACAAGAGAACTGATCAGCAAGCTTGGAATGAAGTCTCTATCCAAAGGTGTAAAAGTAGATGTGCTGGACGGGATCGTAACGGTATCCCTGGCATTGAACCTGAATTATGGTTACAGCATCAAAGACATCACTTCTAAAGTGCAGGAAAAGGTAAAAACTGCAATTGAGAATATGACAGGACTTGAGGTGGCAGATGTGAACATCCGCGTTGCCGGAGTCGAGATACCGGAGGAAGCATAAGTGAAGAGAACAGAGCAGAGAGAACATATCTTTAAGTTGATATTTGGTGCTGATTTTAACGAAGAAGCAGAACAGGGAACACAGGCAGAACTGTATTTTGAACAGATCGAAGGCGCCACAGAAAAAGATATGCAGTATATCAGTGAAAAAGCGCAGAAAGTTGTAGAGAAGATTGATGAAATCGATGCAATGATCAATGAGCATACGACCGGATGGAAGACAGGACGTATGAACAAGGTAGATCTTACAATCCTGAGACTTGCGGTTTATGAGATGAAGTGGGACGAGGATGTCCCGACAGGTGTTGCAATCAACGAAGCTGTCAATCTTGCGAAGAAATACAGCAGTGAAGACGGTGCATCATTTGTAAATGGAGTACTGGCAAAGCTTGCAGATTAATCAGAGGTAGGAAATGGCTCGAAATGTATATACAGTAAAACAGGTGAATGCATATATCAAGAATATGTTCACCCAGGACTTTATGCTGAACCGTATCTATGTAAAGGGAGAAGTTTCTAACTGTAAGTATCACACATCGGGACATATATATTTTTCATTAAAGGATGAGTCCGGAACGATTGCCTGTGTCATGTTTGCGGGGCAGCGAGGCGGGCTCTCTTTTCATATGAGAGAAGGACAGCAGATCATTGTGTTTGGTTCCGTAAATGTCTATGAAAGAACCGGCGCTTACCAGCTTTATGCGAATGAGATCCGGCTGGATGGAGAAGGAGCACTTTATGAGAAGTACCAGATGCTGAAGCAGGAACTCGAAGAGATGGGAATGTTCGCACCCGAATATAAGCAACAGATTCCGGCATATGCAAAGCGGATCGGTGTTGTGACTGCGCCGACGGGAGCTGCAGTCCGGGATATCATGAATATATCTGCGAGACGCAATCCGTATGTACAGCTGATTCTTTATCCGGCTCAGGTGCAGGGAGAAGGCGCCAAAGAGTCCATTGTGCGGGGAATCCGTATGCTGGAGATGAAAGAAGTAGATGTGATTATCATTGGAAGAGGCGGCGGCTCGATCGAAGATCTGTGGGCCTTCAATGAAGAAGAAGTGGCAAGGGCAATCTTCGACTGTACGGTTCCGGTGATATCGGCGGTAGGTCATGAGACAGACGTGACAATCGCAGATTACGTGGCAGACTTACGTGCTCCGACACCTTCGGCGGCTGCGGAGCTTGCAGTGTGGGATTACAGACAGGTGGAGAATTATTTGGCAGAATGCCGTCTGCGCATGAATCGGAGTGTAGTAGGAGCCGTCCGTATGAACCGGCTGCGGCTGAAAGAGATGGAGACCAGACTTTCTTATCTGCATCCGCGTCATAAGTTACAGGAACAGCAGCAGAGGCTGGCTGAGCTGGAAGATGAACTCCGTCAGATGATGAATGACCGTGTGAAGGAAGCAAGATACCGTCTGGCGATCCAGATCGAGAAGATGAATGGATTGTCTCCGATCCGGAAGCTGAATCAGGGATTTTCTTATGTAGAAGAAGCGGATGGCAGTGTGATAAAGAGTATCCGGCAAGTAAAAAAAGGTGATGAACTGACGGTGTATGTGACAGACGGACTGATTCAGACATCCGTAGAAGCTGTGCGGAATAAGACGTATGAGATATAAATGATGCCGGTGCAAAGCACGGAACAAATAGAACAGACAGATACCAGGAGAAACAAATGGCGGAAAAAAAAGGACAATCTTTGGAAGAACAGAGCCTTGAGGAGATATTCTCAGATCTGGAACAGACGATAAAAAAGATGGAAGAAGGAGAGATTTCACTGGAGGAATCTTTTCAGCTGTATCATCAGGGTATGGATATGCTGAAAGCCTGTAACAGCAAGATCGATAAAGTAGAAAAGAAGATGCTGTTATTAGATGAAGAGGGTGAGGAACATGAATTCTAAAGAAGAATTTACAATACAGATGAAAATGAAAGTGGCAGAGATCGAAGAAATCCTGAAACGATATCTTCCGGAGGCAGAAGGATATCAGAAGGTGATCATGGAGGCAATGGAGTACAGTCTGATGGCAGGCGGGAAAAGACTCCGACCGATGCTGATGCAGGAGACCTGCAGACTTTTTGGAGAAGAACCGGAGACATTAAAGCCTTTTATGGCAGCACTTGAGATGATCCATACATATTCACTGGTGCATGATGATCTTCCGGCAATGGATAATGATGAGTACCGCAGAGGCAGAAAGACGACACACATTGTATACGGGGAAGATATGGGAATCCTGGCAGGAGATGCACTTTTGAATTACGCATTTGAGACAGCATTCCGGGCATTTGAGCAGTCTCCGGAAGACAGTCTTAAGATCGGGCGTGCACTTACTGTCCTTGGGAGAAAAGCAGGTATCTATGGAATGATCGGCGGGCAGGTGATCGATGTAAAAGAGACCGGACATGCGGTTTCAAAAGATGTGCTGGATACCATATATGAACTGAAGACGGGCGCTCTGATCGAATGTGCAATGATGATCGGCGCAATCCTTGGTGGTGCTTCGGATGCAGAAATACAGAGCGTAGAAAAGATTGCACATTATGTAGGTGTTGCATTCCAGATCCAGGATGACATTCTGGATGTGACGAGTACAGAAGAGGTACTTGGAAAGCCGATCCACAGTGATGAGAAGAATCAGAAGACCACTTATGTAACACTTCTGGGAATTGAACAGGCACAGAAGAAAGTGGAAGAATTATCGAATGAAGCAATTGCACTGCTTCATCAGTTTACAGGGGAGAATGCGTATCTGGAACAGTTACTGATACAGCTGATTCACAGAGACAGATAAAGGGGATACCTTGTTATGTTAGAAAGAATTCAAAAAGCAAATGATATAAAAGATCTGAAGCCGGAAGAACTTCCGGAACTGGCACAGGAGATCCGAAAGTTCCTGGTCGGGAAGATCAGTAAAACCGGAGGACATCTGGCATCGAATCTCGGCGTAGTAGAACTTACAATGGCAATGCATCTGGTCTTTGATCTGCCGAAGGATAAAATCATATGGGATGTAGGACATCAGTCCTATACACATAAGATCCTGACCGGAAGAAAAGACGGATTTGATGATCTGAGAAAATATGGCGGGATGAGCGGATTCCCGAAGAGAAAAGAAAGTGCATGCGATGCATTTGACACCGGACACAGCTCTACTTCTATCTCGGCGGGGCTTGGGTATGTGTGCGCAAGAGATCTGCAGAGGGAAGATTACAGTGTAATCTCGGTAATCGGAGATGGGTCGCTGACAGGTGGGATGGCATATGAAGCACTGAATAATGCATCCACGCTTAAAAAGAATTTTATCATTGTATTGAATGATAATCATATGTCTATTTCGGAAAACGTTGGAGGAATGTCGGATTATCTGGCAAAGCTGCGTACGGCGGACTTCTATACAGATCTGAAAAAAGGTGTAACAACTGTACTGCATAACGTTCCGGTCGTGGGAGATCCTGTGATCGAGCGTATCCGCAAGACCAAGAGCAGTCTCAAACAGCTGATCGTTCCGGGGATGTTCTTTGAAGACATGGGAATCACCTATCTAGGGCCGATCCAGGGGCATAATATCCCGACGATGGTACGTGCATTTAAAGAGGCAAGAAAGATTGAAGGACCGGTATTGCTTCATGTAATTACCAAAAAAGGAAAAGGATACGGGCCGGCAGAAGAAAAGCCGGAAAAATTCCATGGAATCGGACCGTTCCGGGTAGAGACGGGAGAACCGGAAAACCCGAAAAAGAAAGATACGTATACAGATGTTTTTTGTAAAGTAATGTGCGATGAGGCGGCAAGAAATGATAAGCTGGCAGCGATCACAGCAGCAATGGAAGACGGCACGGGACTTGCAGGATTCCGGAAAAAATATCCGGACCGCTTTTTTGATGTGGGAATTGCAGAAGAACATGCAGTGACATTTGCGGCGGGACTCGCAGCAGGTGGAATAAAGCCGGTATTCGCCGTGTATTCGTCATTTTTACAGAGGGCATATGACCAGATGATTCATGACGTGGCACTTCAGAATCTTCCGGTAATGTTTGCAGTAGACCGTGCAGGTCTGGTGGGAAACGACGGGGAAACCCATCAGGGAATCTTTGATCTGTCCTACTTAAGCACTATCCCTAATATGGTTGTACTGTCGCCAAAGCATAAATGGGAACTGGCTGATATGATAAGATTCGGTATCGCATATGATGGTCCGGTAGCCATCAGGTATCCTAGAGGCAGTGCATGCGATGCCTGTCCGGAATTCAGAAGTCCGGTAGTATACGGAAAGAGTGAAATGCTATACGAAGAACGGGAGATTGCAGTGATCTTTGTCGGACATATGTTTGGCGAGGCGCTGGAGGTCAGAAAACAGTTAAAAGAAGCCGGATATCACTGCACACTGGTCAATGCAAGATTTGTAAAACCACTGGATACAGAGATGCTGGATCACCTGACAGAGCAGCACAAGCTGATCGTTACGATCGAAGAAAATGTAAGATCCGGCGGATTCGGTGAACATGTAACAGAGTATCTGATGAGGACGGGTTCGGATGCGAGAGTGCAGATCCTGGCACTTCCGGATGAATATATAGAGCATGGCAATGTGGAGGTTCTGCGCAAAGAGACTGGTCTGGATGTAGAGACCATGACAGCGAAGATCCGTAAGTTATATGAGACATTATAGATATGTGACACGATAGATAACAGGAGAGATTATGAAAGAACGATTAGACGTATTACTGGTAAAGAGAAATCTGGCAGCTTCCAGAGAAAAGGCAAAAGCCATCATTATGTCCGGAATCGTATATGTAGATGGGCAAAAAGAAGACAAGGCCGGGACTACTTTTCCGGAAGAAGCTATGATCGAAGTACGCGGACATACGCTTCCGTATGTCAGCCGCGGAGGACTGAAACTGGAAAAAGCAATTAAGAACTTTGATGTGAACGTAGAAGGAAAAGTATGTACGGATGTAGGTTCTTCTACGGGTGGATTCACAGACTGCATGCTGCAGAATGGCGCGGTAAAGGTATTTGCGATTGATGTGGGACGCGGACAGCTTGACTGGAAATTAAGACAGGATCCACGCGTAGTGTGTATGGAAAAGACGAATATCCGTTATGTGACACCGGAAGATATAGGGGAACCGGTGCAGTTTTCATCCATTGACGTATCCTTCATCTCACTTACGAAAGTACTGCTTCCCATCCGTAATTATCTGACGGATGAAGGACAGATCGTAGCATTGATCAAGCCGCAGTTCGAAGCAGGCAGGGAAAAGGTTGGAAAGAAAGGCGTTGTACGTGAGAAGAGTACACATATAGAAGTGATTCATAAAGTGATCGATTATGCAATGTCTATTGGATTTGAAGTGCTGAATCTGGAATTTTCTCCGATCAAAGGACCGGAAGGCAATATCGAATATCTGGTCCACTTACAGAAATGTGAAGCGACTGACAGAATCTCGCCGCAGATCGATGTCGAAAAGACGGTAGATCTGTCGTTTGCTACACTTGCGAAAGGTTAGAGGCAGATGTTAAAAAAGTTTTGGATCGTTACCAATGACGGGAAAGATACGAATCATGCGGTGACAGGAAAAGTAAAAGAATTGCTGGAGATAGCAGGAAGAAACTGTGCATTGTGTGAAAAGGATGCAGAAAAGAATATTATCAGGGAACGGATTCCGGACATGATAGACTGTGCGATCGTGATCGGCGGTGACGGAAGTCTGATTGAAGTGGCAAGAACACTTTGGAAAAGAGATGTTCCGATTTTGGGTATCAATATGGGAACGCTTGGGTATCTTACAGAAGTAGAAGTGAATAATCTGGAAGAAGATATCACGCAGATGCTGCAGGGTGATTATCTGTATGAAGAACGCATGATGTTAGAAGGAACATTTCAGGATGGGAAAAAGGATGTCGCGCTAAATGATATTGTTGTGTCGCGAAGGGGCGATGACCTGCGCATTATTTATTTCAAATTGTTTGTAAACGGGGAACTTTTGAATTCTTACGAAGCGGATGGAATTATCATATCCACACCGACCGGATCTACGGCATACAATCTGTCGGCCGGAGGTCCGGTCGTGGAACCGACAGCGTCACTTACCGTGATCACACCAATCTGCTCTCATGCGTTGAATACAAGAAGTATTGTTCTGTCTTCAGACGATGAGATCGTAATTGAGATCGGGGAAGGACGAAGAGGAAATATCGAAAAAGTACTGGTCACGTTTGACGGTGCGACCAGTGTGCCGATCCAGACCGGGGATAAGCTGACAATCTGTAAGGCGGAAAAGACGACAAAGATAATGAAGATCAATAAAATCAGTTTTTTGGAAATATTACGGAGAAAGATGAAGGGAAATTGATGAGATGAAAGTAAACAGACATGCGAAGATCATAGAACTGATCAACAAATATCATATTGAAACGCAGGAAGAACTGGCAGAATATCTGAACCAGGAAGGGTTTAAAGTAACACAGGCAACGGTATCCAGAGATATCCGGGACCTGAAGCTTACAAAGATACCGTCTGAGAACGGCAAGCAGAGATATGCATTGCATCAGCATCATGAGAGTGCAATGAGTGAAAAATATATCCGTGTCTTAAGAGAAGGATATCTGTCTATGGATATGGCGCAGAATATCCTGGTGATCAAGACAGTAGCGGGAATGGCAAGTGCGGTATGTGCGGCACTGGATGCAATGAAATGGAATGAGATTGTCGGAAGTATTGCAGGGGATGATACGATCATGTGTGCGATCCGAAGTGTGGATGACACGGTAAAAGTAATGGACAAGATCAGCAAGATTATCTTATAGGAGGATGCATGTTACAGTATTTACATGTGAAAAACCTGGCTTTGATCGATGAGATCGAAGTAGAGTTCGGCAGAGGACTGAACATATTAACTGGAGAGACCGGTGCCGGGAAGTCGATCATTCTTGGCTCGGTCAATCTTGCTCTTGGCGGGAGATACACGAAAGATATCCTCCGACAGGGAACGAGATACGGACTGGTAGAACTGACATTTTCGGTAGAAAGTGAACGACAGATCCGCAGATTAAAAGAACTGGATGTTTACCCGGAGGACGGGTTTGTTACGCTTCAGAGAAGGCTGATGGAAGGAAGAAGTGTCAGCAAGATCAATGGAGAGACGGTGCAGATGGCGACGCTTAAAGCAGTATCCGCCATCCTGATCGATATTCACGGACAGCACGAACATCAGTCATTGCTTTATAAAAAGAATCATCTGGCAATAGTGGATGCATTTGCCGGAGAAGAAACGAAAAAGCAGAAAGAAAAAGTGGCGGAAACATGGCAGCAGTATAAAGGAAAAATAAGAGAACTGTCGGAAGCAGGAACAAATGGATCCGAGAGGGCAAAGGAACTGGCTTTTCTTAAGTTTGAAGTGGATGAGATCGTCCGGGCAGAATTAAAAGAGCACGAAGATGAAGAACTGGAATCATGTTACCGGCGCATGTGTAACGGAAAGAAGATTGCCCAAAGTGTTGCGGAATGCTACCAGTATACGGGCGAAGATGGGGAAAGTGCGAGCGAAAAGCTTGGAAGGGCACTCCGAACACTGTCGGAAGCTGTGGATGCCGATGAACAGCTGTCACAGTTATATACCCAGTTGGCGGATGTAGACAATCTGCTGAATGATTTTAATCATGAACTGGCAGAATATCAGAAAAACTGTGAATTCTCGGATGAAGAATTCTATGAGACAGAAAAGCGGCTGAACGAGATCAATCATCTGAAGATAAAGTATGGGAATTCTTATGAAGAGATCATGTCATACTGTAAGAAGCAGGAAGAACGAATCGGGATTCTGGAAAATTATGATACTTATATGCAGGAACTGGAGAAATCCTGTGAGCAGTTGTCGCAGAAGTATCTGGAACTGGCAGGAAAGCTTTCGGCACTGCGGCAGAAGAAGGCTAAAATGCTTGAAAAAAAGATTCAGAAAGGTCTTGAAGATCTGAATTTTGAACAGGTACAGTTTGAGATACATTTTGCGGAAAAGAAAGAATATGCCAAAGATGGCATTGATGATGTGGAATTCAGGATCTCGCTTAACCAGGGACAGCCGGTGAAGCCGCTGACAGAAGTGGCATCCGGCGGGGAACTTTCCAGAATTATGCTGGCGATCAAAGCGGTAATGGCAGACAAAGATGAGATCGAGACGTTGATTTTTGATGAGATCGATGTCGGGATCAGTGGACGTACTGCTCAGAAGGTTTCGGAAAAAATGGCACTGATCGGAAAAGAACACCAGGTGATCTGTATTACGCATCTGGCGCAGATCGCAGCTATGGCAGACCGGCATTTTTTGATTGAAAAAAAGACAGAAGATGCCGTGACACGAACGCAGATCTATCCATTGAATGAAGAAAATTCCGTGGAAGAACTTGCAAGGATCCTTGGCGGAGCCAGGATCACAGATACGGTGATGCAAAGTGCCAGAGAGATGAAAAATCTGGCATCACAGATGAAATAAAAAACGTAAAGATCCAGAGTATTTTTTCTGAAATACCATATACTAAGACAGACATTTGTAACAGAGTGTCTGTTTTTTTATTGCTGTGCAGACAAAAGACAGGATGGAGTGTGGAATATGAGAAAATACTGGTATCGTAGATTCCTGCTTATGCTGCTTGTGTTATCTGTCCTTGGTTATGCAGGATATGAAATTACAAAGCGGCAGGAACAGGGGAGAAAAAAAGAAGTAAGTGCAGATACGGTTTCTTCGGACACTGTGATCCCGGGAGGAATGCCGGTTGGGATCTATCTGGAGACGGAAGGGGTCATGGTCTTAGGTACAGAGAAGATTACCGGAGCGGATGGGAAAATAACAGAACCGGCCAGGCATCTTGTGAAAGCCGGGGATTATATAGTGGAATGTAACGGAAAGAAGATTGCCGATAAAAAGAGGCTGCAGGACACATTAAAAAAGCTGGATGCGGAAGAGGTGGTCCTAAAGCTCAGGAGAGATTCCGGATATCTGGATGTGAAGATAAAACCGGTGCGGAATAAAAAGAATCAGTACATGCTGGGAATATGGGTAAGGGACAATGCACAGGGGCTTGGAACTGTGACATTTCTGAACACGGACAGTCGTTTTGGAGCATTGGGGCATGGAATCCATGACACAGATACGAACACTCTGATGGAGATTAAAGACGGAAGGGTCTACGAGACCAGCATTCGCAGTATCCAGAAAGGAGCAGGAGGGGAACCGGGCGGGATAGAAGGAATCATCGTCTATAACCGGTATAATGTTCTGGGAACTATTGATAAAAATACAGATTGTGGGATATTCGGAACTCTTGAACGTACAGACAACCTGTTCCGGAATACAGAGCCGGTCGGCATTATGGCAACGGATGAGATCAAAAAAGGAGATGCGGTTATACGATGCTGTGTAAAAGGAAAAGTAAAAGAATACAAAATTCGTATAACAAAAACCGACAAACATACAAAAGAAGAAAATAAAGGTCTGGAGATCAAGGTGACAGATCCGGAGCTTCTTGAGATTACAGGCGGAATCATACAGGGAATGTCCGGGGCACCAATCCTTCAGAACGGGAAAATCGCTGGTGCAGTCACCCATGTATTCGTCAATGATCCTGCAAGGGGATATGGGATTTTTATCGAAAATATGCTGAAACATGTAGAATAATCAGAATATTGTCGATGCAGGTCAGGTTTTTACGACAACATTTTCTTGTTCGGAAATTGCAGGAATTATATAATAAAACTCGACATGATTATTAAGGGACAAGGAGGCATAACGTAAAATGAGAGAAGTTAATGTAGCAATCGCTGACGACAATGAGAGAATTTTGGATATGCTGGGGGAAATCATAGAGCAGGATCATGATCTGAATCTGATAGGCAAAGCCAATAATGGAGAAGATATGTATCATCTGATCAAAGAAAAAGAACCGGATGTAGTACTACTGGATCTGATCATGCCTAAGCTCGATGGTTTAAGTGTGATGGAAAAAATAAATGCAGATGACCAGATCACCAAGCGTCCGGAATTTATCATAGTAACGGCTGTTGGACAGGAACGGATCACAGAAGATGCTTTCCGAAAAGGAGCAAGTTATTATGTGATGAAACCATTTCACAATGATATGATCTTAAGCCGGATCAAAGATGCAGGAAAAGGAGAGAGGCGGAATAGTTCTGAAGCAATACCCGGAAGCACAGTGCAGAAGAAGCCGGAGTATAATCTGGAGACGAGGGTGACAGATATGATCCATGAGATCGGAATACCGGCACACATCAAAGGATATCATTACCTGAGAGATGCGATCATCATGGCAGTGGATGATATGGATGTATTAAATGCAATCACAAAAGTTCTGTATCCGACGATCGCTAAGATGCACCAGACGACGGCAAGCAGAGTAGAAAGAGCAATCCGCCATGCAATCGAAGTTGCATGGAGCAGAGGAAAACTGGATACACTGGATGAACTCTTTGGATATACAGTAAGCAACGGAAAAGGTAAGCCGACAAACTCGGAATTTATTGCACTGATCGCAGATACGATCCGTCTGGAAAATAAAAACCGGTAAACAACCCTTTTATTCTGAATAAAAATACGTTATAATGATAAAGTATTCTAAGGTTGGGAGGAAAATGCAATGAAGAAAATATTATTTGCGGCATCTGAGTCAGTCCCATTTATCAAGACAGGAGGACTTGCTGATGTTGTCGGCTCATTACCAAAATATTTTGATAAAGAAAAATTCGATGTGCGTGTAATGCTTCCGAAGTATATGTGCATGAAAGATGAATGGAAAGAAAAACTTCAGTATCACACACATTTTTATATGGATCTGAACTGGAGAAAGCAGTATGTAGGTGTTCTTGAAATGGAATACGACGGAATCAGGTTTTATTTTATAGATAACGAGTATTACTTTAACGGATATGCACCGTACGGTGATATATATGCGGATATTGAAAAATTTGCATTCTTCTCAAAAGCTGTATTAAGCGCACTTCCATTGATTGATTTCAGACCAGATATCATTCACTGTCACGACTGGCAGACAGGGCTGGTTCCAATCTATCTGGATAATTTCAGATATGGCAATGAATTTTACCGTGGAATCAAGACGGTCATGACCATACATAATCTGAAATTCCAGGGAACATGGGATCCGAAGCGTGTCAGAGATATTACCGGATTACCTCAGTATTATTTCGCACCGGATAAACTGGAGGCATATAAGGATGCAAACTACCTGAAGGGTGGAATTGTATATGCAGACAGAGTGACGACGGTAAGTAATTCCTATGCAGAAGAGATCAAGACACCATTCTATGGTGAAAAGCTGGATGGTCTTATGAATGCAAGGGCAAATTGTCTGTCAGGAATTGTAAATGGAATTGACTACGAAGATTATAATCCGCTGACAGATAATAAGATTGAGAGAAATTATGATGTCAGCAATTTCCGTAAAGAAAAAATCAAGAATAAGATCGCACTTCAGAAAGAACTTGGTCTGGAGGAAAACCAGAAGACCATGATGATCGGTGTGGTTTCCAGACTGACAGACCAGAAAGGCTTTGATCTTGTTGCCTATGTAATGGATGAACTGTGTCAGGATGCAGTACAGATTGTAGTTCTTGGTACAGGGGAAGAGCAGTATGAGAATATGTTCCGTCATTTTGCCTGGAAATATCCGGGAAAAGTATCTGCAAACATTTATTATTCAGAAGCAATGTCCCATAAGATCTATGCATCCTGTGATGCATTTCTTATGCCATCCCTGTTTGAACCATGCGGACTCAGCCAGTTGATGAGTCTGCGTTACGGAACAGTCCCGATTGTACGCGAGACAGGTGGATTAAAAGATACGGTAGAGCCATACAATGAGTATGAAAAGACCGGTACAGGATTCAGCTTCATGAACTACAATGCACATGAGATGCTGGCAACTGTACGTTATGCAGAACAGATCTATTACGATAAGAAGCGTGACTGGAACAAGATTGTTGAACGTGCCATGAATAAAGACTTCTCATGGAAGAATTCTGCAAAACAGTACGAAGAATTATACGAAGGAATGTAAAAACAGACTAAAGGAGAACGACAGAAAAAATATGAAAATCAGTGATATATTAGTAGAAAAGACACCGCATCTTTCTTTTGAGGTATTTCCTCCGAAGACAGATGCAGCATATGAAGGAGTATTAAAGGCGACAGAAGCAATTGCAGAATTGAAACCGTCATATATGAGTGTTACATATGGTGCAGGCGGCGGTACCAGTAAGAATACTGTAAAGATTGCATCACATATCAAAGATAAATATAATGTACCAAGCCTTGCACATCTTACTTGTGTATCATCAACAAAAGAAGAAGTACATCAGGTAATCGATCAGTTAAAGGCATCAGGAATTGAGAATATCCTTGCTCTCAGAGGAGATATTCCACAAGAGAGTGAATTCCCACTTCCGAATCATTATCAGTATGCATATGAGCTGATCGAGGATATCAAGAGTCAGGGAGATTTCTGCATCGGGGCTGCATGTTATCCGGAAGGACATGTAGAGTCCGAACATAAGAAGGATGATATTGCACATCTGAAACAGAAAGTAGACTGTGGTGTAGATTTCCTGACTACACAGATGTTTTTTGATAACAATATTCTTTATAATTTCCTCTATAGAGCGAGAGAAAAGGGTGTTACCGTTCCGGTTATTCCGGGAATCATGCCGGTAACAAATGCAAATCAGGTAAAGAGAATCCTGTCTATGTCCGGAACCAACCTTCCGGAGAGATTCAAAGCAATCGTAGATCGCTTTGGAGATAATCCGAAAGCAATGCAGCAGGCAGGTATTGCGTATGCGACAGACCAGATCATCGATCTGTTCGCAAATGGCATTAACCATGTTCACGTATATTCTATGAATAAACCGGAGGTTGCTGCGGCAATCCAGGCAAATCTTTCAGAGATTCTGAATAAATAGAGGAAGCAAAATGGACGCAAGAACGAAAGAAGCAATTCGTTACTTGGGATATGGCAGACATGCGGTAGATGATCATACGCTGAAGCTTGTGGAAAGCTGTTTTGAAGAACTTTCCCAGGAGGCGTGCGGCAGGATCGTCTACCGCATTTTTGAATTAGAATTCCCGGAGAGTGGAAGAATCCTTCTGGGAAATCTGGATATCCACAGTAAAAATCTTTATAAAAATCTGACGGGATGTAAAAAAGCAGTGCTGCTAGGTGCAACGCTTGGACCGAAAGTTGATCTGCTATTGCGGAAATATTCCATCGGAGATATGGCAAGAGTGGTAACACTTCAGGCGTGTGCGGCTGCTATGCTGGAAGAATATTTGGATGAATGGCAGACTGCTCTGGAAGCAGATATGAAGAAAGAGGGTTATTATATCAGACCGAGATTCAGTCCTGGATATGGAGACTTTGATATTGCACATCAGGATATAATCCTCCGTATGCTGGATACGGCAAAGAAGATCGGGCTGACACTTACCGGCGGCAATATGCTGACACCGTCAAAATCGGTGACGGCAGTGATCGGTCTCAGTGAAACAGAGACTTCCTGCCATATCAAAGGTTGTGAAGTGTGTCAGAAGAGGGACTGCGCATATCGCAGGTCATAAGATACAGGAAAAGGATAGGAGCAGACAGATGTTATTAGAACGACTGGGAAAAGAATTATTATACTTTGATGGCGGCATGGGAACGCTTCTGCAGTCAAAAGGATTGCAGCCAGGAGAACTTCCGGAAGTCTGGAATCTGGAGCATGCAGAAGAGATCGTTGATATTCATAAGTCATATTTCGAAGCCGGCAGTGATATCGTGCTTAGCAATACATTTGGTGCCAATGCGATTAAATTTCATGATTCCAAGTATGGACTGAAAGAAATCGTGACGGCCGGGATCCAAAATGCGAAAAAGGCCGCAGAGCTCGGCGTGCATGATGGAAGAACGACTTATGTAGCGTTAGATGTGGGCCCGACGGGTAAATTATTAAAACCAATGGGTGATCTTTCTTTTGAAGATGCATATGAGGCATTTAAAGAGACCATGATCTATGGAGAAGAAGCAGGAGCAGATCTGATCCATATCGAGACCATGAGTGACAGTTACGAAGTGAAAGCAGCAGTACTTGCAGCAAAAGAGAATACGTCACTTCCGGTATTTGCAACCATGATCTTTGATGAAAAGGGAAAACTTCTGACAGGTGGAGATGTCCCGGCAGTGATTGCCATGCTGGAGGGACTCCGCGTGGATGCACTTGGAATCAACTGTGGTATGGGACCGGAACAGATGCTTCCGATCCTGGAGGATATTCTGAAATACGCATCGGTTCCGATCATCGTAAAACCGAATGCAGGACTTCCGAAGCAGCGTGACGGGGAAGTCTATTATGATGTAGAACCGGAACAGTTTGCCGGATATATGGCAAAAATCGTAGAGATGGGAGCGCATGTGATCGGCGGATGTTGTGGAACAACACCTGCACATATCCAGAAGATGGTTGAGACGACCAGAGAGATGAGCGTAAAGCCGGCAACAAAGAAAGATATCACAATGGTATCTTCTTACGGACATGCGGTCATCCTTGGCGGCAAGCCGATGATCATCGGAGAGAGAATCAATCCGACCGGTAAGAAGAAATTTAAACAGGCATTAAAAGACCACGACATGGATTATATCCTGAAAGAGGGGATTACGCAGCAGGATAAGGGAGCACATATTCTGGATGTCAACGTAGGACTTCCGGATATTGACGAACCGGCGATGATGAAAGAAGTCATCATGGAGCTTCAGAGCGTATCAAGCCTGCCGCTTCAGATCGATACCGTTGATATCACAGCAATGGAAGCGGCGATGCGTATCTATAACGGTAAGCCGATGGTGAACTCTGTAAATGGAAAACAGGAAAATATGGATGCTGTCTTCCCGCTTATTAAGCGTTACGGAGGTGTTGTGATCGGTCTTACGATTGATGAGGACGGAATCCCGGCAACCGCAGACGGAAGAGTCCGTGTGGCAGGAAAAATCATCGAAGAAGCGAAGAAATACGGCATTGACAAAAAAGACATCGTGATCGATGTGCTGGCAATGACGATCAGTTCTGAACCGGAAGGTGCGAAGGTCACGCTGGAAGCACTCAAAAAAGTCAGGGAGATTTATGGTGTCTGTACGGTTCTTGGTGTATCGAACATTTCGTTCGGTCTTCCGTACCGTCCGGCAGTTAATTCAAATTTCTATACGATGGCCATGCAGAATGGATTAAGTGCGGGGATCATTAATCCTTCTTCTGAGGATATGATGCGCTCGTATTATTCATTCTGTGCGCTGATGAATTACGATAAGAACTGCGAGGAGTATATCCGTGTATATGGCAGTCAGAAAGCAGGAACACCTGCACCGGCAGCCAAGGCAGAACTGACTTTAAAAGAGGCCATCGAAAAAGGTCTGAAAGAAGAAGCACATCATGCAACAGGAGAACTGTTAAAGGAACAGGCACCGCTGGAGATCATCAATGAACATCTGATCCCAGCACTGGATACGGTAGGAAAAGGATTTGAAAAGGGAACTGTCTTCCTGCCGCAGCTTCTGATGAGTGCCGATGCGGCAAAGATCGCATTTGCAGTGATCAAGGATGTACTCGCACAGGAAGGCGGGGAAGTCCAGGCGAAGAATAAGGTCATTCTCGCAACGGTAAAAGGAGATATTCACGATATTGGTAAGAACATTGTAAAAGTCCTTCTGGAGAATTACAGTTTTGATGTGATCGATCTGGGGAAAGATGTACCACCGGAAGTGATCGTAGATACTGCAGTGGAGCAGGATATCCGGCTGGTAGGTCTAAGCGCGCTTATGACGACAACGGTTGTAAGCATGGAAGAGACCATCAAGTTATTGAGAGAACGTAAACCTGAATGTAAAGTCATGGTAGGGGGAGCTGTGCTGAATCAGGATTATGCAGATATGATCGGGGCAGATTTTTACGGCAAAGATGCAATGCAGTCCGTATATTATGCACAGAGAGTATTTGAAGAAGAGTAATCAGTGAGCAAAGAATTTCATAAAAATATACAGCAGACAAAAAGGAGACAGAAAAAATGGGATTAATATTACCAGAACATTATGACCCTCGCTTAAGCGTAAGAGAGACACAGGAAGCAATCAAGTACATTCGTGACACGTTCCAGAAGGAATTCGGAAAAGAGATGAATCTGGAGAGAATCTCTGCACCGTTATTCGTAGAAAAAAGCAGTGGTCTGAACGATGACCTGAACGGTGTGGAAAGACCGGTACAGTTCGATATCGCAGGCGTTCCGGGAGAGACAATAGAAGTTGTACATTCCCTTGCAAAATGGAAACGTATGGCATTATACAAATATGGATTCCAGCCGGGTGAGGGACTTTATACAAATATGAACGCGATCCGCAGAGATGAAGAACTTGACAACTTACATTCCTGCTACGTGGATCAGTGGGACTGGGAAAAAGTGATCAAAAAAGAAGAACGTACCGTTGAGACACTGGAAGCTACCGTACGCAATATCTTCAAGATCATCAAACATATGGAACATGAAGTATGGTACAAATATCCACAGGCAGTAAAGAAACTTCCGGAGGACATCTATTTCATCACTTCCCAGGAACTGGAAGATATGTATCCGGATAAGACTCCGAAGGAAAGAGAAAACCTGATCACAAAAGAACACGGCTGTGTATTCCTGATGAAGATCGGTGACAAACTCGCAAGCGGCGAACCGCACGACGGACGTGCACCGGACTACGATGACTGGCAGTTAAACGGAGATATCCTGTTCTGGTTCGAGACACTGAACTGTGCACTTGAGATCTCCAGCATGGGTATCCGTGTAGATGAAAAAGCGCTGGAAGAGCAGCTTGTAAAAGCCGGCTGCGAAGAGAGAAAGAATCTTCCATATCACAAAATGCTGTTAAACGGCGAACTTCCGTACACCATCGGAGGTGGTATCGGACAGTCCAGACTGTGCATGCTGCTTCTCGACCGCGCACATGTCGGTGAAGTACAGGCAAGTTTGTGGCCGGAGCAGATGCGGAAAACCTGCAAAGAACACAATATGATTCTGCTTTAAATTGATTTTCAAAATTAGTTGATAACATTTTCTCAAGTGTCTATAATAGAACTATAGACTGTTATAAAAATGACAAAGGAAAAACAGGAGGAACTCCAACTATGATGAGAGGCATTAACACAACCGTAAGACGGTTGAGAAGAAAAGTTTTTGAAGAAGTTGCAGCACTTGGCTTCAAAGCAGATGCAGATACTCTGTGCGATGATATGGAAGCAATCCCATATGCACTGGTGAATGATGAGACAGAGCAGTACCGTGACAGTGTTTACCGCGCAAGAGCAGTTGTACGAGAACAGGTAAGACTTGCAATGGGACTTTCACTCCGGCCGGAAGACAAACCGGTACATCTGACAGCGGGGGTGGAAGCAAGTAACATATCAGATAAGTATTATGAACCGCCGCTTATGCAGGTGATTCCATCCGCATGCATGAGATGCGAAGCGAAAGGATATGAGGTCAGCAACATGTGCAAAGGATGTCTGGCACATCCTTGTATGGAAGTCTGTCCGAAGGGTGCGATTTCCATGGTAAACGGCAAATCCCATATTGATCAGGAAAAATGTATCAAATGTGGAAAGTGCAAGAGTGTCTGCCCATATGATGCAATTTCCAAAAAAGAGCGTCCGTGTGCAAAAGCATGCGGTGTAAATGCAATTGAATCGGATAAAATGGGACGCGCCTATGTCAATCCGGACAAATGCGTATCCTGTGGTATGTGTATGGTAAGCTGTCCGTTTGGAGCAATTTCAGACAAATCCCAGATCTTCCAGCTTGCAAGAGCATTGTCGGAAGGCGAGCAGATTATTGCTGAGATCGCACCGGCATTTACCGGACAGTTCGGAGATAATATCAATGCGAGAAACTTAAAAGCAGCACTGGAAGAACTTGGATTTTCACAGGTGTATGAAGTGGCGCTTGGTGCAGATATCGGAGCTGTTGCGGAGGCACATCATTATGTAGAGAAGGTTGCGACAGGAGAATTACCGTTCCTTTTGACATCCTGCTGTCCGTCATGGGCAATGCTGGCAAAGAAATATTTCCCGGATATGATCGATGAAGTGTCTCAGGAACTGACTCCTATGGTCGCTACTGCACGTACGATCAAGAAAGAACATCCGAATGCTAAAGTAGTATTCATCGGACCATGTGCGGCCAAGAAACTGGAAGCGATGCGCAGAACCGTAAGAAGTGATGTTGATTTTGTAGTGACATTTGAAGAACTGCAGGGAATGTTTGATGCGAAAGGAATCGACCTTTCCGAATATGAGGCAGAGTCCTCCTTCCACAATGCAACAGGTGCGGGACGCGGCTATGCGGTTGCAGGCGGCGTGGCATCTGCAATTGAAAAATGTGTAAATGAGTACTATCCGGGTGTGGAAGTAAAGATTGAGCATGCAGAAGGTCTTGCGGATTGTAAGAAGATTCTTTCTATGGCGAAGATCGGAAGAATGAACGGATGTCTGATCGAAGGAATGGGCTGTCCGGGCGGATGTGTAGCCGGTGCGGGAACGAACATCCCGGTGCCAAAAGCACAGAAGAAAGTGAAAGAATTTGTAAAAGCATCCAGCAAGCAGCTTCCGCCAAAAGAACTCGGTGAAATCGAACTAAAATAAGCAAAAAAAGAGACAGGCGTAAAGATTGACAAAACGCCTGTCTCTCTTTATAATTAAAAGTTAGTATTGATAAAAATATTTATACTGATTAGATACATGAATGTAGAGCAGGAGGAAATTATGCAGAAGTATGGCGTAAACGAATTAAGAAGAATGTTTCTTGAGTTTTTTGAAAGCAAGGGACATCTGGCAATGAAGAGTTTCTCGTTAGTGCCTCATAACGATAAGAGTCTGTTACTGATCAACTCTGGTATGGCACCATTGAAACCATATTTTACAGGACAGGAGATACCACCGAGAAGACGAGTTACCACCTGTCAGAAATGTATCCGTACAGGAGATATCGAGAACGTAGGAAAGACAGCCAGACATGGTACATTTTTCGAAATGCTTGGTAACTTCTCATTTGGAGACTATTTTAAAAACGAAGCAATTCACTGGACATGGGAGTTCCTTACAGAAGTAGTGGGACTGGATCCAGATAGATTATATCCATCCATTTACCAGGATGACGATGAGGCCTTCGAGATCTGGAATAAAGAGATTGGAATTCCGGAGGAGAGAATCTTCCGTTTCGGAAAGGAAGATAACTTCTGGGAGCATGGAGCAGGACCTTGCGGACCGTGTTCAGAAGTATATTATGACCGTGGAGAAAAATATGGATGCGGAGAGCCAGGATGTACAGTCGGATGTGAATGTGACCGTTACATGGAGATCTGGAACAACGTATTTACACAGTTTGACAATGACGGACATAACAACTATACAGAATTAGAGCAGAAGAACATTGATACAGGTATGGGACTGGAACGTCTGGCATGTATCGTGCAGGATGTAGATTCTATGTTCGACATCGATACATTAAAGGCTTTAAGAGACCATGTATGTAACATGGCAGGTGTGGAATATCAGAAAGATGATAACACAGATACTTCAATCCGAGTACTGACAGACCACATCCGTTCAGTAACATTTATGATCTCAGACGGTATCCTTCCATCAAACAGCGGACGTGGATATGTATTGAGACGTCTTCTCCGCCGTGCATGCCGTCATGGAAGACTTCTTGGAATCAAGGGAGCATTCCTTGTAGAACTTGCACAGACTGTCATTGACGGATCGAAAGACGGATATCCGGAACTGGAAGAAAAGAAAGACTTTATCTTTAACGTAATCGCCAAAGAAGAAGCTCAGTTCAACAAGACAATTGACCAGGGACTTTCTATTCTTGCAGACATGGAAGAAGAGATGAAGAAGAACGGAGAGACGGTTCTTTCCGGAAAGAATGCATTTAAGCTGTATGATACTTATGGATTCCCAATCGACCTGACAAGTGAGATCCTGGAAGAGAAGGGTCTGACTTATGATGAGAAAGGATTTGAAGAAGCACAGAAAGAACAACGTGCAAAATCCGAAGGAACATTTGGTACACATAACTACAGCGGTAAAGATGCAAGTGTATACGACCAACTGGAGGCAGAATTATCTTCTGAATTTGTTGGATATGACCAGCTGGAAGTGGAATCTGAAGTAACAGCTATGACAAGTGAGACAGAAGTGGTAGATGCACTGACAGACGGAGATAAAGGAACGATCATTACTGCTAAGACTCCGTTCTATGCGACGATGGGTGGACAGGAAGCTGATAAAGGCGTGATCTGTACAGAAGACGGCGAATTTGTAGTGGAAGATGTTGTGAAGCTTGCAGGTGATAAATTTGGCCATATCGGACAGGTTACAAAAGGTATGGTCAAAGTCGGTGACAAGGTAATGCTGAAAGTTGACAAAGAGAATCGTGCACTTGCTGAGAACAATCACAGTGCAACGCATCTGCTTCAGAAAGCTCTTCGCATGGTACTTGGAAATCATGTAGAACAGGCAGGGTCTCTGAACAATGCACAGAGACTGCGTTTCGACTTTACACACTTCTCTGCCATGACAGCAGAAGAACTGCAGAAAGTGGAAGATATCGTGAATGAGAAGATTCGGGAGAATCTTCCGGTTGTGATCAAAAATATGCCGATCGAAGAAGCGAAGAAGACAGGAGCTGCTGCCCTGTTCGGAGAAAAATACGGTGACATTGTACGTGTTGTAAGTATGGGTGATTTTTCTGTCGAATTCTGTGGTGGTACACATGTAAGCAATACAGGCAATATCGTGGCATTCAAGATTCTGTCTGAGACAGGTGTTGCTGCCGGAGTGCGCCGTATTGAAGCTCTGACATCCAAAGGACTTCTGGATTACTATAGCGCTCAGGAGAAGAAGCTTCATGAGACTGCAAAATTACTGAAAACAACACCGGAAAACATCGAAGAGAAGGTTTCTCATCTGATGAATGAAAATAAGGTATTAAAGGGCGAAGTAGAGAGCCTGAAGAGCAAACTTGCAAAAGATGCCATGGGTGATGTAATGAACCAGGTAGAAGAAGTAAAAGGTGTGAAATTCCTTGCTACAAGCCTGGAAGGTGTAGATATGAACGGCCTTCGTGATCTTGGAGACCAGTTAAAAGAGAAGTTGGGCGAAGGTGTGATTCTGCTTGCTTCTGTTAATGATGGTAAAGTAAGCCTGATGGCTACAGCTACAGACGGAGCTATGAAACAGGGAGCTCATGCAGGTAACCTGATCAAAGCAGTTGCCAAATTAGTTGGCGGCGGTGGCGGCGGACGTCCGAATATGGCGCAGGCCGGCGGTAAGAATCCGGCAGGTGTAGAGGATGCTCTGAAGGCTGCAAAAGAAGCATTAGAAGGACAGCTTGCATAAAATTTTACTGTCAATTCGCGAAATTTTGCAATTTTTTCCAAAGTGGAAGAAAGTTGTTGACGTGAGAAAAAAATATGTTATAATCATATGTAGTGCAATAAAAATACCCGAACAGTCGTATGATGCACAATATAGGACTGGAGGGGAGGTTAGGTGTGAGACTATGTCAAATGTAATCGTTAAAGAAAACGAATCGTTAGATAGCGCTTTACGCAGATTCAAAAGAAACTGTGCAAAGGCTGGTATTCAGCAGGAAATTCGTAAAAGAGAACATTACGAAAAACCAAGCGTAAGACGCAAAAAGAAATCTGAAGCTGCTAGAAAACGTAAGTATAACTAATATGTGCAGAAATAGAGTGTCGTATGACACTCTATTTTTTATACCTGTGTATGTCGGAAAAGTTCATGATAAAAATATTTAAAAAAATTTTCAAAAAACATATTGACGTATCAAAAACACAGGTATATACTGTGAATCGTTGAAAGGCAAAGGCGCCATACCCGTTTGGGTGTGGTGCCTTTTTTCGTTCTAATGACAGAGTGATAAAAGGATAGGAAAACGAACGAGATCATAATTCAACAAATTCGAAAATGAATGAAAGTGAGGAGTTTTATTATGAGATTAAAGGATACGGGACTTACAGCACAAGAGTTGAAGGACATGGTCAATAAGTATATGGTGGAGACTTATGAAAGATATGATTTCATTGCAGAGAGAGCAGAGGGCATGTATTTGTATGATGAAGAGGGAAATGCATATCTTGATTTCTACGGTGGAGTTGCCGTTAACAGCTGTGGTAACAGAAATCCAAAAGTCATTGCAGCAATCAAGGATCAGTTAGATGATATCATGCATACATTTAACTACCCATACACAATTCCACAGGCATTACTGGCTAAGAAGATCTGTGATACGATTGGAATGGATAAGATCTTTTATCAGAACTCCGGAACAGAAGCCAATGAGTGCATGATCAAGATGGCAAGAAAATACGGTGTGGATAACTTTGGACCGGAAAGATATCACATCATTACAGCAAAACATGGTTTCCATGGAAGAACATACGGAGCAATGTCTGCAACAGGACAGCCGGACAATGCCATCCAGATGGGATTCAAACCAATGCTTCCGGGATTCGATTATGCAGAATATAATAACCTTGAAGATTTCAAATCTAAGGTAACAGAGAATACGATCGCAATCATGATTGAGCCTGTACAGGGTGAAGGTGGTGTGCATCCTGCAACACAGGAATTCATTGAAGGACTTCGTAAATTATGTGATGAAAAAGATATGTTACTCCTGTTTGATGAGGTTCAGACAGGATGGGGACGTACCGGAGCACCGATGGCATACATGGGATATGGCGTGAAACCAGATGCAGTGTCCATGGCAAAAGCAGTCGGAGGCGGAATGCCATTAGCAGCATGCTGTGCAACAGAGAAAGTAGCAAAAGAATTTACGGCAGGAACACATGGTTCTACATATGGCGGACACTGTGTAACATGTGCAGCAGGTCTTGCATCTGTAACAGAAATTCTTGATAATAACTTAAGTGAAAATGCAAAAGAAATGGGAGAATACATGAAACAGGAACTTGCAAAACTCCCGCATGTGAAAGAAGCAAGAGGACGTGGATTGCTGGTCGGATGCGAATATGATATTCCGATCGCTGTAGAGGTAAAACACGGATGCCTTGACAGAATGGCACTGATCACAGCAATCGGAGACAGTGTAAACCGTATGATCCCGCCACTTATCGTAACAAAGAAACAGATTGATGAGTTGATGTTGATCATGAGAGCGTCTATCGAAGATGCAGCTGCAAAATACTAATTCAGACAATACCACAATTTTGATTCATAAACTACCTTTAAAAAGAGGCTGCCGGCAATTATGCTGGCAGCCTCTTACGTATTATGCTTCTTCTTCATCGGGAACGGGTTCGGGAACCTCTGTATCCCCGTTGTATTCAATGTCCGGAAGTAGTTCAAAATAAAAATCCTGATATTCTTTTGAAAGCGCCTGGATAATCTCTTTCTGCACAGATTTGAATTTGGAAATAGAAATCATATCACGGTTCATGGTGATATACACGCTGATCCATAATTTTCGTCCGGTACGCAGGATATCATAATATAATTTTGTGTCCCCGTATGTGGCAAGAATCGGAGATACGATATCTTTGATCTCCTGGACCGTTTCTTCCTCCGGAGGGAGTAAGAACAGGTCCCGAAGTCCCGTGATCACGGTTTTTATCGGAACCGGAAGCATAAAAAGGGACAGGATGATCGCCAGTATCGGATCGAGATAAGGAATCAAAGGCTGGAACCATTCTCCGGTTATGATCTGCGGCAGAAAGAATGCGATGCACATACCAAATGATGCAACAGAGTCGATCTGCCATTCCTGGATCTCCATGATCACGATCGGTGAAGTCAGTTTACTGTTCATCCTGCGAAGCAGGAAGATCACAGCAATACTGACTAAGGTGGCACTCATTTCAAAATACGCAACCATGGAAAAGTTGACATGCTGGCCGCCGTGGAAGATGATCTGGATGTTGTTAATGATCAGTCCGACGGTAACAGCAATCATGATCGCACCTTTTACAACAACAAATAAGGATTCAATCTGCTGGTAACCAAATGGGTGGCTTTCGCTGGACGGCTTGTACATCAGCGGAACCAGTGAAAGTGACACGAATACCATCAGAATCTCGACGCCGTCATAGACACTGTCCAGAAGGACGGCCTGCGACCTTGTGATGACCGCCATAACGATCTCCAGGATTACGAAAATCGTACTTCCTGTGATGGAGATACGGAGTGCGGATTTTTCGTATTTCTGTTTATTCCGGCTAGAATGCATAATGTATCTTCTCCTTTGGCAAAATGGAATCAAGTTCATGGTAGAGTCGTGCGATCGGAAGGCCGACTACATTATTATAATCACCTTCGATCCCTTTTACGTGGATGGCAAATGCGCCCTGGATGCCGTAAGCGCCGGCTTTGTCAAGAGAATCACCGCTGTCAACATAAGTAAGAAGATCCTCTTTTGTGACTGGATAAAATGTAACATCCGTTTTTTCGTAAAATGTATGTAGGATCTGCTTCCCGCTGATATGTCCTGCGAATGTGACTCCGGTATAGACTTGATGTGTGCGGTCCGCGAGCATGGAAAGCATATCAAAGGCTTCCTCGTTATCAGCCGGTTTTCCGAGAATCTCACCGCGATAAGATACAATGGTGTCGGCACCGATCACGATACAGTCTTCTGTCTGATATGCAGGATTATCTTTTATCCGTGATTTGTATACATCAAGAGCTTTTTGATGTGCCAGTTCCATCACGACATCGGATGGAATATCTTTTGTAATCTTTTCTTTAACTGCAGACGGGATAACATCAAAAGAAAATCCTGCCTGGGTAAGCAGCTCCTGCCGTCTGGGAGAAGCTGAGGCTAATACGTATTTCATGACTTTTTCTCCTTGTGACTTTTTAGATATAAAGGTGTCAGAGGCAGAGATCCCCCGACAACATCAATTATAGTATAGCATAAAATGAAAAAAACAGAAATTTATAAGAAATAAATTTGTAATGTAAAAATTGCAATCGCTGTGCAGATTCGATATAATGTTAACAAGTATAAGTATCAGAAACGGAGGTTTAGTGTTATGTATATCAGTGAAATAAGGACAAAAGCACCGGCAGACGAGAGAATGCCGTTAGAGCGTAAATTCTACGATACATTGGAAAAATTAAAAATCCCATATGAACAGGTAGACAATGATCCGGCATCTTCTATGGAAGAATGTGCGGAAGTAGACAAGGCGATCGGAACGGAGATACGGAAGAATGTGTTCCTATGTAATCAGAAGAAGACGACATTCTTCTTGCTGGTGATGCCGGCCGATAAAGCGTTTGACACGTCTTCTTTCAGTAAGAAGCTGGGTGTATCCCATATGTCATTCGCACCACCGGAGAAGATGCTGGAACATCTTGGTACAATACCGGGATCTGCAAGTGTTGCGGGACTTCTGACGGATGAAGATGATTATGTGCAGGTGATCATAGATAAGGAAGTTGCAGAGGCAGAATGGTTCGGATGCAATCCGGGGATCAATACCAGCCATTTGAAATTCAAGACAAAAGATCTGCTTCAGAAATATCTTCCGGCGATTCATCACAGAGCAAGGATTGTGGATCTGTAGAGTGCAGAAAAAACGCAAAAGCAGACTTCTAAAAGAAAGAGAAGAAAATAAAAAGGAATAGTAGCAGTTACAAAAATATGAAGACATCAGAAGATTTAAAACAGATATTGGAACGCATTGATCACAAGGGATATCCGGCATATAAGGATACAAGAGGCGTATACCAGTTTGGAACATATATACTGGGAATTGATCATGTACAGGGAGATCCGTTTGCAGCACCGTCCAGGTTACATATACAGGTGGCCGGAAGAGCAGTACGGATTCCGAAAGAACTATATGACAGCAAACATAAAAAGACGGCGGTGGCAGATTATCTGCTGCGAAATTTTGCAAAGCAGCTGGAACGGCATTCGTTTCAGGCACATGGTTCCGGAAAAAGCGGAATTATTCAGGTGACGAGATGTGGTCAGGAAGTGCTGGAACGTACGGCGTGTGAGATAGATGAAAAGACAGGGGATGTGACTGTCCGCTTTGAAGTCGGATTTCCGGCAAGAGGACGTACGATACAGGCAGGAGAGCTGGTTAAAATTCTTTATCAATATCTCCCGGCATGTGTGGAAAAAGCATTATATTATAAAAATATGGACCGCAATGCAGTAAAGCAAGCAGCAGAACTTTCCGTGGATCAGGAATATATCCGTGAACAGTTGAAAAAAGAAGGACTGGTCGCATTTGTTGCTGACGGATCTATACTTCCGAGAGAATCGGGGGTTTCCCAGAGACCGATGAAGGATGCGGTACCGTTTGCTTCACCGGATTCTATGAGAATTACTATGAAGCTTCCATATAAAGGTATGCTTACCGGAATGGGGATCCGAAAGGGGGTTACCTTGATCGTAGGTGGCGGCTACCATGGCAAATCTACACTTTTGAAAGCATTAGAAAGTGGTGTATATCCACATGTTGCGGGAGACGGAAGAGAATATGTGGTCACGGATGATACGGCAATGAAGATCCGTGCGGAAGACGGAAGAAGTATCCGGCATACAGATATTTCCATGTTTATCAATGATCTGCCAAATGGAAAAGATACTTATGCGTTCGATACAGAAGATGCGAGCGGAAGTACATCACAGGCGGCAAATGTCATAGAAAGCATGGAAGCGGGAACACAGGTGTTCCTGATTGATGAAGATACAAGCGCAACGAACTTTATGGTCAGGGATGAACTGATGCAGCAGGTGATCCACCGTGATATGGAGCCGATCACACCATTTATTGAGCGGGTGAGGGAGCTTTATCAGGAATATGGAATATCGACCGTGCTGGTAGCGGGAAGTTCCGGATCCTATTTCCAGATTGCGGATCAGATCGTTCAGATGGATAAGTATGTTCCGAAAGATATTACGGAACTTGCAAAGAAAGCAGCTGCAGACTATCCGGCATTGAAGTTCCCGGAAGAAAAGCCAAAAGAGCCGTCATATGACCGGAGAGTACGCAGAAATCCGGGGATCCGGCAGAAAGGCAGAGTAAAATTAAAAACAATGGGGCGTGATGCAGTCATGATCGGTCATGAGACGATCGATCTGCGGTATGTGGAACAGCTCGTGGACAGTGAACAGTTGAATACGCTGGGGCAGATTGTACGCTTTCTGGAAGAGGAGATATTTGATGGAAAGAAGACGCTTGGACAGGCTGTGGAACAGGTGGAGAAGCTGTTGGATAAAAAGGGGCCTGCCGGGGTATGTGAAGGAAGCATTGTACCGGGCAATCTTGCAAGACCGCGTATACAGGAGATTTATGCCTGTATGAACCGTTACAGAAAGCTTGGAACACCACAGGAAAGAGAGGGGATAGAATATGAGAGTCATTGCCGGGAGTGCAAGAAGAACACAGTTAAAGACGTTAGAAGGCATGGATACCAGACCGACGACAGACAGAATCAAGGAGACATTGTTTAACATGATCGCTCCATATTTATATGACAGCATCTTTCTGGATCTGTTTGCCGGAAGCGGCGGGATCGGGATTGAAGCGCTGAGCAGGGGGGCAATGGAAGCTGTATTTGTAGAGAAAAATCCAAAAGCTATGGCATGCGTCAGAGAGAACCTTCAGAAGACACATTTTGAAAGAAAAGGGATGACCATGCAGATGGATGTGATGACAGCTCTCTATAAATTAGAGGGAGAAAAGCAGTTCGATTATATATTTATGGATCCACCGTATAATCATGAATTAGAAAAAAGCGTGCTGACTTATCTTGCGGAATCATCGCTTTTGTCAGAGGAAGGAATCATCATTGTAGAAGCTTCCAAAGAGACAGAATTTGATTACGCGGAAGATCTCGGATATCACATCATCAAAGAAAAAGAATATAAAACAAACAAGCATGTATTTTTGGAACCTGCGGGAAGGAAAGAAATATGTTAACTGGAATCTATCCGGGAAGCTTTGACCCGGTTACATACGGACATCTGGATATCATCAGAAGATCTGCCGGAATGGTGGATGAACTGATAGTCGGAGTGTTGAATAATAAAGCAAAAACCCCGTTGTTTTCCGTAGAAGAACGTGTTAAAATGTTAGAGGAAGTAACGAAAGACATAGCAAATGTTAAGATTATTCCATTTGAAGGACTGCTGGTGGATTTTGCCCATAAGCTGGATGCGAAGATTGTGATAAGGGGACTACGGGCAATCACTGATTTTGAATATGAGTTACAGATGGCGCAGACAAATCATAAGCTTGCGTCGGATGTTGAGACAGTTTTTCTGACAACGAATCTGCAGTATTCATATTTAAGCTCTACTACAGTGAAAGAAGTAGCGGCCTTCGGAGGAGATATATCCCAATTTGTGCCGGAATACATAGAGCAGAAAGTCTGGGAGAAAATGAAACATAGAAGGAGAGTGTAAATATTATGAGCAGCCGTATTGAGCAGATCATAGAGGAAATTGAAGAGTATATCGACAGCTGTAAATTCCAGCCGTTGTCGACAACAAAAATAATTGTAAATAAAGATCAGATGGACGAACTGTTAAGAGAGCTTCGTATGAAAACACCGGATGAGATCAAGCGTTACCAGAAGATTATTGCGAACAAGGATGCGATTCTGGCTGATGCACAGGCAAAAGCAGACGGCATGATCCAGGAAGCACAGATTCAGACAAATGAGCTGGTAAGTGAGCATGAGATTATGCAGCAGGCATATGCACAGGCAAACGAGATCGTAACCGCAGCAACTGCACAGGCACAGCAGATACTGGACAATGCAACGAACGATGCAAACCAGATCCGTGTCGGAGCCATTCATTATACAGATGATCTCCTTTCTCAGGCGGAGAGTGCGATCGGACGCACACTGGATACATATACATCGAAGTATGACAGTCTTGTAAACTCTCTTCAGGAATGTTACGACATGGTACGTAACAACAGAGCAGAGCTTGATGTTCCGCCGGAGACAGAACAGAATGTACAGCAGGAGTATCCGCAGGATCAATATCCGGCAGAAGAATATCCGCAGGATACTTATGAGCAGGATACGTACGGACAGGATGATTATCTGGATGATGGAAATTCATATCCGGATGATATGCCGATTTCTGATTATGATATTCAGGAAGACGATACATTGGATTAAGATACAATCAAATAGCATATATGTAAGCGGAGATAAGAAGACTGGTTACCAATGCGGTGACCAGTTTTGCTGTTATATAGGGAAGAATCGGTAATTGGCTGCTGGAGATCATAGAATATGTTTGGGCGATGCAACACCATCCGCCGAAAGAGGTCAGGAAAGCGCAGAGGATAATCTTCTCAGTTGTATATAACGCAGATGAAAAGAGCAGTCTGATTCCGGTGCTGATCTCCAGACTGGAATACAGAAGAAGTGAAAAGATAGTGTTTGGAAGAACCGAAGCAAGCAGTTGTATCAGGACAGAGAACATCATCATATATCCTCCGACTTTTGTGACAGATTCGAATGCATTCAAGATACAACGGTCAAGAAAGCTGTCAGAGATACTTTCAGATGGATTGGAGAAAGAACCGGGTGTCACCTGTGGAAAGGAACAAGAGGATTCTGGCAGGCGGTAGAAGAGGCGGAAGATAAAACTCAACATAAGCGGTGTAAATGTAAGAATCAGGAAAAAAGGAATGCAAAGATTACGTTCCTTCATATTTTGGGCCACTACATAGCTTAAGATAAAAGCAGGGCTTGTATTGTTGCAGAAAGATAAAAGGTAAGAGGCTTCCGAACGCGAGATTTTATGGACATTCAGAAGATCAGAGGTGGTCTTCGCACCCATCGGATATCCACATAAGAATCCGGTGAGTACTGCGAATGTGCCATAATAAGAGGTGCCGAGAAGCGGACATAAAAAAGTGGATGTGATACGGCAGATCCAGTGAAGTGCAGGTGTGCAGATCAGAACATTGATCAGTATCATATAAGGAAGCAATGTGGGAAGGACATGCCGGAACCACAGAACAAGTCCGTAACTGGCACCGGTAAAGACTGTCTGCGGAAATGACAGCATGCTAAAAAACAGAATCAATATCGGAATGGTAAGGGCAGGATGTCTGGACATGTGATCACCCGGAGAACCTTGTTAATTCATTGTATGGATAAGGTTGATTTTTTATGAAGACTGTTAGATAATAGATATCAGTGTAACATAGGAGGAATGTAGGAAAATGGCAGTATTAAATGAATTAGAACCGAAAGAAGTCTTTCGCTTTTTTGAAGAAATAAGTGCAATCCCGAGAGGAAGCCGCGATACAAAGCGCATCAGTGATTATCTGGTCGCATTTGCAAAAGAAAGAGACTTGAAAGTGATTCAGGACGAAGTGAATAATGTAATCATATTTCAGCCAGGAACACCCGGATATGAGGAAAGCGAACCTGTAATCTTGCAGGGGCATATGGATATGGTATGTGAAAAGACATCGGAATCCACACATGATTTTGAAAATGACGGATTGGAATTGTATGTGGAAGATGGATTTTTAAAGGCAAAAGATACCACTCTTGGGGGAGATGACGGAGTTGCTGTCGCAATGGCACTTGCACTGCTGGATAGCAGAGAGATTCCACATCCGCCAATTGAGGCAGTATTTACCGTGGACGAAGAACTTGGAATGGAAGGTGCGGAAGCTATCGACCTGACTGTACTAAAAGGGAAAAAACTCATCAATCTGGATTCAGAAGAAGAGAAGACCCTGACGGTTGGATGTGCGGGCGGAGTCCGCTATCAGGGACTGATTCCGGTAGAAAAAGAGACGGCATCCGGTGATGAGATCAAGATTACCATCCAGGGACTTCTTGGAGGACATTCCGGAGAAGAAATCCACAGACAGCGTGGCAATGCAAATAAGATGATGGCACGTCTGTTGTATCACATTGCAGAAGAAAAGAGTTACCGCTTAAGTGAGATTTACGGCGGCTCTAAAGACAACGTGATCGCAATGGAAGCACATGCATCTCTCGTAGCAGCACCGGAAGATACCGAACAGATACTGGCCATGATCCGGAATATGGAGGATATATGGAATGCGGAATTCATGGGAGAAGAACCTGGTCTGACAGTAAAAACAGAAACAGAAAAAAATACAGATACAGTAGTGTTCTCAAAAGATACTACGCAAAAAGTAGTAGGGTATCTGAAGGCGAGTCCAAATGGATTAAAAGAATACAGCCGTAAGGTTGCCGGCGCAACAGAAACTTCCTTAAATCTTGGTGTTGTATCTATGAAAGAAAACGGTGTGGAAGCTGCTTTCCTGATCAGAAGCGCCGTGGACAGCAGAAAGCAGCAGGTATTGGAAGAAGTCGATGCTGTGACAAAAGCGTTCGGAGGAACAGGAACAATTTCCAGTGCATATCAGGCATGGCAATACAAACCAAAGTCAGAGCTCCGTCCGGTCATGATAGAAGCATATAAAGAAATCTACGGAAAAGAACCGGAGATATGCATTATCCATGGCGGACTGGAGTGCGGAATCTTTCTTGGAAAACGGCCGGATCTGGATTGTGTATCTTGCGGACCGGATGTTCTGGATATTCATTCATATAATGAACGTCTGGATATTGCATCTACGCAGAGAAGCTGGGAATTCCTGAAACTGGTACTTAAGAACTGCAAATAACAGGAAATAATAACAACATTCATAATGACGACAGTAAGACAGTCAGAACAAGAAAAAGATGACGGAGGATAAATATATGGAACTGCCAGCAGCATTTGAGGAGAAGATGCGGGCACTTCTGCAAGAAGAGTTCGATGACTATATTGCCTGCTATAAAGAACCAAGATACTATGGCATGCGTGTAAATACAGGTAAGATATCTGTGGAAGAATTTGAAAAGATATGTCCGTTTGAGATTAAAAAAATTCCATGGATCGAAAATGGTTTCTATTATGACGGGGACAAAGTGTCTCCTGCAAAGCATCCGTACTATTTTGCCGGCCTTTATTATCTTCAGGAGCCAAGTGCCATGACACCTGCGAACCGCCTTCCGGTAGAACCGGGAGACAAGGTTCTGGATGTATGTGCAGCTCCGGGAGGAAAAGCAACGGAATTAGGAGCAAAATTACAAGGAGAGGGAGTGCTGATCGCTAACGATATCAGCAGCTCAAGGGCAAAGGGCCTGCTTAAGAATATAGAGGTGTTCGGAATCGGGAACGTCCTTGTATTGAGTGAGGAACCGGGACGTCTGGAGAATTATTTTACGGAATATTTTGACAAGATCCTGATCGATGCACCGTGTTCCGGAGAGGGAATGTTCCGGAAAGATAAAAAGATGGTAAAAGCATGGGAGGAACATGGTCCGGAATTCTTCAGCAATCTGCAGCGGAATATCATTCTGCAGGCAGCAAGAATGTTAAAGCCGGGTGGCCTTATGCTATATTCGACGTGTACATTTGATCCGGGTGAAAATGAGCGTATCATTGAACATCTGAAGAAAGAATATCCTGAATTCCATGTGCTTCCGATGGAAAGTTATGAGGGATTCTGTCCGGGAATACCGGAAGTGACAGAGGAAAAAGACGAAGAACTGAAAAAGACAGTCCGCATTTTCCCACATAAGATGAAAGGAGAAGGCCATTATGTAGCCCTTCTGCAAAAGGGTGAACCACTGCCTGCAAAAGAACTGAAAACAAAAAAGAAGGCGGGAAAGATTCCGGCCGACCTGGAAGAGTTTATGAAGCAGGTAACCTGGAAACTGGACGGTTCCAGACTGGATATCCATGGTGAGCGCATTTACTATATGCCGGAGGGACTTCCGGATGTGAGAGGAATCCGTTTCTTAAGAACTGGACTGCTGCTTGGAGAACTGAAGAAGAACCGTTTTGAACCAAGCCAGGCATTTGCTATGTGTCTGAAGAAAGACGAATATGCACAGATCATTGATCTCCCGTGTGAAGATGAACGAGTCAGACGATACCTGAAAGGGGAGACACTGGATGTGGACGATCTGACGGAGAGAAAAGCAAAAGGCTGGTATCTTGTATGTGTGGATGGGTTCCCGCTTGGATGGGGGAAGGTATCCAATGGTACATTGAAGAACAAATATCTGCCGGGATGGAGGCTGTGTTAAGATGATGCGTCTGGATAAATATCTGGCAGAGATGGGTGTGGGAACCCGCCAGGAGGTAAAAAAACAGATCCGTCAGGGAAAAGCAGCAGTTAACGGAACAGTGGTAAAAGCAGCAGATACAAAGATTGATGAGACCAGTGATGAAGTGACGATCTGTGGCCGGAACATATCTTATGTATCGTATGAATATTATATGCTGAATAAACCGGCCGGCGTGGTATCGGCAACTGAAGACCGGAGAGATACTACGGTGATCGATCTGATCAAAGAGAAGAAACGAAAGGATCTTTTCCCGGTCGGACGATTGGACAAAGATACGGAAGGATTACTTCTGATCACGAATGATGGAGATCTGGCACACCGTCTGCTGACACCGAAAAAGCATGTGGATAAAGTCTATTATGCAAAAATAGATGGAATGGTTACAGAAGAGGATGTAAAGCGGTTCGCAGAAGGAATCAATATCGGCGCAGAGGAAGAAGAGATGACAAGACCTGCAAAACTTGACATTATGAAGAGCGCGGAAGAATCTGAGATCCGCCTTACGATCCATGAAGGAAAGTTCCATCAGGTGAAGAGGATGTTCCTTGCAGTGGGTAAAGAAGTTACTTATCTGAAGCGAGAACGCATGGGAACCCTGTGCCTGGATGAAAATCTGAAGCCCGGAGAATACCGGCTGCTGACAGAAGAGGAGATAGAGAATGTCAGAAAATAAATTTTTACCGATTTGCAAAAAGGATATGGAAGAACGGGGATGGGAACAGCTGGATTTTGTCTATATTTCCGGAGATGCTTATGTAGACCATCCGTCTTTCGGACATGCGATCATTACGAGACTTCTGGAAGCGCATGGATTTAAAGTCGGTATCATTGCGCAGCCGGACTGGAAAGATAAGAACAGCATTACGATCCTTGGAGAACCGAGACTGGGATTCCTTGTTTCTGCGGGAAATATGGATTCGATGGTGAATCATTATTCCGTGTCGAAAAAGCATCGCAGAACGGATGCTTATACGCCGGGAGGCGTGATGGGAAAGCGTCCGGATTACGCAGCGGTTGTATACAGTAACCTGATTCGTCAGGTATATAAGAAGACACCGATCATCCTTGGAGGGATCGAGGCAAGTCTCAGACGACTGGCACATTATGATTACTGGTCAGACAAATTAAAACGTTCGATCTTACTGGATTCCGGTGCAGATCTGATATCTTATGGAATGGGAGAACATTCGATCATTGAGATCGCAGAAGCTCTGGACAGCGGTATTGCGGTCAGTGATATCACATTTATCGCTGGAACGGTTTATAAGACGAAGAGTCTGGACAGTGTCTATGATGCGGAGATTCTTCCGGGATACGAAGATATGAAGCAGGATAAGCTGGAGTATGCAAGAAGCTTTTATACACAGTACTGCAATACCGATCCATTTGCCGGGAAAAGGCTGGTAGAGCCATATAATGCTCATCTGTATGTAGTACAGAATCCACCGGCACTTCCGCTTTCGAAAGGAGAAATGGACGATGTCTACGGACTGCCGTATATGCGTACCTACCATCCTTCTTATGAGAAGGACGGCGGCGTACCTGCAATCTCAGAGGTCAAGTTCAGTCTGATCAGCAACCGTGGCTGCTTTGGCGGCTGCAGCTTCTGTGCACTTACCTTCCATCAGGGAAGGATCATGCAGGTGAGAAGCCACGAGTCGCTGTTAGATGAGGCGAAGATGATTACGCAGGAAAAGGACTTCAAAGGCTATATCCACGACGTAGGAGGTCCGACGGCGAACTTCCGCCAGCCATCCTGCGAAAAACAACTTACACGTGGCGTGTGTAAGAACCGCCAGTGCCTCTTCCCGAAGCCGTGTCCGAATCTGAAAGTAGATCACAGAGACTATATCAAACTTCTGAAAGAACTGCGTGACATTCCAAAAGTGAAGAAGGTATTCATCCGTTCGGGAATTCGGTTCGATTATGTTGTTGCGGATAAAAGTGATGCATTTCTGGAGGAACTCTGCCGTTATCATGTAAGCGGACAGTTAAAGGTTGCACCGGAGCATGTATCGGATGATGTTCTTACACTGATGGGAAAACCAGAGAACAGTGTATATCAGGAATTTGTGAAAAAGTACAATAAGATGAATCAGAAAATCCACAAAGATCAGTATCTTGTGCCGTATCTGATGTCTTCGCATCCGGGATCCAGAATGAAAGATGCGGTAGAACTTGCAGAGCATATCCGGGATCTTGGATATATGCCGGAACAGGTACAGGATTTCTATCCGACACCGTCAACGATCTCGACGTGTATGTATTATACAGGCGTGGATCCAAGAACGATGCAGCCGGTCTATGTGCCGAAGAATCCGCATGAAAAGGCAATGCAGAGAGCTCTGATCCAGTACCGGGATCCGAAGAATTATGATCTGGTCATGGAGGCTCTGAAGAAGGCACACCGCATGGATCTGGTAGGATTTGATAAACACTGTCTGATACGCCCGAGAAAATTCGAAGGCAGATCACAGCAGAAAGTACCGGGACAGAAAACGCAGAATCAGAAGTCTTCCGGAAAACCGGGACAGAATGACCGTAGGAAAAACAAAAACGAGCATTCCAGAAGAAATACTGTGCAAAGTGACAGACAGAACAGCAGACAGAATACAGGAACGGATAGAAGCAGACAGAAAAAGAAATCGATCCGGAATGTGCATAAGAAGAAATAACAGCAAGAAAAATAGCATAAAGGGGAAATGATGAAAAACCGGCAGCCGGATGGATGTAGAGAGGTGTTAAAGTTGAAAATAGCGATCGTTACAGGAGCATCGTCGGGAATGGGCAGGGAATTTGCGCTTCAGATCCCGCAGCTGTATAAGAACCTGGATGAATTATGGGTAGTGGCAAGACGGACAGACCGTCTGAAAAGTCTGAAGGAACAGGTAAAGATCCCGGTCAGGATCTTCGACGGGGATATGCAGAGAGACTATATTTTCGAAAAAACTGCAAAGAGAACTGGATCGCCGGCAGGCAGATGTAAGGATGCTTGTAAATGCGGCAGGATATGGAAAGATCGGTAACGTCAGTGACATTGATCTGAAAGAACAGTGCGGCATGGTTGATCTGAATTGTACAGCACTCACCAGAATGACAGGAATCTGCCTGCCATATCTGTCGAAAGGCAGCCGGATTGTCAATCTGGCTTCGGCAGCTTCGTTCTGTGCACAGCCGGGATTCTGTGTATATGCGGCTTCCAAAGCATATGTACTGCGTTTTTCACAGGGACTGGCAGCAGAATTGAAGAAACGGGGAATCCTGGTAACGGCAGTGTGTCCGGGACCGGTACGTACAGAATTCTTTGACCGGGCCGGTACGCTTGCGGCAAGTGAAAAAGAAGCACTCTGTGCCGAACCGGAAGCGGTGGTGACACAGGCACTTACAGACAGTGTGCGTGGAAGACGCGTTTCGGTATATGGAGCAGCAATGAAAGGTTCCAGAATCCTTTCCAAGATCCTTCCGGATCGCCTGCTTGTATGGGGGATGATGAAGATCAACCATGCGGATAGATAAAGGCATATACGGAATGTCTATGAGCTTGGGAAAATGTTTTTTCATGATAGAAAAAGACGATTACAGAAAAATTATAAATAGAAAACAAAAAGGACAGACAATATGAGAACAGAAAAAGGACAGCCGGGATATGTAAAGGCAAGAAAACAGAAATATCTTCTGGGAGCGGTCGTAGAATTTGCAATTGTGATCGCAATCTTTGTAACCGGATATATTCAGACCGGATCCAGACTGAATCTGCTTACCGTTGTAGCGGTAGTCGGATGCCTTCCGGCAGCAAAGATGCTGGTTGAATTTATCACAATGGCACCTTACGAGAGTATCGAAGAAGCAAAATATCAGGAACTGGAGGAAAAAGCACCTCTGATACTGAAGGCATATGATATGATCATTACCAGTTCACAGAAGATCATGCCGCTGGATGCTGTGGTAGTATCCGGACACATTGTCTGCGGATATGCCAGCAATCCGAAGACCGATGAGACAGCACTTGCCCGTCATATCAAAGACATTTTGAAAGACAATCATTATGATAAGATGACGGTGAAGATTTTCCATGATTATACTGCATTTTTAGCGCGTGCGGAGGGCATGAATAATATGGCAGAAGTAGAACAGAAAGAATCTTTACGGAGAGAAAAAAAGATCCGGAAGATTATCTTAAACATTTCCATGTAGAAGATTAGCGGGAGTTAGAAAAGTATATGAAAGAACTGATCATTCATGACAATGAGGCAGGACAGCGCCTGGATAAGCTGTTGCGCAAATATTTGAGTGAAGCGCCTGGAAGCTTTATTTATAAAATGCTGCGTAAAAAGAATATTGTGCTGAACGGAAAGAAAGCGACCGGAAATGAACATCTGAGAAAGGGAGATAGTGTGAAACTGTTCCTGGCGGATGATACAATTGCCAAATTCCAGGCGGCGGGAAAGACAGTAGAAGAAAACATAAAGAATACGGTAAAGCTGGATGTGATCTATGAAGATCAGAATGTGATATTTATTAACAAGCCGTCGGGGATGTTGTCGCAGAAAGCGAAGGAGACAGATGTATCAGTGGTAGAGAATGTGACAGCATATCTTTTGGAATCCGGACAGCTGACAAAGGAGAATCTTCAGACTTTCCGCCCGTCCATCTGCAACCGTCTTGACCGGAATACCAGCGGGTTGATCGTTGCGGGAAAGAGTCTTGCAGGCCTGCAGCAAATGGGAGAATTATTCAAAGAACGTACGCTGAAAAAGTATTATCTCTGTATCGTAAAAGGCAGGATCACGGAACCGGCACATATCAGTGGATATCTTGTGAAAGATGAGAAGACGAACCGCGTCAGTTTTTCAAATGGAACTTCTTCAAAAGAGGCGAATGGCCTGCCGATCGAGACGGAATATCTTCCAATCGCATGGAATCAGGAGATGACGCTTCTGAAAGTACATCTGATCACTGGACGTACCCATCAGATTCGTGCACATCTGGCAGGCACCGGACATCCGCTTCTCGGAGATTATAAATACGGTTCTAAGAAATGGAATGACCGTTATAAAAAAGAATGGAAGATTAAAGACCAGGTATTGCATGCCTATCAGCTTACAATGCCCGGTATGAAAAAAGAACTGGAGAATCTTTCTGAAAAGACATTTTACGCAAAAGTTCCGGAGACATTCTGGAAACTGATAAAGGAGACGGCATGGGAACATGGAACTCAAGAGGCCTTAGAGGTTCTACATTAGAAGATATGGTGAATCGTACCAATGAGTGGTATTTGGAAAAGAATCTGGCACTTATGCAGAAGATCCCGACCCCGATCACGCCGGTACGTATGGATAAAGAACACAGACAGATCACGCTGGCTTATTTTGATCAGCGCAGTACGATCGATTATATCGGTGCAGTGCAGGGGATTCCGGTGTGTTTTGATGCGAAGGAATGTGTGGCAGAGACATTTCCGCTTCAGAATATTCATGAACATCAGGTGGAATTTATGAAGAATTTTGAAAAGCAGCAGGGGGTTGCATTTGTCCTGATTTATTATTCATCTAGAAATATCTTATATTATATGCGTTTTGAGGAACTGTACAGGTTCTGGATGCGTGCACAGAACGGAGGAAGAAAAAGCTTCCGTTTTGATGAACTGGACGAACGGTTTTTTATGAAATTCTTCCATGGATGTTATGTTCCATACCTGGATGCCTTGAATCTCGATCTGGAACTTCGTGATGAACTTGACAAAACGGATGAAACTGCGTATAATGCAAAGTGATTTTTTAACATGGTAGCACACTAAAGTGCTGGAAGAAAAATATTACTACCTGGAGGACATATGAAGAAAAAATTACACACTCCGGAAGGAGTACGGGATATATACAACGTAGAATGCGGAAAAAAACTTGCGTTGGAAAGCAGATTGAAAAAAGTATTTCATTTATATGGATATCATGATATCCAGACTCCGACGATTGAATATTTTGATGTGTTCCGCGAGGAGATTGGAACGACACCGGCCAACGATCTGTATAAATTTTTTGACAAAGATGGCAATACACTTGTCTTAAGACCCGATATTACCCCGTCTATTGCAAGAGCATCGGCAACTTTATTTAAAGATGAAAATCTTCCGATCCGTCTGTGTTATACAGGCAATACATTTGTGAACCATTCCAGTTATCAGGGACGCTTAAGAGAGACGACGCAGATGGGAGCAGAATTTGTCGGGGATGATTCGGTAGAGGCAGATGCAGAGATGCTTGCTCTGGTGATTGAATCTATGTTGACGATCGGGCTGAAAGAATTCCAGCTCTGTGTTGGTAATGTTGATTTCTTCCAGAGTCTGATCGAAGACGCAAGTCTGGATGAAGAGGCGGAAGAAAGGGTAAGAGAACTGATCGGTAACCGCAATTACTTCGGTGTAGAAGAATTTCTGGACAGTATTCAGGCAAAGAGAAGCTCCAAAGAAGCATTTTCAGCATTGAATGAACTGATCGGAGGAATTGATATCCTGGAAAAAGCGGAAAACCTTGCGCCGAACTCCAAAGGTGTGATGGCAATCAGACGTCTGGAGAAGATATACCACATCCTGCGCTATTACGGAGTGGAAAAATTTGTCACTTTTGACCTGAGCATGACAGGAACCTATGGATACTATACAGGAATCGTGTTCCGTGGTTATACTTACGGAACCGGGGATGCAGTTGTAAAGGGTGGACGTTATGACCATCTGATTGAAAAGTTCGGTAAGAAATCACCATCTATCGGTTTTGCGATTGTAATTGATGAACTGGTGAGTGCACTGACCCGTCAGAAGATCCGCATCGTATATCCAAGAAAGAATACGATCATCATATATGCGGAAGGAAGACAGCTTGAAGCAATCCGCCTTGCGAAGGATTTCCGTAGAAAAGCCAAGAATGCAGAACTTCTGAAGAAGGATGAAAACAGTGGATTGGAAGATTATATCCGTTACGGAAATGATTATTATGCCGGAAGTCTGGTATATATCGAGGAGACCGGAGAAGTAACGATGGTCAATCTCGTTACCGGAGAGCAGAAGATCGTGAATAGTACAGATAGGAGTTAGACATTATGAGATACCTGACATTTGCCCTGGGAAAAGGACGTCTGGCAAAACAGACATTAGAATTATTTGAGAAAATCGGGATTACCTGTGAAGAGATGAAAGATAAAGATTCCAGGAAGCTGATTTTCACCAATGAAGAATTGAAACTCCGTTTCTTTCTTGCAAAAGGACCGGATGTTCCGACATATGTAGAATATGGCGCAGCGGATATCGGAGTCGTTGGGAAAGATACAATCCTGGAAGAAGGACGTAAGGTACATGAAGTACTGGATCTTGGATATGGAAAATGTAAGATGTGTGTATGCGGATACAAAGATGCCGCACCACTTCTGCAGCATCATGAACTGATCCGGGTAGCAACAAAATATCCGAATATTGCAAAAGATTATTTCTATAACACGAAGCATCAGACTGTAGAAATCATTAAGTTAAATGGTTCCATTGAACTTGCACCGATCGTCGGACTGTCCGAAGTGATCGTGGATATTGTAGAGACAGGGTCAACCCTCCGTGAAAATGGTCTGGAAGTGTTGGAGGAAGTATGTCCGTTGTCTGCTAGGATGATCGTGAACCCGGTCAGTATGCGTATGGAAAGCGCAAGGATCAAAGACCTGCTGACAAGACTGCGGGAGCAGGTATAATACTGTACAGACAGAAAGAAAATAAAATGAGAGGATGGCGGTTAAGGCTATGAGAATACAGCGTTTGACAAAAGATGCAAAAGAGAACTTACTGGAGGATCTTCTGAAGAGAAGCCCGAATAATTACGGTCAGTATGAACAGGGAGTTCAGGAAATCCTCGCTCATGTAAAAGAAGAAAAGGATCAGGCAGTATTTGCATATACGAAGAAATTTGATCAGGCAGATATCACTGCAGACAATATTAAGGTTACAGAAGAGGAGATCGAAGAGGCATATAAAGAAGTAGATCCAAAACTGGTGGAGATCATCCGCAAAGCTCTTCTGAACATCCGTACGTATCATGAAAAACAGAGACAGTACAGCTGGTTCGACAGCAAACCGGACGGAACAATCCTGGGACAGAAAGTCACACCACTTCACAGAGTCGGTGTATATGTGCCGGGCGGGAAAGCGGTATATCCATCTTCTGTATTGATGAACATTGTACCTGCAAAGGTAGCCGGAGTTGATGAGATCGTGATGGTCACACCGCCCGGAAAAGATGGAAAAGTGACACCAAACACGCTGGTTGCAGCACATGAAGCCGGCGCGGATGTCATCTATAAAGTCGGCGGGGGGCAGGCGATTGCTGCTCTGGCATACGGAACAGAGAGCATTCCAAAAGTCGACAAGATCGTAGGACCTGGAAATATATATGTTGCTCTGGCGAAAAAAGCAGTTTATGGTTATGTAAGCATTGATGCAATTGCCGGACCAAGCGAGATTCTTGTTATTGCAGATGAGACGGCAAATCCAAGATTTGTGGCAGCAGATCTTCTTTCACAGGCAGAGCATGATGAACTTGCATCTGCAATTCTGGTCACAACATCTGAAGAACTTGCCCGGAAAGTATCGGATGAAGTGGATGGTTTCTTAAAAGAACTTTCCAGAAGTGAGATCATCCGGAAATCACTGGACAACTACGGTTATATCCTGATCGCAGATACGATGGATGATGTGATTGATATTGCAAATGAGATCGCATCCGAACATCTGGAGATCCAGACAAAGAATCCATATGATGTGATGACAAAAGTAAGGAATGCCGGTGCCATCTTTATCGGGGAATACGCAAGTGAACCACTGGGAGATTATTTTGCAGGACCGAACCATGTTCTTCCAACCAATGGTACAGCAAAATTTTTCTCACCGCTTTCTGTGGATGATTTCATTAAAAAATCAAGTATCATCGGATATTCGGAAGAAGCATTACGCGATATACATAAAGATATTGAAGCATTTGCCGAGGCAGAGCAGCTGACGGCACATGCTAATTCTATCAAAGTCCGTTTTGAGGGCGAAGAGTAGAAGACAGCGGAAAAATAAGGAGGCGAGGAGCTATGAACAGAACAGTCACCAGGACAAGAACGACAAAGGAGACGGATATTACGGTAACTCTGAACCTGGATGGAACCGGAAAGACGGAGATTGATACAGGAATCGGTTTTTTTGATCATATGTTGAATGGATTTGCAAGACACGGATTGTTCGATCTGACGGTACATGCGAAAGGGGATCTGGAAGTGGACAGTCATCATACCATCGAAGATACGGGAATCGTACTTGGACAGGCTATTCTGGAAGCAATAGGAGATAAAGCCGGAATCAAACGTTATGGCCACTTTATGCTTCCAATGGATGAGACACTCGCACTTTGTGCGGTGGATCTCTCCGGAAGACCATATCTGAATTATAATGCAGAGTTTGTGTCAGATAAGATGGGTGAGATGGATACTGAGATGGTAAGGGAATTCTTTTACGCAGTTTCTTACAGCGCAATGATGAATATCCACCTGAAGATTCTGGATGGTATCAACGATCATCACAAGGCGGAGGCGCTGTTTAAAGCGTTCGGAAAAGCACTTGATATGGCGACAATGGAAGAGCCAAGGATAAAAGAGGCATGGACCACAAAGGGAAGCCTCTAAAAGGAGACGGACAGACATGAGTTATAAAAGATTAATACCTTGCATTTTTATAAAAGACGGGAAAGCGGTCAGATGGATTGATGATCCGACTGTTGTATCCAAAGACGTAATTGAACTTGCAAAATATTACAGTGATCACGGTGCAGATGAACTGATCGTGCTGGATCTCTCAGATTCGGATGAAGAACATGATGAAACGATCACATTGATGAAACGGATCAATCGTGTGATCAGGATCCCGATGATCGCAGGCGGCAATATCAGACGCCAGGAAGATATTAAGAAGATTCTGTATACAGGTGCAAAACGGGCAATGCTGAATTTCTCTAAGCCGGATAGTGTCAAACTGATTGAGGATGCGGCAAAAAGATTCGGAAAAGAGAAGCTTGCGGTATCATTAAATGATTTTGATGCATTGTTCAAACATCAGCATCTGATCCAGGATTACAGCAGTGAAATTGTCTTTATGCACAGACTGGATCTGAATTCCATTATGAATGTAACAGATGTACCGTGTGTGATCATTACGGATACGGAAGAAGAGTCAGAGTTATTTAAAATTTTGAAATGCCCGGGTGTCCGGGGGCTTTCGGGAAGATATGTAAGCCGTACAGATATTGATTGTGTGGCATTCAAAGATAAGTGTACGGAAGAAGGAATTAAGATGACATCTTTTGAGAGTATGATGGAGTTCTCACAGTTTAAGACCAATGATCAGGGCCTGATCCCTGTCATCGTCCAGCATTATAAGACACAGGAGATCCTGATGCTGGCATATATGAATGAGGAATCTTTCTATGAGACGATCAAGACAGGAAAGATGACGTATTTTAGCAGAAGCCGGCAGAAACTCTGGGTAAAGGGGGAGACGAGCGGTCATTTCCAGTATGTAAAATCCCTGACGATTGACTGTGATCTGGATACATTGCTTGCAAAAGTAGATCAGATCGGAGCAGCATGCCATACCGGTAATCCGACCTGCTTCTTCCAGCCGCTTGTAGGAATTGACTATGATGAGACGAATCCGCTTCGGATTTTTGAATCGGTATATGACACGATCGCAGACCGTAAAGAGAATCCAAAGGAGGGGTCTTACACGAATTATCTGTTTGATAAGGGAATTGATAAGATCCTGAAAAAAATTGGAGAAGAAGCAACGGAAGTTGTGATCGCAGCAAAGAATCCGAATCCGGAAGAAGTCAAATATGAGATCGCGGATTTCCTGTATCATGCAATGGTTCTGATGGTAGAAAAAGGTCTGACATGGGAAGACATCGTAAAAGAACTGGCAGATCGTTAAGCAGAAACTCTTAGAAAACATGAAAAAGAGCCTGTAAGCAGTAAGTTTTGCACATGAGTGAAACAGATATCTCATATATTGTTTCAGAGGTGAGCGCATGTGAATGAAGTGGAAAAGCGAAGAAGAGAACTTCTGGAACAGACACGTTACAGCTATCAGGAATCCGGGATACCGGCAATACATCCCAGATACAGGGCATCTTATAGTGAACTGTATGGTGAGGAAGAGGCAGAACAGGGAAGCCTGGGAATCCGTACATTTATTTGTATGATTCTGTTTGCGGTGTTTGTATTTATGCAGAATGAAGGGAAAGATATTCTACATATAAGCAGCACAAAAGTGGTGCAGGAGGTCAGTAAAAACGCTGACATTACCGATGTGTGGAAAAAAATACCATAGAGGAGTAGATTTGAGACCGTTGGTTAAGAATTGAAACTGACGGTTTTTTTGTGTATACTAGCTATATTAAAAGGAAAGCAGAGAGACTGGCGTCAGCCGGTCCCGACAGATGAGGAGGAAGCAGATATGTTAAAATTATGGATTGTTGGTGCATCCGGACAGATCGGATCGGCCATCAATGAAGTGTTGGATCCATTGGAAATGGAAGTGTTTAACACAGATAAGGAAGAATTAGACATTACGGACACCGATGAGGTGCTGAATTTCGGAGTGATCAACCGTCCGGATGTGATCATCAACTGTGCGGCAGTCACAGATACAGATTTCTGTGAAAAAGAACCGGAGCTTGCATACCGTGTGAATGCGCTGGGAGCAAGAAATTTAAGTATTGTGGCAAGAAAGACAGGGGCCAAGATGGTACAGATATCCACGGATGATGTATTTGACGGAATCCGGCATACCCCATATACGGAGTTCGATGACACAAATCCGAAGACCGTTTACGGACGTTCCAAGAGAGCAGGGGAGAATTATGTAAAGGAATTTACACACAAGCATTTCATCCTGCGCAGTAACTGGGTGTATGGAAATGGCAATAATTTTGTAAACCGCGTACTTCATGCAGCAGATACAAAGGATGAACTTCTGATTGCATCAGATCAGTTTGGTTCTCCGACCAGTGCAAAAGACCTGGCACGTATTATTCTTTATCTGATCAAAACGAATGAATACGGAACGTACCATGCAACCTGTCAGGGTGTATGTAATCGTTATGAATTTGCGCAGGAAGTTTTGAAACTTGCAGGAAAGAGGATCACTCTGCGCCCGGTAGTGACCAGTGAATCGGATCTTTCTTCTGCAAGACCAGCATATGCGGTCCTGGATAATTTTATCCTTCGTATCATCAATGTATACGAGATGCCGGACTGGAGAGCTTCACTGAAAGAATATATGGATGAGAGGATGGAGGACTAATATGGGAGAGACACAGAAGAAGGAAAAGAAGAAAATAGGACTTACAACGAAGATTTTTATTGCATTGCTTGCAGGAGCGATATTTGGAATTATTTTATGTTATGCGGTTCCAAGTGGACATATCAAAGACGACATTATCGTAGAAGGTGTACTGTACGTGGTCGGACAAGGCTTTATCAAACTGATGAAGATGTTGGTTGTACCACTGGTATTCTGTTCGCTTGTGTGCGGAAGTATGTCGATCGGGGATACGAAGAAGCTTGGTACAGTCGGTGCAAGAACACTGATCTTTTATCTGGCAACAACAGCACTTGCGGTTACCGTAGCATTGTCTGTCGGAAACCTGATCAATCCGGGTGTGGGACTGGACATGAGCACGATCAAGACCAATGCAGCATCTGTAGAAACTATGAAGGCTACTTCATTGACAGACACGCTGTTAAATATTATCCCGGATAACCCGATTAATTCTCTTGCAAGCGGAGAGATGCTGCAGATCATCGTATTTGCATTGATCATCGGTGTGATCCTTGCAAAATTAGGAGAACGCGCAGAGACAGTTGCGAACTTCTTCAGCCAGTTTAACGATATCATGATGGAAATGACGATGATGATCATGGCACTTGCCCCAATTGGTGTCTTCTGCCTGATCAGCCGCACATTTGCAAACATCGGATTCAGTGCATTTGTACCGCTGGCAAAATATATGATCGGTGTATTGATCGCACTGGCAATCCAGTGTTTCGGTGTATACCAGATATTACTGAAGATATTTACCGGACTGAATCCTCTGAAATTTATCAAGAAGTTCTTCCCGGTTATGGCCTTCGCATTCTCAACAGCAACATCAAATGCAACGATTCCGCTGTCAATCGATACCCTGACCAAGAAGGTGGGTGTATCTAAGAAGATATCATCTTTCACCATTCCTCTTGGAGCGACCATCAATATGGATGGTACTTCGATCATGCAGGGGGTAGCCGTTGTATTTGCCGCACAGGCATTCGGAATCCACTTAAGTATGACAGATTATATTACTGTAATCGGAACTGCAACACTTGCATCCATCGGTACGGCCGGTGTGCCAAGTGTAGGTCTGGTAACACTGACAATGGTATTCAATTCTGTCGGACTTCCGGTTGAGGCAATTGGTCTGATCATGGGTATCGACCGTATCCTGGATATGACAAGAACTGCCGTTAATATCACAGGTGATGCTGTATGTACAACAATCGTTGCACACCAGAACAAGGCACTGGATAAGAATGTGTTCTATGCGGAAGAGAATTAGGAACGAAGATATTAATTTTTAAAAGATGTTCTAATAAATAAAAAACGTATCTCTGAGATGCGTCCTTTTCAGACAGTGGGGAAACATTGCAGAGATACGTTTTTTATATTGTTATACATTTGAAAGAGATTGTCTTACAGGTAATGATACTTGTCTTTCTGACGGACGAAAAATGTAGTGGTCATGATAAGTGTCAGCGCCTCCGCAACGCTGATCGCACTCCAGATACCGTTGATCCCGAACCAGAGTGGAAGTGTCAGGACCATGATGACCTGGAACATTAACGTTCTCAGAAATGAGATGACAGCTGATATCAGGCCGTTATTCAGTGCAGTAAAGAACGAGGATCCGAAGATATTGATACCGATGATAAGGAATGCAATGGCATATACACGGAAGCCGTGCAGTGTCATAGCGTACAGGCCGGTATTGTAACCGACAAATATCTTAGACAGAACAGGTGCCAGTAACTGTGCGGCACCGAACAGGATCACGCCCCAGACCAGTATGATAGACATACTTTTTTTATACAGATTTTTAAGCTCTGCGTGATTTCCAGCACCATAATGGTAGCTGATAACCGGGGCACAGCCAATTGCATAGCCTAAAAAGGTGGCAACAAAGATAAAATTGACGTACATAACTGCACCATAAGCAGCAACACCATTTTCTCCGGCAATCTTCATGAGCTGGAGATTGTATAATGCATTGACTAAGGACATGGACAGGTTAGTCATGAGTTCCGAGGAACCATTGGTGCAGGTCTTAAAAAATACACGTCTGTCGAATACCGGCTTTACAAAGTGAAGGAGGCTGTCGTTCTTACGGAAGAAATATACCACCGGGAGCAGACCGCCGATAAATTCACTGGTCATGGTTGCGAACGCGGCGCCTGCAATTCCAAAGTGTAATCCACCGATGAACAGGGCATCGAGAACAATGTTTGTACAACCGGCAGCCACAATGACTTTCAGTCCAAGCTGGGGTTTTCCAGCAGCCACAAAGAAACTCTGGAAGACATTCTGCAGCATGAAGGCGGTCAGGGATATGCAGGAGATCCGTCCGTAAAGGGTACAATAATCAATCAGATCACCGGCGGCACCAAATGCCATGACAATCCGCCTCATAAATATAAAACTGAGAACAGATAACACAAATCCTCCGATAGCAGCAATCGTAACCAGCATCGAAAAATACTGATTTGCCAGTTCTTTCTTTCCTTCACCAAGGGTTTTTGATACAAAAGCACTTCCTCCGGTACCGATCATAAATCCAAGTGCACTGATTCCCATCAGGTAAGGCATAATGAGATTCACGGAAGCAAATGCTGATTTTCCCACAAAGTTCGATACAAAGATGCCGTCCACCACACTGTAGATGGAAGTGAATACCATCATAATAATGGAGGGCAGGATAAAACGAAGTAATTTTTTATAGGTAAAATGCTCTGAGAGCTGAATATTCATACGTATTCTCCTTTTTTATATTTACTGATATGGATGTTTACAATGAATGTAAATGAAAACATATAAGCTAAGTGATTATAGGTTGTTTTTGATGTTCTGTCAAGGAAAATATCTTTACACATGTAAAACGAATTAATAATTAAATGTTCACAAACGGTAAATCTATGCTACAATAAAAATTACGGCTTTATGCTTTGATTGAAGATATTACTATAAAAGGAGAGAGTTGTTTTGAAGAAAAATAAATATGAGATTGATATGTGCAATGGAACCATCATGGACAAATTGATTTCATTTTCCATACCACTGATGCTGTCAGGAATCTTACAGCTGATGTTCAATGCGGTGGATATCGTGGTAGTGGGACGTTTCAGCGGAAGTCAGGCGCTCGCAGCGGTGGGTTCGACAACGGCACTGATCAATGTGTTTACCAATCTTTTCATCGGAATCTCATTGGGAGCAAATGTACTTGCAGCGAGATATTATGCGGCCGGAAAAACAAAAGAAATGTCGGAGACGGTACATACGGCTATTGCACTTGCTCTGGTAAGCGGAGTGGCGATGGCGGTGATCGGAGTGGTCTTTGCCAGAGGCGCGCTGGAAATTATGGGGACACCGGATGATGTAATTGCCAAATCCACACTTTATATGCGGATTTATTTCTGCGGTATGCCATTTTTTATGATGTATAACTATGGAGCAGCCATATTAAGGGCAGTGGGGGATACCAAACGTCCGTTGATCTTCCTGATTGTATCCGGAGTGATTAATGCAGTATTGAATCTGTTCCTGGTCATCGCTTTTCATCTGGATGTAGCAGGCGTCGGGATTGCGACCGTTATATCCCAGCTGGTATCCTGTATCCTGGTACTCCGGTGCCTGCATCACACAGAGAGCAGCTATCAGCTTCACCTTGCAAAGCTTCGGATCAGATCCGTGTATCTGAAGCAGATTTTTGAAGTCGGGGTTCCGGCGGGAATCCAGAGCACGGTAATCAATATTTCAAATGCGATGCTGCAGTCATCGGTCAATTCTTTTGGATCGATCGCAATGGCAGGATATACGGCATCGAATAATATTTTCGGATTCTTATATGTGTCGGTGAACTCCTTCACACAGGCCTGTATGAGCTTCACAAGCCAGAACTACGGAGTGAAGAAATTAAAACGTATGGACAGGGTTCTGATCGACTGTATGATCCTTTCAGTTGTGGTAACTTTGATCCTCGGAAGCAGTGTGTACATATTCGGACCGGAACTTCTGCATATTTACAGTAATCAGGCAGATGTTATCAAATACGGTATGGAGATCTTTTCTTATACAACCGTTACCTATTTCCTGTGCGGTCTGATGGATCTGTTCCCGGGAGCACTGAGAGGAATGGGATATTCCACGGTACCGATGATCCTTTCTATCATCGGTACGGTCGGAGTCCGGATTATCTGGATCTATGGACTGTTCCCTTCACACAGATCACTGACTTTCTTGTTTCTGTCTTATCCGGTATCCTGGATTGCAACAATCATCATGCAGGTGATCTGCTTCTGGTTTGTAAGGAAGAAGATCCACAGGACGATGGCGGTTACGGCAGAGTGAGCTTTTTCGAACATATAAAGATATAAAACTCCCGGAGTCTTTGGGGCTCAGGGAGTTTTTTATATCAAAGGATGCAAGACATATTTTGCAGATTATTCTAAAATAAATGTAAAAGGCTGTAACAAAAATGGAATTCATGCGTCTAATAGATAACAGAAGGGAGGTGACAGGTACTTGAAGCTTGAGTTGGAAGAGATTTATAAAACCTATTTTCAGGATGTGTATTATTTCGTTCTCGCTATGAGTAAGGATCCGCACATTGCAGAAGAGATCACACAGGAGACATTTTTCAAAGCACTAAAAGGAGTAAAGCATTTTCAGGAAAAATGCAGCATCAAATCCTGGCTGTGTCAGATTGCCAGGAATGAATACATTTCTTATACCAGAAAAAAACACCGTACAGATCAGGAACTGACAGAACAGGCATACAGTGACGGAAAAACGGATGGACCCGAACAACGTATGCTTCGGAAGGACGAAGCCATGACGGTTTATCAGATCCTTCATTATCTGGACGAACCTTATAAAGAGGTATTTACACTAAAGGTACTTGGCGAATTAAATTATAAAGAGATTGCACAGATATTTGGAAAACAGGAGACATGGGCGAGAGTTACCTATCACAGGGCTCGGGTGAAGATACAGGACATTCTGGAAAGGAGGAGTAGATAATGGCAAAGATTCCATGTGAGATCATAAGAGACCTGCTGCCGTTATATCAGGATGATATATGCAGTGAAAAGAGCAGAAATGCAATAGAAGAACATATAAAAGAATGTGAATCGTGCAGAACATATTTGAAAAAAATGGAAGGTGAGATTCCGATAGAAACAGATAAAATAGAAGGCACAGACGAGGAGTGGAAAGGATTCCGGGAGTTTTCTGAAAAAGTATCAAGAAAATTAAATAGAAGAATCGTTATGTTGTGCGGAGTTGTTTTCCTGATCTGTATGATGCTGACCGTGGCTCTATATTCGGATAGCTTTCAGTCTTATCATTTATCAAGGATTGCGGCAGAAGATATAAAGGTAGAAGAGGTGTATCAGTTAAAGAATGGCAGACTGTATGTACATGTAAAGAGCAAACGCAGAATCACAGGACCGTCTTATCCTCAGACAGATATAGACACAGATACAAATACGGTAGCAGGTAAAGATGCAGTTGGTGCTGTACGCGAACCAAAGAACTCTGTCACATATGGAATATCTATGAATTCGAGTATAAATCCATTTGCAAGAGTGATGTATATTACGTCCAAAGAGGTTGCATATGTCATTCCGTTTGAAGATGGACAGATTATCACAGATAACGGAACAAAGGCATCGGAATTTGACTATGTCGGAAGATCCGGTGAGAAAAAGATCCTGTGGCAGGAAAATGATGAAGTTAAAAAGGCTCCGGCGAGGGTCGAAAAATTTGTGAAGGAATCATTGGAGAAGGAAGAGGATGATCCGGCAGATGAAAATGCGGTGAAAATATTATGGGTGAATCCGCAGATGCCGCTTCAGTGATATCTGATTCCATTTTCGTAAGAATTAGTGAGAATTAGCGGCATTTAGAGGCGTTCAACCATAAGTGGAGTGCTTTTCTGGGAGAAATATGGCATAATAAAGCCGACAGGAGGTGACGCATATGGTTGAACCATTAGAACTTGGAAGGTTTATATCGACATGCAGGAAGGAAAAAAATCTGACGCAGAAGCAGCTGGGAGAAGAACTGGGCGTGACAGACAGAGCTGTGTCAAAATGGGAGAATGGAAAATCATTCCCGGACATCAGTCTGATCGAGCCACTGTGTCAGATACTGGATATCAGTGTCGGTGAATTCATGCTTGGAAAAAGGATTGAACCGGAACACTATCAGGAAGAGACAGAAAAAGCCTGGATTGCATCGCTGGATGAGCCGTTATTGTATAAAATTCAGATGATTATATATATATTAGGAATTGCAGCGGTTGCGGTATTGCAGGTTCCTCTTTTTTCACACGGACCTATGTGTGTGAATATTATATGTTGGGCTGTATGGGGTGCACTGTTCTTTGCTGCATATTACCTGGATAAGAAAATCCCGGAAAGGAAGCTGAGATATTCGAATCCCTGGATCGAAGGGGTGTTTTCAGTGATTTATTTCCTGTGTTATATGTTATGGTTCTTTTTGCGCAAAGATGAATGGGGAACATTGCCGATGTCGGAACAGATGTCGCTTTGGGCGATAATTGTTGTTGGATTGATTGTGGGGGTTTGTGTGAGAGTTTTTTTGGCAAGAAAAAAGAGGAGAAGTGCTGTTTAATGCGTTTAACATAATATAGCAAGAATTCTTCTTCCTCTGCAGGTGGGAGATGAATTGCAAAAAAACAAAAAGAACGCTTGTTCGACAATGCGATTCGTGGTATTATAGAGTCAGTCGAAAACATAAATTGTTAGAGAAAAAAACAGATCATAATGCGCATTCAGTATATCTAATGTATTATCATCTGATCATGGTAGTGAAATATCGAAGAAAAGTCATTGACAATCCAATTTCAGAAAGAGCAAGAAAGAAGCCTTTTGGAGTCAGAGTTTCTGCCTACTGACAGCTGGAGGTGCTCCGGTAGAAGTAATCCGTCAATACATTGAAAGCCAGGGAGTGAAAAAGTATTGAACATAGCATATCGTTTCCGGATTTATCCGACAGAAGAACAGAAGATACTTCTAGGCAAAACATTTGGCTGTTGTCGTTTCCTGTACAATCAAATGCTTAATGATAAGATTCAGGAGTATGAAAAGACGAAGAAAATGTTAAAAAATACACCGGCCATGTATAAAAAGGAATATCCATTTTTGAAAGAAGTAGATTCGCTGGCGCTGGCAAATGTCCAGCTTCATCTGGAAAAGGCATATAAGAATTTTTTCGGGAACCCAAGATTGGATTTCCAAGATACAAGTCAAAGCATCATTCCAGAAACAGCTATACAACGAATTTGGTCAATGGAAATATTTTGGTGGAAAGTAAGCGAATCCGACTTCCTAAGTTAAAATGGATTGCCATGAAAAAACACAGAGAGCCAGCAGAAGATTTTCGTCTGAAATCAGTGACAGTCAGTATGGAACCATCCGGAAAATACTTTGCAAGCCTGTTGTATGAAGGATACAGCTGTGAAAATCAAGTAGCTGAATCAGATTACAGTACTGCAAAGATACTTGGAATTGATTATGCAATGCAGGGAATGGCAGTGTTTTCAGAAAAGATTGAGACGGAAGAAGCAGGTTTTTTCAGAAAAAATGAAAAAAGGTTGGCGAGGGAGCAACGAAAGTTGTCAAGATGCGTACGAGGAAGTCATAATTACGAATTGCAGAAAAAGAAAGTTGCCAGATGTCATGAAAAGATACGAAATCAGAGAAGAGATTATCTGCACAAACTTAGTCGAAAGATTGTAGATAGTTATGATGCAGTTGCAGTGGAAGATATCGATATGAAAGCAATGGGTCAGTGCCTGCATTTCGGAAAAAGCGTACAGGATAATGGATATGGAATGTTCAGGGAAATGTTAGACTATAAACTGGCATGGAAAGGAAAGAAAATGGTAAAGGTAGACCGTTTCTTTCCTTCCAGTAAAAAATGCTGTAAATGTGGAAGGATAAAGAAAGAACTGAAATTATCCGAAAGAGTCTATCGCTGTGCGTGTGGAAATGAGATGGATAGAGATCGTAATGCAGCAATCAACATCCGTGAAGAGGCAAGAAGGATGTTGACAGCATAAACTGTCCGTATCCGGACAATAGAAAAACAAGAAAATATGCCCGTGTCCGGGCAAAAGAATCGCGGGGCACGCGAGGATAGCTTGTAGATACTTGGCTCAGTAGAGCCATTGAACAAGAAGCCCCCACTTCAAAATCAGAGATTTAAGTGGTGGGAGCATGTCACAACAATAGAAATTGTATCGCAACAGCGATATAATAAATAAAAGATCATATGCCTGACATGGGAAATATAAGAATCAAGGATGAAAATATGAATAAAACAACAATCATAACCAACGTACAAACCCATCTTTTTGAGCTGCAAGACTTAAAATACCGCGATTTCCATGCAAAACTAATGCCGACAGTCAACAAAGAAAAGATCATCGGTGTCCGGACGCCGGCACTTCGTGTATTTGCGAAGAAGTATGGAAAAACGGATGAAGCAAAAGAATATCTGCAGATACTGCCACATCAGTACTACGAAGAAAATAATTTGCACGGACTTTTGATCGAACAGATTAAAGACTATGACACATGTCTGGAAGAACTGGAACGTTTTCTTCCGTATATTGATAACTGGGCGACCTGCGATATGCTTGCGGTCAAGGTAATGAAGAAACATCTGGATACATTTATAGATGAAGTATACCGATGGATGGAATCCGACCATGCATATACCATCCGGTTCGGTATCAGTATGCTGATGCGCTATTATCTGGAAGATACATTTCAGATGGAGTACCCGGATAAAGTGGCACAGATCCGTTCGGAAGAATATTATGTAAATATGATGCGTGCATGGTATTTTGCGACGGCGCTTGCAAAGCAGTATGATAAGATTCTTCCATTTATCGAAAAGCAAAAATTAGATGTCTGGACGCATAATAAGACGATCCAGAAAGCTATCGAAAGTTACCGGATCACGCCAGAGCAGAAAGAATATCTGAGAGGGTTAAAGATTAAAAAATGAAATCCATATCCATTTATACGATCACAAGAAATCAGAATATCGAACAGCTGCAAAAACTGGAACGTCAGTTATCCGGAAGAGACTATTTTCTGAAAATGCGGGAATGGGAACTTGAAAGTATGAAAGCACTGACAGCCGAATTGGAAACCTGCATGGAGGATGTATATGCACTCCGTTTCTTTTATTCGTTTCAGATTCCGAGACTTGGAAAAGAATTTGACCTTTTGCAGATCAAGGAAGATCAGATTATTAATATTGAATTAAAAAGCGGTGTGGTATCGGATGAGGCCATTCGCAGACAGCTTTTGCAGAACCGTTATTATCTGTCGGTGCTTGGAAGAACGATTCATTCGTATACTTATATCAGCAGCCAGAACCGCCTGGTAAGACTGACGAATCATGATCATATCGCAGAGGCAGACTGGGACGAATTATGCAGAGCTTTGAAAAGAGAAAGTCCGGATTATGACGGGAATATCGAAGAACTGTTCCGCGCAGAACTCTATCTGATCTCACCGCTCAGAGAGCCGGAACGCTTTTTACAGAAAGAATATTTTCTGACGGCACAGCAAAGAGATATCGAACGACAGATCCTGAAAGGAATCCGTGCAAAACATTCCGACTATTACTGGTTCAGCGGACTTCCGGGGACGGGAAAGACGTTGCTTCTGTATGATCTGGCAATGAAATTGTCAGTGCGTCAGCGGGTCTGCATGATTCATTGCGGGGAATCAGGAAATGACTGGAGACTTTTGCATAAACGTCTGCGCCGGATAAAGTTTCTGTCTGCCGGTCAGTTATCGTTTCAGACAGTAAAGCAGCCGATAACCCAAAACGTGTGTACGGAAGAACCCTCTGATATATTTTTAGAATCATACAGTGCTATTCTGGTGGATGAAGCACATCTGCTTTCCATGGAACAATTAAAGATATTAGAAGAGCGTAAAAAACAAATCCCGGTAATCTTTTCCAGCGATACGGAAGATATGATCTCGCCTGAAGAACTGGATCGTAAAATACCGCAGCGGCTTGCCGGTCTGCCGGATGTGCAGAGCTTTCATCTGACGAATCGTATCCGTACAAATGCAGAGCTATCTTCCTTTATCCAGAATATGATGGATTTGTCACGTAGAAAAGGGAAGAATGGATATCCCAATATTGAAGTAGTGTATGCGAATGATGATACAGAAGCAGCATATTTGTTACAAGGCTATATGAGACAGGGCTATCTTATGAATTCAGATGTGAGGGATGTGAACCGTCTGGCGGTCGTGATAGATGAACGGTATTATTATGATGAGGACAGTTATCTCCGTACGAGAAAGATTTGTGAAGATGCATATGAGACAACTTGTACAACAATGTGTAGAGACAGGAAATCAGATGTAAGGATTCTTTTTCACCAGTTGAATCAGGCAAAAGAGAAACTGGCAATTGTGATCAAGGATAATCCGGAAGTGTATGATACGATTTTGAATCTATTATAGAAAGAAAAATTGCCTGGTTTCGAAATGCATGGTATAATATCTCTCAGGTAAAATATTGAATCAGAGAGGTTTTTACAATGGGAGAAAAAAATTACAGTAAAGTACCTGTATTTGAAAATGGACTGGCACAGCCTGTTTTCAAATTCACAGACGGAAAGACAGGAGAAAACTATGATCCTGCCACATCAAGTATCGTAAGATACTGCGTATATGTGGAATCTGACTACGACATGGACGGTGATGGAAAAAGAGATCTCGTCAAAGCATTTATTCAGGTTCCGAGAAGTGCTGTAGAAGGCAGTTATAAGGCGGCAACATTATATGAAGCACGTCCGTATTGTGCAGGAGTGCAGGCAGACGGATATGATCATATGAAAGAAGTAGAAAGCAAAGAATACCGCAAATTTGACTTTGCAGATCTTGACAAAGAAGTGCCTGCACGTATTCCGGAAGGGACGATCAGTGCCATGGATCTTGCATTAAAGGCAGATCCGGCAGACTGGTATTATCCGGATAAAGGAAACAATAACAGCATGGTATATGAGAATCTGGATAATTTTAATTATTATCTGGTACGTGGCTTTGCAGTGGTCGTAAGTGCCGGATTCGGAGCACTTGGTTCAGACGGATTTAACTATGTCGGTTCCGAATATGAACGGGATGCGTTTAAGTCTGTTGTGGAATGGTTACATGGTGACAGAGTGGCTTATGAAGATCGTGAAGGAAAGATTCAGACGAAGGCAGACTGGTCCAATGGAAATGTTGCCATGACCGGAAGATCTTATGCCGGAACCATGCCATTTGCAGTTGCAACGACAGGTGTGGAAGGACTGAAAACAATCGTTCCGGTTGCAGGTATCGCAGACTGGTATACACAGCAGAATATGCAGGGTGCACAGCGTTACTGGCCAAAAGAGATGCTGAACAGTTTCCTGGCATATTTCTGTTCCAGCCGTTATAATGATGAGACATTGTCAGAAAAGCAGTTGGATGATATTGCAGCATTCCATCATGAGTTAAGTCTCCAACAGTTAAAATGTGGATTCGATTATGATCCGGAATTTTGGGGAGCCGGAAACTACCGTCTGCATGCAGACCAGATCAAGTGCAGTGCGCTGATCGTACATGGATTCAATGATGAAAATGTATCTACAAAACAGTTCGAAATGATGCATACCGCATTCGAACAGGCAGGACAGACTGTGAAACTGATCCTTCATCAGGGTCCACATATCACACCGACCATGGCGAATAAGAATTACGGAATCCTGATCGATGGAAAATTCTATGATGATATCGTAAATGAATGGATATCCCATTATCTGTACGGAGTAGAAAATGGTGCCGAAAAGATGCCGGAAGTACTTGCTCAGACGAACTATGATCAGAAAAAATGGGAAACAGAAAGTGCATGGGAAACAGAGTATACCATGAAGCTTACTTCAAAAGAAGAGAGTAAGACAGTGATTGATACAGACTGGGAAAAAGCCGGTGTCAGTGCAGAAAACTTTGATGATGTGATGGCACTGAAGTCTACAAATATGGCTCAGCGTTATGTGACAGATCCATTTGAAAAAGCCGTGACTGTACAGGGAACGGTATGCCTGAACTTAAAGGCAGCATTAAAAGACGGAAATATCGAAACAGATTTCGATCCGGAAAACAGAAACGATGTGGATACACTGACCATGCAGCTTGGTAATTCCAAAGTATCCGGCAAAATGGATGATGTAGAGATTGCAGTGCTTCTCTGTGATGTATGTGACGAAGAATTCGACAGTATCCAGACTGTAGATCCGGAAAGAAATATTGTTCCGGTCACGACAGTAAAAGAAGGCGGAATCATGAATGGCGGAGATCTTCCGGCATTTGATGAGGCAGAATTCAATACTGTACATAAAAAATACCGTGTGATCACACGTGCATTTGCAGATCTGTGTAATCCGGAAGCAGGTTACGCACCGGAAACGGCACAGAACAGCATCGAGCTTAAAAAAGGTGAATATCATGATTATACCGTATATCTCAATGCGACAAGATATACTGTAGAGCCGGGACACAGACTTGCAGTAGTTGTTGCAACAGAAGATCCGGTAAACTGCCTGATCCATAAGACATATTCGGTAGAGATTGATGACAACTCTGTGATGGTGGAAGTTCCTGTGACAAAAGCGAGTGAGGACATGGGACTGAATAAAGCGGAATAGATAGAATATCTATCGGAAATGAGAAAAGTACGAGCTGCTGGTTGAAATATTAGAAGTAAATGATTGAAAAAATAAGAACTGCTGTTTTAGGAGTAAAGTCTTAAAATAGCAGTTCTTTTGTGTTGCCATGTGTTCGTAAGGAGCTGCTTGGCTGCCAAAACATCTGTAAGGAGCTTTGCCAATGGTAAGTTTTTTGTATCAGCAGACGTTTTTTCAAGAATTCATGGCCACAAATCCCGGAATTCATGGCCAGTTATAACAATATTTGTAACTATCGTGGTACAATGAATGCAATAATTATGTGAATAAATACGGAGAAAATATAAATGTTTCAGATAGCAATGATAGAAGATGAAGAACATACAAGACAGGAAGTGGAAAGACTTATTAGCCGGGAGTTCGAGAAACTTAAGGTGCAGGATATAACTACCGAAATATATAAAACAGCCGAAGAATTTCTGGAAGTTAAGAAGCACTACGATGTAGTTATCTCAGATATTGATCTTCCGGGGAAAAGCGGGATCGATCTGGGAAGAATTTTAAAGGCAGAACAAAAAGATATCTGCCTGGTATTCCTGACATCGTACGCCGAATTTGCAGTGGATAGTTATGTCCTCGAGGCATATCAGTATATTTTGAAAAGAGATATGAAGGAACGTTTGCCGGCAGTATTACAGAAAATTTATCAGGAAAAGCAAAAAGAGAGCCAGAATTTCTTCTGGATCGGTGGGGTGACGGACCAGAGAAAATTATATCATAAAGACATTATCTGTATCCGCAAGGTCAAAGGGCAGAAGTATGTTGAATTTGTAATGGTAAATGGCGCATACAAAGAACGTCTGGCACTGCATCAGATTTTTGAAGATTTGAAAAGCCCGGCTTTTATATTTGCCGGAAGAAGTTATATTATCAATATCGATCATGTGGATCGGATCACGACGGCTGCCATCTATCTGGAAGACGGGATTAAGATTCAGGCAGGGGCAGAGACTATTCAGGATGTGAAGACACGGATCATGGAATACTGGAGAAATGTAGAATGAAAGAATGGACGAGAAAGCGAAAAGCAGATGTTTGTATGGGGATTCTGCTACAAATATATTTCTTCTTTCCATGGATCCGTATAGACGGAGGGTATCACACGATTCACGTGTATCTGATCGAGATATTCCGGAAAGAAAGCTGCATCAAGGCATATAATTATATTTTCTTATCTGGGCATCCAATCTTATGGAAATATTCCGGTTTTGCGGCAGTGACATTTACCATGATCATAGCATTTATGATTGTGATGCAGATGATCGAACTATGGCAATTGTACAGACATATGAAAGGGATCAAAACGTTTGATATACACAGGTATGTCTGGGTTCTTGCCATCGTTCTTTTTTTCGTATATCTTGATGCTTCATACATCTATCTGGATGACAGTGCGCTGTTCAAGCTTAGAATCTATATGTATATGGTGATATTCATAGGTATTATTGGAATCTGGATGTTTCTGGATATCGAGGCGGCTGCATGGGATACGGAGACAGCAAAGCATAAGACAGAACTGAAAGAGCGGGACGAACAGTTGCTGCAGGTAAAAGTGAAAGCGCTGGAAGAAAAATATCAGGAAATGTTAAAGAGCCGGAAGGTTGTACATGATATGAAAAATCACCTGCTTGCATTGAAAAAATACGATCAGGAGAGAGACTGGGAAGGACTGCACCAGTATCTGAATGAATTAAGTGATGATATGCTGGATGACAGCTATCAGATCTGGACGGGTAACCGCATGCTGGATATGATCCTCAATCAAAAGACGAAAGATGCAAAAGAGAAAGAGACGGATATGCAGATTGAGACAGAAGTATTTGCAACCCTTCCGTTTTCAGACAGGGAGATTATTTCACTTTTTGGAAACGTTCTAGATAATGCGCTGGAAGCCTGTGAACGGATCCAAGATAAAAAGCGCTGGATAAAAATTAAGATAAAAAAGAAGAATCATTTATTATATATTGAGACCTCAAATGCAATTAAAGAAATGCCGGTGCAGAATCAGAAGGAATTTGTATCAGTAAAAGAAGATGAGATACTTCATGGATATGGAATGAAGAACATACAGGATATTGTCAGAAAATATGACGGCATATTCCGATATAAAATTTACGGGGAGTATCTGGTCTGTATCATCTCGATATATGATATAAGAGGGGCGGAAGAGGAATGAGAATGGAAGAGAAAAAGAGACGGATGAATATTATTCTGGGGATCATACTTCAGATATATTTTCTGTTTCCGTGGATGAATATAACGGGAGAACGGAAGAATTTTATTATGTATGTAATTGCTGTGTTGAGAAATCACAGTTGTGCAGATACATATAACACGACGTTTTTAGACGGAGCAGCAGATGCATTACCACTGGATATTCATACACTGGCAAAAACATTCACGGTATGTGTTATGCTGTATGTCGTTCTTGAAGTAATCGAAACAATACGGCTTATCTGTAACATCAAGGGATGGGAAATAAAATTTTTATCTATCATAGAACTTATCGGATTATTTGCAATGCTGTCGGTAGTGGCCGAGATTGGACTTAACAGTTCATGGAGCAGTGCGGGTACGATACAGGTGTTCCCGATGTATCTACTTGGGTATCTGGCAGTATTTCCGATATGGACGGGGATACGGTTACTGATGCATAAATCCATGGAAGAATGGGAAGAATCCGGTGAACAGATCCTGAAAACGCAGGAAAATGATAAGCATTATAAACAGGAACGGAAAAGAAGATTATATTTTCCAGGGAAATATTCGAAGCTTTATTACCATGTGCTGTGGGAGAATTTTAAATATCACTGGAGAGATTTTTCTTTTTTATTTGTATCGGTTCTGTTATCGGCAGCATTTCTGTTCATTGGATTTGGAATGAGAGAGGCATTTTCCGGAAGCTATGGATATGATAATGAATTACTAGGGCTTGGGCTGACTGAGATTATGAAGGACTGCCTGATCGTGATCGTACTGATATCATTGTTTTTGATTACGGTTGTCATGGTATTCTACCGGAAAAAACGGATGGCGGATGATGGGATTTTCCGGACACTTGGCATGCGGAGCAATGCCGTGTTCTGGTCCTGGATCGGAGAATTACTTGCCGGATTTGCGGTGGCACTGGTGACGGCATTTGTGATTGGAAGAGCCATTTTGTTTGGCATATATGCCGCTGTTATACAGCATTTTCCTAAAATCGATATGAAATCAGAGGTATCGTGGAAGGTGTATCTGATCACGGCAATCGTGATAGCTGTTATCTGTTTGTTTGCTTTTGGTATCTCTGGGGATATCCATGCAGGAGAACGTTCCGCCGATGCCAGAAATGCAGCGGTGAAAAGTGAGAAGATTCCGGGAATATACAGAAAAGCAGGGGCGTTGATCAGCGGGCTGCTGGGAGTAATCGTCCTGTATCTGTATACACAGAGAAGATTTTCAGAGAGTATCTTTCTTTTGTGTGGGTTCTTCCTGTGTTTGTATGTTTTTCTGTATAATATAGGTGCCATGATCCTGCGTAAAAAAGAAACGTCTATGGATCAATACCTGCGAACCCTTCCGGAAGAACATATGATACGACACAGATACCAGACAACTGTAAAGTATCTGACACTTATGATCGTGATACATGTATGTGTGATGTCCTTTTTCTCGGTAAAAGTTGTATCTAACAGAATCGCAGATAAGACGGATACGCTGTACCCATACGACTATGTATGGCTTGCGAATAGTAATGATACAGGGATTATCGAAAAGCTTAAGCAAGAATGCAAAGCAGAAGTGACCAGTATTCCGATGGTCCGGGCAACAACGATAGATAATACAGAACGTCTGGAAGGACCATTTGATCTTGTCTGGCAGCAAGGCCAGAATATCGGTATATCAGAGAGCAGTTATCGAAAGTTAAAGAAGGCAGTCGGAGAAAAACCGAAAAAGCATCTGAATCTTGACAAGAACGGAAAGAAAATTTATGTCGTGTATCAGCAAGATCAGGGAACAAAGGCGAAACCAATTGATCACTATCAGTTGATGATACATCCGAATCTACATATCGGACAGCCATTGTTTGGCTTTGATACAATGGAGCACCAGACTTATTATCCGGTACGGACGATTACGGGCTCCGAGACTTCGAGTCTGATCGGCGCATTCAAACAGGGAAAATACGAGAATCTTATTGTATTCGCTGATGCATATTTTGACAAAATAAAAGACTATTGGAAAACGACAGACATGAGTACGGGAGAAAAAATAAAAACGTCGGATGCGGTATTGGAAGAAAATATCCATGAATGGCCGACGAAACTTGTCCTTGCAAATGTACCGGAAAAATACCAGAAAAAAGCAGATCAGTTGACAATAGATTTTGCAAAGCAACATGCATATGATGAGTCATTTGATTCGCTTGTAAAAAGTACATATACGAAGACAGAAGCAGCGAAAAAGCGGCAGATGGAGCGAATCCTTGAATGTGTGATGAATGGATTTGTGCTTATTATTTTATCTGTGATCAGTATGCTCCTACTTCATATGAAGGTTCAGATGGAACTGCCGGATATGCGGAAACGGTATCAGTTCATGAACCGTCTGGGAATGAATCGCAGGGAACGGATCTGCATCGAGAAAAAGGAAATCAGCCGGTTTGTGACGATCCCATCTGTTATTGCCGTTATAGTTACGGTACTGTATTCTGGAATTGTATTTGGACTCAGGGATTATCATCTGAATGATGTGAAGAATTATGTGATAAATGCAGGTGTACTCTGGATTATATATTTCATATTACAGTGGCTGAATCTGAAGTGGCTGGAAGATACGATTGTGAAAAAGATTGAAAAGGGAGCAGATTTGTAATGAATGAAAAATTAGAAAAGAATGAAAATAAAAAAACGGCAGACGTATTAAGAGCAGAGAATCTGGTCCGTGATTATGTGCAGTATGGAGAAGATGGTGAAAAGAAGAAAGAGATCCACGTCCTGAAGGGATTAAATTTTTCTATCCAGAGACAGGAGTTTGTCGGAATTATGGGAAGATCCGGATGTGGAAAGACGACACTTTTGAAACTATTGGGTATGATAGACCGTCAGACCGGAGGAAAGCTGTTCTTTGAAGAACATGATACGGAAGATTTGTGGAAGGATGAATTTGCGGACATACGACGGAGAAAGATCGGATTCGTGTTCCAGGACTTCTATTTGATGGACAGTCTGTCCGTCAGGGAAAATATCATGCTTCCGAAGATCCTGGATAAGAAGAGTGCGAAAGAGTGTATGGAAGAATCGCAGAAATATGCAGAACAGTTCGGAATTACACATCTGATGAACAAGAAGCCGTATGAATTATCCGGAGGCGAAAAGCAGCGAGTGGCGATATCCAGAGCATTGATCAACAATCCGGATCTGATACTTGCGGATGAGCCGACCGGAAACCTCGACTCTAAGTCCGGTGATGTGGTAATCCATACACTGAGTCATATCAATCGGGAACTTGGCAAGACAATTGTTATGGTAACACATGATCCGAAGATGGCAAGTTATTGCAGCAGGCTGATTCTTCTGAAAGATGGAATGATTCTGGAAGATATGAGAAATGACGGGGATCAGGAAGCGTTTTATCAGGAGATTCTTGGGAAGATGAAGGAGTTGTAGAAAGTTCACAAAAAATCAGTATTTCTAGAAATTGCATTGAAAATAAAAATCAGGCATGTTATTCTAGCGGCACGCAGATAAATTCTAGCATCTGCAACGTATCTATATTTATCAATTCATTTACTTCAAGCCCAGATATTCGGGCATTAATCAAAAATGAAAACCACAGAAAACAGATAAATACATGCCTGATAAAGAAAGTTGTTTATATATACTGGTATATATATAAAATGTATGCTATGATATTCATAAAAATAAGCAGTTTTTCTTTTAAAGGAGTTATATTTGTATAAGAAAGGAGAGCTGTTTATGAACAAATGAAAATCATTAAAAGAATTAAACTTGCTGGACAAATTTCTATTCGATGAAGCAATGGATGACCCTGAAAATGTAAAGACGATGTTAGACATCATATTAAATAAAAAGACGAATCTGAAGCATCCACCGCAGACAGAGAAGGAACAGAGAACGTCTACGGATAATCGGCAGATCCGGTTAGATGTCTATGCTATGGATGAAGATGATGTGATATACGAAGTGGAGGCGCAGAAAGAAAATACGCATAATCTTCCGAAAAGAAGTCGTTTGTATCAGGGAATCATTGACAGTAAACTGCTGCCGCCTGGAGTTGTTGATTTCAATTATATGGAACACAGCACGGAAGAAGTGTCATAACAGTGCAAAAGTGAACGGATTCAAAAGATGCATAGACGAGTTTGTCGGATTAAAGCAAGTGAAAAAACAGAGGTGAAGTATATGCAGGCATGGGAAGAAAAATTGCTGGAAAGACAAAAAGAAAAAAGAGAATTGCTCAGAAAAATGAATCATAAGATGTCCATTGAGGAAATTGCAGATGTATTGGATATGGATGTTTCAGAGGTGAAACATATCATTGAGGAACAAGATGATACAGAAGATTTAATCGGAAAATAATCGCAAAACAGGAGAGACCATCTGACATTATTCAGATGGTCTCTCCTGCCATTTTTTAATGCTTATACTGTTCCGGTAATTGTCAGAGTGCTGAATCCCGGATTAGAACTCCATTCACCGGTAGTCTCGTTGACGGTAAATGTTGCTGCAGGAACAGTAACTTTTCCGGCACCGGTAGCAAAAGTACCGGTAGTTTTATCATAAGTGTAGTCTTCACCTTCTGTCCATGTGCTTCCGTTAAAGGTGACAGTCAGATTAGAAAGTATTGGATTAAACGTATCGGTAACGATTACGGCTGTGGTTTCATTTGCAGGAACGTTTCCTTCATTCTGAATCAGGAACGTGTAGGTCAGGCTTCCGTTTTCAGTAACAGGTACCGGACTGATAGATTTTGTGATACCTAAGAGCGGCAAGGCTTCTGCATTTACCGTTTCCTTAGCGGTGATAGAAGTAATGCCGTCGCCACTTGCAGTAACCGTGTTGGTAATGAATGATTCATTGGTGAGAGGAGCGTATTGATTTACAGCTGTTTCATAGACCAGTGTCAGATTGCCATTTGCGGGAACAGTTAATCCAGAGAAGACAAGCGGAGGACCTGCGGTTACAACAGGTGCAGCCTGTAACGTTCCGTTTGTATAGTATTTTACCGTGTTATCCAAATACGTTAACGGTGTCAGTGAAGTAGTAGAAAATGCATACGCACCAAGGTCATCTGTGAGTGTAAGTCCTGTAATCGGAGCGGTACCGGAGTTAATAATACTTATAATATAGGTGACGGTACCTCCCGGATGATAGGTATTTTTTACTGCAGTTTTCGAGATTGACAATACTTCGAGAATCTCACCGACGGCAATATTTGAATTAGTAACAGAATTTCCGTAACGGAGTTGTGCCTGGTTCGTAAATTGAGCCATATTTTTAACCTTCCTTTCATATATGTGTCTACAATATAATATATGTCTATGGAGTGAAATTGCCCGGGGATAATTTGTAGAAGATTTACAAAAATCTGCAACGCATCTATATTTACCAATTCATTTATTTCAAGCCCAAACAATCGGGTAAGAATCCAAGATGAAAATCATAAAAAACAGATAAATACATGTCTGATAAAAGAAGATAACGGTATATACTGGTATATATATAAATTCTGTGTTATCATATGCATAAAGCTAAACAGTTCTTCTTTGCAGGTATTATATCTGTACAAGAGAGGAGAACTGCTTATGAACCAAAGAAAATCATTAAAAGAATTAAACTTGCTGGATAAATTTCTGCTCGATGAAGCGATGGATGATCCGGAAAATGTAAAGACGATGTTGGATATCATACTTCTGAATACCAGGGGCAAGCATCCCGAGCTGGTGTCACCAGAATTGATAGAATTGTTGAAGTATATGGAACGTAGTACGGATGAAGTATCAGGGGAGTGTAAAAGTAAGCGGATTCAAGAGATGCATAGACGAGTTTGTCAGATCAAAGCAAGTGAAAAGACAGAGGTGAAGTATATGCAGTCGTGGGAAGAACGGATTATGATAAAACAGGAAGGAATTGCTGAGGGAAGAATAGAAGGCGAAAAAGCACTTTTGAAAAGTTTAATTGAAAAGAAGATGGCAAAAAAATATTCTGCAGAGCAAATTTCTGCAATGTTAGAGGTCGATGTTTCAGAAGTAGAGAATATTATGAAAGAGATACAGAACGAAAAGAATCTGTAAGAAATTGTTAGTGGCAGGTTCTGTGGGTAGCAGCTTTATACTAATGCATGGTCATATTATAAGAACGGTCAGATATGTTTATCAAGACATGTCTGACCGTTTTTCGTATAGCAGGGGATGAAAGAAAACATGCGGTTTTTCTGTGTGTAATTACCACGGTAGATCCATATTTTTAAAATTTCATGGTCAGAAAACCCGCTATTCATGGCCATTATAAGGCGGAAGAAGAAAAGGCATGGTACAATAACTATAAAGATTTCACGTGAAAATAAGATGGAGAACGATAAAATGAATGGATGGACAAAAAAGAGAAAAGTAGATACTTTTATGGGGATTTTATTGCAAGTGTACTGTTTCTTCCCGTGGATGCGCATAAATAGAAAATGGAATACGATTCACTTGTATGTAATTAAGACCTTTCAGGAAAATGATTACATCAAGATGTATAATCATACATTTTTAAAACAGCATATGTGGAAATGGAAACATTCACAGGTAGTTGCGTTTATATTTTTACTGATGTTAATATTCCTGATTTTGGTTCAGAGTATAGAATTGTATGAATTATACCAGTGCATAAAAGACGGGAATCAATCAACAAATTATCATGTATTTGTTTGGATTACTTATCTTGCAGCATTTTACATCTTTATGGCTATAGCATCTACCGGATTTGCAGCATTTTATTCTATGCCGATGTTTTGTTATATGATGCTGTTTCTGGCTGTCATAGGAATCTGGATATTTCTTGATATTCAGGCAGAAGCATGGGACGTTGAGACAGAACAGCACAGAGCTGAACTGGAAGAGCAGGATAAGAAGATGCTCCAGATGAAAGTAAAGGCGATGGAAGAACAATATAGGGAAATGTTAAAGAGCCGGAAGATTGTTCATGATATGAAGAATCATTTGCTTGCATTAAAGAAATATACGCAGGAACAGGACTGGAAGGGATTGGAAGAATATCTGAACGAACTCAGCCAGGACATGTTGGATTACAATTACCAGATCTGGACAGGAAACCATATGCTGGATATGATTCTTAACCAGAAAGAGAAGGAGGCAGAGAAGCAAAAGACGCAGATGCAGATCAGCACGGAAGTATTCACAACGCTTCCGTTTTCTGACAGAGAGATCATTTCACTTTTTGGAAATCTTTTGGACAATGCGTTGGAAGCGTGTGAGCAGATCAAAGAAGGAGAACGCTGGATACATATAAAAATGAAAAAGAAGAATCAGCTCTTATACATCGAGATTGTAAATGCGGCTAAAAATACGGGAATACAGACAGATGAAAATTTTGTATCAAAAAAGGATGGAGTGTTACATGGTTATGGAATGAAAAATATCCGGGATATTGTAGAACAATACAATGGAATGTTTCAGTGTAAAAGTCAGGAGGATCGGTTTGAGGTTGTGATTACTATTTACGGATAGGAGGCAGGTGAATATGAAAGAAACAAAGAAAAGAAGATATATCGTATCGACAATTATGTACGGTATGATTTTGATTTTTATTCAGCTTCCGTGGGTGGTTTTGAAAGGGAAAAATTACAGTATATATGCAGCATATTTCCGAATCAAAGAAAAAGGAATAAAAGCACTTTCGGAGATGGCAGCGTCTGTCTGGGATGGGAATCTTACGATAATCCGGATACAGTTAATACTGCTTATTGTATTTCAGATCGTGATTGTATTACATACAGTGACACAGTGGCTGCATAAGGAATATTATCTGAATATCGCTGCGTTAGTTGTTCTAGGTGTATATATTGTGGTGAATGAATCCGGATTTGGAATGCTTGCGGATAATTCAACAAAAACGATTCTGATTTCTGCAATCATCATGATATTTGTTATGGCAGAAGTGCTGATCAGAAAAATGCTTGATGTATGGAAAGATGCCAAGGAATCAGCAGAAATATTTGCGGAAAAGGAACGGGAAGAAAAAGAAGAAGAGCGCAGGAGATTATATTTTCCGGGGAATTATACCAAACTTTTTTATCAGATGGTCTGGCACAATTTTAAATATGACTGGAAAGATTACGGCCTCCTGCTGTTCTGTGGTGTAATCGTTTCTGCATTCTCCTTTGCAGGACTTGGAATATATCAGATGATGGCGAAGGCTCACCGGGCAGAGAATTTCCTGCTGGGTGAAGGACTTGGAAGGATATTGCTGAATGCAATGCTTCCGATGGCGGTATGTGCCATCTTTTTGATGGTGTTTGTTCTCGTATTTTACATGAAAAAATGGACGCAGAATTACAGTGTATTCGTGACGCTGGGAATTCGAAAAAAAGCGTTGTATACGATTATTGGGATAGAGATCGTAGTCGCTTTTTTGTGTTCGCTGATTGCCGGCGGTCTATTGGGAAATATGATCATGTTTCTGTTCCGGAAAGTGATTTTCTCAATGCTGGCAAAAGGAATTGTTCTGTCAAAGGTGACGTGGCTTACTTATGTGAAAGGTACGTTGGTGGTGTTGGCGGTGTATATAATTGCATTGATGGCGACCAGGGATATCGTATCGGATTTCAATCTGGTCAGGGCATCGATCAGAAACATTGCAAAAGAACCTATGCCGCAGAGGAGGACAAAGTTATTCATAACAGCCGGAATCATAATCTGTATGATCGCTATATTCGAATACCGGCAGTTGAGAAATCATGAAAGTATGTATCTGCTCTTTGCATTCTTTGCGGGTATATTTTTACTGATTCGTTTTGTAGGAGCCGGATATTTGAGACGTGCAAAAAAGACACCGGCATATCTGCCACAGATGCTGAACCGGAATCATTTGTATTATAAATCAAAGACAACTGCAAGGTATGTGCTGGCACTTACAATATTGAACGTATGCGCAGTGTTTTACTTTCTGTTTCAGGTAGTTTCGGTAACGATTGCAGAGGAGCCGGAAAGTCTGTATCCGTATGATTTTGTCTGTATTGCAGATGATGGAGATGATGCGATTTTTGATAGGATAAAAAACGGTTATCAGGCAAAAATCATAGAATATCCGATGGTGCGCGTGGCAAATGCAGATAAGACAGAACAAAACGAAGGCGTGCAACAAGGAAAAAGACCGCAGGGACAACAGATCGGGATTTCTGAATCGACATACAAACAATTGAAAAAATATGTAGATCCATCGTATAAGGAAGAAGCAATGCATCTTGATCGAAATGGAAAGAAGATATATCTGGTGCACCAACAGGATCGCTCCGTGAAGGCACAGCCGGTGGATTGGACATTTGGAAAGAAGAAACCATTTTTGCATATCGGTCTTCCGTGTGAATATTATACCTTATATTCGCCGAGCAAAGCATATCCGAAAAGAACAATAGAAGGGGAAGAAATTGGAAGTCTGATTGGATGTTTCCGTCAGGGAAAACTGGAAAATATCGTTGTATTCTCGGATGCATATTTCAAGAAAGCACAGGGAATGTGGAAATACACGAACATATTAACCGGAGACAAGATAGAAGAAAAGGCCTTGCGAATAGATGGTGTCACAATTAAGCAGGGTCCGACGAAGCTTGTACTGATCCAGACAGACCCAAAATACCAGAAAGCAATTGAAAAGAAAATGAAAAAGCTGGAAAAGAATCATACATATGAAGCGCAGTATGATTTCGAAGTACATTGCTGGTATTCAAAAAAGACGGCAGTCAATGATCTGAAGACAGAATATATGATGAAACTGATCATAAATACATTCGTATTGCTTACAATGACCATCTCCGGCCTTTTCCTGATGTATATTAAATCGTTATCAGAAATGAGTGATAAGAAAGTAAGGGCTGACTTTTTGAAATGTATGGGAATGCGAAAGAAAGAACGAGTATCACTCCTGAAAAGAGAACTGTATTACTTTTACTGGCTGCCGGAGCTGATAACGATAGTCGTGACCAGTATCTTTACAGCAGCAACGTTTCATGCTCGGATGTATACGCATGCCGTCAGAATTGCATGGCTGAAACATGCTGTCTGGATATGGCTTATGTATCTGGCAGTACAGTGGGGATTTGCATGGATATTAGGAAGATTTATCATTCGAAAGGTGGAAGGAAAAGATGAATAAACGGGAAGTTATGAAAGTGGAGAACCTTGTCCGGAATTATAAAATGGTCTATTCTGACAGACAGGATGAAGAAGAAATTAAAGTTTTAAAAGGGCTGGATTTTACCATTGAAGAACAGGAATTTGTCGGGATCATGGGAAAATCAGGCTGCGGTAAGACAACACTTTTAAAAGTGCTTGGCTTGATCGACAAACCGACTTCCGGGAAGATTTTCTTTACGGGAAAGGATGCGTCAGAATTATGGAGTGATGAACTGGCGGATATACGAAGAAGAGAGATTGGATTTGTGTTTCAAGATTTTTATCTGTTAAATAGTCTGTCTGTAAAGGAGAACATCATGCTGCCGATGGTGTTGGACAAGGCACCGGTTGATAAGTGTTATAAGAATGTAGAAGCATATGCCGAAAACTTTGGTTTATCACACCTTCTCGAGAAGCAGCCATATGAAGTATCCGGCGGAGAAAAACAGAGAGTTGCAATCTGCCGTGCGCTGATCAATAATCCAGATCTGATCCTCGCAGATGAACCGACCGGAAACCTCGATTCCAAGTCCGGGAAGATCGTGATTGATGCGTTGAAGGATATAAACGAACATATGGGAAAGACAATCATCATGGTCACACATGATCCACAGATGGCAAGCTATTGCAGCCGGCTGATTTTATTAAAAGATGGTGTGATTCTGGAAGATTTGAAGAATAGTGGGGATCAGGAATTGTTTTATCAAGAGATTCTTGGGAAGATGAAAGAGTTATAGAGAAAACGGAGTAATGAAAATGGTTGATGAGAAGAAACATATATCCAAAAAAGAAAAAATAGAAATGAGTGTATCGATCGTTCTTTATACCATTTCACTTGTTCTTGCCCAGCTTCCCTGGTTCGTATTAAAAGGGAAAAGATATAATCTTTATAGTGCATATTTTCATGTGAAGAGATATGGAACAAGCGGTTTGTCGGAGGCAGGTGCATCCATATGGACCGGGAATCTCCTGTTGCTAAAAATCCCGCTTATTGTATTTGGGTTATATGAATTATGTTCGGTTGCGTATATAATAACAGTAATATTAAGAAAAGATAAAAGACTGAATATTATCGTTATGGTGTTGGGATATGCGGCCATGCTGTTACACTTGACGACCGGCCTTGCAACGATTGCCGATAATACGACGATGACGATGCTTTATCCCCTCGTACTTACCGGAGTGAATGTGGTTGAATTTCTGGCGATCCGCATGATTGACATCTGGAAAGAATCCGTGGAGCAGGCAAAGGAAAGTTTCAGAAAAGAAAAAGCAGAAAAAGAGGAAGAACGGAGAAGACTATCGTTCCCGGGAAAATACACGAAATTATTTTATCAGATTGTCTGGAAAAATTTTCAGTATGACTGGCAGGGCTACCGGTTATTTCTGTTATGCGGGACGATTGTGACAGCTCTTATTTTTGCCGGAATTGGTTCTTATCAGATGATGGCAGGGCTGCACCGGGCAGAAAATTTTTTGATAGGGGAAGGACTTGGACTGATCGTGTGGAATGCAATGGTTCCAATCGGAGTATGTGCTGTATTTCTGATGGTATTTGTATTGATTTTTTATATGCAGAAATGGATGCAGAGTTATAGTATATTTTTAACACTCGGAATCCGTAAAAGAGCATTATTACTGATCATTGGTCTGGAAATTGTGATCGCATTTATCTGTTCTCTTCTTACAGGATGCATCATTGGAAATGGCATCGTAATGATACTTCGTAAATGTCTGCATTTTCAGATTGGAAGAGATATGGTACTGGCAGCAGTTACCTGGAAAACGTATGTAAAAGTTGTGTTTGTGATGTTTCTGATTTATCTGATTGCACTGGCTGCGACCAGAGATATTGCGACCGATTTTGATATTACCAATGCGGCAGTAAAAAGAATACGGAAAGAAAAAGTACCACAGAAATTTGTATCGGTATTCTGGATTATAGGAGTTGTATTATGTGCATGGAGTCTGCTGCAGTACCGTGAATTAAGAAACCATGAAAATATAAAATTAATAGCATTCCTATTCTTAGGACTGTTCCTGCTGATACGTTATACGGAAAGTATATGGATACGAAATAAGAAAAAGAAGAGAACGTATATATACCGTATGTTAAAGGACAATCAGATTTATCACAAATCGAGGACTTTGGCATGGTATATGTTTGTGTTAGTCATCCTGCATATCTGTGCGCTGTTTTACTTTACCTTTCCGGCTGTTTCGGTTACCATTGCAGAGAAATCGGAATCCCTGTTCCCATATGATTATGTATGTATCGCTGATGATGGGGACGATAAGTTTTTTGACTATATCAAAGAAACGTATCATGCGGATATCACATCATTTCCGATGGTGAGGGTGACCAATGCAGACAAGACAGAAAAGTCGGAAAGTATCCGAGAAGAAAAGATACCACAGGGGCAGCAGATCGGAATCTCGGAAACGACTTACCGCGCGTTAAAAAGGGCAAATGGTCAGACTCCGAAATTATCCCCAAATATGTTAGATGCAAATGGAAATAAGGTTTATCTGGTGCATCAACAGGATCGCTCGGTAAAGGCACAGCCTGTAGACTGGTCATACGGAAAGAAGAAACCATTTTTACATATAGGAATCCCCTGTGAAGGATTTTCTATGTTTCGTGCCAAACTGGATTCGCCGACATATATACAAAGGACAATTGCAGGAGAAGAATTTGGCAGTCTGATTGGTTGCTTCCGGCAGGGAAAACTGGAGAATGTGGTTGTGTTCTCGGATGAATACTTCAAAAAAGCGCAAAAAATGTGGAAGTATACGAATATTATTGACGGAAGCATTATTACAGATAAAAAAGATCGTATAGATGGAGTAACTGTATCGCAGGGACCGAAAAAGCTTGTTTTGCTCCATGTCGATAAAAAACGTGTATCGGAAATTGAAAATGAAATGCAGAAATTTGCTAAAAAACATAAAACTGATCTGGACTACGATGCAGAGATCAGCAGCTATTACAGTAAGGCAGCTGCGGTCGCAGATATGAAGACAGAACGTGCAACAAAACAGATTGTAAATATATTTGTTATTAGTGCGATGGCGATCGCAAGTATGTTCCTTGTCTTTGTAAAAGTACTGTCTGAGTTAGAGGATAAGAAGAACAGAGCAGATTTTTTGAAATGTATGGGCATGAAAAAGAAAGAGAGGAAGCATTTGTTGCAACATGAGCTGTATGTATTTTACAGAATTCCGATGGGAGTGGCGGTAGTTGTAACAGCGCTGTATACAGTGGCAACATTTCATGCAAGAATGTATAGTTTAAATGTACAAAAAGCATATGTTAAGAACTGTATCGGACTGTGGCTCGGATATGTTGTGCTGGAATGGATATTTATATGGATACTTGGAAAATTCCTGATCAAGAAGGTAGAAACAAATGAGGAATTTATGTGAGTAATTTGAAAACAGGAGAAGAATGGGAGAAAATGACATGAAAGAATGGACGAGAAAAAGAAAAGCAGATATCGTGATGGGAATCATCCTTCAGGTGTATTTTCTAGTTCCGTGGATCCATCATCATACGATGTATGGATATTTGTATCAGGCACTGAAAATGAACGATTATGTCAGAACATATAACGAAATGCTTTTGCCATCGCTGAAAAAGATATGGGGATATACGAAACCGACTGCTTTTGTTTTCTTGTGCATTCTTTTTTTGATGCTGTTTTTTCAGATTGTTGAATTTATGCGGCTGTATCATATTTTTATCAATGAAAGGACCGGTGATTACAGGGGATTTTTCTGGATACTGTTTATGATCGCATTTGCAGTATTTAATGATGGTTTTACTTATGAAGATGTCACAGAATATTCTTTATATCCGGTATATGGTGAGATATATATGATCCTGCTGCTTGTACTTGTTGGTGTATGGATCATTCTTGATGCGTTGTTAGATACATGGGAGTCAGAGCATACCATGCTGTTAGCCGAACTGGAAGAACAGGAGAAAAAAGCATTGCAGACAAAGGTTCAGATATTGGAAGAGCGTTATCAGGAAATGCTCAAAAGCCGTAAAGTTGTTCATGATATGAAAAACCATATCCTTGCGCTTAAGAACTATGATCAGGAACAAAATTGGAGCGGCTTGCATGAATATCTGAACGAGCTCAGTGAAGATATATTGGAGTATAATTTTCATGTTTGGACGGGAAATCATATGTTGGATATGATTCTCAATCAGAAAGAAAAAGATGCGCAGAGACAAAAAACGGATATGCAGATTGATACAGAAGTTTTCTCTACGTTTCCGTTCACAGACAGGGAGATCATATCTCTTTTCGGGAATTTACTGGACAATGCACTGGAAGCCTGTGAACAGATCAAAGGAAAAGAAAGATGGATACGAATTAAGATAAAAAAGAAAAATCAGTTAATCTATATTGAAATAGCCAATGCGATTGCAAAGAAACCAGACCAAAATGGATCGGGATTTATATCGACGAAAAAAGAGAATGGATTACATGGTTATGGAATGCGGAATATTCGGGATATTGTAGAGAAATATGAGGGAATATTTCAGTATGAGATACGGGATGAGTCGTTGATGGTTATAATTTCGGTGTATGCGTAATCAGTAGATGAAGAAGTTAATAACAGTTTTTTGAGATTTGTAGAAGTTTCACAAAAATAAAACATTTGTAAATTACATATTGAAAACAGAAATCAGGCATGTTATCTTATCAACACGCAGATGAATTCTAATATCTGCAACGCATCTATATTTACCAATTCATTTATTTCAAGCCCAAACAATCGGGTAAGAATCCAAGATGAAAATCATAAAAAACAGATAAATACATGTCTGATAAAAGAAGATAACGGTATATACTGGTATATATATAAAATCTATGTTATCATATGCATAAAGCTAAACAGTTCTTCTTTGCAGGTATTATATCTGTACAAGAAAGGAGAACTGCTTATGAACCAAAGAAAATCATTAAAAGAATTAAACTTGCTGGACAGATTCCTGTTCGATGAGGCGATGGAAGATCCGGAGAATGTTAAGACGATTCTGGACATTATACTGAGTCAGAATACGAGTCTGAGACATCCGCCTCAGACAGAAAAAGAGCAGAGAACATCGACCGAAAACAGACAGATCCGCCTGGATGTATATGCCATGGATGAAGATGATGTGATATATGAAATCGAGGCACAAAAGGAAAATACACACAATCTTCCGAAAAGAAGTCGGTTGTATCAGGGAATCATTGATAGTAAACTGCTGCCACCGGGGACGATAGATTTCAATTTGTTGAATGAAGTATTGATCATTATGATTACTCCGTTTGACCTATTTGGTTATGATCTGTATCGGTATACGTTTCAGATGACGTGCGAAGAAGTTCCGGAATTGAAGTTGGACGATGGTGCGACACGAATCTTCTTGAATACACACGGAAAACATCCGGAATTTGTATCACCGGAACTGATTGAACTTTTGAAATACATGGAACATTCAACGGAGCGGATAGTAAAAACATGCGAAAGTGAGCGTATACAGGCGATGCATAAGAGGATATGTCAGATTAAAGCAAGTGAGAAGACAGAGGTGAAGTATATGCAGGCGTGGGAAGAACGACTCATGGTAAAACAAGAGGGAATTAAAGAAGGAGAAAAAATAATTTTAAGATGTCAAATCAGTAAAAAGCTGGATAAAAAATATTCTGCTGAACAGATTGCGGAGATGCTGGAACTAGATGTAGCGGATGTTGAGAAAATCATAAAGGAATTACAGGACCAAAAAGTATAATGTAATATTGTAATAAAAGAGAGTAAATCCTTACAATCCTGTTGTTCTGCCATTTTTATATAAATGCAGGAGCAGCGGATTTTAAACGAAATCGTTTCATTGCAGCAAAAGAGCTCTCTGTGGAATACACAGGGAGCCTTTTGCATATTTTTATTTTTTTGTGCTATCAGCATCGATGACAGACTGAATCTGTTTCATCAAAGTATCATAGTTATCTTGATTATCAATTCCGCCGAGCATCGGATCACCTACAATATTACCATTTCTATCGACCAGTATTGTTGTAGGAAATGCCATGATATCGGATGCGTATTTCCCTGCATCTGAAGAAGAGTCAATGGAAAGATTGCGATATTTAGCACCCTGCTTTTCGAGAATAGTCTTTGCTTCTTTTATAGCAGTTTTGTTTCCGTCGAAGGTTTCTGTGTTGATACCTACAACTTCTCCACCCATTGATTTGATTGCATCGTTTAATTCGTTAAGTTTAGATAATT
>ENA-OQKP01000030-OQKP01000030.1-human-gut-metagenome-genome-assembly--contig:-NODE-30-length-136852-cov-31.506082_pt1 | contig 136852 bp, 117 predicted proteins | sample MGYA00242780_ERZ504802 | MGnify/ENA primary metagenome ERZ504802 (study PRJEB26092, sample SAMD00036406) | human gut metagenome | host: Homo sapiens | study: EMG produced TPA metagenomics assembly... | reverse complement strand
CAGTATCTGATTTGAGAAATTATAATGAAGTCCTGAAGAACTGTCATAAAGGAGAACCAGTATATCTGACTAAGAATGGCAGAGGACGTTTCGTTGTCATGGATATTGAAGATTATGAGCGTGACCGGGCAGAGAAAAAGCTTCTGATGAAGCTGCAGGAAGCTGAAGAAGCAGTGAAAGACGGAGAAGGCTGGCTGGATTTGGATGAATTAAAAGCACTTGTGGGGGAATAAGATGTTAAAACTGCGGATCAATCCGATTGTTGCAAAGGATTTGAAAGATATCCGGGATTATATTGCCGAAGACAACGAGGAATATGCTGCGAAGACGATAAAAGAGATTTATGATAAATTTGAAAATCTTCAGATATTTCCTGGAATGGGGTCGGATCTCTCCAAACGGGTCAGCTTTCGGACAGATTATAAATATGCGATATGGGAAGATTATGTGATTATCTATAAGGTCGGTAACGAATATGTAGAGATTTATCGTGTAGTTAACCGATATCAGGATATTACAAGGATTTTTGAATAATATTTTCCGTGCTTAAAAAGTTGGTGCAAGAGGACGCATAATTATGGATAAAATAATAAATTGGATTAGTGAAAATAAGGAATGGTTTTTTAGTGGTATAGGAGTAACTGCCGTAACATTGATACTTGCAGCAATAAAAAAAGTGTTTTGTAAGAAAAAGCAAGAAAAAAATCAAACAAGAATAGAGCAAGTTAATTATGGTACAAAAAGCACGCAAATAGGAATTCAAAATAACTATTACACGAAAGAGGAAAACGATGAGTGATGAGACAAAAGTAATACAGAAATCAGCACTGGGATCAGAAACAACACAGATTGGGGAACAAAATAATTATTATGGTATGACAGCAGAAGAAGCGAGTAATTTAGCTATAAAATTGTTTATGGATAATTTTCCTAGACTGCAAGAAGAAGCCAAGAAGATTGCTAAAGAGCGAGCAGAAGAATTGTGTAAAAATATAGTAGATAAACTAAAAAAACAAGGGAAAACAAATTTCTCTGAATTTTCAGATCCTGATATTCAATATATTTTAAATAAGTCACATCAGGAATATGCACGATTTGGAACTCAAACATTACATGATTTGTTAAGTGATCTTATTGTTAACAGAATAAATTATGATAATGACTACTATATGAAAATCCTTTTAGATGAAGCTGTAGAAATTGTAAAATCACTATCAGAAGTTCATTTAAATTATCTTTCGCTAATATTTTTATGTAAAGAAACAAGGATGAATTCTATTAATTCTATTGATTTACTTAAAGAACATTGTGAATATATTTGCTCAAAAATGCCAATTACAAATGGGATAGAGAGCAGTGTCCCCTTTTTATATATGCTTAGATTATTAACTATTTCTTTAGGAAATGCAGACGAGGTGTATGCGAAAAGATACAATTTGGATATAGGCAAGGTTAAAGAAATACTACCATTAGCAATGAATAGTATTCCAGGGGATTATAGTTTAACCCCAGTAGGAATTATAATTGCAATTATAAATATACATAATAAAACAAATCTAAATTTAGACTTTAAAATATGGATAGAATCTGTTTAAAGAAATATTGAAAAATTGTCTTAGGAAAATGATAACACCGTTCAGTACAGCCTATGGATTTAGGACAGTAGGACACATATAAAACCAAACAGAATCATAATACCAATACTAAAAAGTATAGTGTCAAGATTTTATTTTTAGCCTTATAGGGCGAAAGCCCTCATCGAGATGGAGCGAAGCGGAATCGAGATGTGCATGACGGAGTAGAGGGAAGGGACAGAGCATTTATGTTTACGATTCTTTCTTTTTGTAAATGTTCAGGTTGGTCTTTTTCGGTTGGAAATTGTAGATTTTACTTTAAAAGTATTTCAAGAAGCATTATTAAATGTATTGGCTCATAGAGATTATCAAAATCAGGGATCCGTTTATGTAAAACACTATCCAGATAAAGTCGTAATTGAAAATCCAGGAGGCTTTCCAGAAGGAATTACACAAAATAATATTATTACCCATCCATCTGTATCAAGAAACAAATTAATAGCGGAGACACTGCAACGTTTAAAATATGTTCAAAGGACAGGGCAGGGAGTGGATATTATTTATAGAGATATGGTATCTTCAGGGAAGCCATATCCAGAATATAGATCTTATAGTGATGCTGTATCTTTGACGATGTATAGTGGAATTGATGACATAGAGTTTGTAAAATTTATTGCAGAAGAACAGAATTCAAGACAGTGGAATTTCTCGCTTGCTGAGTTAATGATTTTACGTTTTTTAACAGATAATCGTAGAATTTCACTTTCAGAAGCAAGAGAGTTATCACAAGGAACAAAAGATATAACACAAAAAAGTTTAAATAGTCTTATTAAAAAAGGATTAATAGAGATATCAGGGAAAAAATATATGTTAACTGCTAAAATGTATCAGGCTGTAAAATCAGATATTGAATATATGTAGGATAAAGTGTTGCAATATGTAAAAGCAAAAGGGCTTATTATGGAATATATTCAAAGAACAGGTGAGATAACAAATGCACAAGTACAAGATTTGTGTGGATATACTAGACAGCAGGCACGTATGACATTGGACAAGATGAGAAAAGAAAATCTAATTGTACTTCAAGGAAAAGGAAGATATGCTAAATATGTAATGCATTTTTAGTGCGTTCCAATGCGTTTTTAGTATATTTTTAATTTATTAAAATAAAAAACATATTAATAAAACAGGAAAATCAAATAATGATTTTGGAGAGATAACATCATTGACGGTTCCATATGATTTAGTTGTGTCAGGACCTAATCATTATGTTTATCTTGTAACGGATGAAGAAGTAGGAGTATTAAAGAAGTTATATCGGTGATGAATTATATAATAAAATAATGGAAATATCGGAAGTAATGACCCAAAATGAAAATTCTATTCATGTTTTTGGAGTCATAGGGATAGAGAAAAAAGTTAATTATGTATATACAATTTTAGAGGAGGGAATTAAGAAAAATTTTGACAGAATATTAAATAATAGAAAGATTAAAATTGGTACAAAAAATTTAGATAGTATAGGTAATCATTTCTACCGTTGTGTTCAGGAATTTTATTGTGATAAATTACATTATTTACCGAAAAAAGTGGTTTTTAATTTTGATGATACTAGTTTTTAAGGAATATATGGTAGTTCTATGAATGATAAACAGGCCTATGATGTAGTGAATGAAATAGTTAGTTGTTGGATAGAACAAGAAAAACCGTTGATTTGCGGAAAACAGCTTATAACGAGATCATTTTTTTGAAAGATTTCGTAAGACGGAAGTTGATTACTGCAATGCCGGAAAAAGAATCGAATTCATGGAGGCTGATTTTTGAAGGTGGGCATCAATTAAATATAAATGAAAATTTGTTGTATTCAAAGGAAACTCTTAATCCGAATGATTTAGGTGTTTTTTGCACATCAAATGTTCAATCTGTTCTTCTAAATCCTATTTATGCATACGGGAAATGGTTTTATCCAAATGATATTTGTGAAGAATGGCATAAAGTATTTTTATATTTATGTGCTGTCTCAGAATATGAATGGAATCTTTCTAATATGGGTAATGTGTATAGGAGATTTTTGAAATTTCTTGAAGAAAACATCTGCTTGACAATGAAAGTAGATCCATTAATTTCTAAAGAACAATATTATAAAGTTTTATTGATACATATTGAAAATTATCGTGCGTTTCTTAAAGGAGAAGATGAAGTGGTAAATTCAAAAGATTTGTATCAAACATTAAATACGAGATATGTATATTTACCGTATTTACAGGAACTTGTCAAACAAGAAAATTTGCAACATTCATTTTCTTGTTTTGAACTTCAGAAAGAAATTGATTGTGCGTTGCAAATATTTCTTTGGATGATGAGCTTTGGCAAATGGGTGCATATATTTTAATAGATGGAATTACTTCAGACTCACAAGAAGAAATTCAACGCAAAATCAATCAAAATAGAAGCATAGGTATATGCAAAAGAATTATATGAGAAAGTAGGATTTGTACAGAAATCCGAATCATTTCTAGAAGATGGAATACCACATGTATTAATGCAATATACAGAATAAAGAAAAACGTTACAAAACTAAAGATTCACTTCACAATACATCTCAATATATTCCTCAAATCGAGGCAGCGCTAAAGTCAGTTCTCCACGAACAGAACCATTCACAACACCACGTTCCATCAATCGCTTTCGATAGGTATTCAATAACTGTGGAGATATCGATAATTTCTCACGAATTTCCCCAGTTTTATAAACTCCCGTAGAAATTACATAAACAATCTTCCGGTCAAGTTCAGAAAGTTCACTCCATATCTTCTCATAAGCATAAATGATCAATTCCTCGTCAAACTTAGGAAGCAGTTTTTCAAGATCATCATTTGTCTCCCACTTCAAATAACCAAGAATCTGAAAAGCAAAAGGATACCCCTTTGTAAGTTTCGCCATCTCAACAGCCTCACTTGGAGAAATGTCAAATACAGAACGATAACTTGTAGTAATTGCAGGAATGCTAAGTGGTTCCAGAAAAATTTTTGGAGCACGATATAAAAATGTCAGACTCTTCTCGTTTTGAAGATTGCTGATATTATCAAACAAACCAGCCATTATAAGATACACAGGGTAATTCTGTGTAATATAAATCTGAAAATTACTAGCAAATACTTTGACATAAGAATTATTTATAATCTCATCAATGATAAAAAGAACTTTCTTTCCTTTATTTTTTAACTTCTCAAGAATATTACGAAGCATAGCTTCTTTTTCCAAAGAATCATTTGTTTTGTTTACCGACAACTCAGCAATTTCGAGATTTAGATTTAATCCAAGATCCAGATCATGAAATTGTGAAACGCGGGTAAGTTCGGAAACTGCACCAGCGATCAAATCTGTATCAGCACTCAATCTTAAAACAATCCATTGATCATTTGAAGAATAATGATCAGCAATTTCAGCAAGAGAAACCGTCTTTCCAGACCCCCTGACACCAGCAACCATATAAACTTTATTTGAAGGATTTTCCATATCAAATGTATGAATGATCTTTCCAATTTGGTTAGTGCGTGAAATGAATTCCGTAGGTTTTTGACCAAATGTTAAAGTAAAAGGATTTTCCATTTTCTATTCACCTCCATATTTATTTGTGTTTATTTATGTTTATTATATGAATATATGTTTATTTATATTTATTTATGTTTATTATAATAAATAAATATAAATAAAACAAGAATATACCCAAAAGACAATCCAAAAATGTTAAAATAAGAATAACAATCCAAAAACGACGATCAGGAGGAAATTAAAAACAATGGACATCAAAAAAGTAGCAGTTCTTGGAGCAGGTGCCGTAGGTTCTTACGTCATCTGGGGACTGTCAAATAATAAAAATATTACACTGGGAGTTGTAGCAGATGGTGAGAGAAATGAACGCCTCAAAAACCAAGGATTAATGATCAACGGAACAAAATACACACCGCAAGTGTGGACTCCAGAAGAAGCACACAATGTGGATCTTCTGATCGTATCTTTAAAATACGGAAGTCTGAGAGGGGCATTAAAGGATATTCAGATGATCGTAGGAGAAAACACAACGGTCATGAGTCTGATGAATGGAGTTGACAGTGAAGAGATTATAGCGGAGAAAATTGATAAATCACATATTTTATACTCCTTTATCAAGGTGGCATCACAGAAGAAAGAAGATGGATATCATTTTGATCCAGAAACAACGGTCGGGATTTATTTTGGAGAACTACAACAACCATACGAAAGCGAACGAGTAAAAGCAGTCGATGATATTTTTGAAAATACAGGTCTTCACTGGATTATCACAGATGATATTCAAGCAGAAATCTGGGGCAAATTCAAATTAAATGTCTGCAATAATCTGCCACAGGCAATCTTGGGAGTTGGAGTTGGATGCTATGAAGATAGTGAACATATGGCAGCGATCCGAGAAGGATTAAGAGCAGAGGTTGAAGCAGTTGCTAAAGCGAAAGGAATCGACTTAAGCACGATCAATGCAAAGTCTGGACGGGGGAGTGCGGTCAAAGCATCTGCAAGATACTCGACATTACAGGATATTGATTCTGGTCGCCACACAGAGATTGATATGTTCTCTGGTGCGATGATGAGAATGGGGAAAGAATTAGGGATTCCAACCCCATATAATGAATATACATATCATATGATCAAAGCATTAGAAGAAAAGAATGATGGAGTATTCGAATATCAAGGGGAGAATGATAGAGTGTCTTGGTCTAAATAATAATGTAAAATAAGGGAAAATGCATGTATAACAAAAAGAAAAAAATAAAACATAAGACGTTGAAGACTTTCTGTTTGCTGATAGGTATGATCGTGACGGCAGAAAACAAAATAATGACACAAAATTTACTGAAAAAATTAGCACTACTAAAAATAGACGTTAAAAAATTTCATTGCTATAATAGAGATAGAAAAAAATAATGGAATAAAAATTGGATTTAGAAGGGAGACAATTATGGGATTCTTTTTCAAGAATAAGAAAAAAAATAAAGAGGAAGAAACAGTAACACCAGTTGTAGAAACAACACCAGAAGTACCAGCGAAAGAAGGTATGATTTTGGTAAGGGAAGGAATTAAACTGGGACTTCCAACGGTAAGCATGGAAGAAGCGATCGTGGCAGCAGGGGAACTTTTAAGAGATCTTGGATATGTAGATGATGATTATATTCCAGCAATGATCCGAAGAAATGAAGAAGCATCTGTATACATGGGATTAGGACTTGCAATTCCACACGGAACAGAAGATGCAAAAAGAGACGTAAAAAGAAGCGGAATTATTGTGATGCAGTATCCAGACGGAGTCGAATTTAATGGCGGAACAGCACAGCTTGTCATTGGAATTGCTGGAGTTGGAGATGAACATTTAGAGATTCTTGGACAGATCACAGAAGCAGTGACAGAAGAAGAAATTCTGGAAGAATTAAAGAAGACGACGGACGTTGATTATGTTCTTAATACATTCACGAATTAGTTTCTTTCGTAACGTCAGGAAGTGGAAAAACTGTGTTAATTGGATAGAAAATAAAAAGAAAAAAATGTCAGGTACATCTAAGTTTTCGAGAAACTTAGATGTACCTGACATTTTTACAGTTAAAAATTTATCATGACTTTTTCAATTCATCTCTTTTTTTCTTCAGGATGCGTCGTAACTGTCCAAATTCTCTTACATGTTCACGAGGCATCATCTTAGGGAATGCACGTAAAATACGGCGTGATGTAAATGTAGGAAGTTTTGCCATCTTTTCGTATTTGCTACGAAGTTCCTCAGCTCGCTGTTTTAAAGAATCCATACGAGCTTTGAGTTCATCTGCATTTTCCTGTCTGGCTTCATCAACTTTCTCTCGAATAACATCTGCACGAGCTTTTAATCGGTCTTGAGCCTCCAGACCATCCATCATACTATCGTAGATATTTTCACCGATCTGATCAGAAATATTACGCAGTTCTTTTGCAATATCCTCCATAAGGGCAAGACGTTTGTTGAATTTTAAAATACCCTGAACCGTGATGCAAATATCAACTATAAGAGCAATGCTTAATAAAACAAGCAGAAATTTTCCAAGCCATATCGGGAGAAAAGAAACTAGTTTATCCGTAAAAGGATAGATAAGTTTCACGATCAATACACAAGAGACGCCCCAGATCGCAGAAAATAAAGGACATACATAGCCGCCGATATTCAATGGCATTTCAGAATAATCCCACCATCTGTGATGAAACATCTTTTCAAGAAGAAAACCCGTTAGCCATTCAAGAAAAGTAACGAGAATGGTGGAGGTAATATAAAGCAAGATCAAGTTTCCGACGTAAGGCTGAAGAGAAGCAACGACAACCGTCACTCCAATTCCATAAATCGGACAGATCGGACCATTTAGAAATCCACGGTTTACAAAGGAATGTTGTTTAAAAGCTGCAAAAGCGACTTCAGAACACCAACCAAGAAATCCATATATAAAAAAGCTAAATAAGATATCGTAATAAGTCATAAAATCTCCTTCTTTATATCTTTTTTACAGTATAACAACAGTTACACCAAGATCTCCTTCACCATATTCACCATCACGGTAACCGGAGATACGTTTTTGTTTCTTCAACTGTTTAAAGTAATTATGAAGCCCTTTACGTAAAGCACCAGTTCCTTTTCCATGGACAACAGTGATCTGTGCTAAGTTGGCCAGGCACGCATCATCGATGTACTTATCAAGCTGTGCGATTGCTTCATCAACCGTCATACCCATAACATTGATCTCAGGTCGGATGGAAGCGGATTTGTTGATCGCAGTACGTCCTCGGTTACGACTTTCATTTCTTTGATTTTCACGTTTTACATCTTTGGCCGTTTTTGTGATCTCAAGGTCTTTGATGTTAACAAGAGAACGCATCATACCCATCTGAACATACAGATCACCTTTGGCATTTGGGAGCGTGGAAACAGTTCCGGCAAGGGAAAGACTTGTTACATAAACTTCATCACCAACATGGAAATCATTCGCCTCGTGACGTTTCTTGTTCTTTTTCTTGGATTTGTAAGCCATTTGACCTTCTAATTTTGTCATGCGGCCGCGAAGATCGCTTCGCATATGTTCCATCTTCTTGTTTGTATCTGGATTCTTGTTTTGTTTCTTTAATTTGTTATATTCACGGATCGTAGAATCTGCGATCTCTTTCGCCTCAGAGATGATATTGTGAGCCTCTTCACGGGCGTCGCGAAGCATCTTATCACGTTTTTCTTTTATATTATCCTGACGAGATTTTAAACTCTTACGGAGAGTTTCGATTTCCTTACGGTATTCAAGGATCTCTTCCTGTTCTTTTTCAATCGTCTGTTTACTCTTTTCAAGGTCAGCTAAGATCGTTTCAAAATCTTTGACAGATTCATCAATCTGATCTGCAGCACCTTCAATGATATGTTCATCCAATCCTAATTTGCGGGAAATTGCAAACGCATTACTTTTTCCAGGAATACCGATCATCAGACGGTATGTTGGAGAAAGCGTTTCCACATCAAATTCGCAGGAAGCATTTTCGATATCATCGGTGGAAAGTGCGAACATTTTAAGTTCACTGTAATGGGTTGTCGCCATTGTTTTAATTCCACGTCCGTGCAGATCACTTAAAATAGAGATCGCAAGTGCGGCACCTTCGATTGGATCAGTACCACCACATAATTCATCGAGTAATACTAAAGAATCTCGATGAGCTTGCTGAACGATCGATACAATATTTGTCATATGAGAAGAGAAGGTACTTAAGTTTTGCTCAATACTCTGCTCATCGCCGATATCTGCAAAAATTTCACGAAAAATTCCAAGAGAAGATCCTTGGAATGCAGGAATATGAAGGCCTGCCTGTCCCATCAAAGATAATAATCCAACGGTTTTTAAAGATACAGTTTTACCACCTGTATTTGGTCCGGTCACGATCAGCATGGAGAAATCTTTGCCGAGAGATACGTTGATCGGAACGACTTTTTTGCGGTCTAGTAAAGGATGACATCCCTGTTTGATATTGATAATTCCATCTTCACGGAAAATAGGTTTGGATGCATCAATATCCTTCGCATATTTTGCCTTTGCAAAAATGAAGTCTAATAATACAAGGGTCTTCTGGTTATGTGCAAGATCATCAACACCATAAGAAGCCTGTTCACTTAATATAGAAAGAATATGCTCAATCTCAGACTGTTCTTTTCCTTCCAATTCTTTTAATTCATTATTTAATGTTACAACAGACATTGGTTCAATAAACAGCGTATTTCCAGAAGCAGACTGATCATGGATCATACCTTGGAATGAACTTCTGTACTCTTGCTTGACTGGTATGCAGTAACGCCCATTTCGCATTGTAACGATCGCATCCTGTAATTTATCCTGATTGGATGCAGAGCTTACCAGCGTAGTTAACTGTGTATGAATCTTCTGGTTTGTCTGTTTCATTGCACGACGGATATGTTTTAAAGTAGAAGAGGCATCATCACTGATCTCTTCTTCAGAAATAATACAGCGGCGGATCTCGTGCAGAAGATCATCTAAAGGAACAAGGCTTTCAAAAAGCTCGTCGAGAGAATCTGCTTCAAGATCGTCTTCCATGCGGACTCCGTAAGAAACGGCATTCTTTACAGATTCCAGAACACGAGCGATATCAAGAAGTTCCCCAGTTCCAAGTGTACCTCTCATCTTCAAACGGGCAAGAGAAGGGGAAAGATCACTTACTCCAAAAAAAGACACATTTCCACGTTTATAGATACGTGTCAATGCATCCTGTGTCTGATCCTGAGCGTTTAAGATATCAGCTTCTTCAGTCATTGGTTTTAAATTGGCACACATCAACTTACCTAGTTCGGTTGTTGCGTATCCTGTTAAAATATTTATAATCTTATCAAATTCAAGTGTTTGTAATACTTTCTGATTCATGAAAAATTCCTCATTTACATTAAATTATTGCAACTCACTAAAGAGTTTAACACAGATTGTTTGGACTGTAAATATAGGGAAAATGGCAATTCCAGACGTTAATTTACGAGAACTTAACATAAAAAGCAGTATGATTTTACATTTGACCAGTACAATAGAAATTACATCGTATAGAGATTTGGAGGAAAAGATGAAAACACAGCAGAAGATTTTTATGAACCGGGAACTGTCCTGGCTTAAGTTTAACGAACGCGTATTAGAAGAGGCTGAGAATAGAGAAGTACCACTATGTGAACGATTGACATTTGCATCCATTTACCAGAGCAACTTAGATGAATTCTTTATGGTAAGAGTTGGATCTTTGATCGATCAGATGTTACTTGATAAGAACATGAAAGAAAATAAGACAAAGATGACACCACAGGAACAGATTGATGCGATCATTCCACAGGTACAGAAATTAAATAGAAGAAAAGACAGCGTATATGAGGAGATGATGGATTCTCTGAAAGAACACAACATCCATCTGGTAAATTTTCAAAAAATATCTAAAAAAGAAAGCGAATATTTAAGAGCTTATTTTCAAGCAGAAATCGCGCCATTGATCTCTCCTACGATCATAGGGAAGAGACAGCCATTTCCTTTTTTAAAGAATAAAGAAATCTACGCAGTTGCTGTGTTAGAAACTAAAAATGGAAAAGAAAAATTAGGAATTATCCCATGTGGAAATGAAACGTTTGACAGATTGATCAATATTTCTGGAAAAGATGCTTATATGTTATCAGAAGAAATGATTCTTCACTATGTGCCAAGGATCTTCAAAGGATACCATGTCAAATCAAAAACATTGATCCGAATTACAAGAAATGCAGATATTGATGCAGATTCTATGTATGATGAAGATCTTGATTATCGCGATTTCATGGTGGAACTGATCAAGAAAAGAAAGAAGTTAGCACCAGTCCGAATGGAATTATCAAGAGAGATGGATGGAGAGATCATTGATCTTTTATGTGAGTATCTGGAACTTGAAAGAAAATATGTATTTTATACACAGACACCGTTAGATCTGTCTTTTGTATTTAAGATTCAGGATATTTTAAGAAGAGAGACAGACTTGTTTTTTGAGAAAAGAGTTCCTCAAAGATCACCACAGTTTAACGAAGAAATGCCAATTATGGATCAGATTGAAAAAGAAGATAAGTTACTCTCTTATCCATATGAAAGTATGCGGCCATTTCTAAAAATGCTTCAGGAAGCGGCAGAAGATAAAGATGTTGTTTCAATCAAAATGACATTATATCGTGTCGCAAAGCAGAGTAAGATCATTGCATCTTTGATCGAGGCAGCAGAAAATGGAAAAGATGTCACGATCCTTGTAGAATTAAAGGCTAGATTTGATGAGGAAAATAATATTGAATGGTCCAGACAGTTAGAAGATGCAGGATGCCGCGTGATCTATGGATTAGATGGTTATAAAGTACACTCTAAATTATGTCTGATCACAAGAAAGAAAAAAGGAAAAGTATCTTATATCACACAGATCGGAACAGGAAACTACAATGAAAAGACAAGCAGACTTTATACAGATCTTTCTTTAATGACAGCAAATGTAGATATTGCGTTGGAAGCTGCGGAAGTTTTTCAGGCATTATCTATGGGAGAGACTGTGGAAGAAACGGATCATCTGCTAGTAGCTCCACACTGTCTACAGAATAAAGTGCTCCATATGATCGATCGGGAAATTGAACATGCAAAAGCTGGAGAACCAGCTTATATTGGATTAAAAATGAACTCTTTAACAGACAAAAAGATCATGGAGAAATTAATCAAAGCATCCAAAGCAGGTGTGAAGATTGACATGGTCATTCGAGGAATCTGTTGCCTGATTCCGGGAGTAAAGGGTGAAACAGATAATATTCAAGTAAGAAGTATTGTGGGAAGATACTTAGAACATTCAAGAATCTATATTTTTGGAACGAAGGGCAGAGAAAAAGTTTATATAGCGTCAGCAGATTTTATGACAAGAAATACATTAAGAAGAGTCGAGGTAGCCGTACCGATCTACAATACAGATATTAAAATGCAGGTGATCGAGATGTTTATTACAATGTTAAGTGATAATGTAAAAGTAAGGGAAGAAGATCACAATGGAAATTACAAAATTCCTAAAAATCAGGATACACCACTAAATTCACAGGAATTTTTCTATAAGCAGGCATATTTGAATGCGGAAAATGTAAATTCATAAACAGTTTTGTGCCTTTTGAAATCATGATATTTATAATAAGTAAATTTCACTAGATTTTACAACTAAACTGTGGCATAATAACATAGGTAAAAAATAGAGGATTTAAAAATCGCCAGGAGAGTTGGCTGGCGAAGAACGAATTTAGAAAGGCACAAAGCAATGAGATATATTAGTGATTTGCACGAAGGAGATCAGGTTTCCGAGATTTATTTATGCAAAACAAAATCACCGGGAACATCCAAATTTGGAAAATCATATTATTCCCTGACACTACAAGATAAAACAGGAATGATTGATGGAAAGGTATGGGAACTTACCAATGCGATCGGACATTTCGAGGCGATGGACTACATTTTAGTCAGAGGACAGGTAACAAGTTACCAGGGTTCTAACCAGTTAAACATCCAACAGATCCGTAAAGCTCAGGAAGGTGAGTTTGACATGGCAGATTATATGCCAAGTACTAAGAAGGATATTGATGGGATGTTCAAAGAGCTTCTTGCAATGATCAGCAAGACAAAGAACCAGTATTTAAAACAGTTAGCAGAGAAGATCTTTATAGAGGATAAAAATTTTGCAAGAGAATTTAAAGTACATTCTGCAGCAAAAAGCGTACACCATGGGTATATCGGAGGGCTTTTAGAGCACAGTTTATCTGTAGCGAAAGTTTGTGAAAGCTATGCAAGTCTGTATCCACAGTTAAACAGAGATTTGATCGTAATGTGCGCATTATGGCATGATATGGGGAAAGTCGAAGAATTATCAAGCTTTCCAGAGAATGACTATACAGATGAAGGTCAGTTAGTTGGACACATTGTGATGGGAGCGATCAAATTAGACCGTCTGATCCGTGAGATTCCAGGTTTCCCACCAAAACTTGCAAATGAAGTAAAACACTGTATGTTAGCACATCACGGAGAATTAGAATTTGGTTCTCCAAAGAAACCTGCATTATTAGAAGCAATTGCACTAAGTCAGGCAGATAATTTAGACGCAAAGATGGAAACATTTGCAGAGATCATGGAGAAACAAAAAGAAGATCAGGAATGGTCAGGATTCCAGCGTTTATTAGATACAAGAATCCGTAAGACCTCTATCTAAAAGAATTATAATAAAATAGGATCAATACAACAGTTTAACCAAGAAAAAGATACAGAGGTGCGTATGGAATTTAAAAAAAATCAGATCGTAGAACTCTATATCGATGACATTGGGAACGAAGGAGAGGGCATCGGCCATATAGATGGTTATGCCCTTTTTTTAAAAGATGCAGTCATCGGAGACAAAGTTCGTGCAAAGATCATCAAAACAAAGAAAAATTATGGCTTCGCAAGAGTAGAAGAAGTCATAGAAGCATCCAAAGACAGAGTCAGCCCACGCTGTTCCAAAGCAAGACAGTGCGGAGGATGTACATTACAGCATTTAGCTTATGAAAAGCAGTTAGAATATAAATTTAATAAAGTGAAAAACTGTTTAGAAAGAATTGGAGGCTTAGAAAATATTGAAGAAAAAATGGAACCGATCCTTGGGATGGAAGAACCATTTTACTATCGAAACAAAGCTCAGTTTCCAGTCGGATATGACAAAGAAGGGAATCTTATCACAGGATTTTATGCAGGAAGGACGCATCATATTATTGATTGCACACACTGTATGATTCAACATCCAGTGAACGAACAGATTTTATTAAAAGTCTTGGATTATATGAAGAAAAACAATATTACAGCTTATGACGAAAAGACCCATAAAGGATTGGTCCGCCACATTGTAACAAGAGTCGGATTCAAAACAGGTGAGATCATGGTCTGTCTTGTTGTGAATGGAAGCAAAAAGAATCTGAGAAACTTAGAAATGCTCGTAGATTCCTTAACAGAAGTCGAAGGAATGACAAGTATCTGCATCAATATCAACAAAGAAAAGACAAACAGGATCTTGGGAAGCAAGATTGAAGAAGTATATGGTAAACCATACATTTATGATTATATCGGCAATGTAAAATACCAGATCGGACCACTATCTTTCTTCCAGGTCAATCCAACACAAACAAAAGTATTATACGAAAAAGCTATGGAATACGCAGATTTAAAAGGCGAAGAAACCGTATGGGATCTCTATTGCGGAATCGGAACTATTTCCTTATTCCTAGCTCAGAAAGCAAAGAAAGTTTATGGAGTAGAAATCGTCAAAGAAGCCATCGACGATGCAAGATTAAATGCTAAGATGAATGGCTTTGATAATGCAGAATTCTTCGTAGGAAAAGCAGAAGAAGTACTTCCAAGAGAATACGAGAAAAATGGAGTCTATGCAGACACGATCGTCGTTGACCCACCAAGAAAGGGATGCGACAGTAAACTGTTAGAAACAATGGTGAAAATGGCACCCAAACGAATCGTATATGTAAGCTGTGATCCAGCAACACTAGCCAGAGATTTAAAAGTACTATCAGAACAAGGCTACGAAGTCGAAAAAGTCTGCGCTGTCGACCAATTTAGTCATAGTTCACATGTGGAGACTGTGGTGTTGCTACAAAGGAAGAATATGTAGAAATCCTTGAATATGAAAATGAATAGAGAACTATCAGATAATTGATAGATTATAGGGATACTTGTTAAAAGCAGGTGTCCCTATTTTTATTTTATCTACTTGTAAGTAGTAAGATTGTATGTTAATATATACAATATAGATGTTGGAATCTATTCCAATATAAAAATGGAAAGGAGAAAAGACAATGAAGAAAAGATTATTAGCTACTTTATTTATGGTTTGTTTTATTTTTGTTTTTGCCCCTAAGACGGTACATGCATACTCCTATTACTGGTATGTAAATCCGATAGATACTTTGTATTCGGACATTGCTGAGAAGAAAAACTTCTATCTTGCCGGCAAGGAGAGTAAGTATGCTTACTATTGTCATAATATGGATGAAATTGCGATCCGTGATGGATCAAATCCTACCAGGGGAATACTTTATGATGAGTTTAAAATTATAAGTAAAGGAATGGGTTCCATAGTGTTGCGTATGGACGAAAGAATGTCAGAGCAAAATAGAAATAATATTAAGGAATATGGTTTGAAATTTCAAAAAAAGAAAGGTACGGATAAGCATTTCTATATTTACATTATAAAGCAGGATGTTAAATATTATTTGAACATTGATCGTAATGTAAATAAATTGGGGTTTTCTAAAAACAGCAAAACAGAATGGATCGTAAACCCGGAGCCAAGAAGTAGTTATTTATTTCGAATTGTTGACAATAAAACGGGAGATCTTTTCCTGAATGTAGATGCGAATGGACTTCAAGTTACAACGAATAGCCAGCCGCTATATCTTTATCATGCAGAGGATCTTGTGGAAAATACATATACAATACATGATAAAGAAGTCGAGTATAAACATTCAGATAAGCTTCCACAGCCTAAATATAAAGAATACAAAACTTTTTATTCCTATACAAAAAAGCCGTTAGCACAGCTGCAGAAACAGTGGGGATATGTTTACAGACAGATACTGGATATGATACCAGATGAGGACTATACAAGTTATAAAGTAGGTGAAAATCCAGGATTTGATTACGATCCACCGAATGAGAAAAAAGAAGTATATGCAAATTACTATAATAAGGCCAATATTAAGTTAAAATGGAATATTAAGCCGACGGATAAAGACATAATAACTTATAATCAAAGAGACTATAACGGAGCTACAAAGCAGATCACAGGTCAGGATATAGAATTTGATGTGCCAGAAGGTGGTTGGATTTCGTTAGAATTTCCTAGCGTATACGATAGTGGAAAGTATTATAAAGTTACATCTGTAAAAGAGAATGGTACGGAGTTGAAAGTTACAAGAATGGACGGTGTGGAAAAAGAAAATGAACGAGGGCCATTTCCAGATTCCTATTATTTTGACACTGTAAATAAAGATGCAACCTATGAAATTACAATCGAAGCATCCTATCCGGAAGTAAAGAATTTTTACTATAATCTTTATGTGAAACGAGGAGATTTTGACAGCTACAGTAATGAAGGAATGATTACAAATCTTACGGATAGTAAAGTACAGCTTCTGACAACAACAAAAGAACTTGACGGTGGAGTGTTAAGGGATCCCTTTATTATTCTTCCATTTGGTTATAGAGATTATGAAAAACAGCATAGCATTAGCTACAAGTATGAGTATTACAGGGTGAAAGATGGAAAAGATACTCGCTTGGATCTTACGGGAAACAGTGTTTCAGTTGATTTAAAGGATATTTTTGCAAATATAAAAGATGAAAAACAAGTGAAAGTTTATGCGGTAGTAACGAAGACCCGAAAAGAAGATGGAGCATTTAAAACCTTTAAAACAGAAGATGTAACCATTACGTGCAAATATGAGGGTGGAGACTTTGGTATTGATATAGCAAATGCAGATACGATACATCAAATACAGAGTAACCGAATTGTCGTTTTAATGAAAAAAACAAATGAAAATAACGAAGCGGCAAGTTGTGAGATTAAGAGAGAGGGCGATGAGGATTATACTAAGATAGAGAAAGCAGGAAACGGTTTTCCTTATGTTATTACGCAGAATGGAACTTATACGATTCGCTTAACGGATAAGTTTGGAAAGTCAGCCACGACAACATTAGAATATAAAAATATTAAAAAAGATATGACTGCACCAGAAATTAGTGGAGTTGAAGATGGAAAGACGTATTGTCTTACTCGAACGATCACTGTGATCGACGAGCATTTAAGAGATGTAAAAGTGAATGGAAAACGTATTGAATTAGATGAAAATAATCAGTATGTACTTTCCGGAAGCGGTAAACAGGTTATAACTGCTACTGACGATTATGATAATGTTACAGAGATTATAGTAACCATCAATGATCACCATACCGGAGGGAAAGCAACTTGTAAAGCAAAAGCGATTTGTGATATTTGCAAAATGGAATATGGGGAATTAGATTCTGCCAATCATGTGGAAAAGGTAAAATGGATCATAACACCAACAACACATGAACAGAGATATAGCTGTTGTAACGCTATTGCCGTAAAAAAGGCAGCACATCAGTGGAAAGATGGTAAATGTACGGAATGTGGTATGCAGATTTCGATTGAAAAGCCAAGTATTACAGCAAAATCCACCAATGGAACTACGATAATTCGTTGGAAGAAAGTGATCAATGCATCAGGATATAAGGTGTATCGAGCAAAAAAGAAAAAAGGTAAATATGAGTTGTTGAATACAACAGAAGCTCTTAGTTATTCTGATTCTTCAATAATAGGTGGTCGAAACTATTATTATAAAGTGGCGGCTTATTATAAAAATGAGTCAACAACAATCAATGGAGAAGCCAGTGATGTTGTATTACAGGTAGGCACATTAAAGAAAGTATCTTTAAGGGTGAAAAACAAAAAGAAATCAACGGCAAGTTTATCCTGGAAAAAAGTAGCTGGAGCAAAAAAATATCAAATTTATAGAGCGACCAGAAAAAAGGGTAAATATAGTAAAATTGCAACAACGAAAAAACTTACCTATAAAAATACTTCACTTAGTAAGAAAAAAACTTATTATTATAAAGTAAGGGCTTACTATGTAAAAGCTGGTAAAAACATTTATGGAAGTTATTCAAATGCAAAATCTATAAAAATCACCAAATAAAAAGTTTACAGTCATTAACCTTGCAATTCAAAGAAAAATGGAATATATTAGAACACATATTGAAATAGTTAGAAGGGTGAAAAATGGCTAGTAGATACGAAAAAGAAGATTCAAAAAGAAGAATTTTATCTGCTTGTGTGCAGTTGTTTATTGAAAAGGGATATCAAAAGACAACCACAGTTGAAATTTTAAAAAAAGCTGGTGTAACACCGAGTACATTTTATAATATTTATCATACGAAAGGGAGTATTTTAACCGAACTTACAGAATTTATGTTTGGCAACCAATTTAATATTTCAGGTAAGATAGTGGGAGAGAGTACAAATCCAGTATTATTATATGCAGTAGAAACTTGCCTTCAGCTCACGCTTGCAGAATTAAATGAAAATTTAAGAGAAATTTACGTAGAAGCGTATACTGTACCTGAAAATATAGAACTTATTCATAAAAAAACAGCAGTACAACTGCAAAAGATTTTTGCTTCGTATTTACCAGGTTATAGTGCCAGTGATTTTTATGAAATGGAGATTGGTACTGCTGCGTTTATGAGAGGTTATATGGCAAGACCTTGCGATATGTATTTTACATTAGAACGTAAGCTGGCACGATTCCTTTCAATGAGTCTATCTGTGTTTAAAGTGCCACAAGAAGAACAAGAAGCTATTTTATCTTATATAGAGAACTTAAATATTCGTGAAATTGCAAATAAGGTAATGCAGCAGCTTTTTGTAACATTAGAGATGAAATATGAGTTTACATTAACAAATTAAGAAAAAGTGAAGGGGATCACTGTTCAGGGGTTAGCTGGATATGAAACAACCGATGGTATAAACTGATAACAGTCAAAGCCATCGGTTTTCAGTTTTTGTAGCGGCAGACAGGAAATTATAATAAATACTCATACATGACCAACACTACTTACAGATCACAACTTGAAATTCTCTCGATCTGCAAGTATACAATTAATAATATAAGCAATTCCATCACGAGTATTCGCACGTGTCTGGTAAACACAGATATTGCGGATCATATCACAAGCATTCTCCATAGCAACGGAATGAATACCAGGGATAGATAACATAGAATAATCATTTTCACTGTCACCGATCGCGATGATCTCTTCTGGTTTTAATCCATCTTTTTTTGCATAATCTAGTAAAGAGCTTCCCTTCTGAGCATTGATAGAAGTAATCTCAATATCCGTTGGAACCGTAGATACAACAGCAAGTCCCGGAATCTTTTCGAGTTCTACACGTAGTTTCTTTAGGGATTCATGATCTGGAGAATTTGATGTGATCTTTAGGATACGGTGGTCACTGTTTAGTAATGGTTCCTGACCATCAACAAAGATAACATCATCGACTAATTCGCGGTAATCATTTAAAGTATATTTCATATCTGGGTGATTGACCTGAATGGCAGGAATGAATACATCTCTTGTATAAATTTCACGTTCTTCTAATGGAAGAAGAGAAATGCGGCCTTCTGTTGTAAACAATGCAGGTTCCATTCCGTATTTATTAAATGCATCAAAAATGGTGCGGACAGTTTCTTTGTCAAGAATATGCTCGAATAAAAGATTTCCATCTTTATCAAAAGCACAAGCTCCATTACTGCAGATTAAGTCGCATTTTAATCCGGCTGCTTCCACAAGACCGCGTGCATTTGGATATTCACGTCCTGTGTTGATAATAAAATTGATACCATTTTCCTGAGCTCTTTTGATCGCTTCGACATTGATCGGGGTAATCTGACGATAGCTGTCAAGAAGAGTACCATCCATATCGGATGAAATTAATTTAATCATGTGATAGCCTCCTGTATTGGGTGTAATTTCTTCTCATCTTTATAGTATCACAATTGGAATAGATAAAACATTCCAAATTGTTTTAAAATATATTTCAATGATCATTGTCTGGAAAGAATCTGTTCTAGCACGATCGCAACGCCGTCATGATCGTTATCAGCTGTATGATGCAGACAGATCTCCTGAATGATATCATCTGCATTTCCCATAGCAATGCTTTCGATATAAGGAAGTCCAAGCATAGAATAATCATTTTCACTGTCACCGATAACCATGGTATCTTTCAGTGAAATCTGATATTTCTCAGTATAAAAATGAACGGCTGCACCTTTTAATGCATTTACAGCTGTGATATCGAGACGATATGGACTCTGATGGGATACTGCAAAGTGTGGGACCTGCGTATGAAGGCTGTTTGTAAGCTGTTCAAGTTTCTGCTGGTCTAAGGACTGTGTCGTGATTTTAATGATCTGTGGATTCTCAGAAAGAAGAAGTTGTCCATTATCATAAAAATGAGCATTTTCAAGTCGTTCACAGATATAAGACTCTTCGTCTAGTATGTGGCTTGGAAATTCTTCTCTCAAAGCGGGAACAACTTCAGAAGACAGATAATTTGCATATCCTTCCTTGGAACCCAAGACACATAATCCACGAGTACTGTGGATCTCATAAAAAGTACGACAGGAACCGAAGATCCGCAGCATCTCAGGGATACGTTTGGTTGGAATATAAGAAGCATGCAGCTGGTGCCCAGAAGTATCAAAGATGCAGGAACCGCCAAAACATGCGATATCACATGGAATCTCGTATGTATCGAGGATCTTTTTGGCATCAAAATAATTCTGTTCCGTATTGATCAAAAGACGGAGTCCCTTTCTTTGAATTTGTTTGATCGCACGGAGTGTACGATCACTGATTTGTTGTTTGCTGTTAAGCAGTGTTCCGTCAAGATCAGAAACGATCAGCTTTATCATCTTGCCGTCCTCCTTTGTTTTCTAATTATATCTAGGTTAATCGTAACATAAAAAAGCATAAAAATATAGTAGAAAACAGGGTTGAGGCAAAAAGTTGATTTGTGTATAATATGATGTAAGTGTCAATAAGTATAAATTGCGTTTGTGCTTGCACAAATAAGTATAAATTCTCAGAGGTAACGACAGATGAAAGATTATGTTGCATTTGATCTGGAGACAACGGGGTTATCCCCAGATTCAGATCAGATTATTGAAATTGGAGCTGTTAAGATCAGAGATGGGAAGATCAGTGGAAAGTATAACTGTATCATTCATCCAGAGATCGAAGTCAGTGATTTTATCATCAATTTAACAGGAATCAGCAGGGATATGTTAAGGAAGGGAATTCCACTGAAAGAAGGTGTTGAGGAATTTTTGGAATTTAGCAGGAATCTTCCGGTTCTTGGACATAACGTCATGTTTGACTATAAGTTTATGAAGATGGCAGCAGCTTCATTTAAGTATCCGTTTGAGAAAACAGGAGTTGACACGCTAAAAGTAGCAAGGAAGTTATTAATTGGACTTGAAAATAAGAAGCTGGAGACACTCTGTGCTCATTATCATTATGTGAATCAGGCAGCACACCGTGCTTACGATGATGCATTGGCAACAGCTGTTGTGTTTGAGCAGATGAAGAAAGAATTTCCAACAGAAGAGGAAATCTTTCAGCCACAGCAGCTTCAATTCAAGGTAAAGAAAGAACGTCCGGCTACATCAAAACAAAAGAAGTATCTAGAGAATCTGATGAAATATCATGCGATAGGGGAGTGCTTAGATATTGATCAGATGACACAGAGAGAAGCATCAAAGAAGATTGATCATATTATATTGAATTATGGAGTGATGAAGAAATGAAAAAGAAAAGATTTTTTGTATCTGTTATTGCGATTCTTCTGATCATTGTGATGGTTGGAACAATGGTAGCAGGATATTTGATGATGTAAGAATGAATTTGGAGAGGAAGAAGGAAGAGACGATGAAGAAAAAAATTATCATTGCGGTCGCAGTGATCGTTATTTTGGCAGCAGGTGGAACTTTCTACCTAAACCATAAGGTGAGCAGTGCAGTAAAAGATGGAAAGATCATAAAAGGGGTTTCATGTGAGGGAATTTCTATCGGCGGAATGACAAGATCAGAAGCAAAAGATGCGATCGAATCTCATATGAAGGAGATTCATCAGGAAAAGATCACACTTTATGTAGACGATGAAAGATCAAGTGCCAAGATCGAAGATCTTGGAGCATTCGCTGAGGCAGACAAGACAGTGGAAGAAGCTTATGCACTTGGAAGAAGCGGAAGTATTTTTACAAAGTATTCCGATGTAAAAGAGAAGAAACATAAACTTCCGGTTTATCGCAAATATGATAAAGCGAAGTTTGAGAAGAATGTAAAAAAAGCAACAAAGAAGATTGTTTCAGAACCAAGAAATGCAAGTGTGAAACGTAAGGATGGCAAATTTGTCGTGATCAAAGAAAAGACAGGTTATACATTAAATATGAATGAAACATTTGCGAATTTCAAAAAAGCAGTTGAAGCTGGAAAACATCAATTTGAATTAGATGTTGTAAAGAAAAAAGCAAAATATACATCAAAAGATATGGCAGAGATCAAAGATGTACTTGGAACTTATACAACAGAATATGGAGGATCTCCATATGGACGTAAAGTAAATGTTGCCAATGGTGCAAGTAAGATCAATGGAAGCATGGTTTATCCAGGAGAGACATTATCTGTATATAAAACTGTATCACCATTTACAAAGGAAAATGGATATGCACTTGCAGGTTCCTATGAAAATGGACAGACGGTTCAGACATATGGTGGTGGAATCTGTCAGGTGTCTACTACTTTATATAATGCAGTTATCCGTGCAGAATTAAAGATCGTAGAACGTTTTCCACATTCCATGACCGTACATTATGTACCAAGATCTGCAGATGCAGCGATCGCAGGAACTCATAAAGATATGAAGTTTAAGAATACATTTAATACTCCAATCTATATTGAAGGAAAAGCAAATGGTTCAACGATCACATTTACGGTCTATGGAAAGAAAAAAGATCCAAAACGTACGGTAGGATTCTTATCTGAGACAACACAGGTAAAAGAAAGTTCTGAAAGTACAGTTAGCGATAATACGCTTGCCGAAGGACAGAAAGTTTTGGAAAGCTATGGACATACAGGATACAGTGCAAGACTTTGGAAGATCGTGAAGATCAATGGTAAACAGGTATCCAAAAAGGTATTTAATACTTCCACATATATGTCAACACCAACGGTTTATCGTGTAGGAACAAAGAAAGCGGAAGATAAAAAAGACGATAAAAAGGATAAGAAAAAAGATTCAAAAGAAACAACAGCACAGAAGTCTGAGACAACAACAGCAGCACAGAAATCTACAACGGCAGCACAGAAGTCTACAACAGCGAAGAGATCAGCGGCTGTGAAATCTCAGGGAAGCACAGGAAATTAAGGATGAAAATAGGAAAATTATCAGAATCTGCATTGCAGAAAGTTGTGTTTGAGCAATTGCATACAAGGAGAGATGAAGTCTTAGTAGGACCTGGAATCGGGGAAGATTGTGCGGCATTGAAACTTCAGGAAGGAGAAGTATTTGTCACATCAACAGATCCGATCACAGGCACGGTAAAAGAGATCGGACGTCTGGCAGTTCATGTAACTGCCAACGATCTTGCATCCGCAGGAGCTGAGACGATCGGACTTATGGTGACAGTACTTCTGCCACCAATGATCAAGGAAGCACAGATCAAGAAGATGATGCAGCAGATCAATGCAGAGTGCGAGAAATTAAATATCATGGTATTAGGTGGTCATACAGAGATTACAGCAGCAGTTACGCAGCCAGTGTTATCCGTGACAGGAATCGGAAAAGTGAAAGAAGATGAATTGATCTTGTCTAGTGGGGCGAAACCAGGTCAGGATATCGTAGTCACAAAATATCTTGGTATGGAAGGAACGGGAATCATCGCAAATGAAAAAGAAGACGAGTTAAAAGAATGGTTTTCTGATACATTTATTGATGATGCAAAGGCATTTCTAGAGGATATCTCTGTTGTGCCAGAAGGTCTGATCGCCAGAAAATATGCGTCTTGTATGCATGATATCACAGAAAGCGGAGTTTATGGTGCTTTATGGGAGATTTCCAAAGCATCTGGTGTCGGGGTGGAAGTTTGTATCGAAGATATTCCATTAAGACAACATACGATCGAATTTTGTGAACGATATGATCTGAATCCATATCAGTTGATTTCAAGTGGATCTATGCTGATCACAACAGATCATGGAAGAACATTAGTCAATGAACTGGAACAGGCAGGCATCAAAGCAACCATTATTGGTCATACAACAGATTCCAGAGATAAAGTAATCTATCGTCAGGGAAAGGCAGCGAATCTGGAGGCACCTAGACAGGACGAGTTATATAAAATATATTCTGAAAATAATCGCAGATAATTTTCAGAGAGAAAAATGGAGGAAACAGTATGAACACAGAATTAAGAGAACTGATTTTAAAATTGATCGAGAAAAACAGTCGTTTAGCGATCCATGATCTGGCGGTGATGCTAGATGTCGCGGAGACGGAAGTCGCCAATGAGATCGCAGATATGGAAAAAGAACATATCATCTGTGGGTATCATACTTTGATCAACTGGGACAATACAAGCAAGGATCAACTGACAGCGATGATCGAGGTAAAAGTAACACCACAAAGAGGTCAGGGATTCGACCGCATTGCAGAACGTATTTATAATTTTCCAGAAGTAAAAGCCGTTTATCTGATGTCTGGGGGATATGATTTCATGGTTATGTTAGAAGGAAAGACGATGAAAGAGATCTCTATGTTCACATCATCCAAATTAGCACCACTGGAATCTGTTGTCAGTACAGTAACACATTTTGTATTGAAGAAATATAAAGATCATGGAACTGTTCTTGAAGCAAAGAAAGTGGATGAGAGACAGGCGGTGACTCCATAATGAGAGATTTTTTATCAAAGAGAGTTGTAAGTCTGGAACCATCAGGAATCCGCAAGTTTTTTGACATTGTAAGCGAGATGCCAGATGCCATTTCCTTAGGTGTGGGGGAACCGGATTTTGATACACCATGGAGAGTCAGGGAAGAAGGAATTTACTCATTGGAGCGAGGCAGAACCTTTTATACATCGAATGCAGGGTTAAAGGAGCTGCGCTATGAGATCAGTGAATATTTAGAAAGAAAATACGAATTGGTCTATGATCCAAATCATGAGATCACAGTGACCGTTGGCGGGAGTGAAGGGATTGATATTGCGATGCGTACAATCCTTGATCCAGGAGATGAAGTCATCGTTGTACAGCCATGTTTCGTTTCTTATGTGGCATGTGTTGTTATGGCAGGTGGAACTCCTGTGATCGTAAGTCTTAAGGAAGAAGATAAATTTAAGCTTAAAAAAGAGCAGTTAGAAGCTGCTGTTACAGATAAAACAAAAGCAATGATCATTTCATTTCCAAACAATCCAACGGGTGCGATCATGACAAAAGAAGAGTTAGAACCGATCGCAGAGTTTGCAAAAGAACATGATATTGTTGTAATTTCTGATGAGATTTATTCAGAACTTACCTATGGAAGAGATCACGTCAGTATCGCATCCTTGCCAGAGATGAAAGACAGATCGATCGTGATCAATGGATTTTCCAAGGCATTTGCAATGACTGGATGGAGACTTGGTTATGTTGCAGCACCAAGGTACATGATGAAACAGATGGTCAAGGTTCATCAGTTCTGTATCATGGCAGCGCCGACGACTAGTCAGTATGCAGCAATCGAAGCGATGCGTTCCTGTGATGATGAAGTCGAAGAGATGAGGACTGCATACAATCAGCGCAGACGATTTTTGGTACATGAGTTTCAACGAATGGGAATCGAATGTTTTGAACCAGAAGGTGCCTTTTACATCTTTCCATCTATTAAGAAATTTGGCATGACATCTGAAGAATTTGCAACAAAACTGTTAAATGAAGAGAAAGTAGCAATCGTTCCTGGATCTGCCTTCGGAGCCTGTGGAGAAGGATATCTCAGAGTTTCCTATGCATATTCCATTGAAGAACTAAAAGAAGCTTTAGGGCGTCTGGAACGATTTATCAATCATCTTCCAAAGAAGCAATAGATAAAAAGTTAAGAGATTGGAGAGTTAATAATGCTTCACATAGTATTACATGAGCCGGAGATGCCGGCAAACACTGGAAATATCGGAAGAACCTGCGTGGCATGCGGTGCTGTTCTGCATCTGATCGAACCACTAGGATTTCGTTTAAACGAAAAGATGATCAAGAGAGCCGGTCTTGATTATTGGGATAAATTAGATGTACGTACATATATCAATTTTGAGGATTTTCTAGAGAAGAACAATGATCCCAAGATTTACATGGCAACAACAAAAGCAAAACATGTATATTCGGCACCAGCATATGAAGATGACGAAGATGTATATATCATGTTTGGAAAAGAAAGCGCTGGAATTCCAGAAGAAATCTTATTGAATTATGAAGAAACTTCTATAAGAATCCCAATGCTGCCACATATCCGGTCATTAAATTTATCTAACTCTGTAGCGATCGTTGCCTATGAAGTGCTGAGACATCAGGGATTTAAGGCATTTCAGATGGAAGGACAGCTGCATCACTATAAATGGTAGAATGATAATAGAAGGAACTGCAAATGGATCATGCAGTTCCTTTTTTGACATAATAATATTCAAGTGGCAAATATTTTAACAAGAATATAGCAAGAATTCTCCTTCCTCTGCAGGTGGGAGATGAATTGCGCAAAAACGAAAAAAGAACACTTGTTCGATAATATAATCTATGGTATAATAGAATCATGACATTGAGCATGTGCATGTAATGTTCCGTGCGCAGCTGAGAACAGAACGTAGTAAATTTATCAATGCTTATAAAAGTGCCAGTAGCAGGCACTACAGTAGAAGTAATCCGTCAATACATTGAAACCCAGGGAGAGAAAAAGTATTGAACATAGCATATCGTTTCCGAATCTATCCGACAGAAGAACAGAAGATACTTCTTGGCAAAACATTTGGCTGTTGTCGTTTTCTATACAATCAGATGCTTGATGATAAGATTCGAGAGTATGAAAAGACAAAGAAAATGTTAAAAAACACACCGGCCATGTATAAAAGGGAATATCCATTTCTGAAAGAAGTAGATTCGCTGGCACTGGCAAATGTCCAGCTTCATCTGGAAAAGGCATATAAGAATTTTTTTCGGGATCCCAAGACTGGATTTCCAAGATTCAAGTCAAAACATCATTCCAGAAACAGCTATACAACGAATGTGGTCAATGGGAATATCCTGGTGGAAAGTAAGAAGATCCGACTTCCAAAATTAAAATGGATCGCCATGAAAAAACACAGGGAGCCAGCAGAAGGTCTTCGGTTGAAATCAGTGACTGTCAGTATGGAACCATCCGGAAAATACTTTGCAAGTCTGCTGTATGAAGGATACAGCTGTGAAAACCAAGCAGCTGAACCAGGCTATAGTACTGCAAAGATACTTGGAATAGATTATGCAATGCAGGGGATGGCAGTGTTTTCAGAAAAGATCGAGACGGAAGAAGCAGGTTTTTTTAGAAAAAATGAAAAAAAACTGGCGAGGGAGCAGCGAAAGTTGTCAAGATGCGTACGAGGAAGCCATAACTATGAACTGCAGAAAAAGAAAGTTGCCAGATGTCATGAAAAGATACGAAACCAGCGAAGAGATCATCTGCACAAACTCAGCCGGAAGATCGCAGACAGTTATGATGCAGTTGCGGTGGAAGATATCGATATGAAAGCAATGGGTCAGTGCCTGCACTTCGGAAAAAGCGTACAGGATAATGGATATGGACTGTTCAGGGAAATGTTAGACTATAAACTGGCGTGGCAGGGAAAGAAAATGGTAAAGGTAGATCGTTTCTTTCCTTCCAGTAAAAAATGCTGTAAATGTGGAAGGATAAAGAAAGAGCTGAGATTATCCGAAAGAGTGTATCACTGTGAGTGTGGAAATGAGATGGACAGAGATCGTAATGCAGCGATCAACATCCGTGAAGAGGCAAGAAGGATGTTGACAGCATAAACTGTCCGTATCCGGACAATTGTATAATAAGAAAACATGCCCGTGTCAGGGCAAAAGAATCGCGGGGCACGCGAGGATAGCTTGTAGATACTTGGCTCAGTAGAGCTATTGAGCAAGAAGCCCCCACTTCAAAATCAGGGATTTAAGTGGTGGGAGCATGTCACAATGAAAGTTATGAATGTTGCAGTAGTAGGAGCAGGAATCTATGGAATTAACCATGTAAATGCATATACGTGGAATCCAAACACAAATTTAGTTGCAGTGTGTGACTTAAATAAAGAGATCACAGATCGCATTGCAGAACAATACAATGTAAAAACATACAATGACGTAAATGAAATGTTAGACAACGAAGAAATTGATGCTGTATCTATTGCAACACCAGATGCTTTCCACATGGACCCGGCATTAGCAGCGATCCGTCATGGAAAACCAATTCTGGTGGAGAAGCCATTAGCAACAACATCAGAAGATGCAAAGAAAATTTTAGCAGAAGCTGAAAAATACAATGTAAGAGTTGCAGTCGACTATCATAAGAGATGGGATCCAGCGGCGATCAATGTACGAAATGAACTTCAGAACGAAGAATCAGGAGCACCAATCCGTGGATATATGTGCATGGATGATATCATTGATGTTCCAACAGAATGGTTCAACTGGGCAGACAAATCAAGCCCTGTACATTTCTTAGGAACACATTGTTATGATCAGGTTCGTTGGTATATGGGATGTGAAGTAGAAGAAGTATACGCAGTAGGAACAAAGAAAGTGTTAAAAGCAAGAGGAGTTGATACATATGACTCTATTCAGGCAACATTAAAAATGGAAAATGGATGCTACTGGACAGTAGAAAATTCTTGGATCTTACCAAAAGGATTCGCAAAAAATAATGATGGAAGAACACAGATCCTGTGCGAAAATGCAATGTTTAGGATCGACTCTCAGAATCGTGGAGTAGAAATCTATAACAATAGCAAATTACGCACACCAAACTCTTATTTCATCTTAAATAACTGTGGACGGCCAAGTGGATTTGGAATTGAACCAATTAACGATTTTATCTACTGTTTACAGAATGATCTTCCATTTATAGCTGATGGAAACGATGGATTACAGGCAGAATTGATCGCAGAAGCAGTTCATGAAAGTCTTGAAAAAGGTGTGGCAGTGAAATTAAAGAGAGATTAAGACTCTTTCGTCTATGGCCCTATGATAAAAAGAAAAGTCTGGAAAAGTATTAGAATTTTCCAGACTTTTCTTTTTTTAGTTCAAACGGATCGCAGCAAGAGCTTTCTTAAATTGTACAGAAAACAAGATCGCTGTAAATGTTACTGCAATAAAATCAGCAACAGGTTCCGCCATATAAACAGCCATGGTCTGATCTGTTGTAAAAATATGAGGCATGATATAGATCAAAGGAATTAAAAGTACAAATTTTCTCATAACAGCAACAACAATAGAAGAAATTGCTTTTCCAAGAGAGTTAAATGCCATTTGGCAGGAAATCTGAATTCCAAACATAAACATAACTGCCATGTAAACACGAAGAGCCTTCTTTGTAAATATAACAAGAGCTGGATTTGAAGTAAAAATACCAGCAAACATTTGAGGGAATAACATGACGAGTCCCCATAAGATGATAGAGTAAGTCAAACTTGCCTTTAATAAGAGGAAGAAAGTACCCTTTACACGATCCGTATTCTTTGCACCATAATTATAACTCATGATCGGCTGTGCACCCTGTCCAAGTCCCTGAAGAGGAAGCATCGCAAACTGCATTACACTAGTAAGGATCGTCATTGCACCAACAGCCACATCACCACCGTATTTAAGCAAAGAAGAGTTAAAACACACAGAGATGATACTTTCACTTGCCTGCATGATAAACAAAGAAAGTCCAAGAGCCAGACAAGGCAGGATCACAGGAGCTTTCAGTGTCAGGTTTTGTTTCTTGATACGAAGTGTCGATCTTGTCCCAAATAAGAAACTCAATACCCAGATGCAAGAACAAGCCTGAGATATGATTGTAGCCAGTGCGGCACCACGAACGCCCATATGGCATGCAAAGATAAAAATCGGATCTAAGATGATATTGATCACGGCTCCGATCAAAACAGAATACATTCCAGTTTTCGCAAATCCTTGCGCAGTGATAAATGCATTCATTCCAAGTGTTAACTGTACAAAAATCGTGCCAAGAGAATAAATATTCATATAACTGACTGCATATTCGATCGTATTCTCACTGGCTCCAAATGCCATCAAAAATGTACGGTTGCCAAAAAACATGATCAAAGTTAAGATCACAGAGATAATGATCTGCATCGTAAAACAATTTCCAAGAATATTTTCCGCAGAATCAAGATCTTTCTTACCCATCAAGATCGAAGCACGAGGGGCACCACCATTTCCAACAAGAGCGGCAAATGCCGAAATGATCATGATCAGCGGCATACAAACTCCAACTCCAGTCAGAGCTAAAGCGCCACTTCCAGGAATATGTCCAATATAAATACGGTCAATAATATTGTAAAGCATATTGATCATCTGAGCGGCCAAAGTCGGAATTGCCAGTCTTAAAAGCAGTTTCCCAATGGGTTCCGTTGCTAAAAATTCTTTATCATTATTCATAATAAAATTACCAAATCCTTTCTTAAGCATAAAAATTCATTTTATCACAAAATCCGTAAAATGTATACATATATATGTATTGTGCCAAATTTAATCGTTGATTTTTTGAAAAATAACAAGTAATATAGTTCTTTAGAACAAAAAAAGGACGTGAAATAAATATGCAGATCATAGAGACATACGGAAAATATATCGAGAAATGGGCAAATACAAATCCAGACAGAGCAAGAGTATTATTAAAACTTGGATGGGAAGCTCAGAACTTAAAATATAAATTTACACCAGACAAACGATTACTGCCAGCAGATAGATATCTCGCGCATCTGATGATGAACACGATGCTGATGCCACTTAAGAATCCTCAGGAATGTGCGATCGTCAGTATCTTTACACCATGTGAGATCTTACACGAAGCAGGATTACATCCATATAATGTAGAAGCATTTTCCTGCTATCTTTCCGCATCAAATGCAGAACGAGCATTTTTACAGCAGGCAGAGAACACAGGAATTTCAGAAACACTATGCAGCTATCATAAGACATTTTTGGGAGCGGCACAGAAGAAGATCCTTCCAAAGCCCAAATGTATCGTATACACAAACCTTACTTGCGATGCAAATTTGCTAACATTCAAAACATTAGCAAAACTATATGATGTACCAGCATTTGCGATCGATGTACCGATGCAGCAAAATGAAGATAACGTCAAATATGTCGCAGATCAGATCAGAGATCTGAAAGTATTTTTAGAAAAATGTACTGGAAAGACGATTACAGAAGATGGACTAAAAGAACGAATGAGACGAAGCAAACGTACGATGGATAAGTTCATTGAATGTCAGAAAAAATCCGCAGATAAAGATATCAAAACAGATCTTGTCACACCGCTTTTTGCAGGAATGACAAATAATATTTTGTTGGGAACAAAAGAAGAAGAGAAATATGTGGATCAGTTATTAAAAGATATCGAAAAAGCACCAAAGAAAAAAGGAAAGAATATCTACTGGATGCACACAATCCCATTCTGGTCAGGTGCAGTACAGGAAGCACTGGCATTTAATGAGAATGCACAGATCGCAGGATGCGAGTTAAGTCGTACATTCGAACCTGATTTTGATCCAGAAGATCCATACGATGCGATGGCGAGAAGAATGGTCTATCATGGATTAAATGGAAGTGCGGTAAGAAGAATTGAAGCCGGAATCCGCCATGCAAAAGATGTGAAAGCAGATGGAGCTGTCTGGTTTGGACACTGGGGATGTAAACATACACTTGGAGCAGCACAGCTTGCCAAGAAGAAGTTTGAAGAAGCAGGAATTCCAATGCTGTTATTAGACGGAGATGGATGTGACCGAAGCCACGGCGGAGAAGGACAGACTTCAACAAGACTAGGAGCATTTTTAGAGATGCTTGGAGCTGAAGAAATGGAAGGTGGACAAGATGAGTAAGACATATTACGTTTGTAAATATACACCAATTGAATTATTGCAGGCATTTGGCGGGGAATGTGAGAATTTAAACCAGATGCCGGAAGGATTTGATCTCGCAGATCAGATCGCACATCCAAATATCTGTGGATTTGGAAAAGCTGTTTTAGAAGCAGTTATGACTGGGAAAGTAAAAGAACTGGTTTTAGTAAACTGCTGTGATACGATCCGAAGTGTCTATGATATTCTGGAAGACAGTGGAAAACTTGATTTTTTATATATGATCGATATGCTGCACTGTGACGGAGAATGCAGCAGGGAACGAACTGTTTTACAGTTAAAAGGACTTGCAAGAGCCTATGGAGCCTACAAAGGATCTGAATTTGATCAAAAGAAATTTGTTGAAGCATTTAAAGAACCAGAAAAGCAGAAAGAACCATATATCAGTGTTCTTGGGGCAAGAATGGGAAATGAATTATATGAAATGGTCAAAGAATCCATGCCATATTCAGTGGAGAATGATACTTGTGTCAATAACCGAAGCGTCGGTGAAGTAAAGCCACCAAAGACAGATGATTTTAATGAATTAATGGAATGGTATGCAGCAGAACTTTTAGGACAGACACCTTGTATGCGTATGATGGATAACAGCGGAAGAAAACGTTTGTATAATGATCCAAACTTAAAAGGGATCATTTACCATACGGTCAAATTTTGTGATTTCTACAGTTTTGAGTATGCACAGGTAAAACAAAACATTACAGTGCCATTATTAAAGATCGAGTCAGACTATACAGTGCAGAGCAGCGGACAGTTACTGACAAGATTAGAAGCATTTGCAGAAAACATGAATATGGACAATTTAGAAAGTGGTGAGAAGAAAATGGGAAAAGGATATTTTGCAGGAATCGACAGCGGATCTACAAGTACAGACGTTGTTATTTTGAATAAAGATGGAGAAATCGTGACAGGAATCATTCTGCCAACAGGTGCTGGAGCAGCGATGGGAGCAGAACGAGCTTTGGAAGAGGCCCTAAAACAGGCAAAACTTCAGAGAGAAGATATCGATGCTATGGTAACAACAGGATATGGAAGAACGGCAATCACCGATGGAGATAAAAGTATCACAGAGATCACATGCCATGCAAGAGGAGCACATTTCTTAAATCCAGAAGTGAGAACGGTCATTGATATCGGTGGACAGGACAGCAAGGTCATTCGTCTTGACGAAAATGGAGCGGTTGCAAACTTTGTTATGAATGATAAATGTGCAGCTGGAACCGGACGATTTTTAGAGATGATGGCGAGAACAATGGAAATGGATCTGGACCAGATGAGTGAAGCAGGACTTACATACAAAGAAGATATCACAATCTCCAGTATGTGCACGGTATTTGCAGAATCAGAAGTCGTATCCTTGATCGCGCAGAACAAAGAAACCGATGACATTGTTCACGGATTAAATAAAGCCGTTGCATCCAAAACAGCAGCTCTTGCAAAACGAGTTGGAGGAGAAGAACGCTATATGATGACAGGTGGTGTATCTAAGAATAAAGGCCTGGTAAAGACACTGGAAGAAAAACTTGGAACAACTCTTGTGATCAGTGATAAAGCTCAGTTATGCGGGGCACTTGGAGCAGCCTTATTTGCAATGGATATGGTTCAGAAGTAACAAAAGTATGCTATGATAAAGAAAAATAGCTTTGAGAGAAAAGAGTGAATCATAGATGAAAGAATACTACCGAATCGGTGAGACGGCAAGTCTGATGGGAATTACAACCCAGACTTTGCGGTTTTACGATAAGATTGGACTCGTGAAACCGATAAAGATCGATCCAAGAACCGGATATCGTTATTATGCATATGAACAATTTCATTTTATCGACAGGATCAAATATTTACAAAGTCTTGGAATGCTGCTTGATGATATCAAAGAAGTCATGCTTAGTAAGAAAGTCGAGCGGTTACTTCCATTTCTTGACCAGCAGAAGAAAGTCTTAGAAGAAGAAGAAAAAAAGATCCGTCATCAGATCGAGATGGTTGACTGGTACAAAGATTATTTTACCTATATGGAGCGAAATGAAGATGCACCATGTGTCATGCATTTAAAAGAACGATATTATCTGCAGGTTCCATGCTATAAAAGAGATCTCCTGGCAGATATGGAGATCCGTCTTGCGAAGGAAAAAAGTGAGCAGGGAATTGATAATGCGATGTATCTAAGACAGTATGGCTATAAGATTTCATACGATGCATTTTGTAAGCAGAAATTCCGGCCGGATTACTATTTTATTTACTTAAATGAGAAAGTAAAAGATGCACCAAATATCTTAAAGCTCCCAGAAGGAGATTATCTGTGCTTTCGGGAAAGAATCTTAGAAGAGGCATGGAATCCTCAAAGGATCATCAGTTATTTTCAGGGAAAGGCAAAGCCAGAACTGATGCTTGCGATGGAATATGAGGATAATCTTGATAATTATGCTCATGCCAATTATGAAATACAGATTTTACTAGAAAAAAACTAGGAAATAGCTTGACCTTATTCTTACAATAAGGTTTAACATAAATTATGATAAAAATGATAAGGAAGGATACAGAAAATGAGGTTCTGTATCTTTTTTCATTTCTGAATTTATCATGAAAGCAACAAATTACAAAGGAGGATAAAACAAAAATATATGAATGGACTATTACTTGTAATTCAGACGATTTCAGATTTCCTGTGGGGAACGCCAATGACAATCGCATTGATCGGAACAGGACTTTATTTATCAATTAAATTTAAGTTTCGCTACATCACAAAGATTAAATTTCATTTCCAGAATACATTTGGAAAGATGTTCAAAGGGAAAGGAGAAGGGGAAGGAACCGTATCTGGATTCGCAGCAGCATGTACAGCTATGGCCAATACGATCGGTGTTGGGAACATCGGTGGTGTGGCAACTGCGATCACGATGGGAGGACCAGGAGCGATCTTCTGGATGTGGATCTCAGCACTTCTCGGAATGTCTACAAAAGCCTGTGAGATCATTCTTGGACAGAGATATCGTGTAAAATACAAAAATTCAATGGACGAGTATATGTGTGATAGATCGTTCGTAATGAAAAATGCACTTGGGTGGAAAAAAGGAGCCTTTTTGCTTGCAATCTGTTGTTTTGTCCTTGGACCATGGACATGTTGTGTACAGACAGAATCCGTTGTAAATTCCCTAAAGGAAGGTAAGCGCTTTATCTTAGGGTGTTGCTAGAATAATAGAATGCTAGTACTTTACTTCATTTTCCTAGCAAACATCTTTTGCACTTCTTCATTCCACGGTGCTAGTTTTTCTAATTCTTTCTGGGCAGTTCTCGCATTTGGACGTTTTTCCAATAAGAAATTTAAATACTTATACACGTTCAGATCATATGCTTTTGCCATCTCGATCATTGTAAAACAGATCGCACTGGCATTGGCTCCGTCTACAGAATCACAGAACAACCAGTTCTTTCTTCCGACCGTGATCGGACGGATCGCATTTTCACTTAGGTTGTTACTGAGACTGCACCTTCCATCTTCCAGATATGTCATCAGTGAATCTTTTCGGTTTCGGATGTATATCACAGCCTGGTCAAGACGACTTCCTTTGACAGGTGTCTGTGCATCAAGCCATGACAAAAAAGCCTCAATGACTGGTTTTTCATCTTTGAGACGTCGTTTCTTTTTTTGTTCCGGAGAAAACCCTTTTTCACGATAACGCCGTTCATATTCAAACAGCTTATCACAATACAAAACTCCCTGAACGGCAGGATCTGTATAATCTTTTTCATGACCTTTCGGGATCGCTTCCAGAAGATATCTGCGGATATGTGCATAACAACAGCAGCGTTTTCCATCCTTCAACAGGTTGTATCCATGATAGCCGTCTGCCATAAAGTAATATCCCGGCTTAATCCCGTCCAGAAATCCGACCGCATGTTTTCCTGCTCTTGTTTCCGTATAATGATAGAGCCCGATCTTTGGCAGTCCGTCTTCTCCGCTGCGTACCACCCAGATAAAAGACTGTGTCTGGGCTCTCCGCCATTCTTCCTTCAGCACCTGAAGACGTGTTTCATCCATCATCAGAAACTTTCGTTTCTTCAGCTGTTTCTCAAAATATTCATACATTGGCTGAAAGTATGTTTTGGAACAGTGAATGATCCATCTTGCCATGGAAGCTCTCGTGATCGTTGCTCCCAGCTGTTCCCAGTCTTTTTCCTGCCGGTACAGTGGCATTGCGTTCATGAACTTCTGACAGATCACATGTGCTGCAAGCGATGGAGATACATAACTTCCACGCAGAAGTGCAGGAACCCCGTTATCTTTAACGAACTGCGGTTCCTCCGTTTCTTTGCACTTTGGGCATCCATAAGTTGTAGCGATATATTCCACACGTTCCAGTTTCGCCGGTGTAAAGATGACTTCACTTCGGATCAGTTCATGACCGATCTCGACCATCTTTGTTCCGCAGATACTGCATGTTTTCTGTTCTTCTGTCAGAGTGTCAACGAATTCCTGACGGACAGGGATATCACGGAACTGTTCGTTAAGATCCGGTTTCTTTTTCCGCTTTCTTTCATGGGCTTTGATCTCAATATATTCCGGTTCGATCTCTTTTGCCGGTTCTTCCTCCATAAGTTCATCAAACAGACTCATCTGCCCCGGAAGATCTTCTTTCCGTCTTTTTTCACTGGAAGCTCCAAACAGCTTTGCTTTCAGATATGAGATCTCTGCCTGCAGGTTTGAAATGATCTGATCCTTCTTTTCATCGGATGCATGATGTTCTTCGATCGTTTTTCGAAGATCTTTGATCATCTCCGTCTGCACACGGATCGTCTGATTTAGTTGTGAGATCGTATCCTTCAGCTCGATCAGACGGATATCATTTCTGCCTGAACTCATGGTATAAAACTCCTTTTTTCGATACTTATATTATACCATAAAAACGGCGGAATCCCTAGTAAAATGGGACTTTTTTTACTCTTTTTTATCCTCAGGTTTTCTCGGTCTAATCGCTTTTGGCTGCTCGATCTCCAGACCTGACATCAGCCAGTCGAACTGTCTCCAGGTGATCGGCTGCACTTCATTTTTATTTCTTGGCCAACAGTATCTTCCCTCGGAGTCCGTCAGTCTTTTATATAATAATACGAAGCCATCGTTTTCATATAAAAGTGTTTTGATTCGGTCACAACGCCTGCCACAGAAAAGATATAGCGCTCTCTGCTCTGGATCCATATGAAACTGATCCTTCACGATCGAATATAATCCATCGATCTGTTTTCTCATATCAGTATATCCACAGACAATATAAATATCATCCACAGCAGAGATATCACCTAACATGAGAATGCACCTATAAGTTTTAATGTCTGTTCCAGTAACTTTGGATCGGTCTGATTACTGATCCGCAGAACAGCCTGTCCGATCTGAAGTTCCATTGTTGCAACGGGTTTTGTGATCTCTGCAATATCTTCTGTAGAAGTCGGTCCATAAAGATCGGTTGACTGGTCTGGAATGATCTCCAGTTATAAAAAGTTCCTGGATTGATGTCATGTTCCAAACACCACTGGTGATCAGAAAGTCCGCTCTGTCTGCATTCCATGATGATCTCATACTGTTCCTGTTCGGTACGTCTTTTTGCTCTCATTGTACTCCTCCATAATTGTAGTAAAGTACTAGCATTTTCATTCATCTAGCAAACGATGGAAGTAAAACACTAGCATCTAGCAATCATTATGACAGGATTTGTGTGGATTGAAAATCCACCCTTAGATAAAGCGCTTACAAAAAAACAGAAATGAATTCTTACAAACCAAGAATTCATTTCTGTTTGGTATCAATATATTATTTTATATGTTTTGCAATCTCAAGAATACAGTCTTTTGTCTGTTCACAATATCCAAGTCTGTCATAAAATCCGTGATCCATTCCCTGATAGCGGATAACTTCACAAGGAATATCAGCATTCCATAGATGTTCGGCAAACAGATCATTAGATAATCGAAAATAATCATATTCTGCTTCAATCATTAATACATTAGAAAGGTTTGATAAATCTATGGCATACAAAGGAGATGCCATAGGATTTTTTGCATCTGAAATATCATTAAGATATAAGTTTTGTAATGTACCATTTAAATTTCGAAAACGATTTAAACGAGTGATAACATATTTTTTATGTTCAGGAATCACGTCGTATAGATCATAATCCCAATAATCAAGATCAGAAGCGGAACATACATCCAAAGCTCCATAAATAGGAATCACAAGTTTTAAGTATTTTCCAACTTCAGATAAACCGCAGGAAACAGCCAGAGCACCACCAGCACTTTCACCAGCGATAGAAAGGTTATTAGGATCAATATTCCAGTGATCAGCATGATGTACTAACCATTTGACCACATCTTTACAATCATCAAAAGCAGCTGGGAATGGAGCTTCAGGTGCTAGACGATAATCAATGGAGATTACAGTTGCACCAGACTGCTCAGCAAGAAAACGGCATTGATTTTGTAAGACCAAAGTGCTGCCTCCAATATACCCGCCACCATGAATAAACACGATGGCAGATTGTTTTTCCTTATTTGGAATTCGGAAAAAAGTAATCGGAATTTTCCGGTCAGATAATGAAACAAGATATGGAATTTCTTCGATTTCCTCAGTACACAGATCAAGGTTTGGAGATCCCATCTCTTTTCTTAATTCATGAATATTCAAATAGGTTGTATCAGGTTCTTTATATGTAAGAATATATTTTCCAGAAGATTCTACCTTTTGGATCACGTTAGGATCAACAACGTGAAAACGTGTTTCATCAGGAATTCTTTTAAAAGTACATGAATGTAGGGAGCCTTTCGATAAAGGCATCGTTGTTGTTTGTAACATGATATCACTTCCTTATATAGATTCAATTAGGACAAGATCGTCTTTTGCATGAACCGTATTTTTTGCTAATAATGTAACATTTCGTTTAGAACTGTCAGCTGTATCAATAACCATAACGGTTGGATCATAACCAGCTTCAATGATCTTATCTAATTCAATCGTTGCCAGAAGATCTCCAGGCATTACAATATCATTTGTTTTTACATTTGGTGTAAAATATTTACCTTCTAATTTTACAGTATCAATTCCGATGTGAACCAGGATTTCTTCGTTATTATTTCCTTTAATTCCATATGCATGAGCTGTTGGATATACAGCAGAAACGGTTCCAGCAATCGGTGAAACAATTGTTCCATTGGTTGGTTTTACAGCAATTCCTTTTCCTAAAGCTTCTGAAGAAAAGGCCTGATCAGATACTTCTGTTAAAGGTACAACGTTTCCATCAGCAGGGCTGTAGAATTTCATTGCAATAGCCCCATTGTTTTCAATAGAAGATGCAACAGGTGTAACAGTTCCTTTTGCATCATAACGTTCAGATTCAGGGATCATGGAATCATTAAATCCTACAAAATAAGTTAAGACAGCTGAAATTAAGAATGCTCCAAAGTAAGCAATGATAAATCCAGTAAATCCCGTTCCAAAGTAAGCAGGGAAGGTTGGAACTGCAGCAACAGCGACAGCCATAGCACGAGCACCGCAAGACCCAGCAATCGCACCACCGATACCACCACCGATAACAGCACATGCAAATGCTTTACGATATTTTAAAGTGATTCCATAAATCGCAGGTTCTGAAATACCAAAGAATCCCATAATAGCTGCAGGGGATGCAATCTGTTTTAAACGTTTATCTTTTGTCTTTAACCATACACCAAATGCAGCACCAGACTGAGCGATGATACTTGGTCCAAAAACAGCTAAAATTGTATCAAATCCAAATTTCTCGATATTGGAGAAGATAATAGGGAACAGTCCCCAGTGAATACCAAAAATTACTAATACCTGAGCGATTGCACCAATGAAACCACCAGCAATTGTTGGATTAAATTTGTAAAGACTCATATAAAAGTTAGCGATTGTATCACTTAACATAGATCCTAAAGGTCCAAAAATAACAATTGTTACTGGAACTACGATCAGTAATGAGAAAAAAGGAGCAATTCGGCTTCTAATAGAATCAGGAAGAATCTTTTTTAGTCCTTTCTCTACAAAAGATAGCAACACAATAGCAAAAATAATTGGAAATACACTGCTCTTAAATGCAGTCAAATGAACGGGAATTCCTAAAAAAGTAATTGCAGTTCCTGCATCATATAATGCAGTTAAATTTGGGTATAATAGCGCACCAGCAATTGTTACAGAAACAAACATATTTGTTTTTAATTTCTTAGAGCATGTGATTGCAATAACAATTGGTAAAAAATAATACAAACTGTCAGCGGCTGCATTTAAAATCTGATAGGTACCACTTGCGTCAGTTAATAAATTGGTAGCTGTAAGGATACTTAAAAGCCCCTTTAGTATACCTGCACCGATTAACACATCAATCAGCGGAGTAAATAAGCTTGAGATTAGTTCTAGAGCAGATCCGAAGACTCCCTTTTTTTTACCGTCTGATTTTTCAGAAGATGTATTACCTTGTGGGAGTAATGTGGCAAGTTCATCGTATACATATTGAACATTTGAACCAATTACAACCTGTGTTTGCCCGGCAACTTCCATTACCTGTAATATGCCATCGGTTCTTTCTAAGGCAGCTTTGTCAATAGAATTTTTATCTTTAAGATCAAAGCGAAGCCTTGTGGAGCAGTGAGAGTAAGAATTAATATTTTTCTTACCTCCTACTTTTTGCAAAATTTCTTCTGCGAGTTGTTTGTTAGTCATTTTCTTTTCCTCCTTAAGATTTAAAATTTATCTTAAGTCTTGCCTACTCGAAGTAGTCACAATCTTAGGTACATAATGAAACTTATAATTTTTGCCCTTGTGTTAAAAGGCGTTGAATATGGATTGTCAGATAAACAATTTCACTTTTTGATATTTCGTATTCATAACTTTTTTTAATATAAGTAGAGATTTTCTTAGCACATAAAAAAGCTTCTGACATATTTTGCTCTACTTGGTCATAAAGAAAATTAGCTTCTTCCATAACATTTTCATGAAGCAGTAATCGTTGTGAAAAGAATTTTAAATGAAGAATAAACCGGGTATAAGTTAAAGATTCCTCATCAAATGCTATGTTAAATTCATATTGAACGATGTTACAGATATCTTTGATTAGTTTGGTCATTTCAATAACAGATTGAAGTTCTTTTCCGTTGATCTCAGCATTAATGATATGTAACGCAATAAAGCTTGCTTCATCTTCAGAAAGTGAAATATTTAAAGCATCATTGACAATAGCAATTGATTTTTTGGCAACCTGATACTCTTCAGGATAAAAACGCCTAATTTCCCAGACCAGCTGGTTTTGAAAGATCAAGCCCTTATGATATCTCTCAACGGCATAATAAATATGATCACAAAGTGTAACATAGATATTATCACTTAACTCTTTGTTAAGATCATCTTCGGCTAGTTTTTTGATGCAATCTGCAATATAGAAGTAATCAATAGGAATCTGTTCTAATAATGCGGATAATTTTGTGTTGATATCATCGCTTTCAATTTTAAAAATATGCTCAATTTTATTTTCATCAACAAATTCTCCTTTTTTCTTTTGAAAGCCTAATCCTAAGCCAGTTAAAATAATATCTTTTCCATCTTTGTTTTTCGAAAATACTACATTATTATTGAGCACTTTCTTTATGTAGTGTTTTTCTTTCATACTTGTATCCTCCAAAATAAAAAAGAGACCAGAAAATATAATAAGGGTATAAAAATAACCTTATCATAAATTCTAGTCTCGCCTATTCATATAATAGTCACGATCCACGTTCAATTATGTTCGTATTCTAGCACAAAAATAAAATGTTGTCAAATATTAACGTAAGAAATGCATAATACAATATTTCTTATTATTTTATAATATCAAAGCCGATCTTTTATGGCGGCAACCGACTTGTTAAGTGCAGTTTATGTCATTGTCACATTGATCTTTATTTACAGCAAACGAAAAGAGATCATGCGACTATATAATGATTTTTGGGATCGTTTTATTCCAGCATTAAAAAGAGGAGAACATCCAGAAAAAGTATCTTATAAAACAGTCGAAGAAAAAGGAGATGTTTTATGATGAAGAATTCTATTGAAAACATCATCAAAGAAAATAAGATCATGGTCATTGATGGCTCTATGTCCACACCACTGGAAAATAGAGGGAGTCTCTCTGAATTCCAAGTTGTGGACAGCTAAGATCTTAGCGGAACAGCCAGAACTGATCAAACAGGTTCACAAAAATTACTTCAAAGCAGGAGCAGATATCATTTTATTTGAAACAGTACCATCTCTAAAAGAAGCTAAAGTTGAGGCAGAAATTGCTGAAGAATATGGATATGATTACTGGATCAGTTTCTCATGTCTAAGTGAAAATATCATCTGCGAAGGAACACCGATCACAGAATGTGCAACAACATTTGCAAAAGGATATCCCCATTTAAAAATGATCGGTGTCAACTGTACAAAACCAGAATATATCACGGGATTGATCCATAAGATCAAAGAAAACTGTGATATTCCGATCGGAGTTTACCCAAACAGCGGGGAAGAGTACGATGCAGTGAAGAAAGTCTGGTTTGGCAAACAGTCAGCCCTGTCATTTGAACAATACGCATACAATTATATGAAATCTGGAGCAAGTGCAGTTGGAGGATGTTGTACAACCGTAGCAAAACATGCAGAGGAAGTCGTAAGAGCCAAAAAACGGTTTTCTGAAGAACAAAAATAACTGAAAAAAATGAAATCATAAAAATGACCTCAGGATAATCTCTAAATAGATTGTCAGAGGTCATTTTTTTCTTTATAATGAGTATATTGGAAATCTAAAAAGAGAAGGAAAATATATGGATAAAAAGAAAAGATTAATTCAGTTAACAGAAGGAATATTACTCTGTTGTGTGATCGTTGTCATGACGTTGCTCTGCATAGGGATCATAAAAAAAGAGGTAAAGAATACAAAAGGAAAATTAACAGAGACAATTGGGTGGTATCGAATACAAGATAATAAAAAAGTGCAAGTAGATCTAAATCAGAAGATAAAGGCAGATCCGCAAGGAAAACTTGTACTATATAATGATACGATTGCCCAGAAATACAAAGGATATCTGATGACAACAAAGGCAGCAAAATATTCTGTCAGAATTTATGCTGGAGATCAGTTGATCTATCGATACAGTGATTCTAATTTTCATCGCAATGATCAAATGAAATCTAAATTAAGCTGCGATGCGAGAATCCCAGAACATGGGAAAAAGGGAACCGTTATCAAGATCATATATCAGAACGGAAGTAACGGAAGTTATCAGCTTGATGATATTTTAGTTGGACGTGGAGATGTAGTTATGGGATTCCATGTTCAACAGGAAATAGTCGGTATCGTGATGATCGCGATCATGTTTTTCTTAAGTTTTGTAGCGTTGATCACTGGAATTTATCTGAAGCATTTTAAATTAAACAGCACCAGATTCTTAAACATAGCAGCATTTCTGGCACTAAGTGGGATCTGGTTTTTGTCAGATTCAGCATTAGCACAGGAATATACATCATTTCCGGCACTGACAGGAATGATTTCTTTTTATGCATTTATGCTGATGTCAGTACCGATGGTTCATTTTGTAAAAAATACACTGAAGTTTGAAAAATATAAAGTCTTAGATGTGATCAATTTGTTATTTTATGCGAATGCGTTGATTCAGGGAATTTTAAACAAATGTTTGAAAATCCATATGGTCCATATGCTGTTCGTAACACATGTACTCTTGTTCATTGCAGTAATAACCATTGTTGTTTTGATGATAGAAGAATACCGAAGAACAAAAGATAGCGAACTTAAGATCATTATGAATGCCTTTGGGATCATGGCCGTTGCAGGGGTATTATCATTATGCATGTACTGGAAACTTGAGATTCCTTTTTATGGAACCATTTTTGAAGTGGGTGTTTTGATCTTTGAACAGTTGTTATTAACTAGTATTTTTGTAAATCTTGTTGAACAGGCGAAAACAAGATCTGAGCTTGAAGTTTATGAAAGACTTCTAAAAGAAGATCGTATGACAGGTATTAACAACAGGACTGCATTTGAGGAACAGCTTCAAGACATTGAGGATCACGCACAAGATTACGATAATGCTGCATTGATCTTTATGGATGTAGATGGATTAAAAAATACAAACGATCTTTATGGACATAATGCAGGGGACGAACTGATCATTTCTGCGGCACTATGTATAAAAAATGTATTTGCAACATATGGAAAATGTTACAGGATCGGCGGGGATGAATTTTGTGTGCTTATTTTTGATTCAATAGAGAATATGGATGAATTATTGAAACAAATGGATCAAGAGATCATAAAGTATAATAGAAATAACAGATATTATCTTTCAATTACAAGAGGGGTAAGTTTCTTAAAAGATACAGAAGGAAAACAGAAGAAGATCAGTGATTGGAAATATGAGGCCGATCAGGATATGTATTGTAACAAAAAGAGGAGAAATATAAATGACAGATTATAATATAGATTTTTTGATCGCAGGACTTGTATTTTTAATATTTCTGTTGATTCATTTTCAGCGTTATAAAAAACTGAATAATATCAGTGGAAGAACATTCTGGTTCTTAATTATTGCAGGAATATTTGATATCATATTTGATCTGTTAAGCTCCATACTATTGGTAAAAAGTAATCCTGCTTATAATTCATGGATGATCTTTTTTTCCACGATGCTTTATATCCTGCAGATGATCGTTGTATATATTTTCTATAATTATACACAGGCATTAAGACACTGTGATGAAGATATAAGAACAAGAAATATAAAGATCATGGCAGTACCAATACTATGTATGGAAGTAGCTATCGTGACCAATGTTTTACACAAACAGTTTTTTTATTGTAATGAACAGGGGCAGTATGTTCATGGAAAAGCATATTTGGTAACATATATTTTTACATTGATCTGTATAGCTGCTGTCATTATAAATTGCTTTATCAATCAGGAAGAATATCAGAAGAATGAGCTTCGGGCGATCAAGGAATTCCTTGGAGTTGCATTGGTCTGTGTTACGATACAGATGAAATTTCAATCTGTATTAATGACAGGATTTGGGTTATCCTTAGGGATTACGATCTTATTTTGGGCACTTTATAATCCACAGTTATATATAGACAGCCTGACCGGATTGTATTCTAAAGGCTATTTCAGGAGATGGTTTCCAGAGCAGATCAAGAGAAAGAAGGAACTTCATCTGCTTATGATCGATTTGTGGAAACTAAAACAAGTTAATAAGCTATATGGAGTTACAACAGGAGATGAATTGCTGATCCAGATCGCAGAATACCTTCACAAGATTAATGAAGCAAACCATGTTTTCAGGATTCATGGGAATCGTTTTTTTGTGTTCACAACATCATTGATGGATTATGAAACGAATAAAGATGCGATCATGAAACTATTTAAACGACCTTTTAAAGTAAAAGGGGAACGAATTTCTTTTTCCGCTGCGATATGTGGAATCATCAACGTTCAAGAAGTCAAAGAGATCGATGTATTGATCGATTATCTGGAATATCTGGTACAGTTAAAACCTAAATCAGACAGAACGATACTGATTCAGAATGATCAACATACAAAAGAAGGATTTCTTTATGAACAGGAAGTTAAAAAATATATGGCGACAGCAATTGAAGAGGATCTTTTTGAAGTATATTATCAGCCACTGTATGATCTAAAAGAAAAAAGATATCGTACAATGGAAGCATTAAGCCGATTGAGACATCCGTCACTTGGAATGATCTCACCAGAAGTTTTTATCGGAATTGCAGAGAAACATGGACAGATTGCAAAGCTTGGGTATCTTCAATTCCGAAAGGTCTGTAAGTTCATAAAAGAACATCCACAGATCATGGAAAAGATTGAAAGTATAAAGTATAATCTGTCTCCATTGGAATTATTAAAATCAGGATATAGCAAAAAACTGCTCCGTACGATCGAAGAGTTTGACATACCGTTTTCGTATTTTCAATTTGAGATTACAGAAACTGTTGCGACAGAGTATAGTGAAGCATTGTATCAGACGATCGCAGATTTCAAAAAGTCAGGAATTGAGATCTGCCTAGATGATTTTGGATCTGGATATGCGAATCTAAATACGGTACTAAAACTACCATTTTCAACGATCAAACTGGATCGCTCTTTGCTAAATGGAATTTGCTATGATGACCAGGTCGCATTATTATACAAAAATATTGTCGCAGTCATGCAGAATCTGGGACATAAAGTCGTAGCAGAAGGAGTGGAAACTCAGGAAGAGATCGACCTGTTAAAACAATGGGGTGTTGATCTTGTACAAGGATATTATTATACAAAACCATTAGATTCAGAGCAGATCATTCATAAATTAGAGAAAGATGTTTGTTAGGACATCATCATTTTTATAATAGCAGCAGAAGCAAAAAAGAAGTTTTGTTTCTGCTGCTATTATTTTCTTTAAATTCTTGTGAAAATAGAACAAGTACAAAAAATTGATGACATGTTTGGAAAGCGTACAAAAGAAAATTGATTTCAAACCAGAGGTTGCACTGATCTTAGGATCTGGACTTGGAGATTTCGCAGATGGGATTAAGATTGAGCAGACGATCGAAATGTAGTTGCAAAATTTGTAAATGGAAAGAGTGTTCCGAGGGATAAAGATGGAGACGAAACAGCAATTTTTGGAGGAAATCAATAAAGTCAAAGGAAGCAAAAGAGATTACTTAAATAAGTTATTTCAATATGTATCAGAAGCAGTCATCCGGGCGGCGGTACATAAAAATGTAAAAAAAGATGAGTTTATTATTCGAGCAGGAGAGCCATGCGATACTGTCTATATCATCTTAAAAGGCGATGTTGCAGGGGTAGATTATCAAAAATTAGGAAAAGTATATTATTTTATGGATTTCGCAAAGATGTATATTGTAGGAGATTTTGAAATTTTTTCCGAAGATACAAATTATAATGTTTCCATCTGTGCATCTAAAGATAGTGAGCTGTTAGCAATTCCAGCATCGATCTACTGGAAATGGATCAAACATGATGAAAATGCATTGCTGTTAAGAATAAAAAATATAATGACCATTTTGACATCAGAAAAAGCAAGTGATCGAAAATATATGTTTATGAGTTGCAAATCCGTTCTATGATCGCTGGTGTATTCGTAAGTTTAATGAGTGCATTGATCGTCAGTCAGCATGGTAACACTTTTTTAAATTCATTTAAATGAAGCATCAGATATTAGATAAAATATGAAACAGCATCCGCATGTATTCCAGCAGCTTATGTAAAACAGGCAGCCGAATATGTAGAGGGGAAACTTCCAATTTGTACAGTTATAGGTTTCCCGAATGGTTACCATACAACGGCGGTTAAAGTGTTCGAGACAAAGAATGCAATCGCAAATGGTGCAGGATACTAATTTCAGAAAATGAGGAATTAAAAAATGAGTACAGCATTAATGATTGAGATTTTTGGATATATCGGATGCATTTTTGTTATCATTTCTATGCTGATGACATCCGTAGTAAAACTAAGAGTGATCAATATTTATAATCTGATCAAGTTAAGTAAAGCAGATGGAAATCACTATGATATGATTCGTGGGGACAAAGAAGATTCCTACTTAACATATTTTATAAAACACTATAAAGAAGATATGAAAAAATACTTCTTAGAGAACACCTTGGAGCTTTCAGCAGCAGATACAATATATACAGTCTGCTGCGAGGGGGTTCCAGCCGGAGTATTAGCGGGAAAGAAAGAAGGAGATGCGTTAGAGATCAGCTTTGACTACACAACACCAACCTATAGAGACTGTTCCGCAGGACGTTTCCTTTATGCGAAATTAGCAGAAGAGGGATATAAGAAATTTATCTGTAAGAAAGCGACAGAAGGACATAAAAGTTATCTTGAAAAAATGGGATTTGTGAAAGAAAACGGCGTTTATGTAAAGAACGCATAGTACAAAAATTATTAACTAACACCGTTTAACATATACACCTTCAGTTTTGATTTATTGGATTTATTATCTGTAAACTTTAGGTATCTTAGAAAAACGAAATAAAAGAATCGAAGATCCAGAACCATTGAAATTTTGCCGTCATTTTGACTGGTTCGCAGCAAATTTGGTGCATTGTCTGAGCGAAGCGAGTTATGCAAGGAAAATTTGCGAATCAGCGACCGGTCAAAATGGCGAGTAAAATTTCTGGTCTGGATCTTCGATTCTTTTATTTCGTTTTTCTAAGATACGGAAAGACTACAGTGAATCAAACCAACAATCACAAATTAATCAGATTCTACTTCGCATGTAAATCCAGCATCCGTGATCGTCTTGATCGTATCTTGAATTCCCTGTCCATCTGCAGTCAGATATCCTGAAGCAAAGATAGAATTCACAACGGTCAATAATTCTTTTTCCCTTCCTTTAAAATAAATTTCACGTCCAGCGGCACAGCGGATATCAGATGTTGGAACCAGTAATCTTGCCAGACATAATACTTTCAGGCAGTATTCTGGTGTCAAATTTGAAGTATCTCTATCCTGCAGAGGTGTTCCTTTGATCGGAATTAAGAAGTTGATCGGAAGTGCTTCTGGATTGATTTCTTTCAGATCCAATAACATATCAACAACATCTTCCTTACTCTCACCCATACCAATGATACCACCGCTGCAGATTTCAAATCCAAGGTCCTGTAACATATGAATGTTGTTTACACGCTGTTCGTATGTATGTGTTGTGCAGATATTTGGATAATTGGAACGGCTTGTATTTAAGTTATGGTTGATACGGTCTAATCCAGCTTCTTTTAACATTAAGGCCTGTTTCTTTGTTAAAAATCCGATAGAGCAGCATAAATGTGTACCCTCTTCTTTCATCTTACGAATTTTAGAAGCAAGTTCTTCAATCTCATCATCGCTGAATTTCATACCGCTTAATCCGATACAATGACGGGAAAGTTTATGATCATGGACAAATGTGTTATCTCCATATAATTTTTCATCATCGACCCATTTATATTTTTCAATATCTGCATGGGAACGACAGGATTGTGCGCAGTAAGCACAGTTCTGGGAGCAGTTTCCGCTTCTGGCGTTTGTTAAAAGATGAATGCTTACATGATTCCCTTTATATTTTTTACGAAGTGTTCCGGCACGTTCGATCAGTTCATTTAACTGTTCATCAGGTGTATTTAAGATCGCGATGGCTTCTTCACGGGTTAAATTTTGTTCTGAATTCATATGCTATATACCTTCCTTTGTTTAAATTCAAAATATCTTATTAACTTGAACTTTAGCATGAACAAAATTGAATGTCAACATGATGAGATGTTATAGTTAACAATAATAGAATGACCATTGGTAAAATTGTACAAAAATTAACAATCAAAATAGAGCATAATGCCGAATTGTTAAAATTGCATTGACAGAAAGACAAAACAGGTCTATAGTAAGAATCAAGAAATGGATACATTATCATATATTAAATATAAGATAAAGAAAGTCCATCAAGAAGGAGGTTTTTATGAGTCCATCAACTATTACATTATTATTTCTGTTATTTGCAGTGGTGATGTTTGTGTTCGAGAAAATTCCGCTAGGTCTTACATCAATGATCGTGTGCTGCGGTCTGATCGTTACTGGAGTTTTGGACATTCAGGAAGCATTTACAGGATTCATCGACAGCAACGTTATTTTATTTGTAGCAATGTTTATTGTCGGTGGCGCATTGTTTGAAACTGGAATGGCGAACAAAATCGGAGGAGTCGTTACGAAATTTGCAAAGTCAGAACGAATGCTCATTGTTACGATCATGGTAATCGTAGGATTTATGAGCGGTGTGTTATCAAACACAGGAACAGCAGCAGTTTTAATTCCAGTAGTTATCGGAATTGCAGCAAAGTCAGGTTATAAGAGATCCCGTTTATTAATGCCACTGGTATTTGCAGCGGCTATGGGTGGTAATCTTTCCCTGATCGGAGCTCCAGGAAATCTGATTGCACAGAGTGCCTTAAAGAATATCAATTTATCCTTCGGATTTTTTGAATATGCGATCGTAGGACTTCCTATTTTAATTGCAGGTATTATCTTTTATGCAACGATCGGCTTTAAGATTCTTCCAAATAAGGAAGCACCAGCCGATGATGATAGTGTATTTGATCAACAGCAGGATTTCAGCAATGTTCCAAAATGGAAACAGATTTTATCCTTGGTGATCTTAGTTCTTACATTATTAGGAATGATCTTTGAAGAACAGACTGGAATCAAGTTGTGTATCGCTGGATGCCTTGGGGCATTAGCATTAATCGTGACAGGAGTTATCTCAGAGAAAGAAGCATTAAAAGCAATTGACCTTAAGACAATCTTCTTATTTGGAGGAACACTGTCTTTGGCGGCGGCACTTGAGAAAACAGGAGCCGGAAAATTAATCGCCGATAAAGTAATCGGAGCACTTGGAAGCCATCCATCTCCATATATTCTAACTTTTGTCGTATTTATTCTATGTTGTATTATGACAAACTTCATGTCTAACACAGCAACGACAGCATTAATGGTTCCTATTTGCCTGTCAATCGCCCAGGGAATGGGAGCAGATCCAAGAGCTGTATTGATGGCATGCGTCATTGGTGGTTCATGTGCCTATGCAACACCGATTGGAATGCCAGCAAACACAATGGTCGTTGGAGCCGGAGGATACACCTTTATGGATTATGCAAAATCCGGTTTCCCAATGATTATTATCGCAACTGTGATCAGTATGATCATATTACCTATAGCATTTCCGTTTTACCCTTAAACAGAAATGTTTCAATAAATTATTTATTAATGAGTTTTTAGGAGGAAAATGATGAGTAAAAAAGAACAGGTAGAACAGCTTACCAATTATATGGCAAACTTCGTAGACCATATTGGAAAAGTATTACCAGACGACATTATCAAAAAACTAGATGAGTTAGCTGAGAAAGAAGACAGCCCATTATCTAAAACAATCTATAAAACAATGAAAGAGAACCAGAAGCTTGCGAAAGAATTAAACAGACCAAGCTGTCAGGACACAGGAGTTCTTCAGTTCTGGGTAAAATGTGGAACAAACTTCCCATTGATCGGAGAACTGGAACCATTATTAAAAGAAGCAGTAGTAAAAGCTACATTCCAGGCACCACTTCGTCACAACAGTGTTGAAACATTTGATGAATACAACACAGGAAAGAACGTTGGTAAAGGAACACCTACAGTATTCTGGGATATCGTACCAGATAGTGATGAATGTGAAATCTATGCATACATGGCAGGTGGAGGATGTACTCTTCCAGGAAAAGCTATGGTATTAATGCCTGGTGCAGGATATGAAGGAGTTACAAAATTCGTTTTAGATGTTATGACATCTTACGGATTAAATGCCTGTCCTCCATTATTAGTAGGTGTTGGAGTTGCAACATCTGTGGAAACAGCAGCTCTTCTGTCTAAGAAAGCATTAATGCGTCCATTAGGAAGCCACAACGATAACGAAAGAGCAGCCTACATGGAAGAACTGTTAGAAAAAGGAATCAATGACATTGGACTTGGACCTCAGGGAATGGGTGGTAAATACTCAGTTATGGGTGTACATATTGAAAACACTGCAAGACATCCATCCGCAATCGGAGTCGCAGTAAATGTTGGATGCTGGTCACACAGACGTGGACACATCATTTTTGATAAAGATTTGAACTATAAAATTACAACACATACGGGGGTAACTTTATAATGGTAGAAGTAAAAGATGGAAAGAAAATTTTAACAACACCTGTATCAGCAGAAGATTTAGCTGATATTCATATTGGAGATATCATTTATTTAAATGGAGACATGACAACATGCCGTGACGTTGCACATCGTCGTCTGGTAGAAGAAGGAAGAGAACTTCCAGTTGATGTCAAAGATGCAGCAATCTTCCATGCCGGACCAATCATCCGTCCATTAGAAGATGACAAATTCGAGATGGTTTCTGTAGGACCTACAACAAGTATGCGTATGGAAAAATTTGAGAAAGAATTCGTAGAGCAGAGCGGTGTAAAGGTTATCATCGGAAAAGGTGGAATGGGACCAAACACAGAATATGCATGTAAAAACTACAAAGCGATCCACTGTGTATTCCCAGCTGGAAATGCAGTAGTAGCAGCAACAGAAGTCGAAGAGATTGTTGAAGCTCAATGGCGTGACCTTGGAATGCCTGAAACATTATGGCATTGCCACGTAAAAGAATTCGGACCACTGATCGTATCTATTGATACAGAAGGACGTAATCTGTTTGAAGAGAATAAAGTCATCTTCAATCAGAGAAAAGACAAAGCTATTGAAGAAATCTGCAAACACGTAGGTTTCATTAAATAGAAAGATTATTAGCATAGCAATTTTCCTAAACTCACAAAAAGGAGAAGAGATTCCTCGCTAAAATTGGCGGGGAATTTTTTCTCCTGATAAATTTTCTGTTTTCAATATAGAAATAATACCTTTACGAATTCACAAAAAATGGATACAATATTAATTGTAATAGGATTAAAGGAGAATGACAAAGTTGAAGATGGAGAGAATAGGGATTCAGAAGAAACAGGGGAGTGTCGTTGAGATTTTGAAGAATGAGATTCTGCTTGGAAATATTCCAAGTGGAACAGAGATGACACAAAATGAACTGGCGACAAGTCTTGGAGTATCAAGAATGCCGGTCAGAGAAGCCTTGATCCTTCTGGAATATCAGGGATTAGTCGACAGACTGCCGAATAATCATGTCAGAGTTTCTCAGTTATCAGAAGAGTATTTTCAAAAGATTTTTGAGATGTTTTTGCAGATGGAACAGGATGCATTTTTATATGTGATCAAAGAGAAAGATGAATTACCAGAAGATGAGATGAATTTTCATCGTTTCTTATATGAAAATTATCCATATAGTTTTCAGAAGAAATCTATGGAAACAGTTGTTGAGATTTATCTTTCATTTGCGATAAACAGCTATTCTTATAACAAAGAAAACTGGACAGAGTTATCAAAAGCAATCAAAGATTTCCAGTCTGAGAAAGATCAAAACAAATTACATACTGCATTGGAGCAATATTATAAGGAAATCCTTAAAACGATTATGAAAGAGAGTGTGTGAGTATGTTAGGTTTAAAACCAATCAAATTACTGCCGGCAAGGGAGCGTGTAGCATCGGCAATCCGAGAAGCGATCATTCAGAAGAAGATCAAAGAAGGAGAGATATTGACGCTTGATACAACGGCACAGGAATTAGGAGTATCAGTTACTCCAGTCAGAGAAGCATTTCAGATTCTCGCAAGGGATGGCCTGATCGAATTAAAGCAGAACAAAGGAGCAATTGTTTTGGGATTTAATGAGACAACGATCAGAGAACATTATCAGATCAGAGCGGCAATGGAGAGTGAAGCATGTGAGCTTTGCTGTGAAAATAAAGCCGATCTATCCGCGATTAAAAACTGTGTAGATGCAGCAACAGAAGCGTTAGAGCACGATGATTACAGTAGTTTTATAAATTACAACCAATCTTTCCATTATGAAATCTGGCGTGCAGCTGGAAATGAAAAGATGGAACATATGCTAGCTGAACTATGGAATGGATTATCTCTAGGAGTCCAGTCAACGGTAGAAAAATACGCCAAACGTTCCAATGAAGAACACAGAGCAATCTACGAAGCAATGGAGAAGAGAGATGCAGAAGCTTCCAGAAAGGAAATGAGATATCATATTTATCGAAGTATGGAAGACATGCTGACTAGATATGAATAAACTATTGGTAAAATTGTATAAAAATTTTCTTAAAAATAAGGCAGAATGACGAATTATGAAAAGAATATTGACTTTGAACGGATTCTGTCTTATATTAAACATAAGAAATGGATACATTATCATATATAAAAGATAAAATCAGGAGGAAGAACGATGGCAAAAGGGAACATGAATGCCAGAGAACGAATTGAATACTTACTGGACGATAACAGCTTTGTTGAGATCGGAAAGTATGTAACAGCAAGAAATACAGATTATAATCTAAACTCTGAGAAAGCAGAAGGAGACGGCGTGATCACAGGATATGGTGTGATGGACGGACGTATGGTTTATGTATACAGTCAGGACGCCAGTGTTCTTGGAGGATCTGTAGGAGAGATGCATGCGAAGAAGATCGTAGCACTCTATGATCTGGCAATGAAGACAGGAGCACCAGTCATTGGAATGATCGACTGTGCAGGAATCAGATTACAAGAAGCATCCGATGCGTTAGAAGCATTCGGAAATATTTTCGCAAAACAGGGACAGGCATCTGGAAAGATCGTACAGATCAGTGCAGTCTTTGGAATGTGCGGAGGAGGATGCGCAGTGATGTCAGCGATGTCTGATTTCACATTTATGGAAAGAAAAGAAGGATCTTTATTTATTAATAGTCCAAATACATTAGATAACGAGAAATTAAATCCGGCAGAAATTGAAAAAGATGAAATTGAGAATATTGATTTTGTATGTGATTCTGAAGAAGAATTATTAACAGATTTAAGAGAATTAGTAAGCATTCTTCCATCTGATTATGAATCAAAGAACTTTTTATCAGAATGTTCTGATGATCTGAATCGAGTGATTCCAGAATTAAATGATTCAGCATATGATGCACAGTATTTATTAAAAGCAATCTCAGATGACAACTTATTTGTACAGATCAAGAAAGAAACAGCAAAAAGTATGGTGATCGGATTCATCAAATTAAATGGTGAGACGATCGGTGTTGTAGCGAACCAGTCAGTTAACGGAGAAAGTGTGCTTGAGACAAAGACAGTGGATCAGGCAACAAGATTTATTAAGTTTTGTGATGCATTTTCCATTCCAATCTTAACAGTGACAGATGTGGAAGGAATGAAGACAAGCCGCGAAGAAGAAAGAAAGATGGCAAGAATTCTTGCAATCTACACAAAAGAAATGATCAGCAGTACAGTACCAAAAGTAAACCTGATCGTAGGAAAAGCATTTGGTACGGCAGGAGTGATCATGAATTCTAAGTCTATCGGAGCAGATTTTGTACTGGCATGGCCACAGGCAAGCATCGGTATGATGGATCCAGAACAGGCAGTCCGTATCATGTATGCAAAAGAAATTGAGGAAAATGACGATCAGATCGCACTGATCAATGAAAAGACAGTGGAATATGCACAGATGCAAAATAGCGCAGAGAGCGCAGCAAAACGTGGAGCGATCGATGATATCATCATTCCAGATGCGACAAGAAAACGTTTGATCATGGCATATGAGATGTTATACGGAAAGAAACAAAGAAACGAAGATAAGAAACATACAACAATTTAGTGAGGTGAAAGGTTATGGCAAACATTGCAACCGCATTCGCGAATACCTTGATGGGAATGGGAACCGTATTTGTAATGCTGATCTTTATCTCATTACTGATCTCACTTTTTGGATATATTCCAAAATTAGAAGAGAAGATCAAAAATATCGGGAAAAAACCAGAACCTGTAAAGACAGAAGAACCAGCCGCAGTTGTAGAGGAACCACAGACACAGGTAGTTAATCTACAGAAAGATGAACAGTTAGTTGCAGTGATCACAGCAGCGATTATGGCATCCTATGGAAGTAATGCAGTGAGTGCAGACAAGTTAGTAGTAAGATCCATCCACAGAGTTGATGGAAGAAGAGCATAATATTTGGGAGGTAATCATGAAGAATTATAGAATCACAGTGAACGGAGTAGCTTATGATGTAGCAGTTGAAGAGATGGGTGAAGGAGCAGCAACTTCTGCACCAGCACCAGCCGCTGCACCAAAACCAGCAGCACCTAAGGCAGCACCAGCTGCAGCAGGAGCCGGAGCAGTTAAGATCAATTCTCCAATGCCAGGAAACATTTTATCCGTGAAAGCATCTGCAGGACAGGCAGTGAAAAAAGGTGATGTATTAATGATCTTAGAAGCAATGAAAATGGAAAATGAGATCTGTGCACCACAGGATGGAACAATCGCAAGTGTTCAGGTAGCAGCAGGAGACAGTGTTGAAAGTGGAGACGTATTAGTGACGATGGACTAGCCATTGCCTGAAATGGAGGAATTTCTATGAGTTATGTTATCAATACCATGACCAACTTGGCAAGCCAGACAGGATTTGCATTCTTAAAACCGGGAAATTTCATAATGGTAGTTGTAGCACTGATCTTTTTATACTTAGCGATCGTCAAACAATATGAACCATTGTTACTGGTGCCAATTTCTTTTGGTATGCTGTTGGTTAACTTATATCCACCAATCATGCAGGAAGGTGGACTGTTACATTATTTTTATTTGTTAGATGAGTGGAGTATCTTACCATCCCTGATCTTCCTTGGGGTTGGAGCATTGACAGACTTTGGACCACTGATCGCCAATCCAAAGAGTTTCCTTCTTGGAGCGGCAGCCCAGTTTGGTATCTATGCAGCTTATTTTCTGGCAATCTTCTTACAGTTTCCAGATAAAGCGGCAGCAGCGATCTCCATCATCGGAGGAGCCGATGGACCAACTTCTATTTTCCTTGCAGGAAAACTTGGCCAGACAGCTTATATGGGACCGATTGCGGTGGCAGCATATTCTTATATGTCTTTAGTCCCAATCATTCAGCCGCCGATCATGAAATTGCTGACAACTGAAGAAGAACGTAAGATTAAGATGGAACAGCTTCGCCCGGTATCAAAGACAGAGAAGATTTTATTCCCTATTATTGTCACCATCGTTGTCTGTCTCGTATTACCTACAACAGCTCCTTTGGTAGGAATGCTGATGCTCGGAAATCTGTTCCGTGAAAGTGGCGTTGTAAAACAGTTATCAGATACAGCTTCCAATGCACTGATGTATATAGTTGTCATTATCCTAGGTACCTCAGTAGGAGCCACCACCAGTGCGGAAGCATTCTTAAATGTGAGTACGATCAAGATTGTAGTTTTAGGTTTAGTTGCATTCTCCGTAGGAACAGCCAGTGGGGTCTTATTTGGAAAATTAATGTGCAAACTGACACATGGAAAAGTAAATCCACTGATCGGTGCAGCCGGAGTATCTGCCGTACCAATGGCAGCCAGAGTTGCACAGAAAGTTGGGGCAGAAGAAGATTCATCAAACTTCCTTCTGATGCATGCGATGGGACCAAACGTAGCAGGAGTTATCGGAACTGCAGTAGCAGCCGGAATTTTTATGGCAATCTTCGGAGTTTAAGGAAAGGAAAGTTACTATGTCAGAGAGAAAACCAATCAAAATTGTTGAAACCGTGCTTCGTGACGGACATCAGTCATTGATCGCGACAAGAATGACAACAGAACAGATGTTGCCAATCATAGAAAAAATGGATCAGGTCGGATATCATGCCGTAGAATGCTGGGGAGGAGCTACATTTGATGCATCCCTCAGATTCTTAAAAGAAGATCCATGGGAAAGATTAAGAAAATTAAGAGATGGGTTTAAAAACACAAAATTACAGATGTTATTTCGCGGGCAGAATATCCTAGGATACCGCCCATACGCAGACGATGTTGTAGAATATTTTGTACAGAAATCTATTGCAAATGGAATTGACATCATCCGAATTTTTGACTGTTTAAATGACCTTAGAAATTTAGAGACAGCAGTAAAAGCTGCCAATCACGAAAAGGGACATGCACAGGTAGCCTTAGCTTACACATTAGGTGATGCATATACCCTTGATTATTGGAAAGATACGGCAAAACGTATTGAAGATATGGGAGCCGATTCTTTATGTATCAAAGATATGGCCGGATTACTGGTTCCACAGGAAGCCACAAAGTTAGTAGAAGCATTAAAAGAAGCCACTAGTCTTCCAATCGATCTACATACACACTATACAAGCGGCGTAGCTTCTATGACTTACATGAAAGCTGTGGAAGCAGGAGTCGATATAATCGACACAGCAATTTCTCCATTTGCACTTGGAACATCCCAGCCAGCAACAGAAGTTATGGTTGAGACATTTAAAGGAAGCGAATATGATACAGGGCTTGATATGGAACTGTTAGGAGAGATCGCTGATTATTTCCGTCCGATTCGAGAAGATGCCATCGATACAGGATTATTAAATCCACGTGCATTAGGAGTTAACATTAAAACACTGATGTATCAGGTACCAGGTGGTATGTTATCTAATCTGTTATCTCAGTTAGAGGAACAGAAGGCTTCAGACAAATATTATGAAGTACTGGCAGAGATTCCAAGAGTCAGAAAAGACTTTGGAGAAGCGCCACTTGTAACACCATCCAGCCAGATTGTTGGAACTCAGGCTGTATTAAATGTACTGGCTGGAGAGCGTTATAAGATGATCACAAAAGAGTCCAAAGACCTCTTAGCAGGTAAATATGGACAGACAGTCAAACCGGTCAACAAAGAGATTCAGAAGAAGGCGATCGGAGATGAAAAACCGATCACATGCCGACTTGCAGATACTTTAGATCCGGAACTTGAGAAATTAGAAAAAGAAATGGCACAGTGGAAAGAACAGGATGAAGATGTATTATCTTATGCACTGTTCCCACAGGTAGCAACAGATTTCTTTAAATACAGAGCAGCACAGAAAAATAAGATCGATCTATCCAAAGCAGACGTTGAAAACGGAGCTTACCCAGTATAGATCAAAAAGATGATGACAGGGACTGCCCCTGATATCATATAATATGCCTGTTACTCAAGCAGGAAACTCATTTCCCAACTTGATTAATTCCATATAGCAAAGAGACAGTACTCGTTTTGTTTATGTTTTGAGAGTACTGTCTTTTTGTGTCTATATTGATATAAATTTCAGAAAAGAGAGATAATCAACGCAATGAAAATAACTGTTGACATTCATTTTTATTCTCTGTATAATACTAAAAAGTTAGGAAGCTAACTATTTTGAAAAGAAAGGGATGAGTGAATGCAGGATATAAATGATAAGATCAATAACATGCACATGGGAAAACTGATCCATATGTTATCACATGAGATGAAGAGGAATCAGCCAATTGATAAAGTGATCAAGGCTGATCTTACCATCATGCAGAAACATATTTTAAAGTTTATTTTATTAGAAACAATGCATAAAGATCTTTATCAAAAAGACATTGAAGAAGAATTTCAGATCCGCAAATCAACTGTGACAGGATATGTACAGTTGATGGAGAAGAATGGATATCTGACAAGAGAAAGTGTCAAAGGAGATGCTAGAAAGAAGCGGCTGGTACCAACAGAGAAAGCCGAAGGATTAAGACAGGCAATCTTGGAAGATATTAAGCTTAGTGAAAAAAGAATGGAAAAAGGCATTCCTGAGGAAGATGTCATAACATGCAAACATGTTTTATATCAGGTATTACAAAATCTTATAGAAAAACACAAGGAGGAAGGAAAGAAAGATGAATAAGACCCTATTAAAATCAGTCCGAGAATACAAAAAACAATCCATACTTGCTCCAATCCTGGTAATTCTTGAGGTACTGATGGAAGTTTTGATTCCGATGGAGATGGCAAATATCATTGATATCGGAATGACAAGCGGAGATTTACATTATATTATCCAGCGAGGAGTGATCCTGGTTGTTATGGCAATGTTATCCCTGTTTTTCGGGATTTCAGCTGGAAATATGGCAGCCGTTGCAGGTGCTGGATATGCAAAGAACTTAAGACACGATATATTCTACAAAGTGCAGGAGTTCTCATTTAAGAATATCGACCACTTTGCAACATCAGGACTTGTCACACGTATGACAACAGATATTACAAATATCCAGATGGCCTATATGATGAGTATCCGACTACTTGCCAGAGCACCGATCATGATCATTTTATCATGGGTAATGACATTAAAGTACAGTGTGAAAGTAGCGATACTATTTTTGATCGTGATTCCATTACTAGGAGGAACATTGATCTTTATTGCGAAAAAAGCACATCCACACTTTATCAAAGTATTTGATGAATATGATATCTTAAATAATTCTGTACAGGAAAATGTAAACGCATCCCGTGTGGTAAAAGCATTTGTACGTGAAGATTATGAAATTGATAAATTCCACGGAATTTCCAAGTATGTATATACACTGTTTACAAAAGCAGAAAAGATCGTTGCATGGAACTCACCAGTTATGCAGTTTACAATGTATGTTGTTATACTTCTGCTTGTAGCGATCGGTGGAACAGGGATCATCCATGGAACAATGGGAACTGGAGAATTAACAAGTATCATCGTATACGCATTACAGATCATTGGTTCTCTGATGATGGTAACCTTCGTATTCGTAATGATCATGATCGCAGAAGCATCTACAGACCGTATTACAGAAGTTTTAGAAGAAGTACCAGAAATGCAGGATAAAGCAGATGCAGTAACAGAAGTAAAAGACGGAGAGATCATCTTTGATCATGTAAACTTCAGTTATGCAGGAGAAGGTGGAAATCTTTCCTTAAAAGATGTTGATCTTCATATCAGATCCGGACAGACGATCGGAATCATCGGTGGAACAGGTAGTGCAAAATCTACATTAGTACAGTTGATTCCAAGACTTTACGATGTTACAGAAGGATGTGTCAAAGTCGGCGGCATTGATGTCCGTGATTACAACTTAGAAGCATTAAGAGACCAGGTATCCATGGTACTCCAGAAGAATGTATTATTTACAGGAACAATTTACGATAATATCCGTTGGGGAGATGAAAATGCATCCGATGAAGAAGTTCAGAGAATGTGTAAATTAGCACAGGCAGACGGGTTTGTAAATGAATTTCCAGCTGGATACAATACACAGATCGTACAGGGTGGAAACAATGTTTCTGGTGGACAGAAACAGAGATTGTGTATCGCAAGAGCGTTATTAAAGAAACCAAAGATCTTGATCTTAGATGATTCCACAAGTGCGGTTGATACAAAGACAGATGCATTGATCCGTAAGGCATTCCGTGAAGAAATTCCGAATACAACAAAGATTATCATCGCACAGAGAGTATCTTCCATCGAAGATGCAGACCAGATCATCGTATTAGATGATGGAAAGATCATGGGTGTTGGAACATCCGAAGAATTATTAAAGACAAATGATATTTACAGAGAAGTCTATGAATCACAGGTGAAAGGGGGAGAAGACGATGAGTAAAAGACCAGAAAAGACGATCAACAAAAATACGGCGAAGACAGCAAAACGTCTTTTAAAATATGTAACAGATACTTATAAATTACAGTTTATTCTCGTGTTTGTCTGCATTTTCATCAGTGCAGCAGCTTCTGTATCTGTATCTTTATCATTGAAATTTATGCTCGATGACTTCATCCTGCCTTTGGTTGGACAGAGCAATCCAGATTTCACAAATTTTTACCACGCAATGATCGTCCTTGGATGCATCTTTGCAGCAGGTGTCATTGCAACATTTATTTATACAAGGATGATGGTATTTATCGGACAAGGAGTCCTAAAACGTGTCAGAGATGATATGTTTGAACATATGCAGACATTACCGATCCGTTATTTCGACCAGAATACAAATGGTTCGATCATGAGTTTATACACAAATGATACGGACACATTAAGACAGATGATCAGCCAGGCAATTCCTCAGGCATTGATGTCATTTTTCACGATCATTGTAACATTTATTTCTATGTTAGTATTAAGTCCGATTTTAACGATTCTTGCAGTTGTTGTTATCGGAATCATGATCACGGTGACAAAAGCGATTGGTGGAAACAGCGGAAAATACTTTATCCGCCAGCAAAAATCATTAGCCGATGTGACAGGATTTATCGAAGAGAGAATGAATGGACAGAGAGTTGTCAAAGTCTTTAACCACGAACGTAAATCAGAAGAAGAATTTGACAAGTTAAACGAATCTCTGTTTGAAAGTGCTGCAAATGCCAACAAATATGCAAATATCATGGGTCCAGTTGTAGGTAATATCGGAAACCTTCAATTTGTATTAACAGCGGTATTAGGTGGTGTGTTAGCTATTGAAGGTATTGGAGGGATCACATTAGGTGTCATGGCATCATACCTTCAGTTTACAAAGAGTTTCACACAGCCATTTATGCAGGTCGCACAGCAGTTTAACTCTATCGTAATGGCACTTGCAGGTGCAGAAAGAATCTTTGCCCTGATCGATGAAGAACCTGAGACAGATGAGGGATATGTAAGATTAGTAAATGTGAAGAAAGATGAAAATGGAAACATTATCGAATGTGAAGAAAGAACAGGAATGTGGGCATGGAAACATCCACATTCTGCAGATGGATCTGTAACATATACAGAATTAACTGGAGATGTAAGGTTTGAAGATGTAACGTTTGGTTACAACGAAGATAAAACCATCCTTCATGACATTAGTCTGTTCGCAAAACCAGGACAGAAACTAGCATTTGTAGGATCCACAGGAGCCGGAAAAACAACGATCACAAACCTGATCAACCGCTTCTACGACATTCAGGATGGTAAGATTCGCTACGACGGAATCAACATCAAGAAGATCAAAAAAGACGACTTAAGACGTTCCTTAGGAATTGTATTACAGGATACACACCTGTTTACAGGAACGATCAAAGACAATATCCGCTACGGAAATTTAGGGGCAACCGACGAACAGATCTACGAAGCAGCCAAATTAGCACACGCAGACCAGTTCATCAAAATGCTTCCAGATGGTTACGACACCGTGATCAGCGGAGACGGAGAAGGATTATCTCAAGGACAGAGACAGTTACTATCCATCGCCAGAGCAGCCGTAGCCAACCCACCAGTACTGATCTTAGACGAAGCAACATCAAGTATCGATACAAGAACAGAAAGCATTGTACAACGAGGAATGGATAACCTGATGAAAGGCAGAACTGTATTTGTAATCGCCCATCGATTATCTACGATTCGAAACAGTGATGCGATCATTGTACTTGAACATGGTAAGATCATTGAACGTGGAGATCATGAAGATCTTATTAAGAATAAAGGAACCTACTATCAATTATATACTGGTAAGTTGGAATTATCTTAAATTTGTGATTGGCCAACTGTAGATTTTGAGTATATGATAAAAAATAAATAAACGATCGGAAGAGCAGCTAGAGAATTTTTCTCACGTTTTTTACAGATCGCTGATCCGCCGGCTTTCCTTGCGTAACTCGCCTTCAAGGGTATTCAAAACAGAAACTCTTTGAGGTTCAGACAACGCACCAAGCCGGCTGCGAATCCGTAAAAAATGTGGCAAAATTCTAATGCTGCTCTTCCAATCGTTTATTTATTTTTTATCATATACCTAAAGTCTATAGAGTGGACAATTTACAAGATTGAAAATTTAAGTGGGTGTGTATGGAGAACAGCATTGGTTGTAAAATAGGAAATTTTCAGACAGAAAGTAATGTTATTATGCTTCATAAACATTCCAACAAATCAGCGATTTGTAAAAAAAGCTTTCAAAAATGCGGAGTGTCATCCCTTTTTTCTTATAAATATTTCTTCTTATCTTCTTTCTGACCCATACATGCAACACTACCTACAAATCACAATTGTATAAAAAAAGAAGCATCAAATATTCTTGACAGTATTGCTAGGAAATGATATTATACGAATAATTCCTACTGGAAAACTATGAAAAAGAAAAACTATAAGAGAGGATGTGTAACAAAATGAGCATTAACACAGCAGATTTTGCCGCACTAGCAGTTACAATTGTTTTGTTTGCGGTTATCTATTATTTAGATTATAAGAAAGGCGTAGACTTCGGACTTTTAACATTGTTAGGAACGGTCTTTGGAATCGCAGTTGGTCTGGGATTTGGAAATCATTTTACATATGTTGAGATTTTCGGACGGATCTATACCAATGTATTGACAGCACTTGTTGTACCAATGCTGTTATTTAGTATCATCGCAAGTATCACAAATCTAAGCGAATCCATTCATTTAAAGAAAATCGGTGGAAAGTCAATCTTTTATCTGATCTTAAATACAGCGATCGCAAGTACGATTACAGTGATCGCAGCAGTCATCTTAAAAGTTGGTGATGGATTTGCTTACAAAGTAGCTGATGGATATCAGAAAGTTGAAGTTCCATCTGTTGTTGATACGATCGTAAACTTATTCCCAAGCAACTTCGCAACAAACTGGAGTGAAGGACAGATCATTCCGATCGTCGTATTTGCGATCATCATTGCATTATCTTACAATGCAATTTCCAAAGAAAATGAATCCGTAAAACCATTTAAAGCATTTATTGATGCAGGGAATCAGGTGATCGGACAGGCAATTGACTGGATCATTGGATTTACACCATATGCAGTATTATCTTTCTTGGCAAGAGCCGTTGGAAGAAGCAGTGTCACGGAATTGCTGCCATTATTAAGTACATTAGTTTTATCTTATATCTTATGTGCAGTTCAGGCATTTGGAGTAGAAGGATTGTTAATTAAATTTGTAGCAAAATTAAGTCCTGTTAAATTTTTTAAAGGAATCGCACCAGCTCAGTATGTAGCATTTACGACACAGAGCAGTGTTGGTACGATCCCGGTTACATTAAGACAGTTAAAAGAAGCACTTGGAGTTGATGGAGATGTAGCATCATTTACGGCAGGTCTTGGAGCCAATGTTGGAATGCCAGCATGTGCAGGAATCTGGCCAGCATTAACAGCGGTATTTAGTGTTCATATGTTAGGATATCATTACGGAATTGCACAGTATGCATTTCTGATCCTGATCACATTAGTGGTATCTGTTGGAACAGTCGGGGTTCCAGGAACAGCGACGATCACATCAACAGCTGTATTTGCAGCACTTGGCTTACCAATCGAATTAGTTGTCGTATTTGCACCAATCTCAACGATCGTTGACATGGCAAGAACAATGACAAATGTAACAGGAGCAGCAACAGCAGCCGTTATCACAGCAGCAACTGAAGGTCTGGTTGATGAAGAAGTTTACAATTCAGATCAGGCAAAACATGTTGCAGTAAACAACTAGGATAGAAGAAATTCTATATATAATCACTGTATGAAAAGACACTTGATCGTAACGTATATTTTATGTATGTTATGAGCAGGTGTTTTTTCATTTCATGTAATTAATATAAGTTGAGGCGGCTAAAATTTCGTGCTATCATAATCAATATAGATAAGAGCACGAAGTTTTTTCATATTATAGAAAATTGATTCAAGGAGGTGATCGTATGGGAAATTATCTAAATCCAGGGAATGAAAAGTTCAGAAGAATGATTCAGTCTGAAATTTATGTAGATAAGACAGGGATGATAAAATATACGAATTCCGTACTAGATACAGCACAAAACTATGTCTGTGTCAGCCGTCCAAGAAGATTTGGGAAGTCAATGGCTGCGAATATGCTGACAGCTTATTACAGCCGCGGTTGTAATTCAAAAGAATTATTTGGAAAGTTTGAAATTGCAAAAGATAAAGATTTTGAAAAATATCTGAATCAATATAATACCATATTCTTAAATATGCAGGAATTTCTAAGTCGAAGTCATAATGTAGAAGAATTGATCGATCGTGTGAAGAAGCTTGTGATCAGAGATTTGAAAATGGAATATCCAGAAGTTGATTATTTTGACGATACAGATTTGATTGAGTGTATGCAGGATATTTATGCACAAATGCAGTACCCATTTGTTGTGATCATTGATGAATGGGATTGCATTTTTAGGGAATATAAACAAGATAAAGAAGCACAGGAAAAATATTTAGATTTTCTACGGGACTTATTAAAAGATAAGGCATGTATTTATCTATCTTACATGACAGGAATTTTACCGATTAAGAAATATGGAACACATTCGGCACTGAATATGTTTGATGAATTTTCCATGATCGCCCCGGGACCTTTAGCATGTTATGTCGGGTTTACAGAACAAGAAGTCAAAAAGCTCTGTGAACAATACGGAATGGATATGGAAGAAGTTAAGAACTGGTATGATGGATATTCATTTGACGGAGTACTGTCTGTGTATAGTCCAAGATCGGTTGTAAATAGTATGAGATTTCGAAAGATATCAAATTACTGGAATCAGACAGAGACTTTTGAAGCATTACAGATGTATATTGATATGAATTTTGAGCATCTAAAAGATGATGTTTTAAGTATGATCGCTGGAGAAAGCGTGGCGGTGAATACCGAAAGTTTTACGAATGATATGGCAACGTTTCGTACAGAAGATGATGTACTGACATTATTGATCCATCTTGGATATCTTGCATATGATGATAAAACAAAAACAGTCAAGATACCAAATAGTGAAATTCGGGCAGAATATGTAAATACAGTTTCAGTATCAGACTGGGGATCTGTTTCAAAAGCACTAAAAGATTCTGCAGATACATTAAATGCAATCTGGCAAGGCAGAGAAGAACAGGTATCGAAAGCCATTGAACAGGCACATTTTGAGACATCACATATCCAGTATAATGATGAAAATGCATTGAGTTATACGATTTCACTCGCATTATATGCAGCAAGGAATTTTTATACCATTCACAGAGAACTGGCAGGTGGAAAAGGATTTGCAGATTTGGTCTTTATTCCGAAAAAACAATTTGCAGAGAAACCGGCATTGGTAGTTGAATTGAAATGGGATAAGAGTGCGGAAAGTGCGATCAAGCAGATGAAAGAGAAGAAATATTTTGAGAGTTTGGAAGAATATCAGAATAATATGCTGTTAGTAGGTATTAATTATGATAAGAAAACAAAAGAACACGTGTGTAAAATAGAGGAATACTTGAAAAAATAAAAAACAATAAAATCCATGAGAACAACGAACTAAAAAATCGTGTTCTCATGGATTTTATATTTTACAGTTTAATAAATTTTCAATATCATCGCATAAAGCGGTGTTTTTTCATAGGAAATTTCGATGAAGACTTTTTTCTTTATACAATCTTAATACAAGAGAACATATCCTTACACTATCTTTTTATCATAAAAGATATAATGATGATAAGATCAAAAAGTCATAAAATAATTTGAAAAAGAGGTAAGATCATATATGCCATGGAAGATTCATAAAAAAAGACATTTAACATCATTTCAGGTGATCATATTAGGGTTCGCAGGAGTGATCCTTTTTGGAGCATTGATCCTGATGCTGCCAATTTCATCGGTTCAAGGAATCATAACACCATTTCATAAAGCATTATTTACGTCAACTTCTGCAGTATGTGTGACAGGGCTTGCAGTTGTGGATACTGGAAGTTACTGGTCCGCTTTTGGACAGACAGTGATCATGTTCCTGATACAGATCGGAGGTCTGGGAGTTATAACAACAGCAACAGCGGTATTTATATTATCAGGAAGAAAAATATCGATCCTGCAGCGAAGTACGATGCAAAATGCGATCTCTGCACCGAAAGTAGGGGGTATCGTTCGATTGATGAGTTTTATTTTAAAAGGAACTTTATTGATCGAATTGATCGGTGCGTTATTTATGATGCCTGTTTTCTGTCATGATTTTGGATTACGGGGAATCTGGATGGCGATCTTTCATTCTGTATCAGCCTTTTGTAATGCAGGATTTGATCTTCTTGGAACAAAAGGGCATCCATTTGTATCATTGACATCATATGCGGTAAATCCAGGGATCAACATTGTGATCATGTTACTGATCATCATTGGTGGAATTGGATTTTTTACATGGGAAGACATTTATCTTCATAAATTTCGGTTCAAACGTTACCATATGCAGAGCAAGATTATTCTAACCACAACATTATGTTTGATCTTGTTACCAGCTGTTTTCTTTTTCTTTCAAGATTATGGGAATCTATCAGGGACTCACCGGCTGCTTGCATCATTGTTTCAAGCTGTGACACCGAGAACAGCAGGATTTAATACGACAGATCTTTCGATGCTGACAGGAGCATCAAAGGCAATGATGATTTTATTGATGTTGATCGGAGGTTCACCAAGTTCTACAGCAGGAGGTATGAAAACAACAACATTCGCTCTGTTACTTTTAAATGTACTGGCTACTTTTCAAAGTCGTGATGATGTGACAGCATTTGGAAGAAGAATCGATGTTGGTGTGATAAAAAATGCAGCAACGATCGCAATGATGTATTTTATCTTATTTTTTGCAGGCGGAATGACGATCAGTGTGTATGAGGGACTGCCGCTTTCAAGCTGTCTGTTTGAAGCAGCATCTGCAGTTGGAACCGTAGGTTTGACATTAGGGATCACACCAAAACTTCATATTCTGTCACAGATCATTTTGATCATACTGATGTATCTGGGACGTGTTGGCGGTTTGACGCTGATCTATGCAGTATTTTCAGATAAAAATAAACGAAAAGCAAAACTACCACTTGATAAGATTATAGTGGGATAAAAGAAAGAGGGAATTGATGATGAAGAATATTTTATTGATCGGACTTGGACGTTTTGGAAAACATATAGCGATACAGTCAAGTCAGCTTGGACATGAGATCATGGCAGTTGATCTGGATGAGGAAAGAGTGAATGATGCACTTCCATATGTTACGAATGCACAGATCGGGGACAGTACGAATGAGGAATTTTTAAAATCTCTGGGGATTGCAAATTATGATATCTGTTTTGTTACGATCGGTGGGAATTTTCAAAATTCGTTGGAAACCACCTGTCTGTTAAAAGAACTTGGAGGCAAAATGGTTATTTCCAGAGCTGAACGAGATGTACAGGAAAAATTCCTCTTACGAAATGGAGCCGATAAGGTAGTCTATCCAGAAAAAATGGTGGCAAAATGGGCAACGATCCGTTATACCGATGATCATATTCTTGATTATATGGAAGTCGATGCCTCACATGCGATCTTTGAGGTAGAGGTTCCGAAGGAATGGATCGGAAAGACAGTGGGAAAACTTGATATTAGAAAAAAATATGATATTAACATTATGGCAGTAAAAGATGATGGAAAAGTAAGTATGGCGATATCTGCGGATACCTGTTTTAAGGAAGATGTTACATTATTGGTATTAGGAGAATATAAAGCGATCAAAAAGTGTTTTTGTATCTGATGTCATGAAAAAGAGGTGAGAGCTTATGTCAGATTTCATTTTAGCATTGGCGGTAATACTGATGTTTGCATTTGTGTTATTCTTTTTGAAAAAAGTAAATTATTTTCTTGGAGAAAATCGGAAAGTAATTGACAGGGAGCAAGATGATGACGATGATTGATGTGTTTATGGATTATTATTGACGATCGTGATATAATGCATCCGATAAGGAAAGGGGGCCAAGATGAGCACAGGAGAATTTGTAGAGCTGAACAAAGAAAACGAACACATTCTTGTTTGTCTTTCTTCTTCACCATCGAATGAAAAGATCATACGTACAGCAGCAAAAATGGCAAGAGATATGCGGGCACGTTTTACGGCATTGTATGTACAGACAGGAAAAAGAGAAAGAGAATCGGACAAAAGAAGACTGGAAGCTCATGTACAATTTGCAAAGGAATCTGGTGCGGAAATCGTAATGACACATGGGGAAAATGTTCCGGTACAGATCGCGGAATATGCACATTTATCAAATGTCACAAAAATCGTGATCGGACAAAGCAGTGCAAAGAGAAATCACTTTTTCAGCAAACAGACATTAACAGAGAAGTTGATCGAGGCTGTTCCTGATATTGATATCCACATTATTCCAGATGCGATGAACTTAGATAATTATCGAAAACCGCATGGAGCGGTTTATGTAGGAAAGCCTACGATGAAAGACAGTTTATTGACATTATTTATATTTGCAGTTTGTACGTTGATCGGTCTATTCATCCAGAAACTTCAATTTACAGATACAAACATCGTTACAATTTATATTTTGGGTGTTTTATTAACGTCAATCCTTACAGATGGATATTTATACAGCATTGGAGGTTCTGTCTTAAGTGTATTTTTGTTCTGCTTTTTCCTTACGGAACCAAGAATGTCATTTCAGACATATGCAGTTGGATATCCGGTAACTTTTGTGATCATGTTAATATCTTCTGTCATTACTGGAACACTTGCAGCAAAATTAAAAACACATGCAAGGCTTTCAGCACAATCTGCATTTCGTACACAGATTTTATTTGACACAGACCGGTTACTTCAAAAAGCAAAAAACGATACGGATATTTTAAGTATTACATGTACACAGCTTATCAAATTATTAGACCGCAGTATTGTAGCATATGTTGTGGAAGGCGATGAATTGTCAGCACCACATATATTTTCGAATAAAAAGAAAGAACAGATAGAAGATTTATTGACAAGCAGGGAGCAGGAGATCGCAAAATGGGTGTATGAAAACAAGCAGCGTGCTGGAGCAACGACCGAACGTTTTAAAGATGCACAGTGTCTATACCTTGCCATTTGTATTGAGGATAATGTGTATGGTGTGATCGCAATACCAGTTGACGAATATACATTAGATTCCTTCGAATATAGTATCTTACTTTCTGTGATCAATGAATGTGCACTTGCCATGGAAAATAAAAAGAATATCATGGAGAAAGAAAAAATCTCCGTTCTTGCCAAAAATGAACAGTTAAGAGCAGATCTGCTTCGTGCGATCTCACATGATCTAAGGACACCACTTTGTTCCATTTCTGGGAATGCAGACATGCTGTTAAATAGTGGAGAACGTCTTGATGATATAACAAAACATCAGATTTATACAGATATTTATGATGATTCAGAATGGCTGATCAATATCGTCGAAAATTTATTATCGATCACAAGATTAAATGATGGAAGATTAAAACTGAAATTTACAGATCAATTATTAGATGAGGTGATCGCGGAATCATTACGGCATATCAGCAGGAAACATGAAGAGTATCAGATCGTTACAGAATGCGATGAATTGATACTTGCACATATGGATGTGCGGCTGATCCTGCAAGTGTTGATCAATCTGGTCGATAATGCAATTAAATATACACCGAAAGGATCTACAATCCGCATTTGTGCCATGAATGAAAATGGAAAAGCAAAGATTCAAGTAGAAGATAACGGCCCTGGAATTTGTGATGAAATGAAGCCGCATATATTTGAAATGTTTTATACAGGGAAAAATACGATCGCAGACAGCCATCGAAGTCTTGGTTTAGGTTTGGCACTTTGTCGTTCGATCATAGAGGTGCATAACGGGAAACTGGTGTTGGAGGACAATACACCACATGGTTGTATTTTTTCTTTTACACTGCCATTAAGTGAGGTTACATTAAATGAATAAAGCATTAATTTTAGTCGTGGAGGATGATCGGCCGATCCGTAATCTGATCGTGACAACATTAAAAACACATGATTATAAATATATTACAGCAGAGAATGGAAGTTCAGCTATTTTAGAGGCATCTTCTCATAAACCAGAGATCATTTTATTAGATCTTGGATTGCCTGATATGGAAGGTGTGGATGTGATCAAAAAAGTAAGAACATGGTCTAACGTACCAATTATCGTTATCAGTGCAAGAAGTGAAGATGTAGATAAAATAGAAGCACTGGATGCAGGAGCAGATGATTATATCACAAAACCATTTTCAGTTGATGAACTGCTTGCAAGGATCAGGGTTACACAGCGCCGATTAGCATTGATCCAGTCAGGCGAGGAACAAGAACAAGCAGTCTTTGTAAATGGAGAGTTAAAGATCGACTATACAGCAGGATCTACATATTTAAAAGATAAAGAACTGCATTTAACACCAATCGAATATAAATTATTATGTTTGCTGTTTCATAATGTTGGAAAAGTATTGACTCACACTTATATCACGCAACAGATCTGGGGCAGTTCACTGGAAAATGATGTTGCATCACTTAGAGTGTTTATGGCAACATTACGGAAGAAATTACAGCCAGATAAAGATGGCATGCAGTATATACAGACACATATAGGTATTGGATATCGGATGCTTAAGATATAGTAAATAAGGAGTGTCTGCATCATTAAGTGATGCAGACACTCTTTTAGATTCCAATATATGAAAACGCCCAAAAGAAGCAAAAAAGAGATTGATTTATTACCTACTATTTAAAAATGTGTTCTGAAGGAATTTTTACGCACAACCTCCGCATGCAGCACATGCAGAAGGAGTTGCAGCGCAGCCTCCCTGGGCGGTTTCTCTTAGTTCAGCTGGCAGTCGTTTACCAACGATATACATTGCGTTTAACATTTCGTCAAACGGGATGAGCTGATGGATTCCAGATAAAGAAATCTCAGCTGCGATGATTGCATTTGCAACACCTGCGGCATTACGGTTCTGGCATGGATATTCCACCAACCCGCCAACGGGGTCACAAACAAGACCTAACATATTCATTAAAACGGTAGAGGCAGCTCCAAGACATTGTTCTGGATCACCGCCAAGCAGTTCGACAATGGCAGAAGCAGCCATCGCAGAAGCAACACCGACTTCCGCCTGACATCCGCCGACAGCACCTGCAACCGTTGCATTTCTCATAGCAAGATATCCGATCGCACTGGCATTAAACAGTGCCTGAATGATCTGTTCATCATCTAATTTATGAACTTCCTGAAGCCCAAGTAAAAGTCCAGGAACGATTCCGGCAGACCCTGCGGTTGGGGATGCTACGATCAACCCCATGGATGCATTCGTCTCAAGAGTCGCCATCGCATAGATCATACTTTTTTCTAACAGATCACCACAGATTCCAATTCCAGAATGATACCGGGAAGCAATCTTCTTTGCCTCGCCACCAATCAGTCCCCCCATGGAACGAACCGGTTCTTTGATCGGAGTAAAAGCAGCATTTTTCATGATCTCAAGAACTCTTGCCATTGCATCATGAACCGTATCAGCTTCTTTTTCCCCTTCTACGATCTCACGCTGTCTCATTACTTCGGAGATTGGAAGATCATGTTTTTTACATAAATCAAGCAATTCATTTGCGTTTTTAAAATCCATAATATTTCAGTCTCCTTTCTACAGCTGAATGATCATAACATCTGAGACATTTGGGCTTTTCCTAATCTCCTCTGCGATGTTTTCAGGAAGAAGACCATCGGATTCAACGATAGAATAAGCTGTATTTCCTTTAGATTCTCTGAAAAGACGCATAAAAGCGATATTAACATCCTGATCACTCAGACATTTTGTGATATAAGTAACAACGCCAGGTTTATCTTTCTGGATCACGATCAAGGTACTGTATTCCCCAGTAAAATCAACTTCTACATCATTGATACGGCAAATTCTGGCTTTCCCGCCGCCTAAAGATTCCCCACGGATTAAGATGTGATCTCCGTTTTCATTTGTCATTAAGATATCCACTGTATTTGGATGGACATCAGTTTCTATTTCATTTGGTACAAAAGAGAAATCAAGTCCAATGTCTTTTGCAATCTCGAAAGAATCACGGATTCTCATATCATCGGTTCCAAATCCCATGATTCCACCTAATAAGGCACGATCCGTTCCGTGTCCATGATAAGTTTTTGCAAAAGATCCATAGAGTGTAAACTGAACTTTTTTCAGTGTACCATTTAACATTTTTCTTGCGAGAAATGCGATCCTTGCAGCTCCGGCTGTGTGGGAGCTTGAGGGACCAATCATATTTGGCCCCATAACATCAAATGCACTGATAAAAGACATAAATTAAGCCTCCACTGTATCTTCTTTTAAAATAAATTTCTTGTAAATAGAATCTACAACGATTCCGATCGCATTATCTCCGGAAATGTTACATGCAGTTCCGAAAGAATCCTGTGTGATATAAAGTGCGACCATTAAAGCACAGATCGGTCCGTTTGTATCTCCTGCTGTTGTACCAAATACCATGTAAAGGAAAGGCAATGCAGTCATGATAGATCCACCTGGAGCTCCAGGAGAAGCGACCATTGCAACACCAAGTGTCATAATAAATGGAATAACAGTTGCAAGGCTGATCGGTAACTGATTCATCAAACATACAGCAGTTGCACATGCTGTGATCGTGATCATAGAACCTGCCATGTGGATATTGGCACAAAGAGGCACTACAAAGTTACGGATCTGAGCACTGACACCGTCATTCTTTGCACATTCCAGATTGACAGGAATTGTAGCAGCAGAAGACTGAGTTCCTAAAGCTGTAGTATAACCAGGAACCTGATTTTTAATAAGAGAGAGTGGATTCTTTTTGCTGACAGAACCTGCAATTATAAACTGGATCGTGATACATACAAAGTGCATGATGATCACTACAAGGAATACTTTCCATAAGATTCCAAGGATTGCAAATGTTTTTCCTGATTTCGTCATATCAGTAAATGTACCGCAGATATATAATGGCAATAAAGGAATGATCGTTTTGTGAAGGACTTTATCGATGATCGTTGAGAAATCGCTCATTCCGTTGTAAAGGCTGTTTCCAATCTCTTTACCTTTCATTGTGGATAAGCATAATCCTAAAATGAAAGCAAGAACAACAGCAGATAATGTATCAAACAGCGGTGTGATCGTCAGTGAAAAATAAGGTTTCAGTGACGCATCAGCAGTCGCAGCAATCTGATCTAATGCCCCAGAAGTCATAAAGTGTGGGAACAGATTGGATGATACAAGGTAAGAAGCTGTACCAGCAAGTAAAGTTGAACCATAAGCAAGAGCAACGGTAATTAAAAGCAGCTGTCCAGCACCCTGTGACAGATCAGCGATTCCCATGGTTACATAAGCAAGGATCATCAGTGGAATGATGAATTTTAAGTAGGTACTGAAGAATCCAGACAGTGTTACAACAAAGCGGCAGAATCCAGTTGGAAGGAACTGTCCAAACAGGATACCAATAATGATGGCAATAATGAGTTTTGGTACCAGACCAAGTTTAAATTTTTTCTTTTCCATTTTTAATTACTCCTCTAAAAGCATAATCACATATCATCGTAGTTTGTTTAATGTGCACAAAAAATGTTTGACGTCTTTATGTTTGTATTGTATCATCCACGTATAGATGAATCAAATTCATAGATTTAATAATAACATTGAAAATTATTCATAATAGTACAAAGGAGAAAAAATGGAATTCCGTCAGATACAGACATTTATGCAGATAGCACAAGTGAAGAATTTCTCAAAAACCGCAGAATTACTAGGTTATTCGCAATCTGCCGTGACAGTACAGATCCGTCAGTTAGAAACAGAATTGGGAGTGCGGTTATTTGACCGTACAGGAAAAAAAGTGATACTCACACCGAAAGGAAAAGAATTTTTAATACATGCAAATAAGATCATTGATGAAATGTACAAGGCAAAAGATGCAATGAATGATACTGCAGAGTTAAAAAATCCATTACATATCGGAACGATTGAATCACTCTGCACTGTCAAATTGCAGGAAATCGTACAGCGGTTTCGGAAAGAACATCCACAGGTTAGAATTCAGATCACGATCGGTTCTCCAGAACGCCTGATCCAGAAGATGGAACACAATGAACTCGATGTCATTTATATTCTGGACACACCAAGATGGAATAAAAACTGGGTGAAAGTCATGGAAAAAGCGGAGCCTGTGATCTTTGTGTCTGCACCAAATTATAAGTTAGCAGGGAAAAAGAATATAGAGGTTGAGGAAATCTTAAATGCACCGTTTTATCTAACAGAACGAAATGCAAACTACAGACAGGCATTAGAACAGGAATTAGCTCTGCATAAACAGACATTATCGCCAGTACTCGAATGCAGTGATACCGCGTTTATCAAGAAGATGCTAAAGACAGGAAAAGGGCTTTCTTATCTTCCATTATTTGTTGTAGAAAAGGATATTGAAGAAGGAAAGATCGCAAAATTAGATGTGAAAGATATTGATATTACAATGTATCGACAAGTGTTTTATCATGCAAATAAATATATGACAAAAGAAATGGAGAAATTTGTGGAGTACTGTAGGTTGTGATTTGTTGGTTGGATAACATGTTAGAAATAAAATTTTAAAAAAATTAGCACTCACCTCTTGACAGTGCTAATAATAGGTGTTATAGTACAACTAGAGCAAGAGGGAAGGGCTTAAGAGAGAAGCCAAAGAACCGAAGGCTCCATAAGATACAACAAGTCATATTGAGAACTTCTCAATATGCTTCACATAAAAGGCAAGTGTCAGGAATTACCCTGACACGCCCAAACATTATTATAAAGAAAAAGGAGAGATGACTTATGATGATGATGCCTAGTATTTTTGGAGGAAACTTATTTAACGACGACTGGATGGATTTTTCTTTCCCAGATATTGATAAAGAACTGTATGGTAAACACGCAAAGAATTTAATGAAGACTGATGTGAAGGAAAAAGACGGAAACTACGAAGTAGCGATCGACCTTCCAGGATTTAAGAAAGATGAGATTACAGCTGAACTGAAAGACGGATATTTAACGATCAGTGCAGCAAAAGGATTAGATAAAGACGAGAAAGATAAAGAAGGTAAATATATCCGTCGTGAACGTTACGCAGGAAACATGAGCAGAAGCTTCTATGTTGGCAAAGATATCACAGAGAAAGATATCCACGGTAAATACGAGAATGGTATTCTGATGCTGGATATTCCGAAGAAAGCTCCGGAGAAGAAAGTAGAAGAAAAGAAATTCGTTACGATCGAAGGATAAAAGAACTTTCCCCGGGATGATCAGATTCCCGGGGAATCTTTCTATCTATTTGAGAATGAAAGGAAAAGAAGGTGAAACGAAATGGCAGCAAAACGTGATTTATATGAAGTTCTTGGAATCAGTAAAACTGCAGATGAAAAAACGATCAAGAAAGCATATCGGAAACTGGCAAAGAAATATCATCCAGATATGAATCCTGGAGATAAAACAGCAGAACAGAAATTCAAAGAAGCGACCGATGCTTATAATATATTAAGTGATCCAGAGAAGAGAAAATTATATGATCAATATGGTCATGCTGCCTTTGACGGAACCGGAGCAGAATCTGAGTTCTATAAGAATTACCAAAACTATGGTGGTGCTCATGGAGGATATCAGGAATTCCACTTTGAAGGTGGAGATGGCGATGATATCTTTGGTGACATCTTTGGAAGTATGTTCGGTGGCGGAAGAAACAACAAAGGATTCCATCGAAGCAGTTTCCATCAAGGAGGTTTTGGCTCTTCTGATGGATTTGGAGGTGGTGGATTCGGAAGTGGATCCTTCAGACAGAAAGGTTCCGACGCACACGCAGATATCTCTATTAGTTTTGATGAAGCGGTTACGGGCTGCGATAAAGTCATTCATTTGCAAGATCAAAATGGTGCGATGCAGTCATTACAGGTTCATATACCAGCCGGAATTGATACAGGAAAAAGTGTTCGCTTAAGAGGAAAAGGAAATCCAGGAATCGGAGGCGGTGAAGCAGGTGATTTATTCCTGAAAGTAACAGTCGGTGAGAAACAAGGATTTGAGCGAAAAGGAAATGATGTGTATACAACGATCAATGTTCCATTTAGCACAGCCGTTTGTGGAGGTGAAGCAGTGATCAAGACATTATATGGAAATGTTATCTGTAAGATCAAAGAAGGAACTCAGTCAGGATCTAAGATCAGACTGCGTGGAAAAGGAATGCCGCTTATGAAGAATCCATCTCAGAAGGGAGATCAATACGCAGTTGTTCAGATTCAGGTTCCAAGAAATGTCTCCCAGCAGGCAAAAAACAAATTAAAAGAATTCGAAGCACTTTGTGGTCAAAGAGGAAATGCCTCTTATTAAACATGAAACTTCTTGATAATAGATAAAAAAGGTTGTTATTTGGAGACAAAAGCAGATAATAGCCTTTTTTGCCTTTATAAATTGTGTCAAATAAGGTACAATAAAACCATATATGAAAGAAGGTGGGACGGGATGGACGTATCAGAGAGAATGAAATATAAATTAGCAAATGCTATGAAAGAGTTGTTGGTGCATACGCCAGTAGATAAGATTACAGTGAAACAGATCGTAGATCAGTGCAATGTAACTCGTCCAACCTTTTACCGGCATTTTAAGGATAAATATGATCTGATCAACTGGTATTTTGATGTATTGGCTCAGATGTCGTTTAAACAGATGGGTATCAGTCTGACATTAAGAGAAGGGTTGCTCAAGAAATTTGAATTCATCAAAGGTGAAGGACAATTTTTCGCAGCAGCTTTTTCGAGCGAGAGTCAGAACTGTCTGATGGAGTATGATTATCAGTGCATTTATCAATTCTATTGTGATATCATTCACAAACAGGGAGTTGATAAAATTCCAGAAGAATTGGAATTCTTATTGAGAATGTATTGCCGAGGTTCAATTGCCATGACTGTAGAATGGGCGACAACAGGAATGAAGATGTCGCCGGAACAGCTCGCAGATCAGCTGATTGATGCGATGCCGCCAAAGCTATATGATCTGTTCAAAGATATATAAAGATAACAAAATGTTACACTTTTGATGAAGTGTAACATTTTTTACATTTTGCCAAATGTGTAACTTGTATTTGTGAAAAAACAATTTTATACTGAAGATAGTTAAAAAAATGTCAATATAAAAGGAGTGTACAAAATGGTAAATCGTATTGTATTAAATGAAACATCTTATCACGGAGCAGGAGCAATTCAGGAGATCGCAACAGAAGTAACAAAACGTGGATTCAAAAAAGCATTTGTTTGTTCTGATCCAGATCTTGTAAAATTCGGAGTTACAAAGAAGGTAACAGATGTATTAGATAATGCAGGACTTGCATATGAAGTATATTCACAGATCAAACCAAATCCAACGATAGAAAACGTACAGACAGGAGTTGCAGCATTTAAAGCAGCAGGAGCTGATTACCTGATCGCTATTGGTGGTGGATCTTCTATGGATACAGCAAAAGCTGTTGGAATCATCATTAACAACCCAGAATTTGAAGATGTGAGAAGCTTAGAGGGAGTTGCAGATACTAAGAAACCTTGCGTACCAATCATCGCAGTTCCAACAACAGCCGGAACAGCTGCAGAAGTAACGATCAACTACGTTATCACAGACGTTGAAAAGAAACGTAAATTCGTATGCGTAGACCCTCATGATATTCCAGTGATCGCAGTGATCGACCCAGAAATGATGTCTTCTATGCCAAAAGGATTAACAGCAGCAACAGGTATGGATGCATTAACACATGCTATCGAAGGATACACAACAAAAGCAGCTTGGGAAATGACAGATATGTTCCATATCAAAGCCATCGAACTGATCTCTGACAGCTTAAGAGGAGCTGTTGAGAATACACCAGAAGGAAGAGAAGGAATGGCAATGGGACAGTACATTGCAGGAATGGGATTCTCAAATGTAGGACTTGGAATCGTACATTCTATGGCTCATGCATTAGGTGCAGTTTATGATACACCTCATGGAGTAGCGAATGCGATCTTACTTCCAACTGTTATGGAATACAATGCAGATGCAACAGGAGATAAATACAAATATATCGCAAAAGCAATGGGTGTAGAAGGTGTCGAGGATATGACACAGGAAGAATACAGAAAAGCAGCCGTTGATGCGGTTAAAAAATTATCAGCAGATGTCGGAATACCAGCAGACTTAAAAGAAATCGTGAAAGAAGAAGATATTCAGTTCTTAGCAGAATCCGCTTATGCAGATGCATGTGCGCCTGGAAACCCTAAGGATGCAAGTGTTGAGGATATTATTGGATTATATAAATCTTTACTGTAATATTTAAAAATGTGATAAAGTATAAAATGTAAGGTAGCAGATTCCAATTTCGTCGGAAAAGGAATCTGCTACCTTTTTTATTTTCACAAGAGTGAGTTTTTTCAATACAAGAAATAATAATTTTTATTGTGGTTTTGGAATAACAGTTTGTAATAAAACAGCCACAATAAACACTAAAATTTCTGTTACAGGAAATGAGATCCAAATCCCATTTATCCCAAACATATGATTAAACAGCCACATCAAAGGCACCAATAAAATTCCCTGCCGTAAGATGTGGATCAACATACTAGATTGGATCTTCTCAATTGCCTGCTGATAAGTAGCGATCATAATAGAAAATCCACAGAAAACTAAACCGATTGACAGGATCCGCATGGCTGAAACTCCGATTTTGATCATTGATTCAGAAGCTGCAAACAGGAATAAGATCTGTTTTGGTAAAAACAGAAGCAGGCATGTTCCACCGATCATCATAACAGTTGCCGCCTGTGTGCCAAAATGAAAAGCTTCTTTTAAACGTTCTGGATGTTTGGCACTGTAGTTGAATCTCATGACAGGCAAACATCCTTGGATCAAGCCATTTACTGTCATGAAGATCATCTGTTGTACTTTGAAATAGGCGCCAAAAAAGGCAACAACAGTATCTGAATAAGCTGTTAAAAACAGATTGGTAAATGTCAGCATAAAAGATCCAAGAGCATTCATAACAAATGAAGGAAATCCATAGGAAAACAGATTCTTTAACATATGAGAATCAACATGGAATCCTTTGATCTTGATACGAACTTTCTGTTTTGTAAAAACAAGCAGAAGAAAAGCAATCACCATAGATAAAGCATATCCAAGGACAGTAGCCAGTGCAGCACCACGGATTCCCATCTTAGGGAATGGTCCGATTCCAAAGATCAGTAATGGATCGAAAACAAAGTTAAAGATAACTCCTGCGATCTGAAACCACATAGGAGTGATCATATTTCCAGTACCCTGAAAGACCTTTTGGATGGCGATATGTACCATGTTTGGAACCTGCATAAAAGCACAGACGGACATATACTGCATCGCATAGTCAAAAATAGATGGATTGTTTGTGAATGCTGAAAAGTACGGTTTCATGATCAATAGTGCAAGGATATTGATACAGATACCGACGATCAAGGCTACCAACAATCCAAGTGTTGTTGCACAGTCAGCAAGGTCTTGTTCTTTCTCTCCAAGATAACCTGCGATCAAAACGTTGATACCGACCCCAATCCAGATGGACAGGGAGATCATAAGGGTTGTAATCGGGAAGGAAAGAGAAACTGCCGCAAGTGCATTTTCATTGATATTAGCCACGAACATGCTGTCAACAAGGTTGTAAGAATATTGCAGAAACATGGAGCACATCGGAGGAAGGGACATCTGCAATATCAGCTTTTTGATGGGAAGATACCCCATCTTGTTTTCATTTGCCATAAAAAACTCCTTTTTGTGTAGTTAAATAAAACGTCACCCCTTGAAAAATCCGACATTTTACAGTAATATTATTCTTAGTATCATTGTACACAAAAACTGTGTATATAACCATAGAAAAGGAGACATTTTGCAATGGCAAAAGATAAGAAATTAGTAGAAGCGATCACTGCGATGGAAGATGATTTTGCACAGTGGTATACAGATGTTGTTAAGAAAGCAGAATTAGCAGATTATTCAAGCGTTCGTGGATGTATGATCTTACGTCCGAATGGATATGCGATCTGGGAGAATATCCAGAAAGTTTTAGACGCTAAATTTAAAGAAACAGGTGTGGAAAATGTTGCAATGCCAATGTTTATTCCAGAAAGCCTTTTAAAGAAAGAAGAAGACCATGTTGAAGGATTTGCACCAGAAGTTGCATGGGTAACTCATGGTGGAGATAAAGAATTACAGGAACGTCTTTGTGTAAGACCTACATCTGAGACATTATTCTGTGATTTCTATTCAAAGATCATCCAGTCTCACAGAGATTTACCTAAATTATATAATCAGTGGGTATCTGTTGTACGTTGGGAAAAAACAACAAGACCATTTTTAAGAACTTCAGAGTTCTTCTGGCAGGAAGGACATACAGCACATGCGACAGAAGAAGAAGCTGAAGCAAGAACGGTACAGATGTTAAATATGTATGCAGATTTCTGTGAGCAGTATCTGGCAATTCCAGTTGTAAAAGGACAGAAGACAGAGAAAGAGAAATTCGCAGGTGCACATTCCACATATACGATTGAAGCATTAATGCACGATGGAAAAGCATTACAGTCTGGAACAAGCCATAACTTTGGTGATGGATTTGCGAAAGCATTTGATATTCAGTATACAGATAAAGATAATAAACTTCAGTATGTACATCAGACATCATGGGGAATGTCTACACGTATCATTGGAGCGATCATCATGGTTCACGGAGATGATTCAGGTCTTGTATTACCACCAAGAATCGCACCAGTACAGACAATGATCGTACCGATCATGCAGAAGAAAGAAGGAGTGCTTGATAAAGCAGAAGAGATCAGAAAGAGACTTGCTTCTTCTTACAAAGTAAAAGTTGATGATTCTGATAAGAGCCCAGGATGGAAATTCAGTGAACAGGAAGTACGCGGAATTCCTACAAGAATCGAGATCGGACCAAAAGATATCGAGAAGAATCAGGCGGTGATCGTTCGTCGTGATACAAGAGAGAAGATCATTGTATCTTTAGATGAGATCGAGACAAAACTTGGTGAAGTATTAGAACAGATGCAGAACGATATGCTTGAGAGAGCAAAGAAACATCTGGAAGAACATACAGTAGAGGCTAGAAACTGGGATGAATTCAAAGCCCACATCGAGAAACAGGATGGTTTCGTAAAAGCAATGTGGTGTGGAGAAACAGAATGTGAAGAAGCGATCAAAGACGAGACAACAGCTACAACAAGATGTATGCCATTTGAGCAAGAACATTTAAGTGACGTATGTGTTCACTGTGGAAAACCTGCGAAGAAGATGGTTTACTTTGGAAAAGCTTACTAAGAGTATAATGATAACAATTGCCGGGGATTATGAAGATACATTTCCGGCAATTCTTCCGTTTGCGAGATACATTTGTAAGAATAGTAAATGAATATGAGAAGCAGATATAAGAACAAAGAAAAGGAGAGGTGATAGGATGAAGATCAAGATGCCCGCACAGGCAGCAAAGGTAATACAGACATTAGAACAACATGGATTTGAGGCATATATCGTTGGGGGCTGCGTCAGAGATTCCATACTAGGAAGAACTCCGGGTGACTGGGATATCACAACATCAGCTTCACCTCAGGAAGTTAAAGAAATCTTCGATCATACAGTAGATACAGGAATCGAACATGGAACAGTTACGGTTCTTATGAATCATGAACCATACGAAGTAACAACCTATCGTGTCGATGGAAAATACGAAGATCATAGACGTCCCAATGAAGTGCATTTTACAAAGTCATTAAGAGAAGATCTGTTACGAAGAGATTTCACGATCAATGCGATGGCATATAATGACAATGAGGGGATCATTGACATGTATGATGGTATGACAGACCTTAAAAATCAAACGATCCGCTGTGTCGGGGAAGCAAAGAAACGATTTGATGAAGATGCATTGAGAATTTTAAGAGCTCTAAGATTTCAGGCTCAATTAGGATTTCAAATCGAAGAAAAAACCGAAGAAGCAATTAAAAATCAGGCAAAATTTCTAAAAGATATCAGTGCTGAGCGAATTCAGGTAGAGCTTGAAAAACTGATCACATCGGCACATCCAGAAGTATTGGTCAATGCATATAAACTAGGTGTGACGAAGATCATTTTTCCAGAATTTGATATTATGATGGAAACACCGCAGAATAATCCGCATCACAAATACAATGTTGGAATCCATACGATCGAAGCAATGAAACAGATCGAAGCAGAACATATTTACCGGTGGACAATGCTGCTTCATGATGTGGGAAAACCAACAGCGAGAGTTGAAGGTCCAGATAAAGATCATTTTAAAATGCATCCGGTGATCGGAGAAGAGATGGCAAGGAAGATCCTACGAAGATTAAAGTTTGACAACCAGACGATCAAGCAGGTAACGACTCTTGTCAGATGGCATGACCGTAGATTTGCTTCTATAGAAGAAGTCAATAAGAAAACAGTCAGACGATGGGTCAGCCAGTTAACCCCAGAGTTGTTTACAAGACTGATGGAGGTCCAGAAAGCAGATATCAGTGCACAAAGTGATTATCAGAGAGATAAGAAAGAACAGGTATTACAAGAAACAAAGAAATTATTCGAAGAAATCATCGAAGAGAAAAACTGCCTTTCCATCAAAGAATTAAAGATCAATGGAAAAGACTTGATGGATATGGGAGTTCCACAGGGAAAAGAAATCGGTCAAATTTTATCTTGGCTATTAGATCAGGTATTAGAAGATCCGCAGTTAAATGAACGTGAAACATTAACGCGGATGGCAGAAGAAAAGAGGGATGAGAAATGATCCTGTTATGGATATTGGTCTTAATTATTGTATACATCAAGATGATCGATCCGGGAAAGAAAAGAAAACATCCGGTATTAAATGTAAAATACTATGCACACAGAGGATTTCATGGAGAAGAAGGAATTCCAGAAAATTCCATGGCAGCTTTCAAGAAATCAAAGGGATCAGGCTATGGAATAGAATTAGATGTTCAGCTGACCAAAGACGGTGTAATGGTAGTTCATCATGACTATGATCTTAAGAGAACATGTGGAGTAAATAAAAAGATCGCTGATCTTACTTATCGTGAATTATGCAGATATCGTTTGATGGGAACGAGAGAAAGAATTCCAAGGTTTGTGGAAGTTTTAAGAGAAGTTGATGGCAAAGTACCATTATTAGTAGAATTAAAAATGGAAACATGCAACCGTAAATTATGCAAGAAAGTTGCAAAAGCTTTAGATCAATATAAAGGATTATATTGTATGGAATGTTTTCATCCGTATGCTCTGTATTGGTTTAAGAAAAACCGTCCAGAAGTGATCCGTGGACAGTTAAGTGAGCAGTTTTTAAAAGAAAAAGAAGAAGGGACGCTTACTCGCAAAATCGGTTATTTTATTGTGAAAAATTTATTGACAAATTTTATTACAAAACCAGATTTTATAGCCTATCACTATAAATATAAAGACTGTCTTCCACTCAAGATCTGTCGCAGATTTTACAAGATTCCAATTTACGGATGGACATTTCGTGACAAAAAAGCATATAAAGAGAATGAACCTTATTTTGAAGGATTTATTTTTGAAAAATTTGTGCTATAATCAAATGATAATGATGAAATACTTTTTATGATGATAAAGGAGTTTAAATCAATGAAAAAGAATGTAGTAGTGATTTTTGGAGGAGATTCCTCTGAACATGATGTTTCATGTCTGTCAGCAACAACAGTCATTAAGAACATGGACACTGAAAAATATAATGTGATCTTAGTTGGTATCACAAAAGAAGGAAAATGGTTATTAGTAGATGGTGTTAAAGATATCGAAGATGGAAGTTGGAGAGAAGGAGAAGTGAAAGCATTTATTTCTCCTGATACAACAACTCGTTCTTTAGTGATCCTTGCAGAAGGTACATATAAACTTCAGAAAGTTGATGTGATCTTCCCAGTTCTTCATGGGATGAATGGTGAAGATGGAACCGTTCAGGGATTGTTTGAATTGTCTAAAATTCCATATGTTGGATGTGGTGTATTGGCATCCGCAGTTTCAATGGATAAAGTATACACAAAGATCATTGTAGATCATATTGGAATCGATCAGGCAAAGTTTGTTCATGTCAGAGAAAGCGATTTTGAACATTTAGAAGAAGCAATGGATCGTGTGGAAAAGGAAATTCCATATCCGATCTTCGTAAAACCATCTTGTGCAGGATCTTCTAAGGGAGTTTCCAAAGCAGAGAATAGAAAAGAATTGGAAGCGGCATTATACGAAGCAGTGAAACATGACCGTAATATCCTTTGTGAGGAAACAATTGTCGGAAGAGAAGTGGAATGTGCGGTGTTAGGTGACAGAACACAGGTGAAGAGTACATGTGTTGGAGAGATCCTTGCGGCCGAAGAAGCGGCATTCTATGATTTTGATGCAAAATACAACAATGCAGAGTCTAAAACGGTTGTTGATCCAGAGATGCCAGAAGAATCTAAACGCAAGATCAAAGAAGATGCAGAAGCAATCTTTAGAGCTGTTGACGGATTTGGATTATCAAGGGTTGACTTCTTCTTAGAAGAATCAGGAAGAGTTGTATTTAACGAGATCAACACATTGCCAGGATTCACATCGATCAGTATGTATCCAATGTTATGGAAAGCATGCGGACTTGATATTCCTGAGTTACTTGATACATTGATCGATCAGGCAATGACAAGATATCGTTAGGAGGAATTTGATATGAATGCACCAATCGGGGTGTTTGATTCTGGAGTTGGCGGGCTCACTGTTGCAAGAGAGATCATGCGCCAGCTCCCGGAAGAAAGTATGATATATTTTGGGGATACTGCACGTGTACCTTATGGAACGAAGTCCAAAGATACGATCGTGCGCTATTCCAGACAGATCGTCAATTTTCTGTTGAGTAAGGGTGTTAAAGCAGTGGTCATCGCCTGTAATACAGCGAGTGCGCTCGCCTTAGCTGATTTACAGGAACTTTATAATGTGCCGATCATCGGTATGGTACAGCCAGGTGCGATCGCAGCAATGAATGCGACGAAGAATAAGAATATCGGGATCATTGGGACAAATGCAACGATCAAGAGTGGACAGTATGGCCAATATTTAAGGAAACTAGATCCATCTGTAACTGTCGTTACAAAAGCATGTCCATTATTTGTTCCGCTAGTAGAAGAAGGACTGATCGATGACCGTATTACAGAAGATATGGTATCCAGATATTTAAGAGAATTTAAGCAGTATGATATTGATTCTTTGATCCTTGGATGCACGCATTATCCATTGTTGATCAATCCGATCCAGCGATTTGTAGGGGATAAGGTCACACTTGTAAACCCTGCCTATGAAGTTGCGAAGACTTTAAAGCAGATGCTCGCACAGAGAGATATGGCGGCATCAGAAGATCATACTGCGAAGTATGAATATTATGTCAGTGATATGGCGGATCAGTTTTTATCATTTGCCGACAAAGTACTTCCATGCCGTGTGGATCAGGTACAGCCGGTAGATATTGAGAATTATTAGGAAGTGAAGATAAGATGACAAAAGATATATTAATTAATATTTCAGGACTTCAGATGGATGTAGATCCAAATGATCCGATCGAGATGATGACGACAGGTGCCTATTACCTGAGAAATGGAAAACATTATATTTTATACGATGAACTTTCTGAAGACAACGAGATCGTAAAAAATGTCATAAAGATCGGACCAAAGAGTGTGGAACTTACAAGAAAAGGAGGACAGTCTTCTCATATGGTCTTTGAAGAGGGAAAAGAAAACCTCTCTTACTACGATACACCATTTGGAAGTCTTTTGATGGGGGTCAATACAAGCAATATTGACTGGATCGAAGAAGAAGAACAGATGCATCTTAAAGTGGATTATGATCTGAGTATGAACTCTGATCACGTTTCAAAATGTAAGATAGATGTGAATATCCGGCCGAATGGAGAATAAACATGAAGCAGAATGAAAAAGGTTTGATGCAGTGGGAGAAGGATTTTTTGATCTCGGTCACGATCCTGATCATTGCGACCATCATTGCGCATATTTTTTTCTATCAGACAGCTCACAACATTAATGTGCCAATGATTTATACATTGGCAACTTTTTTTATCTCAAGATATACAAAAGGATATGGATGGGGAATTGTTTCTTCACTGTTAAGCGTTATTTTTATTAATTGGAGATTTACGTTTCCATATTTTAAGATTAATTTCATGATTGACGGATATCCGATGACATTTCTTGGAATTTTAGTGATCGCAATCATCACGAATATGACAACAACAAGCTTAAACCGAGAGAAAGAAGCAGCTGTCAAGAGAGAGAAAGAACTTGCAAAATTAAATGAATATAACAAGCAGATCAATGAGCTTCAGATTGAGAAAGAAAAGGAGAAGATGCGCTCAAATTTATTAAGAGCGATCTCACATGATCTTAGGACTCCGCTGACTGGAATGATCGGGGCAAGTTCGACATATTTAGAAGCCAAAGACCAGCTGGATGAAGATGCAAAAGATCAGCTTGTCATGGGAATCAAAGAAGATGCAAACTGGTTGTTAAACATGGTGGAAAACCTGCTTAGTATCACGAGAATCCAGAGCAATGGAAGTGACACACAGCCACATGTAAAGAAAGTACCGGAACCTCTCGAAGAAGTTGTAGCAGAAGCGATCCAGCGTTATCAGAAGCGATATCCAGACAGTGAATTAAAGGTAAAGATCCCAGAAGATTTTTTAATGGTTCCAATGGATCCGACTTTGATCGAGCAGGTAATTATGAACCTTTTGGAAAATGCATGGGTACATTCTGGAAGTGATGCACCTATTGAATTTGATATCAAAGAAGAAGGGAACAAAGTTGTATTCTATATCCGTGACCACGGAAATGGTATCGCACCAGAGCGCTTGGATCAATTGTTTGACGGCTGTGCAGGTGCATTAGACCATGAAAGCCGTAAGGGCATGGGTATCGGATTAAGTATCTGTAAATCAATCGTTATGGCACATCAAGGTGATGTCTATGCAAGAAACTATGAGGATGGAGCAGAGTTTAGTTTTAGTCTGCCAATGGATGAAAAAGAATTGACGGAGGAAAAGGAACTATGACAGAGATAAAATTTAATGTATTGATTGCTGAAGATGAAGAAAACATCGGCAATTTTATATCAACGATCTTAAAAACCAATGGCTACAAACCAATCATAGCAACTACAGGAAATCAGGCGATCCAGTGTGCGGAATCATACTGTCCAGATGTAATCTTATTAGACCTTGGACTACCGGATATGGATGGAATCGATGTGATCTCCGAGATCAGAAAATGGGCAGTTACTCCGATCATCGTGATTTCTGCAAGGAACAGAGAATCAGAGAAAGTAAAAGCCCTGGATGCCGGAGCAGATGACTATATCACCAAACCATTTGGCAATCAGGAACTGCTTGCTAGAATCCGTACTGCCCTAAGACATAGAAGACAGCCAATGGGAGCAGAGACGAAGACACCAATGTATCATGCAGGTCAGTTAAAGATTGATTTTGATAAGCGAAGAGTCTTTCTTGGAGAAGAAGAAATCCGTCTTACACAGATTGAATATAAACTGGTATCCCTTCTTGCAGAGAATGCAGGAAAGGTTATTACATATGAGTCTATCATCAAAGATATCTGGGGACCTCATGCAGATACGAACAATAGGATTTTGCGAGTAAATATGGCAAATATCCGCCGCAAGATTGAGAAAAATCCAGCAGTTCCAAAGTATGTTTTTACAGAAGTCGGAGTCGGATACCGTATGCTTGAGAACGAATTAAATAGTTAAGATTGTGCTAAAAAAGATACATTCTTTGCATAAAAAATGCTAAAAATATTATTGACAAATAAAAATAAGGCGTTTATAATTCCAACCATAACAAAGGCGTTATGAGATGACACAGATCATTCCTCATAACGCCTTTTCTTTTTATCAAGAAGGATTTCTAAAATCCTTCAATCAATTCATTGAGTAAAGACACGCGCGTTTCTCCTGAATGAAAAAACAAAAACTTTCGAAATGGGAGGACAAAGATATGACAAAAGAAATTATGAACGCAGTAAATACCCAGATCTTTGGGGTATGGTTCCTGATCGGAGCCGCATTGGTATTCTGGATGCAGGCCGGATTTGCAATGGTTGAAGCCGGATTTACAAGAGCTAAGAATGCCGGAAACATTATCATGAAAAACCTGATGGACTTCTGTATTGGTACTTGTGTATTTATTCTGATCGGTTTCAGTTTATTACTCGGGGAAGATATGATCGGATTGATCGGAAAACCTGGATTTGACATTTTTACATCTTATGCAAATTTTGACTGGTCAAGTTTTGTATTCAACTTAGTATTCTGTGCAACAACAGCAACAATCGTATCCGGAGCCATGGCAGAGAGAACAAAATTCTTATCTTACTGTATTTATTCTGCAGTAATCTCTGCACTGATCTATCCAATTGAAGCACATTGGATCTGGGGTGGTGGATGGTTATCTCAGATGGGATTCCATGATTTCGCAGGATCTTGTGCAATTCATATGGTTGGTGGATTATCCGCACTGATCGGAGCAAAATTCTTAGGACCACGTATTGGTAAATTCACAAAAGATAAAGATGGAAATATTACAAAAGTAAATGCATTCCCAGGACATAATATTCCACTTGGAGCATTAGGAGTATTTATCTTATGGCTTGGCTGGTATGGATTCAACGGTGCAGCAGCAACATCTGTTGAACAGTTAGGATCTATCTTCGTAACAACAACAATTTCACCAGCAGTCGCAACAGTTGTTTGTATGGTATTTACATGGGTAAAATATGGAAAACCTGATGTATCAATGTCATTAAATGCATCTCTTGCAGGACTTGTAGCGATCACAGCACCATGTGATGTCACAGATGCTTTTGGAGCAATTGTGATCGGAGCAGTTTCTGGATTACTTGTTTGTTTTGGAGTATGGTTATTAGATTATAAATTAAGAATTGATGACCCAGTTGGAGCCGTAGCAGTTCATTTTATGAACGGTTTATGGGGAACATTAGCAACAGGATTATTTGCAACAAAAACTGCACCAGGAAGTGAATTAAATGGACTTTTCTATGGTGGTGGATTTGGATTATTAAAGATTCAGATCATCGGTATTGTTTGTGTCTGCGCTTGGACAGCCGTGACGATCAGTTTAACATTTACAATTATCAAAGCAACGATTGGTCTTCGTGTAACAGAAGAAGAAGAAATCATCGGTCTGGATGGACCAGAACATGGTTTAACATCAGCATATGCTGGATTCAGTATGATGGATATTTCTAACACAATGATCATGGAAGAAAATGCAAATACTGTTCTTGGAGAAGAAGATTACGAAAGAGCTTCTAAAGTACAGAAAGCAGCAGCTGTACAGGTCAGCAAAGCTCCAGATCTTGTACCTACAGGAATGTATAAAGTTGTTATTATCGCAAAATTAACAAGATACGACAAGTTAAGAAAAGCAATGAACGATGTTGGTGTAACTGGTATGACAGTCACTCAGGTTATGGGCTGCGGTATCCAGAAAGGTGCCGGAGAACGTTACAGAGGTGCTGAAGTCGATGCAACATTACTTCCAAAAGTTAAAGTTGAAGTTATCGTAGGAAATATCCCAGTAGAAAACATCATTGAAGCTGCGAAGAAAGCTCTTTACACAGGTCATATCGGAGATGGTAAGATCTTTGTATACAACGTAGATAAAGTTATTAAAATCCGTACAGGAGAAGAAAATCTTGCAGCATTAGCAGACGTTGAATAAGAAATAAATTTAAATTTTTGTAAGTTGGTCAACTGTAGATTTCGAGTATATGATAAAAAATAAATAAACGATTGGAAGCGAAGCTAGAGAATTTTACTCACGTTTTTTACAGATCGCTGATCCGCCGGCTTTCCTTGCGTAACTCGCCTTCAAGGGTATTTAAAACAGAAACTCTATGAGGCTTAGACAACGCACCAAGCCGGCTGCGAATCCGTAAAAAACATGGCAAAATTCTAATGCTGCACTTCCGATCGTTTATTTATTTTTTATCATATACCAGAAGTCTAAAGTGTGGACAATTACAAGATTGAAAAATTCAAGTGGGGGTCCGAACGCAAGTGGGTTGCAGACACATGATCTCTTTTTATAATATTCCACCAATAATTTCCGTCATTCAAATCACAATTGTCTTGATAAAAATACATAAATAAATCTTGCATTTTAAAACACCTTTTGTTACTATAAACGTGACGAAGGAGTCAAAGCATAAAGAAAAGTGTGCTTTGGCTCCTTTTTTATTAGCTAGAATTAGTTAATAAAAACATTCTCTCGAGAGATTTTCAATAATGTCAGAACCAGCTACTCTGACGAGCATAGAAGCATAGTTGAAAATGAGAATGGAGGAATATACTATGAACGCAGGAGATACAGCATTTATTCTGCTATGTGCAGCATTTGTATTTATTATGACACCAGGCCTTGCATTTTTCTATGGAGGAATGGTACGAAGGAAAAACGTTGGGAACACGATGATGCAGTGTGTATTTATCATGGGAGTTTCCGTGATCATGTGGGTACTTGTTGGATATGCACTATCTTTCGGTGGAAACCATGCAGGGATCATTGGAGGAGCAAAATGGTTTGGCTTTAACGGAGTTGGAATGAAACCAGGACCATACGCAGATACGATTCCAAACCTTGCATTTGCAGCATTTCAGATGATGTTTGCAATGATCACACCAGCACTGATCACAGGATCTGTTGCAGGAAGAATGAAATTTAAAGCATTAGTTCTTTTTATTATCTTATGGTCATTGATCGTGTACTACCCAATGGCACATATGGTATGGGGAGAAGGAGGATTCTTAGCAGAGATCGGGTCTGTCGATTTCGCAGGAGGAAATGTTGTTCATATCACATCAGGGGTCAGCGGTCTGGTATTAGCTTTAACACTTGGAAAACGTCGTGGATATGACCAGGGAGTCTACCACGTACATAATACACCATTTGTATTTTTAGGAGCTGCACTGTTATGGTTTGGATGGTACGGATTCAATGCAGGAAGTGCTCTTGCAGCAAATGGACTTGCAGCACATGCATTTATGACAACATCTGTTTCAGCAGCCGCAGCTCTTGTTTCATGGATGTTGATCGAAGTATTTTCAGAAGGAAAAACAACTTTAGTCGGAGCTTCCACAGGATTAGTTATCGGACTGGTAGCAATCACACCGGGAGCCGGATTTGTTCCAATGTGGGCAGCAGTGATCTGTGGATTATTAGTAAGCCCAATCTGCTACTTCGGTGTAAAACTGATCAAAGGAAAATTAAAGATTGATGATGCATTGGATGCATTTGGATGTCACGGAATCGGTGGTATCTGGGGTGGTATTGCAACAGGATTATTTGGAATGACATCCATCAATGGAGTCGCAAAATGGAATGGATTAGTGTTTGGAGAAACAAGATTGTTTGTAGCACAGATCATAGGGATTCTTGTATCTATCGCAGTTGCAGTAGTCGGAAGCCTGATCTGTATCGCGATTGTCCGTATCTTTACTCCATTAAGAGTTGAAGAAAGAGCCGAGAAAGTCGGATTGGATGTATCAGAACACGGAGAGAATGCTTACCCAAGTTTTAATGGTTTAGATTAAAAGAGGTGAAAATATATGTTGATCAAAATTAATGCAATCGTTCGAGAAGAGAAATTCGAAGATGTCAAAGAAGCTTTAAATAAAATCGGAGTTAATGGAATCACAGTATCACAGGTTATGGGATGCGGAGCACAGAAAGGTTTTACAGAAGTTATCCGTGGAACAAAAGTTGATATGATGATGCGTCCAAAGATTAAATTTGAGATCGTCGTATCTTCTGAAGAATGGGAAAGAAAAACGATCGAAGCTATTCAGAAATCTGCATTTACAGGAGAAGTTGGTGACGGGAAGATCTTCAGTTACGAAGTAAGGAATGTAGTTAAGATCCGTACCGGAGAACGTGATGTAGATGCATTACAGGATTAGTTCTTAAAATATCTACTATTATATAGAAGAAACAGGTGATTTTTGTGGAAAAAAATAAAAATCACCTGTTTTATTGTGTATAAAATTATAAAATATAATAAGAAAGATTCATTTCTTGTAATGTGATAAAATTCGTGATAAGATGATAGCCAATCAGAGAAATAATTTTGACATTAGGAAGAGAAACATATTATATAGAAGAAAGAAGACAAGGAAAGAATGAAATTAGTAACACTAGTATCAAATAATGTAGGAGTTGATACGTATCTGGAATTAAGAAAAGCGGTCAACTTTAAACCATTATCAAGAACACAGGCGAAGAAAGCCTTAGATAACAGTTTGTATATCGTCTGCGCATACATTGATGCCAAGATCGTTGGAATGGGACGACTTGTAGGTGACGGGGCGGTCATTTGTTACATTCAGGATTTAATGATTCATCCAAATTATCAGCATTATGGAATCGGAAGTGCAATCATAGAAGATCTGATCGAGTATGTAGAGAATCTTTGTGAAGAAGGAACCGAGATCATGCTGGATCTGATGTGTGCGATCGGAAGAGAACCATTTTATCACAAACATGAATTTATTTCTCGTCCAACGGATAAATTAGGGCCTGGAATGATTCGCTACATTAGAAGGTAGAGGAAAAAAATATGGAAGATAAGAGATACGATCCGTATACTGGATACGAGATCAAAGATGAAGATTCAACACAAGAATATCATACACAAGATGATGATCCATATAGACGATATCGTTACGAAGATGATCACATAGAACAACCACAGCAGGAGCAGACAAGTGGAATTGCGATCGCAACAATGATCCTTGGAATCATAGCAGTTGTATGCATGGTCAGTTGTTGCTGCACGCCAATCGCAATTATCATTGGGATTGCAGCGGTCATTTGTTTTGCGGTGACACCAAAAGTCAGAGGAACAAGAGGAAATAAGGCGAAAGCAGGATTGATCTGTGGGATTATAGGCATCATTGGTTCTGTGATCTTGATCACAGTTTTTGTTGTGAATATTTTGCTTAGTTCGGATTTTCAGAATGAAATGAAAGAGTTTAATACACATTATGATACATATATCGATGAAAATGATGACTCTATATAAGATCATAAGAAGTATGCCATGCTTCTTTAAGGAAGTAACGCATTTCTATTGTCCGGCATGCGGCGGGACAAGAAGTGTGATTGCACTGCTGCATTTGGATATTGAGAGAGCATTTTTATGTAATCCAACCGTTGTATATACCGGGGTTATGTTTCTATGGTGTATTGCAGGATGGATGGTAAAGAAACTGACAGCCAGAGAGATGAAGAGCATGAAGCCGAGATTGTGGATGTTGATTTTGGGAGTGTGTATTTTCTTTGGATATGCGGTGATCAGAAATATACTGGTGTACCAGTTTGGATATGATTATTTGGGAGACCTCATTCATTACACAAAATTTAATTAAATATTTGTCACAGATCAAAAGTGCCATCTTTTTTGTAACAGAAAAAGATGGCACTTTTTAATGCTGCCAAAGTAAAAGGTCTATTGCTTGTACTTGTATAAGAACACATCGTATAATAAACATAAAGAAAGAGGTGCCATATGAAAGAATGGAAAGAATATTTATTTAAAGTCAATGGATTTGAAATGACAGCGGTCTATAACGAAGATACGATCCAGAAAGTTTTTCTTCCTTTATTAAAACAATTACAGCAGTTACAAAAAGAAAAAAAGGAACGGATCATTGTATTTATGGCAGCACCGCCGGCTGTTGGAAAGACAACATTATGTGAGTTTTTGGAATATTTATCAAAACAAGATCAAGAGTTTACAGACATTCAAGCATTAGGATTAGATGGATTTCATTATCACTCTGATTACATTAATTCTCATGATGCGATCGTGCTTGGAGAAAAAGTTCCAATGAAGCAGGTAAAAGGATGTCCGGAAACATATGACACAGAAAAATTAAGACAGAAACTTGAGAAGATAAAAATAGAAGATATTTTATGGCCGATTTATGATAGAAATCTTCACGACGTTGTGGAAGATCAGATTAAAGTTACCAAAGATATCATTTTGATCGAAGGGAACTGGTTACTATTAAAACAAGAACCATGGAAATCTATGCAGCAATACGCAGACTATAAAATCTTGATCCTGGCCGAGGAAGAGATGTTGAAAGAACGTCTGATCTCAAGAAAGGAAAAAGGAGGTCTCACAAGAGAAGAAGCTGTGACATGGTATCAAAACAGTGACAGTAAAAATGTGACAAGAGTTTTAAAAAATTCCTGCCGGAAACATTTGAATCTGCTGTTACAAGTGGAACAGGATAACGATTATTTGCAAGTAAAATAATGACCAAATTTTTGCAGGAAAACAGAAGATATTAGTAACAAGTGAAAGCTTGCAACCCACGTATAAATAGAGTATAATAAACTAGATGTGAAAAAGTTAACGAATTATATGGAGGACAAACTATGTTAGTATCAGCAAAAGAAATGTTAAACAAGGCAAAAGCCGGACATTACGCAGTTGGACAGTTCAACATCAACAACTTAGAGTGGACAAAATCCATTTTATTAGCAGCAGAAGAAACAAGATCTCCAGTGATCCTTGGTGTTTCTGAAGGAGCAGGAAAATATATGACAGGATATAAAACTGTTGTAGGAATGGTTAACGGAATGTTAGAAGAATTAAACATTTCTGTACCAGTAGCTCTTCACTTAGACCATGGTTCTTACGAAGGATGCTACAAATGTATCGAAGCTGGATTCTCTTCTATCATGTTTGATGGATCTCACTATCCAATCGAAGAAAATGTTGAAAAAACAAAAGAACTTGTAAAAGTTGCAACAGGAAAAGGAATGTCTATCGAAGCTGAAGTTGGATCTATCGGTGGAGAAGAAGACGGAGTTATCGGTAAAGGTGAATGTGCAGATCCAGAAGAATGTAAAGCAGTTGCAGATCTTGGAGTAACAATGCTTGCAGCAGGAATCGGAAACATCCACGGAAAATACCCAGAAAACTGGGAAGGATTAAGCTTCGATACATTAGATGCAATCCAGCAGTTAACAGGAGATATGCCATTAGTATTACACGGTGGTACAGGAATTCCTGATGACATGATCAAAAAAGCAATCTCTCTTGGAGTAGCTAAGATCAATGTTAATACAGAATGCCAGCTTGCATTTGCTGACGCTACACGTAAATATATCGAAGCAGGAAAAGACCTTGAAGGAAAAGGTTTCGACCCTCGTAAATTATTAGCACCAGGTGCTGAAGCTATCAAAGATATGGTAATCACAAAGATCAAATTATTCGGATCTGAAGGAAAAGCTGACGAATAAGATTTATCATTTCTTAATGAAATTGAATATTGATAATGTAAGAACTCCACAGCGTATGCTGTGGAGTTCTTTATTAATCTTCAGTTTTATCAGGTGAGATGTAGATTTTGTAGATTTCTTCAGTTGTTAGATTAATATTCTGCGAAATGCATTCGTAAAGTGATTGAATGTTGTCAGGTTCTTCTTCCAGTTCGTCAGAAATTTGAATGAAAGATTTTGATTTCTGGATTTTCTTTTTTATTAGTTGAATTAATCGGAAGGTTTCTCCTTCAGCACGCCCCTCAGCACGTGCTTTTCGCTTCTCAAGAATCTTTTCTTCCCATTCCTGCATATATTTCACTCCAATCTCTTCGCTAGATTTTACAATATTTACATGATTTTTAATTTGCTGAAGGCGTGAAGTAGAGCAAGATATTTCTTCAGTAGTATGTTCCATATAGTAAAGAAGCTCCTTTAATTCAGGACTAATATCTTCTGAATTTTTACCATGCGTATTTAGAAAAATTCGCGTAGCACCATCTTCTAATGGTTGACCAGTTTCAGCACAAGTCATTTGAAAAGTATATTGATATAATCCTCTTCCAAACAGATCGAAAGGTGCAATGATAATAGAATAACAGTCTTTCATATTCGAAAAATCTACTTCTCCAGGATCTAATAATTTGGAGTCAATCAGAGCCTGATAAAAACGACTTCTATGAGGAAGATTTTTCGTATTTTCTTTTTGAGCTTCTACATTATAAACAGCATCGGTTTCATCCTCTGCCCATACGTCAAGTCGCACCTGTCGTTTTAGAGGCGAAGTCCGACTTTCGTGTTCAGATTGTGGACGGCCTTTGATGGAGATATCTTCTCCAAGAATAATAGATAATATATTCTCAAATGTCTTAGGATCCTCCATAACTTCAGCAAATAAAAAGCGGTCAAGTAAAGTTAAATCTTGCAGCGATTTTTTATTTTTACTCATAAGTTTCTCCTTTCATTGTATAAAAAAATACAGATAGTGGCAAGCACTGTTAGATAAGAAAATAAATTAATTGATACATAAACTCATGATATGATAAATATTTGATTGGGAAACAGACGAAAGAAGAAATCTCAACATACTGTAAAATATTTACATGGAATATATTAACAATTATAAATATAAATGTCAATACAAAAAGATAGACAATTAATTACGTACCAGATATACTAAAAATATCTTTTGAATAAAGATATGAAAAAGAGGGAGAGGAGGGAAAATATGCAAGCAATCAAAAAACAATGGTTCACATTACTCCTAATGATCATTCAGGCAGTTATGATCATCTTTATACAGCCAGAGATAGGATCTGTAAGTTTATGTAACCTTATGTTTATTGCAATTTTTGCAGAAGACGAGAGAAATGTATTCTTAAAACTTGCTTGGGAAGATAAGTTTTACTTTTATGTGCAATGCATTGTCATGTATTTGATGACGCTGATCTTTGGACTTATCCTTGCACTGGATCATGGTTCAGGATCTCTTACAGTAACAACGAAGGCATTTAATGCATTGCAGATGATCAATATTATCCTAAGGTTTATTATGACATATGGACTGATCGCACAAGAAGACCGAAGAAAATTATATTTTCACAGTGTGCTAATGTTGGTATTCTTTGTTCTTACAGCAATTGCATATAGCTAGATTTTACATAAGATCATAAGGAGAGTGGAATGAAACAAAATAAAAAAACAGTCATGATCATTGGATGTATCATAACAATCTGTACATTCATAGCAGCAGTTTTGATCGGCTGGAATCATATGGTCAAGATCACAAAAGGACCAAAGAATGAAAAAGAGATCGGATATTATCAATGGAATCATGATCAAATGGGTTCATTTTTAGATATTACAACATTTACATATCACGGAGACCGTTATGAGACAGCTGATGGCGGTGGAGATGGAGCCATGAGTTTTGGTTATCTGGAAGCTTCTATGAAAGGCAGAAAACCAGCATTTTGGCTGAAAGAAACGATGAATCAGACAGACAAAAAGATTGTCAAAACCATTTCTTGGTGGAAAGCTGCAGCAGAACCTGTCTATGCACTTTCATCAAACAGTGGCTGTGATATGGTCTTTCTTGATCCAAGTGATAAAGCCATGATGCAGACGGTATTTTGGAAAGTAAAAGACAGACAGAAGCTGGAAGCGTATTATATAAATTTTGATAATTACAATTTTAAACTTACAGAGTCCAAAACAAATGAACGAAAGACGATTTCATCAAAAGAAGCGAAACAGTATGCCAGATTGCAGCAGATTCGAAAAGATGCTCAAAATGTTAAAAAACAATATACCATTTATGGAGAAAGCAAAGATCATATCGCATATGTCGAATTTGATATCATGACAGTTGGTGGGAAACAATATCTAGGAAAAGACGAAGAGTGGTAGGAAAACTCAAGAAAAATTCTCAGAATGTCAAGGAAACCTTGACATTCTTTTTTAATTCGACTATAGTAGTCCTAGATAGGAACACGAGGTGAAAGTGATGGATAATGTAGAGCGTCTGATGGAATTCGGACTTACAAGACACGAAGCCAGTCTTTACATTTTACTGACACTGGAAGGAAGCCTTAACGGATACGAGGCAGCCAAACAAAGCGGGATCTCAAGATCGAACGCTTACAATGCACTGGCAGGCTTGGTAGACAAAGGCGCAGCCTATATACAAGAGGAAGATACAGTTCGTTACACACCGGTAGCGATCGAAGAATTCTGCAGTAATAAGATCCGGCATCTGGAACAGAAGAAGACAGAGCTGATCGCGGAACTTCCGGGCAAACGCAAGAACGAAGGCGGGTATCTGACGATCAAAGGCGAAGAACATATTTGCGATAAGATCATTGATATGCTGCTTTGTGCAGAAGAGCGTGCGTATATCTCTGTATACAATGAACGACTGGAGATGTTTCGGGAACACTTAGAGAAGATGGTAAGTGAAGGAAAGAAAGTCGTGATCATAACGAATGAACCATTTGATTTACAAGGAGCAACTGTTTATCTGACAGAATGTAAGAAAGAACAGATCCGATTGATCACGGATTCCAAAGACGTTTTAACAGGCGCGATCACAAATCGTTACGAAGCAACCAGCCTGTATTCCAGTAACAATAATCTGGTGGAAGTATTTAAAGATGCACTGGCCAATGAAATACAACTATTAAAAATGAAATAAATATACAAAAAGTATAGAAGAAAGGAACCAAACACCATGGCAAAAGTACCATTTGTAACAAAAGAACAGTTAGATGAGATCGTAAAAAAATATCCAACACCATTTCATTTATATGATGAAAAAGGAATCCGTGAAACAGCAAGAGGATTATACAAAGCATTTTCATGGAATAAAGGATTTAAAGAATATTTTGCTGTAAAAGCGACACCAAATCCAACAATCTTAAAGATTTTAAAAGAAGAAGGATGCGGAACAGACTGCTCATCTTTAACAGAACTTATGATGTCAGATCGTTGTGGATTCGATGGAAGCGAGATCATGTTCTCTTCTAACGATACACCAGCAGAAGAATTTATTCTGGCAAAACAGTTAGGTGCAACGATCAACTTAGATGACATTACACATATCGAATTCTTAAAAGAATGTGCCGGAATCCCAGAAAAGATTTCCTGCCGTTATAATCCAGGTGGAGTTTTCGCATTAGGAACAGATATCATGGATAACCCAGGAGATGCAAAATACGGAATGACAACAGAACAGATCTTTGAAGCTTTCAAACAGTTAAAAGAGCTCGGTGTCAAAGAATTCGGAATCCATTCTTTCCTTGCAAGTAACACAGTTACAAATGAATACTATCCAACACTTGCAAAACAGTTATTTGAATTAGCAGTTAAATTAAAAGAAGAAGTTGGAGTTCATATCGGATTTATCAACTTATCTGGTGGAGTCGGAATCCCTTACCTTCCAGATCAGGAAGGTAATGACATCGCTGTCATTGGTGAAGGTGTACACAAAGTATATGACGAAGTATTAGTACCAGCCGAAATGGGAGATGTGAAGATCTTTACCGAACTTGGACGTTACATGCTTGCACCAAACGGACATTTAGTAACAAAAGCAATCCATGAAAAACATACACATAAAGAATACATTGGTGTTGATGCATGTGCAGTCAACTTAATGAGACCTGCAATGTATGGGGCGTACCATCACATCACAGTTATGGGTAAAGAAAACGAACCAGCAGATCATGTATATGATATTACAGGATCTCTTTGTGAAAATAACGATAAATTTGCGATCGATCGTAAATTACCAAAGATCGACATGGGAGATCTGTTAGTGATTCATGATACAGGAGCACACGGATTTGCAATGGGATATAACTATAATGGTAAATTAAAATCTGCAGAAATCTTATTAAAAGAGGATGGAACAACAGAAATGATCCGTCGTGCAGAAACACCAGAAGATTATTTTGCAACGATCAAAGGATTTAATTTCTAAGAAAAATTAACAGATCAATATGAGATGTTCCAAAGCAGGGCAAGTATAGGAAATTCTATACTTGCCTTTTTCATATATTACGAGTAAATTATATACAAGAAACAAAATGATACACGGCAAAACAGCATTTCAAAAGACGAAAGGCATTTATAGACAGGAGAAATAACATGAATTTATTTGATATCGTAGGACCAGTGATGGTCGGACCGTCGAGCTCTCATACAGCAGGTGCTGTAAGGATCGGACAGGTATCAAGGCACCTGCTCGGAGAATCGGTAAAAGAAGCTAAAATACTATTACATGGATCATTTCTTGCAACAGGAAAAGGACATGGTACAGACAAAGCATTAGTGGCAGGATTACTTGGCATGGCAGCCGATGACATTCGGATTCCAGACAGTTTTGACATTGCAAAAGAATCAGGAGTGAAATTTGAGATTGGAAAGATTCAATTAAAAAATGCACATCCAAACAGTGTAAAATTATTACTTGTCGGAGAATCAGGAAGAAATCTTGAGATTGTAGCCTGTTCCTTAGGCGGTGGACGAATTAAGATCTGCACGATTGATGGACTGGAAGCAAACTTTAGCGGGGAGTATACAACATTAGTCGTACACAATGACGACCAGCCAGGACATGTAGCAGAAGTAACATCAATGCTTGCTCATAAATCGGTTAATATCGCAACGATGCAATTATACCGTGATCACAGAGGTGGAAGTGCAGTCATGGTCATTGAATGTGACAAAGAAATACCAGAAGAAGGTCTGAACTTTTTGGAACGTCTGGAAGGAATCCAGAAAGTTACATATCTTGCTAAGATGAAGGAGGACTAGAGTATGGGATTTGCATCCGTAGAAGAGATAGAAACAAGAGCAAAAGAACAGGAATGTCAATTATGGGAAACAATTTTACATGATGATATGACAGAACGACAGGTAGACCGCCTAGAGTCTATCGGGAAAATGAGCAGTATGTATCTTGCAATGAAAGATGCCAATGAAAGTTACGATAAAGACTTAAAGTCACAAAGCGGTCTTTCTGGCGGCGACGGTGAAAAGATGATGGAAGAGGTTAGAAAAATGCAGAATCTGACCGGTGAATTTGTCGGGACCGTCATGGCAAATGCTTTAAAAATGGGCGAATCAAATGCCTGTATGAAACGTATCGTAGCAGCACCGACAGCCGGAGCATGTGGGGTGCTTCCAGCAGTATTGATCACATATGAACAATTTCATAAAGTACCAGAAGCAAAGATGCTAGAAGGAATGTATATTGCGGCAGGAGTCGGACAAGTTATCGCAGAACGTGCCTGTATCGCAGGGGCACAAGGAGGATGTCAGGCAGAGATCGGTTCTGCCTCCTGTATGGCAGCAACAGCTATTACGTACATTCGTGGCGGCAGCACAAAGCAGATCTTTGATGCAGGAGCATTTGCCTTGAAATCATTATTGGGATTGGTATGTGATCCATTAGGTGGTTTGGTAGAAGTACCATGTATCAAGAGAAATGTCATTGGATCTGTCAATGCAATCACAGCCTCAGATATGGCAATGGCAGGCATTGAAAGCAAGGTTCCATTGGATGAAGTGATCGATGCAATGGCAGAAGTCGGAGACCTCTTGCCATGTTCTTTAAAGGAAACCAGTCAGGCAGGTCTTGCCCAGACAGAAACAGGCAAAAAATACATGCCGGAATCATAAAATATTTGTAAGTAAAGGAAGGAAAACAATGATAGAAGTATGTTGTGGAAGCTTCGAAGATGCCATGATGGCAAGCGAATGCGGAATCAAAAGAGTAGAATTAAACAGTGCATTAAGTTTAGGTGGATTAACACCATCTTTAGGAAGCTTGATCATGATCAAACAATACAGCGATATTGAGATCGTATCTATGGTAAGAGCCAGAGCAGGGGGATTCTGCTATACAAATTACCAGTATGAACAGATGCTTGAGAATCTTAAGCTACTATTAGCATATGGGACAGATGGAGTATCTTTCGGTTTCTTAAATGAAGACCGAACAATCGATAAGAACCGTTGTCAGGAATTCTTGGAAAATGTAAAAAATGAAGGACGCAAAGCAACATTCCATAGAGCATTTGACTGCACAAGAGATCCATATGAGGCAATCGAAACACTGATCGATCTAGGATTTGATCGATTACTGACAAGTGGACAGGAAGCAACCGCAGAAGAAGGAATTCATCTGTTAGCAGATCTTCAGAAAAAATATGGGAACCAGATCGAGATCATCGCAGGATGTGGAGTCAACGAAAACAACGCCCAGAAGATCATAGACAAAACAGGAATCAAACAATTACACAGCACATGCAGAGGCTGGGGAGTCGATGCGACTGGAATGGGAGAGAGAGTATCATTCCAGGTATCCGATGAAGATGGAGATCGGTATCGAAGTGTTTCTGTAGATAGAATTAAGAAATTTGTTCAGATTTGTGGATAAATTTTAATTTGCATAACGGAAATGTATCGAGTATTCATAAAAACATAAAAAAAGATAGAGGTACGAAAAACGAATTCCATTGACGGATTTTTTGCAAAACGCCGATCCGCCAACACTCCTGCACAACTCACTGCGTTCAAACAGTGCCCGTGTTGGCTGCGATTTTGCAAAAAATCCTATGGAATCCTATCATTTCGTACCTCTATCTTTTTTTATGTTTTTATGAATACCTGAAGACATTCTCGTATAAAATTAAGAATTTTCAAACGGAAGGGTGTGTATGTTAGACGTTATTGGTTTTCAATTTATGTAGTTGTAGACAGATGTTTATTATACTCTGAAACATCTCAATAAATCGGTGTTGTAGAAGGTCTTTTACCTTCTGTTAATAAATACAAAAATTATTAACTAGTATCGTACAACATACACACTGTATATTGGTTTGAATCACGTAAATTATTTGAATATTATAAAAAGAGCTCATGTGTCGGCAACCGTACGGACACGTCTGCACTTAGTGAGTGGATGGTCGTTAGACCATTCAGGAACTTAGTACAGCTACGTGGGAGTCCGAACGCGAGTGGGTTGCAGACACATGAGCTCTTTTTATAATATTCCACCAATAATTTCCGTCTTCAAACTAAAACTTGACAAATTATCTCAAAGGACTATAATATATTTTAAATAAATAAACTTCACCGAAATTCGTTGAAGAGAACAACGCTGTTTTTGAATCAAGTGTTTCAGAGAGTCTGCGGTTGGTGCGAGCAGATACATTTTCATGAACAGATATCATCTCTAAGATGCGGACTGAACATTACTTGACATTAATATTTTGAACCAGTAAGTCTCGCCGGAATCCTCCGTTATAAGGAAAGCGTATGATAGTACGTTAAGAGCTGTAATTTTATTGCAGAAATTGGGTGGTAACGCGGATTAGTTCGTCCCTTTTCAGGATTTTTCTGAGAAGGGGCTTTTTTATTGCATAGAAAATTTCGATGAAATAAAAAGTCCTCTGAGCAGGATTCTTTCTTGATTTATAGCGAAGGGCGGTGAGGAATATCAGGAGGTAACATAATATGAAACAACTACAAAAACTAAGCAAATTTTTATCAGACTACACATCTATCGTTGTCATCGCAATCGCAGTCATTACATTTTTCCTGCCATCGTTGATGGGGTGGGTGAATTTTCAATTATTCACGGATCCAGTAGCAAATAAATTCACGAGTCAGTCTATCATTATTGGTGTCATCATGTTCAGTATGGGATTGACACTGACAACAGAAGATTTCAAAATTCTTGCACAAAGACCATTTGATATCTGTATTGGTGCGATCGCTCAGTATCTGATCATGCCATTCCTGGCATTTGCAATTACAAAATTACTGAATCTGCCAGATGGAATCGCTCTTGGACTGATTCTTGTAGGATGCTGTCCTGGAGGAGTATCATCAAACATTATGTCCTATCTTTGCGGTGGAGATGTTGCATTTTCTGTTGGAATGACAACTGTATCTACAATCCTCTCTCCAGTGATGACACCACTGATGGTATCCTTTCTGGCAAGCGGAGCCAAGATCACAATTCATGGATTACCAATGTTTGTATCTATCATAGAAACGGTTATCGTACCAGTAGCGATCGGGTTTGCATTAAACTACGCATTAGGAAAAAATGAAGCATTCAAAGAAGTTCAGAAAGTTATGCCGGGTGTGGCAGTTCTTGGACTTGCATGTGTTGTTGGTGGAGTTATCTCATCACAGGGATCAAAATTCTTCCAGTCTGGAATCGTGATCTTTGTTGCAGTACTTTTACACAACGGTTTCGGATATTTCCTTGGATATTGTGCGGGAAAACTTACTGGAATGAACACAGCAAAGAAACGAACAATTTCTATCGAAGTTGGAATGCAGAATGCTGGATTAGCAACAAACCTTGCAACAACAACAGCCCAGTTCGCATCAACACCAGAATCAGCAATTATCTGTGCAGTATCTTGTGTATGGCATTCAATCTCTGGAACATTACTTGCAGGTATGTTTGCACAGTATGATAAGATAAAGAGTGGGCATAAAGAAACTGCTACAGCAAAATAAATATTTTTATTAAATGAAAAAGAGACATCCTTTTACCTTTGGTTAATAAATACAAAAATTATCAACCAATACCGTCTAACATACACAATGTATAGTGGTTTGAATGACGTAAATTATTTGAATATTATAAAAAGAGATCATGTGTCAGCAACCGTACGGACACATGATCTCTTTTTATAATATTCCACCAATAATTTCCGTCTTCAAACTAAAACTTCCCTTCTTTAAACGCCCGCATCATCTCATTCGTCAAACTAAAATCATTCGGCTGTAGTTCAATCTCATCGCGGCTCTTCCATTCAGCAAGTTTCAATTCTGAAGCATCCATATGAATCTCTGTATCTCCATCTACCTCGCAATAAAAACCAGCCAGCAGATCATCGACAACACCCCAAGGCTGAGATTTATAATATTGAATATTCTTCACACGAATACCAGCTTCTTCCATGACCTCTCGTGCAACAGTCTCTTCCAAAGTCTCACCAATCTCTGTAAATCCAGCAATCAATGCAAATGGAGTGAATCCTTTACGGTATTTTGTAAGCAGGATCTTATCACCATTTTTAACACCAACGATCACAGCAGGCACGATTCTTGGATAGATCAAGTGACCGCAAGATGGGCATTTTAAAGCACGTTCTGTGGAAGAATGAACGGTCTTGTGTCCACAGCATCCACAGAAACGGTTTGTGCGGTACCAGTTATAAAGATGTAAACCAGTGATCGCCGCAAATGTACGGTATTTTGGACCAATCTGTAAATTGCGAAGCTCACGTACGGTATTGAATTCGTAATCTTCAGGAATTTCTTCCGGAGCTTCATTTAATAAGAAGTAGTTGTCATCATCCACAGAGAAAAGATATGTAAGAGTTTCTTCTGTAACATGAGTGTCATTCACAAAATCACTCAATCTAGGGAATGATAAAAATAGATGTTCCTCATTTAAAAGAGTTGGTCTTGCAAGTTTCTTACCATCACCGGTATAGATCATTTCATCCAGAGAAAATAGATTTTCCTGCCCCATTTCTTCTAAGTCTTCTTTCTTTAATAAACGATGAAGAAGACCGTCCTGTGTAAAATATAAAATAATGCTGTCAGCATCTGGTTTTTGATCTGGATGATATTGATTGTTTAGTTTATGTGGATAAATATCTTGTATCATATGTAATAAAATTCCTCGTTTCCATTAAAATTCAAATAAAAAAAGCACTTTTATCATAACAGAATGAGGATGAAATGAACAGAAGAAAAATAAATAAAGACAAAAGATAAAAATAATGATATACTGATAAACGATTAAGCTATAAGATTAAAAAATAAATGGGGGGGGTATATAAGTGGAGATGAACAAACTATGTAGTTGTATTGTTCCATGTTTTAATGAAGAAAAAGTTATACCAATCTATTACGATGAAATGCAGAAAGTTATGAAGCAAGAAGAAAACATTGAATTTGAAATTATTTTTGTGGATGATGGAAGTAAAGATGGTACATTAGAGATTATGAGAAAATTAAGTGAGCAGGATCCTAAAGTACATTATATTTCATTTTCCAGAAATTTTGGAAAAGAAGCTGCTTTATATGCAGGGTTAGAACGTGCAAAAGGTGATTATGTTATTACCATGGATGTAGATCTTCAAGATCCACCATATTTAATTCCAAAGATGATTCGATGTATTGAAGAAGAAAACTATGATAGTGTGGCAACAAGAAGAGTGACAAGAGAAGGAGAACCTGTTATTCGTTCTTTTTTTGCAAGGCAATTTTATAAACTAATCAATAAGATTTCAGATTCAAATATAGTAGATGGAGCAAGGGATTTTCGTATGATGAAACGAAAGATGGTAGATGCTATTTTGACAATGCCAGAATATAACCGTTTTACAAAAGGAATCTTTGGATGGGTAGGATTTGAGACAAAATGGCTGGAATATAAGAATGTAGAACGTGCCGCGGGGGAGACGAAGTGGTCTTTTTGGAAGCTATTTCGTTATGCCTGTGAAGGAATTATGGCATTTTCAACAGCACCATTGATGGCAGTATCATTGATGGGTGTGTTTGTATGCATTTTTGCATTTTTATTTCTGATATTTGTAATCGTGAGAGCTGCAGTATTTGGAGATCCCGTTGCCGGATGGCCGTCATTAGTATGTATTATCAGTTTTTTAAGTGGTATTCAATTGTTAGGAATGGGAGTTGTTGGTATGTATCTATCTAAGACATATCTGGAAACAAAACATCGACCGATTTATATTGAAAAGGAAAGTCATTAATAATAATGAAAGAGGAATCGTTTAAATGAAATTAACTACAAAGAAACAGCTTATGGCAAGATATACGATCTTATTTGCAATTATAAGTCTGATTGTATTTTATCTATTCTACAAAAATGGAGTGACATTCATATGGGGAGCAAAGGGACAGGATGGATTATCACAACACATCAACGCGCTGATGTACTGGGGAGAATATATCCGCAATTTCTTCTTTAATATCATCCACGGACATTTCAGATTTCCAATGTGGGATATGAGCATTGGATTTGGAGCAGACATTCTAGGAACATTAAATTATTATGCGATCGGTGATCCACTCAATCTGATTTATGTATTTTCCAATAAGTCAAATATAGAATTATTGTATAACTTTATGCTTGTATTTCGTCTATATCTGGCGGGAGTAGCATTTATCGCATTTGGACATTATCTGAAAAAAGATGGAAATGGAATCTTAGCAGGAAGTATTGTGTATATTTTTAGCGGAACATTTTTTTCATTTGCGATACGTCATCCGTTTTTCCTAAATCCAATGATCTATCTTCCATTATTATTGATGGGAGTCGAGAAGATTTACAGAAAAGAAAAACCATATTTATTTATACTTATGGTAACGGTCGCAGCGATTAGTAATTTCTATTTTTTCTATATGCTGACAGTTGCGGCAGTGGTTTACGCACTGATCAGATTTCCAGAATATAAAGAAGCAGGATTTTTCAGAACTCTTGGAAGATTTAGCGGGTGGTATCTGCTTGGAATTGGTCTTTCTGCAGTAATCTTGTTGCCTGTATTAATCGCATTTTCAGGAAATGCGCGAACTACTTCGGATGTAAATTATTTTAGTATTTTCTTATATAAGAAATCATATTACAAACAAATATTCTTACAGTTTGCGGGTTTCCAGAAGATTTATAAAGGAACAAATCTAAACTATGCAGCTTTAGGATATTGTGCAATTATTGCACTGTTCCTGAAAAGGGATAAAAAGCGGTTTTCATACAAAGTAGCAGTGGTACTTGGTATTGTCAGTCTGTTATCACCAGTGTTCGCCTATATTTTGCATGGATTTTCTTATCCGATGAATCGATGGACATTTATACTGGCATTGATTGTTGGAATGACAGTCACAGAAATCTATCCAGATCTATTTGTACTGACGAGGATCCAGAAAACAGGAATTCTTGCAGGAGCCGTTTTTTACATAGTATTCGCACTTTCCTTAGGCGATAATATGGTAAAAGGGAAATATGAATTAGCAATACTTGCAGCTACAGTACTTGCATTGTTTGTACTTAATGAGTGTAAAATGTTTGGACAGGAGAAATATAAACATTTCATTTTGTATGCAGTATTGATCTTAACAGCAGGAACTTCTTCATATGTACAGTATTCTCCAAAATATGGAGAAACAATCTCAAATTATGTAAAATCCGGGCAGGCATATGAGATGTTGTGTGGAAAAGAAATGCGGTTGATACAGCCAGATAAATATAAGATACAAAATGGTGTGTATCGTGCAGAATCTCTGGATAACAAGGTAACAAACTGGAGTTTAAATGCGCATATTCCGGGAATTACGAATTATTATAGTGTGACAGATAAGAATGTCTCAGAGACTATGCAGGAATTCGGATTAAAATCTTATCAGTATAAGTTCAAATTCCGCAAACTTGATATGAGACAAGGTCTGATGGATTTATATGGAGTTCGTTATGTAATCTGCACCAAAGAAACAGGAGCTAAATTATTATCAGATTATCGGTTGTTAAGATCAAAAGATGGGATGCAGTTGTATGAAAATAAAAATGTATTTCCATTTGGATATACTTATGATGGATATTTGTCATCACAAACATATAAAACTTTGAACCCAGCACAGAAAGAACAAGCATTGCTTCAAAGTGCGATTCTGGAAGACGACAGCAAGAGTGCGGATAAACTAAAGAAGATGACAATCCCAGAGAACGTAACATGTCATGTTGTTGGAGAAAATTATCGCATTCATAGTGAAAAAGAAAAGGAAAAAATCATTCAGATTAAGATTCCAAAACAATATATCAAGGCGAATTCTTATATTTATCTGCAAGGAGTCAGTACAGAAGCATTGGATGGAAAAAGCAGCAGACATGTATTAGGAGTTGGGATGAACAAAAGTAACTTCCAGCTTCTTTATGGAGGTAAACAGGTTCATTTATTTAATGCAGAGAAGAATTCCAGTTACGATATTGGGAAAAGAAATTATTTGGTCAAGATGAGCAGAGATGCAGTGAAAGATCGGGAAGATACATTGACATTAAAATTTAAGTTGAAAAGTGATTATTATATTGATCGGATTTCGATTCTTACAGTGGATCAACAGACAGAGATAAAACAGATTCAAAAGAGAAAAAAAGCAGATCATCTGACCAATATTTCATATGATGGAGGAAATCATTTTTCAGGAGATATCAAGGCATCTCAAAATGAGATACTTTGTATACCAATAACATATCACAAAGGTTGGAAAGCATATGACGATGGAAAGCAAGTGAAGAGTGAGCAGGTCAATGGAATGTTTGAAGGAATCTATTTAAACAAAGGAGATCATCATATTACATTAAAATATGAAACCCCAGGCCTTAAGATTGGCGCAGTTGTGTCGTTATTTAGTTTGATCATATTATTTATCATAAGTAAAAAGAAGAAATTTCAGTAATTAAGAAAAGCTTTTATTTACCAAAAAGAAAGGTAAATGAAAGCTTTTTTCTATAAAAGAGGAAACGGAATGTATGAAATAAAAAAATGACCAATGTTCAATAAATTATTGACTTTTATCAAGGAAGTGCATATAATAACCAATGATTCAAAGAGGTATGACCTCTATATAAGTAATAAAAATGCAAGGAAGGAGCAGCTGTGATCATGTTAAAACGAGAATGGCAGAAAATTTCAAAGAACCCCTGGATGATTATCATTTTGATCGCGATCATTACGATTCCTGCAATTTATACATCTGTATTCCTTGGTTCTATGTGGGATCCATACGGAGATGCAGATCAATTACCAGTAGCGGTAGTCAATCACGATAAGAAGGTAAATTACGAGGGAAAAACATTACAAGTAGGAGATGATCTGGTAAAGAATCTGAAAGATTCAGGATCACTGGATTTTCATTTTGTAAGTGACAAGAAAGCAGAGGAAGGATTGAAGAGTGGAGAATACTATATGATCATTTCCATTCCAGAAAATTTCTCAAAGAATGCAACAACATTAATGGATAAGAATCCAAAACAGATGAAACTGACATACAAGACAAATCCAGGTACGAACTATGTAGCATCCAAGATGGATGACAGTGCCATAGCGAAGATTGAGAAGTCAGTCAGAGAAAAAGTAACAGAAACTTATGTAAAGACCGTATTTGATCAGATCAAGACAGCCGGAAGCGGTTTCCAGAAAGCAGCAGATGGATCCAAAAAGATCGAAAGCGGAGCGAAGAAGCTGAAAGCTGGAAATGATACGATCGAACAGAATTTAAAGAAGTTAGCATCCAGCACATTAACATTTCAGAATGGAGCAAAATCACTTTCTGTAGGACTAAAAACATACACAGCAGGTGTAGCCAAAGTTGACAGTGGAGCAAAATCTTTAAAATCAGGAACAAAGACATTGAAAAATGGAGTTGCAGCTCTGCAGACAGGAGCAACTCAGTTATCCAATGGCTCTAAATCCTTAAAATTAGGAATCTCCCAGTACACAAACGGAGTCAGCACAGCACAGGCTGGAAGCAAACAGCTTGCAGCGAATAATAAAGCATTAAATGCAGGTGTTGAAAAATTATCCAGTGGAAGTAAGGATTTAAAAGATGGAACTGGAACATTATCAGCAGGCCTTAAAAATCTGTTGGGTCAGACAAAAGAAACATCCAATGGACTTGGAACTCAGCTAAAAGAAAATGAAGCGAAGAAAGATGGAATTATAAGCAAACGAAGCAATTTCGATACACAATTAGAAGCATTTAATACAAAATTAAATGAATTAAATCAAATGCTTTCTGCTGGATCAACCGCATCAGAGACATCAACACAGACAGCAAACAATGAAACAGCTAAGAAGGCAGCAAGCAGTGCAGCAAATGCAAAGTCAAGTGTATCTGATTTAAACAGCAAAGTAAGCAAGTTAAAGAATTCATCTGTACTTGATAAATTAAGCGAAGAAGATAAAAAAGCATTATTAGCTGAAATCGACGAGGTAGATAGCGCAGCATCTGATGTTGAAAATAATGTTGATGAAACATATACAAATGCACAGAAAGCAGCAGATAAAAAAACAACAGCAAAAGCACAATCCGCAAGTAGTGAACAGCAACTTGCAACAGTGAAAGCATATGTTAGTTCTTTAGCAAAATCATCTAAGCAACTTGCAGAATCATCCCAGACACTTTCTGGATACGAAAAAGCGATGATGAATGGTCTGTATGAAGGCTTAAATGAAGTAAAAACAACATTAGACCGTCAGGGAACAACTCAGGATACAATGGGTATGATCCAGGCGTTGACTCAGTTATCAGAAGGTGCTACAAAAGTACAGACAGGAATGACAACCTTAGAATCTGGAATCAACGACAGCACAAGCGGATTAAAGATTGGAATTGCCAACTACACAGCAGGAGTTGAAAGTCTGAACACAGGACTTACAACATTAACAAACAATTCCAAAGCATTAAATAGCGGAGCAACTCAGCTGAATAGTGGAATTGGTCAGGTAAGCTCAAAACTTCCAACATTTAAGTCAGGAACAGCAAAACTTTACAAAGGAACAAAAACACTGAAATCAGGAACAGCAGCCTTAGTTGCTAACAACAATACATTAAACAGTGGAGCCGGACAGTTAGCATCTGGAGCTGGACAGATCGCAAGTGGATCAAGTCAGTTAGCAGCAGGATCTACAACTCTTGGAAATGGAATCGGAACACTTCAGAGTGGAAGCAAGACATTAAAAGATTCCTTACAAAAAGGAGCAGATCAGGTTAACAGTATCAAGGCAACCAAGAAGACAAACAAAATGTTTGCCGCACCAGTAAAAGCTAAGAATGTAGAATATTCACACGTTGATAACAATGGTCACGCAATGGCACCATATATGATGTCCGTTGGATTATTCGTAGCATGTATGGCATTTACATTAATGTATCCTTTAATGGAGAAAAACGAAGAAGTCAAGAGTGGACTTCAGTGGTGGTTAAGCAAAGTCACAGTTATGGCAGCAGTATCCATTGCGCAGGCAGTGATCATGGTTGCAGTTTTAATGGGAATCAATGGACTCGAACCACATTACGTAGGAAAAACATTTGGAATGGCCGTCTTAGCATCCATGGCATTTATGTCATTGATCTGCTTTGGCGAGATGTTATTAAACCGTGTCGGAAGTTACGTCATGTTAGTATTCATGGTCGTACAGTTAGGTGCAGCCGGAGGAACATATCCATTGGATATGGCACCACACTTCTACACAGTATTACACAAATATATGCCATTCAGCTATACAGTACACGCATTCCGTCACACACTATCCATGGATGGACGGATCGGACAGGATATTGCAGTATTTGTTGGAATCTTAGTTGTGTCAACATTAGCAACGATTATTTTCTACCGATTCAGAATGAAGAAACAGGTTGGAGGAACATTGGAACCTAATGGAGCGCCACAGCATTAGATATAAAAATAATTAAATAAAAACTCTAATGAACAAAAGACTAGGACAGTCAGTTTTGGATTGTATAGATATACATCTTCCAAAACTGATTGTCCTAGTCTTTTTATTGTTGTTGTATGCATGAAAAATGTGTATAAAATGTGAACAAATACATTGAATAAAGATTAATGCAGGAGTATAATTAAAAAAGTATAGTAATTGTAAATAGGGATAATAAGTTAATAGGGAGCTTTCACTTATGAAGAAGACTAAGATTCCACGGAAAAAAGTACGTGGAAAGAAAGCAACTGTAACGATTAAAATTAAATAATCTCAAAATGCGCTAAAAGAGTGATCAGATTGATCACTCTTTTATGCATTCTACACAAAAAAGTGTTATAATAAACAAAGCAATATGCAGATTCAAACATGAAGAAAAGGAGGACGAATTTCATGCAAAAAGGATGGAAAGTATTCAGCCACTTAAATGGAAAGAGCAGAAAGAAACTGTTAGCATGTCTGCTCAGTATATCCATGATACCGGTCAACGGATTTACGGTAATGGCGGCAACAGCAGATCAGGGGAATCAGGCAGCGGTGACACAGGAAGGTACAACCACACCAACAGTTACAAGTGGGATTTCATTTGCGGCAGAATCCCAGAATGTAACAGTAGGAAATTTCAAGTATTATGAATTCCAGGGAACGCAGGCAAAAGATTTCGATAAAGTCAACTTCAATATTTCTGATCAAACAGCATTAAAGATTGAACAAAAGACTTTTAAACAAGCAGATGGAACAGAAGTTGTGAAGTATATGCCGATCGCATTAAAAGACAGCGGAAAAGTTACTGTAACAGCAACATTTGAAAAGAATAAAAAGCCATTAGATGGAGTAAGTGCTCAGTTTGAATTTAATTTAAGCAAAGATGATAATATCATTCCATTTACTTCACAAACAATGTATCAGGTATTTAGTGGAAAGGAAGAAGGTGCGCTTACTAAAGCAGACTTAGCAGCGAAGACAGAGATCAATCTTTCTGACAAAGGTCTGACAGATACAGAAGTAGCATATCTTCAGTATGCAACTGGTTGTGAAAAATTAGATTTAAGCAAGAATACAAATATAAGTAAGATTGATGCATTAAAATCTATGACGAATCTAAAAGAAATCAATTTGGAAGGTACAAAGGTTTCTACAGTAGATAGAATTGCTTTGATTAAGAAAGATCCGATTACAGTAGAAAAAGGAGCCAAAACAAATGATCCTATTCTTCCAAAAGGAATTTTAAAAGGATGCAAAGATGTTAAGTATTCTGAGGAAGTAGTAGCAGGAACAACAGCAAAATTAAAATCAATCCAGGTTCAGTCAGATGGATCCATAAGTCTGGAAGCAGTGGATACAGCAGAAGCAGGAACGACGAATTTAAAAGTTGAAAGCACAACAACACCAACAGTATTTGCAACGATTCCAGTAAATGTGACAGCCAAAAGTGCAACAACACCAGAGTTTGATAAAAATGATCCAAATGTAAGTGTAGGAGCATTTAAGAAACAGATCAAGTTAAATAATCTGGAAAAAGATGATGTAGTAACGATCACATCAAAAGATGCAAAGATCTTAAATATTCGCACAGAAACAGCGCAGGATGGAACAAAGACATACTATCTGGAACCAAAAGCAGCAGGAAAAGCAACGGTAGAAGCGGTAGTAGCAAGAGCAGGAAAGACATATACAGCAACGATTGAGATTCAGGTAGCAGCCGTAGGAAAAGATATCATTCCACTGACAAGTTACAAAGTATACGATGCATTAGAGGCAGATGCAAATAACGATGGAATGATCTCAACAGAAGAGATCAAAAATGTAAAATCTATTAATTTAGAAAATAAAGATCTGACGAATGCAGATTTAGCAGGTTTATCCGAAGCAGTTAATTGCACAAAGATCGACCTCGAAAACAACAAAAACATCACAGACATCAGTTTCATAAAGAATTTAAAACAGTTAAAAACACTCTATCTAAGAGGAACATCTGTGACAGATTTTACAGCATTAAATGATCTGAAAGCACAGTTAGAATCATTATATCTGCCAACAACAGCAAGCACAGCGACAAGAATGTCATTCTTAAGCGACAGCCTGTATCTAAAAGAAGGACAGGAATTAACAATACAGCAGTTTACAAAAGGTGTATTCGTAGATAGCAAAGAAGCATGCACGATCACATCATCTAATCTGGCAGCAGTATCCATTACAGGAGATAAGATCAAAGCCGGAACAAAAGGTCAGATGGCAACACTGACATTAAAAGCTGGAACAACAACAAAAACGATCAAAGTTTACACAACAGATGAAACAGGTAAGATTCCTACACAGGCGGTTGTATTAAACAAAACATTTGTAACATTAAATCCAGGCAAGACAGAACAGCTGAAGATCACATATTTACCAGATTATGCAACAGCTTCAATCGGAACAGTAAAATGGACATCTTCTAACGAAGCAGTTGTAACAGTTGATGCAGCAGGTAAATTAACAGCTAAGGCTGCAGGAAAAGCAATTATTACGGCAATAACATCTGACGGAAATGTAATGTACTGCATCGTAACAGTAGAAAATATCAAAGTCAGCAAGATTACGATCACAACAACAACATCTAACAAGATCGCAACTGGTAAGAAAGTAACATTAAAGGCGACCGTAACACCATCCAACGCATACAATAAAGGTGTTACATGGAAATCAAGCAATACCAAAGTTGCAACAGTTAGCAGCAGCGGTGTCGTTACAACGAAGAAGAAAATGGGTGGAAAAACAGTAACGATCACAGCGACAGCCAAAGACGGAAGTGGTAAGAAAGCATCATATAAGATCTATGTCAAGAAAGGTATTGTAAAGAAAGTCTATATTTCTGGAGTTAAATCAGTAAAAGCTGGTAAGAAGTTATATCTGAAAGGAAAAACAAGTGCATCTTCAGGGGCAAATAGAACTTTAAAATGGTCAAGCAGCAATACAAAATATGCGAAAGTTTCTTCCAAAGGAACTGTAACAACATACAAAGCTGGAAAGAAAAAATCCGTGAAGATCACAGCAAGAGCAGTGGATGGAAGCGGAAAGAGCAAGACGGTTACAATTAAAATTAAATAGTAAAGTAATCTCTGATATTTATTGAAAGAAAAAGCAGTTAGAAATCAAAATTTAAGATTTCTAGCTGCTTTTCTTCCAAATTGCAAAAGTAGTAACAAAAACTTGCAATACCCCTCTTATATTAAATCAAATGATAATGTTCAAATGCATGATAAATCCCGTCATCGTTTACGGAATCTGTAACATATTCCGCAATTTCTTTTAATTCATCACAGGCATTTCCCATAGCAATTCCATGGCCAGCAGCTTTAAACATGGAGATATCGTTATTACTATCTCCAAATGCGTAGCAATCATCTGTAGAGATATTGAGATGATCAGCGACATATGTAAGACCAGTCCCTTTATCAGGATTTTCAACATGATCCCATGTAAACTCATGCGCCATATAAGGAGCAAGGTCAAAAGCAGTGATCATAAATCCATAATGTGGATGAAAGTCAACGTTATGATCGCGGAAATAAGAACATTTTTCTCCTTCAAAGGTTCCATAGATATTGTTTTCTTCGCAAATCCGTTTGATCTGTTCGACCACTGTTTCAGGAACTGTTTTGTGATAGATCGTTTCGCCATCAAGAAGGATGTGAACTCCGTTAGAACAAAGATAACCGTCGCAGCCAATATCGAGAATCTCTTTTTCAAAATAAACAAGAGGTCGTCCAGTGTTGATCAGGACTTTATGACCATTTTCCTGTGCTTCATGGATCGCTTTGATCGTAGATTCTGGAACCAGACGCTGTTCTTTACTGTACAAAGTCGCATCGACATCCAGAAAGATTAGTTTGTTGTTTTCACTCATATTATCATTACCCATCTAAATATTTATAAAAATTAAGAGCCGGATACAAATGAAGATTGATGGTCCGGCTCTGTGCTGTAAGGATATAGTTGACTATTCTTCCACAGTTACAGTCTTCATAACTTGTGGTTCTAATGGTTTATCGGAATAATCTGTTGCAACTTCAGCGATCTTATTTACAACATCCATTCCTTCGATGATCTTACCAAATGCTGCGTACTGTCCATCTAAATGTGGAGCAGCTTTGTGCATGATAAAGAACTGTGATCCGGCAGAATCAGGCATCATAGAACGAGCCATGGATAAAACACCAGGAGTGTGTTTTAAGTTGTTGATCACACCGTTCTGGCTGAACTCTCCTTTGATCGTATGTCCAGGACCACCTGTTCCTGTACCTAATGGGCATCCACCCTGGATCATAAATCCGTTGATGATACGATGGAAAGTTAAACCATCATAGAAACCGTCTTTTACAAGATTTACAAAGTTCTCAACAGTGATCGGAGCGATCTCCGGATATAATTCTGCTTTCATTACATCACCATTTTCCATAGTGATCGTTACAATTGGATTTGCCATAATATGAAATTCCTTTCTATATTTTATAATCTTTTGCCGTTTACGGCTATGCTTTGATTATAATGGAAATACTAAAAAAAGTACAGCAGTTTGACCAGAAGAGTTACAATCCAAAATATGCATATTTTTACACAAAAATTACAAAAAAGTTAAGAATATGAACAAAATTTAATGAAAAAGCTTTTATTTCTACAAAATGCGAGTATAATAGCATAGGAACACAGTATGATTTTAAAATCATACGATAATAAAAATTTGGGAGGACATCATGGATTTATATTTAGATTTTGATCATAATTCCAGAAGGCGCAGAAGGGGGCGCAGACGTGGAAGAAGAAATCGTTCCAGAGCTCCATTTGTCATTGGAGTCATCATTTTACTAGTGATCATTGTGGCAGGAGGTATATTTGCTGGAAGAAAATATATGGCTTACAGGCAGCAGAAAGCAGAAGAGGCCAGAAAACTTGCAGAGGCAAGAAGAGTCGTCACAGTCATGATCCCGGAAGGATATTCCATTGATATGATAGCAAAACGACTAGAGAAACAGGGAGTCTTTAAAGCAGATGAATTTATAAAGGCTGCGAAGAATACAAATCAGTATAAAAACGATTTTATTAAAGACATTGACCCAAAGAAGGGAACAAAGTACAAATTAGAAGGTTATCTGTATCCGGATACTTATAAGATTTACAAAAGTTCCAAACCAGAAGATCTGATCCAGAAGATGCTTGATAATTTCGATAAGAAATATTCAGCACTTGCGAAGTCTTATAAAGGAAAGCGTTCTATGGCAGAGATCATGACGATCGCATCAATGATCGAACGTGAAGCAAGCAATATGTCAGAACGTCCGATGATCGCAGGAGTCATTGAGAATCGCCTTGCAGCGAAAATGAGACTTCAGATCGATCCGACCGTTTTGTATACCACAACAAATGGATTATATAATGCGAAGAAAGTTTATTATAAAGATCTGAAAGTGAAAACGGTGTATAATACTTACGTTATGAAAGGGTTGCCAGCAGGACCGATCTGTAATCCGTCAGACACGGCGATCAAGGCTGCGATGCATCCAAAGAAACATGATTACCTATATTATAGAACTGACGGAAGCAAAAAAGGAACCCATGTTTTCACAAAAACATTCGATGAACATAAGAATGCGAAAAGCACAAGCACAAAAGATAAAAATAGTACAAATAGCACAAATACAACGAATTCAAAATCTTGAGTATTTTACTAAGAATTCAAAAAGATTGTTATTTTTTTGGCGTACAAAAAAAAATACCTAAAAATACATAAAAATCTCTTTAAAAACTTGTGCAAATAATGTAGAATAAAGCTGTATACAAAAGTTATATGTATACAGCTTTGTTTATGTTTTAAGCAACTTGTGAAAGTTGTAGTGATATTTTCTACGCCCATATGCTAGGTGGACGTAGAGATTAACAATGTGTGAATGTATTCACACGAGATTTTTTAGGAGGAAGAGAACATGGCAAGAAAAATGAAAACCATGGATGGTAACACAGCCGCTGCACACGTATCATATGCTTTTACAGAAGCTGCAGCAATTTATCCTATTACACCATCCTCACCAATGGCAGAGTCAACTGACCAGTGGGCAACACAGGGAAAGAAAAATATTTTCGGACATCCTGTAAAATTAGTTGAAATGCAGTCTGAAGGAGGAGCAGCAGGAACTGTACATGGTTCTTTAGCAGCTGGTGCATTAACAACTACTTATACAGCATCTCAGGGTCTGTTATTAATGATCCCTAACATGTATAAGATCGCTGGTGAACAGATGCCTTGCGTATTTGATGTATCTGCTCGTGCACTTGCATCTCACGCACTGAACATCTTTGGTGACCACTCTGACGTTTATGCATGTCGTCAGACAGGTTTCGCAATGCTTTGCAGCTCTAGTGTTCAGGAAGTTATGGACTTAGGAGCAGTAGCTCATTTAGCAACAATTAAAGGACGTGTTCCTGTATTACATTTCTTCGATGGATTTAGAACATCTCATGAAATTCAGAAAATCGAAATGTGGGATTATGATGATCTTGCAGATATGGTTGATTATGAAGCAATCGACAAATTCAGAGCTGAGTGCTTAAACCCAGAACATCCAGTTCTTCGTGGATCAGCTCAGAACCCAGACATCTTCTTCCAGGCAAGAGAAGCAGCTAACTCAACATATAATGCTTTCCCTGCAATCGTTGAAGATTACATGAATCAGGTTAACGCTAAGATCGGAACAGATTATAAATTATTCAACTACTATGGAGCTGAAGACGCTGAGAGCGTAATCATCGCTATGGGATCTGTTTGTGAAACAATCGACGAAACAATCGATTACTTAATGAAACAGGGTAAAAAAGTCGGTGTTGTTAAAGTTCGTCTTTACAGACCATTCGTTGCTGAGAAATTAGTAGAAGCAATCCCTGATACAGCAAAAGTTATCAACGTATTAGACAGATCTAAAGAGCCTGGAGCAAGAGAACCATTATACCTTGATGTTGTTAACGCATTAAGAGGAACAAAATTCGAAAGCTGCACAATCAATGGTGGACGTTATGGATTAGGTTCTAAAGATACTACACCAGCTGATATCATCGCTACATTCGAAAACGTTGATAAAAACGAATTTACATTATCTATCGTGGATGATGTTACTAACTTATCTCTTGAAAGAGGAGAAACTCCAGTTACAGCTCCAGACAGCATCGTAGCTTGTAAATTCTGGGGACTTGGAGCCGACGGTACTGTTGGTGCTAACAAGAACTCTATCAAGATCATTGGTGACCATACAGACAAATATGCTCAGGCATACTTTGATTATGATTCTAAGAAATCCGGTGGTGTTACAATGTCCCACTTACGTTTCGGAGATGACCCAATCAAATCAACATACCTGATCAACAAAGCTGACTTTGTTGCTTGCCATTGTGCACCATATTTAACAAAATATAACATGGTTCAGGACTTAAAAGACGGTGGAACATTCCTGTTAAACTGCAGCTGGACTCCAGAAGAAGTTGGAGAACATCTTCCAGGACAGGTAAAAGCTTACTTAGCTAAACACAACATTAAGTTCTATATCATTGATGGTATCAAGATCGGTAAAGAAATCGGACTTGGTGGACGTATCAATACTGTATTACAGTCTGCATTCTTCAAATTATCAGGAATCATCCCTGAAGAAGATGCTATCAAATATATGAAAGACGCTGCAACAGCTTCTTACAGCAAGAAGGGTGAAGCTATCGTTAAGATGAACCACGATGCTATCGATGCTGGTGCAAAAGCTATCGTTGAAGTACCAGTTCCAGCTGAATGGGCTGACGCTGAAACAGAAAGCTTATTCGTTGAAGCTAAGGGAGATAACAAACCTCTTGTTGATTACATCAACAACGTACAGAACTACGTTAACGGACAGGAAGGTAACGCTCTTAAAGTTAGCGATTTAGTACCTTACGTAGATGGACATATGCCTTTAGGTGCATCTGCATTTGAAAAACGTGGAGTAGCAGTAGACGTTCCTTCTTGGAATCCAGATAACTGTATCCAGTGTAACTTCTGTGCTTATGTATGTCCTCATGCAACAATCCGTCCAGTAGCTATGACAGAAGAAGAAGCTAAAGCAGCTCCAGCAGCTACTAAGACAGCTGATATGACTGGAATGCCAGGATACAAATTCGCTATGACAGTTACAGTTCTTGACTGTTTAGGATGCGGATCTTGTGTAAACATCTGTCCAGGTAAGAAGGGTGAAAAAGCTCTTACAATGCAGGAATTAGATTCTCAGAGAGATCAGCAGGAAGTTTATGACTATGGTCAGAAATTACCAGCAAAAGAAGAAGTACTTGCTAAATTCAAAGCTGATTCCGTTAAAGGAAGCCAGTTCAGACAGCCAATGCTTGAGTTCTCAGGAGCATGTGCTGGTTGTGGTGAAACACCTTACGCTAAACTGATCACTCAGTTATTCGGTGAAAGAATGTACATCGCAAACGCAACAGGATGTTCTTCTATCTGGGGTGGATCTGCACCTGCTACACCATACACAACAAACGCTAAAGGACAGGGACCAGCTTGGGCTAACTCACTGTTCGAAGATAACGCAGAGTTTGGTTTAGGTATGTTCACAGGACAGAACACATTAAGAGAACAGACAAAAGAAAAAGTTGTTGCATTAGCTGAATCTACAGATAACGCAGATGTTAAAGCAGCAGCAGCTGAATACTTAGATACATATGCAGACGGAAGCAAGAATGGAGCAGCTACAGATAAATTAGTTGCAGCATTAGAAGCTTGCGGATGTGACGCTGCTAAAGAAATCTTAGCTAAGAAAGAATTCTTATCTAAGAAATCTCAGTGGATCTTCGGTGGTGACGGATGGGCATACGACATCGGATTCGGTGGTGTTGACCATGTATTAGCATCTGGAGAAGACGTAAACGTATTCGTATTCGATACAGAAGTTTACTCTAACACAGGTGGACAGGCATCTAAGTCTACAAACTTAGGAGCAATCGCTCAGTTCCAGGCAGCTGGTAAAGGAACTAAGAAGAAAGACCTTGCAGCAATCGCAATGAGCTACGGATATGTATATGTAGCACAGATCGCTATGGGTGCTGATTACAACCAGACAGTTAAAGCAATCGCTGAAGCTGAAGCTTATCCAGGACCATCATTAGTAATCGGATACGCTCCATGTATCAACCATGGTATCAAGGGTGGAATGAAGATTGCTCAGACAGAAGAAAAGAAAGCTGTTACTTCTGGATACTGGAATCTGTTCAGATTCAACCCAACATTAGCTGCTGAAGGAAAGAATCCATTCCACTTAGATTCTAAAGCTCCTACAACAGAATACGAAGACTTCATCATGGGAGAAGTTCGTTACAATGCATTATCTCGTCAGAACCCTGAAAGAGCTAAAGCACTGTTCGCAGAAGCTAAAGCAAACGCAGAAGCTAAATACAACAGATTAAAAGAAATGTCTGATAAATAGGCATTACCTATTGTTTAGATGATCTTAATCTAATAAATCAAAATCCCCTTTGTGAGCAATCACAGAGGAGATTTTTTATGCATAAAAATAAGGGGTTGTCGCTTTAACGATTAATAAATCGTGAAGCTCTAAGGATTATGTGACGATGTGCAGTGTCTTTGACAATGAGGAAGTTGGAAGCGGTACAAAACAGGGGGCAGGATCAACCTTTGGAGCAGATGTATTAAAATACAATGTTGCTCAGAAATATACGACAGACGCAAGATCGGCAGCGCCGGAAAAGGCAGCCTACATCTATGCGGGGCAGATCAGAGATGAACTGGGAAGCCGTTTGGATTTACTGGAGAAAAATGCATACCGCTTCTGCTATATCAATGATTTCCCAATGAGCGGAACTGCACAGGATTTAATGTACGGAGCCCCAAGCGAGATTACAGAACAGCAATTAAGAGAAGTACACATAAAAGTACGTGATTAAGAGGTTCTTTGAAAATTTTTTATATGAGACAAAGATCGTCTAGTGTTAACTGTTTTTTGTTGACATAGGATTGTATTCTGTACTCAGGTAGTCAGAATATGTTGGAAGTTCCCAATTGGATGCAGTAGGCTATTTAGAAAAATTGACTGAAATTATCAAAAGCAATGATAATTGTGATGTTACCGTAGCAAGGATGAAGGCATCATGTTGCTACGGTATCGGAAATGCTGTGAATACAGTTTCGTAACATAGCAGTAATATTAGAAAGATTACGATGATTTTTCAATTGCAGCTAATTCCAAAATGATTTTCATGACGCTGGAATGACTGATTCCGAATTGGTCTACTCCAGCGTTTATCATTTCTCGTACCATTTCTGCATTGCGGATTCCAGATGCGGCCTTTCTATTCGTTATATATTTTTCGGTTATATGTACTTTTAATTCCTATCTCTTCTCTATATTTTGCGACAGTACGTCTGGAAATTTTGATTCCTTTTTGTTTTAATAAATTTGATAATGTCGAATCACTGTAGGGTTTGTTAGGGTTTTCAGAAGCGATTATAGCCTTCAATTGTTTTTTTACGGTAATTGGGCTGTTGTTATCCTTTTTTCCAGCAGAAGATGTGAATAAATCTTTCAAATAAACCACTCCAAAAGGGTATTGGAGATATTTATTTTTGATTCCACGGCTGATGGTGGATGTGTGCATCGAAATATCAGAAGCGATATCGGCAAGTGTCATAGGTTTTAATGTGCTATTTCCAGTAAAATAGTCTTTTTGGCGCTCTAAAACAGCAGATGTAATTTTTAAGATTGTTTCTCGGCGTTGTTCAATACTATGCATAATCAATTGCACACGATTGTATTTTTTACGGAAATATTCTTTTAACTCCGGACTCTGCGAAGTATGCATCATATTTAAATAATAGTCACAGAGGGAATAATTTCCAATCCACTGATCGTTTAATCTAATAATCCAACTGCTGTCTTGATAATCTATAAGAATATCTGGCACAATATAATCTGTGGAATTAGTAAGAAATCCAGAGATTGGGCGTGGATTTAATTCTCTGATTTTTGCAATACATTTTCGGACATCCTGTGTAGACATAGAAAGTTTTTGTGTGATAGTATTAATTTTTCCAGCAGCAATGTCATCCAGATGATAACGGATGATTTGATTGAGTTCCGGTGTCAGTTCCTGCCTTGCTTCTAACTGACGTAAAAGACAGTGTGGAAGATCTTTTGAAAAAATCCCTAATGGTTCCAAAGAGGATAGTATGTCCAAGCAGTATTTTACAGTAGATATATCAATACCAAACCATTGACTGAAATCCTTTAACGACAATTTAAAATAACCACAGTCATCTAGACAGTCAATCATGGTCTGCATTGCTGTCCACTGTAAATCTGAAAAATTTCTTTGGTTTAACTGATCCAGAAGGAATTCTTTGATTCCATTCTCCGAAAAGTCAGGGATTTCTTTGTAAATATCTTCGTCTTCTTTAGCGGAGGAATAGGAAACATATTGATTCCATGAAGGAAGATTTGAATTTTCATTATAATCTAGCAAAGGATTTTCAATATATTCATTTTGAAGGAAGTTATTTAACTCAAAATTATCCAAAGACAGTATTTTTAAAGACTGTAGTTGTGTTTGAGATAATGTTTGGGTTTGCACTAAAGTAGTTTTAGGGCTGAAATTCATTTCATCACACTCCAAATCTTACTAAAAGTTTTCTTCTGTAATAGAACATTGTATTAAAGGATTACAGTATTGCAATTGTTCTTTGGCATTTTGTATTGCATTTTCAATCATTTGAACTGTGTTTTCCGATTCAAGATTCATAATTAGTTCAAAAAGTAAGGGAAGATTTACTCCAGCAATCAGGTGAATATTTGATTTTGAAAGATATTTCATAAATTCATTATTGACGCTTCCGCCGAAAATATCTGTTGTTACAATTAATTCTTCGTCATCACATAACGCATCAATAATTTCTTTGATAGGAGTTTCTACCTCTGTCATGTCATTGGTATATGCACATAAAGTAGAAACAGAATTTTGTTCTCCAGTTACAAGTTCCATAGCATTTTTGATTCCATCAGCAAATACACTGTGTGTTGCAATTAAAAGTTTTTTCTTCATTTTTTATACACCTCGTTATTAAAAATAGTTCAATTTAAATGATATTTTTTTATAAAGCAAGAATGATGCCAAGTGTTAGTGTGAAAATTTAGAGGGTTGCAGATGAAAAGTATTGTATATATAATAATAATACTACAAAAATGAGAAAAGGAGAGAGAAAGTTGCTGAAAGATTCCATTATTCAATATGTAAAAGAAAATACAGCAAAAATTAGCTTGGAAGAATTAGATACTGTGCTGACAGCGGAAGCAATTGCCGGATATTTTCAAGTAAAAAGAAATACAGTCAGCTATTATCTGAATCAAGAAATTGGAAAAACATTTTTTAAAATTAATACAAGACCGGTTCGCTTTCTAGATAAAAAAGTATTTGAAAAAAATTTTTTTACAGTGTCAAAGGATGTTTATGCTAGTGTGAATGACCTCTTAGATGAAAATAAGCGGAAAAATGGCATCCAAAAGGAAGAAAAACAGGAAATAAATTTTGTAGAAGAACAGGATGTTTTTCAAAATCTGATTGGTTCTAATGGAAGTTTAAAAAAACCAATTGAACAGATGAAAACTTCTATTTTTTATCCCAATACCAGTCTTCCAGTGTTTCTTCACGGGCCGACCGGATCAGGGAAAAGTTTTATGGCAAGAAAAATTTATGAATTTGCAGTGCAAGAAGGAATTCTTAAGCCGGATGCTCCTTTTATAATTATGAACTGTGCTCAGTACGTAAATAATATTGAATTATTGTCCAGTAATTTGTTCGGGTACGTCAAGGGAGCTTTTACTGTAGCTTATGCAACAACCAAGGGATTGTTGGAGGCAGCAGACGGTGGAATGTTATTTCTAGATGAGGTGCATCGATTAAACAGTGAAAGTCAAGAAAAGCTGTTTGTCTTTCTGGATCAAGGAATTTTTCGAAGAATGGGAGAAAGTGAAGGATGGCATAAAGCAAAAGTGCGGATGGTCATGGCTACCACAGAAAATTTGGAATCAAATTTTCTAGATACATTTTTAAGAAGAATACCTATTGTTGTACAGATACCTTCTTTGAGAGAGAGAGGAGAGCAAGAACGTTTGCAGTTTATTTACCATTTCTTTATAGAAGAAAGTAAGGTGTTGGATAAGAAGATGAAAGTGTCTGGTAATGTAATTGAAGCGTTGTTAAATCATCTTTATCAAGGAAATATTGGAGATTTAGAGAATAAAATAAAATTTATTTGTGCAACTGCATATGCAAAAGAGAAACGAAAAAATGAAATTGATATACATTTGGAGCATCTTCCGGAAGATGTGTTAAAGGGGATTGCAGAGAAAGCGGAAAATAAAATTGGAAATTATGATACGGTAGAAATTTATCCGAACGCCCCAATACAGGAAATATTATCTGGAGATAAGAACGGAAAAGATTATCATCAAGAACTGTTTGAAAAATTGATTGCTATTTTTGGAGAATTTCGCAGTCAGAATTATGCAAAGGAACAGTTTGAAAAACGATGCATGCACACAGTTAATGATGTATTGGATTGTTTGATTTATAATCAGAATTCTGAAAATGAAAATACTATGCGTAAATATATTGTAAACAGCGTGCAGGAAGCGTTTCGATATGTAGAGTACAGTTGTAATGTTCAGTTTGGAGGAAATAGTCTCCATGCGATTACGGCGTATTTTTTCTGTATGAATCAACACTTTCGGAAACAAAATATTTTCATTCCCAATGAATTGATGCAGTATATATTAGAAGAGTATCCGAAGGAAATTCATATTGCAAAGCGGATTCTTAATATGCTGTCTTCTAAAATGGATATTGTGTCAACACAAGAAGATTTAATTCCATTGACAATTTATATTCGAAGTCTTTTAAATGTTTCCCTTTCCAGGAAAAGACCAAGAGCAGTAATTTTAGCCCATGGATATGCGACAGCAAGCAGTGTTGCAGATGTTGCTAACCGAATATTGGATGAAAATATTTTTGAATCTGTGGATATGCCAATTGAGAAAAATGTATCCGACGTCGTGCAATGGATGAAAGAGTATGTAGAAAAAAATGATGTCAGCCATGGAATTATTTTAATGGTTGATATGGGTTCTTTAAGGGAAATTTATCGATCTTTTGAAGAAAATTTAAAATCACCGCTCGTTGTAATGAATAATATTTCAACACAAATGGCAATTATGGCAGGAGAATTGATTCAAAAGGAAGAGAAATTAGAAGATATTGTTCGGATTCTTGAAGAGGAGAATGAAACGGAGTATAAAATCATATATCCTCAAATACAAAAACAAAAAACTATTTTAACTTGTTGCATTACCGGCACAGGAACGGCGGAGCAGATTCGTCTGTTGATTGAAGACAGTATTCCAAAAGAAATGGATATTCAAGTGATTTCTTATGATTATGATCAACTACAAAATGTGGAAATTGTGAAAGAAATCTACCAGAAGTGTGAAGTCTTAGGAATTGTAGGTACAAAAAATCCCCAAATAGGACAGGAAAAGTTTATTCCATTGGAACAATTAGTTTCCGGAGCAGCAACGGAACAGATGATTAATATGTTGAAAAATGTTGCGGACGCAGTTTCTATGGAAAAATTGAATGATAATTTAATACGAAATTTTTCTATGAACCGTTTATTAGGATTTTTGACAATTTTAGACACGGAAAAAATTTTAATGCATATTGAAGAGGCAATGAAACAGTATGAGTTTTTGACAGGAAGGAAGCTAAAAAATAGTACAAAAATTAATCTTTTTATTCATGTGGGCTGCTTGACAGAACGTTTGATTCGTAATTCGGCAATTGAAGATTATCCAGAGAAAGATAAGTTTCAAAAAATTCACAAAAAGGAAATTCGTCAGATACAGGCAGCGTTTAGTGTGATTGAAAAGACTTATAGTGTGAAAATTCCAATTTCTGAAATTGGTTATATTTATGATATTTTAGCGGGAATATGAGGTTTTTCGAGGAAAATTAAATATTTTGACAAAAGCATGACACTAAGTTGGCATGCTTTTTGTTTTATATAAAGACATCCGGATAAACAGTGATGAAATTTGAAAAGCCGAAAGGAGAATAACGATTATGATGATACCAATGGGAGAATTGTTAGCAAAAGCAAAAAAAGAAGGGTATGGAGTTGCAGCACCGAATGTATTTAATAGAGAAACTATTGAGGCATGTTTTTTAGCAGCGAAAAAATTAAGAGCACCGATTATTTTAGATGTTGCAGCAGTTCATGGAATTTATGAATGTGCTGATATTGCAAGATATTATGAAAAACAGTATCCAGAAGTACCATTTGCTCTAAACTTAGATCACGGTGGAGCTTATGAAGATATTGTAAAAGCAATTCATGCAGGATTTAGTTCTGTTATGATTGATCGTTCTACATGTGCTTATGAAAAGAATGTAGAAGAAGTAAAAGAAATTGTAAAAATCGCTCATGCAGTAGGAACTTCGGTAGAGGCAGAACTTGGACATGTAGGACAGGGTGCTGAATATGAAGAAACAAGAGATGCAGGACTTACCAAATTAGAAGAAGCATTAAAGTATGTGGAAGAAACCGGAGTTGATTGTCTGGCAGTTGCAGTTGGAACTTCTCATGGAGTATACAAAGGAGAACCACATTTGGAATTTGAACTTTTAGATCATTTATCTAAGGAAGTACCAGTCCCATTAGTATTGCACGGAGGTTCTGGAACAGGGGATGAAAATCTTGCAAAAGCAGTAAGAACAGGAATTCAGAAAGTAAATTTAAATACAGATGTCAGTGAGGCAGGAAAGCAGGCATTAAGAGAAGCCCTTGCTTCCACAGAAGTTCATGGTTCCGGAAAAGATGAATTTACACCGAAAAAGATGAATTTGCAGCAGACAATTGCAGCAGGTGTGGCAGGATTCCAAGCAGAGTTAGAACATTATATGAAATTATTCGGGTCTGAGAACAGATGGTAAAAACATTGGGAATTGAACAATTTGCCCCAATGAATCATATATATCGGTTTTATGAACTGAATGATTATATGAAATCAATCGCAGAGATTGGTTATCATTCTATGGATCTTTGGACCTGCGGTTCCCATTATTTCGTTGACAGTAATAATTATGAAGATACAAAATATATTAAAAAACTAATGAGTCAGTATGATATCCGTATAGTAAGCATTACTCCTAGACAATCTTGTCCGAATCCATTTCATATGGCAGTAAAAAAGACAGAGTTAAGAGAAAAAGCAAAACAGTATTTTCAGAATATGATTCTAGCAGCACATGAATTATCGTGTCCGAAACTTTTGATTACATCCGGCTGGCAGTCTTATTCTGAGACAAGACAGGAAGCATGGGATCGTAGTGTCTGGATGGTTGGCGAATTGTGCAGATTTGCTGAAAAATATGGGGTGTCTTTGACAATGGAAACATTATCCAGGCAAAGTACCACATTAGTAAATACTATCAGCGATTTAAAACAGATGATGAAGGAAGTGAATTCTAAAGCATTTACAATTACAGCAGATATTCATACAATTTACAATGCTAAGGAATCTATACAAGATTATTTTGATACATTTGGGAAAAAACTAAATCATTGTCATTTTATGGATTATAAAAATGGTATCCGTTCACATCTGGCATGGGGAGATGGAGAAGCTGACATAAAAGAAATATTGGATATTTTTGATCGCAATCGTTTTTCTGGGCATTTTGTGTTGGAATATACAGATAGTAAATACTTTTTGGAGCCTTTTAAGGTTTATGAGAAAACATATCATATCATAAGGCAAAATTTATAATAGAAAGAGGTAGAAGGAAATGAGTGAAAGAAAGACAACAAGATTTGCAGTTTTGGAAGCAGAACGTGTCGTAAAAGTACATGAAAGAGAAATTCCGGCGTTAAAAGCCGATGAAGTATTGATTAAAAATGGTGCCTGTAATATTTGTACGACAGATTATGGGCAGTATACAGGAGCAAGAAAAAATCTGATGTTTCCTATGGCATGGGGACATGAATTTGCAGGAACTATAGTAGATATGGGTTCTGATGTAAAGGAATTTGAAGTTGGCGAAATGGTTGGAATCGGATATGATAATTGTGGTGAGTGTGAATTTTGTAAAAAGGGATTGACCAGTGAATGTGTTACCTTGGGGGCTGGAAGAAACAAGCTGTCTCCAGATGGATATCACGGAGGATTTGGTTGCTCTGAATACGTAATCAAACCTTATCGTTCTTTATTTAAATTAAATCAGAACATGGATCCGTCAGAAGCAGCATTTGTAGAGCCGGTTGGAACTGTATGTCAGGGAATTCGGAAACTTCGTGTACAGCAGGGAGAAAAAATAGTTGTTATTGGTGCAGGAACGATGGGTGTTTTGAATGCATTGGTAGCGAAAGCAGAAGGCTGTGAAGTCATGATTACAGAAATGATGGACAAAAAAATTGAAGTTGCTAAAGAACTTGGGTTAAATGTTGTTGATGTAAAAGAAAAAGATCCGGTAGAAGCAGTTAAAGAATGGACGGATGGACGAGGTGTAGATGCAGTTATTTTGGCAGTAGGAGTGACAGCAGCCAATGATCAGGCATTGGAAATGATTAAACGGCTGCATGGAAGAATTTTAATGTTTGCAGCGGGGTATCCTGCACCGGAGCTGCATGTTGATTCTAACTTAATTCATTATCGTAAAATGGAATTAATTGGAACTTTTTCTGCAGACAAATGTGATTTTGAAAGAGCTGCAGAGCTGATGAGAGAAAAGAAAATCGATTTATCAAAATTAGTAGAAGCAAAATATAAATTAGATGATGTGGAACAGGCATTTGAGGCAGCAATTGTACCTGGAGCATATCGCGTAAGTGTAGTATTTGATTAAAAAGGAGGAATTGTGGATGATTAAATTATTGCGAGTAGATTATCGGTTGGTACATGGACAGGTAGCTATTTCATGGTCACGTCATATTGGAGCAGATTGTATTTTAGTTGCCAATGATGAGGTTGCAAAAGATGAAATGCGCCAGTCAATGTTAAGACTTTCCAAGCCACAGGGAATGAAATTAGTAATTAAATCGATTGAAGATTCTGTAAAATCAATCAAATCAGGAGTGACAGATAAATATAAAATGTTTATTGTTGTAAATAATATTCAGGATGTGGAGAGGTTGGCAAAGGAAATACCAGAATTAAATTATGTGAATCTTGGTGTATTGCCTGCAAATGAAAATACAAAAGCATTAAGCAAAGCAATTAATGTAACATCAGAAGATGTAAAGACGCTGAAAAAACTGCTTGCAAAAAACATAGAAATTGACATTCAGCAAGTTCCGACAGAAGCTATTACACATGTAGATGAAAAACTATTAGAAAGCTAGGAGGAAAAAAGATGTTAATAAAAGCAATATTAGTGGGGCTTGTATTAGGTTTATGTAAAAGTGAATGGATTTACGGATTCCCTCAAGTTGGACGTCCGATTGTAGTCTCAACATTAACAGGACTGTTTTTGGGAGATCCGGTGCAAGGTGTGATTATGGGAAGTGTTTTGGAATTAATGTTTATCGGTTCATTTCCAATTGGAGCAGCAGTCAGCCCGGATTATACTTCTGCGGGAGCCATATGTACTGCTTTTGCAATTTTAACTGGAGCTGGAAAGGCAGTAGCAACTGCAATGGCATTGCCAATTGCATTGTTAGGTGGATTCATTTTCATTGGATGTAAATTGATGAATGCAGCTTTTGGACAGATTATGATGAAATATCTTGAAAAAGATGATTCTAAAGGTGCTTCTAGAATATATATAATGGGTTCTGTTTTCACCTGTTTTGTAGTGTATTTTGCTTATGCTTTTGTTTGCATTTTTGCAGGAAGTGCAGCAGTGGAAGCTGCAGTAAATGCAATTCCAAAAGTAATTATTAATGGTTTGGCAGCTTCTGCAAATCTTTTGCCGGCAGTAGGGTTTGCACTCTTACTCCAGATGGTAATTACAAAAAAGATGTCACCATATTTCTTTATCGGATTTATTTTAGCAGCATATTTAAGTATGCCGACGATTGCAGTAACTCTATTAGGAATTATGTTTGTATTAGTTATGGTAACATCACAGAATAATCAGCTAGCAGCTGTAGAAAATGAAGGAGGTGACGAAAATGAGTTCTAAGATTGAAAAGAAAGATTTAAAAACAATATATCGAAGATATTTAGCACTAAATAGTATGAATGACTATCCGGGACAGATGCATAATGGATATACATTCTCCTTACTTCCAGTTCTTGATAAGATTTATAAAGATAATAAAGAAGAACGTATCAAGGCCAAGAAGCGCCATATGGAATACTTTAATATTACTCCGAATATTGCAGGATTTGCCCTAGGTATTTCTACTGCGATGGAAGAGGAAAATGCAAAAAATCCAGAGTTTGATGATACAACTATCAATACAGTAAAAACGGCATTAATGGGACCGCTATCAGCAATTGGAGATACTCTATTTCCTGCAACATTAAGAATTCTGGCAACCTCACTTGTAATTACTATGGCAGCAGCTGGAAATGTATTTGCACCAATTTTATTCTTATTAATTTATAATATTCCAAACTATTTGGCAAGATGGTACAGCCTGAAATATGGTTACAGCATGGGAATGGAATTTATGGTAAAATCCCAGAAATCAGGTATTATGGATAAAGTATCTTATGCTTGTACAGTAGTTGGATTAATGGCAATCGGTGCTATGATATTTTATACTGTAAACATTAGTACACCAATTACTATTGGGAATGTAAAAAATGGCGGCATTGTATTGCAAACAACATTAGATACAGTCATGCCGGGAATGTTAAAAATTGCATTGGTTGGTATTGAATATTGGTTATTGAAAAAAGGTGTAAAAGTCGTACCGCTTTTGATTGGAACTATGGCTGTCGGTGTACTGTTATTCGCAATTGGAGCGATTGCTTAAGGGCAGGAGGCTAAAGATGAAAAAAGAATTACTTGTGATTGGTGCTGGAAATATTGGACGAGGTGTCATCGGTGGATTATTTTTTGAATCTGGTTACCATTTGTATATTTACGATATTATGGAAGAACGGATGAAACAGTTGAAAGAACAAGGCACTTATTTGATTGAACGGGTAGGTGCGAACAATAAACGAAGAGTTCTTGTCGACGATTTTGATGTTTTAGATTGTTCAGATACAGTAGATTTGATTGAACATATGAAAAAAGTAGATTTGATTGCCTGTTGCGTATACGAAGGTGCTTTTCAAAGTATTTGTCAAAATTTAAAGGAAGCTATTGAATATCGTGCAGAACAAGAGGCAGCTCCATTGAACATACTGCTTTGTGTTAATGCATTGGGGGCTCCGGATTACTTTGAGACAGAGTTAGCAAAATTATTGCAAAATAACCCGGCTGCTAGCCGTTATCTTAAAGAAAAAATAGGAATCTGTCAGGTTATGGTAGGAATGGCGGCAATGCCGTCTTCTGAAGAATTAATTGCAGAAGATGCATTTGCAGTTACAACTAAATTAGATGGACATATTGGAATTGATGAAGAACCTTTTAAAGGTGAGCTGCCACAGGTGAAACAAACTGGAGGGGTTCAAAAAGGGAAAGCTCAGATTTATCGAAAAGTCTATACTGGAAATATGAAGCATTGCATGTTGGCTTTTTTGGGAAAAGCAAAAGGCTATACTTACATTCGTGATACTTATGATGATGGATGGATTCAGGATTGTGTACTTGGAGCATTTTTTGAAGCGGATGCAGCTATTCAGGCGGAATATCAATTTGATGAAACTGACCATCAGGAGTGGATTGATTTTATTGTAGAAGCTCCTAAAAACCGAAATCTGAAAGATGCTTTTACGAGAGTAGCAGCAGATCCTAAGACAAAACTTTCCAGAGATAATCGATTTGTAGGACCAGCATTGTTATGTATGAAACATCATATTCTGCCATTTTATTTGGCAAAAGGGATTGCCTATGGATTTTTATACCGTGATGAAAGCGATATTGCCAGTATAGAAATTACAAACTATGTAAAAGAACATGGGATTGAAAAAGCTATAGAAGTTTATTGTGGTCTGACAGAAAATGAATGGGAGTTAAAACAATTGATTATGGCACAATATAAGGAAGCAGAAAAAATTCGTTAAAAAGGAGAAAAATTATGAGATATAAACATTTTAAAAATGCAGATGCTGATATTTCTGCATTAACAGTTGGTACATGGGGGATTGCAGGAGCAAACTCTGCAGGAGTGACATGGGGAGATGTAGATACAGAAGAATCGATTGCTGCCATTCGCCAGATGATAGATAATGGAGTTAATATGGTAGATACAGCCCCAATCTATGGAGACGGTCATTCTGAAACAGTCGTTGGACAAGCATTAAAAGATGGATATCGTGAAAAAGTGTATCTTGCAACAAAGTTTGGTTCTTACATCAGTCATTACACAGGAAAATCTGTAAGAGATAACAAATATAACTCCGTAGAGCGTGAAATTGATGAATCTCTTGCAAGATTACAAACAGATTATATAGACTTTTATATTATGCATTGGCCAGATGAAAATACACCGATTGAAGAAACAATGGCAGTCTGTAATATGTTGAAAAAAAAGGGGAAAATCCGTTACATTGGAATGTCTAATTCTTCCAAAGAATTAATTCAGGAAGCGCAAAAATATGCTAAAATTGATGTAATCCAGCCTCCGTTTTCTATCGTGAACCAGTCAGAAAGAGAACTAATGGAATGGGCTGAAACTCAAGGAATTGGGACAATGACTTATGGTTCTCTAGGTGGTGGAATTTTAACAGGAGCTATTCGCGAACTTCCAAAACCAGATCCAAAGGACATGCGTCAGGTATTCTATCCATTCTTTAAAGAACCGGTATTCTCTAATGTTATGGAATTATTAAAGACATTAGATAAAATTGCAGAAGCACACAATGTACCGGTGGCACAGGTATCCATCAACTGGAGTACCCAAAAGAGTTTTGTTGGTACAGCATTAACTGGAGTTAATACACCTGCACAGGCAGATGAAAATTGCAGTGCATTTGAATGGCAGTTGAATAATGAGGAAATTGCATTGATTGACAGTGAAATTGACAGATTAAATATTGGATAAGGTTTTTCTTGTGTTCATATAAGTCTTTTTATGGGGCTGTCACTTTAGTTGATATGCTCCCTTCTAGGTAGACAAGTGAAATAATAAAAACTTGTCACTTAGGAGGGAGCATATTTTATGTCTAAAAGAAAAGTATCTGTTGAGAATAAGATATATGCTGTAAATCTATATCTGGATGGAAAAGAAAGCCAACAACGAATTGCCCATATGTTTGATGTAAGTCTCGCATCTGTCCAACAATGGATTCGAAACTATG
>ENA-OQKP01000021-OQKP01000021.1-human-gut-metagenome-genome-assembly--contig:-NODE-21-length-154635-cov-54.890388_pt1 | contig 154635 bp, 158 predicted proteins | sample MGYA00242780_ERZ504802 | MGnify/ENA primary metagenome ERZ504802 (study PRJEB26092, sample SAMD00036406) | human gut metagenome | host: Homo sapiens | study: EMG produced TPA metagenomics assembly... | reverse complement strand
TTAAATGTTTACTTTTTGGTGTATAATAGTTTTGCATCTCAGAGTCTTTCTAATTGTTGTTGTGGTGATTACAATTATATCTCTCTGAGATGTTTTTTGATACCCTTAGGTGGCTAACTTCATTTTAGAACTTTCCAGGCTCTTTTTTTCTTATAAAGAGGAAAAGTTTTACAGTAATAAATCAAAGTAATCCGTGCTTTTATGTTATAATCGAACATAGAAGTATCGTAAATTTACGTGTGATAAATGTAAAGAAAGAGTTGAATCATGGATAAAACACTTTTGTTAGTTGTTATTTTTTTAGGTGCTTTTTCACTTGTTAAGGCAGTGATGTTGATTATGGTGGGACTTGCCATGAAACCAAAAGTTGATGAAAACGGAAATATCATCACTCAAGATCAAGCAGAAAAAGACGATAAAACAAGCCCAGACGAAGACGACAGTGATTTTTGGGATAATTGGTAAAGAATAAGAAACTTGGGGTGAGAGTTGATTTCTTAGCCGATTATGGCTAAGTCAGCAGTGAGTACTTGCATTAATAATTAAAAATTGTCTAAAGTAGGAAATCTAACTTGCAAAGGAAACTAAGTCACTTAAAGTTGGCATATTTTTGGCAGTCATTTTCAAAAATTTATTTCCAGATTATTGAAATGCGTATATTTATTACAATTTTATAAATAGCGAGGCTGTGTCATTTTGACTAAATCTCTTTAAAAGTCAAAAAATAGCGCCTTTATGGCGCTATTTTTTTGAGTAAGTCATTTGAAAAAGATATTGATTTTGAGAGGAATTTGCTGTGATGATATCTATTTTCAAGAATTTACTTAATATTTTAAATAAAATTTCTATTGCTCAAATTAAAAAAAATCTATATAATGGATTGTATGGAAAAAAATAAAGAAAAAACATTTTTTGGACAGCCTAAGGCTTTGTTTACTTTATTCCAAACAGAACTTTGGGAACGATTCTCGTATTATGGAATGCGTGCGATCTTAATTTACTATTTGTACGCATCTGTTACTTCAGCTAACGCAGGGTTAGGACTTCCTAAGCCACAAGCAATGGCTATTGTAAGTATCTATGGAGCTCTTGTATACCTTTCAGGTATTATTGGTGGATGGTTTGCAGACCGTGTCCTTGGCGCATCTCAAACAATCTTTATCGGTGGTATTCTTATTACCCTAGGGCACATTGTTTTAGCTCTTCCGTTTGGCTTGACGTCTCTTTTCATCTCACTATTCTTGATTATCTTGGGAACAGGGATGTTAAAACCAAACATTTCAAATATGGTTGGTCACTTGTATGGACCAGACGATCCTCGTCGTGACACAGGTTTCAATATCTTTGTCATCGGTATCAATATTGGTTCATTACTTGCTCCTATTGTAGTAGGAACAGTTGGACAAAGTATCAACTATCACTTAGGTTTCTCTCTTGCCGCTATTGGTATGGTATTTGCTCTATTTGTTTATTGGTATGGACGAATGAAGCAATTCCCAGAAATTGGAAATAAACCTTCTAATCCATTAACGACAGCAGAGAAAAAAGGGTTAGCAATCAAATCAGTTATTGGTTTTGTTATCTTAGCTGTTGCTGGAACATTACTTTATCAAGCAAGCCCAGCTAAATTCGTTGATAACGTCATCAATATTCTATCAATGGCTGGTATCTTCATCCCATTTATCTACTTTATCTTGATGTTCGCATCTAAAAAGGTTTCAAGCACAGAACGTAAGCAATTGTTGGCTTACCTTCCATTGTTCTTGTCTTCTATCGTTTTCTGGTTAGTTGAAGAGCAAAGTGCGACAGTTATTGCTGTTTGGGGTGAAACTCGTACAAACTTGCATCCAACAATCTTTGGTATTAACATTTATATTGACCCTTCATGGTATCAATTGCTTAATCCATTGTTCATCGTTATCTTGACTCCATTATTTGTTTGGATTTGGAACAAAATGGGTGAACGTCAACCATCAGCGGTTACAAAATTTGGATTAGGATTGTTGTTAACTGGTGTGTCATACATGATCATGACTTTACCAGGCATGTTGTACGGAACCAACAACCGTGTAAGCTTTATCTGGTTGGTAGTAATGTTTGCTGTTCAAATGGCTGGTGAGTTGTTAGTTTCTCCAGTAGGTCTATCTGTTTCAACTAGACTTGCACCACTTGCATTCCAATCACAAATGGTTGCACTTTGGTTCTTGGCAGATTCAACTTCACAAGCAGTGAATGCTTTGATTACACCATACTTTACTAAAGACACAGAAGTAGCATTCTTCGGTATCTTAGGACTTGTGTGTCTTGGTATTGGTGCTTTGTTGCTACTGATCAAAAAACCAATTTTGAACTTAATGCGTAATAATTAATCTTTTAGGAACTCTTTCTCTTATGAGAAGAGCTTCTATGTCAACTGTAGGAGGTGACAAATCCTAAAAAGAGTGAGGACAACATGTCCTTGCTCTTTTTATTTTTTATTAGTTGATATATTTCAATTTGCCACGGAAGTCTTCTAGGGTTTCATACCCTTTTTCTTCCATGATAGCTTTAAGTTCTTTTGTGATACGTGCAAAAGCAGCAGGGCCTTCTTGGTGAAGGATTGTTCCTAGTTGAACCATACTTGCACCACACAAGATGTGTTCAAAAGTGTCACGACCTGATTTGACTCCACCAGTTCCGATGATTTGGATAGAAGGATTTAGGCGTTTGTAAAAGGCATGGACATTGGCAAGAGCAGTTGGTTTTACATAATCGCCACCGATGCCACCAAAACCATTTTTAGGTTTGATAACAACAGTTTCATCGTCAACCACCAAACCATTTCCAACTGAGTTGATGCAGTTAACGAAAGTTAGTGGAAATTGATTGAAGATAGCTGCTGCACGGTCAAAGTGCGCAATGTCAAAATATGGAGGCAATTTAACTCCAAGAGGTTTTGTGAAGTATGTGAAGATATCTTTTAAAATTTGTTCAGTTGTTTTAAAATCATAAGCGATTTGTGGCTTACCTGGGACATTTGGACAAGAAAGGTTTAGCTCTACAAGTCCTTGGTAGTCAGACTCTTGAACTGTTTTTAAGATAGTATGTGTTTCTTCTTCAGACATACCAACAAGTGACAAGAAATGATTTTTACTATTTGGTGTGTTTTGGAGTTCAGTAACGTAGTCAAGATAATATTGGAAACCATTGTTTGGCAGTCCCATAGAATTGATTGAACCAAGAGCTGTATCAGCGTAACGTGGTTCGGGATTTCCTGGACGCGCAGCCAATGTCCCAGTTTTTGTGACGAAAGAGCCTGCAGCAGAAGCTTCAATTTCAGCTAATTCTTCTCGAGTCATACAATAAACGCCAGCAGCGTTCATCAAGCAGTTGTCAAAATCGAAAGCTCCAATTTTAGTTGCAGTTGAAACCATAAAGTCCTCCAAAAATCTATTATCACACAATAGTGAATTTTCTGATATTACAAGAAACATTTTACTATTTCAGTAACCTGAAAGCAAGTCTTTTTCCGAACATTTTTGATAATTTTATAAAAAATAGAAATATTTTGCTTGTTTTAGGATGCTTTTTTTGTTTTTTCCCTTGTTAATAGACTTATAAAATGAAAGATACCTCTCGAATTAAACAAAGTTAGTTCATGCTTGCATAGTTTTTGCGAAAGTGATATAGTGATTATAGTAGAACATTTGAGTAATTGTTCAATTGTTTTATAAAAGATATTGGAGATAATTAAGATGATTGAGACTAATGAATCACAAAAATTGCTAAAAGGTGATTTTCTAATGGATGTATCCAGCTTTTTTAAGGCTTTGGGAAACACGACGCGCTTACAAATTATTTCTTGTTTAAGTAAGGGAGAGTTAAAATCTAGTGAATTAGCAGAAATTCTAGAGATGACGCCATCAGCGATTTCACATCAGTTGACTATGCTAAAAAATCTCAAGATTGTTTCTGTTCGACGTGAAGGGAAAAATCAGATTTATTCTCTTGCTGATAAGCATATTAGCCAAGTTTTGGAGTCTGTTGTAGAGCATTATCAGGAGGATTAATCATGTCACATAAACATAAAAAGAAGCTCGCTCGCATTTTGCTAGCAGCGCTAGTTTTTCTTGTCGTGTTCCTTGTGGTTCGCTTGAACCATCTAGGCTTAGTAGCTCAAGCTTTTTTATATGCCATTCCATTTTTAATAGCTGGTTATGATGTTTTGAAAAAAGCTTTGGTAAAAATAAGTCAAGGGAAAGTCTTTAGTGAACAATTTTTGATGTCACTAGCGACACTTGGAGCATTTGCTCTTAGTTTTATGACTGGCGAGGCTGAATTTTCCGAAGCTGTATTTGTAATGATTTTCTACCAAGTTGGTGAATTTTTTGAGCATATTGCTGAAGGCAGCAGTGAAAAATCAATTTCAGAACTGCTAGATTTGCGACCTGACCTTGTTCATTTGGAAGAAGGGGGTCAAACAGTTGATGTGGATCCGAAAAACTTACAAGAAGGTCAGGTGATTGTGATTCAACCTGGGGAGAAGGTTGCGATTGATGGTATCTTGGTTTCTGGTGAGTCTTCGGTTGACACAGCAGCTTTGACAGGAGAAAGTTTACCGCAAAGTGTTCAGGTTGGAGACCAAGTTCTCTCAGGGATGATTAACATGACAGGTGTTATTCGTGTTAAAGTTTTGCATCGTGTTGAAGATTCTACTTTGAGTAAGATTTTAGATTTGCTTGAAAATTCAACAGCTAATAAATCAAAGAGCGAACGTTTTATGACTAAGTTTGCAGAAGTTTACACGCCAACGGTAGTTATTGCTGCTTTGATTTTAGCTTTCTTACCACCAGTATTTTCAGGTGATTTTGTAGGGGATTTTCCAGAGTGGTTGAGCCGTGCGCTTACTTTCCTTGTTATTTCTTGTCCATGTGCTTTGGTCATTTCTATTCCGCTTAGCTTTTTTGGCGGTTTGGGAGCAAGCTCAAAAGCTGGTGTTCTCATTAAAGGGTCAAATTATCTTGAAAGTTTAGCGTCGCTTGAAACGTTGCTTTTTGATAAAACAGGGACTTTGACAGAAGGTGTTTTTGAGGTAACAACGCTTCATTCAGATAATATTAAGAAAGAGCAACTACTACACTTAGCTAGTCACGTAGAACGTTTTTCAAGTCACCCAATTGCTCAATCACTTCGTGAAGCTTATGAAAAAGAAGCAGATGATTGTTCGATTACAGATGTGACTGAAAAGTCTGGTTACGGTATCAGTGCTAAGGTAAATGGACATGATGTGGTTGTCGGAAATACTAACTTTATGGATAACTTAGGAGTTAAATGGAAATCTTGCCATAAAGTCGGAACGATTGTTCATGTGGCTATTGATGGTGCTTATGCTGGACATATCGTTATTTCAGATTGTGTTAAATCTGACACCAAAGAAGCTCTAGAGCAACTTAGAAAAGCTGGTGTGAAAAATCTTGTCATGTTAACGGGAGACCGCCACGAAGTTGCTGAAAAAATTGCTAGTGACTTGTCTATGACAGATTACAAAGCGGAGCTATTGCCAGCCGATAAGGTCAGTGAACTGGAAGGCTATTTGGCGAAAAAATCTCCTCGTGCCATAGTTGGATTTGTTGGTGATGGCATTAATGATGCTCCTGTACTAGCTAGAGCTGATGTTGGTATCGCCATGGGCGGACTTGGTAGTGACGTAGCCATTGAAGCAGCAGATGTCGTGGTTATGAATGACCATTTGTCAAAAATTGCGCAGGCTATCAAGATTGCACGCCAGACAATCACTATCGCTAGAGAAAACATTATTATCTCAATCGGTATCAAAGTTTTAGTCTTGATACTCGCTAGTCTAGGCTTAGCTAATATGTGGCTAGCTATCTTTGCCGACGTTGGTGTGACAGTACTTGCGACCTTAAATGCCATGCGAACAATGAAATTGACATAGAAAATTTTTTGAACTATAATAGCCTTAATCATATAGAAAGCTACCATTTTCGTTAGAAAGTGGGGTGGTGTGACCGCAATTGAATCACTCTTTTTAAGAATCGATTGCTGGTCATTCCATTTTTTTATTTTGAAAAAAATGAGAGTAAACGGTTGGTAAAGGCAGACTCTTTTACAGAAAATTAGCAATTATACTAGCTTTTTTAGAGCTTTTTGGGTAGAATAGTAAGAGTAAACGACTTTTGTCGTAATAATAATTGGTTAAAATGCTGAGCCAAAAATAGTTTAATGATAAGGGTTAAGATCTATTTTTTGCTGTGTATTTATAGCCTTTGGACTATTTTAAAGGAGACTTTATCTAATGGTAAAATTAGTGTTTGCACGTCACGGGCAATCTGAATGGAACAAAGCTAACCTTTTCACTGGTTGGGCTGATGTTGACCTTACAGAAGAAGGTACTAAACAAGCTACTGAAGCAGGTAAATTGATCAAAGAAGCAGGAATCGAATTCGATGTTGCTTTCACTTCAGTTCTTAAACGTGCTATCAAAACAACTAACCTTGCTCTTGAAGCTTCTGACCAACTTTGGGTTCCAGTTGAAAAATCATGGCGCTTGAACGAACGTCACTACGGTGGTTTGACTGGTCAAAACAAAGCTGAAGCTGCTGAAAAATGGGGTGACGAACAAGTTCACATCTGGCGTCGTTCATACGATGTATTGCCACCAGCTATGGCTAAAGACGATCAATACTCAGCACACACTGATCGTCGTTACGCTAACCTTGATGACAAAGTTGTTCCAGATGCAGAAAACTTGAAAGTTACTTTGGAACGTGCCCTTCCATTCTGGGAAGATAAAATCGCTCCAGCTCTTAAAGATGGTAAGAACGTCTTTGTAGGTGCTCACGGTAACTCAATCCGCGCTCTTGTAAAACACATCAAACAATTGTCAGATGACGAAATTATGGATGTTGAAATCCCTAACTTCCCACCACTTGTATTCGAATTTGACGAAAAATTGAACGTTACTGACGAATACTTCTTGGGTAAATAATCTGATATAAGATTATAAGGCTTAAAAACCTTGATATGAAAGCATTCTAGGCTCACTCCTAGGGTGCTTTTTTTGAATTTGTTTAGATTTTTGTTAAGAGTTCGGAGAAATTCTGTTTTCGCTTAATTTGTGGTATGATTAGTAATAAGTATTATATTTTGTAAAGGGGGCTTTTATGAAAGCAGCAGAACGCCGTCAAAAAATTATTGATATTTTGAATCAGACGCAAGTTCCCATTTCAGCAAGTGTTTTAGCAGGTCAACTTGGTGTGAGTCGCCAAATTATTGTAGGAGATGTGGCTTTGTTGAGAGCAGCTAATCATGATGTCATTTCTACGCCACGAGGTTATGTCTTATCTCAGGCACTTTACTCACACCAGTTTATCGGGAAAATTGCTTGTCAACACGGTCCAGAGCATACTAAAGAAGAATTGGAGAGTGTCATCTCAAAAGGTGGCATTATGGTTGATGTGGAAGTTGAACATCCAATTTATGGGATGCTGACAGCACCTCTTAATATCAAAAGTCAGGAAGATATTGATAACTTTATGGAGAAGGTTGAACATTCAAATGCCACTCTCCTTTCATCTTTAACGGATGGTATTCATACACATACCTTGTCATGTCATTCCAAAGATGAATTTGAAGAAATCAAATCTGACTTGTCTGATAAAGGCTTGCTTTTGAAATCAAATTAAAACAACTTCAGGTGTCTTGACACCTGTTCTTTTTTTCTTTATAATAGGCAAGGTCAGTTAGCTACTTTCAAAAAAACGTGTGTATTGCTTGTTAGTTAATTGATTAAAGCTATCGTCATACCTGAGTGATAATTGGGGATCATTCAGGTATTATCATATATAAAAGGAGTTGTCATATGAGACGTCATCAAACTAAGTCTCTTGCTTTTACAGCTATTTTAGTTGCCTTTGGGATTTTAATTCCTATGGTTATGCCGGTTAAGGTTGTCATTGGTCCAGCTTCATTTACACTAGCTAGTCATGTACCTGTCTTTATGGCTATGTTCATTTCACCACAAGTGGCTGTTCTAGTTGCTTTAGGAACAAGTCTTGGATTCTTGTTAGCTGGTTTTCCAATTGTCATCGTTTTGCGAGCTGTATCACATTTGTTGTTTGCAGTCGTTGGTGCCGTCATGATTAAAAAACACCCAACCTTGCTTGAAAAGCCAGTTTTGACATTGGGATTAGCGATTTTCTTAAACCTTGTACACGGCTTAGCAGAATTTATCGTTGTTCTTGCGCTAACAGCTGGAGCTCATACAGGAGCAGCTTATATTTGGTCTTTAGTAGGCTTGATTGGTTTAGGTTCTCTTGTTCATGGAACAATTGATTTTTACATTGCGTATTTCCTTTGGAAATTCTTAAGTGATAAAGTCGGCGTTGATTTTTCAGTTGATGCTAAATAGAGTGAAAGGAGTGTTAAATCACTCCTTTTTTGGTGCACTTTTTTTCTTGAAAAGTGGGGATGTAAAAAAGTGAAAAGTTTTATATTTTGTGTCACTCTCTTTTAAGTAAATTGTGATAAAATATAAAACGAAGCTTTTAATTGTGAGGAAAGAATGTCAGTTAAGAAGAGATTGAGCAAAATCAACATTGCAAAAAAAACAACCAGTATTACAAAACGTATCTATTTGATTTTTGCAGTTATCGTCGTCTTATTTTCAATTATTATTTTGAGATTGGCACAGATGCAAATTTTAAATAAATCTTTTTATGATGATAAGTTAAATTCATCAACTACCTACAAGGTAACGTCCTCAAGTCCTCGTGGTCAAATTTTTGATGCTGCAGGCAATCTATTAGTATCAAATAATGTTAAACAAGTCGTTGCTTTCACACGTAGTAATACCATCACTGCTGAGGAAATGAAAAACTTGGCAAGAACCTTATCAACTTTGGTTGATTTCACGGAAACAAATGTTACAACACGCCAGAAAAAAGATTATTATTTAGCTGATTCAGACACTTATGCTAAGGTCGTCAAGAGTCTTCCGAATAATCAAAAATATGATAATTACGGTAATAACTTAACCGAATCAAAAGTTTATGCCAATGCTGTTAAGGCTGTAACGGATGATGAGATTAATTATTCAGAAGACGAATTGAAGTTGGTGTACATTTTCAGTCAGATGAATGCTGCCTCAACATTTAGCACTGTTAATTTGACGACTGGTGATTTGACAGACGATCAAATTGCTTATATCACAGCTAATCGTTCAAAATTATCAGGAATTTCTATTGCGACTGACTGGGATCGTCAAACATCAACAGGTTCTCTATCAACCCTTATTGGTACAGTTTCTTCAAAACAATCAGGTTTGCCAGCTGAAGAAGCAGAAGAATATCTAGCTAAAGGTTATTCGATGAATGACCGTGTCGGAACATCTTATCTTGAAAAAGCTTATGAAGATGATTTGCAAGGAACACACACAGTTCGTGAAATCACTACCGATAAAAATGGTAACGTTGTCTCAGATGATGTTACTAGAGAAGGTAAAGCAGGTAAAAACTTGAAATTGACTGTCAACTCTGATTTCCAATTAGGTGTTGAAAATATTTTGAATCAGTATTACGGAGCCTCAATCGCTGCTGGTTTTGCCACTTATTCTGAAGGGGCTTATGCGGTAGCTTTGAATCCGAAGACAGGTGCTATTTTAGCTATGGCAGGTTTGTCACATGAAACTGGTTCGTCAACAACAACTCTAGACGCTCTTGGAACAATTAATGACCTCTTTGTTCCAGGGTCAGTTGTCAAAGCTGCAACTATCAGTTCAGGTTGGGAAAATAATGCGATTTCTGGTAACCAAGTTATTGCTGACCAGTCAATCAATCTTGCTGGCTCTCCAGCCATTAAATCATGGTTCACAGGTAGTGGGGCAACGAATATCACAGCAGTTCAAGCCCTTGAGTACTCTTCAAATACTTACATGGTTCAAGTAGCTCTTAAAATGATGGGGCAAGAATATTATTCTGGAATGGCACTTGCCACAACTGGAACAAAAGAAGCTATGGAAGAACTTCGTGCTACCTATGCCGAATATGGTTTAGGAACAAGCACTGGAATGGATTTGCCAGAAACAACGACTGGTTACCTCTCAGAAGATTACAGCCCTGGTAATGTCTTAACAGAAGCCTTCGGTCAGTACGATTCTTACACACCAATGCAACTTGCTCAGTATGCTGCAACAGTCGCAAATGGTGGTAACCGTGTTGCGCCACACATTGTAGATAGTGTCTATGATAATGATGGCACAACAGGACTTGGCAACTTGTCTAAAATGATTGATACTAATGTTTTAAACAAAGTTAATATTTCAAGCGATGAAATGGCTATTCTTCAACAAGGTTTCTATCAAGTGGTAAATAGTACAAGTGGTTATGCTACTGGTACTCACATGCGTGGAAATGTCACTATCGCTGGTAAAACAGGTACTGCCGAAACTTATGCTATTGACGCTAATGGTAATGCAGTGACAACAGTTAACTTGAGTGTTCTTGCTTATGATTACTCAAAAAATAATGATTCTAAAATTGCGGTTGCGGTTATTATTCCTCACTTAACAAGTGATGAGAATCACCCTAACCAACTAATTGCGCGCGACATTATTAACTTGTACATGTCAACATACGCTAATAAATAAAAAAGAAGTTCGAGTCGGCAAAGGTCGGCTCGTGACTTTATCAGAAGAAAGGAGAAACAATGCTTTATCCAACACCAATTGCAAAGCTAATTGATAGTTTTACAAAGTTACCCGGAATCGGGATTAAAACGGCGACTCGTTTGGCTTTTTACACGATTGGCATGTCTGACGAAGACGTGAATGAATTTGCTAAAAACTTGTTAGCTGCAAAACGTGAATTAACTTATTGTTCAGTGTGCGGGAATTTGACTGATGAAGATCCTTGCCAAATTTGTAATGATCAGACACGTGATCGTTCAGTGATTTTGGTGGTTGAGGATTCAAAAGATGTCTCTGCCATGGAAAAAATCCAAGAATATCACGGACTTTATCATGTCTTACACGGACTTATTTCACCGATGAATGGTGTCGGTCCTGATGATATTAATTTGAAGTCATTGATTACACGTTTGATGGATAGTGAGGTTAGTGAGGTTATTATTGCAACCAACGCCACCGCAGATGGTGAAGCAACATCTATGTATATCTCACGTGTCCTAAAACCTGCAGGAATCAAAGTAACACGCTTGGCGCGTGGATTAGCGGTAGGTTCAGATATCGAATATGCCGATGAAGTGACCCTACTTCGCGCCATTGAAAATCGGACAGAATTGTAAACTAAGAAAGCAGTGATTTGCTGCTTTTTTGTTTGTAGCTGATTTCAATCTTGGATAAGTATGCTATAATAAAAAAACGTGAGAAGCTTTTATTAGAAAGGTATTGTGCTTGTGATTTTGAATAATGGTGATAGTCAGTCAAAGTTGAATTCTAAAAGAAATCGATATTTTTGGTTTTTAGGGCTTAGTGCTATTTTTGCATTACTAATTTTCCACTTAAATCGTCTGACATTATTTACATCGGATGATTATACTTATCATTTTGTTTATCAGGGGTATTTGCCAACCGCTCATCCTAAGCGTATTAACGGGTTGTTTTCAATTGTGAAATCTCAAATCAATCATTGGCAATTGTAGAATGGTCGTTTTGTAGCGCATTCAATAGTGCAATTCTTTTTACAATTTAAAAAAGTATACTTTGATGTTTTTAATACATTGGCTTATTTAACACTGATGTTTCTCTTACTTTCTATCAGTAAGGTAAAAGAAGTTGTTAAAATCACTCCAGTTTCCTACCTATTGTTATTTATATTTTTATGGTTTTATCTTCCAGAAATAGGTAAATCTGTTCTATGGGTCTCTGGTTCAGGAAATTATTTATGGACTAGTGTTATTTATCTCACTTATTTTAAATGTATTATATCAATAGCTAATAGAGAAATTTCCAATTTAAAAGGAATTGGAATTATGATTTTGGGATTTTTGGCTGGAGCGTGCAATGAAAATTCATCGCCGGCACTTTTATTAATGGCATTTCTGTACTTGATTATTCACTATCCTTATAAAAGTAAAGGAACAATATTTGGATTAGGAAGCTTATTTACTGGTGGATTAGGATTCTTATTGATGATAAAATCTCCGGGGTCACAGAAACGTGGTGGGATGGCATTGAATTTTGATGTCTTAAAAAATAATTTTAGACTAATTTTAGATAGCTTAATTCAGAATTATTGGTTAATTTATATTTTAATAATTATTTTACTTATTATATTAGTTATTAAAAAAGTACAGCTGTCTATAGAAACTGTCAGCTTATTAAGTATATTAGTTATTGGGCATTTTGCATCGACTTTTGCATTAGTCTTATCTCCAGAAACCCCAAAAAGAACATTTTTTGGTGCGGTATTATTTATTGGAATTGTTTTATTTAGCTTAATAAATATCTTAAATCAGAGAATTAGGAAATCTGTATTTGTTATTTCACTACTTTTGATGATTCTATTTGTTCAAAGTTACTTGAGTGTGAATAATGATTTAACAAAATCATTTAAGGAAGTATCCAATCAGTATAGTATATTATATGATGCGCCCCAAAATAGTGATGTAATGCTGCCCTTGTTAAGTACTCCTAAAACAGATTATAATGCTTATCAATTAACGTCCAATGTGAAAACAGATCCAAATGATTGGTTCAATAGATGGATGGCGGTTTATTTTGAGAAAAAGACTATTACTGGATATTGATGATTCAGAGTATATATTGGTCAATAATTAAGGTTTAGAAAGCAGCGATTTGCTGCTTTTTTGTTTGTCAAATTTTCTATCATCAAAATACTTAAGGTGATTTGAAAGGTGGCTTTATTTGTGGTATCATAAGTAGGAAATTGTAATAGAAAAGGAATTGAACTGGAACCGAGTTTTAGCTTATTTGGTGGAGTTGCTCGGTTTGATGAGAAATGTATTGAGCGTTGGTCAAGCTTGGTATGTTTTCTGTTCAGGTAGTTAAAGTTTATGGCAAAAGAAACGCTTGTTTTACTTTATGGTGGACGTTCTGCGGAACGTGAAGTATCTGTTTTATCAGCTGAAAGCGTCATGCGTGCGATTAATTATGATAAATTCTTTGTGAAAACTTACTTCATCACAAAATCTGGTGATTTTATTAAAACACAAGAATTCTTTAGCAAACCTGCTGACGATGAAAAATTGATGACTAACGCCACTGTTGTTGAAAGTCAAAAAATTAAACCAAGTGATATTTATGAAGAAGGAGCAGTTGTTTTCCCTGTTCTTCATGGACCAATGGGTGAAGATGGTTCTGTCCAAGGTTTCTTAGAAGTTCTTAAAATGCCTTACGTTGGAACTAACATTTTGTCATCAAGTGTTGCAATGGACAAAATTTCAACAAAACATGTCCTTGAATCTGCAGGAGTTCCACTTGTTCCTTACGTGACTTATGTTGAAGGTTCTGATCTTGATGTAGTCGTAGCAGAAGTAAATGACAAATTGACATACCCTGTCTTTGTTAAACCAGCTAACATGGGTTCTTCAGTAGGTATCTCAAAAGCTGAAGATGAAGCAGCACTTCGCTCAGCTATTGACTTTGCTCTTAAATATGATAGCCGTATTCTTATCGAAACTGGTGTTAACGCTCGAGAAATCGAAGTTGGTATTTTGGGAAATGCTGACGTGAAAACAACACTCCCTGGTGAAGTTGTTAAAGACGTTGCTTTCTACGATTACGATGCTAAATACATCGATAACAAAATTACCATGGATATTCCAGCTCACATTGATAGCGACATTATGGAAGAAATGCGTGGCTATGCAACAACAGCTTTTCGTGCTATCGGTGGCTGCGGTTTGTCACGTTGTGATTTCTTCTTGACAGAAGATTGTCATGTTTACCTTAACGAATTGAACACAATGCCTGGTTTCACACAATGGTCAATGTACCCACGTCTTTGGGAAAACATGGGACTTGCTTACCCAGATTTGATTGAAAAATTGGTTGAGTTGGCTAAAGAGATGTTTGAAAAACGCGAAAGCCATTTGATTTAAAAATGAAAAGCACCGTTGAGTGCTTTTTTGCTGCAAAAAATACCTCAGAGATGGGATAACTCTCTGAGGTTTTTGATTTATAAATTAGCAAGCTTGCGTAGTTCAGGGATGCGCTGCAACCTTGGAACAACAAGCATGATGACGATAATACGAATTGGAATTTCAAAGATTTTTAACCAACGTCCAGCGACGTATTGTGCCCAAAATGGAACGTGAAAATAAATCTGAACAAGTAGTGGTGTGAAGATAAAAGTGCTAATCAGCATGGTAACAAGTACTGCCAGAGTGACGTGAAGCCAATCTTTTTTATTTGACCATTTGAGCTCTTTTCCATAGAAGAAAAGTCCATAAAAAAATCCTTGAACAGCTTCCATCAAAGTCCACCAGATGATGAAGTTTCCTTGACCGCTTAAGAGATTATCAACGACATCAAGAATGGCAAAACTAATAAATCCCCAAATAGGACCAGCAACCATTCCGATAATGGCATTAACAATAAAAGTAAAGCTTATGACCAACTGTTCTGGAATGACTGGAATAGAAAACTTTCCAACAATGAAAGCCAGTGCAATTAGCATAGCTAGGGTCACGAGGCGCCTTGATGTGATTTTGGGTGTTTGAAAAATGTTTTTCATTTTTTGCTCCTTTTTACATTTGAAAACTAGAGCTGTTAAAAAATAACAGCGGATGCAATGATTCACCGCGCAAATTGCTTCGTTGTGTGACGACATCCCATTCACACACACTTGACGCGAATCATCTACTCTGTGCAAAACAAGCTTTGCAATTACAATTGTATCATAAAAATTCCTGCATGGTTTGCAAAATGTGGTATAATAAAAAGCGTTAACACACTATATTTTTAAATAATTAAAAAGGATTCAAAATGAAATTAACTTTATATGAAGTTGCCAAAGTTGTTGGCGCTAAGAATACGATTTCGGAGTTTGATGACGTTCCCCTGCGACAAATTGAATTTGACAGTCGCAAGATTGAAAAAGGCGATTTGTTCTTACCTCTAAAGGGTGCGTGTAATGGACATGACTTTATTGAAACAGCTTTTGAAAATGGTGCTGTTGCCACTTTTTCAGAGCGTGACGTTGAAGGTCATCCTTATATTTTAGTTGACGATTGTTTAGAAGCTTTCCAAGCCCTAGCAAGTTATTATCTTGAAAAACAACGTGTTGATGTGATTGCAGTCACAGGTTCAAATGGTAAAACAACAACCAAGGACATGATTGCTGCTGTACTTTCAACAGAATATAAAACATACAAAACACAAGGTAATTACAATAATGAAATTGGTTTACCTTATACAGCACTTCACATGCCAGATGATACAGAAAAAATTGTCCTTGAAATGGGACAAGACCACATGGGTGATATTCATCTCTTGTCTGAATTGGCTAAACCACACATCGGTGTTGTAACTTTGATTGGTGAAGCGCACTTGGAATTTTTTGGCAGCCGTGAGAAAATTGCTAAAGGTAAACTTCAAATCGTTGATGGTATGGACTCAGATGGTATTTTGATTGCACCAGCTGACTCAATTGTTGATCCTTACTTACCAGAAAGTCAAATGGTGATTCGTTTCGGAGATGGTGCTGAGATTTTTGTCAAAGATTTGCAAGAAAGCAAAGATTCGCTTACTTTTACAACCAATGTAATTGACCGTCCAATTACACTTCCTGTTCCAGGAAAATACAATGCTACAAATGCCATGGTAGCAGCTTATGTTGGTAAGTTATTGGCGATTTCAGATGATGATATTGTTGAAGCCTTAGAAAACATCGAATTAACACGTAACCGCACAGAATGGAAAAAAGCGGCTAATGGTGCAGATATCCTGTCAGATGTCTACAATGCTAACCCAACAGCAATGCGTTTGATTTTAGAAACATTCTCTAAAATTCCTGCTAATGAAGGTGGTAAAAAAATCGCTGTGCTTGCTGATATGAAAGAATTAGGTGAGCAATCTGTAGAACTTCACAGGCGCATGATTATGAGTTTGTCACCTGAAACCTTAGACACTCTTATTTTCTATGGTGAAGACATTGCTGAACTGGCACAACTTGCTAGTCAAATGTTCCCACTGGGTAAAGTCTATTACTTTAAGAAAACAGCTGATGAAGATCAATTTGAAGACATGCTAAAAACGGTTAAAACTGTTTTACAACCTGCTGACCAAATCTTACTGAAAGGAAGTAATTCAATGCATCTCGCTAAAGTTGTAGAAGCTTTGGAAAACTAGTGATGTGGAGATGGTAGAGAAAAGTGTTAAGGAGGGAAATAAAGCCTCAGTTATTATCTACCGAGCGTTGTATTTCCTTGAATGTTGTATTTTATTTTTAGCGTGGTTTTTAAAACGTTATCCATTTCCACAACAGGTCTTCCTGTTTATGTCTAGCCTATCAATTATGGGTGGATTTGCTATTTATTTATGGAACTTCCGTCGAACAGGATTTTTACTTGAGAAAATTTTAGCTGGAATTTTTGCTCTCGCATTTATGATTCTCTTGCCCCCATCAGGCTATCTTGATACAGCAATAGATGATTTAAGCATGATTGTCTTCTTTTTATTGTCGGTCAGTGTTGATAAAGATGATGATAATTTAATCACTGCACTCTTTTATTTCAAGTTAGTCGTGGCTATGATGGTTTTATTAGCTTACAATGGACATCTTATTCATGATGTCTCTGGAATAAGATCACATACAGAAATTGTAAGGCACTCTTATGGCTTTATGCATCCAAACTCACTTGGAATGTTTTTCATTACTCTAATTTATGATTTTTCACTGCTTAGAAAGCCTTATCGTTTTGTTGGTGGGATAATCATGTTGTTAGCAGCTTTGCTTGTTTTTTCAGTGACGGATTCAAGAACATCATTTTTTATTGCACTTGGTATTATCTTGTGTTATTTCTTGAAACCAATTTTATCGAAAATTAAAGTTTCAGGATATGTTATTATGCCATTTGTTATAGGAATGTTTGCACTTGGGCTTGCTTTGCCGAGATATTTTACACCAGATAATCCCATTTTTGTTACATTGAATCATCTATTTACTGGAAGAATTGGCATCGGTCATGCGTATCTGGAGCAATTTGGTCTCAATTGGATGCCAAGAAATATTCCAACATTTACAGAGATTAACGGTATTCCAATGTATGATGATAGTTTCTATGTTGATGCGCTTTTGCGTCAGGGGATTATTCTTTTCTGCATGTATCCAACCTTCTTATTGGTTCTATTAAAAGGTAAAAAGTTCACGCTTTTCCATACCTTGCTTTTCTTGTTGACATTCTTTATTGGTACTATGGAACATTATGGAGCAAGTGTTGAAATCTGCACTATCTTATTGCTGAATTATTTTGCGGTTTCTGGTGATAAGTTAGAGGGGAAATATTGAAATAGCGGCTAATTTTCGTTATAATAATAGGGTTATGGAGTCCCATGACTCTATTTTTCTATTGCAAAAAAGGAGTGGACCAATGTAGCCACTAATTAAAACTGCGATATCGTAATTTAAGAATTTACTAAAAGTGATAAGGAAATAAAATGACAATTCAAGATGATATTAAAAAACGTCGTACATTTGCCATCATCAGTCACCCGGATGCTGGTAAAACGACAATTACAGAACAATTACTTTATTTTGGTGGAGAAATTCGTGAAGCTGGTACTGTTAAAGGTAAAAAAACAGGGAACTTCGCAAAATCTGACTGGATGGATATCGAAAAACAACGTGGTATCTCTGTAACATCATCAGTGATGCAATTTGACTACGCTGGTAAACGTGTTAATATCCTTGATACACCGGGGCACGAGGACTTCTCTGAAGATACTTACCGTACACTTATGGCCGTTGATGCAGCAGTCATGGTTGTTGACTCCGCCAAAGGTATTGAAGCACAAACGAAAAAACTTTTCGAAGTTGTAAAACATCGCAATATTCCAGTTTTCACTTTCATTAACAAACTTGACCGTGATGGTCGTGAACCACTTGATCTTTTGGAAGAATTGGAAGAAGTGCTTGGTATCGCAAGCTATCCAATGAACTGGCCAATTGGTATGGGGAAATCATTTGAAGGGCTTTATGATTTGTACAACAAACGTTTGGAACTTTACAAAGGTGATGAACGTTTTGCAGCGCTTGAAGATGGTGACAAATTATTTGCTAACAACCCATTCTACCAACAAGTCTTGGAAGATGTTGAGTTGCTAGAAGAAGCAGGAAATGAATTTTCAGAAGAAGCTATCTTATCAGGTGATTTAACACCAGTCTTCTTTGGTTCTGCCCTTACAAACTTTGGTGTGCAAACTTTCCTTGATACATTCTTGCAATTTGCTCCAGAACCTCATGGTCACAAAACAACTGAAGGTAATGAAATCGATCCTTACGATAAAGATTTTTCAGGATTTGTTTTCAAAATCCAAGCTAACATGGACCCTCGTCACCGTGACCGTATTGCCTTTGTGCGTATCGTCTCAGGTGAATTTGAACGTGGTATGAGCGTGAATCTTGCTCGTACGAAAAAATCAGTTAAATTGTCAAACGTGACACAGTTTATGGCAGAATCACGTGAAAATGTTAAAAATGCCGTTGCTGGTGATATTATTGGGGTTTACGATACAGGAACTTACCAAGTTGGTGATACCTTGACTGTCGGTAAAAATAAATTCGAATTTGAACCACTACCAACCTTCACTCCAGAATTGTTCATGAAAGTTGCTGCTAAAAACGTCATGAAACAAAAATCATTCCACAAAGGCATCGAACAATTGGTGCAAGAAGGAGCAATCCAATTGTACAAGAACTATCAAACTGGTGATTACATGCTTGGTGCTGTTGGTCAGTTGCAGTTTGAAGTGTTCAAACACCGTATGGAAAATGAATACAATTCTGAAGTTATCATGACTCCAATGGGTAAAAAGACTGTTCGTTGGATTAAACCAGAAGATCTTGACGAACGCATGTCATCAAGCCGAAATATTTTGGCTAAAGACCGCTTCGATCAACCTGTTTTCCTTTTCGAAAACGACTTTGCACTTCGTTGGTTTGCGGATAAATACCCTGAAGTTGAACTAGAAGAAAAAATGTAATAATAAAAAGTCTGAGCATTGCTCAGGCTTTTTGGTTATTAGCATAAAAAAACAGCCCTGACGAATCAGAGCTGTTTCCTTGAGATTATGGAAAAGAAAAGTTTTAGGATACTTATGTTTTAGTTTCTTTACCTTAAAGAAAACTTAAAAAACATCAAAAAAACGCTAATAACTTTTTTACAAAATATTTAAATAATTGACACTATGAAAACGTGTTAATGATTTAAATGGACCTGTTTCCTATCTTTTTATTCTGGAATATGTTACACTAGAAAAGTTGTTAAACAACGAAATTAAAGTTTAATAAGGCAGCTTCGCACTGCCTTTTAGAAAAGAGAAAAATTTGAAATTTACAGAACTTAACTTATCGGAAGCAATCCTTGCTACTGTTGAAAAAGCAGGCTTTGTTGAGCCATCACCAATCCAAGAGTTGACAATCCCTTTGGCATTGGAAGGTAAGGATGTTATCGGACAAGCGCAAACTGGTACAGGGAAAACAGCTGCCTTTGGTCTACCAACATTGGATAAAATTGATACAAGTCGTAATCTTGTCCAAGCCTTGGTTATTGCTCCAACACGTGAATTAGCGGTTCAAGGTCAAGAAGAATTGTTCCGTTTTGGTCGTGAAAAAGGTGTTAAAGTCCGTTCAGTTTACGGTGGTTCAAGCATTGAAAAACAGATTAAAGCTCTTCGTTCAGGTGCTCATATTGTTGTCGGAACACCAGGTCGTTTGCTTGATTTGATTAAACGTAAAGCTTTAAAACTTGAACACGTAGAAACATTGATTCTTGATGAAGCAGATGAAATGCTTAACATGGGATTCTTGGAAGATATTGAAGCTATTATCAGACGTGTGCCTGAGACACGTCAGACACTTCTTTTCTCAGCTACAATGCCTGAAGCAATCAAACGTATCGGGGTTAAATTCATGCATAATCCTGAACACGTTAAAGTAGCTGCTAAAGAATTGACAACTGATCTTGTCGATCAATACTATATTCGTGTTAAAGAACAAGATAAATTTGATACAATGACTCGTCTGATGGACGTTGATCAACCAGAATTGTCAATCGTCTTTGGACGTACAAAACGTCGTGTTGATGAATTGACACGTGGTTTGAAATTGCGTGGTTACCGTGCTGAAGGCATTCACGGTGATCTTGACCAAGGCAAACGTCTTCGTGTCTTACGTGATTTCAAAAATGATAACATCGATATCTTGGTTGCAACTGACGTAGCTGCTCGTGGTCTTGATATTTCAGGTGTTACACACGTTTATAACTACGATATTCCTCAAGATCCAGAAAGCTATGTACACCGTATCGGACGTACTGGACGTGCTGGTAAACATGGTCAATCTATTACTTTTGTTGCACCAAATGAAATGGGTTATTTGTCAATTATTGAAAAATTGACGAAAAAACGTATGAAAGGTTTGAAACCAGCAACTGCTGATGAAGCCTTCAAAGCTAAGAAAAAAGTTGCTCTTAAGAAAATTGAACGTGACTTTGCTGACGAAAAAGTCCGTAACAGCTTTGATAAATTCAAAGGAGATGCGGTTAAATTGGCTGCTGAATTCACACCAGAGGAGTTGGCACTTTACATCTTAAGCTTAACCTTTAAAGACCCTGAAACTCTTCCGAAAGTTGAAATTGCGCGTGAAAAACCATTGCCATTCAAACCTTCAGGTGGTGGCTTTAACAACCGTAAAGGTGGCCGTGGAAATAATGGCCGTGGACGTGATAACCGCCGTGGCGGACGTGATCGCAAACGTGATGACCGTGACAACGGCTACCGCGATTTCAAACGCACATCATCTAAGAACAAACGTGATTTCCAAAATAAAGATAACAAACGCCCACACCGCACATCAAGCGAGAAGAAAAATGGATTTGTTATCCGTAACAAAGGAGAAAGATAATAGTAAAACGCACTCTGCTTGAGCAGGGTGCGTTTTTGGGTTAAGCTTTGTGTTCGTGAATATAATCGAGTTTTTGTTGTCGTGTTTTTTGTTTAAAATAGCTTTCTGCGGACATGGCGGCTTCTTTGCTATCAAAACTTTCTTGGTAAATGAGTTTGACAGGTAAGCGGCTTTTTGTGTATTTAGCGCCTTTACCTGCATTATGCGTTTTGATGCGGCGTTCTACATCAGTAGTGTAGCCAGTGTAGAGCGTACCGTCTGCGCACTCAACTACGTACATATAAGCTCTTTTAGTCTTTCTTTCCGTTTTTTCCATAATAGATTTCAAAAATATCGTCGGTATACTCACCGTTTTCTTTGTGAACAAAGAGTGGTGGAAGAATTTTTAGACCATCGGTTGAACCGTCTTTGATGGCTTCAATCAAAAGCATATTAGCATCTTTTCCCATTTTGGGGTAAACAAATTGGATGCGCTTTGGTGCTAGATTGTACTGTCTCATGGTATCGATGATGTCTAGAAAACGATCTGGCCTGTGCACCATAGCAAGTCTTCCGTTTGATTTTAGAGCATGTCTTGCGATGTCACAAATTTCTTCAAGGTTTGTTGTAATTTCGTGTCTAGCAAGAAGATAATATTCAGAGACATTTTTCTTAGAAGTCTCTGAAACCTTGAAATAAGGAGGATTGCAGAGAATTAAGTCAACACCAGTTCGCGGCACGTGATTTAATAAATTTTTCAAATCATCATGAATCATCTGAACTTGGTCTTCTAGGTGGTTCAAGTGAATTGAGCGCTCTGCCATGTCAGCTAAGCGCTCCTGAATTTCAACTTCGATAATTGGCGCTTTAGTGCGGGTACTGGCAAAAAGTCCAACGGCACCATTTCCAGAACAGATGTCAACAATCAAGCCACGTGATGGAATTTCTGGAAAACGTGACAAGAGGACACTGTCGATAGAATAGCTGAAAACCTCTCTGTTTTGAATAATTTTTACATCTGTCGAAAAGAGCTGATCAATACGCTCACCTTCTTTTAAAATTGATTTAGTCATGACATTTATTATAGCAGATTTTGACTGTTCTCACTAGCGAGGTCGTTAATTTTTACTTTCTAAAACCGCTTAAGCATGGTACAATATAAAGTAATGAGAAAAAAGGAGTAAATCTGTGTTTTATACTTATTTACGCGGGCTAGTAGTTTTCCTACTTTGGATTATCAATGGAAATGCTCACTATCATAATGAGGACAAAATTTTAAGTAAGGATGAGAACTATATCTTGGTTGCTCCGCACCGTACTTGGTGGGATCCAGTTTATATGGCATTTGCTGCTCGTCCGAAAGAATTTATTTTCATGGCGAAGAAAGAATTGTTTACGAATCGTATCTTTGGTTGGTGGATCCGTATGTGTGGTGCCTTTCCGATTGACCGTGAAAATCCAGGGCAAAAAGCTCTTAAATACCCTATTAACATGTTGAAGAAAAGCGATCGTTCACTTGTGATGTTCCCAAGTGGTAGCCGTCATTCAACCGATGTTAAAGGTGGGGTTGCTGTTATTGCTAAAATGGCGAAGGTTAAGATTATGCCAGTCGTTTATGCAGGACCAATGGAATTAAAAGGACTTTTGACTGGAGAACGTGTGGATATGAACTTTGGTAATCCAGTTGACATTTCTGACATCAAACGCATGAATGATGAAGGGATTGAAGAAGTGGCAAACCGTATTCAAACAGAATTTGATCGCTTGGATGCTGAAAATGCGACTTATCATACCAACAAAAAACCAAATCCATTAACTTACATTTACCGTATTCCTCTTGGACTTGTGGCGATTATCGTTGTTCTGTTGACATTGCTCTTTAGCTACATTGCAAGCTTTGTCTGGGATCCAGATAAACACCGTAAAATGAAATAAATAAGAAAAAACTCGGATTTCTCGAGTTTTTTTCGAATAATTAAGTAAGGGCTCCTTAGGAGCCTTTTTCTAATACTTAAAAGGTGAGGTAATAGGATGATTGAAGAGATGAAAGAAAGACTTTTGGAACATAAGACGGTAGCAGCGGTTTTAGGAACGGTGCTTGTTATGCTTGTGGTATTCTTTGCTTGGTCTAGTGTGACCAGACCACAAGCTCAGCTACAAAGTGACTTACCAACAATTTCTAGTAGTATCCCAGCAAGTTCAAGTTTGGAAACAACAAAAACAAAGACTATGGCATCTCATTCTCAAGATGACTCTGGCAAGATTTTTGTCGATATCAAGGGTGCTGTTAAAAATGAGGGTGTTTATGAACTGTCAAATGGCAGCCGTGTTACGGATTTGGTCAAAAAAGCTGGTGGATTTACAGATGATGCTGATAAGAAGTCAGTCAATTTAGCTGAAAAATTAGCTGACGAAGCGGTTGTCTATGTGGCAAAAATTGGTGAAGAAGTCACACCAGCAAGCACACTTTCTCAAGCTAAACCAACGACAGCTAGGGGGGGACAAGGTGACGGCTCAGCGCAAATCAATCTTAACACCGCAACTACAGAAGAACTCCAAACTATTTCTGGCATTGGGGCTAAACGTGCGCAAGATATCATTGATTATCGTGATGCTAATGGTGGTTTCTCATCCGTTGGTGATTTGAAAAATGTTTCTGGCATTGGTGAGAAGACTTTGGAAAAATTAAAATCTGAGGTGACTGTTGATTAAGCATTTCCCTGTCAAGCCAATTCAATTGGCTTTTTTGCTCATTTTGCTCTATTATTTTTGCTTTTCAAAAGGGATTGGGTGTTTGATGTTTCTCTTGCTAGCCTTGCTGTTTTTATGGCAACAGTATGGTTGGAAGGCTTGGTATCAGGTTTCACTGTGTTTGGCTTTTTTTGCGATATTTTTCCTGACTAAGGCTAATCAGACAGAACAGGCTTATCAAGCGGCGCCAACTCAGCTAGCAAAAATCCAGATGGTTCCAGATACGATTTCGGTTAATGGTGATTTGTTATCTTTTCGAGGGAAGGAGGCTGGGCAGACTTACCAAGTTTTTTATATCTTGAAGTCAGAAAAAGAGCAGGAATTTTTTAAAAATCTTAATCAAACAATGCTTTTATCAGGGCAGGTGGATCTAGAAGAGGCAACGCACAGCGGAATTTTGGTGGTTTTGATTACCGCACTTACCTTAAACATGAAGGCATTTATCGGATTGCTAATCTTTCTTCGATTACTGAAATAAGACAGCAGAGCTCTTTAAGTTTTTTTGAACGACTACATGAACTTAGAAGACAGGCGATTGTCAGTATTCAAAGGAATTTTCCTGCTCCCATGCAACATTACATGACTGGCCTTTTGTTTGGATATTTGGATAAGTCTTTTGATGAGATGAGTGATGTTTATACTAGTTTAGGGATTATTCATCTTTTTGCTCTGTCTGGTATGCAGGTAGGCTTTTTTGTGGCACTTTTTCGTTTTATTATTTTACGTCTTGGGTTACGGCGAGATTATGTGGATATACTGCAAATCCCGTTTTCACTTGTATATGCTGGCTTGACAGGCTTTTCGGTATCAGTGATTCGTAGTTTAATTCAGTCTGCCTTTGCAAATCTTGGTATTAAAAAATTAGATAATCTTGCCTTTACTTTAATGACCCTTTTTATTTTGATGCCAAATTTCCTGCTAACAACAGGAGGAATTCTTTCTTTTACCTACGCTTTCATCCTAAGTTTTATTGATTTTGATGAACTTAGTCATTATCAAAAAATCCTTACAGAATGTTTTGCGATTTCGCTGGGAAGTTTACCGGTTTTGCTATATTTCTTCTCAGTATTTCAACCTTTGTCACTGCTTTTAACAGCTATTTTTTCACTGGCTTTTGATACGCTTATCTTACCTGTTTTGACCTTTGTTTTTCTTTTATCACCTCTGGTTAAAATTACCGCGTTAAATCCATTTTTTGTTTTTTTGGAAACTATCATCAAATTTAGTAAGTTGCTGATTGGCACACCACTTGTTTTTGGCAGACCAAGTCTAGGAATTTTGTTGCTATTACTTTTAATAATAGGACTTCTCTATGACTGTTATCGACACAAAAAAGTGGCCATTTTCCTTTTTAGCATAATAGCTTTGCTATTTTTCCAAATCAAGCATCCGCTCGAAAACGAAGTGACGGTGGTTGACATTGGACAGGGAGATAGCATTTTGGTGCGAGATGTAAAGGGGCAGACGCTGTTAATTGATGTCGGAGGAAAAGTGAGGTTTAGTGAGAAAAAATCGTGGCAAAAGCGCTTAGCTGATAGCAATGCTGAGCGGACATTGATTCCTTATCTGAAAAGTCGAGGAATTGGTAAAATTGATCAGTTAGTTTTGACGCACACGGATACCGACCATATGGGCGATATGCTGGAAGTCGCAAAAGAGCTGAAAATTGGTCAAGTCCTGGTGAGTCCAGGAAGTCTCACAAAGCCAGATTTTGTGGTTAAACTTCGACAAATGAAGACGCCAGTTCACGCAGTTTCTGCAGGAGATAACTTGCCAATTATGGGAAGTCACTTGCAGGTGCTTTATCCAAATGCTGTTGGTGATGGTGGAAATAATGATTCTGTGGTGCTTTATGGTAATCTTCTGGGTAAGAATTTCTTGTTTACTGGAGACTTGGAAGAAGAGGGCGAAGAGCAGATGATGGCAACTTATCCCAATCTGCCAGTCGATGTCTTAAAAGCAGGACATCACGGTTCAAAAGGGTCATCGAGCCCAGAATTTCTAGATCACATTTCACCACAAATGGCTTTGATTTCCGCAGGGCAAAATAACCGTTACAAACACCCTCACCAAGAAACACTTGATCGTTTTCAAAATCAAAATATGACCATTTACCGCACAGACCAACAAGGTGCTATCCGTTTTAGAGGATTAAACCACTGGAAAATTGAAACGGTGAGGTGATTTAAAAGTGACAGCACACGAAAAACAGTAGTCGATTTGTGGCTGTTTTTGTTATAATATCTTTATGATTGCAATCGAAGAAATTGATAAATTACGAAAAGAAAATCTCAGCCTGATTACGGTGGTGACGGGTGAGGATTTGGGACAATATTCTCAGCTCAAAGAGCGCATGATGGAGCGCGTTGGCTATGATAAGGATGATTTGACTTATTCTTATTTTGATATGGCTGAGGTAGATTATCAGGATGCGGAGATGGACCTTGAAAGTTTGCCATTTTTTGCGGACCAAAAGGTGGTTATTTTTGATAATTTGCTTGACATCACGACGGCTAAAAAATCTTATTTGGATGATAAGGAACTCAAACGTTTTGAGGCTTATTTGGAAAATCCTTTGGACACGACACGTTTGATTATTTTTGCCCCAGGAAAATTAGATGGCAAACGTCGCTTGGTGAAAATTCTTAAACGTGATGCTCAGATTTTTGAAGCGAGTGAATTAAAAGAAGCAGAGCTAAAAACGTATTTCCAAAAATTAGCTCACAAAGAGAACTTAGTTTTTGATTCTGGCGTTTTTGAGGCTTTGCTTTTGAAATCCAATTATGATTTCAGCGAGATTTTGAAAAATATTGCCTTTTTGAAATCTTATAAAAAAGATGGTCATATTACTTCAGAAGATATTAATCAAGCCATTCCGAAAACACTTCAGGATAATATTTTTGACTTGACGCAGTTTGTCTTGAATGGCAATATCGACGAGGCGCGTGACTTGATTCGTGATTTGCGTTTGCAAGGCGAAGACGAAATCAAGTTGATCGCTATCATGCTAGGGCAATTTCGTATGTTTTTGCAAGTCAGTATCTTAGCCAGTCAAGGAAAGACAGAGCAGCAGATGGTAGCAACCTTGTCTGATTATCTGGGACGCCGTGTCAATCCTTATCAAGTCAAATTTGCTGTGCGTGATTCACGCACACTGTCAATGACTTTCTTGAAAAAAGCTATTGCTGTTTTGATTGAGACAGATTATGCCATTAAGACAGGAACATATGACAAAGATTACCTCTTTGATGTGGCTATTTTAAAAATTGCTCATGAGCATCATTAAGCATACTTAAAAAAGCAGTCAAATAATTTGCTAGTTAGACTTGATTCTTATAAAATGATGATAAGAAATAATGAAAAGAAAGAAGGTAGCTAGCATGGCTATTATTTTACCCGAATTACCATACGCATACGATGCGCTTGAACCATACATCGATGCAGAAACAATGACATTGCACCATGATAAACATCATGCCACTTATGTAGCAAATGCCAATGCGGCTCTTGAAAAACACCCTGAACTTGGAGATGATTTAGAAGTTATCTTGGCAGATCTTGACAAGATTCCAGCAGATATTCGTCAAGCGGTGATTAACAATGGTGGTGGTGCTCTTAACCACTCACTTTTCTGGGAATTCCTTTCTCCTGAAAAACAAGAGCCGACAGCAGATGTTTTGGCTGCGATTGAAGAAGCTTTTGGTTCATTTGATGAGTTTAAAGCTGTCTTTACAAAAGCTGCAACAACACGTTTCGGTTCAGGTTGGGCATGGCTTGTCGTTAACAAAGATGACAAACTCGAAGTAATCTCAACAGCTAACCAAGACAATCCAATTTCAGAAGGTAAAAAACCAATTCTTGGTCTTGATGTTTGGGAACATGCCTACTATCTCAAATACCATAATGTTCGACCAGACTATATCAAAGCTTTCTTTGATATTATCAATTGGGCAAAAGTTGCTGAATTGTACAAAGCAGCAATTGCTGACTAAAAATTAAAGATAGCACTCTCTAATCTAGAGGATAGGCATTTGTCTATCCTCTTTTTATGTCTAAATATGATATAATAGCAAGGAATAGGGAGGAATTTTGCATGTCAGGACATAATAAATGGAGCAAAATTAAAAATAAAAAAGGTGAAGCAGATGCTAAACGTGGTGCGATTTTCAATAAATTGTCACGTGAAATTTTTGTAGCTGCTAAAGCTGGTGATGGAGATCCATCAATGAACGCCAGGCTTCGTATGGTTTTGGATAAAGCGCGGGCGGCTAATATGCCAAAAGATAACATCAATCGTGCGATTAAGAAAGCAACAGATGTTGGTGATACAACAAATTACGATGAAATCACTTATGAAGGTTATGGACCTGGTGGGGTAGCTATTCTCGTTCACACACTAACTGACAATAAAAAACGTACAGATGCGAATATGCACACCATTTTTACACGTAACGGTGGTAACATGGGCTCAACTGGTTCAGTTGCTTACATGTTTGACCGCAAGGGTTATATTGTCATTGACCGTGAAAATTGGGACTTGGACGAAGACAGCATGCTTGAGTTGATTTTGGATGCTGGGGCAGAAGATTTGAAAACATTAGATGAAGCCTTTGAAGTCTTCACTGAACCAAAAGAATTTCCAGCTGTTAAAGAAGCTTTGCAAGCACAAAATCTTGAATTTGCACAAGCTCAACTTAGCATGATTCCACAAAACTACGTTAGCCTTGATGCAGAACAAGCAGACATTTTGGAAACATTGGTTGATAAACTCGAAGACGACGATGATGTCCAAGATGTTTACACAAACATGGCTGATTAATAATGAAAAAAAGAACTTCAATTTTTTTCGAAGTTCTTTTTGTGTATTTATTATTTTACAAACATAGCATCGCCAAAACTAAAGAAGCGGTAGCGTTCATCGATGGCGTGTTGGTAAGCTTCTAAGACGAATTCACGTCCGGCGAAAGCTGAAACCAACATAACAAGTGTTGATTTTGGTAAGTGGAAGTTTGTTGAAAAGGCATCAACCACTTTGAACTCATAACCTGGTTTGATGAAAATGTTTGTCCAACCACTGTCAGCTTTGATTTCACCGTTGAATTTTGAACCGATAGTTTCAAGGGTACGAATTGAAGTTGTTCCAACCGCAACAACACGTCCACCAGCAGCTTTTACGTCGCGAAGGGTTTGGGCAGCTTCTTCAGACAAGCGGTAGAATTCAGAGTGCATTTCGTGTTTTTCAACATTATCAACAGAAACTGGACGGAATGTTCCAAGTCCAACGTGAAGTGTGACGTAGACAAGTTTTACGCCTTTTGCTTCAATTTTTTCAAGCAATTCTTTGGTGAAGTGAAGTCCAGCAGTTGGAGCGGCAGCAGAACCATTTTCTTTGGCGTAGACTGTTTGGTAACGGTCTGGGTCATCCAATTTTTCGTGAATGTATGGTGGCAATGGCATTTCACCAAGGCTTTCCAAAATTTCAAGGAAGATACCATCGTAATTGAATTCAACGATACGACCACCGTGATCTAATTCTTCTACAACTGTGGCAGTCAAACGACCATCACCAAATGATACTTTTGCTCCCACGCGCAAGCGTTTAGCGGGTTTTGCCAAAACTTCCCATTGGTCGCCTTCAGTATTTTTCAAAAGAAGTAATTCAACGTGACCGTGTGTGTCTGGTTTTTCACCGTAAAGACGAGCTGGGAGAACGCGTGTGTTATTCATGACCAGAGCATCACCAGGGTTTAGCTCATCAAGAATGTGGTCGAAGTGTGTATCAACCATTTCGTGTGTTTTGTGGTCAATGATTAAAAGTTTAGAACTATCTCGTTTTTCAAGAGGCGTTTGGGCAATTAACTCCTCTGGTAAATTAAAATCAAAATCATCGGTATGCATAATCTAACATGTTTCCTTAATATTATATTCTCAACTAATCATTATAACACGATAAGCATTTTCCGTCATCTGGTCTTGTTTTAATTGTAACAATTCTAAAGAGATGGTATAATAAAAATAATAAAGAAAATGCTTAAAAATTAATGGAAAGTGATGAAAAAAGATGAAAGAAAAAATTGGAGACTACGCAAAATCAATCGTCTATGGTGGCATGGACGGGATTGTCACGACATTTGCGGTTGTTGCAGGAGCAGTCGGCGGTAACTTAGGAATCACGCCGATTGTCATTCTTGGCTTTTCAAATCTTCTGGCTGATGGCTTTTCAATGGCAGTCGGAGATTATTTGAGTTCAACAACTGAAAAATCGGTAGTTAAAGGTAAGGCAGTTAAGAATGCTGGAGCAACTTTCCTTTCATTCATCTTTTTTGGCTTGATTCCTCTTTTGTCTTACCTTTTGATTAATGTTTTTAGCATTTTTAGAGTTCACACTTTCATGATGGCTTGTATTTTGGTGTCACTTGCCCTAACCCTTTTAGGCTTTGTCAAAGCTTTGATAACCAAGAAAAGCAAACTCAAAGAAATTTTTAGAACCGTCTTGATTGGTTTAATCGCTGCGCTATTTGCTTACTATGTTGGAAATTTCCTAGGACAGATTGCAGGAACAAGATAGACATAAAGGTCTGAGATTAATTCTCAGGCTTTTTTTATTTCTCAAAATATTTTTCTTGACAACAATTGGTATATACCATATAATAACTTTAGATAAATGGTATATACCAAAAAACAAGAATGGGGAAGTGTCATGAAAGTAATTCGTGTTAATAATCAAATTGAAGGTGGTAAAACAGCATTTGCTTTGTTAAAAGGAGCTTTGGAAAATGGTGCCAAAACTTTAGGGCTTGCAACAGGTAGCACACCACTTAGTTTCTATAAAGAAATTGCAAATAGTAATCTTGATTTTTCAGAAATGACAAGCATTAACCTTGATGAATACGTAGGTTTGGCTGCAGATAATGACCAAAGTTATCATCATTTTATGCAGGAAAATCTTTTCCAATATAAACCATTTAAAGAAAGCTATTTGCCAAACGGTCTAGCTGAAGATTTGCAAGTAGAAGCAAAACATTATGATCAAATCATCAAGGAACATCCGATTGATTTTCAAATTTTGGGAATTGGTCGTAATGGCCACATTGGTTTTAACGAACCGGGGACATCATTTGACATGACAACACATATCGTTGATTTGACAGCAGATACCATTAAAGCTAATAGTCGATTCTTTTCTAGCATGGATGAAGTCCCAAAACAAGCCATTTCAATGGGAATTAAGTCTATCTGTTCAGCTAAAATGGTTGTCTTGATGGCTTATGGCAAGGACAAAGCAGATGCTATTAATCAAATGCTTAATGGTCCCGTTAGCGAAGAGTTACCAGCTAGTGTTCTTCAACATCATCCAAATCTTGTTGTCATTGTTGATGAGGCAGCTGCCAGTGAACTAAATCAATAAATCATTCTGGGTGGCCTAGCTGCCCAGTTTTTGGTGCTTCAAAAAATCTTATAGAACATGGTACAATAAGAACATGCGTTTAGATAAATTGTTAGGACAGGCGGGCTTTGGCTCAAGAAATCAAGTCAAAAAACTCATCAGAAGTCGTCAGGTTTATGTGGATGGCAGGCTAGCTGAGGCAGATAACTTGAACGTTGAGCCAAGTTTGCAAGAGATAACTGTTTCGGGCAAACAGGTCACATTGTCTACTGAAAAATATTTTATTTTAAATAAACCGTCAGGAGTCGTTTCTGCGGTGTCTGATAAAGAACATCAGACGGTCATTGATTTGATTGCTGAAGCAGACCGAGTGCCAAAACTCTATCCAGTTGGGCGTTTAGACCGTGACACGGAAGGGCTACTTTTAATTACCAATAATGGTCCCTTGGGTTTTCGCATGCTTCATCCAAAATACCATGTTACAAAGACCTATTATGTCGAAGTAAATGGTCTCTTAGCAGCTGATGCGCCAGCCTTTTTTGAAAATGGCGTGACTTTTGATGACGGAACGGTTTGTAAGCCTGCTAAGCTAGAGATAATTAAGACAAGTCTTGAAAAAAGCTCTGCTTATATCTCGATTGCGGAAGGAAAATTTCATCAAGTTAAGAAAATGTTTTTGGCTTATGGGGTCAAGGTCATTTACCTCCAACGAATGACTTTTGGTGACTTTGAACTTGGTGATTTACCAAGGGGACAATACCGAGAATTGAATACGAGAGAAACAGAAATCTTGAAAAAGTATTTGGATTAATTTGAAGCTTTTTCAGGATTTTTTCGAATAAAGAAGTAGGAGGTTTAATATGCTGTCTGCTCTTGATGAAAAAGGTCGTTTGGTCTCCTTGTTAGATGAGATTTCTGAAAAGCAAACTTTTACTTGTCCAGCCTGTCATTCACCAGTTCGACTGAGACATGGTCAGATTATGCGTCCGCATTTTGCGCATGTGTCGCTTAAAAATTGTGATTTTTATAGTGAAAATGAAAGTGACGAACATTTGCAGTTAAAAGCAGCACTTTACCAAGCTCTTTCACAAAGTGAAAATGTAACCGTAGAAGCTGTCTTGCCAGAGCTGCATCAGGTTGCAGATGTTTTGGTCAATGATAACTTAGCTCTGGAAGTTCAGTGTTCTAGGCTATCAGAAAAACGTCTCAGAGAACGAACGACTTCTTATCACAAGGCGGGCTTTAATGTTTTATGGCTTTTGGGAGAAAAATTATGGCTTGGTGAGCGCTTAACGCCCCTACAGCGACACTTTCTTTACTTTTCACAGAATATGGGGTTTCATCTGTGGGAGTTAGATGCTAAGCAAAGGCTTGTTCGACTACATTATTTAATTTATGAAGATTGGCACGGTAAAGTGCATTATTTGACGAAAAGCTGCTCGCTCTCAGGAAACTTAATGGCATTTTTCAGACTTCCTTATCAAAAACAAAAGCTCTCAACTTACGACGTTAATCAAGACTCAAATTTATTAAGCTATATTCAAAGGCAACTATCTTCTCGAAATACTTCTTGGTTAAAGCGCCAAGAAAAGGCTTATTTACAAGGGAAAAATCTTCTCACACTGCCTTTGTCAGCTTATTTTCCGCAAGTTAGGCCCCCAGAAGTTAAGGATGGCTTTTGTCAAATTTCACAAGACTTATCAGACTTTTATGAGACCTTTAGGCGTTATTATCAAAATCAAAGTGAAAAAGGTGTTCAAAGACTTTACCCGCCAGCTTATTATGGTAGAATGGTTAATAATGCCAAGAAAAGGAGAACATAATGTCAGATAATCGTAGTCATATCGATGAAAAATATAAATGGGATCTAAGCACTGTTTTTGCGACTGATGACGCTTGGGAGGCTGAATTAGCTAAGTTAGATGCTGGTTTAGAAGATGCTAAAAAATACAAAGGTCACTTGACGCAATCAAGTAAGAATTTGCTAACTATGACGGAGCATTATCTTGATTTGTCACGCAGATTGGAAAAAGTTTACGTCTATGCATCAATGAAAAATGACCAAGATACAACAGTGGCAAAATACCAAGAATACCAAGCTAAAGCCACAGCACTTTATGCTAAATACAGTGAAGTCTTTGCTTTTTACGAACCAGAATTGATGAAATTATCAGCTGAAGATTTTGCGGCATTTGTTGCTGAGACGCCAGCACTATCAGCTTATACGCATTTCTTTGAACAACTTTTCAAACGCCAAGCACATGTCTTGTCACAAAAAGAAGAAGAACTCTTAGCTGGTGCACACGAAATTTTTGGTGCTGCTGGTGAAACTTTTGAAATTCTGGATAATGCTGATATTGTTTTCCCAGAGGTTTTAGATGATGAAGGCAATGAGGTACAATTAACACATGGTAATTTCATTAGTCTTTTGGAATCAAAAAATCGCGACGTCCGAAAAGCAGCTTATGAAGCGATGTATGCCACTTATGAACAATTCCAACACACTTACGCTAAGACATTACAGACAAATGTTAAGGTTCATAACTATGATGCGCGTGTTCACCACTTCAAGTCAGCACGTGAGGCAGCACTTTCTGCTAACTTCATTCCAGAAGCAGTTTATGATACATTGATTGACCGTGTGAATGCACACTTGTCACTGCTTCATCGTTATGTGGCACTTCGTAAGAAAGTTCTTAAATTGGACGATTTGAAAATGTATGATATTCATACACCATTGTCTGAAATGGATATGAGTTTCACTTATGAAGAAGCTTTGAAAAAAGCAGAAGAAGTTTTGGCTATCTTCGGTAAAGATTATTCTGAACGTGTTCACCGTGCTTTCACAGAACGTTGGATTGACGTTCATGTCAATAAAGGAAAACGCTCAGGAGCTTATTCTGGTGGGGCTTACGATACCAACGCCTTTATGCTTTTGAACTGGCAAGATACGCTTGATAATCTGTTTACTTTGGTACATGAAACTGGGCACAGCCTTCATTCAACATTTACTCGTGAAAATCAACCGTATGTCTACGGTGATTACAGCATTTTCTTAGCTGAAATTGCTTCAACAACCAATGAAAATATTTTAACGGAAACGCTTTTGAAAGAAGTTGACGATGATAAAGCTCGCTTTGCGATTTTGAATCATTTCTTGGATGGTTTTAAAGGAACAATCTTCCGTCAAGCACAATTTGCAGAGTTTGAAGATATGATTCATAAAGCAGACCAAGCTGGTGAAGTATTGACAAGCGAATACCTTAACAATCTTTATGCAGACCTAAATGAAAAATATTATGGTCTTAGCAAGGAAGACAATCCGGAAATTCAATACGAATGGGCACGTATTCCGCATTTCTACTACAACTATTATGTTTATCAATACGCAACAGGTTTTGCAGCAGCAAGCTACCTAGCTGATAAAGTGGTTCACGGTACACAAGTTGATATCGACCGTTACCTTGATTACCTCAAGGCTGGTAATTCTGATTACCCACTTAATGTGATTGAAAAAGCTGGAGTTGATATGACAAGTAGTGATTATCTGGATGCTGCCTTCAAGATTTTTGAAGACCGCCTAAATGAACTAGAAGCCTTGGTTGAAAAAGGGGCACACCTTTAAAATAGTTTTTGAGATTGGATGATTTCAGTCTCTTTTATGTTATAATGGAAAAATTTGGAGGTGCTGGTATGGAAATTCGACCAATTGACTTTTGTGATGAAGAAGCTTACTGCTCTTTTCTAGCGTCTTTTAAAAATGATGATAATCCTTTTGTTGCTCCTGAGACGACGCGCGAAGTCACTGATTTTAAGGTGTTTGTAGAAAATAGCAGAGCTCAAGAAAGAAAAGCTGCTCATCCAGATTATTCGACAGTGACCACTTATTATACGTTTGTAGATGGTAGCATTGCTGCGCGAATTGCTTGTCGTTGGCAACTTGAAAAAGGAAATCTATCGACTGTTGGTGGACATATCGGCTATCAAACCTCACCAAAATTTAGACGACAAGGTATTATGACAAGACCTCTTAACTTTGCCCTTGAAGAATATGGTAAACGTGGGATTAGTCCCGTTTTGATCACAGCACGTGAAGACAATATTGCCAGTCGTCACATTATTGAAAAAGCTGGCGGGGCTTTAGAAAATAGTATTGATTTAGAAGACGGGCAGCGTTTAGCACGTTATTAGATTAGATTGGAGAAATAGATTGACAACTTTGATTTGGGATTTTGATGGAACTTTGGTGGACTCATATGAGGCAATTGGGGAGGCTTTGAAAGACACCTATGCACATTATGACCTTACTTTTAATGAAGAATGGGTTATGTCGTTTATCATCAAAGAATCGGTTAAGGCTTTGCTTTACAAGGTGGCTAAAGAGGAAGATTTGGATTTTGCTGAGCTGTCTAGTTTCTTTAAAAAAGAGCAAGAGGCGAGTGACCACAAGATTAATCCAATGCCACACATGGCAGAGATCTTAAAGCAAACCAAGCAAGCTGGCGTTAGCCATTTTGTCTATACTCATAAAGGCATTACGGCCAATGATGTTTTAGAAAGATTAGGTGTGCATCAGTATTTCACAGAAGTAGTGACATCGGCCAATGGCTTTGCACGTAAACCTGAGCCAGAAGCTATTGATTATCTGCTTGAAAAATACCATCTTGATAAGTCTGATACTTATTACGTTGGTGACCGTCGTATTGATGTTGAAGCGGCTGAGAATGCAGGTATCAAGTCAATCAATCTGGGTCAACCAAACTCAAAAATCAATCAAAAAATTGCAGATTTGTCTGATATTCCAGTACTTTTAAAAGCATGAAAAACTAGCTATTCACATCGGCTTTATTTTGCTATATAATAAGAGTTATGGTTAAATCATATTCAAAAACAGCAAATCACAATATGCGACGTCCTGTTGTCAAAGAGGGTGTCGTGCGTTATATGCGAACACGTCAAAAGCAAAATGACGGTTTTTTAGCTGAATTAGAAGCTTTTGCACATCAAGAAAATATCCCGATTATCCAGCACGAAGTCGTAGCTTATTTCCGTTTCTTGTTGCAAACCTTGCAACCTAAGAATATCTTGGAAATTGGAACAGCAATTGGTTTTTCAGCGCTTTTGATGGCAGAAAATGCACCAGAAGCTAAGATTACAACACTCGATCGTAATCCAGAAATGATTGCTTTTGCTAAGGAAAACTTTGCAAAGTATGACACTCGCAAGCAAATCACATTGGTTGAAGGCGATGCCGTTGATACTCTTTCAACCCTTGAAGGTGAGTATGACTTTGTCTTCATGGATTCTGCAAAATCAAAATACATCGTCTTTTTGCCAGAAGTTTTGAAACACTTGAAAGTTGGAGGTGTTGTGATTTTTGACGATGTCTTCCAAGGTGGTGATATTGTCAAACCAATCGAAGAAGTGCGTCGCGGACAGCGCACGATTTACCGTGGGCTTCAACGACTTTTTGACGCAACGCTTGATAATCCAAATCTGACAGCAAGCCTTTTACCACTTAGTGACGGACTGCTAATGCTCTGTAAAAATGCTGAAGATGTAGAACTGTAAAATTAAGCAACATTTAAGTTATTGTGGTATACTAATGGAGTTAAAGACAAATTAAGGAGTTTAATATCAATGGCTAACAAAGAAAAATCAGGATTTACAAAAATGATCCAAAGCAAGGCTTTTAAAGGTGTTTCTATTGCCGTGGCTTCAGCTCTTATCGGTGCTGGCGTTACTTACCTTGCTACAAACAACAATTCTGAAACTAAAGCTCTTGTTACAATGAAAGGTAACACAATTACAGTATCAGACTTCTACAGTGCTGCAAAAAGTTCAAAATCTTCACAACAAACAATGTTGAACTTGATTTTGTCACGTGTCTTTGAAGACCAATATGGAAGCAAAGTTTCAGATAAAGAAGTGACTGAAGCTTACAATAAAACTGCTTCATCATATGGTTCATCATTCTCAAGTGCACTTCAAGCTGCTGGTTTGACAACAGATACTTACAAGCAACAAATTCGCACATCAATGTTAGTGGAATATGCTGTTAAAGAAGCTGCCAAAGATAAATTGACAACTAAAAACTACAAAGAAGCTTACAAAGATTACACCCCTGATACAACAGCTACAGTTATTGCTTTGAGCAACGAAGACAAAGCTAACTCAGTTCACGATCAAGCAACTGCGGATGGCGCTGATTTTGATAAAATCGCTAAAGAAAACACAACAGCTAAGAAAACTGAATACACATTTGACTCAGCAGATACAAAACTTCCAACAGATGTTATGGATGCTGCATTCAAACAAAATGAAGGTTCAGTTTCAGATGTTATCAAAGTAATGAATTCTTCAACATATTCATACACTTACTACATCGTTAAGACAACTAAGAAAACAGATAAAAACTCTGATTGGAAGACATACAAAAAACGCTTGAAGAAAGCTATCATGGCTAAATATCAAAACGACACAAACTTCCAAAATCAAGTTATTGCTAAAGCTCTTGATAAAGCTAACGTGAAGATTAAAGATAACACCTTTGCAAGTATTCTTTCACAATATGCAACAAGCTCATCATCAAGTTCTTCAGCTTCATCATCAAAAGCTTCATCAACTTCTTCTGAAGCAAGCTCATCAAGTTCAACAGAAGAATCATCAACAACTGAATCATCTACAGATTCAGCTGAATAAGCTACTTGACCAGAAGCTTAAAATACAGTACAATTAAAAAGATTGAGAATCGTTTTTAAAAATTCAGATTCAGAAAAGTGGCGGTTGCTGCGAGCCATGGATGAAGTTAAAAATGTGCTACTCATGTTTTCTAATTGTCAATATTGGTAACCGACTTACCAGGGTCAAATGCAAGAAAAAACAATTTAAGAGATAAATGAAGAATGACAGGTTCATTGAAAAGAGGTGGTACCGTGGCTAACGTCACCCTCTATGAGATGGACTTGCCGTTTTTTGTATCCTTAATGGCATAAAAGATGATTTCAATCTATGGCAAGCGTTGTAACATCGCTTAGTAACAAGAAAAGGAAAGATAAAATGAAACAATTGACTAGTGCGCAAGTGCGCCAAATGTGGCTAGACTTCTGGAAATCAAAAGGTCACTCTGTTGAACCTTCTGCAAACTTGGTTCCTGTAAACGACCCAACTTTGTTGTGGATCAACTCAGGTGTTGCCACACTTAAAAAATACTTTGATGGTTCAGTAATTCCAGAAAACCCACGTATCACTAATGCTCAAAAAGCTATCCGTACAAATGACATCGAAAACGTTGGTAAAACAGCTCGTCACCATACAATGTTTGAAATGTTGGGTAACTTCTCTGTTGGTGATTACTTCCGTGATGAAGCAATCACTTGGGGATTTGAATTATTGACAAGTCCAGAATGGTTTGACTTCCCTAAAGATAAACTTTACATGACTTACTACCCAGATGATAAAGACACTTACAACCGTTGGATTTCACTTGGTGTTGAACCAAGTCACTTGATTCCAATCGAAGACAACTTCTGGGAAATTGGTGCTGGACCTTCAGGACCAGATACTGAAATCTTCTTTGACCGTGGTGAAGACTTTGACCCAGACCACGTTGGTATCAAACTTCTTGCTGAAGATATCGAAAACGATCGTTACATCGAAATCTGGAACATCGTGTTGTCACAATTTAACGCTGATCCAGCTGTTCCACGTTCAGAATACAAAGAATTGCCACACAAAAACATTGATACGGGTGCCGGTTTGGAACGTTTGGTTGCGGTTATGCAAGGGGCTAAAACAAACTTTGAAACTGACCTCTTCATGCCAATCATTCGTGAAATCGAAAAATTATCTGGTAAAACTTATGATCCAGATGGCGACAACATGAGCTTTAAAGTTATCGCTGACCACATACGTTCACTTTCATTTGCTATCGGTGATGGTGCTCTTCCTGGTAACGAAGGTCGTGGATATGTGCTTCGTCGTTTGCTTCGTCGCGCAGTTATGCACGGTCGTCGCCTTGGTATCAACGAAACATTCTTGTATAAATTGGTTCCAACTGTTGGTAAAATCATGGAATCATACTACCCAGAAGTGCTTGAAAAACGTGAATTTATCGAAAAAATCGTTCGTCGTGAAGAAGAAACATTCGCACGTACAATCGATGCTGGTTCAAACATGCTTGACCAATTGTTGGCTGATTTGAAAGCAGCTGGTAAAGACACTGTTGAAGGTAAAGATATCTTCAAATTGTATGATACATATGGATTCCCAGTTGAATTGACTGAAGAATTGGCTGAAGACAAAGGCTTCAAGATTGACCACGCTGGCTTTGAAGCTGCTATGAAAGAACAACAAGAACGTGCGCGTGCAAGCGTCGTTAAAGGTGGTTCAATGGGTATGCAAAGCGAAACATTGTCAAGCATTACTGAAGAATCAGTCTTTAGCTACACTGAAGAAGTTCTTGATTCTACATTGTCAGTTATTATCGCTGATAACGAACGTACTGAAGCTGTTTCAGAAGGTCAAGTATTGCTTGTCTTTGCGAAAACTCCATTCTACGCTGAAATGGGTGGACAAGTAGCTGACCACGGTGTTATTAAAAATGATAAAGGTGACATCGTTGCTCGCGTGACAGATGTTCAAAAAGCTCCAAATGGTCAAGCTCTTCACACAGTTGATGTTCTCGCAAGCTTGTCAGTTGGTACGACATACACACTTGAAATTGATAGCAAACGTCGTCACAGTGTTATCAAAAACCACACAGCTACTCACTTGCTTCACGCTTCACTTCACCACGTTATCGGTGAACACGCTACTCAGGCTGGTTCTCTTAACGAAGAAGGATTCTTGCGCTTTGACTTCACTCACTTTGAAGCAGTAACTGCTGATGAATTGCGTCAAATCGAAGAAGAAGTTAACCAACAAATCTGGAATGCTATTCCAGTTAAGACTGTTGAAACTGACATTGATACTGCTAAATCAATGGGTGCTATGGCCTTGTTCGGTGAAAAATACGGTAAAAACGTACGTGTTGTAACAATCGGCGATTACTCAATTGAACTTTGTGGTGGTACACACGTTTCAAATACAGCTGAAATCGGAATCTTCAAGATTGTTAAAGAAGAAGGTATCGGTTCAGGAACTCGTCGTATCCTTGCTGTAACTGGTAAAGAAGCCTTTGAAGCATACCGTCAAGAAGAAGAGGACCTTAAAGCAATTGCTGAAACTCTTAAAGTGCCTCAATTGAAAGAAGTTACTAAGAAAGTAGTAAGCTTGCAAGAACAATTGCACAAATTGCAAAAAGAAAATGCTGAATTGAAAGAAAAAGCAGCAGCAGCACAAGCTGGTGACGTTTTCAAAGATGTTAAAGAAGCAAACGGTCTTCGCTTTGTCACTAGCCAAGTAACTGTTTCTGATGCAGGTGCCCTTCGTACATTTGCTGACAACTGGAAACAAAAAGACTATTCTGACGTTCTTGTCTTGGCAGCAGCTATTGGCGAAAAAGTCAATGTCCTTGTAGCAAGCAAATCAAAAGATGTTCATGCTGGTAACTTGATTAAAGTTTTGGCACCAATCGTATCAGGTCGTGGTGGTGGTAAACCAGACATGGCCATGGCCGGTGGTTCAGATGCTGCTAAAATCGCAGACCTTTTTGCAGCAGTAGCAGAAAATCTTTAAGATGACATCTAAAAAAATCTTTCTGAAACTCGCTATTGCTTTAATCAGCGTAACGATAGCAATTCTTATCTGTGTTCTTATTTCTGATAGTTTACAAAAGCAAGTGAATTGGCCACTTTTGGTCATTCTCTTTGCAGAATGTAGCTTACTCAGTAACCTGATTAAAATCTTGCGAGACAGAAAAAAATAAAAAGAAAGCCCACCTAATGGTGGGCTTTTTAGGGGTTATAGTTTCTAACTATCAAATCTATTTAAAATAACTATTTTACGAGGAGAAGGCAGACTGCTATAATAGTCACAAAGATTTCAGAAAATTTTCAACAAAAGATAGAATCGAGGAAATCATGAAAGTTTCACTAATTCAGATGGCTATTTACGAAGCTGAGCCGAAGAAAAACATTGAGAATGTCCTTGCTTGGTTAGAAAAAGCTGCACTTGATGAGTCCGATGTGATTGTTTTGCCTGAGATGTGGAACACTGGCTATGCTTTGGAGCAAATGGCTGAGCTTTCTGATAAGGATGGTCAGCAAACGAAAAATTTGTTAGGAAAGTTTGCCAAAGAAAATCAGGTTAATCTGGTAGCTGGTTCGGTCGCGACAGTAAAGAAAAATCAATTTTTTAATACTACTTATGTTTTTAACCGAGCTGGTCAGGTGATTGCTGATTATGATAAAGTTCATCTTTTTGGCTTGATGGGAGAAGATCGTTTTTTGCAGGCTGGGCATCGTGAAAGTACTTTTGAGCTTGATGGTGTCAAGGTAGCTAGTATCATTTGCTATGATATGCGATTTCCGGAATGGGTGAGAACCTTGATGGCGACTGGTGCTAGAGTTTTATTTGTCGTAGCTGAGTGGCCAAAAAAACGTGTGCCACAGTGGGAGATTTTGCTGCGTGCGCGTGCAGTTGAAAATCAAGCTTTTGTAGTAGCTGTCAACCGTGTTGGTCAAGGAGTGTTGGATGATTTTTCTGGGCATTCATTGGTTATTGACCCGCTAGGAAATGTTATTTTGCAAGCGCCAGATAATCAAGAAGGTGTTTTTTCGGTAGATATTGACTTATCAGAGGTTGAAAAAGTTCGTGGTCATATTCCTGTTTTCGCTGACCGAAAACCAGAGTTGTATCATTAAGGGGGGAGTTAGGATGTTTTCACAATCAGATATTTTACAAACATTACCAAAACAATTTTTTGCAAGTCTTGTTGCTAAGGTCAATGCTAAAGTGGCACAAGGTTATGATGTAATAAATCTTGGGCAGGGAAATCCTGATCAGCCGACCTACGATTATATCGTTGATGCCTTGATTGAATCTGCTAAGAATCCAGCATCCCATAAATATTCACAATTTCGAGGCAATGCTAATTTTAAAGAAGCAGCTAGTCAGTTTTATAAGGATAATTATCAGGTGGAACTTGATAGTGAGAAGGAAATTTGTGTCCTTGGTGGTGCAAAGATTGGTCTGGTTGAATTTCCAGTAGCCACCATGAATTCTGGTGATTTGCTTTTGCTGCCTGATCCTGGTTATCCAGATTATTTATCAAGCGTTTCTCTTGGAAAAATTGAATATGAAACCTTTCCTTTAAAAGAAGAAAATAACTTTCTGCCAGATTTGTCAGCCATTCCTGAAGAAGTGGCAAAGCGTGCTAAATTTATCTACATCAACTACCCCAATAACCCAACTGGTGCTGTGGCGACGCCTGAATTTTATGAAGAATTGGTTGCTTGGGCGAAAAAATACGAAGTAGGTGTGGTTAGTGATTTCGCTTACGGAGCTTTGGGAGCAGATGATTTTAAAAATCCAAGTTTTCTCTCAACACCTGGGGCTAAAGAAGTTGGCGTTGAACTTTATACATTTTCCAAAACCTTTAATATGGCAGGTTGGCGTTTGGCTTTTGCGGCGGGAAATGCGGAGTTGATTGAGGCGCTTAACTTATTACAAGACCACCTTTTTGTCAGCATTTTTCCAGCTATCCAAGACGCTGGCGCAGTAGCTCTTTTAGATGAGCGCGCTAAAGCGGCAATCGCAGAGCTAAATCACAAATATGACGAGCGACGCCACGCTTTTGTCAAAGCTGCTGCTAAAATCGGCTGGCACGCCTTTGAGTCAAAAGGTTCGTTTTATGCTTGGATGCCGGTGCCAGAAGGTTATAACAGTGAAAGCTTCGCTGATTTACTCTTAAATGAAGCTCACGTCGCAGTCGCACCGGGAAAAGGTTTCGGACAAGCAGGAGATGGCTACGTCAGAATCGGACTCCTAGTTGAACCAGAACGCCTTGAAGAAGCCGTCGAGCGAATTGGACAGTTGGGATGGTTTGAAAAATAAGATTTTTAAACACTGTTTTATTAAGATATAATGAAGGCATCAATAAACAAAGCTATAGGAAAATGCTAGTATGGGGAAAAATAGATTTATGAGTCTACTTTGGCTACGTTGGCAGTTCATAATGAGTAATAAATTTTTTATTTGTTGTGATATCTCCAATTTTTGATATTGTCTTATTTGTTAATTTACTTGGTTTTGATGATAATTCGGGGTTCATTGGTATGGGACTTAATATGATATATAGTATAACAGCAGGTTCTTTTGTCTCTACCATGATTTCAGAAGAAAAGGAAAAGAAAAAATTTAAAAAGTTTGATTTTATCAGGTGTTAAACAAGGAGAATATATCACGACAGTTATTATTTTCCCAATTATTTTTTCCTTACTTGCAAGTATTTTAATTCCAATTTTGATGCAGATTAAAGACATGGAACGATGGATCTATTTAGTTGCTATTAGTCTAACAAGCCTAGTCCTTATTTTATTAAATCTTTTAATTGCTTTTGTGGCTAAGAATCAAACCCAAATAACTGTTTGTAGTCTCACTCTAGTGCTTATTGCGAGTTTTTTGCCAATATTTTCTGAATTTGCTAAATCTGTTAGGACGGTCATGGAGTATTCTTTTATCGGAGCAAATGCCAAATATTTTAAAGAATTATCAGATTACCAATTAACAGATAAAACTATTTTCGTATTACTTGGTTGGATTGTTTTAACTTCGATTGCTTTTTATTTTGCTTACCAGAAAAATAGAAAAATTGATTAATATCCATAAATTTGAAAAATAATGAAAGTACGAATGAAAATTCGTGCTTTTTTATATTTTATGTAAAAAATACTTGACTTATGAATAAATATACTATAAAATCGAATACATATTTATTCAAGGAGTGTATATTATGAGAGTGTCGATTGTTGGCATCACTGGATACAGTGGTCTAGAATTAGTTAAATTATTGAATAATCATAAAAAAGTAACGATTGCTTCGATTCATGCAACTAAGGAAATCGGTCGACGATTATCAGACTTATACCCTTACTTAGTTGGTATCTGTGACTTGGTTATCGAAGAATTTGATGCTGATAAAATCATAGCAAAGTCAGACTTGGTATTCTTTGCAACACCAAGTGGGGTCGCAAGCAAGTTGGCACAGCCTTTTGTGAAAGCTGATTTTCCAGTGATAGATTTGTCAGGGGACCATCGCTTGCCAGCCTATCTTTATGAAAAATGGTATAAAAAAACACCTGCTAGTGATGAAGAGATGAATAAATTTACATATTCTTTGGCTGAGTTTACAGATGTTAAAGGTAAAAAATTCATTTCAAACCCTGGTTGCTACGCGACAGCAACAGAATTAGCTTTGATACCTTTGCTAAAAGCTGGTGTTGTCGAAGAAGATTCTATTATCGTGGATGCGAAAAGTGGTTTGACAGGTGCTGGTAAGGCACTTTCTGAGTCAAGTCATTTTGTTAATGTGCATGATAATTACGTGACTTACAAGTTGAATCGTCACCAGCATATTCCAGAAATTGTGCAAGAGTTGAAGTTATTTGATGAGAAAGTTAGCCACATTCAATTTTCAACATCACTTTTGCCAGTTAATCGCGGCATCATGTTAACAGTTTATGTTAAGTTGAAAAAGCCACTAACAAATGCTAATCTTTTTGCTATCTATGAAGATTCTTACAAGGATACGCCATTTGTTCGAGTGCAAGATGATTTACCAGAATTGCACAATGTCATTGGTTCAAACTTTACCGATATTGGTTTCCTCTACAATGAGATCACAAATGTCTTAACCATTGTTTCAGTTATTGACAATTTGATTAAAGGAGCGGCTGGGCAGGCTGTTCAGAACCTCAACTTGATGAATGGTTGGGATGAAACAGAAGGATTAATGATTTCGCCAAATTATTTATAGTCTAGAAAGGGTATGAGATATGAAAGTTATTGAAGGTAATGTAGCAAGCCCACTTGGATTTTCAGCAGATGGATTACATGCAGGGTTTAAGAAAAGAAAACTTGATTTTGGTTGGATTGTTTCAGAAGTGCCAGCCAGCGTCGCTGGGGTTTATACGACCAATAAAGTCATTGCGGCGCCACTAATTGTGACACGTCAGTCTGTTAAAAAAGCACAAAAAATGAAAGCTATCGTGGTGAACTCAGGTATTGCCAATTCTTGTACAGGTGTGCAAGGAATGGAAGATGCTTACACGATACAAAAATGGACAGCAGAAAAACTTGGTGTTGAACCTGATTTGGTCGGCGTTGCTTCAACTGGTGTGATTGGTGATTTGTTGCCAATGGATACTCTTAAAACAGGTCTTTCTAAACTTGTGGTGAATGGAAATTCAGATGATTTTTCAAAAGCTATTTTGACAACAGATACCATGGTTAAAACTGTTGCAGTTACGGAAAAATTCGGTCGTGACGAGGTAACCATGGCGGGTGTTGCAAAGGGGTCAGGCATGATTCACCCAAATATGGCGACAATGCTAGCTTTTATCACTTGTGATGCTAATATTTCAAGTGAAACCTTGCAACTTGCGTTAAGTCAGAACGTTGAAACGACTTTCAATCAAATCACGGTTGATGGTGATACTTCAACGAATGATATGGTTCTTGTCATGTCAAATGGTTGCACTTTGAACGAAGAAATTTTGCCAAATACGCCTGAGTTTGATAAATTCTCAGCCATGCTTAATTACGTGATGCAAGAATTGGCTAAAATGATTGCCAAAGACGGTGAAGGCGCAAGCAAACTCATTGAAGTGAATGTTAAAAATGCTCCAAACGCTCTTGATGCACGCATGATAGCTAAAAGTGTTGTTGGTTCAAGCCTTGTGAAGACGGCTATTTTTGGTGAAGACCCTAACTGGGGACGTATTCTAGCAGCAGTTGGTTATGCAGGGGTTGATGTTCCTGTTGATAATATTGACATTTTCCTTGGCGATGTTCCAGTCATGTTAAAATCAAGTCCCGTTGAATTTGAAGCAGAAGAAATACAATATGTTATGCACGAAGATGAGATTACTATCACTGTTGATTTGCATGCGGGTGAAGCACAAGGAAAAGCTTGGGGTTGTGATTTGTCATACAGTTACGTGAAAATCAATGCCCTCTATCGTACATAAAGGGATGAGACTATGAAAAATACAATTGTGATTAAAATTGGTGGTGTTGCTAGCCAAAACTTGTCGCAAGACTTTTTAGCACAAGTCAAAAAATGGAAAGATACCCATAAAAATTTGGTCATTGTGCATGGTGGCGGCTATGCTATTAATAAATTAATGGAAGATAACCAAGTACCAGTTAAAAAAATCAATGGTCTTCGTGTAACTAGTCAATCTGATATGAAGTTGGTCAGCTATGCTCTTCTTTACATGGTTGGTGAAAATTTGACTGAAAAACTTAACCAATCATCTATTGATAGTATTCAGTTGCTATCGAATATTAAAAGAGTGGTGACAGCTGATTTTCTTGACAAGGAAACTTATGGTTACGTTGGTGATGTCTCAAATATTCAGATACCGATTTTGGAGCAAATGCTTGATAACAACATGTTGCCAGTTCTTGCATCGCTTGGCTATTCTAAAGATGGCGAGCTTTTAAACATCAACGCAGATTATTTGGCAACAGCGGTCGCTGTCGCTTTAGAGGCTGAAAAATTAGTCCTAATGACTGATGTTAAAGGCGTTTTGGAAAATGGAGTTGTGCTTGATAGCTTAACATCGACAGAATTTCAAGAGAAAATTGACCAAGGAATTATCACTGGCGGCATGATTCCTAAAATCGAATCAGCAGTGAACACTGTTTTAGCAGGTGTGGGTGAAGTATTGATTGGCGACAATCTTGTAACAGGAACTTCAATCATCTGCTAACGTAAAGGAGCGACGAATGACAAAACTATTTCAAAATTATAAACGCGCAGCTATCGAATTTGTTAAAGCACAAGGTAATTATCTTTTAGACCAGGACGGCAAAAAATACCTTGATTTTTCATCTGGTATTGGTGTGACTAATCTTGGTTTTCACCCACAAGTCAAAGCAGCTTTGCTTAAGCAGGCTGAGGAGATTTGGCACATGCCAAATTTGTACCACAATTCCTTACAAGAAGAAGTAGCAGGTAAATTAATCGGGGATAAAGATTATCTTGCTTTCTTTGCAAATAGCGGTGCGGAAGCTAATGAAGCAGCGATTAAAATTGCTCGTAAGGCGACTGGCAAGCAAGAAATTATCACTTTTGTGAATTCTTTTCACGGTCGTACCTTTGGGTCAATGTCTGCGACTGGTCAGGACAAAATTAAAGCTGGTTTTGGTGATGTTGTCCCACATTTTAGCTATGCGACATATAATGATTTGGATAGTGTCAAAGCCTTGGTGACTGAGGATACTGCGGCGGTCATGCTAGAATTGGTTCAAGGGGAGTCAGGAGTTCGTCCAGCAGATAAAACTTTTGTAACAGCCTTGAGCGAATTTTGTCAAAATACAGGGATTTTGCTTATTGTTGATGAAGTCCAAACAGGTATGGGACGTACTGGGAAACTCTTTTCATTTGAACATTATGGCATTGAGCCAGACATTTTTACTTTGGCAAAAGGTCTTGGAAATGGCGTGCCAGTTGGTGCAATGATTGCAAAAGAAAAACTTGGTTCAGCTTTTTCTTATGGCAGTCATGGGTCAACCTTTGGTGGCAATAAACTTGTCATGTCAGCAGCCTCAAGCGTACTAGATATTATGCTCACTGACGGTTTCTTGCCCCAAGCTCTTGACAATGGTAATTATTTGCAAGCTGAGTTGAAGAAAGCTCTAGCTGGTAATTCAAAAGTAACTGAGGTTCGTGGGCTTGGTTACATGATTGGTATTGAAACAACTGAAAATCTTGTTGACTTGGTTGAAAAGGCACGGGACAAAGGTCTTGTTGTCTTAACTGCAGGAACAAATGTTATTCGTCTCTTGCCACCATTGACTTTGACAAAAGAGCAAATTGATCAAGGTGTTGCTATTTTGAAAGACGTTTTTGCCTAAGATAAAAGGACTTCTCTAGTGAGAGGTTCTTTTTCAAGTTGACAAATTGCTTTTAATTGTATAGAATTTTCTAAAAATAGGAGGAGTGACAAAATTGTCTAAAAAAGTTCTTGTTGTTTCAGGGCATCCTGATTTGAAAAATGATTCACTTGCAAATAAAATGATTTTAAAAGAAATTAAAAAGCTTTATCCAGAAGTTGAATTGGATATTTTGAGTAATTTGTATCCTGATTATCAGATTAATGTGACAGCTGAGCAGGAAAAATTACATCGAGCTGATGTTATTGTTTTTCAGTATCCACTTTACTGGTACATGACACCATCTTTGATGAATAAATGGATTGAAAAAGTTTTTGTGCATGGTTTTTCACACGGTTCAAATGGCAATGCCTTGAAAGATAAAGTTTTGATTGCTTCTTTGACGACTGGCGCAGGAGAAGCAGCTTATAGCGCAGAAACAGACACAACGATTGACGAGCTTTTGGCACCGATTCGTTTGACAGCAAAATTGACTCAACTGAATTTTGCAGGCCATGTTGTGACACACGGCGTTTCTTATTCACTTCGAAACGACGCTGAAAAAGCCCAAGAAATGATTGCAAAATCACAAGTCCATGCCAAGAAATTGGTCGAAATGATTGAAAGTTTGTAGGAAATAATAAAAAAATTGACAGCTTTTTAGATTCGTGATAATCTTAAGAAGAATTGAATAGTTTTCTTCGGGGCAGGGTGAAATTCCCGACCGACGGTGTTGTTGTCTCGTTGATTGTTACTTGCTTTTATTTCTCGCTGATGTTTCGCTATGTCTGTGAGGAGAAGCAATTACTAATCAACTTTATTTGAAAAATGAGAGAGCTAAGTCCGTGAGCGCAAGCTGATCTGGTGTGATTCCAGAGCCGACAGTATAGTCTGGATGGGAGAAGAATTGATAGAGTGTCAAAAAGCATACTCTCGCTTTTTGAATTACTTTTTTAGTTGTCTTTAATCGCCTCGTAGTGTAATGCTACGAGGATTTTTGTTTTTGGTATATTTTATGTGTCAGAAAATTCAGACAACTACAGTGATACCCGATGAAAATGACTGATTAGTGCAAGCTAGTCGGATAATTTTTGTCGGGATTTTTTTATGTGAAAGGAGGAAGATATGGATAAAAACTATATGTTGCAAGCGATAGAAGAAGCTAAGCGTGGCTTTAGGCAAACTTACACCAATCCTTTAGTTGGTGCGGTGATTGTCAAAGATAATCATGTGATTGCTCGTGGTGCACACCTGCAGTATGGTCATGAGCATGCTGAAAAGAACGCGATTTTATATTGTCAAACTCCGGAAGAACTATTTAATTCAACTCTTTATGTGACCTTGGAACCTTGTCATCATAGGGGAAAACAGCCACCCTGTACCCAAGCGATTGTTGAGGCAGGTATCAAAAAGGTAGTTGTTGGCCAGCTTGACCCCAATCCTTTAGTAGCAGGAAAAGGTGTGGCTTTCTTAAAAGAGCAAGGAATAGAAGTAGTCACTCATATTTTGGGAGAAGAGGCACGCGCACTCAACAAGCATTACAATGTTTACCATGAGCGCAAGCGTCCTTATGTTGTTTTGAAACAAGCAGTTAGTCTGGATGGAAAGATTGCTGTGCTTGGCAAACGAACGGCTTTGACTGATGACGAGACAAATCGTTTTGTTCACGATGAACGTGATGATTTTCATGCGATATTGGTTGGTGCTGATACGGTCTTGATTGACAATCCACGTTTGCTGGGGAGTGGGACAAGCTTTTGTCCGCCAGTGCGTGTGATTTTGGATGAAAAGGGGCGTGTTTTTGACCAGTTAGATTTACAGATTTTTGAAGATAATTCGGCTCCAGTTTATATTTTTAGTAGTCGGAAGGTTTCGGATTTACCAAAGCATGTCACAGTAATTGATTTGCCAGAGTTTTCAATTGAAAATATTTTGCAGGTGCTTTATGAGAAGAAGCTTCAGTCAGTTTATGTTGAGGGCGGAGCTGGTGTTCATGATGCTTTTCTGGAAAGTGGGCTTTGGGATGAAATCATTTCTTATGTGACTCCTAAGCTTATTGGAGGTAATGGCAAAGCAGCCATGTCGAGTTTTCGTCTGGTTAGTCAAGCCTTAGAATTAGACGATTTTGCCTGTCAAAAAATCGGAAATAATATTAGGCTTTCGGCTAGAAGGAGGTAGTGATGTTTACCGGATTAATTCAAGAACAAGGTCGTATTAGCCGGATTGTCAAACACCAGCACAATATCAAATTAACTTGCAAGGCTTCACGAAAGTTGTTAGCTGATTATAAAATTGGCGATAGTATGGCAATCAATGGTGTCTGCTTGACTTGCGTGGCTAAAGCAGGGGATGCATTTACAGTGGATGTCATGCCAGAAACCTTTAGGAGAACGATTTTTTCAGAGAGTCGCGTCGGTGATTTGGTAAATCTTGAGTTAGCTATGTCAGCCAATGCTCGCTTTGAAGGGCACCTTGTGACGGGGCACGTAGATGGTGTGGCAACTCTTGTCCAGAAAAAAAGCGATGAGACTGCTCTGGTACTCAGTTTTGCTTTTCCAAAAGAACTTGAAGGGCAAATCGTCGGGCAGGGGTCAATCGCAGTCAATGGGGTTAGTCTAACGGTGGTGTCAGTTAAGTCGGGACAATTTAGTGTGTCACTAATCCCGCATACGGCAGAAGAAACTAACTTGGCTAGTCTTAAAAAAGGCGACAAGGTCAATATCGAGACTGATATTTTAGTAAAATACATGCAGGCACAAGTGGCAAGGATGAAAGGAGAATAAATGTTTAAGGATGTTGAAAAGGCTCTTTTTGATTTGAGAGCAGGGAAATTAATTATAGTGGTCGATGATGATGACCGTGAAGCTGAAGGGGACTTGGTTGGTCTGGCAGAATTGGCAAGCCCAGAAAATGTGAATTTTATGACCAAGCACGCGCGTGGTTTGATTTGTGCGCCAGTGTCTGAGGAGATTGCTAATCGTTTGGAGCTTGTTCCGATGTCAGAAGAAAATACGGATGCACATGGCACAGCTTTTACCATTAGCGTAGACCACAAAGAAACGTCAACAGGAATTTCAGCTTTTGACCGCGCTAAGACTATTCAAGGATTGGCGTCGTCAACAAGTAAAGCTAGTGATTTTCACAAACCTGGTCACATGTTTCCGCTAGTAGGACGCTTTGGTGGTGTATTAGAACGCCGTGGGCACACGGAAGCAAGTCTTGATTTGGCACGTTTAGCTGGTGTGAGAGAAGCGACTTACATTTGTGAGATTTTAAAAGATGATGGCACGATGGCTCGTAAAGTTGATTTACATGATTTTGCTAGCAAGTGGAATTTGACCATGATTGAAGTGGGTGATATTGCGCGTTATGTGAGCTTTCAAGATAGTCCTAAGGTAAAGTTGCCATCAAGTTATGGTGACTTTGACCTTCAGTTATTTGAAGATGAAGAAAAGCGCGAGCATGTTCTCTTGTCAAAGGGAGATTTGACGACAGATGAACCGCTTTTACTGCGTTTGCACTCAGAATGTTTGACTGGTGATATTTTTGGGTCTTTGCGTTGTGACTGTGGAGAACAGTTGCATGCTGCCATGGAAAAAATTGACCAAGTTGGGCGCGGAGCTATTTTGTACCTTCGTCAAGAAGGTCGAGGTATCGGTTTAAAAAATAAACTGAAAGCTTATCAGTTGCAAGAAGAAGGCTTGGACACTTATGAGGCGAATCTTGAGCTTGGCTTTGCCCCAGATGACCGTGATTACCAGATTGCAGCGGATATTTTGAGCTTTTTAGATATCAAGCAGGTTAAACTCTTAACCAATAATCCTGATAAGTTAGAGCAACTTGAAATGGCAGGCATAGATATTGTAGAACGCTTGCCCTTACAGATGACAGCCCACCAGGAGAATCGCGCCTACTTGCAAACTAAACAAGAAAAATTTCACCATTTACTACACATTGTTTAAGGAAATAAGGAGAGAAAATCATGACAACATTTGAAGGAAAATTTATCGGAAAAGACTTAAAAATTGCTATCGTTGTAGCACGCTTTAATGAATTTATCACCTCAAAATTATTAGGTGGTGCCATGGATGGTTTGGTTCGCAATGAAGTAGCTGAGGATGATATCGATGTTTATTGGGTGCCAGGAGCATTTGAAATTCCGTTTATGACGAAAAAAATTGTTGCGACTGGTAAATATGATGGTGTTATCACACTCGGTAGCGTCATTCGCGGGTCAACAAGTCACTACGATTTGGTTTGTAATGAAGTAGCTAAAGGGGTTGGGCAAATCAATCTCACTAGTGATATTCCAGTTATGTTTGGTGTGATTACCACTGAGGATATCGAGCAAGCTATCGAACGTTCTGGTTCAAAAGCAGGTAATAAAGGTAGCGAATGCGCTCAAGGTGTCCTTGAAATGATTAATTTGGCGAGACAAATATAATAGAAAAAAGCTAAGACATTTTGTCTTAGCTTTTATGGTGTTAAACTTAGAAAATGAAGAGTTTATTTTTTTACCAAGAAAATTTTTCCTTGTGTTGGGATGATGATAGCAAGTGCCAAAATGACGAAGACTAGGGTTAACAGTCCAGCTGTACCATTGACACTGAGCGAATAAAGGTAAGGTGACATGCCTTTTGGTGCGTAGCTTCCCCAGAAGATAAAACCAGCGACATAGTGCCAGAAGTAGCGGACAAAAACAGCAAGTGTGGCACCGATAGTTGAGTAAATCAGAGCACGTCCTTTATTGTCTTTAGAAAGAGCATTTTGAAATGGGGCAGATAAAAATCCAGCCAAACCCATTGAGATAAAGGTAATGATGTATTCGATGATAACTTGTGACAAGGCTAGGTACCAAACTTTACCTAAAATAAAGTGAAGCAAGCCCCAGATAAGACCAGCTAGAGTTCCATATTTTGGACCGCGACGTAGGGCAAAAAGCACGACTGGCACTGCACCAAATGAAGGGGTGAACCAGCTAGCAAAATCTGGAATATAAGATAAAGCCATAGCAAAAGCAGCAACCAATGCAGTCTCAATTAAAGCAGACAATTGAGAATTCTTCGACGACATAAAAAAACTCCTTCTAACACAAAGGAGCTTTTTCTGATAATATGTTCAATGCTATTTTAATCACGTTTAAAAAAGTCATATCACAATCCCTACGCTCGTCCTAACGAGATCAGGTTATCAGGATTTCGCAAATGCGATCTCAGCCGATGGCACTCCTTTGTGAATTCAATTTGTATATAGTCTAGCATGAAAGAAAGTTTCTTGTCAAGCTAGTTTGGGATAATTTTTTGAAATTTCTAATCAAGTCCATAATTGTAATCATCATCTTGCATAGCTTCAACAGAACCAAGAAGATATCCGTTCCCGATCTGACTAAAGAAATCATGGTTAGAAGTTCCTGTTGAAATACCATTCATAACGATTGGGTTGACATCATTAGCGGTATCAGGGAAAAGCGGATCTTGCCCTAAGTTCATGAGAGCTTTATTGGCGTTATAACGTAAGAAAGTCAGAACTTCCTCAGTCCAGCCAACTTGGTCATAAAGTGTTTTGGTGTAATTTTCTTCATTTTCATAGAGTTGATAGAGCAAGTCATACATCCAGTCACGCAAGTCATCTTGCTCTTTCTCAGACAATTCATTGAAACCAAGTTGGAATTTATAGCCGATATAAGTTCCATGGACAGATTCATCGCGGATGATTAATTTGATAATTTCAGCGACGTTTGCCAATTTATTATTGCCAAGATAATAAAGAGGGGTGAAAAATCCTGAGTAAAAGAGAAAGGTTTCAAGAAAAGTTGAAGCGACCTTTTTTTGTAGAGCAGTGCCATTTTCATAAATATCGTTGATGATTTTGGCTTTTTTCTGTAAGTATTCGTTGTTGTTCGTCCATTCAAAGATTGCTTCAATTTCTGATTTTGTATTAAGGGTTGAAAAAATGGAAGAGTATGATTTGGCGTGGACAGACTCCATAAATTGAATATTGTTGAGGACGGCTTCTTCGTGAGGTGTTCTGACATCTGCACGAATGGCCTCCACACCAGATTCGGATTGCATGGTATCAAGGAGGGTCAATCCGCCAAAAACTTTACCGACCAAATCTTTTTCTTGGTCAGAAAGCTTACGCCAATCATCGAGGTCATTTGATAGCGGAATTCGCGTATCAAGCCAGAATTGTTCGGTCAACTTTTCCCAAGTTGACTTGTCAATCACATCCTCAATCTCATTCCAATTAATGGCTTTATAATAAGTTTGCGACATGTATTTTCTCCGTAAAAATAGTTTAGAAGACCAGTCAGATGACTAGGTTCGAGTTAGCTCATTTATCTAGTAGCGCTGGCATTAGCCGTGACATGACACTAATCATTTTTAAACTAACAAAAGTTGTCAAAAGGTTACGCTACGTAAGCAATTGGCTCGATGCTAGTCGATTGCTGGAGTTAGTAAGTGAACTAGGCAAACCGCCCTAGCGGTTGCCGTCTTGTTGTTAGGTCCTTTAGGACCAATGCAAGTTTTAAGTAGTTATGCTACGTAAGCAAATGGGTCGATAATAGCTATTTGGTGAAGTTAGTAAGTGAACTAGGCAAACCGCCCTAGCGATTGCTGTCTCATTACTAGGTCCTTTAGGACCAATAACAAGTGTTCAGTTAAATCACACAGCTTTCGCATTGGTTTGAACCAACTTCTTCACCGTCATCTGTAAAGGTACGGATGTAATAGATTGATTTGAGTCCCTTATTAAAAGCATAGTGACGTAAGATAGAAAGGTCACGAGTGGTTTGTTTGCTTTGCGTTTTCCATTCGTAGAGCCCTTCAGGAATATCGCTGCGCAAGAACAAAGTGAGGGACAATCCTTGATCAACATGCTCAGTAGCTGCAGCGTAAACATCGATAACCTTGCGCATATCCATGTCATAAGCAGACGTGTAATAAGGAATTGTATCTGTAGACAACCCAGCTGCTGGGTAGTAAATCTTACCGATTTTCTTTTCTTGACGTTCTTCAATGCGTTGTGTAATGGGGTGAAGTGATGCTGAGACATCGTTGATGTATGAAATTGAACCGTTTGGAGCAACGGCAAGACGATTTTGATGGTAAAGTCCGTCTGTCATCACAGCATCGCGAAGCTCAGCCCAATCTTTGCCACTAGGAATAAAGTGCTCAGCGAAGAGTTCTTTGACGCGGTCAGATTTTGGTACAAAATCACCAGTGATGTATTTATCAAAATAACTACCATCAGCGTAGCTTGATTTTTCAAAGTTGGCAAAGGTTTGCTTGCGTTCGCGAGCAATCTGATTAGATTCGACTAAAGTCCAGTAATTGAGCAGCATAAAATAGATATTTGTGAACTCGATAGATTCTGGACTTCCGTAGTGAATGTGGTTTTGGGCAAGATAAGTGTGAAGTCCCATAGCACCAAGTCCGAAAGTATGGGCTTGTTCATTGCCATGTTTGATTGTTGGTACTGCTTCGATTGATGATGTGTCTGATACGAAAGTTAAGGCACGTGTCATGGCTTTGATAGAACGACCGAAATCAGGTGAAGTCATCATATTAACCACATTGGTTGAACCAAGGTTACATGAAATATCTGTTCCCATTTTGACAAATTCTTGGGCGTCGTTGATAATACTTGGTTTTTGGACTTGAAGAACTTCAGAACACAGATTTGACATGATGATTTTGCCATCGATTGGATTAGTGCGGTTAGCGGTGTCAATGTTAATCACATAGGGATAACCAGACTCTTGTTGGAGTTTTGAAATTTCAGTTTCCAAATCACGCGCTTTAATTTTAGTTTTGACAATGTTGGGATTAGCGACCATTTTGTCGTACTCTGCTGTAATATCGACGTAACTGTATGGCACACCGTACTCACGCTCGACACTATAGGGACTAAAGAGGTACATGTCTTCATTTTTACGAGCTAATTCGTAAAATTTATCAGGGATGGTAATCCCAAGCGAAAGGGTTTTGACGCGTACTTTCTCGTCAGCATTTTCTTTCTTAGTCGATAAAAAGGCCATGATATCTGGGTGGAAAACATCGAGATAAACAGCACCTGCACCTTGACGTTGACCAAGTTGATTTGAGTATGAAAAACTATCTTCAAAGAGTTTCATCACTGGAACAACACCGGACGCTGCGCCTTCATAGCCTTTGATTGGTGCGCCAGCTTCACGCAAGTTTGACAGGCTGATACCGACCCCACCACCGATACGTGACAATTGCAGGGCTGAATTGATAGAACGTCCGATAGCATTCATATCATCTGTCACAGAAATCAAGAAACACGATACAAATTCACCGCGTCGACTTCGTCCAGCATTCAAAAAAGAAGGAGTGGCTGGTTGATAACGTTGATTAATCATCTCAAGTGCTAAATTCTGCGCCAGCTCTTCATTCCCATCAGCAAAATAAAGGGCATTAAAAAGCACACGATCTTCGATACTTTCAAGATATTGGCTGCCGTCATTAGTTTTTAAAGCATACTGTTGGTAGAACTTGTAAGCTGCCATGAAAGATTTGAAACGAAACTTGTGAGTCTGCAAGTCCTTAGACAAGTTTTCAATAAAGTTTGGTGAGTATTTACTGATGAATTCAGCTTCGATGTAATCATTGGCAATTAGATAGTCAATTTTTTCAGTGATGCTTTCAAATGTCATGGTGTTTGGAATGACATTTTCAAGAAAGAAAGCTTTGAGAGCTTCTTTATCTTTATTTAACGGGATTTGACCGTTTACTGGACGGTTGATTTCATTATTAAGGCGAAAGTAAGAGACTTCGCCAAGATTTTTAAGACTCATAAATAAAGTAAGTTACCTAGTTCATAGATTGAGTAAGGTAATTCCTTTCTAATTCAAGATGGAAGAGTAGTTAAATAATTTCTTTTAGTTTATTTGGTTGAAATCCTGAAAAGGCAATTTCGCCCGCTTTGATAACTGGAGCGGCTGTAAAACCAAGACTTTTAACGTAATCAATCATATCTGGACGTTCATCCATGTTAATTTCTTGGAAATCAGCACCAGCTTTTTCTAAAAGTTTTTTAGTCATTTTGCATTGCATGCAATTATTTTTTGAAAAAAGTGTAATTTTATTAGCCATTAGGCTTTCCTCCAAAAATCGTTATCTTTTTTAATTCAATATTTAACTAGAATAGCCAAAATATACCAAAAAAGCAACCAAAAAGGCTTACAAAAACACCATATGTAGTGTTTGATTATTGTAATCAGTACAAAATGTAGTGATACCAAGGTTTGACAGCTTTTTTATTTTCAAGTAACACATCATGTCAGGAAATCTGACACACGTCTGTAAATTAATGCTGGCAAAATTTTCTGAATTTTGTATAATTAAAAACAATATCATTATAATCGGGGGTCCGTACATGACAGAGTTCTTATCTAATTTTTCTTTCAAAGAGAATGACTATTCTTACCTTAATCTTGAAGAAGCCGTTTCTCATTATGGAGGAAATATCAAAAGAATCCCTTACACTATTCGTATATTACTTGAAAGTTTACTCAGAAAGTATGATGGAGTAGATGTTACAAAAAGTCACATTGAAAATTTAGCAACTTACAATCCTAAAAACATCCAAGGCGAAGTGCCATTCAAACCGAGTCGTGTTATCCTACAAGATTTCACTGGTGTACCAGTTGTTGTCGACCTTGCATCAATGCGTGATGCCATCGTTTCAAATGGTGGTGATGCAGATTTAATCAACCCTGAAATTCCAGTTGATTTGGTTATTGACCACAGTGTCCAAGTTGATTTCTTTGGCTGTGATACAGCTTTAGAAGATAACATTAATATGGAATTTAAACGTAACAATGAGCGCTATGAATTTTTGAAATGGGCTGAAAAATCATTCGATAATTACCGTGCTGTTCCACCAGCAACAGGGATTATCCACCAAGTTAATATAGAGTATTTGAGTGATGTTATCATTGAAAAAGATGGCATGCTTTACCCTGATTCAATGTTTGGTACTGATAGTCACGCAACAATGATCAATGGTATCGGTGTGCTTGGCTGGGGTGTCGGAGGTATCGAAGCAGAAGCAGCTATGCTTGGTGAAGCTTCATTCTTCCCAATTCCAGAAGTTATCGGTGTACGTTTGACAGGTAAATTACCTAAGATTGCGACTGCAACTGACTTGGCACTTAAAGTGACACAAGTCCTTCGTCAAGAAAAAGTTGTCGGCAAATTTGTTGAGTATTTCGGTGATGGTCTTTCAAATCTTAGCCTTGCCGAGCGTGCAACTATCGCTAATATGGCTCCTGAATACGGGGCAACATGTGGTTATTTCCCAATCGATGATGAAACGCTTAACTACATGCGTTTGACAAACCGTGATGAAGACCATATCGCATTGACAAAAGAATACGCTAAACGTAACAGTCTTTTCTATGATCCAGAGCATCAAGCTGAATACACTAAAGTTGTTGAGATTGATTTGTCTAGCATCTCACCAAGTATCTCTGGACCAAAACGTCCACAAGATTTGATTGATTTGACACAAGCCAAACAAACTTTCCAAGAAAGCTTGACACGTGAAGCAGGTGTTCAAGGATTTGGTTTGACGGCAGATGAGATTAATAAAACAGCGACTGTTCACCTTGAGGACCAAGATGTAGAAATCAAGACTGGGCATGTGGCAATTGCAGCTATCACATCATGTACGAATACTTCAAATCCTTACGTGCTCATATCAGCCGGTTTGCTTGCCAAGAATGCTGTTGAACGTGGTTTACACGTGGCTCCAACAGTCAAAACATCACTTGCCCCTGGTTCAAAAGTGGTGACAGGTTACCTTCGTAACTCTGGTTTGCAAACTTACCTGGATACACTTGGCTTTAACATTGTTGGTTTTGGTTGTACAACATGTATCGGTAACTCAGGTAGCCTTCGCCCAGAAGTCGCTGAGGCAATTACGGATACCGATTTGTTAGCGTCAGCTGTTTTGTCAGGTAACCGTAACTTTGAAGGACGTGTTAATCCGCTTGTCAAAGCAAACTTTCTTGCTAGCCCACCTCTTGTTGTGGCTTATGCACTCGCTGGAAATACTAACATTGACTTGACAACAGAACCACTTGGTTTTGACCAAAACAATGAGCCAGCCTACCTTAAAGACATCATGCCAACAAACGATGAAGTAGCAAAATACGTTGACCAATTTGTCACACGTGAATTGTTCGAGCACGAGTATGAGCATGTTTTCACTGACAGTGAAAAGTGGAACCAAATTCCAACAGAAGAAAGTAAAATCTATCATTGGAATGAAGCCTCAACATACATCCAAAACCCACCATACTTTGATAACTTGGGTGATGATTTGGCAATCAAGCCACTTAAAAACCTTAAACCATTGGCTAAATTTGGTGATAGTGTCACAACTGACCACATCTCACCAGCAGGGAACATCGCTAAAAACAGTCCAGCTGCTAAATATTTGACAGAACATGGTGTTGATTACCTTGATTTCAACTCATATGGTAGCCGCCGTGGTAACCACGAAGTCATGATGCGCGGAACATTTGCCAACATTCGTATTCAAAACCAATTAGCTGACGGTAAAATTGGTGGTTATACAAAATACAATGGCGAATTGATGCCAATTTACGATGCAGCCATGCATTATAAAGAAGATAAGGTTGATACTTTGGTCATTGCTGGTAAAGACTATGGTATGGGGTCAAGTCGTGACTGGGCAGCAAAAGGTTCAAACCTTCTTGGAGTTAAAGCTGTTCTTGCTGAAAGTTTTGAACGTATTCATCGCTCAAACCTTGTAATGATGGGCGTTTTGCCACTTCAATTTTTAGAAGGAAATACCGCTGCAAGTCTTGGCTTAACTGGCTACGAAACTTATGATATTAACCTTTCAGAAAATCCTGGCATTCACGATATTGTTGATATCGTTGCACGTGATGAGTCAGGTGAAAAACGCTTTAAAGCCATGGTACGTTTTGATGCTGATGCTGACATTCGATACTACAAAAACGGCGGAATTCTACCAATGGTTGTTAGAAAGAAATTAGGGGGTGCTTAATATATGACAGGATCAAGTGGATTAAAAGATTTAATCGCCTGTAATACCCGTATTAGTTCGATTATTAATGATAATTTATCTTATGCAGGTTATAACATTTCAGAATTAATGGACAATGATGCTAGTTTTGAAGAAGTGATTTATCTTCTTTGGAACCTTCATTTGCCAAATAAAACAGAACTTGATGATTTTGTAAAGTTACTTCGTGATAACTATGAAATCAGTGATGCTGTTGTGCAATGCATTATGATTCAATCACGTAATCACTTGCATCCAATGAGTGTTCTTCGTTCAACAGTTAGTTTGCTAGGTGTTTACAATGTTAATGCAGAAGATAACTCAGAAGAAGCAACTTACGAACAATCCATTCAATTAATGGCTAAAATGCCAACAATTATTGCAACCTTTGCACGTTTGCGTGAAGGAAAAACTCCTGTGGCACCACGTAAAGATTTGTGTTTTGCAGCCAATTTCCTTTATATGTTAAATGGTGAAGAACCAACTGATTTGCAAGTTAAAGCTCTTAATCGTGCTTTGGTACTACATGCTGACCACGAATTAAATGCCTCAACATTTGCTGCACGTGTTTGTGCCTCAACACTGGCAGACATTTATTCTTGTGTGACAACGGCTATTGGTACTCTTAAAGGTCCTCTTCACGGTGGTGCTAATGAACGTGTTTTTGACATGTTAACTGAAATCCGTGAAATGAGTGATACAAAAGCTTACCTTAAAGAAAAACTTGATTCACAAGAAAAAATCATGGGGTTTGGTCACCGTGTTTATAAGACACAAGACCCTCGTGAAAAATACCTTCGTGAAATGGCGAAAGCTTTGACAGAAGGAACTGAAAACGAAATTTGGTTTAACTTGTCTTGTGAAATTGAACAATGCATGAAACACACCAAAGGTTTGATTCCAAACGTCGATTTTTATTCAGCGACGGTTTATCATGTGCTTGGTATTGATAGTTCAATCTTTACCTTGATTTTTGCAATGAGTCGTGTGGCTGGTTGGATTGCTCATATCCAAGAACAACAAAAACACAATAAATTGATTCGTCCACGTTCACGCTACAAAGGTGAACTTGGTTTGAAATATGTTCCACTTGAAGATCGTTAAGAAAGATTACGAAAGGAAAATAGGAAATTATGGCAGATAAAATCACTTTAGAAAATGGCCAATTGGTCGTTTCTAATCATCCAATTATTCCTTTTATTGAAGGGGATGGCGTTGGACGTGACATTTGGAAAAATGCGCGTGCTGTCTTTGATGCCGCTGTTGAAAAAGCTTATCAAGGTCAGAAAAAAGTTGAATGGCATGAGCTTTTAGCTGGTAAAAAATCGCACGAAGCGACTGGTGAATGGTTGCCAGCCGAAACACTTGATACCATCAAAGAAGATTTGATTGCTATCAAAGGACCACTTGAAACTCCAGTTGGTGGTGGGATTCGTTCGCTAAATGTTACACTTCGCCAAGAATTGGATTTGTATGCTTGTGTTCGCCCAGTTCGCTATTTCAAAGGAATTGAAAGCCCGCTTAAAGAACCAGAAAAAACAAGTATTACGATTTTCCGTGAAAATACAGAAGATATTTATGCAGGAATTGAGTGGGAAGCTGGCACAGCAGAAGTGAAAAAAGTCATTGAGTTTTTGCAAAATGAAATGTCTGTCAACAAGATTCGTTTTCCTGAGTCAAGTAGTATTGGTATTAAGCCAATTTCAAAAGAAGGTAGTGAACGACTTATTCGTTCAGTTATTGAATACGCCCTTGTTAATCAGCTAACAAATGTAACTATTGTTCATAAAGGAAATATCCAAAAATTCACTGAAGGTGGTTTCTGCAAATGGGGTTACGAACTGGCAGAACGTGAATACGCTAATGAATTAGCAAGTGGGAAATTGGTTATGAATGACATTATTGCCGATAACTTCTTGCAACAAATTCTGCTAAATCCTGAAAAATTTGATGTCGTAGCTTTGACAAACCTTAATGGTGACTATGCGAGCGATGCTCTTGCTGCTCAAGTTGGTGGAATTGGTATCTCACCAGGTGCTAATATCAACTACGTAACTGGACATGCAATCTTTGAAGCAACTCACGGAACAGCTCCTGATATTGCTGGAAAAGACATTGCTAATCCATGCTCTGTTCTTTTATCAGGTTGCATGCTATTTGACTATATCGGATGGACAGAAGTTGCAAATTTGATTTCTCAAGCCATTGAAACAACTTTTGCTAAAGGTCAATTCACAGCAGATTTAGCACAAGGAAAAGCTGCTTGCTCAACAAGTGAATTTGCAACTAAACTCATTAAAAATATGTAAAAGCTTGCCTAGAACAAGTCTTGTTCTAGGTTTTTTGCTATAATGAGAATAGTTTGAAAGTTAGAGGTTGATGTTTTATGGGCTATTCTATAACGGATATTATTTTCCTATTTTTTATTTATTCATTTATCGGTTGGCTATGGGAGACTATTTATTGCTCCATCCATGACAAAAAGTTTGCCTATCGTGGCTTCTTAGCTGGACCTTATTGTCCAGTTTATGGCTTTGCGGTGACGACGGTTTTAATTGGCATAAAACCATTTCAAGATAATCTTTTAGGGCTCTTTATCGGTGGAATGGTTATTGCGACCGTTTTTGAATTCCTTGCTGGTTGGTTTTTGGAGCATTTCTTTCATATGAAACTTTGGGATTACAGCGATTTATTTGGTAATGTTAAAGGCTGGATTGCTCCTGAAATTTCACTTTTTTGGGGAGTTAGTATTTTGATACTTGTTAAATTTGTCCAGCCGACGGTCATGGCTATTATCAATCATTTGAATGGCTGGATTGCCCTAGTGATTGTTTCTATTATGGCGGCGGATTTGATTTGGACAGTTATGGATACTGTGAAATTCCAACAAGCAGCTGCAACGGTTGAAAAATATGTTCGCTCGGAACAGGAAAGATTGCTTCGATCTGTTAAAACAGAATTTGACGACTGGACTAAACAAAGAGAAGCTTTCAGTAAACGTTTGGAGAAATTTAGACTTCAGATAAATGAGAATTTAAAAGTTAAGGGTGTTCAGCTATTTCGTTTTAACCAACGTCGTATGTTGCGGAACTATAAAAATCTTAGCTTGACAACAGCACCATTCTTTAATGAAATTCGTAAACAAACAGCAGTCCTAAAAAAGAAAAAAGTTGAAAAGAAAGATTAATCAATAAATAGAAGCGAGTTCAACTTGTTTCTATTTGTTTTTGAAAAAAATAGGTAATTTTACAGCCTGAAAGTGCCGTTTTTCCTTAATTTTTCAAAAAATAAGGTGCATACGAGGTGTGTAACTATTGAAATAAAAAAGGGTTTATGCTATAATCATAGCTTGTAAGGGTTATCATAAGGTAATCCGAAAAAACACAAATAAAAGGAGAACCATAATATGGCTTCAAAAGATTTTCACATTGTTGCAGAAACAGGTATTCACGCACGTCCAGCTACTTTGCTTGTTCAAACAGCTAGCAAATTCGCTTCAGACATCACTCTTGACTACAAAGGTAAAGCAGTAAACCTTAAATCAATCATGGGTGTTATGAGTCTTGGTGTTGGTCAAGGTGCTGACGTAACTATCTCTGCTGAAGGTCCTGACGCTGATGACGCACTTGCAGCAATCGAAGAAACAATGACAAAAGAAGGATTGGCTTAAGAAAATGACAGAAATGCTTAAAGGAATCGCCGCATCTGATGGTGTTGCTGTTGCTAAAGCGTACCTGCTCGTTCAACCTGATTTGTCATTTGAAACTGTTACAGTTGAAGATACAAGTGCAGAGGAAGCTCGCCTAGATGCCGCATTGAAAGCATCACAAGACGAGCTTTCTATTATACGTGAAAAAGCAGTAGAAACACTTGGCGAAGAAGCAGCTGCCGTATTTGACGCACATTTAATGGTGCTTGCTGACCCAGAAATGATCAGCCAAATTAAAGAAACTATTCGTGCAAAACAAATTAACGCAGAAGCAGGACTTAAAGAAGTGACTGATATGTTCATCACTATCTTTGAAGGAATGGATGATAACCCATACATGCAAGAACGTGCCGCAGATATCCGCGACGTTGCTAAACGTGTATTGGCTCACCTTCTTGGTGCTAAACTTCCAAACCCTGCTACAATTGATGAAGAATCAATCGTTATTGCACACGATTTGACACCTTCTGATACTGCCCAATTGAACAAACAATTTGTTAAAGCCTTTGTTACAAACATTGGTGGACGTACAAGCCACTCAGCTATCATGGCTCGTACACTTGAAATTGCCGCTGTTCTTGGAACAAACGATATCACTAGCCGTGTTAAAGATGGTGATATCATTGCTGTAAACGGTATCACTGGTGAAGTTATCATCAACCCAACAGATGAACAAGTTGCTGAATTTAAAGCTGCTGGTGAAGCATATGCTAAACAAAAAGCTGAATGGGCTCTTCTTAAAGACGCTAAAACAGTAACAGCTGATGGTAAACACTTTGAATTGGCAGCTAACATTGGTACACCTAAAGACGTTGAAGGTGTTAATGCTAATGGGGCAGAAGCAGTTGGTCTTTACCGTACAGAATTCTTGTACATGGATTCACAAGACTTCCCAACTGAAGATGAACAATATGAAGCATACAAGGCTGTTCTTGAAGGCATGAATGGTAAACCAGTTGTGGTTCGTACAATGGATATCGGTGGAGATAAAGAACTTCCTTACTTCGACCTTCCAAAAGAAATGAACCCATTCCTTGGATTCCGTGCACTTCGTATTTCTATCTCAGAAACAGGAAATGCAATGTTCCGTACACAAATCCGTGCACTTCTTCGTGCATCTGTACACGGACAACTTCGTATCATGTTCCCAATGGTTGCTCTTCTTAAAGAATTCCGTGCTGCTAAAGCAATCTTTGATGAAGAAAAAGCAAACCTTAAAGCTGAAGGTGTTGCCGTTTCAGATGATATCGAAGTTGGTATCATGATTGAAATCCCAGCTGCAGCTATGCTTGCTGACCAATTTGCGAAAGAAGTTGACTTCTTCTCAATCGGAACAAACGACCTTATCCAATACACAATGGCTGCTGACCGTATGAACGAACAAGTTTCATACCTTTACCAACCATACAACCCATCAATCCTTCGTTTGATTAACAACGTTATCAAAGCAGCTCACGCTGAAGGTAAATGGGCTGGTATGTGTGGTGAAATGGCTGGTGACCAAAAAGCTGTTCCACTTCTTGTCGGAATGGGACTTGACGAGTTCTCTATGTCAGCTACATCAATTCTTCGTACACGTAGCTTGATGAAGAAACTTGACACTGCTAAAATGCAAGAATACGCTAACCGCGCTCTTACAGAATGCTCAACAATGGAAGAAGTTCTTGAGCTTAGCAAAGAATATGTTAATGTTGACTAATTAACATGAGGAAGCTTTTAACGTAAAGTTAAAAGCTTTTTTAATGTTAAGAAACCTAAAATGTTAAGTGATTTTAGTTATGAAACTAGGATTTTTTATAATGAAAAATATGCATTTTTTTGGATAAAATAAAAGAATCTATTAATTTTTAAAATTCTATAAATTCTGATATTATTATCGTTATAATAGTGTTTAGGTGCATTTTTTTGAATTTATAAAGTATATTTATAAGTTTTATAATTATAACTATTTGACACTACAAATTTTTTGTCTAAATTTTCAGAATTTTTTCGTTTTAAAATATTGAAAAAAGCTAAAAAAGTGATAAAATGGAGTTATCACATTTAAAAGGAGATATCGCTTGACTAAACAATATAAAAATTACGTCAACGGTGAGTGGAAACTTTCTAAAGAAGAAATCAAAATTTATGCTCCCGCAACTGGTGAAGAACTTGGTTCTGTTCCTGCAATGAGCCAAGAAGAAGTAGACTACGTCTATGCATCAGCTAAAGCTGCTCAAAAAGCATGGCGTGCACTTTCATATGTAGAACGTGCTGAATACCTTCACAAAGCAGCTAATATTTTGATGCGTGATGCTGAAAAAATTGGTGCTGTACTTTCAAAGGAAATTGCTAAAGGTTATAAATCAGCTGTAGGTGAAGTTATCCGTACTGCTGAAATCATTAACTATGCCGCTGAAGAAGGCGTTCGTCTTGAAGGTGAAGTTCTTGAAGGTGGTAGCTTTGATCCAGCAAGCAAGAAAAAAATTGCTATCGTTCGTCGCGAACCAGTAGGTTTGGTGCTTGCTATTTCGCCATTTAACTACCCAATCAACCTCGCAGGTTCTAAGATTGCTCCTGCCCTTATTTCAGGGAATGTTGTTGCCCTTAAACCACCTACGCAAGGTTCTATCTCAGGTCTTCTTTTGGCTGAAGCATTTGCTGAAGCTGGACTTCCTGCAGGTGTATTTAGCACAATCACTGGACGTGGTTCTGTTATCGGTGACTACATTGTAGAACACGAAGCTGTTAATTACATCAACTTCACTGGTTCAACACCAGTTGGTGAACACATTGGTCACTTGGCTGGTATGCGTCCAATCATGCTTGAACTTGGTGGTAAAGACTCAGCTATCGTTCTTGAAGATGCTGATCTTGACTTGGCTGCTAAAAACATCGTTGCTGGTGCTTATGGATACTCAGGTCAACGTTGTACAGCCGTAAAACGTGTTCTTGTTATGGATAGCATTGCTGACAAGTTGGTTGAAAAAGTTTCTGCACTTGTAAACAACTTGACTGTTGGTATGCCGGAAGACAATGCTGACATCACACCACTTATTGATACAAAAGCTGCTGACTATGTTGAAGGTCTTATCAAAGACGCTCAAGAAAAAGGTGCTAAAGAAGTTATCTCATTCAAACGTGAAGGTAACCTCATCAGCCCGGTCTTGTTCGATAACGTTACAACTGACATGCGCTTGGCTTGGGAAGAACCATTTGGTCCAGTCCTTCCATTTATCCGTGTGAACTCAGTTGAAGAAGCCATTGAAATTTCAAACAAATCTGAATACGGTCTTCAAGCTTCTGTATTTACAAATAACTTCCCATTGGCATTCAAGATTGCTGAACAACTTGAAGTGGGTACTGTTCACATTAACAACAAAACACAACGTGGTACAGATAACTTCCCATTCCTTGGTGCTAAAAAATCTGGTGCTGGAGTGCAAGGTGTGAAATACTCTATCGAAGCTATGACAACTGTCAAATCTACTGTATTTGATATTGCCAAATAATACAGTTAAGGTTAGAACATTGTTCTAGCCTTTTTATTTTTTTCTGAAATAGGCGTAAGTAGACTTGTACTTTTTTTGAAATTTTTTAGAAATTATTTCTTTTTTCTAATGTTTTTACACTTTTAATTATGAAAACGCATACTTTTTTGATAGAATAAAGTTAACCATACAATAGGAGGTAGAAAATGGTAACACGTAATCAATTTTCAACTTTAGAAATGCGCAAATCAAGTCCGTATTTTTCTGCATTAAAAACTATTGTCGAAACAGCATTTTATGAAAATCAGGTTCACCCGATTAAAACCTTAGAAGAAGCTTATCAATTAGCTTCCAATGCTGCAGGTACAGTGATTTTGGATATGCCTGTCATTCATACTAAGGAATTGGGTCTACCTTCCTATGCTCGTGTGTTGTTAACAAATTCTGGAGCAGTAGTTGGACGAACAGCGAAAGCCCGTCGAATTTTTGGGCAAGATGAAGAGGAAGATGAGTGTTTGTTATCCATTGTCAGAAGTGCCGTCTACCAGGCACATCGTCGCCAATTTTACAAAGCAGATGCTATTGTTGGGTTAGATGAAGAATTTATGGTGCGTGCTCACTTGATGGTACCAGAAGAAGAGATCAATAACCTTTATTCATGGTTATTGAACTTTCAAATTCTGGATGAAGAATTCAAAAATCGTTTGAAAGTTTCTAAAGTCTACAATGAAGATGATATTTTTGTCTTCTTTAATCCAAGATGGTCTCATCCAGATTACCCAGATGGCTTGGTCTATTTTGATACTAATCACAACTGTGTAGCTATTTTAGGACTCAATTACTTTGGTGAATTGAAGAAAGCAACTTTGACACTTGCCTGGGGAACGGCTGCACGTAATGGTTACGTGTCATGCCACGGTGGTTTGAAGATTTTTCAAGGAAAAGAAGGTCAGAAGGATTATGTAGCTTCATTCTTTGGTTTGTCAGGTTCAGGAAAATCAACTTTGACTCACGCTAAACACAATGGAAAATATGATATCAAAGTTTTACACGATGATGCTTTTGTTATTTCTGAAAAAGATGGCTCATCAATTGCTCTAGAACCATCATATTTTGATAAGACAAACGATTACCCAACAGGACACCCTGAACAAGATTTCTTTGTGACAGTTCAGAACTGCGGTGTGACTTTGGATGAAAATGGTCGTAAAAAATTGATGACAGAAGATATCCGAAATGGTAACGGTCGAACGGTTAAATCTCGTTTCGCGACACCAAATCGTGTTGACCATATCGAAGAACCGATTAATGCCATCTTTTGGATTATGAAAGACGATTCTCTACCTCCATTGATTAAGGTTAATGACCCTCTCATGGCAGCAACGATGGGATGTACCTTGATGACTAAACGGTCAAGTGCTGAAAATATTGAAGGAAATAAGCAAACACTTGTCATCGAACCATTTGCCAACCCATTTAGGGTTTATCCGCTCGTTGAAGATTATCAAAAATTCCGTTCACTATTTGAAGGAGATGTTGATTGTTACATCATCAATACTGGTACTTACATGGGACAAAGTATTCCGAAAGAAGTTTCTTTAGGAATTATTGAAAAATTAGTTGATGGTGATGCTGAGTTTAAAGATTTTGGGCCAATCGAAGGTTTCCAATATTTAGATTTGGCAGAATACCCTGTTCATCATTTTGACAGCAAGTATAAACAACTCATCCGTTCACGTATGCAGTTCCGTTTGAATTATTTGCTTTCATTCAACCAAAACAATCCAAAGCTTGCTCTGCCAGTTGAAGCTATTTCACGTTTGGAAAAAGTGATTAATAATTTGAAATAGGACATAAAATCACGAAAAGGATGACAATGATTGTATATTGTCATATTTTAAGGACATAAAAAACGAGGCTGGACATTTTGTCCTAGTCTCGTTTTGCTTTGAGTTTATTTCAAATGTATTTTTTGATTTTTAAGATAAACTTCTGAAACAGGTGCGTATTTCTTGAGTTTTTTCAATTCTTCTTTGTGGGTAACGAAAGTAATCACCACACCTGATTTTCCCATACGTCCTGTACGTCCAGCACGGTGGGTGTAAGTTTCTTTATCACGTGCGAGGTCAAAATTGATAACGTATTCGAGGTTTTCAATGTCGATTCCACGTGCTACTAGGTCAGTAGCAAGAAGAAGTGAAAGCTTATGGTTCTTGAATTTTTCAAGAATAACTTTACGGAATTTAACGTTAATGTCAGAAGCAAGAGAAACGGCCTGAACATCGTTGAACTGTAGACGCTCTTCAGCAGCACCTAAATCAGATAGGCTGTTGAAGAAAACCAAGCCACGAAATTCTGGAATATTTGAGAATTTGCGAAGTAAGTCAAGGCGATCACGTTTATCAACAGAGATGTAGTAGTGAACGATTTGATCAAGTTTTTGATTAGAAAGGTCAATTGTCAAAGTGTTTTCTGCAAGAACTTCAGGGTCAACTTTATCAGTTGCACTCATGTAAATCATTTGGTGGTCACGTGGCACACGATGAATAATATTTTCAACGAAATGATATTGTGAGTCACTAAGCAATTCGTCAAATTCGTCTAAGATGATTGTGTCAACATTCATCATTTTGATTTTTTTATGTTTAACGAGTTCGAAGACACGACCTGGTGTTCCAATGAGAATTTCAGGACCTTTTTTCAAGCGTTCGATTTGACGTTTTTGGCTTGAGCCAGAAATAAAGAGTTGTGTAGACAGGTTTAATGGCTCAGCCCATGTTTTAGTGACTTCAAAAATTTGCCCAGCCAACTCGGTGTTTGGAGCTAAGATAAGCAGTTGCTGAGATTTTTTAGGTTTTAATTTTAGGAGTGCTGGAAAGAGATAGGCTAGGGTTTTACCAGTACCAGTTGGGCTAATGCCGAGTAAGTTATCTCCTTGTGAAATAGGTTCAAACACTTGTTTTTGAATGTCTGTTAGCTCAGAAAAGCCAAGTGTTTTTAGCTGTTCCTGCCAGACTTGTGGAAATTGTGAAATCATAGTTTTCCTTTTCTATTCTATCTAGTCTTTACTTCATTATAACATAGAAAAAGCTAACTTTTTTTATTTAAAGGGTAAGTAAGGGATTTCAATGTTTGAAAATTTTAAAAAAAGTAGTAGAATAGATAGGAAATATTTTTTATTTGGAGTAATAAATGCGTAAAAAACCTATTATTATTGGTGTGACTGGTGGTTCTGGAGGCGGAAAAACCAGTGTTTCTAAAGCAATTTTGGCTAACTTTCAAGACCAAAAAATTGCTATGATTCAACACGACTCTTACTACAAAGATCAAAGCCACTTGACTTTTGAAGAACGTGTTTCAACTAACTATGACCACCCACTTGCTTTTGATACTGATTTGATGATTGAACACATCAATGAATTGATTGCAGGTCGCCCAGTAGATATTCCAATTTACGACTACACACTACACACTCGTAGTGAAAAAACATATCGTCAAGAACCTCAAGATGTTATCATCGTTGAAGGTATCTTGGTCCTTGAAGACAAACGTCTTCGTGATTTGATGGATATCAAACTTTTTGTTGATACTGATGACGATATCCGTATCATCCGTCGTATTAAACGTGATATGGAAGAACGCGGACGTAGCCTTGATAGTGTTATTGAACAATACACTTCTGTGGTTAAACCAATGTTCCACCAATTTATCGAACCAACAAAACGTTATGCTGACATCATCATCCCAGAAGGTGCTTCAAACGTTGTCGCAATTGACCTTATCAACACCAAAATTGCTGCAATTTTGAAAGAAAATGGAGAATAAGTGAAGGGTTGGAAAATCCAGCTCTTTTTACTTTTGGTAATTATTTTCAGAAAATTTATTTTATTTAGATTATTCTGTTGACTTTTAATTAATAAAAGAGTATTATGTAAAAAAACGAAAAACATCGAAGGGAAAAAAGTCAATGATATTCACAACAATGACAGTCTTGCTATTGCGTGATGAGGGCTAGTGCATAAGAGCATTAGTCCTGTTTGGCTTACCAAGCGGGATGAAAACATCTCGCTTAACCGTGAGATGTTTTTATTTTTATCTTAATGTTTTTGCTAGAATTAGAAAGAGGTTACTATGCGTAAAGTTGAATTTCTTGATACCACTCTTCGTGATGGTGAACAGACCCCAGGCGTGAATTTTTCTGTGAAAGAAAAAGTTGCTATTGCAAAGCAACTTGAAAAATGGGGAATTGCATCTATTGAAGCTGGTTTTCCAGCAGCAAGTCCAGATTCATTTGAAGCGGTTCGTCAAATTTCAGAAGCAATGACTACAACTGCTGTGTCTGGTTTAGCACGTTCTGTAAAGTCAGATATTGATGCGTGTTATGAAGCATTGAAAGATGCTAAATATCCACAATGTCATGTCTTCATTGCTACAAGTCCTATTCACCGCGAATACAAATTGAAAAAGACAAAAGAAGAAATTCTTGATATCATCAAAGAGCATGTAACTTATGCGCGTAGTAAATTTGACGTAGTTGAATTTTCACCAGAAGATGCCACACGTACTGAACTTGATTATCTGCTTGAGGTAGTTCAAACAGCGGTTGATGCAGGGGCTACTTACATCAATATTCCTGATACTGTAGGCTTTACGACACCAGAAGAGTTTGGAAATATCTTTAAGTATCTTATTGAAAATGTAACATCTGACCATGAGATTATTTTTAGCCCGCACTGCCACGATGACCTTGGTATGGCAACGGCTAATACGCTAGCAGCTATAAAGAATGGTGCTGGCCGTGTTGAAGGTACAGTAAATGGAATCGGAGAACGAGCTGGAAACGTAGCGCTCGAAGAAATTGCTGTCGCTCTTAATATTCGTGAGGACTATTATCAAGCAACCTCTGATATTGTTCTTAACGAAACAGTTAACACTTCAGAATTGATTTCTCGCTTCTCAGGTATTCCAATTCCTAAAAATAAAGCAGTTGTTGGTGGAAATGCCTTCTCACATGAATCAGGGATTCACCAAGATGGTGTGCTTAAAAATCCACTTACTTATGAAATCATTACACCAGAGCTTGTTGGGGTTAAGCACAACTCACTTCCGCTTGGAAAACTTTCAGGTCGACATGCTTTTGTTGAAAAATTAAAAGAACTTGAAATTGCGTTTGAAGAGGCTGAAATTAAACCACTCTTTGCTAAATTCAAAAAGTTGGCTGATAAGAAAACAGAAATTACAGACGCTGATATCCGTGCTTTGGTTGCTGGTACAGAGATTGAAAATCCAGAAGGCTTCCATTTTGGAGATTTGAAATTGACGTCTAATCCAGACGAAACGGTTACTGCTGAGGTGACAATGATTAATGCTGAAGATGAAGAAGTTGATGTAACAGCAGATGGTAAAGGTTCTGTTGAAGCTGTCTACAATGCCGTTGATAAATTCTTCAACCAAAAAGTTCGTTTACTAAGCTACACAATGGATGCTGTGACTGATGGCATTGATTCTCAAGCTCGCGTGTCTGTATCAGTTGAAAACAGTGATTCAGGTACGATTTTTAATGCTTCAGGTATTGATTTTGATGTGTTAAAAGCTGGTGCGATGGCTTACGTGAATGCAAATGCGCTTGTTCAAAAAGAAAATGCGGGAGAAATTGGCAAATCTGTTTCATTTCGTGATGTGCCAACAAATGACTAAGAAAGGAAGTCGCGTGAGAATTTGATTATTTCACGCAAGGGATAAAGATGACTAAAAAAATTGTAACGCTAGCAGGAGACGGAATTGGTCCAGAGATTATGGCAGCAGGTCTTGAAGTTCTCGAAGCTGTCGCTAATAAAATTGGTTTTGATTATGATATTGATGCTAAACCTTTTGGTGGTGCGGGGATTGATGTCTGTGGGCATCCTCTGCCAAAAGATACTTTAGATGCGGCAAAAGCAGCGGATGCTATTTTGTTGGCAGCAATCGGTGGACCAAAATATGACAATGCGACAATTCGACCAGAGCAAGGTTTACTTGCTATTCGTAAAGAATTGAATCTGTTTGCTAATATCCGTCCTGTTCGTATTTTTGATGCGCTTAAACACTTATCACCATTAAAACCTGAACGCATTGAAGGGGTTGATTTTGTGGTGGTTCGTGAATTGACAGGTGGGATTTACTTTGGTGAACACAAATTAGAAGATGAAGCTGCGCGTGACATCAACGATTATTCAGCCCAAGAAATCCGTCGTATCATCCGTAAAGCTTTTGAACTAGCTCAAGTTCGTGGTAAGAAAGTCACTAGCATCGATAAACAAAATGTTTTGGCAACGTCAAAATTATGGCGTAAAGTTGCTGAAGAAGTTGCTCTAGAATTTCCTGATGTGACTTTGGAGCATCAATTGGTTGATAGCGCGGCTATGATTATGATTACTAACCCAGCTCGTTTTGATATTATCGTCACTGAGAACTTATTCGGTGATATTTTGTCAGATGAGTCAAGTGTCCTTCCTGGTACGCTTGGTGTGATGCCATCGGCTAGCCATTCAGAAAATGGTCTAAGCCTTTATGAGCCTATCCATGGTTCTGCCCCAGATATTGCTGGAAAAGGCATTGCAAATCCAGTCAGCATGATTTTGTCTGTAGCGATGATGCTTTGTGAAAGTTTTGGAGAATTAGCTGGTGCTGAAATGATTGAAGAAGCAGTTGATAAGACTTTTAACCAAGGCATTTTGACACGAGATTTAGGAGGTCAGGCAACTACAGCTGAAATGACAGCAGCCATTATTGCAAATCTATGAGTATAAAACAGTATGTCGTCTTTGTTTTCATTTTATGGAATGTTTTTGTCTTTATCACATATGGTGTTGATAAGATTAAGGCTATCAAGGGAAAATGGCGAATTCCAGAGAAAACCTTATTATGGGAGAGCATCTTATTTGGCGGTTTAGGTGCTTTTCTGGGCGGTAATTTTTTCCATCATAAAACCTTAAAATGGTATTTTAGAGCTTGTTGGTATCTTGGAATTATCATCAATGTTGTTTTTGCTTATTGGTGTTTCATGATGTGGAAATGATGACAAGGACAGTGGAGGAAAATATGAGTGGAAAATCGATTTTTGATAAGCTTTGGGAGCGTCATGTGATTACAGGTGAAGAAGGCGAACCTCAGCTTATGTATGTTGACCAGCATTATATTCATGAAGTGACAAGTCCACAAGCCTTTCAAGGCCTTCGTGATGCTGGACGAAAGGTACGTCGACCTGAGTTAACATTTGGTACAACAGACCACAATGTGCCGACGGTTGACATTTTTAATATTCGTGATTTGATTTCAAAAAATCAAATTGACACTCTTGCAAGAAACGTTGAAGAATTTGGAATTGACGCAGCAACACATGGAAGCGAACGTCAAGGGATTGTTCATATGGTTGGTCCGGAAACAGGACACAGTCAACCTGGCAAATTTATTGTCTGCGGGGACAGCCATACGGCGACACATGGCGCTTTTGGAGCCATTGCTTTTGGTATTGGAACATCAGAAGTGGAGCATGTATTTGCAACGCAATGCATTTGGCAAATGAAACCTAAAAAAATGAAGGTCGAGTTTGTCGGCAAACCACAAAAAGGTGTTTATTCAAAAGACTTTATTTTGGCTTTGATTGCTAAATACGGTGTTGATGCTGGTGTGGGTTATGCGGTCGAATATTGTGGCGAAGCTATTGATGCTCTTTCAATGGATGAACGCATGACTATTGCCAATATGTCGATTGAATTTGGTGCTAAAATGGGCTTGATGAATCCAGATCAAAAGACCTTTGATTATGTGAAAGGTCGTGAGGCTGCACCAAAAGGTGAGAAGTTCGAAGAAGCAGTTGCTGACTGGAAAACATTGGTTTCTGATCCTGATGCAGAGTACGACAAGGTAATCACTATCGATGTTTCTGACTTGGCACCTATGGTGACTTGGGGGACAAACCCGGAAATGGGTGTTGAATTTGGTCAACCATTCCCAGAAATCAAAGACATGAATGACGAACGTGCTTATCACTACATGGACATGAAACCTGGTGATAAAGCAGGAGACATTGATTTGGGTTATGTCTTTATCGGTTCTTGTACTAATGCTCGACTTTCAGACCTTCAATTAGCAGCTAAGATTGTCAAAGGAAAACACATTTCTCCAAAATTGACAGCTATCGTTGTTCCAGGATCTCGTCCTGTTAAGAAAGAAGCAGAGCGCCTTGGACTTGATAAGATTTTTTTGGATGCTGGATTTGAATGGCGCGAACCAGGATGTTCGATGTGTCTTGGGATGAATCCAGACCATGTGCCAGAAGGTGTACATTGTGCCTCAACAAGTAACCGTAACTTTGAAGGACGCCAAGGTTTTGGAGCGCGTACACATCTTTGTAGTCCTGCTATGGCGGCAGCGGCAGCGATTGCTGGTAAATTTGTAGATGTTCGTCAACTATCAGAAGTAGAATAAAGGAGAGAGACCATGGAAAAATTTACCGTTTATACAGGGGAGTCTGTCCCTCTGATGAATGATAATATTGACACTGACCAATTAATTCCAAAGCAATTTTTAAAAGCTGTCGATAAAAAAGGTTTCGGGAAAAATCTTCTTTTTGAATGGCGCTACCTTAATGATAATTACGATGAAAATCCTGACTTTATCTTTAATCAGCCTGAATATCGTGATGCAACTATCCTGATTTCAGGAGATAACTTTGGCTCAGGATCATCACGTGAACACGCTGCTTGGGCGCTTGAAGATTATGGCTTTCGTTGTGTGATTGCGGGTTCATTTTCAGATATTCATTATAACAATGAATTAAAAAATGGCATGCTTCCCATTGTTCAACCATTGGAAGTGCGCCAAAAATTAGCGGCTCTACCAGCAGGAGAAGAAATTACCATCGATTTGCCAAATCAAGTCATCAAATCATCAGCTGGCGAATTTTCATTTAAAATCGATAGTGAGTGGAAACGTAAGCTTGTTCTTGGTCTTGATGATATTGGGACTACTCTTCAGTATGAAGAATTGATTTCAGCCTACGAAAAAAACCGTCCAAGTTACTGGCAATAAAGTATTAAGCAGTAGGCAACTTAACTAAGTAGTCATTTTAATATAAATTGAGTTGAGATGCCATTGTCTCAGCTCTTTTTTACGTTAAATTCACTAAAATATCATTTTTTCAAAGTATGACGAAGTAGGCTTTTTTTGATATAATTAAGCTTATGGAAAATACTAAGAAAATTGAGAATTATGAAATCATGTTAGCGCAAGCAAATGCTTTGTTTTCTAACGAAAAAAACTTGTTGTCTAACCTTTCAAATGCAAGTGCACTCTTGAAGATGACTTTGCCAAATTCTGTTTTTACTGGCTTTTACCTTTTCAATGGTGAAGAGTTGCTTCTTGGGCCATTCCAAGGTGGGGTATCTTGCGTACACATTAAACTTGGTAAAGGTGTTTGTGGAGAATCAGCAGCTAAACGTGAAACAATGATTGTCGCAGATGTGACAAAACATGCTAACTATATCGCTTGTGACTCAGCGGCCATGAGTGAAATCGTTGTTCCAATGGTCAAAGATGACAAACTTGTTGGTGTTTTAGATTTGGATTCACGTTTGACAGATGATTATGATGCTGTTGACCAAGAGTATCTTGAAAAATTTGCAGCTATTCTTGTCGAAAAATCATATTGGAATCTAGATATGTTTGGAGTTGAAAAATAATGTATCAAGCCCTCTATCGAAAATACCGTAGCCAAACTTTTGATGAAATCGTTGGGCAAACGGTTATTTCAACGACTTTAAAACAAGCAGTTTCTTCTGGCAAAATTAGCCATGCTTACTTGTTTTCAGGTCCACGAGGAACTGGTAAAACCAGTGCCGCTAAAATTTTTGCAAAGGCTATGAACTGCCCTCACCAGGTCAATGGTGAGCCATGTAATCATTGCGATATTTGTCGTGATATCACAAATGGTAGTCTTGAAGATGTCATTGAGATTGACGCGGCGTCTAATAATGGGGTTGATGAAATTCGTGAAATTCGTGATAAGTCAACCTACGCGCCAAGCCGTGCTACTTATAAAGTTTACATCATCGATGAAGTTCACATGCTTTCAACAGGGGCATTTAATGCGCTTCTAAAAACCTTAGAAGAGCCAACAGAAAATGTTGTTTTCATCTTGGCGACTACTGAACTGCATAAAATTCCTGCGACGATTTTGTCACGTGTCCAACGTTTTGAATTTAAAGCAATTAAGTTAGCAGCTATTCGAGACCATTTGGCTGATATTCTTGGCAAAGAAGGCATTACATACGAAGAAGATGCTTTAACCTTGATTGCACGCTGTGCAGAAGGTGGAATGCGTGATGCTTTGTCTATTCTTGACCAAGCGCTAAGTCTTACAAGTGATAATCATGTCTCACTTAGCATTGCTGAAGAAATCACAGGTAGCATTTCAATGACGGCTTTGGATGATTTTGTAGCAAATGTTTTAGCCAATCAAACTAGCCAAGCTCTGGCAAATCTTGAAACAATTTTCGATAGTGGTAAAAGCATGAGTCGTTTTGCGACGGATTTATTGAATTATCTTCGTGATTTATTAGTGGCTCAAAGTGGTGGTGAAAACACCCACACGAGTCAAGTTTTTCAAGAGAATTTGGCTAATGTTCAACAAAACCTTATCTTTGCGATGATTGACTTGGTGACCAAAGTTTTACCTGAAATCAAAAATGGTGTTCAGCCTAAGATTTACGCCGAAATGTTGACCATTCAGTTGTCAGAATCAGGTAAGCAAACCGCTCTAACTCAGGTGCCAGAAGGAATATCGGATGAGTTAGCTAGACTACAGTCAGAAATCAAAGACTTGAAAAATCATCTAGCTAATCTGGACAGCTCTGAGATTTCACCAAAATCAACCAAGCGTCCAAAAACAAATTCTAGCTATCGCTATAAAGTTGACCGTGTCAAGATTTTAACTATCATGGAAGAAACGATTGTTGATAGTCAGAAATCAAGAGAGTATCTTGAAGCCCTTAAAGGCGCTTGGAATGAAATTTTAGATAGTATTTCTGCTCAAGACCGCGCGCTTTTGCTTGGTTCTGAACCAGTTCTTGCAAATAGCGAAAATGCTATTTTGGCTTTTGATGCAGCTTTTAATGCTGAGCAAGCTATGAAACGAACAGACCTTAATGACATGTTTGGAAATGTCATGAGTAAAGCTGCTGGTTTTTCACCAAATATTTTGGCGGTGCCACGAAAAGACTTTAACAGCATTCGAGCTGAATTTGCTCAAAATCTAAAAAAGAAAAAACAAAATCCAGTAGAAGAAGTTAAAGATGACTCTTTTATTCCAGAAGGTTTTAATTTTCTAGCAGATAAAATTAACAAAGTAGAAGATTAAAAGGAAGTTTCGATTGAAACTTCCTTTTAACTTGAAATCGTGACGGCGATAACTGCTAAAAGCAGTTATCTATGCTATAATAAAGATATGACTATAAGACGTTTTATTTTAATGGCACTCATGTGCGCCTTTGAAACCTACTTTTTTAATGAATGTTTATTTAATGGTGATTATTTCTTTGCTTTTTTTTGGGGGCTATTTTTGCTACGTGACCTTCAACGTGCTTATGCGGTTGATAAAGTTTTGCAAACTTTGACATCAACTACCAAGAAGAAAGACTAATTTCACCGCTACGAAGCAATTTTTCTTGACCGTTGTCGAGTTTGACAATCAGGTGTCCTTGATTGGTAATGTCTTGGGCAATTCCTGAGTATAGACAATCATTCTCTGTAAAAGTCACTTGTTTATCCAAGACAAGTGATTTTTCTTTGTAAACTTTGATTAAATCTTTTTCTGGAATAGTGAAGAAGAGTTTCCAAATTTCGGTGATGAGTTGGTTGCGCGTGATGCTAGGTTGCTCAGAAAAAATTGAACCAGCTTTTTCGGAAATGTCATCTGGAAATTTCGTAACGTGAAAATTAATGCCAACGCCGATAATGACATCGGTAATCAAGCCTGTTTCAACCGATGAGATAGCTTCGGTTAAAATGCCAGCGATTTTTTTACCATTGTAATAGATGTCATTGACCCATTTGATGTCTGTTTCGATGCCAGTTAGTCGCGAAATGGCTTTAACAACGCTTGAGGCCACCATAAGCGTATAGGGTTTTACTTCGTCGAAAGGAACGTTTGGTTTTAAGTGAAGTGACATATAAATGCCACCTTGTTTTGAGGCAAAAAACTGTCTACCAAATCGTCCTTTAGCTTGTTCTTGGCTTGGCGCTAAGTAGAGGTGCGCTTCTTTATCTTCATCTAAGTTATTTTTGGCGTCTAACTGTGTGGATTGGCTTTTTTCGTTGAGACTAACAGCTATTCTTAAATCTTTAGAAATGATTTCTGGAAGTAGCAAGTCACCTGAGAGAATTTTGTAGCCACGTTTTTTAACAGAGTCAATCTGAACACTTTTTTCTTCTAAAGTTTTGATGGCTTTCCAAATAGCGGTTCTAGAGAGTTCAAATTCACTTGCTAACTTTTCTCCGCTAATGTATTCACTTTGGTTTTGTAAATAATGATAAATTTTTTCGTAGGTTTTCATACCAATAGTATAATATATTTTTTCTAAATATTCTTAATGAAAAATGAATTTGTTACGAAATGGTAAGAATTTTTTTATAGGCAATTTGGGTAAAACGTGGTACAATATTCTAGTTAATGAGTCCCGATAAGACAATCTGGCGGTTTAATAACGTGTTATTCTTCGTTAGCTTATCTTGATATACTTCAGTATTATCTGCGATTTCACTGCCTTGACTAACCCGCCACTAACTGCGCCATATCTTTTTTTGAAGATACAGATTGGTACTTTGTAACTCACTAGAAATGTCTGCTACTGAACGTAGCTAGTCATTTCACGAAAAGCCGCTATGGCGCTTTCCTAAGTGACTTATTAGGTCAAAAACTAAAAGATAATCGTTTTAGTTTTTGACCGTCATAACTCTCACTGAAATGATGCTATTTTTGTACAGATATTTCAAGGAAAAAACTTTTCCGACATTTTAATGCCTAGAGGTGTTAGAATGAAAAAATAATGATATGGGGGGACATTTTTATGTCAGAACGTAAACTTTTCACGTCTGAATCAGTTTCTGAGGGGCATCCAGATAAGATTGCAGACCAAATTTCAGATGCTATTTTAGATGCTGTGTTGGAACAAGATCCTGATGCACACGTTGCAGCAGAAACGGCTGTATACACTGGGTCAGTCCATGTTTTTGGGGAAATTTCAACAACAGCTTATGTTGATATTAACCGCATTGTTCGCGATACTATCGCAGAAATCGGTTACACAAATTCTGAGTATGGCTTCGCTGCTGAATCAGTTGGGGTTCATCCATCATTGGTTGAACAATCACCTGATATTGCACAAGGGGTTAACGAAGCATTAGAGGTTCGTGGAAATGCTGATCAAGATCCACTTGACTTGATTGGTGCTGGTGACCAAGGTTTGATGTTTGGTTTTGCTGTTGATGAAACACCAGAATTGATGCCATTACCAATTTCACTTTCTCATAAATTGATTAAAAAATTGGCAGATTTGCGTAAATCAGGAAAAATTTCATACCTTCGTCCAGATGCAAAATCACAAGTCACAGTTGAATATGATGAAAACGACAAACCAGTTCGTGTCGATACTGTCGTTATCTCAACTCAACATGACCCAGAAGCAACCAACGAACAAATTCACAATGACGTGATTGAAAAAGTCATCAAAGCAGTTATTCCAGCTAAATACCTTGATGATAAGACTAAATTCTTCATCAATCCAACTGGTCGTTTCGTAATCGGTGGTCCTCAAGGGGATTCTGGTTTGACTGGTCGTAAGATTATCGTTGATACTTACGGTGGTTATGCACGTCACGGTGGTGGTGCTTTCTCTGGTAAAGACGCTACAAAAGTTGACCGTTCTGCATCATACGCTGCACGTTACATCGCTAAAAACATTGTTGCTGCTGGTTTTGCAAGCAAAGCAGAAGTACAATTAGCTTATGCTATCGGTGTGGCACACCCAGTTTCAGTTCGTGTTGATACATTTGGCACTAACACAGTTGCTGAAAGCAAATTAGAAGCTGCTGTTCGTGAAGTCTTCGATCTTCGTCCAGCAGGTATCATTAAGATGCTTGATTTGAAACGTCCAATTTACCGTCAAACAGCTGCTTACGGACACATGGGACGTACAGATATCGATCTTCCATGGGAAAAACTTGATAAAGTCGATGCTCTGAAAGAAGCTGTAAAATAAATATAGAAACGTTGTACTGATAGTGCGGCGTTTTTTTATCCTAGATTTTTTGTTTCAAAAATATGGGAAAATTTTTTCAATCTTTTGCTAGACTATACAGTAGGAGGTGAGAGTAATGATTTCATGATTTAATCAAACAATGACCTACCTTGAAAGTGTATTAACGACCGAAAGCGATAAGCAAAAAATTCAACACTTATCAGGATATTCCTATGCTATGTTTTCTCGTTTATTTTCTGTCTTAGCAGATATGACCTTATCGGAGTATTTGCGTAAGCGTAGATTATCAGAAGCAGTTAATGATTTGAAAATGTCATCTGATAAGGTGATTGATATTGCTATGAAATATGGTTATGATTCTGCGGATAGTTTTAGCGCAGCTTTTAAAAATGCCACGGTTCAATGCCAACTGAAGTTCGTAAGGAAATTCCCTACAAAGTATTTCCAAAAGTTTACTTATCATTAACGGTAAGTGTAGGTAAGTCTATGAATGTCACAATTGAAAAGAAAGCGGCTTTTGCGGTTGCTTGTGTTTTAGCATCGCAGATTGAAAGTAAAGATTGCCCAGGAGTTTGGGATGAACTCTATGCTAAATTTGATATTGCTGATTTAAAAGCATTAGGAAATGGTCAAAGTTTGGGTGTCTGCTCAGATCTCTCATCAGGTGTAGGACTTAATTACTTAGCGGGATATGATGTTACAGATAAGAAAAAGGCACAAGAGTTGGGCTTGAGTCTTTTAGAAGTAGCAGAAACGCAGTATGCAATTGTTCCAGTCAGAGGCAATGTTCCAGAGTCTATTCACGAAGCTTGGAAATATGTTCTTGAAGTATTTTTTCCAGAAAATGGTTATCGCCACTCTGGTGCTCCAGATTTTGAGGTTTATGCAGAAGGAGATATTCACGCTGAAGATTATAAAATGGCTTTGTGGATGTCGATTGTTAAAGAATAGGTTAAATAGCTGACCAATATTTTTAATAAAGTCCATCAATTTGTTACACTTGCCATAAAGTAGACATTTGAAACAGGTTTAAGCTTGATTTTGAAGGTTTTTGACTAAAAAAGTTTGAAAAATAAAAGTAATAGTTTCTGCTTATAATATTAAAACACGAAAAAATATGACAAAATCTTAACAAAATGTCAAAATATTCACTATAATCAATTTGTCAAATGTCATAATCTATGATAAAATGAAAAGGTTGAATTCTAGCAGAAAGTTTTGAATGTATGCGTAAAATTGTTATTAATGGTGGCAAACCTTTAAAGGGAGAGGTTGCTATTTCAGGTGCTAAGAATAGTGTTGTGGCTTTGATTCCAGCAGCTATTCTATCTGATGATATTGTTATTTTGGATGGAGTTCCTGCCATTTCCGATGTTGATAGTTTGATTGAGATTATGGAAGTGATGGGAGCTAAGATTAAGCGAGAAGGCGAAACGCTCGAAATCGATCCACGTGGTGTTAAAAATCAACCAATGCCATATGGAAAAATCAATAGCTTGCGTGCTTCTTATTATTTCTATGGTAGTTTACTTAGCCGATTTGGTGAAGCAACAGTAGGTCTTCCAGGTGGTTGCGACCTTGGTCCTCGTCCAATTGACCTTCACTTGAAAGCTTTTGAAGCTATGGGAGCTCAAGTATCTTATGAAGGCGAAGCAATGCGTCTTGCAACAGATGAAGAACCAATTCATGGAGCTCATATCTATATGGATACTGTTAGTGTTGGTGCAACAATCAACACAATACTTGCTGCGACAAAAGCTAAAGGTCGTACTATCATCGAAAATGCCGCTCGTGAACCAGAAATCATTGATGTTGCGACATTGTTGAACAATATGGGAGCTCATGTCCGTGGTGCAGGTACTGACGTTATCACTATTGAAGGGGTTGAAAGTCTTCATGGAACACATCACCAAGTCATTCCTGACCGTATTGAAGCAGGTACTTATATTGCTATGGCAGCAGCAATTGGTGAAGGGGTTCGTATCACTAACGTCCTTTATGAACACTTAGAGAGTTATATTGTAAAACTCGAAGAAATGGGTGTTCGTATGACGGTCGAAGAAGATGCTATTTTTGTTGAAAAACAATCAACTCTAAAAGCTGTTTCAGTTAAAACATCACCATATCCTGGTTTTGCGACTGATTTGCAACAACCTATCACACCGTTATTGTTGGTAGCAGAAGGTCGTGGTACGATTTTGGATACTATCTATGAAAAACGTACTAACCACATCGCTGAATTGGTGAGAATGGGTGCGGATATTTCAATTGTTGGCGGACGTATTGCTTATCAAGGACCTAATAAATTGACAGGAGCACCTGTTAAAGCATCAGACTTGCGTGCTGGTGCAGCTCTTGTGACAGCCGGTCTGATGGCAGATGGTCAAACAGAAATTACCAACGTTGAATTTATTTTACGTGGTTACTCAAATATTATCGAAAAATTGACAGCCTTAGGTGCTGATATTAAATTAATCGAAGAATAAAAGGAGCCTTAGGTCTTCTTTTTTTGTTTGAATTCTGCTAAACCAAATATTAAAGTCATGTGTTATAATAAGGTCATGGATATTTGGACGCGTTTGGGACGTTATGCCTCTTTTGAAACAGAACGCATGTATTTACGTCCTTTTACATATAAGGATAGTCAGGATTTTTTTGAGATTTGTAGCAATCCTGATAATCTTCGTTTTATTTTTCCAAGTCGTGCGACGCGTGAGGAGAGTGATTTTGTCATGGTTTATTATTTTATGAAGGAACCGCTTGGTGTTTGGGCGATTGAAGACAAAAAAACTCATAAAATGATTGGCTGTATTCGTTTTGAAAAACTTGACCCTAGTCGTATGACAGCAGAAATTGGTTATTTTATGAACCAAGCTTTCTGGGGCGAGGGGTTAATGACAGAGTGCTTAAAAACACTTGCTTTTTTGAATTTTCAAGAGTTAGGCTTGCAAAATTTGCATGTGATTGCTCATGCAGAAAATATAGCCAGTCAACGAGTAGCACAAAAATCAGGTTTTCGTTTGAAGCGTCAATTCAAGGGAAGTGACCGCTATAGCCGAAAAATGCGCGATTATGTTGATTATCAGTTGAGTAAAGGTGACTATCATTATGAGTAAACATCAGAAAATATTAGAGTATCTGGAGAATTTAGCGGTTGGTAAGCGCGTGAGTGTGCGTAGTATTTCTAATCACTTAAATGTTAGTGATGGGACTGCTTATCGTGCCATTAAAGAGGCTGAAAATCGTGGCATTGTTGAGACAAGACCTCGAAGCGGAACGGTTCGTATTGAAAAGAAACCTGCCGTGCGCATTGAGCGATTAACTTATTCAGAAATTGCTCGTATTAGTGATTCAGAGGTTTTGGCAGGAAAGGCTGGGCTTAGTCGTGAGTTTAGTAAGTTTTCGATTGGTGCTATGACACAAGAAAATATCTTGCGTTATCTGGTTAAGGGTGGGCTTTTGATTGTTGGGGACCGTGAAAACATCCAATTGCTTGCGCTTGAAAAACATAATGCCATTTTGGTGACTGGAGGATTTTCTGTCTCAGAAGCCGTTATTCGTCTAGCTGATGAGCTTGGCATTCCTGTCATGGTGACTAATTACGATACGTTTACGGTTGCCACGATGATTAACCATGCTTTGTCTAATTTACGTATTAAGACAGATTTGACAACAGTTGAGCAAGTTTATCAAGTCAAAGCAGAATACGGATTTTTGCACGAAGGTGACACCGTGCGTGATTTTAACACCTTGATTAAGCAAACCAAGAATGTTCGTTTCCCGGTTGTTAATAGTAAGAATCTTGTTGTCGGTGTTATCAGTATGTTTGACGTTGTTGATAAGGAAAATAACGTTGATATCAAGAGTATCATGTCTCGCAATTTGATTGTCGCTAAACCGCAAGCAAGTCTGGCTAATATTAGTCAAAAAATGATTTTTGAAGACCTTAATATGCTTCCAGTTGTAGCAGAAGATTTGACTTTACTTGGAGTGATTACACGACGTCAGGCTGTCGAGAATTTACAGAACCTACAGCATTCAAGTCCGTACACTTACAGTGATCAGATGCTGTCTAATTTGAAGCAAGAAGATGGTTTTTACCAATTCATCGTTGAACCAGCGATGATTGACCATGCAGGAAATTTTGCGCAAGGCGTTCTGACTGAATTTATCAAAGAAATTAGTGTTCGAGTCTTAACGAAAAAACACCAAAAGAATATTATTATTGAACAATTGATGCTTTATTTCTTGCAAGCTGTTCAGATTGATGATCGTTTGGTGATTCAACCAAGGATTATTACAGAAAAACGTCGTAGCTCGGTGATTGATTTTGAAATTCTTTTAGATGATCAAATTGTCGCCAAAGCTTTGGTAACGACAAAAATAAATTAATTTTTTCTATCAAAAAGTGACTAAAACGTTACCTTTTTGACAGTTTAGTGACTATCAGTGTATAATTAAGAGTACTGATTCTTTTAGAGTTTATTATAGGAGATAGCTAATATGATTACATTAAAATCAGCTCGTGAAATCGAAGCAATGGATCGCGCAGGAGATTTCCTTGCTTCTATCCACATCGGTTTACGTGATGTTATTAAACCGGGTGTTGACATGTGGGAAGTTGAAGAATATGTTCGTCGCCGTTGTAAAGAAGAAAATGTTCTTCCGCTTCAAATTGGTGTTGATGGTTCAATCATGGATTACCCATATGCTACATGTTGTGGTCTTAACGATGAAGTGGCTCACGCTTTTCCACGTCACTACATCCTAAAAGAAGGCGATTTGCTTAAAGTTGATATGGTTATGAGTGAACCACTTGATAAGTCAGTGGTTGACGTATCAAAACTAAACTTTGATAACGTTGAACAAGTTAAAAAACACACGCAATCATATTCTGGTGGTGTGGCTGACTCATGCTGGGCATATGCGGTTGGTGAGGTTTCACAAGAAGTTAAAGATCTTATGGACGTCACAAAAGAATGCCTTTATATCGGTATTGAAAAAGCAGTCGTTGGAAACCGTATTGGTGATATCGGTGCAGCTATTCAAGAATATGCTGAAAGCCGAGGATATGGAGTTGTTCGTGATTTAGTAGGTCACGGTGTTGGTCCTACAATGCACGAAGAACCAATGGTCCCTCACTATGGTAAGGCTGGTCGTGGACTTCGTTTGCGCGAAGGAATGGTATTGACTGTTGAACCAATGATTAATACAGGAACATGGGAAATCGATACTGACATGAAAACTGGCTGGGCTCACAAAACTCTTGATGGTGGGCTATCATGTCAATACGAACACCAATTTGTTATCACAAAAGACGGTCCTGTTATTCTAACAAGCCAAGGAGAAGAAAGAACTTACTAAGATGAAGCGAAAGCAATTCTTAGATAAATTATGGTCTAAATTAGAGTGGCAACCGCTGCAAGTTTATTTAAAACATTATCGCAGTGCTGAGATTGATTTATCAGCAATTGCCGTTGCTTATTATTTACTGCTAACAGCCTTTCCGCTGATTGTTATCGCAGCTAATATTTTCCCTTATCTGAACATTGATGTTAATATTTTGTTGGCATTTATGAAGAAAAATTTGCCGACTAACCTCTATCCGTCAGTATCGGCTATTACGATTGATATTTTTTCAGAACCTTCAGGTAGTATTTTGGGAGTTGCCACTTTAACAGCATTTTGGACTATGTCTAAATCGTTGACCTCTCTTCAAAAAGCAATTAATAAAGCCTATGGCGTAGCGCAACATAGAGATTTTGTGATTGGCCGATTAGTGGGAGTTATTGGAAGTCTTTTGATTCTTTTCTTACTAACTTTCGTTTTAATCTTTTCGACCTTTTCAAAAGCTGTTTTGCAAGTGATTAATTCATACTATGATTTAAGTGACACGATGGCTACTGTAATTTTGAATCTAGCACAGCCGGTGACAGTCTTAACCATTGTTATTGGATTGATGTTACTGTATTTTATTCTACCTAACGTCAAAATTCGACGTTTTCGCTACATCTTACCAGGAACCATTTTTACCTCGGTCGTCATTGTGTTCTTGAATAACTTGTTTAGTAGTTATATTCTAAGAACCTTTGAACGAATGGTTGACATTAAAACATTTGGATCAGTTGTGATTTTTGTATTAATGTTATGGTTTATCTTTCTTGCCCACATCTTGATTTTAGGAGCGATTTTTAACGCCACTTATCAAGAACTGCGTCAAGGAAAAATGGAAAGTAGACGAGGCGATTTGTTGTCACTTTTAGCACAACGAGGCAAAAAAAAATAACACCTTTGGGTGTTATTTTTTGTCTTTAAAGACTAATAATTTGCTAAGGACGTAATTTAAGACGATGATTAATGCTTGAGAAAAGAGAGTTTCGATAGCATTGATCATTGAAATGTTGTCGTTAACAAATTGTCCGATAATGTGCGGAAACTTTGTAACCAAGAAAAATGCCAAAGCTAAATCCAAAATGAGTGTTGACAAACGTGTAATGGTGAATTTGACCAAACGCTCAAACCAACCTTTACGAACTTGATTAAAAACAAAATAATCATTGGTAAAGAAGGCAAATAAAATGGCAACAATATTAGCAATGACAGCTGAGAAAGTTGCTGAGCTAGTCAATGAAAAGATAAGTAAACGTGTCCCCATGTAGACAAGAGTTGTTAGAACACCGAAAAAGAGATACTTAAAAACTTCGCTTGTGATTAATTTTTTCATAGCTCTACTATATCAAATTTTAGAAAAATGTGCTATACTTTTAAGCGTTGTCTTGACGACCCTTGGTGCTTAGTTCCCTTTCACCAAGCATATTACAAACGTTGGAAGCTAGCCTTTCAAACGTCAAAGGAGAAAAAATGGAAAAATTCACTATGCGTGATTTTGTTCGAGTTGCCCTTGTTGCAGCACTTTATGTTGTTTTAACAATCACACCGCCTCTAAATGCGATTTCTTACGGTGCTTATCAGTTCCGAGTGTCAGAAATGTTAGTATTTTTGGCTTTTTATAATCGTAAATATATTATCGGCTTAACAGCAGGTTGTATGATTGCTAATTTATACAGTTTTGGATTAATTGATGTCTTTGTCGGTGGCAGCCAGACTTTTGTTTTTTTGACGCTGGGTGTTATGTTGTTTGACCGCTATAAAGATCAATATCTCTTTAATGGTTTATTTAACAAAGCATTCTTTTATTTCTCACTATTATTTGCGGCTTCAATGTTTACCATTGCCACCGAGTTACATATTGTTGCCAATGCACCTTTCTTGATGACTTGGTTTACTTCAGCTGTTGGAGAGCTTGCTTCCCTTCTAATTGGCTCACTTGTCATGGATAAATTAGCGAGTCGTATTAAATTAACGCCTTAATAGACATAAAGAATTTCCAAATTGGAAGTTCTTTTTTCTATATAATATCTTCAAAAAATGATAAGTTTTAAAGAGTATTTTTTATTAGATGTGTTAAAATAGTATGTATGAAAGAACGTATTCAAAAATTGGTTGATGAACTCAACCAGTATCGAAAAGAGTATTATACACAAGACCAACCAACGGTCTCTGATAGTGAGTATGACAAGCTCTATCGTGAATTGGTAGAGCTTGAAAAGTCTAATCCAGACTTGATTTTGCCGGATAGTCCGACACAAGCAGTTGGGGGTCTTATTTTAGATGGCTTTGAAAAATATCAACATGAAACACCATTGTATAGTTTACAAGATGCTTTTTCACGTGAGGAATTAGATGATTTTGATCGTCGCGTCAAGGCAGAATTTCCAAATGCATCTTACATGGCTGAGCTTAAGATTGATGGACTTTCAGTATCATTAGTCTACGTAGACGGTGTACTTCAAGTTGGTGCAACACGTGGTGATGGTTCAATCGGTGAAAATATCACTGAAAATGTCAAACGCATCAAAGACATTCCACACAAATTGGAAGAGCCTTTGACAATCACGGTTCGAGGCGAAGCTTATTTGCCGAGAGAATCTTTTGATAAGATTAACGAAGAACGTCGGGAAAGTGGTCAGTCAGAATTTGCCAATCCTCGTAATGCCGCAGCTGGTACCCTTCGTCAGTTGAATACTGCAGTCGTTGCAAAACGTAATCTAGCAACCTTCTTGTACCAAGAAGTGGCGTCAACAAGTATGACCACACAAAATGACGTTTTAGAAGAATTGTCTCGTTATGGTTTTTCAGTTAATCCAAAACGCATTACAACATCTTCAATGGAAGATATCTGGGCATTTATTCAAGAAGTGGCTGCAGAGCGTGATAGCCTTCCGTATGATATTGACGGTATTGTTATTAAGGTTAATAGCCTTGCTATGCAAAAAGAACTTGGATTTACAGTTAAGGCACCACGTTGGGCGATTGCTTATAAATTCCCAGCTGAAGAAAAAGAAGCTGAGATTTTGTCTGTAGATTGGACGGTTGGACGTACAGGTGTTGTTACACCAACAGCTAATTTGACACCGGTTCAACTCGCAGGAACAACTGTTAGTCGTGCGACTTTGCACAATGTGGATTATATTGCTGAAAAAGATATCCGAATCGGAGATACCGTAATTGTCTACAAAGCGGGAGATATTATTCCAGCGGTGCTTCACGTGGTTGAAAGTAAGCGTGATAAGCAAGTCCCAATGCCAATTCCTGAATCTTGCCCATCATGTGGTAGTGAGTTGATTCACTATGAAGATGAAGTGGCACTTCGTTGTATCAATCCACTTTGTCCAAGCCAGATTCAAGAACGCCTAACGCATTTTGCTAGTCGTGATGCCATGAATATCACTGGTTTAGGTCCATCAATCGTTAAGAAACTCTTTACAGCAGATTTGGTTCATGACGTTGCAGACATTTATCGACTAAGTGTCGAAGATTTGCTGACGCTCGATGGCTTTAAAGAAAAATCAGCTGAAAAACTTTACAATGCTATCCAAGCATCAAAAGCTAATTCAGCAGAAAAATTATTATTTGGTTTAGGAATCCGTCATGTTGGTGCTAAAGCAAGTCGTCAGCTCCTAGAAGTTTTTGAAAGTATCGAAAACCTTGTGGCAGCAGACGAAGAAGCTATTGCTAATATTGATGGTCTTGGAACAGTTATTGCTAAGTCATTGTGCAGCTATTTTGCAAAAAAAGAAGCTGAAGAACTCTTGGCAGAATTGAAAAATGCTGGTGTTAATTTTGCTTATCTTGGAAAGAAAGTTTCCAAAGATGCACAATTAGCTGGTTTGACAGTGGTTCTAACTGGAAAACTCCAACGCTTAACGCGAAATGAAGCTAAAGAAAAGTTGCAGGATTTAGGAGCTAAGGTTACAGGTAGTGTTTCTAAAAAGACAGATATTGTCGTTGCAGGAGCAGATGCTGGATCAAAATTGACAAAAGCCCAAACTCTTGGGATTGACGTTCGTGATGAAGCTTGGTTAGAAAGTTTATAATTTTTTTGAGGTAATATAATATGGTCAAAAAACAAAAACGAGCACGTTTAATCTATAATCCGACCTCTGGCCAGGAAATTATGAAGAAAAACGTTGCCGAAGTTCTAGATATTTTAGAAGGCTTTGGTTATGAAACTTCTGCCTTTCAAACAACACCCGAAGAAAATTCAGCTCGCAATGAAGCTGAGAGAGTCGCAAAGGCTGGGTTCGATTTAGTCATTGCTGCAGGTGGAGATGGAACGATTAATGAGGTTGTTAACGGAATTGCTCCGCTAGAAAAACGACCAAAAATGGCAATTATTCCAACAGGTACGACAAATGACTTTGCACGTGCCCTTAAGATTCCTCGTGGAAATCCCGTTGAAGCTGCAAAAATTATTGGTAAAAACCAACTGATTCACATGGATATTGGACAAGCGTGTGAGGATACTTATTTCATTAATATCGCTGCTGCGGGTTCATTTACAGAATTGACTTACAGTGTGCCAAGTCAGTTAAAAACCATGTTTGGTTATTTAGCTTACTTAGCTAAGGGGGTTGAACTCTTACCTGGTATTCGTACGGTTCCAGTTCGAATTAAACATGAAAAAGGTGTCTTTGAAGGTGACGTGTCAATGATTTTTGCTGCTATTACTAATTCAGTTGGTGGCTTTGAACAAATCGCTCCAGATGCTAAACTTGATGATGGTAAATTCACTCTGATTTTAGTAAAAACAGCTAATTTGATTGAAATTTTACGCTTGATTCGATTAGTTCTTGATGGTGGTAAACACATCGGAGATAAGCGTATTGAGTACATCAAGACAGATTTCTTAGAAATTGAACCATTGTCAGATAAGAAAATGATGATTAATTTGGATGGAGAATACGGTGGTGATGCTCCAATTGTGCTTCGAAATCTTAAAAATCATATCACTTTCTTTGCTAACACAGATGAAATTTCAGATGATGCCTTGGTTTGGGATCAAGAAGATTTGGCTTTAGAGGCTATTGCTCAAAAATTTGCTCATGAAGTTGAAGATTTAGATGAGTCAATAGACAAATAACTCACACTTTAAATAGTAGAAAGTGTTTTCAAACTCATATGCAAAATTGACTATGAAAGCAGTTTCTGTACATTATGTCCAAAAATGTATTTTTCAACATCATTTGTATAGAAAATCTACCATAAAATGTTAGTAAATAAGGCTCATAAAGCCTAGAGGAAAGCGGATTTGACCGTTTTCCTTTTATTATTGCTCAAAAACTAAACAAAGGTTAAGTATAGTTTAGGAAAACGTTTCCTAAAACGGTGATTTCGTTGACAATTCCTTAAAATAGGACTAAAATAACGAAGTAAAAAATTTTAAAAGGAGATTCATATCATGTTGAATTTAAAAATCTTAGCACTTGGTCTTGCCGTACTAGGAGTTAGTATTGGTGAAGGTATCCTCGTTGCCAACATTGCAAAATCTGCAGCACGTCAACCTGAAATGTTCAGTAAATTGCAAACACTTATGTTCCTTGGAATAGCTTTCATCGAAGGTACATTCTTCGTCCTTCTTGCATGTACATTCTTCGTTGGATAATTCTAACTAAGAACTTTTAAAAAGAAGGAGGGATAAAGTTGGAAACATCTGTAAATCCAACAGCGCATGTCTTTGGTATTGAGTTTGACTTAACCATTTTAGCGATGTCTCTCTTGACGGTGATTATTTCCTTCGGTATCATTTTTTGGGCAACTCGAAAAATGACTTTAAAACCTAAAGGAAAACAAAATTTCATTGAGTATGTCTACGAGTTCGTACAAAATACGATTAAACCTAATCTTGGAGAATACACTCCTAAGTACAGCTTGTTGATGTTCACATTCTTCTTTTTCATTCTGATTGCTAACAACCTTGGTTTGCTAGTTAAATTGGAGTCTGAAGATTATAACTTTTGGACATCTCCAACATCAACTTTCATGGTCGATTTTACTTTATCTTTAATCGTTGCGATTGTTGTCCATGTTGAAGGTGTTCGAAAGAAAGGTGTCAAAGCATATTTGAAGGGTTACTTAAGTCCTTTCCCAATGATGCTTCCAATGAACATCTTAGAGCAATTTACTAACGTTTTGTCACTTGCTCTACGTTTATTTGGTAACATTTATGCTGGTGAAGTTGTTACTGCTTTGATTGTGGGTTTTGGTACAAAAAGCTTGATTTTTGCTCCATTGGCCTTTGCCCTTAACTTGGCTTGGGTTGCTTTCTCAGTCTTTATCGGATGCATTCAAGCGTACGTATTCACAATTTTGTCATCTAAATATATCTCAGAAGAACTTCCAGAAGATGAGGATGAATCTTAAGAAAGGAATAATCAATGGAAATACTAATCAATAGTACAAGTATTGGTAATATTATTATTACTGCTGGCTCAGTGATCCTTTTGTTGGTTCTCATCAAACTTTTTGCTTGGGAACAATTGACAGGGGTCTTTACCGCTCGTGAAGAAAAAATTGCTAATGATATTGATGGTGCAGAAGCAGCACGTAAAGAAGCAGAAGCTCTTGCTGCTAAACGTCAAGAAGAGTTAGCTGGCGCTCGTACTGAGGCCACTCAAATTATTGATGATGCCAAAGAAACTGGTAAAAATCAAGAGATTAAAATCGTCGCTGAAGCACACGAAGAAGCTAGTCGCTTGAAAGCTAAAGCTAATCAAGATATCGAACAAAGTAAAGCAGAAGCTCTTTCAAGTGTTAAAGGTGATGTCGCTGATTTGACTGTCCTTTTGGCAGAAAAAATCATGACAGCTAATCTTGACAAAGAAGCTCAAAGTAATCTCATTGATAGCTATCTTGACAAGCTAGGAGATGCCTAATGGATAAAAAGACACAAGCTCTTGTTGAGCAATATGCGAAAAGTCTCGTAGAAATTGCTATTGAAAAAGACAGTTTAGCTGAACTCCAATCAGAAACAGAAGCTTTGTTGTCTGTTTTTGAAGAGACAAACTTAGCTGACTTCTTGTCAAGTTTAGTCGTTTCACGTGATGAAAAAGTAAAACTTGTTAGGTTGCTTCAAGAGTCTAGTTCAGTTTACATGAACAATTTTCTTGAGGTAATTTTACAAAACGAACGAGAAGCGTTCTTGAAAGCCATCTTAGAAGGTGTTCAAAAAGATTTTGTTATCGCAACAAATCAACACGATATCGTTGTAACAACAGCGGTAGCTTTAACTGATGAACAAAAAGAACGTATCCTAGCTTTAGTTGCTGAAAAATTCGGTGTTAAAGCTGGAAAACTCGTTGAAGACATTGACGAATCAATCCTTGGTGGATTTGTTATCAATGTTAACAATAAAGTAATTGACACAAGTATTCGTCGTCAATTGCAAGAATTTAAAATGAATTTGAAATAGAAAGTGGTGTGACTTTTGGCAATTAATGCACAAGAAATTAGCGCTTTAATTAAAAAGCAAATTGAAAACTTCCAGCCAAATTTTGACGTCACAGAAACTGGTGTTATCACTTATATCGGTGATGGTATTGCTCGTGCTCGTGGTCTTGATAATGCCATGAGTGGAGAACTTCTTGAATTTTCAAATGGTGCTTTCGGTATGGCTCAAAACCTTGAGTCAAATGACGTTGGTATCATCATTCTTGGAGATTTCTCTACAATTCGTGAAGGTGATGAAGTAAAACGTACTGGTAAAATCATGGAAGTACCAGTAGGTGAAGCTCTTATCGGTCGTGTTGTTAACCCACTTGGTCAACCAGTAGATGGTCTTGGTGATATCAAGACAACTGCTACACGTCCAGTTGAAACACCTGCACCAGGCGTTATGCAACGTAAATCAGTTTCTGAACCACTCCAAACAGGTCTTAAAGCGATTGACGCTTTGGTTCCAATTGGACGTGGTCAACGTGAATTGATCATTGGTGACCGTCAAACAGGTAAAACATCTGTTGCGATTGACGCAATTTTGAACCAAAAAGGACAAGATATGATTTGTATCTATGTTGCGATTGGTCAAAAAGAATCTACTGTTCGTACACAAGTTGAAACACTTCGTAAATACGGTGCCCTTGATTACACAATCGTTGTGACAGCCTCAGCTTCACAACCTTCTCCATTACTTTACATCGCTCCGTATGCCGGTGTTGCAATGGCAGAAGAATTTATGTATAACGGAAAACATGTATTGATCGTTTATGATGATCTATCAAAACAAGCAGTAGCTTACCGTGAACTGTCACTTCTTCTTCGTCGTCCACCAGGACGTGAAGCTTACCCAGGTGATGTCTTCTATCTTCACAGCCGCTTGCTTGAACGTTCTGCGAAAGTTTCTGATGCTCTTGGTGGTGGTTCTATTACAGCACTTCCATTTATTGAAACACAAGCTGGTGATATTTCAGCTTACATCGCAACAAACGTGATTTCTATCACTGACGGACAAATTTTCTTGCAAGAAAATCTTTTTAACTCGGGTATTCGTCCTGCGATTGATGCTGGTTCTTCAGTGTCACGTGTTGGTGGTTCAGCACAAATCAAAGCAATGAAGAAAGTTGCTGGTACCCTTCGTCTTGACTTGGCTTCTTACCGTGAACTTGAAGCCTTTACACAATTCGGTTCTGATTTGGATGCAGCAACACAAGCTAAACTTAATCGTGGACGTCGTACAGTTGAAGTGCTTAAACAACCTGTTCACAAACCACTTCCTGTTGAAAAACAAGTTGTGATTCTTTATGCACTTACTCATGGTTTCTTGGATGATGTGCCAGTTAATGACATTTTAGCATTTGAAGAAGCTTTGTATGATTACTTTGATGCACATTACGAATCAATCTTTGAAACTATCCGTACAACCAAAGATTTACCAGAAGAATCTGTCTTAGATGCAGCTATTAAAGCCTTTAAAGATCAGTCAGAATTCAAATAAGAGGGAGGTAGCATATGGCAGGCTCTCTTAGTGAAATCAAAGGGAAAATTATTTCAACTCAGAAAACAAGTCATATCACTGGTGCCATGCAAATGGTATCAGCTGCAAAATTGACCAAATCTGAGCAAGCAGCAAAAGATTTTCAAGTTTACGCTTCAAAAATTCGTCAAATCACTACTGACTTATTGAAATCAGAACTAGTTAATGGTTCAAAAAATCCAATGCTAGCCGCTCGTCCGGTTAAAAAGACTGGTTACATTGTTATCACGTCTGATAAAGGACTTGTTGGCGGATATAACTCAAAAATCTTGAAAGCAATGATGGATCTTATTGAGGAATATCACCAAGATGGTAACTATGCTATTATTGCCATCGGTGGTATTGGTGCTGATTTCTTTAAAGCTCGTGGAATGAACGTTGTCTTTGAATTGCGTGGTTTGGAAGATCAGCCATCATTTGAACAAGTTGGAAATATCATCGCAAAATCTGTTGAGATGTATAAAAACGAATTGTTCGATGAATTATATGTATGTTACAATCACCATGTGAACAGCTTGACTAGTCAAGTTCGTGTGCAACAAATGCTTCCAATTGCTGAATTGGATGCTGATGAAGCAGCAGAAGAAGGTGTCAGTGGTTTTGAATTAGAACCAAATCGTGAAATGATTTTGGAACAACTCTTACCACAATATACTGAAAGCCTTATTTATGGTGCCATTGTTGATGCTAAAACTGCTGAACATGCCGCTGGTATGACAGCTATGCAAACAGCAACTGATAATGCCAAAAACGTTATTAATGATTTGACAATTCAGTACAACCGTGCTCGTCAAGCTGCTATTACACAAGAAATCACAGAAATTGTAGCAGGTGCTAATGCACTAGAATAAAATGTGAGTGCATTTTAGCCTCATAAAAAAGGGAACGACTCCCTAAAAAATCTAAAAGGAGAAAAACATGAGCTCAGGCAAAATTGCTCAGGTTGTAGGTCCAGTTGTCGACGTTGCGTTTGCTGCTGGTGACAAACTACCTGAGATTAATAATGCATTGATTGTTTATAAAGATGGCGATAAGTCTCAAAAAATTGTGCTCGAAGTTGCTCTTGAACTTGGAGACGGTCTTGTACGTACTATCGCTATGGAATCAACTGATGGGCTTACACGTGGATTAGAAGTTTTTGATACTGGTCGTCCAATCAGTGTACCAGTTGGTAAAGAAACTTTGGGTCGTGTGTTTAACGTTCTTGGGGATACGATTGACCTTGATGAACCATTTACAGAAGACGCACCACGCGAACCAATTCACAAAAAAGCACCAGCATTTGATGAATTATCAACATCATCAGAAATCCTTGAAACAGGTATCAAAGTTATTGACCTTCTTGCCCCTTACCTAAAAGGTGGTAAAGTTGGACTTTTCGGTGGTGCCGGTGTTGGTAAAACCGTTCTTATCCAAGAATTGATTCACAACATTGCCCAAGAACACGGTGGTATCTCAGTATTTACCGGTGTTGGGGAACGTACACGTGAAGGTAATGACCTTTACTGGGAAATGAAAGAATCTGGTGTTATCGAAAAAACAGCCATGGTCTTCGGTCAAATGAATGAACCACCTGGAGCACGTATGCGTGTTGCCCTTACTGGTTTAACTATCGCGGAATACTTTCGTGATGTTGAAGGACAAGACGTGCTTCTCTTCATCGATAACATCTTCCGTTTCACTCAAGCAGGTTCTGAAGTATCAGCCCTTCTTGGTCGTATGCCATCAGCCGTTGGTTACCAACCAACATTGGCTACTGAAATGGGGCAATTGCAAGAACGTATCACATCAACTAAAAAAGGTTCTGTTACATCAATTCAAGCCATCTACGTGCCAGCCGATGACTACACCGACCCAGCGCCAGCAACAGCATTCGCTCACTTGGATTCAACAACTAACCTTGAACGTAAGTTGACTCAAATGGGTATCTACCCAGCCGTTGACCCACTTGCTTCAAGTTCACGTGCCCTTGCACCAGAAATTGTTGGTCAAGAACACTATGAAGTGGCAACAGAAGTTCAACGTGTTCTTCAACGCTACCGTGAATTGCAAGATATCATCGCAATCCTTGGTATGGATGAATTGTCAGATGAAGAAAAAACATTGGTTGGACGTGCTCGTCGTATCCAATTCTTCTTGTCACAAAACTTCAACGTTGCTGAACAATTTACAGGTATGCCTGGTTCATACGTACCAGTTGCTGAAACTGTTCGTGGCTTCAAAGAAATTTTGGAAGGTAAATACGATGATCTTCCAGAAGATGCTTTCCGTAACGTAGGTCCAATCGAGGATGTAGTTGAAAAAGCTAAGAAAATGAATTACTAATGAGGTGATACCATGACATTTATGACTGTTCAGGTAGTAACACCAGATGGTATTCGCTATGATCACCATGCTAATTTTATTTCAGTAAAAACACCGGATGGTGAGATGGGGATTTTGCCAGAACACATTAACCTCATTGCTCCGCTAACAGTTCACGAGATGAAAATTCATCGTACAGATGATCCTAATCACGTGGATTGGGTAGCTATCAACGGTGGTATTATCGAGATTAAAGATAATCTTGTGACAATTGTTGCAGATTCTGCAGAACGTGAACGCGACATCGATGTTAGCCGTGCTGAACGCGCTAAGATTCGTGCTGAACGTAAATTGGAACAAGCTCAAAGTACTCACGATAACGACGAAGTACGTCGTGCACAAGTTGCTCTTCGCCGTGCTTTGAACCGTATCAGTGTTGGTAATAAATAAAAGAAAAGGTCTGAGAATTTATCTCAGACTTTTTTGTTTTTTATTATTTTTTGATGTTTTTTTCATGAAGAAAGCTCACACTTGTGAAGTTTTTTGTTGTCAAAAATGAAATCTGATATAATAGTCCTATGGAAATTTTAAATAGTTCAGTGACTTTGATTAGTCACCTTGTTTTTATTGCAATGACCCATCAAATTCTTCGAAATTTATTTGATTGGTCAAAATTGATTAAGAATACGCCTGAGAATATTGGTCGTCTTAAAGTGTTTATTCTTTTGGTTAGTATTGCACTTGGTTATATGGTAAGTCACTTTATTTTGGAAATCATTACAGTCAGCCAGACTTTCTTCTTTGGCTTTCAATAAAAGCAATAATCGCTAAACTATGATATAATTTTGATATTATAATATAAGAATGGAGTTCATTTTGGATAAAATTATTATTGAAGGCGGTAATACACGCCTAGAAGGAGAAGTAATCATTGAAGGAGCAAAGAATGCGGTTCTTCCTCTTCTTGCAGCGACAATTTTACCGAAGGAAGGAAAGACAGTTTTAACAAATGTCCCAATCCTTTCAGATGTCTTTACGATGAATAATGTTGTCCGTGGTTTAGATATTCAAGTTAATTTTGATGAAGCAAAGAACACCATTGAAGTGGATGCTTCAGGAGATATTTTGGATATCGCCCCATATGAATATGTTAGCAAAATGCGTGCTTCAATCGTTGTTTTAGGACCAATTTTAGCGCGTAAAGGTCATGCAAAAGTATCAATGCCTGGTGGCTGCACGATTGGTAGTCGTCCAATTGACCTTCACCTTAAAGGTTTGGAAGCTATGGGGGCAAAAATCACACAAGCTGGTGGTGATATCACAGCGACTGTTGATGGGAAACTTAAAGGGACAACAATTTACATGGATTTCCCATCAGTTGGTGCAACACAAAACTTGATGATGGCAGCAACTTTGGCAGAAGGTGTGACTGTTATTGAAAATGTTGCACGTGAGCCGGAAATCGTTGATTTAGCGATGCTACTTAATAAAATGGGTGCTATCGTTAAAGGTGCTGGTACAGAGACTTTGACGATTACTGGTGTCGATAGTCTTCATGGTGCTGAACATGATGTGGTTCAAGATCGTATTGAAGCTGGAACTTTCATGGTAGCGACAGCTATGACATCGGGTAATGTTCTTGTTAAGGATGCTATCTGGGAACACAATCGTCCTTTGATTTCAAAATTGATTGAGATGGGTGTGACCGTTATTGATGAACCTGAAGGGATTCGTGTTATTGCTGATACAGCAAAATTGAAACCTGTAACGGTTAAAACTCTTCCTCACCCAGGTTTCCCAACTGATATGCAAGCGCAATTTACAGCTTTGATGGCAGTTGTCAATGGCGAATCAACAATGATTGAAACGGTCTTTGAGAATCGTTTCCAACATTTGGAAGAAATGCGCCGTATGGGCTTGCAGTCAGAAATCATGCGCGATACAGCTATGATTCATGGTGGGCTAGAGCTTCAAGGTGCTCCAGTTATGTCAACTGACCTTCGTGCTAGTGCAGCCCTTATTTTGACTGGGATGGTGGCAAAAGGAACAACAACAGTTGGTCGCTTGAATCATCTTGACCGTGGATATTACAAATTCCATGAAAAATTGGCTAAACTCGGTGCAAATATTAAACGTATAAGTGAGGCTTAAAAAATGACAAGTGGCTGGAAGTACGTAGCAAAACAGTTAGGACTAGTTCTAGTGGTTGCTCTTTTGGCTTGCTTATTTTTAGCAGTTGGATTGATGATTGGATATGCCGTCATTGGTGATGGTAAAAATCCATTCTCAATTTTATCGATTGATAAATGGCAAGCAATTATTGGTAAATTTACAGGTCAATAAGCTATTTGTATTTTAGAGCAGCTTGACGAAAATGTAGAAGTGGGATAATCGACTTTATGGTTTTGATAAAGCACGATGTTCCACTTTTTTAGTGAAAGGATTTTATGGTAAAGAAATCAAAACTGTCTAAACAGGCAAAATCATTTATTTTTTTATTAGTTTTATTGCTTAGTATTGGTGCGGGTTGGCTGACAACTTCAGATTCAAGTAATCCTGTTAATCAAGTTATTTCCTTGATTACGGGAGAATCATCTGTAAAGATTGTGTCAAATCAGTCATCTGCTAATCAAGCAACGCCAAGTCAAGAATTGGCAGATTCAGTCTTAACAGACAGCGTTAAAGCTCAGCTTGGTTCAAACTTAGAATGGAACGGCGCGGGAGCTTATTTGGTTAACGGAAATAAAACCGATTTGAATGCAAGAGTAGCCAGCAAACCTTATGCCAATAACAAAACAAAAATTGTGCAAGGTCAGACTGTTCCAACGGTCGCAAATGCTTTGTTGAGTAAGTTGACACGTCAATACAGAAGCCGTGAGGAAACTGGAAATGGGTCAACCTCTTGGACGCCAGCTGGCTGGCATCAAGCCCAAAATATCTCTGGAAGATATAGTCATGCTGTTGACCGTGGGCATTTGCTTGGCTATGCTTTAGTCGGCGGCTTAAAAGGCTTTGATGCTTCAACAAGCAATCCTGAAAATGTAGCCACTCAGACAGCTTGGGCAAATGAAGCTAGTTCAGAAGACTCAACGGGTCAGAATTACTACGAAGGTCAGGTCAGAAGAGCACTTGATCAGAATAAACGTGTTCGTTACCGAGTGACTTTGATTTATGATGGCGATAATATTCTTGCTAGCGGGACACATTTGGAAGCAAAATCATCTGACGGTAGTTTAGAGTTTAATGTTTTCATTCCAAATGTCCAAAGTGGTTTAAGCTTTGATTATTATTCAGGTAAGGTTAGTGTGAATTAAGCCGCTATATTCAACCTTGTCAAATGGCAAAAAATTTGCTAGAATGGGGTGTAAATTGAATAGTGTCTTATGAGAATAGTAACCTTATGGCAGTTTAACAGGGAATGGAAGTCGTGACTGGAAGCTTCCTAGATGAAAGTTTGGCGAATTCACTCATGTTAAAGACGATGAATTAAGGTCTGTTAGTCAGATAAAAAACGGATGGTACCGCGTGTCAACGCTCCGCTATTGGAGTGTGGCACGCTTTTTTCGTTTAAAAACATTAGGGGTTGTCCCAAGGAAGGAATTTTAATGGATTTACAAGCGCAGTTAGAAGAATTAAAATCATCTACGCAAGCTAAATTGGCTGAAATGCGTGGAAACAATGCAAAAGAACTTCAAGAATTACGTGTGCAAGTTCTTGGTAAAAAAGGATCATTGACAGAATTACTGAAAGGTTTGAAAGATCTTTCTAAAGAAATGCGTCCAGTTGTCGGAAAACAAGTTAATGAAGTACGTGACGTTTTGACAAAAGCTTTTGAAGAACAAGCTAAAATCGTTGAAGCTGCTAAAATCAAAGCGCAATTGGAATCAGAAAGTTTGGATGTGACACTTCCAGGACGTCAAGTTAACCTTGGTAACCGTCATGTCTTGACGCAAACAAGTGAAGAAATCGAAGATATTTTCCTTGGTATGGGATTCCAAGTTGTTGATGGATATGAAGTTGAATCAGATTACTACAACTTTGAACGTATGAACTTGCCAAAAGATCACCCAGCTCGTGACATGCAAGATACTTTCTACATCACTGAAGAAATCTTGCTTCGTACTCACACAAGTCCTGTGCAAGCTCGTACACTTGATAAACACGACTTTTCTAAAGGTCCATTGAAAATGATCTCACCAGGACGTGTGTTCCGTCGTGATACAGATGATGCGACACACAGCCACCAATTCCACCAAATCGAAGGTCTTGTTGTTGGTGAAAACATTTCTATGGGTGACCTTAAAGGAACTCTTGAAATGATTATCAAGAAAATGTTTGGTGAAGATCGTAAAATCCGTCTTCGTCCTTCATACTTCCCATTCACTGAACCATCAGTAGAAGTTGACGTCTCATGCTTCAAATGTGGTGGTAAAGGTTGTAACGTATGTAAGAAAACTGGTTGGATTGAAATCCTTGGTGCTGGTATGGTACACCCTCGTGTTCTTGAAATGTCTGGTGTAGACTCAGAAAAATATTCTGGATTTGCTTTTGGTCTTGGTCAAGAACGTATTGCGATGCTTCGTTACGGTATCAATGATATTCGTGGTTTCTATCAAGGCGATGTCCGTTTCTCAGATCAATTTAAATAATTGATTAGCAAGAAAAAGAATCGGAGGTCATCATGGCAGAAATCAAAGTTGAAAAAGTGACCTTGGATAAGTTAGAGGCGCTGCAAAAGCTTAGCATCGATACTTTCCGTGAAACCTTTGGTTTTGATAATACCGAAGAAGAACTTCAACAATTTTTCGATGAGAATTATACTTTAGCGCAACTTGAAAAAGATGTGACAGATAAAGAATCTGATGTTCGATTTGTCAAAGTTGATGGGCGCGAGGTTGGTTTTATGAAAGTAAACTGGGGCGCAGCACAGACTGAGCATGAGTTGGAAAATGCTTTTGAAATTCAACGTATCTACATTCTTAGTGAATGTCAGGGATTTGGCTTAGGTAAGAAATTATTTGAGCTGGCGCTTGATATGGCTAAGGCAGGTGAATTTGATTGGGCTTGGTTAGGTGTCTGGGAAGGCAATATCAAAGCTCAAGGTTTCTACCATAAATACGGATTTGAAAAATTTTCAGAGCACTTATTTAAAGTTGGCGATAAAGTAGACACAGATTGGCTTATGCGAAAAGCCTTAAAAGAATAAGAGTAGAAAGGGATAAAGAAGCTTACCTGTCAAACGTATTTTGACTGCGAAAAGCTTTTAACACATATTATGTTAGTAAGTTATAAATGGTTAAAAGAGCTTGTTGATGTTGATGTTACAACACATGAGCTTTCTGAAAAAATGTCAACAACAGGGATTGAGGTTGAAGGAGTTTCATCACCATCTGAAGGATTGACAAAATTGGTTGTTGGTCACGTTGTATCTTGTGAAGATGTTCCTGAAACACACTTGCACCTTTGCCAAGTAGATACTGGTGATGATGAATTGCGCCAAATCGTTTGTGGTGCTCCAAACGTTACTGCAGGTATCAAAGTTATCGTAGCTGTACCAGGCGCACGTATTGCTGACAACTACAAAATCAAAAAAGGTAAAATCCGTGGTATGGAATCACTTGGTATGATTTGCTCACTCCAAGAGCTTGGTTTGCCAGAATCAATCATTCCAAAAGAATTTTCAGACGGTATTCAAATCTTGCCAGAAGATGCTAAACCAGGTGACAGCATTTTCCCATATCTTGATTTGGATGATGAAATCGTTGAATTGTCAATCACACCAAACCGTGCAGATGCCCTTTCAATGCGTGGGGTTGCACATGAAGTAGCTGCTATCTACGGAAAAGAAGTTCACTTCCCAGAAAAAGAACTCAAAGAAGTTTCTAAAGCTGCAAAAGACGTTATCGATGTTGCTATCGAGTCTGACAAAGTCTTGACTTACAAAGCACGTGTCGTTGAAAACGTGACTGTTAAACCAAGTCCACAATGGTTGCAAAACCTTTTGATGAACGCTGGTATTCGTCCAATCAACAATGTTGTCGACGTGACAAACTACGTGCTATTGTACTTCGGTCAACCAATGCATGCTTTTGATTTGAATAAATTTGAAGACAATAAAATCGTCGCTCGCAATGCGCGTGCTGGTGAAAAATTGGTCACTCTTGATGGCGAAGAACGTGAATTGATAGAAGAAGACCTTGTTATCACAGTTGCTGACAAACCAGTTGCTCTTGCTGGTGTGATGGGTGGTCAAGCTACTGAAATCGACAACGATTCTAAAAACGTTGTTCTTGAAGCTGCTGTCTTTGATGGTACAGCCATCCGCCGTACTGGATCTCGTTTGAATCTTCGTTCTGAAAGCTCAGCTCGTTTTGAAAAAGGTATCAACTACGCTACTGTCGACGAAGCTCTTGATTTTGCAGCAGCAATGCTTACAGAATTAGCTGAAGGTGAAGTTCTTTCTGGTCGTGTGGAAGCTGGTTCTGTACCAACTGAAGATGTTGAAGTATCAACAACCCTTGACTACGTAAACGTTCGTTTGGGAACTGAATTGACATATGCTGATATTGAAGATGTCTTTGCAAAACTTGGTTTTGGTTTGTCAGGAAATGCTGATAAATTCACAGTTTCAGTACCACGTCGTCGTTGGGATATTGCTATCCAAGCTGACTTGGTTGAAGAAATTGCTCGTATTTACGGTTACGAAAACCTTCCAACAACACTTCCAGAAGCTGCTGGTACTGCAGGTGAATTGACAGCAACACAAAAATTGCGTCGTAAAATGCGTTCAATCGCTGAAGGTGCTGGATTGACTGAAATCGCCTCATACGCTTTAACAACACCTGAAAAAGCTACTGAATTCACGTTGCAACCAAGCAATTTAACTGAATTGATGTGGCCAATGTCAGTAGAACGTTCAGTTCTTCGTCAAAATGTTGTTTCTGGTATGCTTGATACTATTGCCTACAACGTTGCTCGTAAAAACAGTAACTTAGCAATTTACGAAATCGGTAAAGTCTTCGAACAAAAAGGTAATCCAAAAGAAGAATTACCAAACGAAATCAGCACATTTGCCTTTGCTATCTCTGGTTTAGTTGCTGAAAAAGATTTCCAAACAAAAGCAATTCCAGTTGATTTCTTCTATGCTAAAGGTATCGTTGAAGCTATCTTTAACAAACTTGATTTGACAGTTGAATATGTTGCTGAAAAAGGTCTTGAAAGCATGCATCCAGGTCGTACAGCAAGCATCTACTTGGATGGTCAGTTAGTTGGTTTTGTTGGTCAAATCCACCCACAAACAGCTAAAAACTACAACGTTCCAGAAACTTACGTAGCTGAATTAAACTTGGATATTATTGAAGCTGCTCTTCAAGCTGATAAAGCGTTTGTTGAAATCACTAAATTCCCAGCGGTTTCTCGTGATATTGCTTTGCTATTGCCAGCAACTACTACTCACAAAGAAATCGTTGCTGCTATTGAATCAGCTAAAGTGAAACGTTTAACTGATATCAAGCTCTTTGACGTCTATGCTGGTGCAAATATTGCTGAAGGTATGAAATCAATGGCTTACAGCCTTACTTTCCAAAATCCAAACGACAACTTGACTGATGAAGAAGTTACTAAATACATGGATAAAATCACTAAAGTCCTTGTTGAACAACTCGGAGCAGAAGTTCGTTAGTCATTTGAGACAATATTAGGCTATTTGGGTTAATATATAGATAAACCACCGCTACGAAAGTAGTGGTGGTTTCTTGTTTATCAAAAAGCCAAACTGATAGCAGAATTTGGTATAATAGGATTATCTAGTGATATGACGAAGGATTATTATGAAATTATTATATACAGATATTCAGTTTGATATGACTGAAATTTTGGCAAGAAAAGCGATGGAAGAGGCTAAAGCTGGTAAGCGTGTTTTCTACATCGCTCCAAACTCTTTGTCTTTTGAAAAGGAAAGGGCGGTTCTGGAACTTTTACCTGACCACGCGTCTTTTGCCATTACCATTACGCGTTTTGCTCAAATGGCACGCTATTTTGTCTTAAATGAGCCTCAGACCAAAGAAACGATTGATGATAATGGATTAGCTATGATTTTTTATCGTGCGCTGTCTCATTTTTCGGATACGGATTTGAAAGTTTTTGGGCGTTTAAAGCAAGATACGAATTTCATCAAGCAATTGGTTGATTTGTATAAGGAATTAAAAACGGCTAACATGACCGTGCTCGACTTGACAGAATTGCATACGGCTGAGAAGCAAGAAGATTTGGTGAAAATATTTTTGGCGGTTAATGATATTTTGTTAGCCAATCAGTATGACAATCAGTCAAAAATTGCATTTTTTACTAAGCAGGTAGCATCGGGTCATTTGGATGATGCGCTTGAAAATGTTGTTTTGGTTATCGATGGTTTTACACGTTTTTCAGCAGAAGAGGAAGATTTGGTCAGCCTTTTAGAAGAGAAATGTGCTCAAGTGATTATCGGAACTTACAGTAGTCAAAAGGCTTATAAGGCGACATTTTCAACTGGGAATGTCTATCAGGCAAGTTTGAATTTTTTACGTTCTTTGGCAGCTAAATTTCAAACACAGCCAGAATATGTTGAGAGCTCTCAAAAATCTCAAGAAGCATTTGCTAAGTTGTCAAAACTCTTTGAAGCTAAGCACGACTTTACAACATCAGATATCACCTTAACGCCAGATGATAAGAAACATTATGCTATCTGGGATGTTATTAATCAAAAAGAAGAAGTTGAGCATGTAGCAAAGGCTATTCGTCATAAACTTCACCAAGGCTATCGCTATAAAGATATTTTGGTGCTTTTGGGTGATGTGGATAGCTATCGTCTGCAAATCGGCAAAATTTTTGATAAATATGAAATTCCCTATTATTTTGGAAAAGCAGAGTCGATGAGCGATCATCCTTTGGTGCATTTTATTGATTCCTTGGAGCGCGTGAAACGTTATCGTTTTCGTATGGAAGATGTGGTTAATCTTTTGAAAACAGGACTTTATGGTTCCTTCACTCAAGATGATTTAGACCTTTTTGAGCAATATCTGATTTACGCTGATATTAAAGGACAAAGTAAATTTGGTAAGGAGTTCACGATTGCTTACAAGGGTGAAGAACACTTAGCTTATATTAATTGCATGCGCGAGCAAATCATGGCGCCTTTGCTAGCTTTATTTAAGGCACAAAAGCAGTTTGGCTCAAGCCTGCTTGAAAAATTGATGACTTTCTTAAGTGCTATTTCTTTGCCTGAGAATTTAGAGCGTATGGTAGCTACCTTCTCAGAAAATGACCAGGAAAAGCACGAGCAAGTTTGGCGAACATTTACTGGCATTCTCGAGCAATTTCAAACGATTTTTGGACAAGAAAAATTGTCTTTGGATGAATTTTTAGCTCTTTTAAGAAGCGGTATGTTGGCTGCCCAGTACCGCGTAGTGCCAGCAAGTGTTGATGTGGTTTCTGTAAAATCTTATGATTTGGTTGAGCCACATACCAATAAATTTGTCTTTGCACTTGGTATGACGCAGTCGCATTTCCCAAAGATTGCGCAAAATCGTAGCTTGATTTCAGATGAAGAACGTGCCAAGGTTAATGAGACAACAGCTGACAATCAACGTTTTGATGTGATTAGTCGTGAAAATATTAAGAAAAATCATTTTGCTGCTTTGTCATTGTTTAATTCAGCGACGGAAGAATTGGTGCTCAGTTTGCCACAAATTGCTAACGAGTCAGAAGATAAGGAATCTTCTTATCTTGCGGAATTAGCTAGCTTTGGTGTGCCTGTTTTGGTTAAGGGACGAAATCGTTTGTCGACAGATGCTGAAGACATTGGGAATTATAAAGCGCTCTTATCTCGTGTGATTGAGGTTAATCGCTTAGCTATTGAAGAAGAACGCGAGCTTAGCAAAGAAGAGCAGACCTTCTGGTCAGTAGCTGTACGTTATCTTCGTAAAAAACTGGTAAATGACGGTATTGAATTGCCACTTATTAAGGACAATATGCAGACCAAGCCAGTTTCTGATGAAGTGATTGAGACGCGTTTTCCAAGTGATGAGCCGATTAATTTATCTTCATCAGCGGTGACAACTTTCTATAACAATCAGTACAAATATTTCTTACAGTATGTGCTTGGTTTACAAGAGGTTGAAACCATTCACCCTGACGCTAGAAATCACGGAACATACCTTCATCGTGTCTTTGAATTGGTCATGAAAGATGCTTCTAACCAGCCGTTTGACAATAAATTAGATCGAGCTATTCAAACAACCAACGCCGAAGATGCTTTCAAATTTATCTACGAAGAAGACGAGGAAAGCCGCTACTCATTGACAGTCTTAGAAGATATTGCTAGAAGCACGGCAACCATTTTACGTCAGGATACTCAGATCCAGGTGGAAAATGAAGAAGAACCTTTTGAATTAATGCTTGCCAATGCAGTTCGTATTCGAGGCATTATTGACCGTGTGGATCGTTTGTCAGATGGAAGTCTTGGGGTGGTTGATTACAAATCAAGTAACAATACCTTTGATATTCAAAAATTCTACAATGGTCTTAATCCGCAATTGGTGACTTATATGCAAGCACTTCGCGATAAAAAAATTAAAAGTGAATCAGATAAGATTTTTGGAGCCATGTACCTTCACATGCAAGAGCCAAAAGTAGATTTGTCATCGGTAGCTACTACAGAGAAAATTTTGGAGAATTTGTCTAAAGAACTTCGCTATCGTGGCTTGTTCTTAGAAGATGAAAAAGGCTATTTATCAAATGGAAATTATCATCTTAATGATTCTGTTTACACGCAAGAAGAGTTAGATATTTTACTAGCTTATAATCAAAAATTATTCCTTCAAGCAGCTGAGCAAATTAAACAAGGATACTTTTTGATTAATCCTTACAGTGAGGATGGTAAGACGGTTAAGGGTGACCAATTAAAAGCTATCACACGCTTTGAAGCGGATCGCCACATGCCATACGCACGCAAGTGGTTTAAATTACCAAGAAAAGATAGACGTCAAGGCTTTTTGAGCCTGATGCAAGAAGAGGAGGAAAAAGATGACCTTTAAACCATTTTTAACGGCTGAAGCGATTTCTTCTCTACAGCAAAAAGAGGCTCAGTCATCAAAAGCGCAAAAACGAACACCTGAACAAATTGAAGCCATTTATAGCTATGGCAACAATATTTTGGTATCAGCGTCGGCTGGTTCTGGGAAAACTTTCGTCATGGTTGAGCGCATTATTGATAAAATTTTGCGTGGGATTACTGTTGACCAGCTCTTTATTTCGACCTTTACAGTTAAAGCAGCGGGAGAATTAAAAGAACGTCTTGAGAAAAAAATCAGCCAAGCTTTGCAACAAGCGACGCATAATGATTTAAAAACCTATCTTAATGAGCAGCTGCTAGCTCTGCAGACTGCTGATATTGGAACCATGGATGCCTTTACGCAAAAGTTGGTTAACCAATACGGCTACACATTAGGAATTTCACCGACTTTTCGCATTATGACGGACAAGAGCGAACAAGATCTTGTCAAGAATGACGTTTTTGCAGATCTTTTTGCAGATTACATGACGGGGCAAAAGCAAGACATTTTCCGCAAATTAGTTCGTAATTTTTCTGGCAATCGTAAAGATACCACAGCTTTTAGAGGAATTGTTTACAAAATCTATGATTTCAGTCAAGCAACGGATAATCCTAAGAAATGGCTGGCTGAGGTTTTCTTGAAAGGTGCTAGAATCTATACTGATTTTTCCGCCATTCCCGACCAAGAAGTTGTGGATTTTCTAGCTTGCATGCATGAGACAGCTAATCAATTACAAGATGTGACGGATTTAGAAGATTACAAGCAAAAAACAGCTAAGGGGACGCCTACAGCGGCTTATAAAAAGCATTTGAACATGATTGAGCATTTGCATGAGTGGGCTTTGCATTTTGAGACGCTTTACGGTCGTGATGGACTTGGTCGTTTGGCGACAGATGTGGCTGACTTGATTCCATCTAGTCCAGCTGTGACAGTTGCAGGGGTAAAATATCCAATTTTCAAGACTCTCCAAGGTCGTTTGGCTGGTCTGAAACACTTAGAAACTATCTTCAAATACCAATCGGAAAGTCTGCCTTTGTTAGAACTTTTACAAGCGTTTATGCAGGATTTCTCTGAACAATATTTGCAAGCTAAAATCCAAGAAAATGCTTTTGAGTTTTCGGATATCGCTCATTTTGCTATCCAGATTTTGGAAGAAAATCCAGATATTCGTGAGCTCTACCAAGATAAATACCACGAAGTCATGGTCGATGAGTACCAAGATAACAATCACACGCAAGAACGCATGCTTGAATTATTGTCAAATGGTCATAATCGATTCATGGTGGGAGATATCAAGCAATCTATCTATCGTTTTCGTCAGGCTGATCCGCAGATTTTTAACCAAAAATTCAAGGATTTTCAAGAGCATCCAGAACATGGAAAATTAATTCTGCTAAAAGAAAACTTCCGTAGTCAGTCAGAAGTCTTGGATACGACAAATAGTGTCTTTACGCATTTGATGGACGAGTCTGTTGGGGAAATTTTGTATGATGGCATGCACCAGTTAGTAGCAGGCAGTCCCGCACAAAAAGAAGCTCATCCAGAAAATAAAACACAAGTCCTTATTTACGATACTGATGATGGTGGTGAACTTGCAAGTAGTCCAGAAGAGGAGCAAATCAATCCAAACGAGGTTAAGCTGGTAGCTAAAGAAATTATTCGCCTGCATAACGAAGAAGGTGTTGCCTTTGAAGACATCACGTTGCTAGTTTCATCACGTACGCGTAATGATGGTATTTTGCAGACTTTTGAACATTATGGTATTCCTTTGGTGACGGATGGCGGTGAGCAAAATTACCTAAAATCTGTTGAAGTTATGGTGATGCTAGATACCCTTCGAGCTCTGGATAATCCGCTTAATGATTATGCTTTGGTAGCTCTGATGCGTTCACCAATGTTTTCTTTTAACGAAGATGATCTTGCTCGTCTTGCTCTTCAAACAAGCAAGGATGAGACCAGAGCCAATCTTTACCAAAAACTAGGACATGCTTTGGCTAATCAAGGTCAGCATGCAGAATTGGTCACACCAGTTTTACGTGAAAAATTAAAAGATTTTATGACTTGCTTTAGCAAGTGGCGTGATTTTGCCAAATGGCATTCGCTTTATGATTTGATTTGGAAGATTTACAATGAGCGCTTTTATTATGATTACGTGGGCAATCTCCCCCGTGCCGAGCAGCGCCAAGCCAATCTTTACGCCCTTGCACTTCGTGCTAATAATTTTGAAAAGACTGGCTTTAAAGGCTTATCACGCTTTATTCGCATGATTGATCGCGTCTTAGAAAGTGAAAATGATTTGGCTGACGTTGAAGTGGCCCTTCCAAAACATGCTGTGAATTTGATGACTATCCATAAGAGTAAAGGACTTGAATTCAAGTATGTCTTTATTTTGAACATTGATAAGAAATTCAGTATTCAAGACATGATGTCACCCTTGATTTTGTCACGTCAAAATGGAGCTGGTATCAAATATTTGGCTGACATGCGAGAAGAGTTAGATACGGATGTTTTTCCAACCGTTAAAGTCAGCATGGATACTTTGCCTTATCAGCTTAATAAACGTGAACTGCGCCTAGCAACCTTGTCTGAACAAATGCGTTTGTTCTATGTTGCCATGACCCGTGCTGAGAAGAAATTGTATTTAGTCGGAAAAGCAAGTTCTGAAAAATTGGTTGATAAATACAGCGGTAAGTCAGAAAATAATCATCTTCCAGTTGCAGAACGTGAAGCTTTCATGACTTTCCAAGATTGGATGTTGGCCATTCATGAAGCTTATAAGGACTTACCATTTAAGGTTGAATTTGTCACAGATGAAGATCTGACAGAAGAGAAAATCGGTCAGATTGAAGTCAAATCAGCTATTAAACCTGATGATTTGTCAAATAACCGCCAGTCAGAAAATATTGCAGAAGCTTTGGAGAGACTTGAGGCAGTTGCAGAGTTGAATACCAAATATCAATCAGCCATTAACCTGCCAAGCTTAAGAACACCTAGTCAGGTTAAGAAACTTTATGAGCTTGTTATGGATACTGATGGTGTTGATGTGATGGCTAAGAAGGACCAAGTAAAACCAAGCTTTGCCTTACCTGATTTTTCGAAAAAAGCCAAGGTTGAAGCAACAGCGATTGGTTCTGCCATGCACGAGCTCATGCAGCGCATTTCCTTGTCTCAAAAAGTGACACTAGAGGATATTTCAAAAGCTCTAACACAAGTGTCTGCTAAAGATGAAGTTAAAGCGCGCATTCATCTAGAAAATGTTTTGGATTTCTTTGAAAATTCAGCTCTTGGACAATTGATTCAGCAAAATACTGACAAAATCTACCGCGAAGCTCCATTTGCTATGCTAAAAGAAGACCCTGAGAGCAAAGAAAAATTTGTTGTTCGTGGGATTGTCGATGCTTATCTTATTTTAGAGGATCGTTTGGTTCTTTTAGATTACAAGACTGATAAATACACAAACAGCGAGGAAATCAAAGACCGATACCAAGGTCAAATGGCACTTTATGCCGAAGCACTCAGCAAGTCATATCATATTGATCAAGTTGATAAATACCTTGTTTTACTTGGTGGAGAGTGTCTGGAAGTAGTTAAACTTTAAAAGTAATTAAAAAAACGACCGTTTAGCATAAAGCTTGCGGCCGTTTTTGGTATAGTATATTGTATATTGAAAAAATAAAGGCGAGTTGATTGGATTAACTCCAGAATTTAGCGGCGATGTCTTGACCTTGCTTAATTTTAACCCATTGTTGTGGGATAGCAAGTTCATTTCCTGAATCACATGAAGCAAAACCACATTGGTGAGAAAGGAAAAGACGGTCTTTAGGGATGATTTGGCTAGCTTCTTCAAGCATTTTAAGCGCACGTTCTTCATCGTCAAGATCAGTTGTTTTACTTGAAAGAAGTCCAAGAACGACTTCAGCATCTGAGTCTTTCAAGCTTTCAAGAGCTTTAAGGTCACCAGCCACTTCGCTATCCCATTCAAGGAAGAAACGGTCATAGTGTTGATCTTTCAAGAATTTTGTTGCGATAGCTTCGTAAGTACCACCAGCAGCAGAACGACTTTCGTAGTTACCACGGCAGTTGTGAGTCCAAACTTGCAAACCAAGCTCATGACCGTAGTCCGCAACATCGTTATTTACTGCGATGAATTCATCAGCAAGATTGGCAAGAGCGCTGTTCCCTTGAGCAAAGAAACCAGTTGGGTTTGTTTCATCGAAAAGTTCCCAGAGGCAGTCGTCAAATTGAATGATTTCTCCGCCAGCTTCTTTGTATTCTTTCAAGAATTCTTTATAGGCATTTGTAAGACCAGCTTTTAGTTCTTCTTTAGTTTTGTAAACTTGGTCTTCGCCAACTAATTGATTAAAGACTGTGAATTCTGTGTAGGCGTGGGCAGGTCCCCAGATTGTTAGTTTTGTGTCAGTTTCACCAGCTTCTTCTTTAAGAAGTTTGTAAATATCTAGAAAGTGGTGATTTTTGCCAGAAAGTGGTTCTGTGATACGGATACCAATATCCTTACGTGTTTCAAAATGACCGCCATCATGGTCTTGGAAAGTGTATCCGTGGTCAGCGATGTAACGTTCAATACCTTTTAAGCCCCAAACGAAATCAAGGTGCCACATAGATTTTGAGTATTCACCGTCAGTTAGGACATCGATACCTGCCGCTTTTTCTTCAGCGATAACTTTTCTTATATCAGCTGTTTCTGTTTCTTTGTAGCCTTCGAATGCATCGTAGAAAGGATATTTGATATCATCACGATGCTCGATTGCGATTTTGTATTCGCGTAAATCTGCTGGTCGTAAAAGTGAACCAACTAGTTGAAATCTTGATTTAGCCATTTTCTATACCTCGTTTATTTTTTTGTGATTCCTATTTTAGCTGAGCTTTTCAGTTTTGAAAAATAGTTATTTATATGGGATAATGTATAGTTATAAACTATAACTGAAAAAATATGTTTTTCTATAAAAATGACAGAAAATTTGGTAAAATAAGAAAAGACTGACAATTTTTATAGGAGATTTATGATGGATATTTGGGAGAAACTGTACGAAGCGGCAAAAAATGACTATAATCCACATTATGTGACGCCTTTTATTTATTCAAATCATGTTGTTGCAGCAATTGAAGCAGAAGATGGACAGATTTTCACAGGCTACTGTTTTGAAGCTACGTCTGGTGTATTTCATCTTTGTGCGGAACGAGCTGCATCATTTAATATGTTCCAGCAATCTGGTCAAACGACTATAAAGCGTATCATTGCCTTTCGTGATAAAGCGCCAAATGGTGGTGGTTCAGGTATGCCTTGTGGTGCCTGCCGTGAATTTTTGATGCAATTGTCACCTAAAAATAAAGATTTGGAATTTATGATTGACTATGACAAGCGTGAAACCATTACACTTGGTGAGTTGATGCCAAATTGGTGGGGAGAAGAGCGCATGGCAGCTGGTATTGAGGATTTAGATTAGTCACAAGTAAAGATAAACGAGGTAGAGGATGCGAGATAATCATTTACACACACATTTTTCATATGATTCAGAGACTCAGTTTGAAGATTATTTAACTCATTATGATGGTGATATTGTGACAACAGAGCACTATGATTTGTCAAATCCTTATACTAAGCAAGATAATGTGCCGGATTATGACGCTTATTCGCGTGAAATAGCTGAGCTTAATCGAAAATATGGCAATCGTATCAAAAAAGGAATTGAAATTGGCTATTATGAGCCACGTGAAGATGATATTATTGCTTATTTAGCAGATAAGAACTATGACTTAAAATTGTTATCAGTTCACCATAATGGGACAAATGATTACCTTGATGATGAAGTGGTAGATATGGAAAAAGCGGAGATTATTCAAGAATATCTGGATAAGTTAGAGTATGCTATTGGGCGCGTGGATGCGGATGTTTTAGCACATTTTGATTATGGCTTTCGAATTTTTGATATGACAGTAGAGGATTTAAAAGTTTATGAACCTCAATTAAAGCGTATCTTCCAAAAAATGATTGACCATGATTTAGCTTTTGAGTTAAATAGTAAATCCATGTATTTGTATGGCAAAGAAGAGCTTTATCGATATGCACTAAGTCTAGTAAAAGAACTTGGTTGCCATAAATATTCCATTGGTTCAGATGGACACAAATTAGAACATTTTCGTTTGGCATTTGATAAGATTCAAGCATTATTGGATGAATTTAGTATTGAAGATTGGGAGATTTTGTAAAAAGACACATAAAAAAGCTATGAGCAACAGGCTCAGAGCTTTTAGTTTGTTCAGCAATTAGTGAGAAATACGTTTACGTGCTGCTTTTTTACGATTTTCTTGAATGAAAGCAGCTTTTTCCTCTTCAGGTTCAATAATTTTTTTCTTAACTGCAAAGATAGCACCAGCAACTGTAGCTGCAGTGGCTACCACACCAGTAGCAATACCTTTAGCAAATGCGAATTTTTTAGCCATAATAATTCTCCTCCTTACTGATAAGAACAGGGAGTATAAAGAGTTCTTTATACTCTTTTGTAGCAGTAGGATTGGTTTTCTTGTCCTACCATCTTATGTTATAATAAGGGTAACAAAAATTGCCTAAAAGTTCAAGTGAAAACGTTATATTTACTAAAAAATCAGGCTTAGGACGGATAAGAAAAAAATGTCAAAAAAAATAAAACTGCTAGCGGTAGTTGGGCCGACTGCTGTTGGAAAAACAGCACTGGGAATTGAGCTAGCAAAACAGTTCAATGGAGAAATTATCAGTGGTGATAGTCAGCAAGTCTATCGTCAATTAGATATTGGAACGGCAAAAGCAACTCCTGAAGAACAAGCTGAAGCAGTGCATCATTTGATTGATGTGCGCAATATTGATGAGACTTACTCGGTTTATGATTTTGTTCAGGAAGCTAGCGCAGCCATTTCAGATATTGTTAGTCGAGGCAAACTTCCGATTATCGTCGGAGGAACAGGACTTTATCTTCAAAGCTTACTAGAAGGTTACCATCTGGGTGGCCAAGTAGATCAGGAAAAGGTCCTTGCTTATCGAAAAGAGCTTGACCTTTTATCAGACGACGAGCTTTTTGGAAAAATAGCAGAGCAAAAAATTGAAATTCCTCAGATTAATCGACGTCGAGCTATTCGAGCACTTGAGTTAGCTAAATTTGGAAAAGGTTTAGAAAACAAAGAAACAGATTATGATGCTTACTTAATTGGCCTAAATGACGATCGTCAAGTTCTATATGACCGCATTAATTATCGCGTTGATCTCATGGTTGAAAATGGGGTTTTGAATGAGGCAAAATGGCTCTATGACAATTATCGTGAGGTCCAAGCAGCACGAGCTATTGGCTACAAAGAACTTTTCCCCTACTTTTCAGGAGAAGATTCTCTTGAAAACTGTGTTGAAAAATTAAAACAAAACACACGACGCTTTGCCAAACGCCAGTTAACTTGGTTTAGAAATCGAATGACAGTTCAGTTTTATAATGTTTCTGAAACAGATTTTAAAACAAAAGTTGCAGAAGATGTTGACCGTTTCTTAAATGATAATAAAGTGTAAGGTAGAGCAAAAACTCCTTTACCCTCTTCGAATAAAATTTATGTTATAAAATTTATCGTTTTTTCATAACGGATTTAACCGCATTTTAACTACTGTTTTATAGCATTTTAAATTATAACTTTCAAAAAATAATCGGTATTTTTAGGCAGGATTAGGTATAGTGGCGGGGAATAAGACGGGGATTTTTTACTTGATTGCTCGCAAGAATGAATCAGTAACTTCACTTGCGACTTCGTCTTGAATATGTGTGTATTTTTGAGTCATATAAGATGTTGAATGGCCTAACGCAGCTGCCATATGTTCAACTGGTACACCAGCGATTTGACCTTGTGTAGCGAAGAAGTGGCGCATCATGTGAGGTGAAACGTGAATACCGATTGCTTTACTGACCTTTTGAAAAATGACGCTAATGCGCGTGTACACGACTGGTTTTCCAAATAGCCTTTTGCACTTTGAACCATCATCGATAAAAAGAAAGCTTTCCTTGTTTAGTATAATGCCAGCCTTTTTAGCGATGTGCTTGGTTTCCTTGATGGCTAAATCTAACAAAGCCGTGGTTTCCTTATCAACAAACACATATCGTTCAGATTGTTTAGTTTTCATTTTTCCGCCACTTGGACGTCCTTTTGTACGGCTTTCGTTCAAAAAGATACGATAGCGACCATCTACTAGCTTCAATGAGCTAAATTTGATCCCCAAAACTTCGCTGACACGTAGTCCAAAATAAGTAAGTCTAACCATCGTGTAATCATAAGTACTTAGCACCTTTTTTGCACATCCATCCCAATTTTGAAATTTTTCGACAGATAATCGTTTATCTCTCTGATTAATACTGCTGTCACCTACATAAATTTTTAGAATAGGGTTTTTATCGATGTAACCATTGACCTCCGCATCTGTAAGCATTGCTTCAAGAATGGCACTTGTTTGAACGACAGTTGTTCGTGAGTATTTTTTAAGCATTTTTGCTATAAAAACTTCATACTCTTGTCTATTAATGTCAACTAATCTAGTTTGGCCATATCTTTTCTCAAAGTGTACTTTAAAGAGGTTGTTTTTGTTTCTAATCGTGTCTGGCGCCCACCGACCCGTTTTAATACGGTTTTCGCTGTATATTTCCCAATAATCGTTGACTGTCATGTTTTTCTTCGGGTCATACTCGTTATTTGCTATTTTGTTTTCGATTTCAGCAAGTGCTTGTCTAGCTTCAGCAAGTGTTTTCAGCCCGCTGGCGCTAGCCTCTTTTTTCTTACCATTTAGCTTAAAATTTCGGCGAACGTAGTAGCGTTTGCCTTTTTTAGTTTCATATGTGTATATATTTGGATATTTTGTCTTATTGTATTTCATTTTTTTCTCCTTGTTAAAAATTTAGCTTCTGGACAAGGCTTTTTTTAACTTAGAGAACTTTGACAATCACCCCCTTAAAATGATAGAATAGGTACAAGAAAAGCGCCCGTTTAATGGCTGTTTTCTTGTATACTTTCTTTCCCCATGTTCAAAGTTTGGCGACCACGAACATGGGGATTTTTTTGTTTTTAAAATAAACCTAAAATCTTTCCTAAAATAAACAAAAACGGTAGTCCGAATATTGCACATCCTAAAGAGCTTAGTGCATTTCCACCTTCTTTTAATCCGTCACCGACAGTGTTCATTCCAGAGCCTATACTATTGAATGTGTTAGCAACTTTTGTAGCGGTGGAATTTTCAATTTGTGATTCATAGTTGTAAAATAATTGCTTAACATCATCACTATTGTATTTTGTCTGACATTTAGGACATTGAATAGTGTGGAAAGTCAAGATAATTGTTTCTTTGCAATTTGGGCATTGATATTTTAATTTTGTATTTTCTAAATCCATTTTCTCTTCTCTATATTTTTGTATTTTTCCGTAAAATGAACGATAAAATTAAATAGTTATCAGTTTGATAAAATCATTTTCAGTTAATATTTCAATCCGCTGTCCGCTTTCTAAAAGTGAGACAGCTTTTTTCATTTTTGCGCTGTATCCATCTTCGCCAACGACTTTGAAATCTTGTTCACCAACAACTAAACAGTTAGTTTTACGAGTAACGTTTTTTTCAACATTAGCTCCGTGAGACATAACTATATGACTAGCTTCTGCTCGTGTATAATAAAGTAGTTTTCCAGTAAACGTAAAAGTATAATCACTTAACTCGTTATCTTTCACAACAATATTGTTGTATCCGTTTTTGGCAATATATAGTGTATTGTTATTGTCAAGTTTAGTCAATTCATTAAAAATAAATCCTGCAGCTATTGCATCCGATAAAGCTTGGTGGTGTTCCAATTCAATATTGAAATAATTCGATAGGTAACTTAACTTATAGCTTATAAGGTTCGGAAGCAGTCTTTTTGCAAGTTTATATGTACATACGTAATTAAACTCGTCTTGCTTTAAATTATACTTTTTGTAAACAGCATTAATTACACCTATATCAAAACTAGCAGAATGAGCGATAATAGTATTGTTGTCTATAAACTCAATGATTTTTGGAAGTATTTCAGGAAAGGACGGAGAGTTAATGACATCTTCCGGTTTAATACCATGAATAGAAATATTGATTTTATTAAATTCGTCCTGTGGGTTAATGGGGGAGTAGAATGTTTCTATCAATTTTCCATCCACGAATTTAGCTAATCCGATTGAACAAATAGAGTTGCGTTTAGAATTAGCTGTCTCAACATCTAATGCTACATAGTTCTTCAATTTCATAGAATGCCTTTCTAATTAAATTGCGTCTATAAGATTTTGAAATTCTTCTTTTACCATGATTTCGTCAGCAAGTGATGTCAATTCGTACTTTTCCATGAATTGAGCGTAATTAAAGTCTTCGATATTATCCCAATAAGACAATTCATCTTTTAGCAGATGATGAATCATACACCTATCGGCTTGCAATTCAGCTTTTTCTTTATTGAATTTATAATAACTTGCTGTATGTTCTTTATGACCGAATTCATGATAAATAACTTTATCTTTATGAATTCCTTCGAGTTTTGAATTAATAGCGATAGCATTAAAGAGTGGATTATAAAAACCATCCCTCTCAATCACATCCCCCTCAAAATAGCATATTGGTATTCCGTGTGATTTACACAATTCCTCTGCTGACATAATATTATCCTACTTTTTCATTTTTAGTTGAGCTTCAAAGACGTCTGCTAGATAATTAATTTCATCTTCTGTCAATGGTTTACCATCAAAAGCCATAGAGCCAGCAACGGCTTTTTTTAAATCAACGGTAGCATCATCGTTGTCAGAAGCTATTCTGGGATTATCCGTACGCCCCAATAAATAATCAGTGGATACATTAAAGTAGTCAGCAATTTCTTGCAGGCGGTCAGATTTTGGGTTCCCTTTTTTAAGGCTATACAGATAATTTGTACTATATCCCAATCGTTCTTCAAGAGTATTTAAAGATATACCTTGTTTATCAGCTAATTCTTTGATTTTGTCAAATGCTAAAATCATTGTTATATCAACCTTTCTAGCATTACAAAAAATATTTTTAAAATTAATTCTAAAAAATACTTGACTTTTTCTAAAACTAGTTTTAAAATATAATTTGTAAAGCGAATAAATAAGCGAAACAAAAAACGAAGATAAAACTAAAAAAATAAGTTTGGCGACTTTGATTATCAGTATTTATCAAGTATTTTGTTAGTGATTTTCTTATACATTGATTTTAAAACTAATTTTAATTATTGTCAATATATTTTATAAATTTTTCGCAAAAAAATTCGCTTTGCTATTTTAAAGAAGGGAAATATACAAAATGAGTCAGCAACATCAAAAATGGATTGCTTTAGTCGAACAGCGATTGAAAGAGAAGAATTGGTCGAAAGCAGATTTAACACAAGCGGTTGGTTTACGAAGCCAAGGTACCATTACCGATTTGCTCAAAACTGGTAAAGGTAGTGTTGATTTAAAACTACGTGTTTCTAAAATTCTTAGCATTCGTGAACCGTGGGAAGAATTTGAAGAAAACTAGAAAGGAGCGAGCATGAACGAAATAGCATTATCAGACAATCTTGCGCAGATTGAACTTGAAATCAATCATCATAAGCAGATTGCAGGTCAGTCTATTTGGGAAATTGGTAGACGTTTAAATCATGTTAAGGAACATGATTTGGCACATGGGCAGTTCACTGAATGGGTAGAGAAACAGGGAATTAACAGGAGCGAAGCTTATAAAATGATGAGAGTCGCCAATGAAATTCCAAATGTTGGTACGTACCAACATTTAGGCACAAAAGCTCTCTACCTCATCACCACTCTTCCAGACGAAGCTAAGCAAGAACAGCTTGACCGTATTGAAAATGGTGACAATCCAACGGTTCGTGAACTCCAAGATGTCAAACGTCAACTTAAATTATCACAAGCGGACAACGAACGTTTGAAAGTTCAGAACGAAAACTTGGCAGAGCAAGCGCTCTCTCAAACGGAAAGAGTCGTTGAAAAAGAGGTCGTTAGAGAAGTAGTGCCAGACGATTATCAGTTTTTTAAATCTAATTATGAAGCTTCTGAACGCAATAATGAATTTTACAAACAACAAAATACAGAGCTTCGAGAAGAGATGAAAGAGCTTGAACGTATCATCAAAGAACAACAGCAGAACAAAACTTCTAGAGAAGAATTATCTGAATTAGAAGAACGCAAACAAGCCATTTCTTTTGAATTGGATTCTCTTAAAAAAATTGTTGCGCTTAATGAAGCTGTTGAAAGTTTCTTGACAACACACGCTTCTTTGCAATATTCGTCAGATTTTTCAAATCTTTATAACAACAGAGATTTAACACTAACTCTACTAGATACTATCAATCGTCTAGAAAAATGGATTGATGACATTAAATCAGAATTACCAAAATCAGAAATTATCGAAGGAGAATAACTATGCGCACTTACAGTCATTTTGCACAAGGAAATATTTTTAATGATGGACGACAAGCGAACGTTGTCTATGTGACAAAAAACTATCAAATGTTTAACTTTAGTAAATTTAATCGAAACGTCTTCTTGTCGCCAGAATTTTTGAAACAAGCAGAAATTGGTTTTGTTTCACCAATTATCGTAAACGAAAACATGACAGTTATTGACGGTCAACACCGTTTATCGGCTTGTCAACAGCTTGGTTTACCTGTTGAATACGTTATTAAGGAAGGTCTAAACGAAGACGATATTGTTCGTATGAACACCGTTCAACGTCCATGGAAGTTGATTAATTATATCGAAGCTTACGCTAACGAAGGTAAAGAAGAATACGTTAAGCTTCTAAATTTAATTAACACTAAAGATTACTATCAAAGCGTAGCTATCATTTCTCAAATCGCTTTCAACTCAAATACTCCAAGAGGAATGATTGAGGCTATTCAAGAAGGTACGTTTAAATTTCATAATTACAATAAGACCGTTGAATTTTTGGCTTATTTGAAATTATTCAAAGAAAAGACACGTATTCCTTACCGTTCAAATCTTTCTCGAGCATTGTATATGTTGTTTACATACAAAAAAATCAACATGGATACATTGATTAAAAAAGTTGTTTCTACAGGTTTGAATGAAGAATTGATCGTTAAATCACCTAACTACTCAGAATGCATCAAAGAGTTGCTAACAGCTTATAATTATCGAACTTCTGTAAATTATGTTGACTTTGCAATCAATGCGAAAGGAAACGTCATCATTAATAGCGAGAAACACGACTGGGCCCTTGACGAATACGAAAAAGAGTAAAGAAAAAAGGAGTACATGCGTACATACTCCTCAGTCATTTTGCTAACACTATTATAACACATTTCCAGCTAGGTTGCTACGGTTCTAGCAGATAACCTCCGAAATATAAATAATTGACATGATGAAACGAACTCCATTAGATTGTCTGCTAGGGCTATACCAGCCTAGCTGGGAAACAAAAAAAAGAAAGGAGCAAACATGAACAAACTACAATTTAACATTTCTTGCAACACAGCAGAAGAAGCTATTTTAGAAGTCCAGAAGCTAGAAAAAGCATTTAATAAACCCATTGAATGTTATGTGAACATTGTTATGGACGAAGAAAAAGAACCTACTGCGGTAACAGTAGATTCTGAAAAAATAGTCCTTGGAAATTGGACTAAAGAACAAATAGACTCAACTAAACAAATCTAATAAAATCACCTTCAACTGTGAATTCATTATTAGATTTAATAGTAATTTGACCTTGCGAAACCTCATCTAAAACAATTGTTCCGTCATCAAAAACATAAAATCTTTGAAAATATAATCGGTCTGAACTGTTTACAAACTTATATACTAGATTACCTTTGGGAGTAATTTGATAACCTTGAGGATGGTCGCTTGGTGATACATACACATGTTGTAAATTTTGTTCTTCTATATTCATATAATCACCTCCTTTCGAGATGATTATACCAAAAAAGCCACTGAAAAATCAGTGACTTACAAAACAAAACTACTTACATTATACCAGAAAGGAAACGCTATGGATAGTGTAATGCAACAATTTTCTGATTGGCTCAAGGGCATAATCAAGGAAACATTAAACAAGCTTTTGGAAATCGAACAGGATGACGGGTTTCCGGAATTGATGGATATGAAAACAACTTATAAATTTTTAGGTATTTCATATGACACATTCCAGATTTACCGTAATTATGATGGTTTCCCAAAAGAATTGCCAGCCAAGCGCTGGTCAAAACGAGCTATTAAGAAATGGCTTGAAAATCAAATTTAAAAGCTTCTGGACAAGGCTTAGAAAGAGGAAAAAATGGACTTATTTATTATCTGCTTTAGTTTAGCAGCACTGCTATACGTGCTAACATTGCCATTTGTCGGCAAGAGAGCGAGAAAGAAAGAAGAACCGAAGCGTGGGTATTCGGAACATTTTCCGCACGAAGAGAGTCAAATTGCATACAATCGCATGCACGGTTTACCAGATGACGCGATTTAAGAGGTGAACCGACAATGAATAGATTGAAAGAATTACGAAAAGAAAAAGGTTTAACGCTTGCGAAGTTAAGAGAGGAACTAAAGGATAAACAGGGTATAACATTCTCTACAAGTCAATTATCTAATTTTGAAAACGAAGAGCGTTCTCCAAGAAGAAAAGATGCATGGAAATTAATCGCTGATTATTTTGGTGTCAGCGTTGGATATTTACTAGGTTATGATGACAACGATTTTGAAAAACAAATCAGAATTGATACTTTAAATAATCTTCTTTATAAGATGCACACAGCATATGTTTCGTTGCTTGAAAAAACGGACAAAGAAGCTTTCTGGGCAGGATTTGAAACGGCAGAGCTGATAGTGCAGACGCAGAAAATGATATTAGAATTCGAGGAGTCCGCAAATGGAAAATGAATATTTTGACATAGACGAAATCATGGTGATTGATTTTAATAAAAATGGTTGGCAGGGCTACTTTGGCGAAAGAGAGGAAGAAGATTAATAATGTACACATACGAATACCGCTGCTTGGATTGTGGCGAGCGCTGGGAAATTATTGATAGTTACCCACCTCTTGAATGTCCATGCTGCAAAAGTGAACAGATTTATCAACTATGGAAAGTGAGGGCATACGATTGAGAATATATGTCAATAAACGCAAAAAATTGATTTTAGCACCGGAATATTTTGAAAAATACGGTGGTGTTAGTAACGAAACTATGCAAATTAAAAATGGTGAATTTGCAAAGGAAATCGAAAAAGAGGTCAACGAAGCTATGCAAGAGATTATCGAACGTTGGCAACCAATTTTCGATAATATTCCTACTGAAGCATTATTCGCCGAAAGACAAAGGCAAGTTAAAAACTTTAGTGACTTTGAAACAGTGCTAACAGAACTAGTTGAGGAGGAATATGGTAAATGATTTTTGTGAAAGAGTATTTTGACGGCATTAGCTATAATGCTACAGATTGGTTAAACCATGAAATTGAATTGAATAAGCATTGTTGGAAGCATGAAGTCGTTGGTTACCAGCTTGGTATGGAAGATGTTGCTACTATTCTTGTTGAATGGGTTGGTTTGATTGGTAACGAGTTTGAGGAGTGGGAACATGAAGATTTTATCGATTGACCCATCTTCAAACAAAATCAAAACAAGCACGACAGGCATTGTCCTATTAGATAATGCAAGGCTTGAATGCTCGTGGGTAGCAAGTTATGGTATGCGAGGCTTTAAAGAATGGTACACAACTATTGGATTTGATTTAGAGCCAGATGTTGTTGTTGTTGAAAAATTCGAAGCTCGTGATAATGACAAATCAAAAGATAATTCAGTATTGGAGACGATTGCTTTTATCGAAATGTGTTTTCCAGATTTAATTTTGCAGCGAAATGCAGGTTATAAGTCGGATATCCCAGATAATCTTTTAAAAATTTTAGGTCTATGGAAGTTTGAAAAAAGCCATCATCAAGATTGCCGAGCAGCCGCCAGGCTTGGACTATTTTGGGCAATGCGGAACGACATTGAAGAAGTTGTTCAAGATATTGGAAAGGTGGTGATTGAGCATCAAAATCACGCTTAGAAAATGGCAAGAAGAAGCCGTAAAAAGAAGTATTGAAAATCCAGTTCATGGCATTTTCTTGGAAGCTTTGGGGGGCAGAGGTAAAACCATCTGTGCTTTATCAATCTGTAAAGCTAAAAGTGTTGACAAAGTCATCATCGTTAATAATCGAGTAGCTATTTTAGATGGTTGGAAAGATACAGTTCAAAAATTTGGCTTTGACAAAGACTTTGAAGTTATTTATCTAACCGATAGAGCTTTGCAAAATCGTGTTAAAACGCAAAAAATAGCTTGTGACGTGCTTATTATTGATGAGTGGCAAAATGTATCAAGTGATAAAAACGTGCGAGCATATGCCAAAATAAAGCGCAATTACACGATAGGATTATCAGCCACACCGATTAGAAAAAAAGGACAAAATTTCTATCCGCTAGAAAAAACGCTGTGGGGTTTTGCTAACCCTAACAGAAAATTTGATTGGCAGAAAACGCACGGAAAAATGGTATATGATCCATTCTCTTACTCAAAAGAGAAGTGGGATGACTTTAGGGACTATGAAAGCTATGTTTCTAAATTACCAAATTTCATGCGTTGGGAAGAAATCGAAGAGATTGAAAATGCCAAAAAGAACAATGGCTATGACATCAAATTTTTTCAAAAGACAGTTCCAGTCGCTAATCCTAAAAAGCTAAAGCAATTTAAGAAATTGAATTTAGTGACAATCGACGGTAAAACGGCAATGGCTAAGCAATCGTTTGGACGTAAGACGTTTGAACAATATTTAAATCAAACAGGTGTAACTGTTGATTTCCCAAAATTAAAAGCAATCAATGAAGATACGTCACTTTTAAAAGAGTTAGATGGTTTGATTGAACGAGCGCCGCACGGCATGTTGATTGTCAGCAAGTCAAAGCAAATTGTTAATGTTATCCATGAACGACATCCAGAAATAGGCATTTGGACTGGCGACATCAAAGAAGGCCTTGATCATAAAATAGTTGTCGCCACAAATCAAGTTTTAGGTGTTGGTGTTGATGGCTTACAATACAAATTTCAAACAATTGCTGTGCTTGATCCAGTCGCTGAAGATAGTGGCGAATATGACGACTATCGTCAATTGTTGTGGCGAGTAACAGGAAGTCGTCAACAACACGATGTCAACGTTATTGAATTTTACTACAAAGGAGAATAAGAGTGTTTAAACTACCAGAGAACAAACCACAAGTTCCGAAAGACACGCCACGGAATTATTTTATCTATGGTGAAACCATGAGCGGAAAATCATATTTGGCTAATGAGTTTCCAAACCCAATTATTCTAAATACAGACGGAAATGCTAGTGCTAACAGCGTACCAGCTATCCAGCTGATTAATGAGAGGGACAGAAGCGGACGCATTACAAAATCAGTTATCGACCAGCTTAGTGAAATCTTACTGGCTTTGCAAACGCAAGAACACACCTACGAAACAGTAGTAGTAGATGTTATTGACGATATTATCGACATGATCAAAATTGCTGTCTGCGGTCAGTTTGGTGTTAAGTCATTATCTGAAATCAGCTATGGCAAAGGCTATGATTATTTCAATCAAGCTTTGACAGAGCTTGTGATTGATTTAAAAGCTTTACCAATGAACGTCATTTATATTAGTCGTCAAATTTCAGAATATGACGACAAAGGTAATGCTACGAAAGACAAACCAAGTTTGAAAGATAAATATGTCAATCTTATCAATGGTAATTCCGATTTGATGATTCATACTGAGAAAATTGGCAATAATTACAATCGTGAAATTGACCGAAAACGCAAAACATATTATGCAGATCAAGTCGATGACAAAGCGATTTTAAAGATTTTACAAACTATTCGAGGAGCTGTTGAACCAGCTCGCCACAATACACAAACGGCATCAGTTGCTAAAACTGAAGTGAAACCGAAAACAACTAACGACGAAGATTTATTTTAATTAAAAGGAGAATATACACATGAGTTTATTAGATATTGCAAAAGGACTTAAAAAGAATGGATTCGACCCACGAAAAGACAGTGTTAACAGTCAACCAGCTATTCCCGCAGGAACTTATCCAGTAGTGCTTAGAAAAGCGACATTCAACGTATCAGAAAGCGGTTGGGAAAGTCTCGGTTATCAATTTGAAGTCCGCGGTGGTGATTACGATGGACGTTCAGATTTTGTCACTTTCGGAACACTTGATACTTGGGAAACAAAAGATGGAAAAACAATCGATTTAGGCTGGTGATGAGCTAAAAAATAGTGATTTTGAAGATGGTAAAGCCATGGAAGAAGCTCTTCAACGTAAAGCGGTTGGTTCTTATTTCAATCTTATTATTGATGAAGGTGTTTCTAAAAAAGGAAAAGAATACCGTAATTACGATATTGAAGAGGAAGCAAATCAACCTATTATGTCAGCTACTGAAATTGACGATGATGACCTCCCTTTCTAAAAATGGTCGTTGATGAAACTGATAAAGATTTAGGCCAATTCAAGACATTTGAAGAAGCTTATCAACACATGTTGGATTATTTGGATATGTCTGAAGACCAATACCTGAATGATTACATGGCTCAGGAACTTGTTTATGTTTGTAAAAAGGAGTAAACACTATGCCTTCAATGAAAGAATACGCTTTGAAATATCATAAACTTGGCTTTTCAGTAATTCCAATCAATCCAAGAAATAAAATGCCGTTGATTGACTTCGCGAATAAAACGATGTCAGCTGATGAAATTGAAAGTTTTTGGAACGGCTATCCGAATGCTAACATCGCTGTTCGAACGACTAATTTCTTCGTCATCGACATTGATAAGCATGGATCAACCAACGGATTTGAAAGCTTGAAGAAATGGGATGGTTTAAAGCTTATCGAGCCAACTTTACAAGCTAAGACTGCCAGTGGCGGAAAGCATCTTTTCTATTTTAAAAGAGAAGATATTCAAATCAGTCAAATGATAGGTTTCCTTCCAGGCGTTGACATCAAAGCACATCCAAACAATTACATCTTAGTGGCGCCATCGGCAACCGATAAAGGTCAATACGAGTGGGATTTAGAGAAATCTAAAGAAGGTTTGACGATGGTAACTCCGTCAAAACAACTAATAGAAGCTATTAAAAAACAATATGCTTTAACAAACGGGCATAGCTACGATGGTAAAGACGGCTTGCGAGCTTTAAGAGCAAGAACGTATCAGAAAACTAAAAGTCAGACAACTGAATTGTTCGAAACCATCGCGGTTGGTTTTGGTGATGAAGGTGGACGTAATGACAAGCTAGCTAGTTTTGTTGGTGGCTTACTATATAGAGCTGTTGATGATGAATTAGTTCTCCAACTAGCACAGATAGCAAACAACAACAGTATCAGCCCACTTCCTCAACAGGAAGTGGAACGGACTGTTGAAAGTATGATCAAAAAAGATAGAAGGTGATTATAATTGGTGATGTAATTAGCATCGACAGAAATGCAGGTATGATTACCACGAAAGATGGCAATATTAGAGCTAACAGTCCAAATAATGTCTTAATGGCTTTTAAGTCAGATGACCAATTAAGTATTTATTTAAAACACAACGAATTCTCGCAAGAACATGAATTAATCAAAGACATCAAAATCGGTAACACTCATTTCAAAAAAGGTGAGCTACCTTCTAATTTTGATTCAGTTGTTAAAGTGTATTTCGAAAGTGTATTGAAAGTAGCTTTTTCAAATCAAGCGATGGTCGATGGTATGGAAACATTCTTCTCAGAAAGAACTTACAATCCCGTAGTTGAATATATGGAAGAAGCAGCCGAAGAATGGGACGGCAGACAGCGAATCGATCGTATGTTTCAAGTCTATTTAGGTGCTGACGACATTGAATTAATTTCAAAAATCGCTCGAATGTGGTTAGTGGGCGCGGTTGCGAAGGTGTATGATCCGTATACTAAATTTGATTATGTTTTAGATTTGGTCGGCGGTCAAGGTGTCGGTAAAACATCACTACTTCAAAAATTAGGCGGTGATTGGTATACGGATGCCGTTACAGATTTTGCAAACAAAGACAATTACGACATCATGCTTAAAAGTTTAATCGTTAATGATGATGAGATGGTGGCCAGCAATCGCATGTCGTTTGCTGAAACAAAGGCTTTTATCTCAAAAACAAGTCTGCGTTTTAGAAAGCCGTACATGAAACGGACGGAAGAGTTTGCAAAGAATTTCGTCTTGGCGCGCACGACTAACCAAAAAGAATATCTAAAGGATAAAACGGGTGAACGTCGTTTCTTACCGATTATGGTAAATGCCGAGAACCAAAAGAAACATCCGATGGAAATCGAACCAGAAACAATTAAACAAATCTGGGGTGAAGCCGTCACGATTTTTAAAAATGATGCAAGTTTGATGTTTGATGAAGAAACTGAAAAAGAATTAAACGTTTATCGTGAACGATTCATGTATCGTGATGAAGTCGAACAACAAGTCTTGGAATACTTAGATATGCCAATTCCTAGCGATTGGGAAAACATGTCTGCTCAAAAGCAACATCAATACACACAAGCTTATTTTGACAACAGCCATGGTTTTGATGCTGGTGATGCTCAATTGACAAAAGTTTCAACACGAGAAATGATGTACAACTTATTCATGAGGAATTCGAATGACAGGAAACTTTCAACAAAAATAAATATGGTCATGGATAATCATCCTGAATGGGAGAAGAAACAATTTAAAATTGCTGGTAAAAACACTAAAGGATTTAGACGAAAAAATCAAAAATAGTTCGGTTACTTTTGATGTTTTATCGGTTACTATCGGTTACCTTTTGGACGAAAAGTAACCGTAGGTAACCGATAGTAACCGATGGAATTAGAGAACGGTTACCGCCTTAAACCCTTGATATTAATGAGTTTCTTATATATAAGGTAACCGATAACTTATATTTTATTAAAAAGTATTATAAAAATAGTAAATATATAAAGAAACGTTGATATAAAAGGATTCTTAAAAAAATAGGTGTAATAAATATATAAAAAGTGTTTTTTATCGGTTACTCGGTTACCTTTACTATTTTTGAGGTAAAAATATGAGCAAATGGTCAAACAATATAGCAACTAAACATTTTTGACTTGTATAGAACTAGAAAGGAACAACTAAATGGAACCAAAGTTTAGAGTGTTGGATAGACTTACAGGCAAGATGTTCCCAGTCGGAATAATTGATTACTCTATTCATAGCGTATACATTGAAGAACCTAATGGATTGTATGGGGAAAGAGATTTTGATGAAGTCGAGCTCATGAAATCGACAGGCCTTAGAGATAAAAACGGCAAGGAAATCTTCGAAGGGGATATTATTAAGTTCTTTGACTGTGATGGTGATGGTTATACAGTTCCTGTGGTGTGGGATAATGACTATGCTTGTTTTAGTGTAGACTGGGGAAGTAATATGTTAACATCTTTTGATTATTTAGAGGAGTTTTACACAGACCTTAAAGATATTGAGGTCATTGGAAACATTTATGAGAACTTATCTTTGATTTGTTAGGAGAATGATATGGAAACATTACAAGAACAATTGTTAGAACCACAGTTAGATATTGGTAAAGCAGTTCTTGAAAGCATGATAGAAATCTATTATAGAGACGGTATTATGAAAGGTGTTGTTATCCCAGCTGCCTTTCAAGATAAAGAATTTGAAATTGAGGTGAGAATGAAATGAGTAAAGTTACAGTTTACAAAATAACTAAAGGAGACCATAACTATCTGATTGCTGATCCTAATGTTATGAGAGATATAATAGTACATTTTCTTGAAGATGAAAACGTTGATAAAGTTGTGATTAGTAAAGGAGAATAACAAATGGTTAAATTATGTGACATTATTGATTTGATTTGGGTAGCTGCTGATAAACCAATCTTCATTTGGGGTGATGATGGTAAAGTATTTGAATATGGTGAAAATGACATCACAGATGAATTATCCTACATCGTGGATTCGATTGATATTTACGACGATAGGCTTGAAATTTACCTAGAAGAAGATTAAAGGAGAATGAGCTATTAACAAAGTTAAATTTTTTTACGACACGAACGGTAATCAAATAGAAAAAGAAATCAACGAATTTGCGTTAAAACATAAAATCATTAATGTTTCATATGCTGTTGACCTGTCGTCAGCCGGCTATTATAGTACGCAAGCGATGGTTTTATATAAAACAAGTTTTTGGAGAAAAAATAATGGCTAATAATCAGTAACTCACTTTGGTATCTAGCAAGGTTCGAATCCTTGCGTGGGTATAAGGCTAGGAAGAAAAATAAAAAAAGAAAGCAGGCCTATGACGAGCACTCCCTAGTCGGTGCTCTGAGGACTCTAAATTATTCTAGATACATGGGAAATGGCTCATTACTAAGGTATTCTCTAAAGCCTTAGATTTTCCAGAAGATTTCGCGGATAGACTATTGGGAACAGTCGTTTTCGCAAAAGGCTGCGTGGGGTTCGACTCCCTGCGCGGTTGTTAAACCAGAAATTAAAAAACGGAAATAGAGGTGGTTAAAGCACTTCTTCTTACAAAAATTAGTACTGCAGGCAAGGTTTTATCTGGTTTACTTGCTAGCAAACATAGCGAAATAAAATAGAAACGAGGTATTCCTTAAGACTATTTTCTTTAAAATCCAACGCAGTTTATCGCTAGGCTGTTATTATGTAAGGCGTCACTTTCGTTATCAATAATTCAATATTTGGGTCGTGCGCCTGCCTAAGAAAAAAAGTCCTGCTTACGCAAGACTTCATCGATATTAAACAATTACTTATATTATAACATATCGAAGGAGAAAAGACGTGAGCAGGATTAAAACTAAAGCAGATTATATTTTAGAAGAACTTAAATTAATTCCTAAAACGATTAAGCAATTAAAATTAGACATCGAGAACACCAGAAGCTCACTGTTCACGTCGCCGCAATGGTCTGACATGAAAGTGAGCGGAGGTGTTAGACGTACACAGACAGATAAGAATGTTTCAATCATTGACGCATCTGATTACGGGCTGGCAGAGATTGACCGTTTAGTCAAACGGCGCGAAGAAATCATTGGCGTCATTATGCAAATACCCGACAGTGCACAGCGTCATGTGCTGCTGACTACTTATCTCAATTGTCAAACGTTTGACGAAGCTATTGATAAACTCGAACTTAATCGCAACAAGTATTACACAATTAAAGCGAAAGCTGTAAAAAGCCTGAACGTTATACTAAATCAATACTAAAACATACGGAAATAGTACAAAGTAATACTCAAAAATACAATCTGCCATGCTAATATAGTAGTATGAAATAATGACGAGGGGAGCTAAAAGGTAGCTCCTTTTGTTATGCAAAAAGGAAAAAGGAATATGAAACCACAGAAGCTTACTGTTGTTGGTGGGAAGCGAAAGCAAGTAGACTTTGATAGTCGAAGCGAAGAGTACAAGAACTATAATAAGACGAGATGGAACTATGATAAGAAGCTGACAAGGTTCTATAATAGTTCTGCTTGGAGAAGTACAAGTAAGTTAGTATTACTTCGTGATGATTATGTCTGTCAAATGTGCGGAGGAGAAGCGACGATGGTCGACCACATAATTCCAATTAAAAAAGATTGGAATCGAAGATTGGATCTTGACAATCTTCAAGCGAGTTGTAAAGCGTGCAACGATGCTAAAGCTAATCGTGAGAATTATGGTAAAAAATAGCTTGAAAAAAGCGAACTATCCTACCTATAACGGGTGTTAGGGGATATAAACATTCGGAAATACCCCTTGTTTTTTTATCGGGGCTATGTATCGTTCGGATATAACAACGCCGCCCTCTTCCGTGCGCAATTTTCCCTTTTTAAAATTTTTGCGGTCTGAAAATTTCAATGTAAAGGAGGTGTAAAGCTTGGGACGAAAGTTGAAGGTGGTTGAAAATAATAAAAAGCATCTAACGAAAACGGAGAAAGCTGTTCGTGAAGATGTCCAGAAGAAAGCAGGCGACGGTCTAGCTGAATTACGGCTTACACCGCCTGCACATTTAGGAAAGATTGCTAAGAAAGAATACAAGCGAGTAGTTAGTGAATTGCAAAGTTTGCCCATTCGTGATTTGGACAGAGCGATTTTAGAAAACTACTGCACTTGGTATGGCATTTACATTGAAGCTAGTGAAAAGGTTATCGAAATAGGCGTTTCGGTGTATGACGATAATAAAGGTATGTGGGTTCAAAATCCGCTGGTAGTAACTCTTGAAAAAGCAACTAACAACATCAAATCATGCGCAGCTCAATTAGGTTTAACTGTTGATAGTCGTATGAAGATGTACATGCCTAAGACAGAAGAAAAGAAAGACGGTATATTTGATAAATTTGGGAACTAGTGAAAGGAAATAAAAAATGAAGCGAGTGAAAGAATTCTCTATTAAAATAACAGAAGGCGATAGCTGTCCAATTGTGAAAATAGACGGAGAAGAAGTGCCCCACATTGCTAAAGTAAAATTTTGCTTCGATTCCGAAAACGCAATCGATGCACCGTGGGAAAATGGATTCTTTATTGAATTTTTTGACATTAATGATGGTAGAGGATTCAAAAGAACTCTTGGACAGTCATTTCGTATTTAAAAAAGAGAGGAGGTAATCAAAATAGCTTACGATTATTTGGAAATTAATGAGCAGTACAAAGATACTGCTTTTTATTATGCGCTCGATGTGGTCGACGGCAATATCAAAGCTTGTCAGAAAGTTATCAAAGCTTGTCAAAGGCATTTGGATGATTTAAAAAACATCAGCAATTCTAATTTTGAATTTGATTATTTCCCAGAGAAAGCCCAAAACACTATCGACTTTCTAGAAATCTTGCCAGATGTTAAAACAGGCAAAACTTATCCGTTGGCTAGATTTCAAAAATTCATCATCTCCAGCTTATATGGCTGGCGAAAGAAAAAAGACCATTCTGTCAGACGATTTCGCAAAGCTATGGTTTCAGTTGCTCGTAAGAATGGAAAGACCATTTTAATCGCTGGTATTTTGCTATATGAGTTTTTATTTGGCAAGAACCCTGCATTAAGTCGTCAGTTATTCTGTACGGCTAACGACCGCACGCAGGCAAGAATTGCTTGGACAATGGCTAAGAAGCAGTTAGAAGCTCTTAGGGCTAAGGATAAGGACATCTTCAAAGCAACTAAAATTGTTCGCGATGAGTTAACAAATAAGCGTGATGAATCTTATATTAGAGCATTAAGCCGCGACACTGGTGCAGTCGATGGTTTTGAACCATATGTCGGTGTGCTAGATGAATATGCGGCTAGTAAAACCAATGAAATGATTGAACTTTTGGAATCTGGTCAAGGTCAGCTTGACAATCCATTAATTCTTATCATTTCGACAGCTGGTCTAGATTTGAATGTGCCAATGTACACAATTGAATATAAGTACGCTACTAAGATTTTAGATAAGAAAACAGTTGATGATTCGTATTTTGCGTTCATTTCCGAACAAGATGACGAGAAAGAAATTGCTGATGAAAGCAATTGGATTAAGTCAAATCCTATTTTGGAAGTGCCAGCGTTGTATGAAAAAATCATGGATTATTTGCGAAAAAGGCGTAAAACTTCGCTTGAAACGGGTGAAATTAACAAAGTTTTGGTTAAAAATTTCAACATGTGGCGACAATCAAGCGAAGCTTCGTATATGGATAAACAAACGTGGGAAGATGCACTTATTGATAAGCCTGACACGACTGGCAGACGCGTCTGGATAGGCGTCGACGTCGGTCATTCAAGCGACTTGTTTTCAATCAGCACAATGACAATGATGGATGATTATTGGTTTGCTGATAGTTTTTCTTTTATCGCTACTAAGTATGGACTGATAGCGAAAGAAAAGCGAGACGGTGTTTCTTACACCAATTTAGAGCGCATAGGTGAATGTGAAATCACTACTCTTGAATCTGGTGTTATTGATAATGAGCGAGTCATGGAAAAACTTGAAGAAATGGTTATTGAAAACGATTGGGAAGTTCAAGGAATTTATTTCGACCCTTATCAATATGGAGCTTTATTAACTATGATTGAGAAACGACACCCAGAATGGACACAAGTCCAAATCCCACAAACGACTATGGTTTTGAATATGCCGACAAAACAGTTTAGAGATGACGTCAAAACTGGGAAAATTAAACATTCGGGCAATAAGTTACTTACAATGGCTGTTAATAATGCTTATACACGAGTTGACAACAACGGTATGCGTATTGACAAGAACAAGAACAGCAATAAAATTGACCCGCTAGACGCGCTCTTAGACGCATATGCGGCTTGTTATCTCGAAGCATTTGACGGCGCAGGTTATTGGACTGATGAAAAAATCTTTGAAAGTGGAGGTCTGTTTTGAAATTTTTTAAAAATAACATTCATACATTGCTACTGTTAGCAGGCTTTGGCTTGATTGATTATTCATTTTTTAGATTGAATTTTACAGCTGGCTTTATGTGTTTAGGTTTGATGTGTACGTTTTTAGGTTTATACATTGATAAAACCATGCGCTAGAAAGGAGGTGAGACAATGAGCTTTTTTCAGTCGTTAGGAGATTCCAAACTCTCTTATGACGATTATGTTGCTTCGGTAGTGTCTGGCAACGATAGCGCAAAGTATGTTGGTATTTCAGCTCTTAGAAACAGCGATGTGCTGACAGCGACTTCGATTATTGCTGGCGATATTGCTAGATTTCCATTGATTAAGAAAAATGTTAACGGTGACATCATTCAAGACGAGGACATCAATTATCTGTTGAATGTAAAATCGACTGGCAATGCTTCGGCTCGAACGTGGAAATTTGCAATGGCAGTCAATACTATTTTGACAGGTAATGCTTATTCTCGTATTTTGAGAGACCCACGGACTGGCAAAGCGTTGCAATTTCAGTTTTATAAACCGTCTGAAACTCGTGTGGAGGAATTAGATAGCCATGAACTTATCTATACATTTATTGATAGTTTGACAGGTAAAGAGGTTGTTTGCGGAGCTGATGATGTCATTCATTGGAAATTCTTTAGCCACGACACTATTTTAGGGCGTTCTCCGTTGCTATCTCTAGGTGATGAAATCAGTTTGCAAAATAGCGGGACAAGTACGCTTTTGAAATTCTTTAAAGATGGTTTTTCAAGCGGCATTTTAAAAATGGAAGGCGCTATGCTGAGCGGTGAAGCTCGCAAGAAAGCTCGCGAAGAATTCGAGAAAATGCGAGAGGGCGCAAAAGGTGGTAGTCCACTAGTATTTGATAAGACAATGTCCTACGAACCGCTCGAAATTGATACTAATGTCTTGCAGTTGATTACAAGTAATAATTTTTCAACAGCTCAAATCGCTAAAGCTTTGCGAATACCAAGCTATAAATTGGGTGTAAATAGCCCTAATCAGTCCGTAGCGCAGCTTACTGAAGATTACGTTACAAATGACTTGCCGTTTTATTTTGACGCGATAACGAGCGAATTGGGGCTAAAAATCTTTAGTCCACGAGATAGGCGGAAATGCCGACTTGAATTTGATACACGTAGTGTAACAGGTCGAAATGTTGATGAGATTGTTAAACTTGTCAATAATACGCTATTGACACCAAATCAAGGACTTATCGAACTTGGCAAACAGCCGTCTGATAATCCAGACATGGATAGATATCAAACAAGTCTTAACTATGTCTTTTTAGACAAGAAAGAAGAATATCAATCATTGAAAGGAGGTGAGGAAAATGCCGAAACGAATTCTGATGAGGGGCCCGCTGATTCCGAATAATAGTCAAGAAGTTTATGACTATTATGGAATGGAAGCGGTCAGCGCTAAATCGATTACTGAAGCACTTCCGAAAGATGGTTCAGACGTTGTAATTGAAGTCAATTCAAACGGTGGTTTGGTGACAGTAGGCAGTGACATCTACACAGCGTTGAAAAATTATTCTGGGCACGTCACGGTCGAAGTGACTGGAATGGCTGCAAGTGCTTGTAGCGTCGCAATCATGGGCGCTGACAAGGTTGTTATCAGTCCAACAGCTCAAATTATGATTCACAAAGCGTTGTTGAATTGGGTATCTGGCAATAGTGACGACCTTGAATCAGCAGCAAACGCTTTGAAAGCTAGCGATAAAGGCATTATTAATGCTTACAAGGCTAAAACTGGTTTAAGCGAAGATGAATTGCTTGAACTCATGAAAAATGAAACGTATATGAGTGCTGATGAAGCTGTTGAAAAAGGTTTTGCTGACGAAGTAATGACATTTGACGAACAGCAGGCAGTTGCAAGCATTGGCAATGGACTGTTACCACAAGCGGTTATTGACGACTATTTTGCAAATCATGGCAACAAGCGAAAACAGGAAATTGAAGCTATGAAACGTGAAATCGAAAAAGAAGAAATTTTACAAGGACTTTAAGTCCTTTTTATTTTGCACAAAAAAAGGAGAAAAACTATATGTTTGATGAAAAAATCAAAGAATTAAAAGCATCTATCAACTCGCTTTCAACTACTATCGCTGATAAAACAGCGCAGGTTAAAAACGCTCTTGAAGCTGATGACCTTGAAAAAGCTCGTACAATCAAAAACGAAATTGACACTGCTAAAGAAGAATTAAAAACAGCTAAAGCTGATCTTGAACTTTTTGAAGCTACTAAAAATTCAGGTGGGGCAGAAAACAAAAAAGGTCACGAAGTAAAAGGAGAAGATATGAATTATCGTGATAAAGTTAACGCATTTTTGCATTCAAAAGGCGCTGTTGTAAATGAAGGACTTCGCTTTGAAGGTAAAGACGAAGTGCTTATCACAATGAATGAAGTTACACCAGTAGCACCAACAACAGACGGTGTTACGAAAACAGATACTACTAAAGTTACTAGCGAAGAACTTGTAACCACTCCAATCCGTGAAATTAAGACTACTGTTGATTTGAAACCATTCACAACAATTTATCCAGCTAAAAAAGCTTCTGGTAAATACCCAATTTTGAAAAAAGCGACATCAAAAATGCTTAGCGTTGCTGAATTGGAGAAAAACCCAAAACTCGCTAAACCAGAATTCGAACAAGTCGATTGGTCTGTTGAAACATATCGTGGAGCTATTCCAGTTTCACAAGAATCCATTGACGATGCAGATGTTGATTTGATTAGCATTGTTGCTGAAACAGTCGGTCAAATTAAAGTTAACACAACTAATGCAGCTATTGCTGATGTACTTAAAACTTTTACAGCTAAAACAGTAGCAAACGTTGACGACATCAAGAAAATTCTTAATGTTGACCTCGACCCAGCTTACGATGTAGCTTTTGTTGTTTCGCAAAGTTTCTATCAAATTTTAGACACTCTTAAAGACGGGAACGGACGTTATCTATTACAAGATTCAATCACAGCAGTAACTGGCAAAGTTTTGCTTGGTAAACCAGTATTCGTTCTCTCTGATGAAGTTCTTGGCGCGTCCGGAGAAGCGAAAGCGTTTGTTGGTGATTTTAAACGTGGTGTCTTGTTCGCAGACCGCAAAGATCTTGGACTTCGTTGGGCAGATAACGAAATCTACGGTCAATACTTGCAAGCTGTTCTTCGTTTTGGCGTTAAGAAAGTTGATGCGAAAGCTGGCTACTTCGTAACATTTACACCCAGCGAAGGCTGATGCGGAAATCGTAAGCGTTCCGACTGAGGCGAACACAATTACAGAGATTAAAGCTTACTTAGATACTAAAGGTATTAGCTATACAAGTAGTATGACTAAAGCTGAATTATTGAACTTAGTAAATTCTTAAGGAGGTAGCTAAATGGCAGTCTCACAAGAATTACTGGAAGCAGTTAAGCTCTATTGCAAGATTGACTTTGACTTTGAAGATAGCATTTTGGAAGAAATGATCGAAGCTGCGCAAGAACAGATTTGCTTTGCGATTGAAGCTGGTTCAACACCAGAAGATTTTGCGGGTTACAAAAAATTCGACCTTGCTGTTAAGAAACAAGTTAAAGAAGATTATGAGCATAGAGGCGTAACTGCCGATAGCAATCGTTACCCGCTGGCGAATGGTGTGTTAAACATCGTTCACCAATTACGTTTGCGAGGTGATGGCAATGTTGACACGTAAGATGAATGTGCGTATCACCATTTTTAAAAGAGAAGGCGGGCAAAACGAAGATGGTGAGGTTTTAGATAATGTCAGAACAGACATAATGAGCTGTTGGGCTGAAGTGTCTAAGACGACTGTTAAAGATTTTCGTGAGAATACGACAGGCAAACAAGCAGATAATGCAGTGTTGACTAAAACGAGCGACACGAAAGTCTTTTTAATTCGCTATATGCCTAAACCACCTTTTGACAATTCAATGTTCGTTGATTTTAACGGGCTTGAATATAAGATTGAAAAAATGGAAGTTGATTACGCCAACAAGGAAATGATTATGATAAGCGGGGTGCGTGTCGAATGACATCTGGACTCGATGAAATCTTATCTAATCTTACGAAATTGCAGGTTAAAGCACCTAAAACAGCGAGAGCAGCGGTAACTGAAGTTGCTGATAAATTTGAAGAACAATTGAAAACCAACACACCAGTTGAAAGCGGTGAGTTGAGAGATGACACGGCAGTCAGTGGTTTTAAAGGAGCCAGCGAAGGTATCGTTTCGAAAGAAATTGGCTATGGAAAATCAACTGGTTGGCGCGCGAAGTACCCAGATTCTGGGACGATTTACCAACGAGGACAAGAGTTTGAAGAAAAAACAATCAATCAAATGACGCCCGTTGCTAAGGAAATTTTTGCAGAAAAAGTTAAGGAGGGCTTAGATTTATGATTGCCGAAACGACGGCGTACAAGCTATTAAGTAACGATGTTCAATTGAATGAGCTGTTCGACAGCTATCGTGGAGGGAAGTTTGGGGGCGGTTTTAAACAAGGAATTTTCACTTATGACATTCCAGAGAAACCAACGGACATGAAAAAGAAAGAGCTCGCTCCATTTCTGCGAATTAACACAATTTACGATGCGCCAAATGCATATGCTGACGACATCCATATTGGCACGGAACAGCGTATTGTCATCAATTTTTGGTGTCAAACGGCTGCGCAGTCAGAAGCAATTGTAAAACGCATCGATGCTATTCTAACCGAAGCGGGTTTTGAATGGTATACAGCTAACGAAACACCTCGGTATAAAGATAACGATATTGGCTTACTGATGAACGTAAGAAAATATCGTTTTTTTGATTGGGGTAATTAAAAGAAAGAAGGAATTAATACATGGGTAAAGTAAAATTTGGACTTAGTGGTTGCGAATATGGCGTTTTGAATAATGCTGAAAAAGTTGCGCGAAGCAAACGTCTTCCCGGACTTACAAGCGCAAAACTTGAACTAACAAACGAACTTAAAACACTTTCAGCTGATGATGGGCCATATGTAGTTATTTCTGGTGGTATTACAGACGCCAAATTAACAATTGAAACATATGATTTGACATCTGAAGCACGTCAAGATTTCTTTGGTATTACAGTTGAAAATGGTATTGAAAAATACACTAAAGACCTTACACCGAACGACGTCGCAATTTTGTTCCGCACTAAAATGGACGACGGCAAATATGTATGGGTTGGTCTTTTGAAAGGTAAATTCAATCTTCCTGGTTTTGAAGCATCTACTGTTGATGGTGCGCCAGATCCTAAAGCCGACTCAATTGAAGGCAGCTTCGTGGCGCGTGGCGGCGAAGAAGGTACAGTTCTCTTGATTGGTCGTGAAGATGCAGAAGGCTTTGACCTAGCAGCATTCAAAAAAATGGTATTTCCAACTGCGGAATAATCAACTGGCCGTATTTTGCGGCCTTTTATTTTTATGTGAGGAAAAATTATGTACGAAATTAAATTGAAAAAAGGCGGCGTTACCAAAGAATACGCAAAAGAATACATCAATGTTGAAGATAACCTTTTAGCTGTTGACCACAACGCACGTCAAAACGCTTTTATTTCAAATGATAAAGCTGCTTTCGATTCGAAACAAACACGAAAACTTAACGAAGCGTACCTTCAAATGTTCGTTGATATGTATGGCAAGCAATTCACTGTTGCTGATTTAAAAACTGCAGATGTTGAGACATTGAACGTACTTGACAAGCTTTATGTTGACGCTTTGGGTCGCGGCGAAAATAACGAAGAGGAAGATGCCGAAAAAAAGGAATAACACCAGAGCAAGCCAAGTCTAACTTGTTAAAAATGATTCAATCGCTTTTGAATAGCGGCTACACGATTCTTGATATTAAAAAAATGCAACTGTCAGATTTTGAATTAATGGTAGAAGCATTAGAACAAGAAACAGTAGCAGAAGAAACTGAGACAACGTTAGATAAGGCTTTTCCTTTCTTGTTCGGTTAGAAAGGAGGATAAATGGGAAATATAGGTAAATTGGTAGCCACTGCGACGCTTGACATAGCGCCGTTTCAAACCAACACAAAACAATTGAAAACTTACATGCGTGGCATCGACAGCTCTTTGAAAGCCGTTGAAAAATCTATTAGCGGTCAAGGAAGTAAAATCAAAGGTTTGCGTGCCGTCTATAACGAAACAGGACAAGCTTTAAAAGGCTACCAATCGCTATTAGTACAGCAATCCCAAAAATATAATGCTTTGAAGGCTGAAATAGGTGATTTCTCGACAGCGACAGCAGCTCAAAAAGACGCTCTGATTGGCGCACATACAGCGATGATGGATACCGCAGCTAAAGTAAGCGAGTTACAAGGACGTTTACAAGGCTTAGCTACTGAAATGAGTGTGTTTACTCGAATGGGCTCGGCAATGACCAATTTTGGTAACACGCTTCAAAGCGTCGGCGGTAAGATGACAGGGCTTGGGAATACCATGACGGTTGGTGTGACAGCGCCAATTGTAGCAGGAGTTGGAGCCGTCGTTAAATCTGCCATGTCCTGGGAAAGTGCGTTTGCTGGTGTTAAAAAGACCAACGATGAAGTCGTTGATTCGAACGGTAATGTGGTTTATTCGTATGCAGACCTCGAAAATGGTCTCCGTGGTTTGGCAGCACAACTGCCAGCTAGTCACGAAGAAATTGCAGGAGTGGCTGAAGCAGCTGGTCAGTTAGGCATCAAGTCACAAGACGTTGTTAGCTTTACCAAAACCATGATTGATATGGGCGAGTCAACTAACTTGTCAGCCGAAGACGCAGCATCAGCAATTGCCAAAATCGCAAATATCACTGGTTTAACATCTGACGAATACCAACGATTTGGTAGTTCGGTGGTAGCTTTGGGTAAAAATTATTGCTCGGTCGTTAAGAAATTAGCGGCATAAAATACCGACCAAAATCGGTAAAGTCTAAAATTTTATGGTATAATATAAGCGTGGCTAGGGTAGCTCCCGAAACGCAAGTACCCGCTTGCTTGCCACTATTTTTATAGGGTTTTTACTGTGGGAGGTAAAAAATATGAGTAAAAAATGGGACACTAATCGATTCCGTGATTATATTAATGATAATCACAGCGATTTTGAATTAAGAAGCGAATATTTTGGAAATAGCAAAAAAGTAATTCTATTTCATAAAAAGTGTCATCGAGAATTTGAAATTTATGTTAACAACTTTAAGCGAAGAGGAAGATGCCCTTTGTGTTATGGCAAATTCAAACGCACGACACAAGAATTTAAAGAATTAGTCTTTGAATTAGTAGGCGACGAGTATTCGGTTGTAAGTGAATACAAAACATGTAAGGAAAAAGTTATTTTTATCCATCATGTTTGTGGGACAAAATACGAAGCCACTCCAGACGATTTTACAAATGGCAGCACAAGGTGTCCGGAATGTTTTGGAAACAAACGAAAAACCACAGAACGATTCTGCGAAGAGGTCAAAGTGCTTTTTGGTGATAAGTATAGCGTTTTAGGTGATTACATAAACAACAAGACACCACTGTTAATGCGACATAATGAAGGTTGTAATCACGAATTTATGGTTTCGCCAGACGCATTTTTAAGAGGGTCACATTGCAACAAATGTGGAACTTTGGCACGTTCTGGAGAAAATCATTACAAATACAACCCTTTGCTGACAAAGGAAGAGCGAGAAAAACGAGACATGTTTAACGGCGCAATCAGAAAGTGGCGTGATAAAGTCTACATTCGAGATGAGTATACTTGTCAGATTTGTAAAAAAATAGGTGGAAAGTTAAATGCTCACCATCTTAATTCTTGGGATACTCATAAAGAAGAGCGATTTGAAATCGACAATGGTGTTACATTGTGCGAAAAATGCCATAAAGAATTTCATAGAATTTATGGATACGGAAACAACACAAAAGAACAATTTACTCAACACTTTTTAAATAAAACAAAAGCTGTTTTCTCTTGAAAATGGCTTTTTTAATACTATAAAATCATGATAATACCGAGGTAAACGAGAAAATCCCTCGTCACCGTAACGCATAGGAGTTGAGCGTTAAGAGAGCAAAAATACTCCCACGAGTGGTCGGCGCCTTAACAGGTAATGCTGAAGGTGAAAATATATGCTGAGCTTGCAGGAAACTGTAAGAAGTATAGGATAAAAAGCCTATACGATAACAAAATGAATAACTTCGCAACAACTGAATCAGACATTGTCAGCATGGCTAACCGTTTGGCGGCTTCTGGAACGCTTGCAGGTTTGACTAACCAAGAAATTTTAGGTCTTGCAACAGCGATGTCTTCTGTCGGTATCGAAGCAGAAGCTGGGGGAACTGCAATGACTCAAACCCTAGCAGCTATTGAATCTGCAGTAGCTGCGGGTGGGGAAGACCTACAAAAATTTGCTACAGTCGCTGGCGAATCTGCACAAGAATTCGCTGATAAATGGAAAAATCATCCAATCGAAGCTATCCAAGATTTCATTCGAGGTCTTGGGAAACTTGACGAAAAAGGCGAGAGTGCCACTATGGTGTTGGACGACATGCAACTTTCTGGTGTTCGTCAGTCTAACATGCTTAAATCATTAGCACTTGCCGCAGACACGATGACTGGCGCAGTTGACTTATCGAACAAAGCGTGGAGTGAAAACACGGCGCTTACTAACGAAGCAAGCACACGTTACGAAACAACTGAATCAAAACTTAGAATGTTAAAAAACCAAGTGGTCGATATGGCTATCGACTTCGGTGGTCCATTCGTAGATGCGTTAAAAAATGGTCTCGAGGCATCTAAGCCACTCATTCAGACGTTGTCTGACATGGCCAAGAAATTCAACGAACTAAGTCCAGCTCAACAACAGCACATTATGAAGTGGCTAGCTATTTCAGCAGCTGCTGGTCCAGTGCTTTCGATTTTAGGAAAACTAACAACTGGTCTCGGCAGCATGTTTAAAGTTTTCGGTTCAGTCAATAGTTTAATCGGAAAACTAATAACTGGTCTTGGCGGCATATTTAAAGGCTTCGGTTCAGTCAATAGTGGAGTTGGGGAACTAACAACTGGTCTCGGTGGCATGTCTAAAGGTTTCAGCCTAGCCAATAGTGGAATCGGAAAACTAATAACTGGCCTTGGCGGCATGCTTAAAAGCTTCGGCCCAGTCAATAGTTTAATCGGAAAACTTTCCGGCAAGCTTGCGCCAATTGCTGCTGACTTAGCCGGCGTTGGAGCTGCAGCAGGTGGTTTGGTAGGATGGACGGCGGCACTCGCTGGCGGTTTGGTCGTATTAGCTAATGCTAAACAGTACGCTACTGAACAGGCTCAAAAATACGGAACAACGCTTTCTGGGGAAACCAAAGGTGCGCTTGACCAATTCGGAACTGCAGTGACTAACGCTCAAACAGCTATGACTAACTTTGAGACGGGTGCAACACAATCCGCCGATGATGTAAAAAATGCAATTTCAGACATGATGAAAGCTATTACTGATGGCGCTAGTGACACCAAAACTCGAATAGATGAGCTCGCTCAAAAATACGGTTTTACCGATGAGCAGGTAGCCGCAGCGAAAGCTAAACAAGACCAGATTGTTTCGAATTCGCAAACGATGGCTGATCAAATCACGTCAATTTACGAGAAACACAATGGCGACGTTAGCAAATTGACCGCTACTGAAAAGACGATTGTTGAAAACAATATGAGAGAACTTTGTAAAGCTCGTATTCAGGAATTGGGCCTTGGTAAAGATAAAGAAAAAGCTATCCTCAGAGTCTTTAACGGTGACGTTAAAAACATGACGATGGCACAGCTCAAAGACCAATCTTCGGCTTTGAAAACTGCGATGAAAGAAGAACAAAAATCGTATAAACAACAGCGGAGCGATTTGAAAGAATCACTAAAACTCGGTCTTATGGATCAAGAGGAATACAACACGAAAATGGCTACGCTTAAGGCACAACACAATGCGACGATGTCTGAATTCGGTAAAGCACTAATTAAAGTAGCACAAGAACAAGATGCTCAAAGTGGCCAGTTTGGTGTGTATGCTGAAAAGGTTCGAAAAGTCTTGGCAGATTATGGCATGAGCTTTGAAGATTTGTCGAACCAAGCTTTGGAGTCTGCCAATAAAATAGGCCAAAATACATCGATGATTGGTACATATGCTGCCGATATGTCATCAGATGCAAGAACTGCTACCGACGAATGGAATTCATTGACGCTCGATTTGTTAACTGGTCAACTTAAAACGAATGCGGTGCAAGAAGTAGCCAAAGCTTTGACTGCCGAAAACGGTTGGAACAACATGGAATTCATTCTCAAGAATGCCAATATAAACTCCAATGCTCGCGTAGAAGTTGCAGATGCCTTACAAAAATTAGGTGAATGGGACAATACGACACCTGAACAAAAAGAACTGCTATTCCAAAACGACAAAGGTTTGCTTGCAATTTATCAATCAAAAGATCAACTCGACATCTGGAATGGCATGCCAACAAACGTCAAAGAGCTTTTGTGTGAAAATGAAAAATTCACTTCGAACGCAGGAACAGCTAAAGAAATGCTTGACAAGTGGAATAATGCAACACCTGCCGAAAAGGATTTGATTGCACATAACAACACGTCTGAAGGTGTCAGTGCAGCGCTTGATATGCTTTTGACTGTTCCCGACGAGAAAAACACCAACTTAACAGCAAGTGACAGCACAGCGCCTAGCACCGGATCCGCACAATCGAAGATTGATAACGTCAATCAAAAAACGCTGCCATACATCCTAGCAAGCGACCAGACCTCAGGTAGCACATCATCTGCACAATCAAAAATCAATAACGTCAATCAAAAATCAGTTCCTAGCATTCTAGCGTCAGACCTAACTTCAGGCAGCACGTCATCCGCACAATCAAGAATTAATGCGGTCAAGCAACCTTTCCCAGCACCAGTAAATGCTAAGGATAATTCTGGTGGTCCAACGTCTAGCGCCAAAGCGAATATTGCTAGCGTTCATGGGAAATCGGTAACGATCACTGGGGTAGATAGAGCTTCTGGCGTGATTTCTAACATCAAAGGCTGGTTAAATTCTCTGCACGACAAAGTCGTTAATATCAGAACGAACCACACTAAAAATGAAAAAGGTACCAACTTCCACCCAGGTGGATTAGCACTGGTCAACGACCAAAAAGGTGGGACTTATCGAGAGTTAATTACTTTGCCTGACGGAACTAGCTTCATTCCGAAAGATCGTAACGTTATGTTACCGCTTCCTCGAGGTTCAAAAGTCTTACCTGCTGGAAAGACTAAGCAATTATTCCCTCGCTATGCGAACGGCATCGGCTTTGAGAATACTCGTGTTGCAGATGTCGCACGAAGAATCGGTAATTTGCAGTCACAAAGTGACGTGGCCGTTTTAACCGACCACAGCGATAATAGCAACATTAATCAAGCTCTTAATAAGCTTATCGAACTCGTAGCGGAAAACACAGACAGCTTAGATAAGCTGGCTGCAAGACAAATAATTATTGAAAACTACATGGATACTGAACGCGTTGGGCGTTCGGTTGCTAAGTCAGTAACTAGTGAACAAGAGCGTCAGAACTCCATTAAAAACGCAATCTATGGAAAGGGGTGGTAAAAATAGAAAAAGTATTTTTTGACGGAAAAGAATTGACACAATACATTACAGTAGCTTCCGATTTTCATCTGTGGCAAGGTGCCGATTTCGACCCGCAGTTTTCAGAAAATGAAATTCTGAGTGGTTCGGAATTCAATTATACGCGTTTTGGCACAAAGACAATACCTGTGCCGTTTTATACGTGCACTGGCTCAGTCGAAGACTATAATCAGCTACAGCGCATTTTAAAAGTCAAAGAACCTAAAGAACTCCGTTTCAGTAGTCTGCCGAATTTAACGTTTCAGGCTATTCCAAGTGGAGATTTAGACTACGATAAGATAACACGAAACGCTGGAAAAGGCACAATTAACTTTATTATCGCAGACGGCTTAGCACACTCAAAAACAGCACGAGAGTTTGAATTTGCTAAGAATTCTGACGGCATTTGGGAAACTGAAATCGTCAACGACGGTAGTGAAGACGCATATGTCAATTACGAAATTAAGCTCAAGAAAGAATCTGGGTTCGTTGGCATTGTTAGCGAGTATGGTGCTATGCAATTTGGGAAAGTTGACGAAGCAGATGGTTACACCGCACGAAAAAACGTGACCGTTTTAAGTAACCAAAAAGGCGATTTTGCCAATTGGGCAGACGGTACTGTTTGTTACGAAAACCAAAGAAAAATCGTAACAACTCAAATGACGTCAGATGCAGCGTTCAACGGTCGTCTTGGTTTATTGCCGAGTTCCTTCAGAACGAGCGGAACATCTGGTGCCCTGCAGTATGGAGCGGTTAAAGAATACACACTAACCAATCCTATTTCTCAATGGTATATATGGGCTAGAGCTTGGTTTGAAACTGGATTGATGGGGCAAACTGGCGCTTGGTGTTTAACGGTGCTAGATGAAAGTAATCATTTAATCGCTGGCATGGCAATTGAGAAAGACGACACAGTTGGTAATACTGCAAATGTTCGCTTCTTAATGGGTGACGGTTCGGGTGGTAGCCGTACGGTTAAGACGATTCCGTTTACACCTTCGTACTGGATTCCACCTAACCCGTACGGTTCAGAGGGACGTGCTACGAACTCGAATATGTTTGATTTAGTCAAAGAGAAAGACCGTGTGCAGTTCTTCTGGTATGGTGGCTATTATCCGTATTACGATTCTCGTTTGGCGAATGTCAAAGCGAAGAAAATTCAGTTTTTCGTTGGGCAGTACGCAGGGCGAAACACAACGGATAGATTAGTAACACATCACTATTTAAATGATTTTAGTTTTTATCAATTGCATGTTGATTATTGGAAAGACGTGCCAAATCGCTATCCAAGCGGTTCAACGATTGCTATTGATGGTGAAAAAGGACAAATCAAAGTCAATAATCAAATTCGTTTAGATGACGAAATTCTTGGTACGACTTATTTCAAAGTTCCACCTGGGAAGACAAAAATGCGGTTATTAGTTTCTAGTTTTGCCGAAGTGGCAAGTGCCACAGCAACAATACAGGAGGTTTACATTTGAGCAAGAATAATGTACGTATTGCAATTCGTGATTCAACAGACAGCCATAATGTGGCTTTTTTTGATAATAAAGCAGGAATTAAATATAAGAGTGCTAATTTGCACCGCTTTTTAGCAGGTTCAGCAAGTATTTTAACGATTAAGTACAATTCAAAAGATATTGACAGTATTCGTTCTGGCTGTAAGCTAGCCTTTCGCTATAAGAATCGTGACTACTGGCTTAATGTCATGAGCTTTGAAAAGAAAGGTTTTGAAGTCGAATTGACCGCTTATTCGCTTGGCCTTGAATTGAATAATGAAACTCGTGGCGAACATAAACCAGCGAATGCTATGTCAATTGCTGAATATGTGGCTTATTACGACCCAGAACACGCTTTAACAATCGGCGTTAACGAAGTATCTGACAAGCGAATCAAATTGGAATGGACGGGCACAGACACGATTCTTGCACGTCTTTTTTCTATTGCGAACAGTTTTGGCGCAGAACTTGATTTCAACGTTGAACTCAATGACGATTATTCACTTAAACGTCAAGTGTTGAATATCTATAAAAAAGGTAATCTTGGCACAAATAAGGTCAGTCAACCTGTAAGAGTTGGCAAAGAGCTTAAAGTCATCAACTACAGCGATAATATCAAAGAGTTAAGAACCGCAGTTCGAGCAACTGGTAAAGATGGTTTAACAATTGACGGCTTAAACAAGAAAATCTATGACAGTAATAAGCAATTGCTTTATTATTCAAGCGGAATGACAGTCTATGCGCCACAATCTCGTGACCGCTTTCCGTCTGTCGGAAAAGGCTCGAATGATAACTGGATTGTTGAAGATTTGGGTGAAACGCAGTACGAGACCAAAGAAGCGCTCTGGGGCTATATGTATGGAGAAATCCAAAAGAAGTCTTTACCAGAAATCACCTACGAAGTTGAGGGAGCTATAGATGCTGGTATCGGCGACACGCAAACATTGATTGATGATATTCACTTTGAACCAGCGTTATATGTGCAGGCTCGGGTTTCTGAACTTGAAGATGACATCTTGACAGGCAAAGTGACAAACTCAACATTTATCAACTTTGAACGCAAATACAGTCAGATTGCAGACAGCTTATTAAAACAGGTTGAAGCACTAGCAGAAGAGGCAGCGCCTTACATCGTCCGTCTATCAACTGATAATGGCTACAATTTTAAAAACGGTCAAGGTACAAGCACAATCACAGCTAAACTCGAGAAGTATAGCAAGATTGTTAATGCGAAATGGAAATGGCTTATCAATAACAGCGTTGTCAGCGAGACTTCAAGCGTTAAAATCAATGCTAGTCAAGTTAATGGTACGCTAAATGTTGTGGCAGTTGCAATTGTTGGTGGTAACGAGGCAGCTCGTGAATATATCACATTAACCAATGCTGATGACGGTGTCGGTATTAAATCGATTACGCGCTACTACACGACTAACGACAAAGCAGAGGGTGTCACGGCTGGCGGTCAAAACTGGTCTACTAAACCAACAACGCCCACAGCAGACAAAAAATATATGTGGTCTTATGATGTCATTACGTACACCAACGACACAAGCTTAGTCACTAAACCAGCTGTTATCGGTGTCCGCGGTGATGACGGTTTAGATGCTGACACGACAGGTATCACAGAAGCTCTTGACAAAGCTAAGCAACAGCTCAATACTGTTTCTAATGATTTAATCAAAGCCAAAACAGACTTGCAAACGCAAGCTAGTCAACTGCAAGCACAAGCCAATGCACAGTCTGAACTAACCAAACGTGTGTCAACAGTCGAAGAAACCGCAAACGGTACGAAGTCGACTGTCAGCGAGTTAAGTAAGACGATAGATAGTAATACTAAAAATATTACTAGCGTTACTGCACGAACCAAAACGGTTGAAGATGACCTGCTTAACACTAAAACAACATTGTCACAAGTTAAGACGTCTGCGGACAATACCAGTCAAAAAACAGCCACGCTTGAAACTGGTTTGAATGGTGTCAAGGCTGATTTAGCTGCAACTACAGCAACTGCCGACACGACTAAAACCAATCTTGCTAACTATCAAGCGAGCAATGATAAAGCAGTAGCTAACTTGCAAAACAATCTGCAAACAGCGAATGGCAATATTAGCAGTTTGAAGACGAAAGTTGAAGCAGTACCTGGCCAGATTACAAGTGCGGTGTCTGCGGTTGAGGGTAAAATACTGACAAGTGTTGGTGGTCGAAACTTTTGGATTCAATCAAAAGCAACGGGTGGGTTTGTAGAAGAAACACTACCAGACAACCACGTCACAGGTCAGAAGAAGTGTTATCGTATATTGAATAACCAGAAAATAGAGTTTGATATTGAGCCAGATTTCAGCTCTAGACTGTATCAAAAAGTTACTTTTAGCGCTTGGGTGAAATATGAGAATGTCGTTCAAGGTGCGAATGGCTGGAATAAGTTTGAAGTATTTAAACATACGTTGTATCGAAAAAATAGTTCAACGGGTGCAACAAGTTCCGCAGACCCCGTTGTATTAGCAGAACTTGTCGGAACGTCAGACTGGAAATATGTCACGTACACTTATGACTATTCAAACAACAAGTCATACGACCAGCTTAAAACTAACTTGCGTTTCGTACTTGAAGGCGTAAAGAGCGGCACAGCTTGGGTAACTGGTATCAAGGTCGAAATTGGTTCAATTCCGTCTGATTACTCACCAGCTCCAGAAGATACAGTCACACAAATCAGCAATCTGTCTAGCCGAATTCAACAAACCGCAGACGGCATGACGTTGCTTGCCACCAAGACAGAGCTAAACAGTGCTAAAACTGAGTTGCAATCTGGTATCACCACAGCTACCAATAAAGCTAATGCAGCACAAAACACAGCTAACAACAACGCTAAAACGATTAGTACACACACGACACAGATCTCAGCACTTAATACAGGTCTTTCTGCGAAAGTCTCACAGACTGATTTCAATACGTTAAGCGGTCGTGTAACAACTGCTGAAAACAATATCATAGCTAAAGCTAACGAGTTGAGCAGTAAGATTACGAGTGTGGAGGGAAAAATACCGACAACAATTGGTGGACGGAATTTACTGACGAAAACGAATCAGGGGAAAACTAATTGGAACTGGACCATGCAAGCTGGTGATAAAACGATTGAATCTGTTAGTTTTGAAGGTATCAATGCGGTGAAACTAATGAAAGGGACCGCAACACCTCATAGCGGCTTCAGTGTAATTTATTGTGGTGGCGTACTGTCTAAGCTTATAGAATCAGATACTCAATATACTTTATCATTTGACGTATATCCAAGCGTGAACGTTACGTTCAACGCCACGCTTATGGATAGTGATAGTAGCGATAGGCTTACAACTGTAGCAACTATGAATGCTGCCGCTGCTAACAAATGGACGAAAGTAAGCTGTATACTCACACGTCTCAAGAATTTACCAGCAAATATAGGTGGACAAGTTGTCTATTTGACAGGCATGTCTAGTGCTAACGGTGTTAGCTATATTATCAAGAATATTAAGCTCGAAAAAGGCAATATACCCACAGACTGGACACCAGCTCCAGAAGACTACGACGGCAAGCTAGCCAGTGCGCAGTCTGAAATCAAACAGACGACTGACGCAATCACCGCAAGTGTATCAAGCGTACAGAATGCAGCAAGCAATGCGCAATCAACAGCGAACACAGCTGTTTCAAAAGCGGACGCAGCACAAGCTGGTGTTAATACGCTAGACAGCACGACGGTTAAAAGCGCTAGCTTGACTATTAATACAGACGGAATCGTCATGAAGGCTGGCAAGTCAACAACTGATGTTGCTAATGCGATTGGTTCTTATTTTGCTGTTAATCAGAATGCTATCAATCTGTTTGCTGACAAGATAAAAGTCAAAGGTGACATGATTGTTGACGGTGCTATCACAAGTAATAAGATAGCGGCAGGAACGATTACGGCAGGGAACATCGCTGCAGGAGCGATTACCACAGACAGGATAGCGGCTAATTCTATTACTTCTGACAAAATTGTCTCAAGCGGTATTACAGCAGATGTTATCAAAGGTGGTAAATTACAATCATTGACTGGTACTACAAAATTTGAGCTTGATACTGGTAAGCTGTTTTACAACAACAATAACACTGGCGTTTTTCGTATTCAAGACGGTGCAAGCACGATGGGGCTCAAGTTTTCGAATACGCCAGTCACAGTAAATGGCACTAGTCGAATCTTATCGCGAGCCATCTTAGGTGGTGACCGTCGTGAAACTACACTCGATGATGGAAAGTGGGACCAAGGCGGGTTTACTGGTATTGTGGCTGAAACAATTAACGGCATCGACGCTACCGCTCACGAAAGCGCTGATACGCTTCGAGCAATCGGAGATAATATCTACTTCACACACACGTATGGCACAGACGCGCTGACTGGTGCAAGCGCACAAGGCTGGAAAATGGAAACTTACTCACCCAAGAGCTCGTATGCAGGAAACGTTGTTTTGAAGCCTTATGGGGTCAATTATAGGCAATCAAATATCATTGTTGGTGATGTTCGACTTGACAACGGTGACGGTTCTGGTTATTGGATACGTGCTACTATTAACACTTTGAAAAACTGTTTTGGCCACATTCTTAATGGGGGACTGTCTTCAGGGGCATTGAACGCAATAAGATCAGAACTTGACAAAATTTCCGGAACATAGAAGGAGAAAAAATGAATAAAATTCAAGAATTAATTCAACAAAAACTAGCGTTAGAAATTGCAAATAAAGCACTTCAGATTGCAGGTCTAGAGGCAGAACTAGAGCAGGCAAGAGGTAAAATTGCAAAATTAGAATCTCAGCTTGAATCAACATCTGATTTGAAAGGAGGTGATGAATAATGAGAGCATGGAACGTTGTCGGAAAATACCCGATTTACACTGATGGAAAAGTAACACACACAGAAATCACACTGGCCACTTTGTCAGGTAGTTACGGCACATTCACTGAACGTGTCATTGGCGATCAAACTGGCAAAACCAACGATGAACTTATTGAATTAGCTCGTGATGCTTATTTCAAAACTGAATATGCTGATAAAGCTATGCCAGAGGCGGTTCAAAAAGTTGATGAGTTAAACAAAAAAACTGCTGAATACGGAGCAACGATTGGTAAAATGCAAGTGGCTATTGACAAATCTGAGAAGATGACTCAGCTAGCGACTGCTACACTTAATGAATTGATTAACAAAATGTATCCTGATGACGGAACTACAGATGGTGCTACTGAAGGTACTACAGATGAAACTACTGAAGAAAATTAAAAATACTTATATAGGAGGAAAAACAATGATGATTAATTACTTTGCAATGCAAATCGAGCTAGGTTGGATTACTATCGAGACCGTGCCTAAACGTTTCCGCAAACAAGTACAAGAGCTTGTAGACTTGTCTCACGCAGGCTTGCAAGACGAAGACGCCGCCGAATAAC